>Ga0208373_1000053_pt1 | contig 231276 bp, 222 predicted proteins | sample RifOxyC2_FD_184036 | JGI IMG/M metagenome (GOLD analysis project Ga0208373, IMG submission 184036) | Soil microbial communities from Rifle, Colorado - Rifle Oxygen_injection C2 (SPAdes) | ecosystem: Environmental > Terrestrial > Deep subsurface > Rock core/Sediment | place: Rifle, Colorado...
GCAGCTCCGCGGTCTCGGATGGGAGGACCCCTCCGAGAAGGTCCGTGATGCCCAGGAGGCCGTGATTCAGCTGCCGGGTCTCTACCGGCAGATCATCGACTTCATGGCGACCATGGACATGGGAACCCGGCGGCAGATCCGCACTGCTCCGGCCACCTCCCTCCTCGTGCTCGAGGATCGGCGCTTCCAGTTCTACCACACGCAGATGCGTAGGGTCCTGGAGGACATGGAAGATGCCGAGCGCAAGATCGCTTCGACCGGTCGGCACATGCCCGAGCGTCCCCGCTCCCTGCGGGAGACGGACCAGATCCGGGAGTGCTGGCGGCTCGACCGCCGCACGCTCCGTGACTGGGGCTGGCAGCAGGACGTGCCCCGCAGCACGCCCCCTGCTCCGGCTCCTGTCCGGACCCCGGCTCCCACGACCACCTCGGCCCCGACCGCCACGCCCCCGGCCCCGCCGGTGAACACCGTCTCGACGTCGCTGCCCGAGGTCGACATGTCCCTGACCGGTGACGACGCGACCCGCGTCGACATCCGGCCCCCGGCCGAGCTGGCCGACGAGACGGACGACGAACCCGAATTCGACGTCGGGGCCGATCTCTCGGAAGCCGACACGAACCCGGGGTCGATCCACCCCGACCTCGTCGCCATCCAGACTGAGGGCGGCAACGGACAGACGCCGCCGGTCAACGGCGATGGCTTCGGCCAGGACGACATGGCGTTCTTCCGCAGCGAGCCGGAGACGGCCACGCCCGGCGACAAGCTGGCCAACTAGACCAAGCGACGCCACAACGCAAGGTCTATAAAAACGTCCTCTGTGTGACTCACGCAACTACTGCGACACAGATTCAACATACTAGCCTCCCTACAGGCGTAGTCCCTACTTTCTCGTTTGTTTCTCAAACAAACGGTAGGATGACTCGACTAGGAAGGTTGTGCGATTTGCCCCAAACAAATCGCACAGCACAGTGATCTTGAAAATATTTTCGAGATTAGTGTGTAATAAAAAACTACTCAATTTGTGAGTAGTTTTTTATTTTAAAATGTTATCTTCTCTTTAATACATTCCACCCATTCCTCCACCCATGCCACCCATTGGAGGCATTGGTTCTTCCTTCTTTGGTAGATCAGTGACCACTGCTTCGGTCGTGAGGAACATACCAGCAACAGATACTGCATTTTGAAGCGCAAATCGTGTAACTTTGGTAGGATCTATGACACCAGCAGCAACCATATCTTCATATTGTCCAGTTGCAGCATTGAAACCAAAATTTCCACTGTGTTTCTTCACTTCATCAACTACAACCGCACCTTCATATCCTGCATTGCGAGCTATCATGCGTAACGGCTCTTCGAGAGCACGACGCAAAATACCAACAGCAATTTGCTCTTCATCATTCATATTCAAATTTTCAAGCGCCTTCATAGCACGAATGAGCGCAACACCACCACCAGGGACAACACCTTCTTCCACTGCTGCCTTGGTCGCACCAACAGCATCTTCAATACGATGTTTTACTTCTTTCATTTCAGTCTCAGTAGCAGCTCCCACTTTGATGACTGCGACACCCCCTGCAAGCTTTGCAAGGCGTTCTTGCAATTTTTCACGATCGAAATCACTGTCAGTCTGTTCAATCAATTTTCGAATTTGTGCAACGCGTGCTTCTATCTCTTTCTTTTCGCCTGCTCCTTCAACAATAGTAGTATTTTCCTTGTTTGAAACTATTTTACGAGCACGACCCAAATCTTCGAGTGCGACATTCTCAAGTTTGAGTCCCATGTCTTCGGTAATTACCTTACCACCCGTAAGCACTGCTATATCTTGAAGCATTTCTTTTCTACGATCACCAAATCCAGGAGCTTTAATTGCCAATACATTGAATGTACCACGGAGCTTATTAACCACCAACGTCGCAAGCGCTTGGCCATCAACATCTTCTGCGATAATCACAAGCTCTTTCTTTCCACTCTGCGCTACTTTTTCAAGTATAGGAAGCATATCCTCAACAGAAGAAATCTTTTTGTCTGTGATCAAAATGTGTGCATTTTCATATTCAGCTTCCATGCGATCAGCATTGGTAACCATATATGCAGATACATATCCTTTGTCAAAACGCATACCTTTGACTGTCTCAATTTCCATACCAAATGATGGTGATTCCTCGACAGTAATGACGCCATCTTTACCAACTTCTTTCATGGCCTCAGCAATTTTTTCTCCAATTTCTCTATCATTGGCTGAAATGGCAGCCACATTTGCTATTTCGTCTTCTTCAACTTGTTTTGAAACTTTATTTTGCAATTCTGCAATAACAGCCTCTGCCGCCTTGTGCAATCCCTTGTTCAAAGCAACAGGATTTGCTCCTGCAGTTACATTTTTTAGACCCTCTTTCACGATGGCCTGCGCGAGTACCGTAGCAGTCGTCGTACCATCACCTACATCCTCGTTCGTTTTACTTGCCACTTCTTTGACAAGTTCAACACCAATATTTTCAAATTTATCTTCAAGTTCAATTTCTTTTGCTACGGTCACACCATCTTTCGTAATAGTTGGCGCACCATATCCTTTATCGAGAACAACATTGCGTCCTTTAGGACCAAGAGTAATCTTGACTGTATTTGCAAGCATGTCGACACCGCGCATAAGGGCTTGTCGTGCTTCGTCATCAAATTTAATTTGTTTAGGCATATGTTTTATTGTCATTCTGAGCGAACGAAGTGAGCGAAGAATCTCTCCTACCTCGTGCTCTTTTGTTTTAATGTATAGTGAATTAAAGAAATGCTACCCAAGAAAGATCCCTCTCCGCCCTGGGCGGATCAGGATGACAGACTGTTTACTCTATCACCGCAATCACATCGTCATGGTTCAAAATCTTGTGTTCTACTCCATCAACATCCACTTCTTCTCCACCCCATTTTTTGAACAAAACTTTCATGCCAGCTTTCAAATCTAATCGAGAAAGTTTCTTACCATTGCCAAGGGCAATGATTTCTCCCTCCATCTTTTTTTCTTTGTCTACAGTGTCTGGTAATACAATGCCAGACTTAGTCACTTCTTCCTCCTTCATTGGTTTGACCAATATACGATTGCCGAGTGGTCTTATTGTCATACAAAATATATTAAAATTACTTATTAATTTGTCACTCAATATTATTGAGTGCTAATAACATACACATATTACTATTACTCAAAAAAGGTGTCAAGAACCAAAAAATGTGGATATTTTTTAGGCCTCTTTTTTAAAGGTAAATAAAAAACCCATCATAGGTAGCGGCTTGATGCGGCGACCGCAGATGAAGTTCGTGATGCCTGTCAGTAACACGACCTTCGGGCAAGCGCCGCTTCACGCATGCTACCTATGATAGGTTCTTATGCATTGGGATTCCATTGTACCCTCAAATAGGAAACCTGTCAATTGGCTTATTTTAGCAAAATTTTTAATATTGGGGACAAACAGTGGATTACCTGTTCAAATGATCTAATGTAAACCGACAAAATAGTCCCCAATATATCCCTGTTACAATTAAACCAATATATGACGAAAAGAGATAATGGTCAAACATGGCTAAAATAAGATAAAAAAAACTAAAAATAGTCACCTTATAGAAAAATTGCATATTGTCGACAAACCAACCCATCCTCTTTTTTTTCTGTTGCACGAAATAGTACAAAAAAACAATCATTGTCAAATACACACCTACTGCGAGGATACACCCCACCCAACCAACTTCGACAAGCAAGAGAAGCCACATGTTGTGGACTGGCTGATATTCCCATCCGGGCCGAGTAGGATTAAGAGTATACAAAGCGTGCGTGTAATTACCTATGCCAGCACCATACCACGTATATATAGTAGACAATTTAAATGACTCATCTACTGAGTCGACTCGCTCAGTAATGGATCTAACTTCAGTAATAGACTCTGGAGAAAAACGTGTTTGAAGCATGGGGGAAAAAATGACCCCGAGCGAAAGAAAAAGACCGATAATAAAAATAAAATTTGAAGAAACAAAAAAATGTTTCCTAATATACAAACCATGCAAAAACATAATCATCAAAGCAAAACAAATGCCAATCAATGCGCTCCTGCTAAGGCTTACAAATAAACCAAATAATAAAATAGCAGAAATCAAAAATTGAAATGTATACTGATACCTCTTGGCGCATATACTTACTATAAACAAAGTGAAACCCCACACTAACGCCATACTCATATAACCACCAAATATATTCGGATGCGAAAAACTACCATATGCGCGCAGTACCCTGCCTATACTATCTGAAGCAACAATGGATGTACCTGCCTGCCACGCTACGTGAAGCGGTAATCCAAACCATTTAGAAACAAAAGTTTGTTGAAGAAAAAATTGAAATATGCCAAGTAATGCCGACGGCAAAGCCCCCATGAAAAACCAAAATCCAGACTGACGAAACGTGAGAGGACCTGTGAGTAATAACAGAAATATAAATATAGATTCCACAATATGAAGCGCTTGTTGCAAAGCAACATCTCTATCCCCTGCCCACATAATAGAGGCAAAACTCCACAGCACAAACAATAATAAGGAAAACAAAAATAGTCTGTCAGTGGTAAATTTGAAATTTGTCCCGATTTGATCGGGATGAAATTTGAAATTTTTATGTTTGAATATCCACCCAATAAATACAAAAATAATAACCCATAATAGTATCTCTGTGCCATAAAAGCCAAGTGTCCCATACTCCCACTTTACGCTATTTAAAAACTGCTCTTTCGTAATCAAGACAGTCTGCCAAGGCAAAACAAATAAAAAAATACTCAAAAGAATTTTGAGTATGTCTTCAATTGTCCATCGGGGTAACGTCATATATAATTAATCAAACTCCCAACACACGGCATTTCTCCATCCACTTCTCCTGATATTCTTGCCGTCGATCATTTTCATGAAACTTGAGCACGGCGTCATTGACGACCACACGTGTATCTGATAAGTGTCCTATACTATGTATATTTCGTTTCATTTTTCTTTGCTGTACATACTTCGCGTATGCATTCATGTTGTCATTAATAAAATACGCAAAAAATCTTTTGGCCCGTAATGACCAAGCTGTATCATCGACTCGATAACGATCCAAAAGAAAATATGACATCGATGCATAAGGCACATACACATAAGCCCATGCGTTCGCCCGCTGTATACTCTCGTAGAGATCATCTGGGTCATACATAGGCACGAGCTGCGCTAACCAGTAGACAAGATATATATCAGGATGTGCAATTCTAAGCGATGACATATTGAGATGCGAATCAGCTACGTAGAAGCTCAGACATATTTTATTTGCTATTCTTCTCTTCGTGCGTCGAAGTCTAAAAAAAGAAAGGGTAAGTGTAACTAACAATCTCGTAAACCATAGACGATTTTTTTTCACAACAATAAATACATCCACATCACTGTCTTCCTGTGCAGAAGATGAGGCGACCGTATTGCAAACAAATACAGCGCGTACAAAAGGAATCCATTTTATCTTCTGTACTCCACGATGAGCAATCTTCATTTTTTGCTCCAAAAATGCAACACGTCGCTGACGCTGTGCGATAATTTTTTCTCTCCTTGGTAAAAAATAGAATCCATCACTACACGACCACATATGAAACGAATCGTCTTGTGAGAGAATATTCAAAAAATCTTTGTACTCCCATTGCCCTGTACTTTCAGTATACAAAAATCGATACAATTCCTCTTTGGTCAATGGATAATCAAATATGTCAAAATATGCAAGTGTGCGTACAATAGATTGTGCCAATGTTTGATCCATATTACCCTAAGTGTACAGCAAAAAAATTAAAAATAAAAGTGAGTCTTTCAGACCCACTTATTATCTCTTTTTGATTAATATTCTTCTATCATAGCGATAGGTTCAGGTGTAGACACAGACTGTTCATTCTTTTCTTCTGTTTTATTCTGCTCGGTAAGGGTCGTATCATCTACAATCATTTTATCTTGTTCAAACTGCACAACTTGGTCACGGCTCACTATATATTCTCTTTTGCCAAACACAGAAGACTTCACAATATATTGTGCAACGAGCTGTCCATCTGTCTGCAAAATAACATCATGTACCTTTCCCAAAACTACACCTGACTGTGTTTCAACAGGTAACTGTTTTAATTGCTTCAAATTTATTTTCATATACAACAGTTATAACAATAAGACAATGAAACAACTATTTTACTATTTTCCCCTCAACAACTCCACCTGGACCATTTCCTTCGTCTTTCTTCTTAAACAAAAGCACTTGTTGCAATGCTGTCAAACCGGTCGACAAAAACCAATATAATGCAAGACCTGCAGGAAGCTGGAAACCGATAATAACCGTAATGAACGGCATAAAATAAGTCATTTGCTTATTCATCATAGCAGACATGCTTTCATCTTTGGCACCTTTGCCAGCCTCAACTGGCGGTTTTTTGTGAGAAAACATTTTTGCCTGCAAAAATTGTGCTCCACCTGCAAGCAAGGCAAGAAAAATATTGCCGTTCTTGCTCAGGTCAAATAAACCTAAAGTAACAGAATTGATATGTCCAGGACTTTTTACAAATGAATAAAGCAAGTCAAAATTATCAGATGTAAGTGCTGCTCGCAATACCCAATATAAGGCGATGAATATAGGCAATTGTACAAGCAAAGGCAAACAAGATCCAAGAGGATTAACTTTATGTTCCTTATATAATTTCATGGTTTCTTGGGCAATCCGCTGTTGGTCCCCTTTATATTTTTGTTTTATTTCTTCAAGTTTTGGTTGTAATTCAGTCAATGCTTTCTGTGCTTTGATAGATTTACTTGTGGTAGGGTATAGTACCAGCTTGATAAGAATAGTGACAATCAAAATCACCGCGCCTACATCTGGGATAAGGTTATATAATGCGACAAACGCATTAAAAATCGGCTGGTACAAAATGGCATTAAATAATTCACTCATATATGGTTAATTTACTAAATTACGCGGGTGGGAGTATAACATAAACTTACTCAGCAATCAACCTTCTCCCATAACCACTCAAACCTCATATTCACAAGGAGTAAAAAATAAAATGACGAGCTAAAGCCCGTCATTTCTAATACCAAATATTCAATAATTTATTCTTCTTTCTTACTTTCCTCAACCTTCTTTTCAACATCATCCTGTTGTACGGGCAGGTCTAGATCTGCCCCTGCTGGAGCTGCCTCTTCATGACTAACCCCTGCATCCTCCGGACCAACTTTTGGTTCAACTTCTCCCTCTACCACTTCTCCATCACTACTCACTTCTTGTGCCCCGCCCAAATCAACAACCTTGATTTTCCAGCCAGTAAGCTCGGCGGCGAGACGAACATTTTGTCCGCCACGGCCTATAGCTAAAGAAAACTGATCTGATGCCACATGCGCGATAGCTTCTTTGTTTTCTTCATCAAGATCTACATGGTCTACCTTTGCTGGAGATAACGCGTGCTTGATATAGTCTCGCGCATCATCACTATATTGGATGACATCAATTTTTTCTCCACCCAGTTCATCTATAATAGTCGTGATACGACTGCCACGTTGACCAATACATGATCCAATAGGATCAATACCTTCATCATCAGTCCATACAGCAACTTTTGAACGATTACCCGCATCGCGAGCTATGCCTTTTATAATGACTTCTTCGTTGGCAATCTCTGGGATTTCTTGTTCAAACACCGTTTCGACCATGCGTTTTTCTTTTCTGGATAATATAATCTCTGGCCCACGACTACCCATATTTACTGATATAATATAAAACTTCATGCGATTACCCAAATTGTAACGTTCGCGAGGCACTGTCTCACCTTGTGGCAAAATGCCAGTTATTTTACCAAGATCGATAAGGTATCCTCCTGTCCTGTCACGACGCTGTATGACACCTTGCGTAACACCACCTTCTTGAGTTTTGAAATCATCAAATACCGTGTTACGTTCTGCTTCACGAAGCTTTTGTATGATGACTTGTTTGGCAGTTTGCGCAGCCATACGACCAAAATCTCCAGGAACTTCCAAATCAATCTTGAGTATATCGCCTATTTTTGCTTTTTTGTTGTGTGCCACAGCGTCTTTCATCATAATCTGTGTCTTTGGATTAAATCGTAAAAGACCTTCCATTTCTTCTTCGGATAATTCACGATCTTCTTTGCGTGCTTCTTCACGACGACGGGTAAGCTCTTCCTGATCTTTTTCAAGTTGTTCTTCATCAATATCTTCGACAACTTCTTTTTCATCCCACATTTTCATATTGCCAGTCTCTGGATCAAAAATACACATGATATTCTGTTGACGATTACCAAAATCTTTGCGATATGCAGCAGCAAGCGCTGATTGAAGCGCGTCCATGACAATATCATAATTAAGTCCTTTTTCATCACAGATAAACTGGATGCTTTTTGTGATTTCTGATGACATAATATTGAGTACACTAATTTAAATGGATTTCGCAGATTCAAATCAGTGTAATCTGACTAATCTGTGGAATCAATGTGTAAAAAAAGTAGCATCTTCATGATGCTACTTACATATACATAATACCATACACAAGACATTTTGTCAAATCTATGTGCACACAATGACTAACCCATTGGTATCTCATAGTGATTAATTTCAAATCTGCCATGTACCATACACAAACTCACCTGCTCAAATTGTATAGGAGTATGATCAATATCTATACCGTGTTTCAAACAATAAAGCCACCCAACAGATTTCAACGCACTCATCTTCTTTTTGCCAACAGCACGCTCGGCACTGCCGTCACTTCTCTCTCGTGTTTTTACTTCAACAAAACATAATGTCTTTCCAAAGTGGGGCTTTGTCGACCATGCGATAATATCTATCTCCCCTTTTTTGGGGATGCTAAAATTGCGATCAATAACCTCATAACCTCTCTGTAATAAAAAAGAGGCTGCTTTTTCTTCGCCCCATGTGCCTATTTGTTGTTGCTTAGTTTTTGTCATACCCTCCCCCAAAAAATTAGACAGCTGTGCTAGCTAAAAAACTCAGATGGCTCGACTACTCCTGCCTAAACAAAATCATACACCTATGATAAGGACCGACACCGAAATCATCCTGCACTACAAAACCCGCGTTGATAGCCCATGTTTGTATTTTATCAAAATCTACTAATGAATGTTCGTCAGGGCCAATGGCTGCGAGTCTACGCATCCAATCAACCACTACAATCCTGCTTTTATCCTTGAGAACACGGGCCGCCTCTTGTAACGGCTTTGTATAATCCTCAAAATGAAACAAAACATTAACAAAAAAAGCAACATCCAAAGTCCTCGGGGCAATAGACAAACCACCCAATTGTTCAATATCTGCCCATATTGTTTCGACATTATGTATTGCTTCAAGCGCAGCACGGCGACGTATACTTTCGAGTACATCTTTCAAAATATCTACAGCATATACAATCCCACGTTCACCAAGTACCTTTGATCCTGGAAATACAATATGCCCAGTGCGTCCACACCCAAAATCTGCAATATGCATACCTTCATGTATATGTGCGTGCTCAAATAATTCTTGTGGATTGATAAGTTGATTGCCAGAATGATAACTCATACATTCATACCAAATAATCTGCCAAATATACCAATGATCATTTCACCAAGTAAACCCGTCATAGCTGCAAGCGAACCAAATATAAAAACAATACCTAAAATTTTGTACATGAGATGTGTACCACCACCGCCCAATTTTGCTTCTGCCCATTCGCTATGACCAAAATTTTCTACAAACCAAGCAGTTTTTATTACCATGAGCGCCCCCACAACTATGACAAGCCCACCCAAAATATATTTCATCATATTATATAATGCAGTTAAACATCCTCCATCCCCAATATCATACCATAAAATCAGTCATTTATGTAGTACATGGGCTCTCCTTGTTTGTTCCACGAAACTTTGACAACATCTCCATCAACTGCGTTGTCGACAATATGTGAACGGAGATACTGAGTAGATGTATCAAACACACTGACACGATAATTTATTTTTGTTCTCTCTTGTCCTCGATCATATTCCAAAAGAGCAATATACTGCCCATCTGGAGACCAAACAGGAGTCTCTGCATAGCACGAAGCACCACAGACATCAAATGAATTTACTTCAATACTATCGTAGGTATCAGAATCAATATGATATATATATAAATCAGATCTCCCTACACCGTGGGCAGTGGTAAATGCCACATGTTTTGCATCAGGTGACCATACAAATACACCGACATCTGGATATGATCCTACCTCCTCTTTGAGGGGCACCCTATTTTCGAAATCTTTGTAATTTTCAACATCAAAAAAAGAAATGCTATACGCTTCATCAGCTTCAAGCGCTATGAAATGTTTGTCTGGAGACAATTCAAGTACTCTATTACTCGTCAAATATTTATATCCGTTATCATATTTATATGATAATTGATATGTCCGGATCGTCTCAGAGCCGACTTGTTCTGTATTCAAAGTCTCAAGCAAGGGTGTGGGGCCAAAATCCATATTCCCTGCTAGATAACTCAATTTTTCGCTATACACAAGACGATAAATAACCCCAGCTTTGTCATCGGATATATACATCACTCCATCTGGTTCTACCAATATATCTACGGGACGACCAAGAGCACCATCATCAGTGAGCCAACCTGAAACAAAATCATATGAACCTACATAATTTCCTTCCGCATCAAAATCCAAACGTACAACTTTGTACCCGACTGGCTTGGTGCTATTCCATGAACCATGATATGCAACAAGCAAATCACCCCACATATATTCTGGCCATCCTTCACTGTGCGGAATAAATGCAAATCCGAGTGGTGCAACGTGCGCAGGAAGATCAATATAACTCCCTATTTTGTTATTATTTTCATTACATGGATCAATACCATAATCTCTTTGGTCATAATCGCTATCAAATACATTTTTACCATAACAAAGTGGCCATCCATAATCTTTCGGTACATCATTTGAATCAAGCTCTCGAGATTTAATTATATTTATTTCATCAGGAGGCAAATCATCTCCCAATAAATCTCTCCCCATTTCAGTTGCCCATACCTCACCTGTCGTTGGGTGAGTAGTCATAAAAACACTATTGCGTAAACCAGTGGCATAATGTTGCCAAGCACCAGTCTCTGGTTCAACTGCAATAATCGACGCGCGTCGGTTATCTTCCTCATCACACACATTACATGACGAACCAATAGATACAAGCAACATATCATCAGAGATAAACTGTAATGAACGTGTAGTGTGACGCCCTCCTTGTGGAAGTGCAGTGATTTCTTTTCTATCGAAAACTTGGTAAGTATCGATATCATAATTGTAACGCGATACAACGTGTTCTTCAGCTACATAAAGTTCACATACATCATGGCAGCCTCCGCCTGTACCGTCTGGATTCAATTCTATACACGTCGTAATACAATCACCAAATGTAAAGCCGTGGGGTTTATTGAGATCAGATACTACATCAATTGTTTCATCAGACACATTGTCCCCATTGGTATCACGCAAGGCAACAATTTTACCTTGTGTAGGAATACTTACCAATAGTTCTCCTCTTTGACCCGTGTGCATGACACGAGGGCCATCCAAATCTTGTGCAAAAACAGAGATAGCAAAACCATCAGGTAACATGAGAGGAAAATTTGTATTGTTTTGTTCAGAAGACAACTGTCCTTGCCCATTATAATCTTCTAATATGCGTACGATATCACCCGAAGGTTTGCCTATGGCGGGTCCTACTCCGCGCAAATACGAATACCAAAACCAGCCAACATATAAAAATGTAACGACAATGATGAAAATAATAATACCCAAAATTATTTTTTTCATAGATCTTTATTCAAAAAATTTTTAACATTCCTCCATACTAGCCATTTCGTCAATAATGACGTAGATATATGCCCACCTTTTTTTCGTGAAATGAATACACACCCGATATCATGAGCAAATTTTTTCACTGGTTCATACGACACAACCTCATCGTCTTGCGCATGCATAATCAAAATTTTCTGAGGATCGAATTCTTTTGTGTGATTGACCGGGTTAAAAAATGTACCTGATTCCAATTTTTTCCAATTTTCATCTGAAAACCGATAACCACCTCCATACCCTTGTCTGATAATATTTTTTAAATAATCCAAAGACTCAGTATCTTCCTGATATGTCCAATCAATGGGTGGACACAACGCGACTATCTTATACACTTTTTCACTGAGTGACGACATGAGCGCAGCAGTACCACCAAAACTTGAACCGATCACAAAAATACGTCTTGCCTCCACCTTATATTCTACTCCATCCCAGATACTGGCAAAGGGTTTTGTCAAGGATTCTATAACTCCCCAAATATCCTCTTCAGGAGAGTGAGACAAAAATTCCCCATCACTTTCCCACGTGCCTGTATAGCGTATATGAAACACCCAAAAATTTTTCTTTGACAAAAACCGTATCAGTTTCTTCTTCGCTGGTAGAGTAGGAAGACCATCGCAAAGAATAATCACATCATGTGATTCTTTTTTTGGTGGAAGAAATTCTGCAACAATGCCGTTTTGGAATTGTGTTCGAAGTAAATGCATATGTGAATGACTGAATTTTAGGTTATAGGTTATAGGTATTAGGTAGATTAGATTTTTAAATCAGAATATATAATACTTATCTAAATACCTATAACCTAATACCTTCTAATAATATCATAATCTTGACATTGGTTCCAAAAGATGTTTATATAAAATACTTTGTTCTTTATATACATCGTTGGTGCTGTACCTATTTATTTATACAAATAGATATATACGGCATCAACGACGCGGGCGATGACCCGCACAGGAGGGATCTCATGACCAGACAGTTCAGGAAGGGCCGGCCTCGGCGAAAGAAGGGGCAGCAGGCCCCGACGGGGACGAGGCCGAAGGAGTGGCGCAAGAAGTACACGAACGACGAAGATGACGTCGATGACAACGAGGTGAAGGGGTGGATTGGCTTCGCCCTGCTCGCCTTCGTCATCATCGTGATCGCTGTGTTCGTGTTGGTCGTCTTCGTCTCGTGCGCCATCGAGGGCGCCGAGTGGCAGGATGGCACCCTGGACACCGACGACCCCCCCACGATCGGAGAGGTCGTCGAGTCGGACAGCAGTGTCCGCCACTGCACGGGGGGCCTCCCATTCTGCGACTGCGAGACCGACGCCGACTGCCCGGAGGAGTACATCTGCAGCGATCGCTACGGCTCGCTCTCGTGCGTCGGGCCCGAGTGCACGCCCGACGATGAGGAGGGCATATACAGCGACTGCGACGACGACGAGCGCTGCAGCTTCGACCGCTGCTACGAAGGGCGGTGCTTCTACACCCAGTGGACGCACATCCCGGAGTGCTACGGTGAGTCGTCGTGCTACGTGGACGACGACTGCGAAGCGCCGCCCGGCTTCGAGCCGGGTCCATGCGTCGCGTACGGGTGCTTCCTCCCGAGCGGCGTCTGTGGCGCCGTCGTGCTCGACGGGGAGTCGTGCTCCGCCGGGCTCGGGGTGTGCGACCCCGATGGCGTGTGCCGCTGACCATGTCCGGCAAGCATAAAAAACTCAAGGAGACGCGATCGTGGGGGCGATCGCATGGAGTTCAGTGTCCCGATGTATATCGGGATAGTGAAATACAAAAATCCGCTGAAAAAGCGGATTTTTGTATTTTGCATTTACTATTCTGCCTTTTCATCATCTTCATCCACCATGTGTTCAGGTGCGTCGCATGAACACTCTTTAAGTGGTTGTCCATGCATAGAACAACTTTCTGCTTGGCATGTACCCGGATGTGCTGAGACGCCACCACATTCCCCAGTACATACATAATGTGTAGTGCCTTCCATATAATTATATTAAGAATTAACATTGAAAACTTTTTTTGCTCGTTCAAATGTACGATTGAGCTCAGTCAAAATCGGACTATCCAATCGCTCTTCCAAAATCATAAGTGCTTGCTTATAAAACCACAAACGTTTATCAGCCGGAGCATTGAATCGTTTCCACATCTCATCTCCATACGTCTCATAATCATAGAGCATGGATGATAAATTGTGGAGTTTGTCTGCAGCACTTACGAGAAGCGTCTTCTCTGTCATAGTTTTCATGAGAGACAAATACCGCTCTTTGCGTTCGAGCCATGGTATATCTCCCTCGTCACGCTTTTTTACCTCGGTCATAGACTCGACCATGGTACGCACAGTATTCCCAAAATCTTTTTCTACCTCATCACAAGTATAATCAGTCTCTTCCACGGTATCATGCAAAATACCTGCCACGATTGAATCTTCGTCATCCGTATAATCCATAAGTATGAGCGCGACAGCAAACGGATGTGTCACAAACGGCGTCAATCCATCCCCTTTGCGCAGTTGCCCACGATGTAATAATGTTGCTTTTCGAATCGCCTGTTCTATGGTATGAGAATATCGCATATATTATTTGAACGCTTGAACAAACTGTCCCATACTATCAGTTTGTGGCAAAAAGAAAAAATGAAATTTCCAAGTCTTATCTTTGGATACAATCTCCAATGTCTGTTCGTCATATATATTTTTACCTGCGTTCACCGATACTATATCTGCGCGAGGAACAAATACATTGCCTTTTTCTTTCAACAATTCTTCAAGCGGTGTCGCATCTATACGAGATTCACCTTGAGCGACCTTTTTGTCCTGTGAACTACGAACTGCGTCTACTACTGCGTTATTGATACTACCCGTCACTCTCACATGACGACCAGCTGGCCCCGTGTGAAAAATATACAATCCATTTTCATCTGCAATGAGTGAATACGTCTTTGCACTACGTATAAGCCCTGCAGGTATGACTGCCCCATTGATACGATATAACATATAATTAAATTATATATAACAAACCTGTCATAATACTATTAGAATATATTTTTTGAACTCCGTCAATAGAGGTACAAAAAATCACTCACCATAAGTGAATGATTTTTGAATAACAGATAGTATTATGCTTTCTTTTTCTTTGTTACTTTTTTTGTCGTCACTTTTTTCTCTTTTGTTTTCGCTGGTTTAGCAACGACTTTTTTCTCATCTAGTACTTTCTTCACTTTCTTTTCTACTTTTTCTTCCTTCTTCTCTTTTTTATTTTTTTTCTCTTTTACTTCATTGATAGAGACATCATGATTCAAAAGACCAAGAATTTTATCCAGTTTAGTGTTGAGCATGTTCAATTGATCCTTGAACTGGTCCCCACCTTTACCACGTGAACCTGCATCATTTTTTCCGAAACATTGACTACAGTACACTGGCTTATTGCCTACTGGTCTAAAAGGAACTTCGCAGGTGTCTCCACACGTTGCACACGTTGCTTTGTGCATTTGTTTTGAACCCATGTCAGAACGTTGAAAACTATTTCTTCCAAACTTTCCTGATGTTTCTCCATTTTTCTTTCCAAAACAATTACTACACAAAACTGGTCTACCACCTGTCGGTCTAAAAGGAATTTGACATTCATCGCCACATTCACTACATACTGCATCAAACATTTCCCGTTTTGCACCACGATCAAAGCCCCTGCCACCACCAAAATCTCTTTTCCCAAAACTCTTTTCACTGTGATAACCACCCGGCTTACCACCTCGTTTAAAATTTCCCATACTATGTCTTTTACTTAAATTATGTGAGAACCGAGGTGAGTGTACTCTATTTATAGATAAAAAGCAAGGGATGAGTACAAAAAAGATCCTTGAGACAAGCCGACAGGCAAGAACCCTACAAAATAAAATTAATCAAATATAAATAACTCTTCAATGGTTGTTTCGAGAGCCATAGCCACATCATGAGACAATTGCAATGAAGGATTGTATTTACCTTGTTCCAAAAAAACAATGGTTTCACGTCTCACATTCACTTGTTGTGCAAGTTGCTCTTGAGTCAAACCAAGTCGTGCTCTTAGTTCTTTTATTCGTGTACGCATAACGTATTAAATTAGGTTAGAGACTCTTCCTATCATACACAATATTCGATATTGCTTTCACAACTACTCCGACAAACAACGTCGCTACCAAAAACCAATCTATTTCAATTGTTTTGGAAAAACCACTTTTGATGATCTGGTACAATATGCCCACTACTATTGTGCCCACCATTGCCCATGCGGCATTGCGTTCAGCAAATGCTTCTATTTTTGTCTCACGCTCATCATTATTGAGAGACATCATAATATGAAGTACATCAATAATAAGCAAAGTAATCCAACCAATAGTAACACCTATACGTAGTGAATCAGACCATATGGGGAATACCTGAAATATAGCAAAAGGAATTAAAAAAATACCAATATACACCCATCCTTGCCATGTGGCTGGAGCCAATCCCCATCCACCATATTTACGACGTCTGAACCATTGTGGTTTTCCAAACATATAATAGTTCTTAGTTTAGAATTCATATCCAGTAGGATCTGGCTATGAATATAAAATAATATGTTATATATTTCTAACTATATGTTAGACATTTCTAACATAATTGTCAAGAAAACATAAGTGGATAAGTATAAACTATATAGCAAAGACCCCTAACTAAAAAATATATTTTTATTTATAAAAAATAGGAAGATATTCCAAATAGAATTTGACTGAATCAAATCCTGAATAGTATATGATGCGGCACGAGACTGACTCACCATGAACTCTTCTTTCCTTGGCGAAGTAAATAACGCTCGAGGTGGCCCTTCGGTCTTCCCTGTTTCATGCACATAGTCGGACATGCTGCTCATGACGATGTCATAACCATATGTAATAAAATTACCATTAGACATACCTGGCTCGTGAACAATAAATTGCTTATCACCGTCATCATACCCGACAAGCACAATCGTATGAAATGAAGATGAGGTATTCAAAAAAGGCACATTTTTATTTTGTAAACTATATCCATGATGAAACGTGATAACAGGTCTTCCTTCCATCAACTCCAATTTTATATCCTCAAGCTGGGGATTTTCTACAACGGTTGAAAAAAAATTATGTGCTACACGCTCTATCATATCAGATGTCCTATATGCATTAGAATTGTCATTGTCCCCGTATATCTTATTTTGATATTCAAAAAGAGGTCTCATCTTCTGTTTTGTCTCCTGCTCTCCGAGCACACCTGTCTTCCCATTATAATATTCATCTATCATAACAATACTACTCTCTTCACATGCTTGACTATATGGTTTGACCCACACCCCATCAGGAATTTGTGTCGCGAAAGGTACACCAAGCCTCACCTGTCTTTTGTATACTGTCTTGGCATTTACCTCGAAAGACAATATAAAAAAATATAGTAATAAAACCAAGTATGCAGACAAAAAAAATTTTGGAGGATTAATTATTTTCATATATATCATATAATATTGGTATGATAAATATGTATCTTCATATTGTCAATATATTTTCCCTAAAAAATAACCATTTAAGCCAGCCGACACTGCAAACGCAAGCTATACTGCCTTAGATATACACCAAATATATTCATCACATGGGTATAACCTGTGACTAACATATATTGACAATCTTGTCCTATATAATCCATACTAAATATATATGAAATATCAAAAGTAACACATAAACAAACTATATGAGAAAAACAAAAAGAATGTATTCAGGATTTATATTTTTACTTATTGTCAGCTTCTCATTGCTACCGGTATACCCCGCTTTTGCGGTAGCTTTTTTAACACTGGACAATTTTAGCGGATATGCAACTACAATCATGGCAAGCGGTGGCGGATGGACGGGTGGAGAAACAATATCTTTTTATCTCAACACTGCGTCTGGCTCCCCTGTTGCCACCACAGTAGTTGGGGACAATAGTTTTTTTGGACCGACGGCTGTACCTATTCCCGCAAATACTCCTCAAGGCCCTTTGCCGATTATCGCGGTTGGATCCATAAGCAGTGAACAACAGACAAACAGCTATTATGTTGTTCCTTTCAACCCAAATACAACTATTGTGGGAAACAATACGCCCGGAAGTATATTATCAATTGACGGACAAGGCTTTGCTCCAAATGAGATAGTCCAATTTACCATGGAAGGCATCACAATGGGTCAAGTGACTGCTGATACGGATGGAAATTTCTTAGACGGCCAAGCTATAATTCCGAGTATAACTACAGCAACACATATTCTTCATGCTACAGGCCAGTCTTCAGGCGCTGATGCTGCCACCTATTTTTATGTGGGTGGATTTTATCCAAGCGTAGCTCCATCAACCTATTATATTCTGCCAACCCAGGTGCTGAGTTTTTCAGGAGGCGGGTTTGCGCCAGGTGAAACAATTGACGTTTTTGACGGACAAAATCAAACGCCGCTCTCGTCTATCACTGCTGATGACGCGGGGACATTTGCTGACGCAGGAAGTATTACCATTCCCTTGAGCTTTATCGGTACAAAAACATTTCGGGCTGTGGGACGCATAAGTCATGGCGCAGCTCAAACAGATATTACGGTTGGATCATTTATCCCATTTGCAACGCCTTCTACATTCTATATATTACCCGGTGATGTATTGACATTTAGCGGTGGAGGATTTGCAGCCAGTGAACCAGTAAAAATTTTTGAAGGCGCGAGCCAAACCGAAATTTCAAATTTTACAGCTGACGCGGAAGGTAATTTTGCAAATACTGGAGCGACATCTATTCCTTTTGACTGGGTCGGCACAAGTCATACCTTTAGATTAGTCGGACAAATTGGTGGTGGTGTAACTGAAGTCATGCTTACGATAGGACAATTCAATTCACTCGTATCCCCTTCGTTGTATCATCTCAATGCGGGAGAAAACATTAGTTTCACAGGTACTGGATTTTCTCATGGCGAAATAATCTCTGTTACCGAAGGACAAAGCCAAACTGTACTTACAACTATTACTGCAGATGCAGATGGTAATTTTATTGATGGTGGAACATTTACTATCCCCTATGACTGGGCAGACAGCAGCCGTACATTCACGCTGACCGGAGAAAACAGTCACACACAAGCAACAGTCATTATTACCGTTGCAAAATTTATACCCCTTGTACTCCCATCAAGTTATTATCTTCCGCCTGGTTCTAATATTTCTTTTTCTGGATCAGGATTCGGTATGAATGAAAACATTTTGGTCACAAATGGGCAAAACAATACGCCACTTACCATGTTTCAATCTGATACAGCCGGTGCGTTTCTTGACGCAGGGATCTTTAACATTCCCTTCAACTGGGCTGGTGTGCAATCACTTCATCTGATGGGAGAAAACAGCCACGCAATTGCTGATATTGATATTACCATAGCAGGATTTAATCCTCTCATTTCACCATCGAGCTATTACATTGCTCCAAAACAAACATTCACTCTGTCTGGTACAGGTTTTGCGCCAGACGAAATAGTAGACATTGTCATGAATAATGGAACACCGTTACCCATAACAACAGACACAACAGGGGCATTTGATGAGGCAGGCCCTTTGATAGCACCACTTTCGGGAAACGAAATACATATTGTGGCAATTGGGCAAGATAGTGGTGTAAACGCAAATGTGGATATTGGACTTGCAGCTCTATATCCTCTAGTCATGCCTGATATGTGGTATGTGCCATCAGGAAGTACTGTTACATTTTCAGGCACAGGTTTTGCTCCAAACGAAGATGTGATTCTCACAAACAATAATACAACGCTTGTTACTGTCCCAACTGACGCGAGCGGTAATTTTGTAGGACTTTCTGTTCCTACAGATTTCGGAATAGACAGACAGGCTACTTACACATTTACTGGAGCCGAAAGCAACATGATCTCTACGGTTACTATTACCATTGCGGCATTGCAACCATTTGTGTTTCTCGATTCCTACTATGCCCCACCGGGCAGCATTATTTACGCGACCGGTATAGGATTTGCTCCAAACGAAGAAGTAACTATACGTATTGGATCTTTGGCAGTGGTAAGTGTTGCAGACGGCACGGGCATGGTTAGCTCCACTCCCATTACCATTCCATTTGGTTTAGCCGGGCCAACAGCAGACATAACCATGATAGGCAATGCGAGTAATGCAGTGGCTACAACCATGATTACCTTGGCTCCGTTCTTGCCACAAGTCACGCCCAGCACGTGGTATACCACGCCAGGGACAACAGTTGTATTTAATGGCACAGGATTTTCGACTCAAGAAATCGTACATATCTTACTCAATGGAACAGACGTGGGCTCAGTGACTGCAGATGCAACAGGAAACTTTGTTTCTCCAGGTATTACTATCCCCGTCAATGCGACGCAAGCTCATTTTGTACTCACCGGTGAACAAAGCAATTCTCCAGCTATGATTGATATAGGACTGGCAGGATTTGCACCACTCGTAACTCCGAGTACATGGTATGCACCTGTTGGTTCAAATATTATATTTATGGGAACTGGATTTGCCGCCGGTGAAACAATAGGCATTGTGTTGAATGATACACCATTAAATTCAATAATTGCTGATGCTCAAGGCGGATTTACTACGCCCCCAATTATCATTCCTACTGCTACGACAGTTGCTAACTTTGTATTTACCGGTAGCATGAGTAACGCACAGTCTTCAATTCCTATCACACTGGCAGAACTTAACCCAGGAATTCAACTTTCTACGTATTATGATGTTGGAGGTGGACCAATCACTATAACGGGTATGGGATTTTCAAGTAGTGAAAATATAGACGTTACATTTGGCGGACAAAATCTTGGCATTGCCGTGACAGATGTAAATGGAAATTTCTCATTTGAAACAACCGTGCCATATCTCCCAGCTGGCAATCACACGGTGCAGGCAATAGGACAAAACAGCGGCGCCAACGCAATGGCTACATTTACTAAACCGCAAGTATATGTAAGCGTTGAACTCGCACAGTATGCGAGCGCACCAGGTTCAGTGATTAACTTTCTAGGAAGTGGATTTATACCTGGAGAACCAATTGACGTCTTCACCGATAGAAGTGGTGCCATAGCAGTACATACCTTTAATGCAGATGGGGCAGGCGCATTCAATGATTCAAGTTATACAATTCCCCTTGATTATATTGAAGGAACACTAACACTTACCGTAAAAGGAAGGTATAGCCTTGCCCCAGTAAACATCATATATTACGTGACAGGGTCATAACTAAAAATGAAAACCGCCCTTTTGGACGGTTTTTGTTATGCCTTTTTCCATCTTTTCAATGTTGGCAATACTCTATCTGCCATCTCTGTTGCTTCCTCTTTTGTTATCTCCATCATATCTGCCATACCAATCATCTTGTCACGGAATTGTTCAAATGTTATATCTGGAAAAGTAAATGAACCTGCCTTGAAACAATACTGGCAATATTCTTCATTTTTACTACCATCTATATTGGTACCAAAATCTTCTGCCACTGCCATGGGCATAGCACAACTTTGACAAATTTGTTCAGACATAAAAAATAACAGTTATGAAATAATTTTTAAAAAAAATTATTTTTTCAACAAATCATCCGGCAGAACCCACTTGCCGACAGGCATTGCATTACATGCCCGAGCCAGATAACTTGCCTCTTCTATAGAAATAGGTTCGCCACCATAATCATATGACCATGCAATACTTTCCGCCACCGTGCCAGGAGTTGCTTGGCATCCTCCCAAATCTGAATAGGGACACGCATCCAAAGAAAATGTCCCTTCGGCACAGGAAAGCTTCATGCGTTCTTCGGTAAATACAGAACCAATAAAATCTATACACGTACTTTTGGTATTGATAACATTGCAGCTTCCACGAACTTTGCGCGCGTCGGTTTCTTCAATAAGAGGTTTTACGTCTTCTTCATAATCCACACTGGTTGCCTCAGGCATATCACCACTACTACATCCAAAACCAAACAATACACACAAAGAGACACACAGGGGTAAAACAATAATGCGGTATGACATAGGTAAAAAATTATCTTGTAGACACAGGTTTTGTAACATCTTCAGGATACAATTCAGGATCTATGGTACGGCTAAAGCATACGCGTCCTGCATCATGACTCCAATTTTGGTTGTATGAATCATAGGGAGATCCAAAATATAATCCTGCGGGTGTTATATCTTTATTGACACGTTCAAATACAACACAAAGTTCAAATGAAAGCTCATTTGCTATCAGATACTCATATTGTTCATTTGTTTTTGGATCAAGTGGTGCAATAAATCCAGTAATACTATTATTGAGTTCACTCAACTGTACTGGCAACTCTCTCTTTTGAACCCAATAGTTTACAATCTCTGACTGGATCATTTGAAGATCTTGGACACGTTCATCATCAAATCTACGCGCGCGCTGGTCGGTCGGTGTACCAATAATAAAAAACCCTGCGATAATACTACCAAGCACAATCGCTGATACGACCCCTGCTAAGATCATGGGTATTTTTGTCTTTTCAAGTGAACGCTTCAAATCCCAAAGATAATACCCAAATACAGCTGCAGCCACAAGAAGTACTACCAACACTTTCAATACAAAACGTACGGTAAGTTCGCCACTCAAAAAATTATATACAAACGTCATGAGATCAATAATAATGGTAATGGCTGAAATAAAAAGTGTAAAATACACGAGCCATTTACGGAGTTTCAGGTTTCTTTTTTCTGGTGTTTTGTACAAATCTTTCTCAAGCATCCACGACGTCACGAGATACGCAATCACGGCAATCAACAAAACAGATGTCGACCAACGTACGCCATTGGCAATATTGGTAAAATAATAATTTAGTTTATCAGGAAATAAAGCATTGATATATTGGATAAAAAGTGTAATAAAACCAATGATACTCAAATAAAATGTCACGATATTAAATAAATGTAAAAAGACATCTTTTGGAGTACTGCGAAGTGGTGTTTGTTCCATAAAAAATGATTATTGTAATAATAAGTTTAGTATAACATGAGATGATTCAATTTGTATATGCACAAAAAACACCCCTATTTCTAGGAGTGTTTTGTTTGTGAAAAAAGTTACGCGATTTTGCGGACTTTCACTGCGTTCAAGCCTTTTGGACTTTCTTCGACTTCGAACTCTACTTTGTCGCCTTCACGAAGATCATCATATTGAACGTCTACGAGCTCATTTCTATGAAAGAAAAGATCTTTTCCTTCACCTTCACGAGCGATGAAACCAAACCCCTTATCGGTAAGTCTGGCAATAACACCTTGTTGCATAGTTGTAAAACAAATAAATTACTTCCCAGCCTAAGCAGGGAATCAAACATCATGTAGTAATTTCAAACTCGACTTTGTTTGTTTTACAACACTCTTTTTGATATATATATACTATCACAAAACACGCGATATGTCAACCTCTCAGCCAATGGACACTATTTATCGTCTCCCATTGCCTTGCGCTCAACGATAATTGTACAGTTCGATACGAGTGCGGCAAGAGCTCCAATAGCAGCAACTATAGGCGCAGCAAGTACACCTACTGCACCAATAGTAAGGGGAAATTCGATAAGTGTTTCTCCATCTTCCTTCTTTATAATGATTTTACGCGCATTCCCCTCTTTTACGATTTCCTTTATCTTGGAGACAAGTTTATCTCCAGATATAGTGTACTCTTCGTGTGTTTGCTGTGGCATAATGTTATATATTATTAAGTAATTTCACTCCTATTAAAAATTTTTTAAAGTGAAAATTTTTCAAAAAAAATATGATTATTAGAAGCCCCACATTTCTTCAAAGAGGCTCGTACGCCCTTCATCATGGCAATTGGTCCACACATATATACATCGGCCTTGTCTATATTTTTTATATACATATTCAAAAATTGTTCGTCCACCCTGCCTTTCAGACCTTCCCACGACGTATCATCACTAACTAGATAATAAATTTTCAAAAACCGTTCTTGTGTAATTTTTTCTATTTCATCTTTAAATACAAAATCTTTTTTAGACTTCACTGAATATACAAGAATAACCTGCTTGTGTTTATCAAATGATTCAATAAGGGCACGAACAGGAGTAATACCAATACCACCAGCAATACATACAACTGTATCTCTCGTGCTCCTCGCTGTCACAAAATTGCCATGCGGACCGTCAATAATAATAGATGTGCCAGATGATACAGTGCCAAGTTCATGAGTAAAATCACCAAGATCCTTGAACGTAACACGCAACACACCATCTACCACAGCTGAAGAAAATGAAAAAGGATGTGCTTTCCACCAACGCTTCTTGTCGAGGAAACGAAAAATAGCGAATTGTCCTGATTGAACTTTGAATGAATCCAAATTTTTGCCCCTTATATACAAAGAATATACATTGTCATTTTCTGATTCCACATGATCAACAACAAAGTGATGTTTATTCCACATATACACTGGTTTTATAAACCTATAGGCAAGCAAATTTCCAAATACTCCTACGTACAATATATACCAATATGCTTGAAAAATATTATTACCTACAAAATCGCCACCAAGCTCAATCTCATGCCCAAATGCCAAGGCTATGGCTATATATACGGTGAGATGAACGGTATACCACATCTCATATGACATCATCCGTCTTATTTTGGAAATAGAAATTACTGCAACACATACCAAAATAAACAAACCGAAAAATGCGCCAACCAACTCATCTCCATAAAACAAAAAATTATACTGTTGTTGCCAAAAGGAAATATCATTGGTAGATGCGTATGACAAACCCAAAAATATAGGATGTAGTATCAATGATATAAGCAACCACAGACCATTGAGGTGGTGAAGATATGTCAGTCGATCGAAACTCAATAGTTTCTCCATCCATGGAATACGTGCAATACACATGACCTGAAACAATACAAAAAAGGCTGCAAAAAGACCCATAAGCCGCCCGAGTCCAAGCAATAATTGTACATTGTCTCCAGATAACAGGTCTCCAGATGAACTATACCAAAACCAGATAATCAATACTATATTGGCACAGGTAAACAGTAATAAAATATATTTTTTATACATACAAACAAAATATCATGCACAACTATCATACACTCATATCAGATGCTTTTCAATATAAAAACACCCACTGTTAGTGGATGTTTTTATTCCATGTGTCCGTCTTGAACGGATTCAAGACCACCCTCGTTATGACTATAATTTTTTATAATAATAACGAGTTGTCGGGTGGTCTTGTGAAAAGAACGCCCTCCAACTCTATCTGCATATCAGTCCTCCTCTTCCTCCTCATCCTCGAAGCCGATCAGCAGTTCGCCGACGATGTTCGTGGAGAGGAACATCTGGATCCGATCCGGGTGCTTGGGGTGCATGGCGATGGCCTGGCGGAACTTGATGTCCCCCATAGCCGGCGTGAGGCTCTCCAGCGAGAGCGCCCCGGCCGCCTTGGCCTTCGCACCGAGCTCGTACCGACTCAGGACGACGCGCCCGTCCTCGAACGGGGAGAGGATGCCCACGTGGATGCCCGCGTCGGTCGCGGCCTTGATCGCGTCGATCCACGAGTAGTTGGCGTCCCCCATGTCCCACGGCCGATCCGGGATGTTGCCCGCGCCCTTGGCCTCAAGGATCACGCCCTTGATGCGACCAGCCTTGACCATATCCATCAGGACGTAGGGCGGGGTGTCAGCGGACACCATGAGCGACACTACGTGCTGCTCAAACTTGGTGTCGAGGCGGAGGCCCTGGACCGCGGCGACGGGGTCCTTGCGATGGACGCCGTCCATGATCATGATCTTCGGGAAGGCTTTGGCCACAGGGTGACGTCCGGGCGTGTGGAACGCCGCGAAGTCGGCCTCGTTGCGCTTGCGGACACGCGAGCCGTCGAGCACGTCGCCGAGGCAGACGCTGTAGACGCCCACGATGCCGTTCCGCAGGAAGGACTTGCCGACGCGCATGGTGTTCGCCACCTGCATGGCCACATCCGAGCCCGACTCCTCCTTGGTCATCTGCGCGCCGATCACGAAGACCGGCTTCTGCAGCGACAGCTTGAAGAGCATGGCCAGGAACGCACAGGACTCCGCCAGGGAATCCGTGCCATGCAGGATGATGAACATCTCGTGGTCGTCGTAGGCCGCCGCGATCATCTGGCCCATCACGACCCGGTCGTTGTGCATGACGTTGGTCGAGTCCTGCCGTTGCGGGAAGTCCTCGAGCGTCAGCTCGATGCCCTTGGGGAGTACGATCCCCTCAAGCAGCTCGGCCGCGGACTTCGCGGGATGCAACGGATCCCCGACCATCCCCAGAGTTCCTCCCGTGTTAAGAACGTATGCTTTCTTCATCTTCGGTTCCTTCCACAATCAAAGGCTCTTCACCTCCACACTCCCACACTCGCGGGTGTGCGCTCGGTGTTATCGACCCTCCAGCACACTGATTATCTAGTCAAAGATAAACAATGTGCTAAAGGGTTAAATTTTTTTGTAAAGAACTATTATTTAAAAAAAGTTTTAACCGCAAAATATACCAGACATACAAAGAAAAACAATGACTAAACACCGACCTTGTCTAGAACAGCTAACCACTAAACATAATTTTCCGTATAAGTTCGCTAAGATTATGGTTGTGGATATTGTTGAAACGAAATTCCATTTCTTTGAAGTACAACAACACATATTTTTTATTGATCCCATTATATTTTTTTAATTTGGTTTTCACATATGTCCAAAACATTTTTGTTTCATCAACTAAAATCTTATTCGTCAATTTCGTTTTGTACGGTTTGGTGTTATAATAGGTATGTCCATTCAAAATTAAAGCATCATATATTTTAAAACTTTGTGTATCTCGCACATCAAATGGCACAATATGAGTACGCATGATCTGTTTTAATTTCAATGCTTCTATATCGTTTACTGCACCTGTAAAAATAGTATTATCGAGCTTGCAAATACCTATTATTGATACTAGTGATTCTATATTTTTTGTTAGATACACATACGGAAATTTCTTATCACACTCACAGGCAATAGCAGTCCGAATGAAAAAATAAATACGATCTACGGTGTGACGATTTATTTTTATTATCTGACTCGCTTTGGACGCAGGAACTTCCAATACAAACAAATCAATTATTTTTTCAATTTGTCTATTAGAAAGTTTGCTGTTCTTTATTAATCGATGTTTCATACACACACTATTCTTATTGTTCTATACAAGCCACATACAGCCCATAAGCAGATTAAGCTACAAAATTTAATTACTTAATCTGCTTACTTTGCTTATTCTGTTTATAGACTTGTATAGGACATGGATTATTGATTGTGCGTGTACTTTATGTTAATCTCTATAGGGTGTTCAATGACACCCTTGGGTGAAGAATATCACCCCATATTTTTACTTAATTTTTCTCTATGTACAGCGAATTATTGCAAGAACTAAATCTCTCACCTAACGAAGCAAAAATATACGAAGGCATGCTATCCACAGGAGAAACCAATGCTTCTATTATTGCACTGCGTTCAAATGTGCCAAGACGCAATGTATACGACGCATTAAACCGTTTAATCGAGAAAGGTTTGGTATACAAAATTGTTGGATCAGGAGAAAACTTATTTCAAGCGGTAAATCCAAACAAACTGCTCGACTTGCTTCATGAAAAAGAAAAATGGCTCAAAAGCAAATTGCCAGAGCTTCAAGATTTATACGCGACCGATCCCCCGCTCAAAGCCGCGTATATTTATAGCGGCGTAGAAGGATACAAAAATTACCACAATGATTTGTTGCGAATCTCACAAAAAGAAGAAGTGTATTTTTTAGGTGCAAAAGCATTGTGGAACAGTCCGCAGGTGAACAAAGCTTTTCGCACCAATTATTTGAAAGAATTTGAAAAAAGAAAAGTTCCCTACTACACGCTGTTTGATCCGGGAGTTTTACGCGAACTTCCAGAAGTAGTACAAAATGCAAAAGGAGAATATAAAGTATTGCCTGATCAATACGCAACGCAAGGTTTGGTAGATATTTTTGGCGACTATGTGGTGACTTTTAGCGGCGTGCATGTAGGCAGATTTGATGATCACTTGAGAATTTTTATTATCATTGACAAAGACCTTGCCAATACCTATCGCACATGGTTCAAAATGATTTGGGATCTGCTCCCTGGAAAATCTTGGACTGAAACGCAACAGACAGTACTTTTGAAAAAATGATATCTTGCTATAACAAAACACCCTGACAAAGGGTGTTTTTAGTATTTTAACATCAAATATCCTAATACACACCAAGATATCTCTCTCGTTCCCAATCTGTCACATGAATCCTAAATTCATCCCATTCTCTCATTTTTATATCATGGTACTTTTTGTATGTCACCGCACCAAGCACATCTTTTACTACTTCATCTTTCGCAAGTGCATGTAACGAGCCATACAGGTCAGCAGATAATGTATCAATACCGCGATTCATCATCTCTTCAGTCGTGAATTCATATACGTTCTCTTCCACTGGAACCGGGGGCATCATTTCATTTTCTATACCATCGAGTCCCGCTGCAAGCATGACTGCAAAAGCAAGATATGGATTTGCAGAAGGATCTGGACAGCGGAGTTCTACACGAGTTGCTTTTGGTCGAGCAGGATTAATGCGTGGAACACGGATAAGTGCTGAACGATTGGTCTGACCCCAAGATAGATAGACAGGCGCTTCGTATCCTGCGACCAATCGCTTATATGAATTTACAAGTGGATTCAAAATAGCATTCATAGCTTTGATATGTTTGAGCTGTCCTGCAATGAAATTGCGAGCCAGTAGAGAAAGCCCATACTCTGCCTGTGCATCATAAAATGCATTGTTTCCTCCAACAAAAATACTTTGATGCACATGCATACCTGAGCCATTGATTCCAAAAAATGGTTTTGGCATAAACGTCGCGTGCAAACCATACTTTGCAGCAATCATTTTAAGTGTGTATTTGAATGTTGTTGCATTGTCTGCAGTCATGAGTGGATCACCGTATTTGAAATCTATCTCATGTTGGCCATCTGCAACCTCATGATGTAGGGCTTCAACCTCTATACCAAGCTCTTGCAACGCATTGGTCATCTCTTTTCTCACCTCAGTTGCAGCATCAATTGCTTGATCAAAATATCCAGCATTGTCATGTGGCAAGGGTACGATGTTTCCGTTATCTTTTTTAAGAAGAAAAAATTCTAATTCCGGACCACAAAAATATTTGTATCCCAAGCTTTCTGCGCGGGCAATCTGTTGTTTTAAAATATAGCGTGGATCACTTTCATATGGTTCACCATTTGGTCTATATACATCACAAAAAAGGCGAGCTGTCACATTAATACCCTCTTTGGTCCATGGAAGTAGGGCGAATGTTGAGAGATCTAATTTCAAATACATATCACTTTCAAATATACGCGCAAAACCTTCAATCGAAGATCCATCAAACCACACATTTCCATCTATTCCCTCTTCTAGTTTTTCAACAGGAATAGTCACTGCTTTTAGTTGACCGAGCAAATCGGTAAACTGCAGATCAACAAATTTGACTCTTTCTTTCTCGCATAGCGAGAGTATCTCCTCCTTGGTGTATGCTTGAGACATAGCGGGTTAAATTAATAATTAATTAATAATTAATTAATAAAATTAAATAATTTGTATACATAATCTAATTGCAAAGAATATAAGCAGGCTAGACATAGCAAGATAAAAAACGTTTGTTAACCATTGTATCTTTAATTTGAAAACAAAAAAACCTAACAACATAACAAATATGAAACAAGCTAATGCGCCTATCATCAAAAATAGAGAACTAACTATAACTTGCGACATCGAAAATGTTTTAATTGCAAATAAAGTACCTGCCACACCTATAAAATATAAAATTGTTGGCGGGTGCAATGACACAAGTAACATACCATTCCAAAATGTTTTTTTATCCACTAATTTTATTATTTTCTTATCCTTTTTTATCGCAACTGTTAGACCATTCACCCCTAACAATAACATATAGCCCACACCTGCCAGACCTAATAATAATTTTAACCAAGCAATGTTTACAATAAATTGTATTATTCCAACATATGCTAACATCAAAAACAAGCCATCCATACAGGAAGCTCCCAAAGCCAATACCAAGCTCTCCCTTATCCTCCCTATTACAGAGCTTTGTAAAACGGTAGTCTGCACCGCTCCAGGCAAAGCCGCAGCAGTAAAACCTATAACAAATGCATCTAAGAAAATCATATTCCAAAATTTACTAATCGTAAATTGTTTCAAAATTCAAAATCTAAAATTATTCTAGCTCCCCCGGTAGGACTCGAACCTACAACATCTGCATTAACAGTGCAGTGTTCTACCATTGAACTACAGGGGAATAACGTCAAACCCGCCGGTGACGGCGGGTTGTGTGTAGATTGATTGTTGTTGAAACTACTCAACAAAAAGACACATTCCGCCGGTCGGTCTGTTATTATTGTTATTATTGTTCACGAATATGTATTTCATAACTAGAGTAGTGTAACACACTATTAAAACTCTGCAAATGATTTATCCACAACGAACATTACTTGGTAAATTTCATATACGTAATAGAATAACCAGGGAACGTATAACTAAACTGCTGTGAAGCTGGGATAGCCTTAACTTGGTAATCAATATCATTGTGTGTCTCCGTAAGCGATGAAGCATCAAGCTGATATACTTCCCCTTGTGCTTGTGGCGCAAATCCATTTAACTGGAGTGTGTAATCATGATTTTCTGTGTCACGATTCAATACAGCAACATACAAGGTATTTCCATCTGCAGACAAACTACTTACTGCGGTAACCCTTGGTGCTTGTTTAGTAGTTACTGCGTCATGACCCATAAATTTTTCATAACTTACAGGAAGCATTTTCCCATCCCACGCAAAGTATCGTGCAAATGCCTGGAATGTATCCCCATTCAAATTTTGTTTAGGAACCCAGTTATAATCTCCTACCAAACCATTCACAAATCCTTCACCTGGTGTAGCACTATTCCAGAAGAATAATGACCCGCCGTGAATTCCCTGCTCCAACATATACGCAAGTTCTGACCATGCATACGCCGCATCGAGGAATTTGTCAGTCTGTTTGTTTTTGAAGTCATTCAAAATACTATTGAACTCATCTACAAAGTACGTCACTTGTTGCCCGGGCAAATATCTTTCTGCCAACTGTTTGTTTGAAGTATACCGTGTCTGACCTTCCCAATACGGACCTGCCATGGTTGAAAGCGGATATTGGTTAACACGATCTTGATTGTAGTAATCATAATAATGGTGAATCGCAAGGCCTGAAACCAAACTGCCCTTGCCACGTGAAGTAATTTGTTGTAATACTCTTTCAAAATTAAACTGTGAAGATGACTGTGCTGGTAGAATACATTTCAAATCAGCTTTAACTTGATGGATAGAGTCACAAAGATCAACAAATCTATTTGCAAATCCTACTTCATTACCCGTGTACTCTTGATAATATGGCTCATTACCTAATTCTACATAATGAATGTCATAGGGAGCCAAACGACCACGACTCGCACGTAGGTTTGCATAGTTGTATTGTGCGACGTCCAAAGGCCACCCCGCTTGCTTTAGTTCTTCAACTTTTTGATTGTAATCTGCGTCTGGTGTTCCAACCATATACTCAATCATGGCAGTAAGACCTTCTACACTATACAAATCTTTGAAAAACCCAGTCCATGTGTTTGTCTGTGACCCGTACGCTGTTTCCTTGGGGCTTGGAAGCTGCAAAAGTAGTTCAGCATTCATTTTCTCTGCCATCTGGCCATAATCATCAAGTGTCATGAGATTACTATCAAAACTCCATGCATAAATGACATCTGAATTGAATAAAGAGGTGGAATTTTGATTCACTGGATTTATTGAATTCAAACCTGCGTACGTAGTACGAAGCTGCAACTCGTCAATTTTAAATTTATACGAATCCTGGCGCTGCGATTCTGCATTGAGTTCATACGTAGCAATGGTACCAAATTTAATCCCCGTTTTTTTACCTTCGGATGAGATATCCAAATTATCCAATGTAAGTTCTGCCATGAGTTGCCCATCAACCCAGACTTTTGATATATTGTCAGTCAATATTTCAATGCTATACCATCTATCAAAAACAACAGGCTGAGGTAAAACAAATGTTTTATTATATGCTGTACCAATCTGAATCTCAAACGTACGATCAGGTCTTAGCATCATGCGGAATTGAGATGAATCTGCAATTACCGCTTTATTATTTACACTGTACGGAATATCAGATGAAAGTTTAAAATCAAAACGAGTATACCTATTATGATCAGGAAATTGCATTCCTGTATTTTGTCCTTGTACATACAGTGTATTGACTTGGGTCGTGGACCCAGATTTCTTTGTATAACTGATTGAATGTCGATTAAATTCATCAGCATACGTTGGTGAATGATCAAACCATTCTGCCTCATAATAATTTTGTGATTGTTCTCCACTGGGATACTGAACATATAAATCTTTTACTGGGCGTTGGATGCCCCATGTATAGGTATTCACTGGCTGTGCATTGTCGTACTGTGGGATCATGGGATTATAAAGTCCATCTGTCATGCGGCCAAAACCTTGTCCATACATCCAGTAATTTTTGTGAACTCCGGTATCCCACATGTGCATGCGCCACAAGGGACGATTGATATTATTCCCTGATGGCTGTGCATTGCCACCAAGTTCAGTAAATACATTATAATTATAATCCCACACGCGATCATTCATTGAGTTGCCACCCAAAACTCCACGGTCAACATAGGGGACTTTGGTCCCTGTTGCATCAATGACCATTGCATTTGCCGGAGTTGGTGTGGGAGTGGGAGTGGGAGTTGGTGTCGGCGTAGGAGAAGTCGTTGTTCGTGTCATCCGTAAATTAGTAATCTTTACATCCATGGTTGTAGAACCAGGTACTAGATATTGTATGAAAAAATGAGAAATCTGTGCAGGGTTGAAACTTGAAGCCGATAGATTACTTAAAGGTATGGAAATCGCTTGTGGATTTCCATTTAGCATACCTGCAGGAAGACGAATAACTGCCGAGGTATTTAACCAACCGCTAAAAAGGTACAGATTAACAGTAATCCCATCAATATTAACTTGTTGGGCGTTTAGCCGATCTCGTGTTGCCGTACTGAGATCACTCTCTAAAGAAAATTCTAATGTGTCATACCCAGCAATACTAAAGGTAGGATCAAAATCATACTGCATACGTTCATCACCCCATGCATTTACAAAATGCATACCTGTTGCATCTGGTGTCGGTTGCGTACCACTCAGATTAATGCGTGAAGGTGTAGGAAAATTCATTGTCTCGACAACCGGCGTTGGAGCTGGGGTAGGAGTTGGCGCTGGTGCCGGAGTCGGACTTGGTGTTGGAGCTGGTTCTGGTGTGGGAGTAGGAGCCGGTGCTGGTGTAGGCTCAGGAGCAGGAGTGGGGGTAGGTGAAGGTGCAGGATCTTGAGGTACACTACAACCTGCAATTTTTTTGACTTGCAATCGTCTATTTGTCAAACAAGTAAACTGATTCGTGTAAGCTCCATTTGAAATGCAACCATTTTGCATCGAAAGTTGTTTGCCAAAAATAACAAGGGACACACCATTTGATGTTTGTGTACATTGGTTGACACTAAAATTGTATGTCTGAACTACATCCCCATCTGCAGCGCGTGCAAAACTAGGTATTGCAATTGCCACAAATACCAAAACAAATACTTGAATTAAAAAACGTGATAGCTTCTTCATACTTATATTAGTTAAAATTAACGTACTGGACAGGATTTTAAAATTAAAAAAACCCAGCCTCTGGGTTTAAAACGTTGAAAATATAATTGTAAAACACATGCCCCCATACTATGTATATTACGTTGGCGCAATTCTATCAAACACAAAAAAATGCGTCAATGGAGCAAAATACTATACCTTTTTTGTATGTAATTATCAAAATGCTCAACACACATAAAAACCGATGGTACACATCGGCTTTATCTATCCACAAGTTGAGTGCGCTTGGTTGTCAACGAACTCCTATCATCTTTCGCACTTCTTCCATTGTTTGTGATGCAACTTTCTGAGCTTTGCTCGCACCTTCACTAAGTATTTCTCCAAGTTCATTATGATTATCAAGTAATTCCATTCGGCGTGTTCTAAAATCTGCAAAATAAGTTGAAATTGATTCGCCTAAAACTTTTTTCAAATCACCGTACCTTATAGTTCCGTCTTTTTCTGCTTTTACAAATTCTTTATAAATTGTTTCGTTGCCAAATTGTTTCAACAACAATAATAAATTAGCAACTCCTGGTGCTTCTCCGCCACCTTCGGTTGCAGTCACCGCTTTTTTCAATTTCTTTTCAATAACTCCTGATTCATCTGCAAGCTCTATTACATGATCAGCACCCAAACTCTTGCTCATCTTTTTATGCGGTTCAACCAAACTCATAACTTTGGGGATTTGGGTAAGCAAGTGTTTTGTTTCTGGAAAATATTCTTGGTAGCGTTTATTAAACCAACGAGCAACATCTCGCGTCAATTCAACATGCTGAATCTGGTCTTGTCCAACAGGCACTACTTCACCATGATAAAGTAAGATGTCCGCAGCTTGGAGAGCTGGGTACGTGAGCAAACCGGCATTAATATTTTTTGCTTGCTGTAAAGATTTATCCTTATACTGTGTCATGCGTTCAAGCTCGGAAATAGGGGTCACGCTATTAAACACCCACGCCAACTCTGTGTGTTCTAGCACATGAGACTGAACCCAAAAAACTGTTTTCTCTGGATCAATGCCCGCGGCAAGAAGTTCTGCGGCCGTACGCGTAATTTGTGCGCGACGATCTTCAGGCTTCATGTTGCCTGTAAGTGAATGATAGTCTGCAATAAAAATATACATCTGATATTTACCAGAATTTTGGAGTTCTACCCAATTTTTTACTGCACCCAAATAATTACCAATATGGAGATTGCCAGTTGGTTGGATGCCTGAAACAATAATTGGTTTAGACATAAAAACATTGATTACACTGATTTAACATTGATTACACAGATTATTCAGCGTAATCCTGACTAATCTGTGTAATCAATGTTAATTTTAGCTCTAAACCATCTAAAAAACAAGAGACGGACTAGACCGTCTCTTTATACTCTTTTATTTTAAGCAAACCTTCTTTGAGCTCGTCTTCGCTCTCCCCAAACGCATACCGTATATATCCTTCCTTACCAAAAGCAATTCCTGGCACAGTTGCTACACCTGCCTTATCTAATAATTCCGTACACACCTGTTTTGAGTCTGAACTTTTTATACCAAGAGATACGATAGGCAAAAAACAGTACAGGGCCGAAGCTGGATATGAAAAATTAGTTTTAAATAATTCATTATATATATTCATAAAAACGTTTCGCCTTTTCTGCATTGCATCTCTCACGTGTGGTATTATTGTAGAAGCATTTTGTAACGCACACAATGCCGCGTACTGACTCGCTGTAGCCACACCACTAGTCGTCTGACCTAATAAGATTGTAAGAATTTTTATAATTTCTTCTGGTCCGAATGCAAAACCGACTCGCCAGCCAGTCATAGCAAAATGTTTTGAACAACTTTGTATTACAATCACATTCTCTTTGTGTTCTTCAAACGAACCACACGATATAAATTCTCCATCATACACAAGCCCACTGTATACTTCATCTGAAATGACAAAAATATGGTGTTCATGAGCCACGCGAAGTATATTTTCTAATTCTTGTTTTGAGTATAAGGCGCCAGTTGGATTAGAAGCATTATTCAAAATCAAGATCCTTAAATTTTGTTCAACCGCTTTTTCCAATTCCGCAATTTCTAGTTTCCAACTTGCCCCGATACCGCCAGGTTTTTCGGGGTTTCCAATTTCTTCTGTTTCTAATATAATTGGTTCCCCTCCGAAAATCTTCACCATACTCGGATATGAAACCCAATATGGTGCAATAATTCCAACTTTGTCGCCAGGCTGTATCAAAGCTTGCAATAACAAATATATACCAAACTTTCCCCCAGGTGTTATGACACATTCTGACACTTCATAATTCGCATAATACGTTGCATTAAGCCAGTCGGTAGCTTGTTCTCTTAGTTCTGGAATACCTGCCACTGGCGGATAGTGTGTTTTGCCATCTCTCATTGCTTTCATTACCGCTTCAATAACAATATCTGGCGTATCTATCATGGGTTCTCCCGCGCTTAAATTATATATACGCTCGCCCTTCTTCTTTTTCTCCATTGCTAAAGTATTTATTGCGACGGTGGCTGATTGTTCAAGTTGTAGATGGCTCCTGAGATCCATATTACCTCTTACTCAACGCAACTTTTAATCCCAAGGCGACAAGCAAACCGCCAAACGTTTTATTAAATATATTTTGATATTTTTCAAACACACTACGAACTTTATTATGTGTCAAAATAGTTGCTACAAAAGAAAACCATAGCATTGTTTGAAGAATAACAATAACACCAATTATACCAAGCACATACGATGGTGTGTTTGCTGGAATCATGAGCGTAAAAAGTCCTAAAAAAAGCAGAGAAACTTTTGGATTAAGTACATTTGTCAGAAAACCGCTCCGAACCCCACCCCATGCTGACATAGTATCTAATTTCTTTTCAACTTCTACATCAAATTTTTTTGACTTTGACATAAATGAACGAATACCAATGTAGATAAGATACCCAGCCCCTAGTAACTTAATGCTATTAAACAAGATTATTGATTGAGAAATGATAAATGCAATACCCGCAAGACAATACAGCACATGTACACCAATACCAAGTCCGAATCCAACTGCTGTCCAAATTCCTACTTTACGTGAATGTGCGAGAGAATTTTTTACAACCATAACAAAATCTGGACCAGGACTGATAGCCGCGAGGAGATGTATACCTGCGACTGTAACAATAAGTGTTATGTAATTCATAAAAAAATATTATTTTTGTAATCGTTTTGACTCTTCAATTATAAATTCAAATAACTTATTCAAAAATTCTTGATCTACACCAAACTCGTCCCCCAACTTTCTATAAAATTCAAACAATCTCTGTTCTCTATCTTTGTCTTGAATACTCATGCCTGATTCTTTTTTTATTTTTCCAATCTGTTTTGCAAGTTCAAAACGCTTGGCAAGTAGCTCAATAATTGAATGGTCAGTGTCATTTATTTTATTTCGTAATTGTTGTAAATTATTGTTCATATGATTGAATATTATTGCCTAACTTTTGTAACGCTTGTATCAGCTCTTCTCTGACTTCCTTTGCGTACGGATTAAATCTTTGCATATCAAGAAACAACTGCAGGGTGTCATTTGTAACCAAGTCATTTATCCGCAGTAATGACTGATAATCTGGCGTAGAAATTTCCTGATCCTGTAAATCTAATTCTGCAAGTCCCCTGCCCAAAAAATGTACCAGGGCTTGTGATCGCGCCATTTGTCTATCATGCTCTTCGGGTGTAGCATGAATGATTTTGAATTTCATTTTTTCAAACATTTTTTCAAACATATTCAGCTGCTCTTCCGTTACCCTAACTGGTGAAACAACAATCTTTTGGCCTTCGATGCCTAGTCGTTTTACTGAGTCGGGACCAAATAGTGGGTGCGTGGCAATTATTGGCTGGGTATGTCTCAATTCAAAAAGCATGTCTTCGACAGGTTTCACTTTTACCGAACAGGCGTCTACCACAATAGTTTTGGGGTCGAGTTTATCCGTAATTTCCTTACACACATTTTTTATTTCAGAAATTGGTACAAGTAAAAATAATACATCAACATTCAAAACGTCATCGACTTTTCCTTTTTCCTTTTTCCTTTTTCCCTTATCACATATCGCAACATCACCGAACTCTTTCATCAGCCCGGCCCACAATGTCCCAAATCGTCCATGTCCTATGATACCTATTTTCATATTAATTATTCTCTATTCTTTACAACGATGAATGTTGTAAGATTGGGATGCTCATCTTGAATTCCACGATCTAACAAATCCAACTTATAAATCTGTGCGCTCCGAGCTGGAGCAATCACTGCAGTTTCACGAGGTAACACTCCTTCTGCTAAATCTTTTGCTGCTTTTGCGGTGTCTTCCCATTCTAGTAATTTTGCATTTGGGAACTCACGTTTGATATATCGTTCACATTGAGAAATTGCTTGGGGATGCGTGGCAATTTGTCTTATATCTTCTTTTTTCACGCCAGACAAAACTATAATACACTGGTACACTTCAAACCATAATTCATCTACCATAGTAAACAAATATTTTCCCATTGCTTCAAATGCCGTCTGCACAAGCCCACCGCGAGAATTTACCACAGGAAAAATACCATATTCAGCTCGGCCTTCAGTTACGGCTTTCAAAACGCCTTCCATATCTATAGCAAATAAAATCTCTGGATTATCCCAACCTTGCCGTTGTGCATACAAAAGTCCTGCTTCTTCTGAAAATGATCCTTGATCGCCAGAAACGGCTATTCTGATACTCATATTTTATTTACTTTACTAAGTAAGTAATGATCCACGAGCACTAGTGCCACCATCGCCTCTACAATCACGGGCGCGCGCAATGCAACACATGGATCATGCCGACCATGAACTTGGATGTCAACTTCCTGGCCATTCGTATCTACTGTTTTTTGTGCTTTAACGATACTTGATGTTGGTTTGAATGCTACTCGCAATACAATATCTTCCCCATTTGATATACCTCCCACAATCCCACCAGCATGATTAGTTTTAGTCCTCACCTTTCCATCTCTCATTTCTAACTCATCATTATTTTCCGAACCCTTCTTTTCTACGCACGCAAATCCATCACCGATCTCTACACCCTTTGCGGCAGGTATGGTCATAAGTGCATGTGCCAAATCTGCGGATAATTTATTAAACACTGGCTCGCCAAGCCCCACAGGAACATTTTTAGCAACAACCTCCACAACTCCACCCACAGAATCACCATCTTTGCGAGCTTCTTCAATTTCTTCAATATATCTTTCTTCAAATTTTTTTCCTTTATTTTCGTATTCTACATTTCTTTTAATCTTTCCTACCTGGATAATCTCAGCATTTACTTCAACCCCTATTCGTTGCAACAGTGCCTTCGCCACCGCTCCTGCCGCCACTCTCCCAATTGTTTCTCGTGCAGATGCCCGTCCTCCGCCTCGCCAATCGCGAAAACCGTACTTCATATCATACACATAATCAGCATGGCCTGGACGATATGTGTCTTTTATTCCTTCGTAACTTACAGACTGTGCGTCTCCGTTGCGTATAAGCAACGCAATAGGTGTGCCCAATGTTTTCCCATCAAAAATGCCCGATAAAATTTCTACCTGATCTTTCTCTTTTCGTTGCGAAGTTAGATTACTTTGCCCAGGTCTGCGTCTGTCTAATTCTTTTTGAATATCTTCCCTTGTAATTTCTAATCCTGCAGGACATCCGTCAATCACAACACCGACCCCAACGCCATGTGATTCGCCGAATGTCGTTATTTTAAATATATTTCCAAAAATGTTACTCATATTAGTAAGGATTCTTTAATAATCTTTTCATCGACACTATGTACAAAATTATTTTTTTCTTTATAAAACTCACCAATTCCTTTCAACAACACGAATCTCGCTTCTCCATCTTTTGCTTTTTTATCCAACCTAATCTCTCTCAAAATATCTTTCCAGCCAAAGGCTGGTCCGCCTTTGGCGGAAATATCCCAATATCCCAATATCTTAATATCCAATATTTTTTTCAAAAAATTTTCAATTTCAATATAATCTTCCTCATCCAATACCCCCATCAACATAGAAATTCTTGCTTCAACCAACATCCCCAATCCTACGGCTTCACCGTGCATCAATTCATACTTACTTAACTTTTCAATCGCATGCCCGATTGTATGTCCAAAATTCAAAATACTCCGTTCCCCTTTTTCTCGTTCGTCTCTCATCACCACTCTTGCCTTAATTTCAACTGCGCGAGTAATTATTTTTTCTAATACATGTAAATCTAAATCTAAAATATTTTTTATATTTTTTCTTACATATTCAAACATCTCTATGTCATGCGTTAAAAACATTTTTATGGCTTCCAACAATCCATTAATAATATGCTTGCGAGGAAGTGTTTCTACAACTCCTGGAGTAATAAAAACTGCAACTGGTTGCCAAAATGAGCCAATCAAATTTTTACCATACTTCGTGTCTATTCCCGTCTTTCCACCCACCGAACTATCCACCATTGCAAGCAATGTTGTTGGGATTTGAATATACGAAATACCGCGCATATAGGTGGAGGCGACATAGCCTGCGACATCACCAACTACTCCGCCACCAAGTGCGATAATAAGAGTATCACGGCTACACGCGAGTTTGAACATTTCGTTGTGCAAATGAGTAACGATTTTTTGTGTTTTGCTTTTTTCGCCATGAGAAAAATGAAAAATATTGGATATTGGATATTGGATATTATTTTTTAAATCTTTCAACAATTTATCGCCGTATAATTTCCTTACCTTACTATCAGTAATAATAACAATATGTGAGACATCTTGTTTTTTTATAAACTGAATCAAAGGCTTCAACAAACCATTTCCAATTACAATATCATATTGTCTATGTGCGCTTGGTAAATTTATTTTTATTTGTTTATTTTTCATATATGCTTAAGTGCCGATGTACTTCTGTGCTTGAGTGTTAGAGTCTAGAAGCCAATTCCTTCACCAACTTCTCTGTCTGCTCCCATCCTAAACACGGATCAGTAATAGAAAGTCCACTCATATCAATATCTTGCGCTTCTTTCCCATCAACTTTTTGGTTTCCAGGTTTGATAAAACTTTCAATCAAAAATCCTTTCACCATATGTTTTAATTCTGGGAAATCATGCAAATTACTGACAACTTCATGAACTACCTGAATCTGGCGTTCCAAACTTTTTGTACCATGTATCATACAATTATCATGACTTGCATCTATCACAATAGCTGGATTCTTCACTTTCTGATCTTCCATTAATTTTTTGGCGCGCATAATATGCTCTATATGATAATTTGGCCCATCTACTCCACCACGAAGCACAAGGTGAGCGAACTCATTGCCATGCGTTTCAACTTGATTGCCATGAAATACGGCAATATGTGGGTGTTGCGCGGCAATAACGCTATTCACGCCAATATCTACTGCTCCGCTTGTTGGATTTTTCATACCTACGGCCGCGTCAATCGCTGACGCAAAAATACGATGCTCTTGGTCTTCAGCACTTCGGGCGCCAACGGCAACCCATGATAATAATTCAAGAAACCCTTTTGCATTATGCGTAAATAATGCTTCATCTGCAATGGGAAGTCCCATTTCAAGCACGGTAACCATAAGTTTGCGGGCATATGCGATTCCTTTTTCAATATCTGCGGGAGCAAATAAATCTGGCTGATTTACGGGGCCAGTCCAACCTTTTGTTGTACGGGGTTTTTGAATGTACACGCGCAAAATCAATTTCAGTTTGTCTTCAACTTCGGCACTTAGCTGTTTCAACTTTTCTGCATATTGAATCACCGCATCAAACGGCCACGCAGAACACGGACCCACGACCACAATCAATCTGTTGTCTTTGCCAGCAAGAATATCTTTCACTTCTTGCTTGTCTCTTTCAATTCTTTCACACGCGTGTTCTGACAAAGGAAAATTTTGGATAATTTCTTCAGTAGTTGGTAATTTTTTTATGATATTCATTCTCATACTGTTCAGTTCTTATTTATAAAATTATAATTTTTTTCATTTCCTCAGTATACTTTGCGATGTCTATTTTCATGTCTTTCCACAATTCAATTTGTCGTAATCCCTGTGCCACAAACATATCTAATCCTGAAATTGTTTGTGCCCCAACTAACCCTGCATCTTTTAACAACTTCGTTTCAATAGGATTGTAGACTATATCAAATACAATATGATGTGATTGTAAAAATGACTCTGGCACGGAACTTTGGTCAACACTTGGATATATACCAATAGGTGTTGTATTAATTATTACATCAATATCTTCTGGTTTAATTTCTTCCCATGTTACAGATCTTCCCCCAAAACTTTTAACTAGCCCTTCTGCTTTTTCTTTTGTCCTATTTACCATTAACACATTACCTTGCTGCTGTTGCAAAACATACACAACGCTTCTTGCTACTCCACCCGCACCGATAACCAACACATTTTTATTTTTTAATTCAATATTTCGCAGTGCATATTCAATACCATACACATCAGTATTATAGCCAAACAATTTTCCATTTCTATTTATTATTGTATTTACTGAACGTGTTCTTCCTGCAACCTCATCAAATTTTTCTACCAGATTAATACATATTTCTTTATACGGCATAGTAATTGCAGACAATTCATATGGAACATTCAATATATGTTTAGTAATCTGTGAGATTCCACCACACTCATCTCTTACCAATTCTGCGTCTATCCCAAGCCGTTTGTACATTTCATTGTGCAATATAGGGCTTAAGCTATGTGTTAATGGAAATCCTATTACTGCGTTATGCATACTAAGTTCATAATTTTGTAAGCATTGTAAGCCTCGCAAGCATTTTAAGCCTTAATTAATAATTTTAAACCCTCAATATACCCCAACTCTTTTTTGCCACTAATCTTTGCAATACACGCTGGCGCAGTGACAGAAATCTTTCTCCACTCTTCACGATTTTCCACATCAGACAAATGGACTTCCACGCACGGCAACTCAGTATCAAACAATGCATCATGCAAAGCATAACTATAATGCGTCAACGCGCCTGGATTGATAATAATCCCATTTGCTTTCTCACTATGCTGTTGTATCCAATCAATCAATGTGCCTTCATGATTTGACTGAAACGTTTCAATTTCAATCTCATATTTAGTTGCCTCTCCTGTAACTAAGTCTTCAATATTTTTCAATGTCAAATCACCATAGTGATTTTTATCTCGCTTGCCTAGTAAATTCAAATTTGGTCCATGTATCAACAATATTTTTTTCATAATTATGTTTTACACGTTACAAGTTGTAGGAAGAACAGATTTTATTTCCTCTACTGCTTCCCTAATGGATGTATTATTCATGACCGTCATATGCGCAAGTGACTCGAACAATGGTTCGCGCTCATCCCATATTTGTTTGAATGCGTCAAACGGATTCATATTTTCTGGAAAAAAAGCAGGCTTCCCATTTACCATGATACGTTCAAATACAATACCACGAGGAGCTGTCACATGAATCACGGTGTGTTGTTTAATGATTTCTCTATTATGTTCACTAAGCGGAGTTCCCCCGCCTACTGATATCACCTGCTGTGTTCCTGACAATACTACCTTATGTAATGCTTCTTGTTCAAGTCTACGCACAGTTTCCATTCCTTTATCAAATCCTATTTGTCTACAAGATAAAAACTCGCCGCTCTGCTCCTGGTGCAGTTGTTCTACCTTGTCATCAAGATCAACATGTTGAATATTTAAACTCTCTGCAAGTTTAGCACCTATTGCCGACTTGCCAGTGTGTTTAAAACCGATTAAGATTATGTGTTTCATACATTTAGTAAAAAGTCTATTATATTCGTTAAAATCCGTTAGACTAGTTAGGTTTGCGTTCTATTTTAGCACCCAACTGTTGCATCACCTCAACATAATCCGGAAATGTCTTACTAATCTCTTCTGCCGTGTCAATAATCGTATCGCCCTCTGCGATCATACCTGCGAGGCTTAAGGACATAATGGTTCTATGGTCCTGGTAGCCATGCAATACACTACCATATAAATAACTTTTTTCAACTATGAGCCCGTCTTCTCTTTCTTCAATTTTTGCACCCATTTTTTGGAGTTCAGTTGCCATAGAATGTATACGATCTGTTTCTTTTATGCGTGCCTGTGGCACATTCACTATTTCAGTCTTCCCTTCTGCATATGTACCAAGTACCGCAAGTGTTGGAACCATATCAGGAATATCATTTGCATCAATTATTTTACCCTGCAATGGTTTACCGCCGTGAATAACCAATTCATTTTCTCTAATTTCAATATCTGCGCCCATATCTTGCAATATATATATTAATCTCTTGTCGCCCTGCTGTTCATTTATATCTATTCCTTTCAAAACTACTTCTCCTGGAACCATACACGCCGCGGCAAGTGGATATGAAAGTGAAGAAAAATCTACAGAAATTTGTTTTGTAAACGCATGATATTCTTGTTCTGCTTTAACTCGATACACGTCTTCATTTTCAATTTGTTCATGGGAATAATTAATTCCCTGTTCACCCAACCACGCAAGTGTTATGTCTACATATGGTCGTTCATTGAGATTTTTTACATGAATCTCCATATCATTCTTCGCATAACATGCGGACAGTAGTAAAGCGGAAACGTATTGTGAGGTAGTTCCATCTGCTTCAACTTTCCCACCTTGCAATTGTCCGGATATCTTCAAAGGGCAATGGCCACTCTGCGATGTGATGTTCATTCCTAATGTTTGCAATGCGTCTATAAGTGATTTGAGTGGTCGCTGTTTCATTTGTTCTCCGCAATCTAAAATAATTTCTTCATCAAAATTAGCTCTCAAACCCAATACGGGCATAATAAATCTCGTAGTTATGCCAGAATTTTGTGCATACAATTTTTTGGAAATAACATTCAAAGGAACTCCGTTACTTTCGACAATCAAAGAATTATTTTCACTTGTAATCTTTGCCCCCAAGCCTCTACACACATCAATCGCTCCCCGTGTGTCATCCGACTCCAGTGGATTTATAAGTATACTTCTTCCCTTTGCCAAAGTCGCCAAAATTAAAGCTCGTATGGTTTGAGATTTGGATGATGGAGGAATAATGCTCCCATCTAACCTTTCAGTTTTATTAATTATTAATTTCATAGGTAATGAGTTTATATCTTCAGTGTAATCCATTTTAATCTGTCCTAAATCAATGCTAATTAAAAGAACCTCATCACTGAGGCTCTTGAACTATTTTTAGGTAGAACAAACAAGAACGCTCAGCTTAGAGGTTTCCAAAAAAATAGAAATAAAAATTTGCAGCGCTTGTATGTTTCATAATGGACGTACTATATCGCGACTAGAAAGTAATGTCAAAATGGCATGTGGATAAAACAATATTTATATTTCTTTCCATGCAACTCATCCTCCTGTTCTCCTTCTCTTAAAAAGAGAAGGAGAAACGCTCTAAAAAGTGAGTTTCAAGTAAAACATTCCCATCTCTTCGTAAGAGGGGGGCTAGGGGTGAGTTGCGTTGCAAAAATACTTACATTTATTTACTATCTACTCCAACTTAGAAAGTTCTATTCTAATCCTCTCCTTTCTACCAGCCACATAATGCCTCGTTGTCTTTCTATTAAAAGAATCGCCCGATAATGCCGTAGTTAAAATAAACTGCTTCAGTAATTTCATAGGCAAGTCTTTTCGCCGTAAATATACTTTTACTTCATCACTCATATAATCAATCAGCATACACGGCACTTTTGTATATCCTAATTTCTTCAATGCCTTCACCCGATGATGACCATCAAGAATTACATGCGTATCTTTTTCAACAACAATCGGCTTAACGAATTCACCTTTTTTTCTAATCAATTCAACAACTTCTTTCACTCGTTTGGTAGATGTTTTTTCATGAGTTTTTAGATCTTGAATTTCTAGAAGGACAACATGTTTGTTCATATACAATATCTTAATATCTCAATATCCTAATATCACATATTTTTAATTCTTCAACTTCCCACTAAGAAAATCGTCATATCCTTGAAGATCCAACATCCCATTCCCCGACAAATTAAACAATATTACTTTACTTTCACCTGTTTCTTTGCAAACCATTGCCTCGTCAATCGCGGCCTTGATTGCATGCGATGATTCTGGCGCGGGAATAATTCCTTCAGTACGCGCGAACTTCACTCCTGCCTCAAATACTTCTAGCTGTTCATACGCCCGCGCTTCAATAAACTTTTCTTCATGCAAAAACGAAACTAATGGCGCCATGCCATGATAGCGCAGTCCGCCGGCATGAATCTTACTTGGAATAAAGTCTGAACCGAGTGTTTTCATTTTAAGTAGTGGCGTCATGCATGCCGTATCCCCAAAGTCATATTTGTATTCCCCTTTGGTAAGTGATGGACATGATGCAGGTTCCACGCCAATAAAACGCGTATTTTTTCTCGCGCCAGACAATGTATCTGCGATAAATGGAAATGCGATTCCCGCGAAGTTGCTCCCTCCCCCGCAACACCCGATCACCGTATCAGGATATTCTCCTGCCATTTCCATTTGTTTTTTCGCTTCTTGCCCAATTATTGTCTGATGAAGTAAAACATGGTTAAGCACACTTCCAAGCGCATATTTTGTTTTTTCGTCTTGAACCGCAAGTTCCAGTGCTTCGCTAATTGCAATACCCAAACTGCCTGGTGTGTCTGGATTTTCCTGCAAAACTTTTCTGCCATATTCTGTTTGAATAGATGGGCTGGAATGTACATCTGACCCATACATTTTCATGATAACCTTACGATATGGCTTTTGATCATACGAAATACGCACCATAAACACTTTGCATTTCAATCCAAAATAATGGCACGCGATGCTCAAGGCCGAACCCCACTGCCCAGCGCCAGTTTCTGTCACAATAGTTTCAACGCCCTCTTGTTTGTTGTAATATGCTTGTGCCAACGCACTGTTTAACTTATGGCTACCTGTCGCGTTTCCGCCTTCGTATTTGTAATAAATATGCGCGGGTGTGCTTAATTCTTTTTCCAAACGATACGCGCGCATAAGCGGTGATGGACGAAACATCTTATATAATTCTCTTACTTCATCAGGGATCGGAACAAATTCATCCAAACTCACTTCTTGCATAATCACACCCATAGGAAATATAGGAGACAAATCAGCTGGACCGGCAGGTTGTTTGGTACCTGGATGCAATGGCGGTTCGGGAAGTTTGCCAAGATATTTGTTGAGATAATATGAGATATTCAGGTATGATTCTGAAATATCTTTTTCTGCTAAATTAATCTTATAGCTATCCATATGATAAAAAAATAAAAAACTGCTTAAATTGAGCAGTTTTAAATAATAAAAAATAAGCACTGCTCAGCTTCGCCAGCAGTTCCACCAATTTAATAAATTTCCATTCCCTTTCATAATACAAAGCTTAATCTGCTTATTGCTTAATCTGCTTAATCAATATCTTCCCAAATCCCCCTTTTTTATCCAACAACTCTCGAGCTCCTCTCTCAACCTTTGAAATGCTCACCCCAAGTTTCTTCGCCACCTCACGCTGAGTAATCCCTTGACTAAGTAATTTAACAATCTGCCAGCGCAAAACAATGTCCTTCACTTCAGCAGGTGTAAGCAAATCAACCAAAAAATCTTCCATTAATTTTACGTCCTTTATCCCAGATAAAATTTTCAAAAGTTCTTTTTTATTCTGCACAAATCCCATATATAAAGTTCTAGTTTGGTATTTGCATTTTGAGTTTGTACTACTGTACCAGTACAACGATATACTACCAAATAAAAAATCCACAGTCAATAACGGCTGTGGATAACAAAAATTATCATGTTCCAAAAATCTTTCAGGACCTATGACCTAAAATAGCCTACCCAATACCTCGTCACACTTCTATCACCACCGGCAATATCATCGGTCGCTTCTCAGTCTTCGTAAAAATAAACTGCCCTATCTTATCCCTGATATCATTGCGAATTTGATTGCTGTCTGCCCATGATACAGGATCTGACTTGATCACCATATGCTTCACTTTATGACGAATGTCCTCAATAAGTTCTTTGTTATCTTTGAGAAAGACAAAGCCACGTGAGATAATATCTGGATTTTGAATCAGGTTACCTGTCTTGCTATCAACGGTTGCAATCACGACTACCATACCGTCCTCAGCGAGTACTTGCCGATCACGCAATACGATATTTTGTGTGTCACTCACACCAAGTCCGTCAACAAACACATAGTCGCTTGGCACTTTCTTGTCGAGTATGTGAGCTAAATTTTTATTCACTTCAATAACAGATCCATTATCCGGTACAAAAATCTTTTGTTCAGGAAACCCATTATCTATGGCTAACTTACGAGCCTCTTTGAGAAAATAATGATTTGCATACACGGGAATAAAATATGTAGGTTTAATTTGTTTAATCATCTCCACAATATCATCACGCGTGGCATGTCCGCTTACATGTACATCCATGATTTCTCCATGAATTACATTGTCTGATTGTCTATAAATATTATCTTTGAGACGTTGTATAGATCGTTCATTGCCAGGGATAATAGAAGAAGAAAAAATTATAGTATCAGTCTTACGTAAAATCACATGGCGATGTTGCTTACTCACGATACGCATGAGCACTGCGTTCTCTTCTCCTTGCGCCCCGGTACATATGACAACGACTTGATTATCTTTGTAATTATCAAGACTTTTAATATCTATCAATGTATTCTTATCAATTTTTATATAACCCAATTTCTTTGCAATTTCTACGTTCATTTTCATACTATAGCCATCAAGTGCAACTTTTTTACCCAACTTTTGAGCAACATCAAGTACCCATTTGATACGTTCGAGCTGTGAAGAAAATGTACCTATAATAACCCGCCCGGAAGCCTTGGACAATATAGTATGTAAATTATGATACATGTCCTCATAAGTACCGTGATTAGCTTTATTGGTCGAGCCCAGACTTTCAAGCATGAGAACTGTGGGGGTAGTCAACTTCTGTAAATGAGTATAATCAAGCGTGGGTTTACCATTCTTGTCACGCTCCAAAGTCCAGTCGCCCGGATGTATAACAGTGCCCATAGGGGTCTCTATAATAACCCCGACGGCGTCCATAATTGAGTGTTCAACCTGAAAAAATTTGATAGTAAATTTCCCCATCTTCAAGACATCCTTTACGCCTTTTATACGTATGGTCTTTAACTTCTGAGAAGACCCTTTTTCATAATCCTCTTGTTTGTGTTTTACGAGTGCAAGTGTGAGATCCCTCCCTGCGATAACAGGGTTCCCAAGTTTTTCGAGCAATATAGGCGCAGCGCCAATATGATCCAGATGCCCATGTGAAAATATAACCCCACGGATATTTTTTTCTTTCCCCATGAGATACTTGGCATTGGGAATAATATAATCAATGCCCGGCATATCTTCCTCAGGAAACTGTATACCCATATCAAGGATGACAACGTCTCCATCATATTCGAAAACTGTCATGTTGCGCCCAACTTCTTCGCATCCGCCAAGAGGTATAATGCGTAAATTTTTTGAAGAAGCTTCATATACATTCTGTTTACCTTGGTGAGATCCAGACAACTGATGAGAGCTCCTACGTGTATACGCGCTCGAAGAACGCCTGTTTCCATACGTCCTACGTTTACGCATCGTACGCGCCGAACGTGTATTATCACCCTCACGTGTTAGGGTTTTTTGTCCATCCATAAAATATAATTAATTAGTTAAAAGAAGACAAAATTATGATGATATCAAACTTTAATTCACTTGACTCTCGACCTAGCCTAGCGACTAAATCTGTATCATTTTTATTTGTGTACCGCAGAGAGGACTCGAACCTCCATCCCGCTAGGCGGGACTAGCACCTGAAGCTAGCGTGTCTACCAATTTCACCACTGCGGCATCATACAAAGCAATAATATACAAACCCATCTTTGGCAATCAACAGATAGGAAAACAATCATCTATACTAATAGATGTATTAACAATACTCATGAGCGACTAAATTTATATCTAATAATGTCGCAAGATTGCACCCCCCTCTATAAAAATAAAAAAGAAGATTATTGCCACCACTTCCAAACTTTTTTGGTTTTTATATACCATTGAAAGACATTGGAAAAACGATCTGCTGGATAGCTAATACGCTCTATATCAAACCCCTTCACGGTATCGGTAAGCGCATAGGTATATATAGGAGCATACAAAAATGCCGCAGGTGCATCTTCCAATAATATATTTTGCAAATCAATATATAATGTATTGAGCTCTTCTGGATTGTCCGTTCCACGAATTTTCCCAAGCAACTCATCGACACTCCGATTGACATAGTGGGACAAATTCAAACCAGGATAATCTACTTGATCTGAATGCCAAAATGGATATTGATCTGGATCGCTACCGATAATAACGCCAAATAGCAACACATCATAGTCACGCGTTCTCAACACCTCACGCGTCATGTCTTTTGGATCAACCAAATAAACATTAACTTTCATCCCAATATCTTGCCAATATCCTGCGATCAACTCTGCAACTTTCGTATATTCTGGCGTCGAGGCGGTAACAAGTTTCAGTTCCAATATGTCATCTTTGTTTCCATCTTTTGGATATCTATAAAATAATTGTGCGTCATTAAGAGTAGACCCAACCTCAGCCTCTGCTTGATTTCGTATTTGCTCCATGTCTATAGTGCTCGTGGATGAATTCCCTTCTTCATCAGACACGCTCGCCACATTAGTATCGGATTCTTCACCCGTCACCTCGTCGTCAGATACGTCTTCATCATGATTTTCTTGTGCCGGTGGAGTTTGTGACGCAACAATTTCAGATATACGTTTCTCTGCCAAAAATATTTTGTAATCTTCGGCCGATATACGATCCCATGACGAGTCAAGGAGTTTATTTGCTTCATCCGCTGAAAATGCCAACGCCTTGAGATCGGCCATATAACCGGGAAATCCTTCCAAAACAGGGCTGTCTATCACATTTCCCTCATTCTCCAAAATATCATGTACAATACGCTCTTTGTCCAACGCATATGACAAGGCGACACGCATATCTTTATCCTCTACAATCTTCTTATCTTCATTAAAGAACAAAGCCGTATACTGAGGTAAATGAAGTGTATGCAACTCTATATGCTTTCGCTTTACTTTCTCTCTAAATTCAAAAGGCACAAAATTCATACCATCGATTTTTTGTTCTCGCAAAGCAGATACGAGACCATTAGGCCCTTCATACTCATTAAAAAATTCAAATACAAAATTCTCAATAAAAGAAGGTGTGCGATAAAAATCTTGAAACCGTTTGAGCTCTATACGATGAATAAAACCGTTATCATCTTTTACTAAACGCCCAAAACGATATGGCCCTGTTCCCACAGGTTGTAAATTTCGTTTTGCTAATTTCATCTGATCAGGAGGAATGTCCTTCCAAATATGACCAGGGATAATACCTACGGTAAGTGAAGAAATAAAAGAAGGAAATGCCTCTTCCAAAATAAATTTGACGGTGTAATCGTCTACAGCTTCCACACGTACTTTTTGAAAAGTGACAAACAAAGGACTTTGTGTCTTTTCATCCTGGATCGTCTCAAAAGTAAAGACGACATCGGCAGCGGTAAATCTTTCACCATCATGCCACAGTATATTTTGTTTTAACTGGAAAGTATATTCCTTCTTATCTTCACTCACATCATATTTAGCAGCAAGATCTGGGACAGGCCTCCTTTGCGCGTCGTATCTAACCAGACCAGAATATACAAGACGTGTGAGATCTTGGTCTACGTCATTGAGACTTGAAAATAATGGGTTGATTAGCTGTGCTGATCCCAGCACGCCCTCTACATAAGTACCACCTACAGCGGGGACTTCCACTCTATATCGTGCAGACAACACCGTACTACCCCAGACAAGACCCACCAAAAAGACAAAAACCGAAACAAAAAAGACAAGACGTTCAAACCGACCAAGCACTATACCAATACTCAAAAATTGGCGTACAGATGGAAATGTGCGTCTGTGGATTTTACGAACAAGCATGACATCATGTGTATGATGACTTGCATGTTGTACGTGTCGTTTTCTATTTCTAAAAAACGACATACACTTATGTTTTAGCGAAGAAAACACACTAAAAGATGGTTACACAACCAAATTGATAACAGCGATAAGGAAGAAAAAAACTGAAATAACAATAGTGGCTTGGAATAAAGCTTTGTCGATACCCCGACGTGTCGTATATACAGTGCCTGACCCTCCAAATGCTGAGCCTAGGCCAGAGCCTTTTTGTTGCAATAGGATGACAACAACAAGCAAAATGGCTAATATAAGTTGAAAAATTGAGATAAAAGTGGAAAACATACATTAAATTAGCTAAATAGAGTATAACTAAATTGCATATTTCATGCAAGAAAGTATACAAAGTGTATCAGACAAAGATCTATATGTCAAGGCAAGCCATACAGACATTTCATATGATATATGGCCACACAGGACTGTTGACATGGCTCAAATTATGCTATACTATCTGCGTTATTACTTACACTTCTCCTTATGCATCCCCGACACACGCGCCTGGTCAAAATACTTCTCGGCTCTGTAGTAGGGTTATGTGGTATATTGGCTCTTATTTTTGTAGGTTTTTTTGTATACTATTCTTGGCAATTCAAATTTGGTGACGCAGAAGTACTAAATAAACTAGACGAAACATTTGGTGAAAAATTTAGCGCTACATCAGACAAGCAGGGAGCTACATTTGTAGAAAATACATCTTCAATTATACGTCCTCACAACCCCATATATGGATCCAGTGAGCCAAAAATAACTATCATCGCTTTTATAGATTTTGAATGCCCTTATTGCCAAGAAAGTTACCCTATTTTCAAAAAAATATCAGAAAAATATAACCCCGTCGTACGTGTTATCTTCAAACAACTTCCTCTTCCCGCGCTACACGCCCAAGCATACAATGCAGCTATTGCCAGTACATGCGCCCAAGAACAAAACAAATTTTGGCAATATCATGATACACTGTTTGAAACAAAACAATATGACGATGACAGCTTATACAATCTGGCTGCAAACATTGGACTCAACCTCCAGTCATTCAATACATGCTTCAACTCACAAACATATAAAAATGACATTCAGAAAGACGTAGACGATGCTGTCTCTATCGGCGTGCGTGGTACACCTACCTACGTCGTAAATGGAAATATCATAGAAGGGGTGCTCTCGTCACAAGAATGGGATACTATCATACTCAAACATCTAAACTAATAACCTATGAAAAAAATAATTATTAGTATAAGTATCCTATCACTATGCATTCCCCTATTTGTCAGCGCACAAATAGACCAACGGTGTTGGAAAGAAGACGAATGTATAGAATATAGAAAAGCAAACTTTGTCGGAGACGGCATGGATCCTGCTGACGGTTTTTATTCTGCAGAAAAACACCAAGATGCTGAGATAGCATGCAAAGGGAAAACCGATGCAGCAGGTGAACCAGTGGGATTCTGTCTTCCTGCTGGGCAATCTGTCACAGGAATAAGTTTTGGAGGTAAAAATAAATTCAGTAACATAGTTGATTTCATACAGTACATATATAGATATGGTTTCATAGCTGGCACCATTATCGCGGTGGCTATGGTCATAATGTCAGGTATGTTTTGGATATTCTCTGGTGGGAATACTGACGGCATCACAAAAGCAAAAAATAAATTGAGTGGAGCTGTTATTGGACTTATACTCCTCGCCATATCATACACCATTCTCAACCTTATCAACCCCTACCTAGTGAACCTGCGAGTACCTAGCGTATGGGCAGTAAATAGAATAGGACTCGCACCTGCTGTATGCTCACAACTAAAGGACTTAGAAAAAGCGAGCCTTGCTCTTGCTTATACAGCTACCCAAGCAGCTAGTGTATCTTCGACAGAACAATTCAAAGCCGGTTTTGCCAAAGTAGCATCTTTCAATATAAAACCAAACGAATCTGAATGCGGTAATGGATACTTCACACAAGATGGAAAGGGACTTATGTGTGAAGGATACACATGTAAAACAGAAAATCAGGTATGCTGGAAAAAGAATAACGAAATGCAACGCAAATGTACTGATGGAATTATAGCGGGAAATATATACCATTCAGGCATTGTCGCAAATGCAGATAGCAATGTCATACAAGCGATACTTGAAGAATGGGAATTCCCATGGGTTACTAATGCTGGTGGCGAAGAAATAGAATTATGCTATGTATGCAACACATTCCCAGGACCAGACAGTGATGGATGTGAATATGCTTCATTAGGAGGAGACGCAACAGGCGATGATGTGACAAATCACACACAACGATATCTATTGCCTGGCGATGCAAAAGAGATAATATCAAAAGCAACATCTGGATGCAAAGACTACGGCGGACTCAAAGGTTTCTTGCTTGAGGTAGAATTCAACGAGGCGTGGGACTTCACCTCAGAAGTTGCGTATCTAGGAAACAATAATGGAACATCTATATTTGTCGCAACCGACGAAGACATAGAAAAAAAACTAAGAGCAAATAGTATAAGTACAGACGTATATATCAAAAAAGAACAAATACAATCAAAAGGAGGCATACAGGTAAACATTGACGCTGCGGGAGTCAAAGATGAAGATTAATCATAGACCTATGCAAGACGCTATACACATAACCAATGCCCGAGTACATAATCTCAAAAACATTTCACTCGGGATACCAAAAAATAAATTTATTGTCATCACAGGACTTTCCGGATCAGGAAAGTCTTCTCTTGCATTTGATACCATATATGCTGAAGGTCAGCGTCGGTATGCAGAAAGCCTCAATGCATACGCACGACAATTCATGGATATGCAGGACAAGCCTGATGTTGATGAGATATCTGGCCTATCACCAACTATAGCCATCAATCAAAGAAATTTCACTCAAAACCCCCGATCAACAGTTGGAACTGCAACAGAAATGTATGATTATTTACGTCTTCTCTTTGCACGAGTCGGCGTACAATGGTGTCCAACCTGTAATAAACCGGTCCATACGCACACACCCGGACAAATAATCGAGGCTGTCAGAAAACAAGCAAAACAAAAAAAAGATACAATCTTACTTTCCCCCATCATACGCCAACAAAAGGTAAATCAAAAAGAAATACGGGGACGATTGGAAAAAACTGGATACCCACGCCTACGTATTAATGGTGTAGAGACGAAAATAAAAAACCTCAAACAATACGTATTCAATCCTGATTATCTCTACGACATAGACATCATACTTGGATCTCTCACAGAGATACCCCAGACTGGACTACCAAAAGAAATAGAAAAGGCTCTTGACTTCGCTAATGGATTTGTAAAATTATGGGATATAGATACTGATGAAGAAATCTTATATTCTTATGTACCTATATGTGGTGAATGTGGCAGAACATTTTCTGCTATTGAACCACGATCATTTAGCTTCAATAGTCCCTATGGTGCATGTCCTCGTTGCACCGGACTAGGGAAAACACTAGAAGTGGATCCTGATCTTGTCATACCAAACCCAAAACTGACTTTGGCACAAGGGGCTATACAACCATGGACACGCCTTGTCGGGAACCAGCAACAATATCAAGAAATATTGGTAGAAGTAGCACATGCTCACAACTTCTCGGTAGATACACCTATAGAAGAATTATCCCAAAATATAATGGATATCATATTATATGGGACTGATGGACAACATTATGATATTCACAATAAAAAACTGACATATGAAGGCGTCATACCTAATTTGACCGGAAGATATCTAGAGACAAAGTCTGACTATGTGAAAAGGGAGATTGAACAATATATGCGTGAAAAAGATTGTTCAGTATGTAATAAAAAACGTCTCAAAGAAGACAGTCTACATATCAAAATAAATGACTACACTATCTCTGATATTGTAGAGATGAGTATCGAGGACTCGTATGAGCTATTCAAAAATTTGGAAAATAAACAATCAACAACAAGCAAAAAATTTTCAAAAGAACAAAGTGATGTCGCATCCCCTATTGCAAAAGAAATCAGACGACGACTTGCCCATCTCTTACGCGTAGGCCTCTCATATGTGACACTGGATAGAAGTCTAAACACCCTATCGGGCGGAGAATCACAGCGTGTTCGCTTGTCTACACAGCTTTCAGCAGGATTATCAGGACTCATATATATACTGGATGAACCAAGTATCGGCCTCCACCCAAAAGATAATGATCAACTCATTGAGACACTCAAATCATTGAGAGACAGTGGCAACACCGTCATCGTTGTTGAACATGATAAAGCAATCATGGAAGCTGCAGACTATCTCATAGATATTGGCCCAGGTGCTGGAGAATATGGCGGGGAAATCATGGCAGCTGGCACTCCCACTATAGTCAAAAAATCTATTAAATCATTAACTGGCAGATACCTTACAGGCAAGGAAAAAATTGATATACCAAAAAAGATGCGCAAAGGTAATGGAAAATATATCACTATAGAAGGAGCAAAATCACATAATCTCAAAAATATAGATGTACATATCCCGCTTGGGAAACTAGTTAGTATCACGGGCGTTTCCGGCTCTGGAAAATCAACGCTCATCTTGGACATATTGAGTAAGGCACTCGCAAAAAAATTCTACCGTGCCAAAGCAGAACCAGGATTACACAAATCAATCAAAGGTCTAAGCAATATAGACAAAGTCATCACTATTGACCAAACACCTATAGGAAGAACACCGCGCAGTAATCCTGCCACATACACAGGTATATTCACCCTCATTCGAGATCTCTATGCTGAACTTCCTGAATCAAAAATGCACGGATACTCAGCTGGCACATTTAGTTTCAATGTGAAAGGAGACGGGCGATGTGAGGCTTGTGGTGGTGAAGGCTATGTTGTTATCCCTATGCATTTCTTGAATGATGTATTTGTGGAATGTGGGGAATGTCATGGCACACGATATACCAAAGATGTCCTAGAAATTCACTACAAAGAAAAAAATATAGCAGAAGTCTTGCATATGACTATAGAAGAAGCTTTCAAATTTTTCCAAGGGAAACAAAATATCACAGACAAACTCCAAATCCTTCGCAATGTCGGACTTGGCTATCTCCAACTTGGCCAACCAGCAACTACCTTATCTGGTGGTGAAGCACAACGCATCAAACTTGCGACCGAACTTTCCCGACGATCAACCGGAAAAACACTGTATATTCTTGATGAACCAAGTACTGGACTTCATTTTGAAGATATCAAAAAACTTCTCCACGTCCTAAGTCAGCTCGTAGATAAAGGAAACACAGTACTCATAATTGAACACAATCTTGATATCATAAAATCAGCAGACTGGGTCATTGATCTTGGGCCAGAAGGTGGCAAGCGAGGCGGTGAAGTTGTCGCAGAAGGAGTGCCACGTGATATTATAAAAGAAAAAAAGAGTTTCACTGGACAGTATCTAAAAACTGTACTTAAATAAAAAAGGTATATTATAAAAACCGCCCTGGATAGGCGGTTTTATTTTATAATGTTGTATTCTATACTTCTTTCAATTTTTTCTTTGTGGTACGAATGTAATATGGTCGTGCCTGTCTCACTTTCATCTGACGGACAAGCTCAATCTTATCAACAACAGGTGAATTAACAGGGAATATCTTTTCTACTCCTACACCATCAGATACTTTACGAACAGTGACCGTAGATCCAGCTTCTTTGCCATGTTTTACTGCGAGTATTACACCTTCAAAAATCTGTATACGTTCTTTTTCCTCCCCTTTTGTATTTGTTTCTTTAATTTTTTGATGGACTTTCACAATCATGCCCGGTTTGAGCTCATTGCGCATGTCCTGTACTTCTTTTGACATATGATGTTATTAATCCGAGAGGTTGATTTAAGCTGTCACCAACGTCGTTATATAATATTAAAGTGTCATGATTTTACTATGGAATCCCTCATTTGTCAAGTCCACCACGAAGTACGGTTTTTTCCTCCAAAATCGAGACAATCTTCTCTATAGTTTCATTCAATTCACCTTCTTTATTCACGATTTTGTAATCAAATTCGTCTTGTTTTGCCAATTCATGTTCAGCTGACTTGAGGCGTTGTCGGAAACTTCCTTTACTCATTTCTCCTCTATTTTTGATATGATCTACCATCTGCTCGTGCGACTCAGGGACAAGGAAAATAGTAATAACTTGGTCTTTATACATTTTTTTAACCTGCTCAGCCCCCTGCACATCAATATTGAAAACTACGGGATAATCTTTGAGTAATTTTTCTGTCTCTGTCCTATGCGTACCATACAGATCACCATGCACATTTGCCCACTCCAAAAATTCTCCCCTATCTCTCCGTTCTTCAAATTCTTTCATGCTGACATAATGCATGATTTTATCTTCTGTACTTTTATGACGCTTTTCACGAGTAGTAAAAGTAATACTTGATTTCAACTCATCAAAAATCTTAAGAAGCGATTTTACTACAGTCGTCTTGCCTACACCTGCGGGACCACAAATAACAACTAAAGGATGATACAACTTCATACTACACAGATGTTAATGTTGATACATAATTTTGCAAATCTTGAGGTAACTCAGTATTGAAACATTTCTTTACCCCATGTAAATCAGAAAAACATAAAGATGTCGCATGCAAAAATAATCTATTCCATGAATGATCTTTCTTTTTTATAAATTTTTTATTTTCGTATAATGTGTCACCCACGACAGGATGCCCACAGGCAAACATATGTACACGTATCTGATGCATACGCCCTGTATGTATCTTCACCTTGAGCAATGAGAAACGCACAAACTCTTTCTCAACCCAATATTCAGTCAGAGATTCTTTGCCTTCTTGAATTTTAGGAACATTTTTTAATTTAAGTTTATCAATTTTGGGACGTGATACCATCCGACCATCTTTGCCTCTATCAATTTCAAAATCGATGATACCGTGTGGCTGATCAAACTTATCATACACTAAGACAGTATATATTTTTTCAATCGTACGATTTTGAAATTGCTCTTTGAGAATACTAAACATTTCTTGCGTACGCGCGACTACCAAAAGACCCGAGGCCTCTCGGTCAAGACGATGCACAATACCCGGTCGTTGTGTAGGATTATCTCCAACGTTTTTTATCTCGGGATAGCGCGCTACAAGCCATGAAACGAGTGTTTCTTTTTCATGCGCTTCAGTTGGATGGACAAGAAGTCCTGCTGGTTTATTTATAATGATATAATCACCAGTCTCTGCTACAACTTCGACACAAGAATCATAGACGACATCCTCGGTACCCTTATCAGAGCCGGCAGACAATATATCTGACACAGAATCTAGTATAATCACCACACTCCCCGTGTGGATCGAATCGCCCGCCTTTTTAGGTTTTTTATTATTTACGACGACTTCTCCACTATCTATCATTTTCTTCGCTTGTGTACGAGACATACTCATCTGTTCAGCCAAAAAAATATCAAGACGTACTCCATTATTATCTTCTGTCACCGTAAAAGACTGTTTGTGTGTTATACTATTCATAGTATCAAGAGTATATATGCTCGGACTTGAAAAATCAAGCCTCTTCTGCTATAATCCATGTGCTCAAAAATATAGAGGGTCAGTAGCTCAGTCGGTTAGAGCACAACGCTTATAACGTTGGGGTCGGTGGTTCAAGTCCACCCTGACCTACCATACAGTATGGTTTCTTCGTATCACAATAAGACGCAAAAGCTTATCTCAAGAGCACATACACTTATGTGTTTTTCTTCTGATCCTGTTCATGATCTTTCCCATGTGGCGCGCGTCGTAGATATCACTCAAAAGTTAGCTTCTAGTCTTCGATTGTCCCCAAGAGATATTGAGGTGCTCACTTTGGCTGCTTGGTGGCATGACACTGGTCGTACGATCACCAAAAAAAATAGATGGGCTATGATCTTGCTTGATGACATGATCTCTTCAATCATGCTTATCAGACACGCATTGCGTCATGGTCTATGTACTAGGATATCCCTCGAAGCGGCACATATTATATTATGCAAAAATATAGGAACAGGTGCCTTATTTACAAAATTGTTTTTACGCAAACCAAAACACATACTCCTCAATATACTCGCTGATGCAGACAACCTTGATATGTTTCATATCACACGTTTTGATGCGTCGAGCAAACTAGCAATACATTCTTTCTTTTATAAAAAAGCTTTCCAATTTTGGATTTGGTATAATCTCAATACAGAAAGACTTATACTCAAGACAGCAGCTGCACGAACATTTTTGCAACAAAAAATCAAAGAACTTATCATATGGCTGTCACAAAAATATATTAATGAACAATTTATTATCCAATTCGGAAAACAATGGGTAAAAAAAACTACAAGACAATTACACAACCTCCATGCAAAGATACTATTGATGAATACATCAACAACATAATGAACAATAAAAAAAATAATTAATAAAAACTTACTTGAATGTAAGTTTTTTGATAAAAAATAATCATACACAAAAATATCAAAATAAAAAGTTATTCACAGTTTTGTTCATCAAACTATTTTAAAATATCAAAAAACAAATTATACTACTCATAGTAAAGGTCGATGCACATATTTACAAATATATTTGCAAAAAATTTTTACATCGATGCTTGTCGTGTAAAAATACTTCTCATGTTTGTGTGATCAGCTGGTGTGTACCATGGTCACATCACAAACAAGCAAACATGAATAACTTAATTTTGAGAGGGGGTGTCTATTATGCCAGCACGAAAAAGAAAAGTAACTAAGAAAGCTGCTCCAAAGAGAAAAGCTGCTAAGAAGCCAGCAAAACGCAAAGCTGCTCCAAAGAGAAAAGCTGCTAAGAAGCCAGCAAAACGCAAAGCTGCTCCAAAGCGCAAGAAAGTTGCTCGCAAGAAAAAATAATTTTTCTTGTCACACAAAAACACCCAAAGGGAAACCTCGGGTGTTTTTATTTTATATAATTCCTAAATAGACACATTAATCAAAATCTAACCCCGCTTGTTTCATGCCAGTTCTCCTTTCCCCTTGCTCAAATACTTTCACTACACCAAACTCACCATCAAATCCAGGCTTAACAAAAATTTTTCCACCACGAACACGCTCGACTGCTTGAGCAATTTGTTTTGAACTTGCTTTTTCAATTTCACTGAGATGTACATCAATTAAAACATGGAATTCACTTCCCAACTGTTTTATAATATTATCATAGATATCTCTCACTCGTTTGGTCTGTACACCACACTCAAATGCATCAGCAATAATCTCAGGCAATGGTACTAAACTTTTATAGGCAATCATTTTTTGTGCACCCACTTCTCTTGCTTGTTCAATATTTCTATCCGACAATTCATGAACACGGCTCTCCACACCAATTACAAGATGCTTTTTACATACTGGGCAAATGCCTTTATATTTTACAGTTTCCTCCGGAGAACAAGAAAATTTACAATCCCTATGCCCATCCCAATGATACTTACCTTCTTCTGGATAAAATTCAATAGTATACAAAAAATTTTTCCTATCACCTTCGCCAATAATACGCATAATTTCTGTATAGGTAATATCTTTTTCACTATCAAACTCTATCACATTTGCTTCGCGACCCAGCTTGGCTGTGCTATGTGCGTCTGAGTTTGAGACAAGTGTAATAGTATCAAGCCAGGAACATCTCCAGTTCATAAGGGGATCAGATGAAAGACCGGTCTCTATAGCACGAACATAGGGCGTCAATTCCTCAAATGCTTCATCCAAGCTATCATAGCCACCTTTACTCCCCAAAATGCCAAACCAAGGCGTCCATGCGTGTGCAGGGATCATAACCATCCGTTCATCTGTTTCAAGCATTATTTCCAAAATTTGTTTTGAAGTAAGACCCAAAATCGGTCGTCCATCAGACTTCAAATTAAATCCCATTTCACTCAATCTATTATTAAATTTTTCGGCCACCTCCAAATTTGGCGCAAAAATACACAAATGAATTCTACGCGTTTGATCTTTATGTTTTTTAATTGAAGCAATCTCCGTCCCAATTATAAATTTGGTTTGGGGAAGTTGGAAGTTGGAAGTTGTATCTTGTTTCTTTAGTTTGTAAATTCCTTCTGTATCTTCCACTAAAAAATCCTTCATGTGTTCAAACCACCCTGGATGCGTAAAATCTCCAGTTGCCACAATATCTATCCCCCGTATGTGACACGCTTGAGCAATATTGGGCAATTCCAAATCGCGGCTACACGCCCGTGAGTATTTCGAATGGATATGTAAGTCAAGAATTTGTTTCATACCTAAGGTCTATATTGTTTTTTATTTTCTATGATCCAGTCTCCCAATCCTTTCATAGTACTAAATGATTTATGGGGTAAAGATACAAAACTAAATTGGTACATATGATGCAAAAGTCCTTTGCCACTCTCAACACACAATTCTTCCCATGGAATAAGAACATCACTATGACCAAATTTAAATAAAAAAATAGTAGACATGTGCAAACCCTGTGGCAAAGCTTCAAAATTAACCACGCCACTGTAATTTGAAAGCCCTATCTTGATGCTCTGAAAACGTTTTCTCTCATTTCCTCCGCCCGCGGTGGCTCCTGTATAAGGAAAACGATGTACTATGGCTCCCCACCCACCTAGCTTGCCTATTACAAAAACGATTGCACACCAAAATAATAAAAAGCCTCCGATTCCCATAAACACTTGAATACCAGGCGAATCAAAATAATTCATATACATTATATATAGGTATTCCATTTTTCAGGAATAGGTATTGAAATAGTCTTAATTTCTTCTTTTGTAGGAAGTTGAAATGACACTTCCGTGGCACATAGAGCAAGAGAGCCTACATGATAGGCTGTACTTGATCCGTACTTGGTATCACCAACAATAGGGCAACCTATTGCGGACATCTGAGCACGAATTTGGTGTGGGCGACCTGTCTTGAGTTTTATAGCAATGAGTGAATAGAGAGTATTTGATTTCACGACTTCATATGATAATTCTGCATATAGACTCTCTGGACATTCTTTTTCATAGGCAACAACAATATTTGTTTTGGTATTTTTTTTAATATAATGAATAAGCGTGTCACTAGCTTTCTGCGGCGTTCCCTCTACAAGTGCATGATATGTTTTTTTAAATGTGCGATTACGAATTTGTTCAGACAGACGAGAAGCACCTTTGCTGGTACGAGCAAATATCACAATGCCCTCTACCGGCCTGTCCAAACGATGTACTACTCCAACAAATACATTACCCGGTTTGTGGTATGTCTCTTTTATATATGTTTTCACCTCATCAAGAAGGCAGACATCCCCTGTCTTGTCTGCCTGTACAAGAACACCAACAGGCTTATGCACTGCAATGACATGATTATCTTCGTATAACACGCGTAATGTCATAATCAACTTCTCCGCAGCAAGCTGACGGAGTATGAATAAGTAATTTCGAAGCAAGCTCCGAAGAATTAAACCCTCTCGTCCCGACTATCGTCGGGATTAATTATGCCAACGTGAAAAAATACCACAGGGCAATAGACGCCCATCTTTTCCTGACTCTTGTATGGTCAACTCGCCACTTTCATATACCCCCGTATCACCAAAGAGTGCACGTACATTATTTTCATACGCAATAGCCGAATATCCTGATGCATAACCATTGATAAGAAAAAACAAAGGATTATCTGACATAATTTCCTTGCATTTTGATAGGAGCAGAGGTAAATGATCTTCTATTTTCCACAACTCTTTATTTGGACCGTGGCCAAACGCGGGTGGATCAAGAATAATACCATCATAATGATTACCCCGTCGTATTTCACGATCCACAAACTTCATAGCATCTTCCAAAATCCATCTGATAGGCTTATTCGAAAGTCCTGAAATTTCTGCGTTTTCTCTCCCCCAACCGATTGCAGATTTTGACCCGTCAATATGTACGACGTGCGCACCAGCTTGTGCTGCGGCGAGTGTCGCACCCCCAGTGTAGCCAAACAAATTGAGTACATGTATATCATCACGCTTGGATTTTTTTAGTATATCGCGCATCCAATCCCAATTAGGACGCTGTTCAGGAAAAATGCCTGTGTGTTTAAACGCACTTGGTTTGATAAAAAAACGTAAACCACTAAACGCAATATCCCACCGTGGTGGTACTTTGGTACGAAATGTCCAATCTGCCTTTTTACTATCGCGTACAAAATATCCATCTGCGTTGTCCCATTCTTTTGAAGACATACGTTTGTGCCACAATGCTTGCGGGTCTGGACGGGACAAAACTACAACCCCATATCGCTCTAACTTTTCCCCATCTCCACTATCAAGTAATTCATAATCTTGTTCCTTTTGTGTGGTAATAATAGAAAGCATATCCATACTATATTATGAAAAAAAATCCATACGAAAATTTTTGCCATGGTCAGTAAAGCCAAGTTTTTTGTACAATGCATGTACGCTATCTTTGCTATATCTACTCTGGGCAACAAGCTTGCGACACCCCTGTGTTCGTGATTCCCCTATGACCTTATACACCAATTGAGTGCCAACACCACTACCCCTATATTTTTCATCTACAAATACATCTTCCATGAGTCCATACGGTTCTTCATGCAAATCATTATATATAATGTATAAGTATGCCCGACCGACTTCCTTGCCATCTTCTTGCGCAGAAAAACGAATAGCAAAACTTTTGTGTTGTGTCTCTTGCGTAATTTCCATATATATTAATTACATTTTGTACTAAGCTTTTTAAACATACGAGCAAGTTTATCAGAACACAGACCACCACTAGATCGCTCATAATCACCAGCAATAATTCTCTTGTCTATGTCGGGGGTAATATCTTGTTCAATAAGACTCCACTCTCGTCGAGCATACAATGCCAACTGATTTTTATTAAGTTGAGCATTATTAAACAAAATATAATCAAGTGGACGTGGTAAATATAATTCAAGCTCTGAGATAAACTCACTAAGTGTGGTCGGTCCTGTCTCACCATGGGTATGATACGCATTTCCAACAACATACACAAGTTTTGCTGGTGACTGCTTTATTGCCTCCTGTATACCTTGTGGCAATAGAGAAGCAACAATGCTGGTATAGAGGTCCCCAGGGCCAAATACAATACATGAGGCCTGTTTTATCTGATCAAGAGCATCAGGATATGCTTCAACGTATGGTTCAACATATGCCTTTTTTATACGTAGATTCCTATCATAGGTTGGCTCATCAATATGTGTTTCGCCTCTTATAATATCTCCGTTCGACAATTCAACGATCAAATCAGCCTGTTTAAGGGTAGATGGATACGCATGACCAACAGTCTCCAACACCTCTTCCAAACTACGAATAGCGCGAACAAAATCTCCTTCATATTGTGTGGTAAGTGCAATAAATACATTACCAAGGCTTGGGCCTCGCGAAGCATTGAGATCTCCATTCAATTTTTTCAATGTTGATATTCTATTTTTATAAAAAATTTTTTTAAGTATTTGAAAATTATATGGCGACATTGCGAGTATCGCACGGAGTATATCTCCGGGTGGGAGCATATCAAAAAATTTCCGTATTGCACCGGTAGAATAACCTGAATCCAACATTGATATCACTGCTGAAATATCACATGTGTCTGTTAATTGTTTAACGGCATTGAGAGTAACAGCACTACCATTCCCCCCTCCCATAACCACAATACGTTTTTTTGTTTGTAACATAGTATTATGAATTTTGAATTCAAAATTAGAAATTAATCATCCTATCCCTAAAAACGAGTAAATTTTTTTGTCTTCCAACGAGTTAGCCACTAAATCCGCTTTTGAAAAATCCTGATCTTTCGTATATTGAGAGGGCACAACAATAACTCTCATACCTGCATTTCTACCAGATTCCACCCCTGTCTGTGTGTCCTCCATCACTACACAATTCTCTGGCGACACAGCCAACTTTTTTGCAGTAACTAAGTACACCTCTGGATTTGGTTTGCTCTCTTTGAGATCATCTGCAGAAACCAAAGCGTCAAAATCATCTCGCATCCCAAATTTATCTACTATGATATTTACTTGTTCCATAGGTGAGGCTGACGCAATTGCAAGACGCGTGTCATTTTTCTTTAAAGTATCAAATAACTCTCGAAATCCTTCTCGTAATTGAATACTCTTTTCCAATAACTCAAGATAAATTTTTCTCCTACGCTCTACGAGATAATCTACATCTTCTACAAATCCATACCTATCTTTCAAAAGTTGCCAATTGTCTTTATCACGTATGCCAATAACATAATCAACCATACCTTCTGTATCCAAATTAGGAATCTTGTCACATTCCTCAAATACTCGCTCAAATGCTTTTGAATGGACTGGCTCACTGTCTATCATGAGACCATCCATATCAAATATAACTACCCTAAATTTACTCATATTATAAATCTAGATAATCAAACACCCGAGTATCCTCAAGTGAATCTACTATCAAATCCGCCTGACTAAAATCTCCAAAACTCCAGCGTTCATCTGGCACTGCCACACATTTCATACCTGCACATCTCGCAGCGACAACACCATTTTCTGCATCCTCAAATACAACGCAGTCCTTTGGACCAATTCCTAATTTTTCAGCAGTATGAAGAAAAATAGCAGGATCTGGTTTGCCAACATGTCGGACATGATCAGCGGAAATAAGTTCATTGAACAAATCGCGCCATCCAAAACGGTCCACTACAATTTCTATGGAAGTAAGTGGAGCCCCAGAGGCAATCGCCTGCTTTATCTGCCTAGATTTCACCGTTCGCAATAGATTGTCTGCCCCGGGCATCATTTGTGTTTGCACACCGTATATATGATGTTCCCAGCCTCGCCTGCCATCAACCAATTCTTCAACCGCTTCTGTAAGATTGAACTCATCTTTGAGATAATTCATGTTTTCATAAATACTTTTCCCCGTAAACTGCTTAATAATGTCTGGCGTCAACGGAATATCACGTTTCGTAAACCATTTTTTGTCCATCTCAAGCCAATGAATCATACTATCCACGAGCAACCCATCCATGTCAAAAATTACTGCTTTAAAATTATTTCTCATATTTCCTATACATCATTTTGCCAATCAAAACTGCTAGCGAAAAAATGAAACCACTCACATTCGCAAAGATCAAAGGAATATCTCTCAGGATGAGACCATACATAAGCCAAAAAAATATACCTACGGTCAACATTCCTGTCCACGCAAGCGACACATCTCGTGTTAATCTTGTCTTATATACTTTGAGGACTTGCGGTACAAGTGATGCAGTGGTCAAAACACCAGCAAGAAGGCCAATATACTGTGTCATATTATTCTACAGTTACTGATTTAGCGAGATTGCGCGGACGATCCACGTCACGTCCGAGCATCACAGCAACATGATACGCAAACAACTGGAGAGGAATTGTATTCAGAAGCGGCTCAAGCAATTCCATAGTGTCCGGTACATATATTATATCTTCTGCGAGTTCTTTTGCCCGTTCATCACCTTGTGTTGCAACCAAAATAATAGGGGCTTTACGCGCACGTATTTCTTCAATATTGCTCCTCATCTTATCGTATAATTGATCCTTTACCATAATAGCAAATACGGGAAAATCCTTTGACAATAAAGCGATAGGGCCATGCTTCATCTCACCACCTGGGTATGCTTCACTGTGAATATATGAAATTTCTTTGAGTTTGAGCGAGCCTTCAAGCGCGACTGGATAATTAATACCACGCCCAAGAAATAAAAAATCTCGATAGTTTTTATATTTTTCAGCAAGTTTTTTAATGTTTTCATTTTGTTCAAAAACCAAGTTCATTTTTTCTGGTATTTCAAGCAAAGCATTAATCAGACGCTGACCAGTGGCAAGAGTAATTCTTTTCAAACGACCAAATTGAATTGCATACAAAACCATAATTGCAACCATATTGGTGTATGCTTTCGTCGAAGCGACAGCTAGCTCTGGACCAGCGTGAATATAGGTGCCACCATCGGTCTCGCGCGCGATAGTCGAACCAACAACGTTTACAATACCGCGAACAAATGCGCCTTTTCGTTTTGCTTCTCGAACTGCAGCAAGCGTATCCAATGTTTCTCCAGACTGTGATATTGCAAAGACTAGTGTATTGCTATCAATAATAGGATCACGATAACGAAACTCACTTGCAACATCTACTTCTGTTGGAATACCTGCCAAACGCTCAAATGCATATTTACCAACCATCGCTGCATAAGAAGCCGTGCCACACGCAATAAGTACAATGCGATTTACTCTTCTCATTTCCTCATCATTCATGTTGAGACCTCCCAAATGCGCGGTTCCTTCATCAATATCGTAGCGTCCGCGAATCGCATCCTCAAAAACTGTCGGTTGATCAAAAATTTCTTTGAGCATGAAATGATCATAACCCTGCTTTTGAGCTTGTTCATCATCCCATTCAATTTCTTCTACATGCTTGGTTATTATCTTGTCTTTCAAGTCATACGTAACAAAACCGTCCTTATGAATTTCTGCGATTTCTCCATCATCCAAAAACACCACTTTCTTGGTATATGCAAGCATGGGCGTTGCATCACTTGCAACAAAATGTTCATCTTCACCAATACCAATGACGAGCGGACTCCCGAGCCGTGCGGCAATAATAGTGCCTGGATGGTCTGCGTGCAGAACAACAAGACCATAGGTGCCACGCACGTGAGACAAGGCCGTCTCAACTGCCATGCGCAAATCACCTTTGTAATGAGTTTCAATAAGATGCGCGAGAATTTCGGTGTCAGTTTGAGAAGTAAAAGTATGGTCTTTTTCAAGAACCTCCTTGAGCTCACGATAATTTTCAATAATACCATTATGTGCAATTACTAATTTTTCATCACATCCAAAATGTGGATGAGCATTTTCTTCAGTCACCCCCCCATGCGTCGCCCAACGCGTATGGGCAATACCAACTGTCCCCTCCATTTTTTCTGTCTTAACTTTATCTGCTAAATTATCTATTTTTCCAACAGAACGAACTCTGTTTACTGCGGTCTGTTTACTGTTGTCTAAAATAGCTACTCCAGCACTATCATAACCTCGATATTCCAAACGTCTCAATCCTTGAATAAGAATAGGCAGCACTTGTTTATTACCAATATAACCGACAATTCCACACATAAATTTAAACTTAAATTTTTAATTTAAAATAGAAAATCCCCACACTCTCTTATTTTCCTCCCAACCTAACTTTGTACTTAATTTCTTTTCAATCAATGTAAACACATCTTCTTTTTTACAAATATTTTTCTCTTCCAAAATTTTTGTAATCATTCCTAGACAAAACACATTATAGCTCTGCATCGACACATTATTTTTTTTGAGATTGTCTTCAATTTCTTTAATATCCAATATCTTAATATCTTTACTATCCTTCTGGTATTCCTCTGTCCGCTCTCTTGCTTGCGACGACATAATCAAAAGAACATCCGGCTTACTAAATTTTGGATACACAATTTTTTTATCTGAAATTTGGATAAAATTCAAGGATACTCCCCCACGCTGTTCAAGACCATAATTAGGAATGGATGTGACGTGCCACCCAGCCTCAAAACTTACACGACAAATCATGTCTGCAATAAGCTGTATTCCCTGGCCTCCGTCGCCAGAAAGTAATATCTTTAATATCATAATATTCCAATATCTAAATGTTTTTCAAAACTCTCCCATCTTAAATGGCTCTTTCATGTTATTCAAAAATTCAATCATCGCCGGCCCCTTCACCCGCCAATTCGTTGGACAAAAACTAAGCACTTCCACCAATGAAAAATTCCCTTGTCTCTGTGTTTCTATCGCTCTAGTCAAATACATTTTCACATTCTGTATTTCATTTACTGCAGTACGAGCAAGATACGCCTTTTTGTTTATAGACCTCAATAGTTCGGGCCCTGTCATAGGGTCAAGCTCACCACCATGAGGAGAGGTATCTGTCACTTGTCCTTTCATGGTGGTTGGCGCAGTTTGCCCACCAGTCATGCCATATACTGAATTATTTGCCACAATCACGGTAATTGGATCATTTCTCATAGCAGCCCACATGAGACTCTGCAAACCTATAGCATATGCTCCCCCATCTCCTGTATATGCAAATGAGAGTGAATCGGGTCTACCACGTTTGAACCCAACCATGGTTGCAGTGACACGCCCATGATGCGTTTGAAATGTATTGATAGGTAAAAAATCCCACGCGAGCAAAGCGCACCCAATATCCAAACCAAGCACAGCTTTCTCTTCTGATTTTTGTTCTTGCAAGATACGGTATAACGTTTGCAATATAATTGGTTGTCCGCATCCGGGACAAAATTTTGAATCTTTACTCATATTACACAAAAAGATTAACTATCTCTTCTGTTTCAATCCCCACTGCAGGCTTGTACAACCCATCAACCTGTGGAATCTTTTCAAAATCTGTGAAATCAATGTTTTGTTTCACCAAATCCCGCAACTGTCCCATACTTGATTCCACAATCCAAATCTTTTTTACGTTCCTTACAATCTCATTCAATTCCTCTTTTGGAAATGGACTCAATGTGATTGGACGAAATAACCCAACATTCTTTCCCTGCGAACGCAACTGATCTACTGCATCTCTCGCCGCAGCTGCAACTATACCATGAGAAATAATCAACTCATCACAACTTTCTACTTTATACTTTTTACTTTCTACTTCATTGCCACAATAAAACTCACTCTCAACAACGTCCTTCGCCATCGCGTCAAAATCCTCTTTCTGCTTCATCAACTCTTCATACAGCTCTTCCTCAAATGTATAGATATTGCGAATATTTTTCTGTGTCTTTTCTGAAACTAATGGCTCCGCCCCGACATTTCCTCCAACAAAATCCAATGAAACATCCTGCTTAGTCTTCAATAAATAACCGTCAGTCAAAACAACCGTTGGAAAACGATATTGCCACGCCACATTAAATGCACGCCGAGTCAACCGATACAATTCTTCAACAGTAGAAGGAGAAAACACAATGCGCATCCCTTCCCCATTACCCCCACGAATTGCTAGATTTACTTCTTGTTGTGAGTATATAACGGTACCAGAGCTAGGCCCTCCACGTTGACCAACAATTACTACAAAGGGTAATCTCATGCCATCAGACATACTCATGGCGTCTTGCATAAGGACCGTACCAGGCCCCGCAGTTGCAGTAAATGCCTTGGCACCCGCCATCACTGCACCTGCAACACAAAATCCAGCTGCAATTTCATCTTCGGTTTGCAAATACTGCAAGCTTCTGTCTTCCTGCGCGCGTTTAATCCATCCAGACAAAATTTCCGTGCCTGGTGTAATGGGATAACCAAACATATGTGTAGCACCTGCGTCTATACATGCTTGTACAACGACTTCGTGGCCGGTGAGAAATTGACGTGACATAATATTATTTCAATATTTCCATTTCCTTCCCTACTTTCTTAAACGCCTCAACACACTGATCAAGATTATCCATCGAATGTGCCGCAGAAATTTGTACACGGATACGCGCTTCATTTTGAGGGACAACAGGGTAGCTAAATCCTATCACATATATTCCTTCTTGCAAGAGTCGGTTGGCCATTTCTTTTGCTACTTTTGCATCATAGAGCATTACAGGTGCTATCGGGTGTGATTCACCACGAAGTTCAAAACCAGCCGTTTTCATCTTTTCACGAAAGTATGCAGTGTTTTCTCGTAACTTATTTAAACTTTCGCTTGTTGTTGAAAGTAAATCCAAAACTTTAAGCGATGTACCAACAATCACCGGTGCCAAAGTATTTGAAAATAAATATGGACGTGATCGTTGACGCAAAAAATCTATAATCTCTTTGCGCCCAGATGTAAATCCACCAGACGCGCCACCGAGTGCTTTGCCAAGTGTTGATGTAATAATGTCAACGCGTCCCTCAACACCGCATAATTCCGGTGTACCACGTCCGTGCTCACCCGTAAAACCAGTAGCGTGAGAATCGTCTACCATCACCAAGGCATCATATTTGTCTGCCAAATCACAAATACCTTTGAGATTTGCATATTCACCATCCATACTAAACACACCATCAGTTGCAATCATGCGAAAACGTTTATTTTGCGTATTCTTCAAAATTTCCTCAAGTTCGTGCATATCATTATGCGCGTATCTAAATCGCTCAGCTTTGCACAAGCGTACGCCGTCAATAATAGAAGCATGGTTGAGTTGTTCTGAAATAATCGCATCCTGATCAGTTAACAATGTCTCAAATAAACCGCCATTGGCGTCAAAACACGAAGAATACAGAATGGTATCGTCCGTGCCCAAAAACTGTGATATTTTATTTTCAAGTTCTTTGTGTTGGTCTTGTGTGCCACAAATAAATCGCACCGAGCTCATACCATACCCCCAATGATCCAATGTTTCGTGTGCTGCCTCCAAAACCTCTGGATGATTGGCAAGGCCGAGATAATTATTCGCACAAAAATTAAGCACTTCTTTACCATTTACCGTAATTGCTACCCCCTGCTTTCCTTCAAGAAAACGTTCATCTTTGGAAAGACCGGCATTTTTTATTTCATTCAACTGCTGTTGAAGAGATTCCTTCATGTGTGAAAACATACAAAAAAATTAAGATTGCATATCAAATAATAACTTCGGATACTGTTTCATCTTTTCTTCCATAAGCTCATGGCTAAATTCAGAAAATTTAATCACTGGACCATTTCCTCCGCGCATAATGATATCCCACATCTTATCCTGCACGCCATTCTTTCTGTCAGACAATACGCGTTGTGCAATTTGCCAAGTTCTAAAAATTTGTCGGCCGATAATGTTATGCAGTGTAATGCCTTTGACTACCATTTTTGAAAATTTTGGAATGATAAAATCTCCATCTTTGATACCAAACAAAATAACTTGCCCACCAAAACGTGTTGCTTCAATGCAATTATTAACTGACGAATTAAATCCTGCCATTTCCATACTTACGTCAACTCCTTTCCCATAAGTCAATTCCTTAACTTTATCAATAACTTCGCGGTCTATATCGTATGGGTTAGCTTTATCTGCCGGCTTGATGACAATCCCCTCATGCGCACCTAATTCGAGCGCCATATCTACATTATCTTTATTCACATCAATCGCAATCACCTTGGCAGCGCCAAATTGACGAGCAAGGAGTATAGAAAATAGACCAATCTGTCCACATCCAAAAATTGCAATTCGTACACCACGAACATCCACACGTGTGAGAGCATGTACAGCGTTACCAAACGGATCATACATGGCACACACTTCCGGCCGGACACGATTAAAATCTACCACCCACAAATTTTTGGCAGGAATCTTTACATATTCCCCAAAAATACCATCAATACTAATACCCATGATAGCTTGATCCTGGCAAGTCTCCTGTTCACCAATACGACATTGAAAACATTTTCCACAGGTAATATGAGAATCACCTGATACAGGATCACCTACTTTGATACCATATAATTCATTGACAAGAGATCCTGCCCCAACTACTTCTCCGACAAATTCATGACCGACTATACGCATACTTTTGTGTTCCTTTTCTAGAGCACTATGAAATAATTCAGTAAAAGCATTCCTATACCACATGCCACGATCTGATCCGCATATGCCCGCATACATAACTTTGACAATGACACTAGCTGCATCTTTTGTGTTATGCTTCTCATCCAACACCGGCATAGGTACTTCTCGCTTAAAAAACCCTTTTTGGTTATGCCATTCATTTTTTGAAATATCAATAGTAAGTGCATTAATAGTTTCCATAACTATATGAGTTAATGTATTATTTGTTTGATTTCTTTTTATTAGCAGCGTTTAATTCATCAAGGGTATTTATTCCAAACCATTCATTATTATTTTTTAATTTCATTGCTTCTACTTTTTTCCCTTGTCCAATCGCCATTTCTATAATCTTTGACAATCCAAGCTCTTCTAAACCCTTGATAGACTTCATATGTAGAAAAATTTCTTCAAACCATTTCCTATCCAGACAATAAGTGCCCGTACTTACTTCTCTAATGTTTTTTTGTTCGCCGTTCAATTCTTCTTTCTCAATTACAGCTACCAGATTATTTTTTTCATCTCGTATCACCCGTCCCATAGATTCAAAATGTTCTGGTTCAACGGTCAAAAGTGAAACCATATTCTTGTGCTTGAGATGATCGTGGATGAAATGCAACAATGTATCATTCGAATAAAATGCGCTGTCATCTCCGCCGACGACGAGTACTGTCCCAATATTTTCTGACAACTTATCTATTCCTATACAGGCTGCATGTGCAGTCCCGAGCTGTTCTTCTTGTTCTGCGTATGTTACTACGTCACCAAAATATTCTTTTACTTTTTCTTTGCAAAAACCAACAACTACCACAATCTGTTCTTTCTCAAATCCTGCTTGTTGCAATGCTTCAATAATATAACTCACTATCGGTTGATCCCCAATCTCAAGCATTACCTTTGGCTTATCTACACAATTGAGACGTGTACCTTTACCGGCCGCGAGAATGACTACACCTATATCATTCATAATGTAAAATATGATCTTTAATTTCTGTCAGAGTTTTGAAAAAAGGTAATCCTGAATATTTATAATCTTCTAAAGTATTATTCACTGAAATTTTTAATATTCCTTTAATCTCTGGAAAACTAGCCACTACTTTTTGTGTTTCTTCCACCTTATCATTAATAAACCAAACTCGAGAATGCCTAACATGATTTAACAACTCGTGGATCACATCCTCTTTTGGTTTGTCAGTAAAAAATGTTCGGTCAAAATATTTTTCTATATCACAGCCTTTCACTTTCTCATATTGCCATTCAGGATCACCAAAACTAAATAAAATCATTGGCTCGCCAATCTTTTTTAGATCTTGCAAAAAACTACTCGCGTCAGGAAAAAGAAAAGTCTCTAATTTTTTATTCATGGTTTTGTGCAAAGCTGCCAATACTGTATCTTTGTCAAATCCATACTGAGCAATTGCTTCAGCATGCCTTTCAGAGGTATATAATCCCGAACCAGCGGTGACTCGCGTCCGAATTTGTTTGCTGGTCTCATAATAAATTTCTTCACTTACCCCCATACTTTCCAAATCTCTATATCTCGTTTCCACAAAATTTCCTGGATCAGTGTGAGTATTAAAAAGTGTATTGTCAAAATCTACAATAAACATATTATAAATTCTTCCATAAATTATCAAAAATTAATTTTTGTGTTTCGTACACTCCATCATTTTTTATAACTACCCCGACTGGTTCACCCTTGGCATCAAGTGAAATATACGCCGTCTTGCCAAGATATATAAGTATATAGGTATTGGTATCTTTGTCAGACTTGAGCCACTTACGCTCATCAAGCCCACGCAATTCTCCACCATCACCTATAGCAATCACATTGACACTAATTCCCTTTGACACACGCACATCACTAAATGTAGGGAAATCTTCATATAGAAATGTGCGCACTCCTTCTGCTGAATAAATACGATATTCTTTGTCATCTGTTTGTTCACAGGTGTTGAGCACATCTTCCAAAATGAGATGTAGTTCATTATGAGCATAATAACGCGCTACGGGACGTTCACCGCCTTTGTTATGAAGTGCTTGAAGCTCAGGAAGCATTTTTTCTACATCCTTATTCAATTCATGCAATTCTACATCTCGACGATGTATCATTTCAAGCAATTTTTCTGGCTTTTCTGCTACGAAATATTGTTTGGTGTCTTTTTGGTAAAAGGTAACAATGCCCTCGTCTTGAAGCCATTTGAGGGAATCATACGTCGTGCCTCTATTCAAGTCACAAAATTCAGCTAATTTTCGCACAGAGCTTGGCCCGAGACGCAATAACGCCAAATAAATTGTGGCGTTCTTGTCATTAAATCCTAACTTTTTAAGAATATCTAGTTGCATAATTTTAGCTAAAATAAGCATAATATAAAATAAAAAAACTGTCAAATAATTTTCGACAGTTTATCCACAATAGAGCTCTGCCTACCAATTATAAATAAGGCGGATGAAAAAACAAAGTCACCAATCCTAACGCTAATGGTTTATTTACGACGCAGGTGAATGAAATGGTCCGCCCGAGACGGAACATTTCTGAGCCGAGGAGTAACTACAGGATCAATACCTCATAGCTTGCTACGAAAATAATTCCTTATTATTCATCATAATACCTCGTGAGCTTCCTCCAGAGGAGGACAGGTGCTCCGAGGATCCTTTATTTGGACAATCATAAATTCATACAAACTGTGTATAAATTGTGTATTCTGTGGACAAAGTGTCTATATAACCTATATAAAGATACAAAAATCGTTTGACATGAAAAAAAAGGTACAGTATGCTAAAGATAAAGCATACTTATTTTGTATGATTTATTCATCAGAATTTCTAAACTTATTATTATGCCACTTTCCAAAAAACAAAAAGTAGCTATCATCACCCCCACCTACAATGAACGTGGAAATATATTAGGCTTAATAAAAAAAATCAAAACAATATTACCATCCAATGGAATTTACGAGGTACATATAGTAGTCGTAGACGATCACTCCCCTGATGGCACAGGATACCTCGTAAAACAATATGCTAAGACACGAAAAAATATTCACATCATTGAGGGAGAGAAGGAAGGACTCGGTGTGGCATACAAACGCGGATTTCATTATGCCATAAATGCACTGTATGCCGACATTGTCATACAAATGGATGCTGATTTTTCTCATGACCCGTCACATATACCTGCGCTTCTCTCCACGTTGGAACAAGGCTATGATGTTGCGCTTGGGTCACGGTACACAGACGGCGGAAGCGTACCCAAAGACTGGTCATTTGTACGCGCACTCAATAGTGCAGTTGCCAATATTGTCGCGCGTTATATAGCTCGTCTGCGTCCTATACATGATTGTACAAGCGGATTCAAGGCAATACGTGCCACAATTCTTGACAAACTATTCATCAGTTTTATTCCTGTCAAAGGATTCTCATTCCAAATACGTCTGCTCGATGAAATTATTCGTGCTGGGGCGCTCATAAAAGAAGTACCTATCAATTTTCAGGAACGAGAAAGTGGCAAATCGAAAATGTCTATAGCAGACATTAGTGAATTTCTTTTTCATGCATTCCGTATTCGCCTCAAACGAATATATCTTGGGTTACGTCCAAACATAAAATATATTGTCATGGGACTTGTATTCCTCATCATTTCATTCAATGTCTATCTGATTAGATTTAATATTTTGACGTTACGTGAATTATTTGTTTCGTGGTTTGTGGTGCTCTCCATTGCAATAGCCATCCAAAGTCTCTTTACACTCATCAGCATGATGTTTGCATGGGATGACCCCAAACGTGTTGAACACAACCGTTCTCCAGACAAATTCTATACACCAATATATTCATTCACTGCACTGGTGCCAGCCCTACACGAAGAAGCAGTAATAGGTGATACGATTGAAGCGATTGCCAATATACAATATCCCCAAACACTCAAAGAACTTATCATCGTATGCCGCCTTGACGATATAGGCACGATTTCAGCGGTACGCAAAAAAATTCAAGAACTCAACAAAGATAATATTAGATTGCTTATCCCAGATTACATGCCAAAAAATAAACCAGACAAACTCAATTTTGCACTCAAACATGCACAGCATGATGTAGTCTGTATTTTCGATGCAGAAGACACACCCCATGAGGATATTTACCATATTATAAACACCGTCATGATACGTGACGACGCAGATGTCGTACAATCAGGTGTCCAGCTTATCAACTTTAGATCAAAATGGTTCTCTACGCTCAATGTGCTTGAATATTTCTTTTGGTTCAAATCCGTGCTTCATTATTTCTCTTTACGCAATGTTATGCCACTCGGTGGCAATACAGTTTTTTTCAAACGAAATTGGTTGCAAAAAATTTCTGGATGGGATGCGGACTGCCTGACCGAAGATGCAGATATTGGTATCACCCTGAGCGCAAAAGGAGCAAAAATCCGCATTATTTATGATGAAATCCACGCGACGCAAGAAGAAACACCTGAATCGGTCAAAAGTTTTATCAAACAACGAACACGCTGGAATCAAGGATTTATACAGATATTTAAAAAAGGCGACTGGAAAAACTTACCGCTCTTTTCCCAACGATTTTTTGTTGGCTATCTGCTTATTTGGCCAGAAATCCAGACGTTCCTCTTCATCTATATTATTGCATCTATCGTAATGATGTTTACAGTAAAATTACCAATACTTATTACACTTCTCTCTCTCTTGCCACTATATATACTTACTATGCATCTCGTGGTACTCAATGTTGGTCTATACGAATTTACAAAAAAATATTCATTCAAATATCCACGTTGGATGCCATTCAAAATTATTATTACTTTTTTACCATTTCAAATACTACTTGGTATATCAGCAATCCGCGCAGTCATACGAGAACTCAGAAAGAAAACCTCATGGGAAAAAACGACACATGTAAATGCACACCGAACAGTACAACATGCAAGTCAGACGTCTACGCCAACATAAGACAATAATATAGTTCCCTATGTTCAAAAAGCAATTTACACAATCAACGTGGCTCAAACAAAATTGGATTCTTATACTTATACTTTTTATTTCTGCCGTAGCACACATGACCAACATGTTTGGATTCCCCTCATATCGTGAAGATGAAGGGACATATATGTCTCAGGCGTGGGCGATTATACACCAACATCAACTTGCTTCTTATACCTATTGGTACGACCACGCACCTTTGGGCTGGATACTCGTCGCAGGTTGGAATTTACTTACAGGAAATGATTTTTTCATAGCAGGTCTCTCAGCAAATGTGGGCCGTATACTTATGTCTGTTTTCCACATCCTGTCAACGTATTTTATATATAAAATAGTATGGAATATTACAAAAAGAAAACTTCCCTCAGCAATGGCAGCGTTGCTTTTTTCACTCACACCACTTGCTATAGTACTACACCGAAGACTTCTACTTGATAATATTATGATGTTTTGGTTTTTATGGTCTATCTATCTACTGACAAAACCAATGCGCCTCAAATATGTTATTGCAAGCGCGCTACTATTTGCAATGAGTGTCCTGTCAAAAGAATCTGCAGCACCATTTATCTTTGTAATGACTACGGTCGTGGCACTCCAAGCGCATAAAAACAATAAACATTTTGCTATTGTTATATGGTTTAGTGTCGCGGTGCTTGCCATATCACTTTATCCTGTGTTTGCACTGCTCAAAGGAGAATTTTTTGCAACAGGCACACTTCTCGGTGGAACTCAGGCTCATGTAAGTCTTCTAGAAGCTCTCAATTTCCATATACACCGTACGGCGGGAAATACATTTAGCTATGCAGTAAAAAATACATGGATGCCATTCGCGCCATTCTTCTTATTTTTTGGCGCTGGAGCTACATGTATTCACCTAATTAGATTTAAAAAAAAGTGGCCATTTTTAATAGCACTCCTGAGTCTATCATATGTCCTTTTTATTATTCGCGGACAAGTCCTCGATTGGTATATCATCCCTCTCATGGCAACATTTTCTATAAGCATAGCACTTCTTGCTGATGACATTATAGAATGGATCAGAGAACGTGACTATCCCCTACTCATGCCCATACGTTCAGGAATACTCGCCATCATCTCACTTATGCTCATATTTGAATTGTCACAACGATGGTATATTTTTTCTCTTGACCAGACATACAATCAAGTACAAGCAGTGGAATGGGTAAAAAATAACATAGACCAAAATGCAATAACTCTCATCGACAATTATCCATTTATAGACCTCAACCCAAACCTAACAAATATCGAACAAGCACGCATACACTATTACTGGAAAGCAGATACTGATCCGCAAGTAAAATACAATGTCTTACAAAATAACTGGGAAAATATAAATTATCTACTCTTCACACCAGCGCTTGCAGTAAATGTCTATGACGATTCGCTACCACTCATCCAAAAAGCGTATGAAAACTCTCATGTCATAAAACGATTTGACGCCTATGATGTGCTTGACGAGGGCTACCCAGTTGAAATTAGAGAAGTAAATAATGAAGATGGTGTCATACAAACAAGCTGGGAAGACTATAAAAAAGAATTTATCACACCCGAGGGGCGTACCATAGATCCCAAAGCTCAAAATGTAACCACCTCTGAGGGACAATCATATGCGCTGTTACGCGCCGTTTGGGAAGGAGATAAAGAGGTCTTTGATCGTGTCTTCATATGGTCTGAATACAACATAAAATTGCCTAAAAATAATCTCTACGCATGGCTATATGGCACAGATACAAACGACAAAGAAACAATACTTGACGATTCCACAGCTACAGATGCAGACGAAGATATAGCACTAGCACTCATATTTGCTTATAAAAAATGGCAAGATCCCGTGTATATGGAAAGAGCTCGTGAAATTTTGGACAGTGTATGGGAGAACCATGTCGTAGACATAGGCAATACTCTGTATTTATCCTCTGGCGCAACAACTACGGAGGGGTATCTCATAAATCCATCATATTTTTCACCGGCTTCGTACAATATTTTTTCACAAATAGACAAAAATCACGACTGGCAAAAACTAAGAGACGACGTGTATATAGTTCTCGAAAATATAAAAACATCAACTGAATTCAAAAATGCCATAGGACTTGTTCCCAACTGGTTCATCCTTTCTCGAGATGGAACCTATATGAGTGCAAGTAGTGTAAAAGAATATGCTGATCTCTATGGCTATGACGCATTTCGTCTCATGTGGCGACTCGCGCTCGATGCTGAATGGTTCGACACACAAAAAGCAAAAGATTATCTTGCTCATGTCTCAAATTTCTATCTTGATGAATGGAATAAAGATAAACACATCGAGGCTCATTACTATGTAGATGGTACGCCTGCGTCTGACTTCGATGATATTAGTACATACACGGGTGCTCTCGTAGCGCTCAATATAACACAGCCAGAAAAAGCAGTGGATATTTATAGTGATCGCTTTTGGTCCATGTTTCACAACGGTACGTGGGGTGAGAAAAAAAATTATTATACACAAAACTGGGCATGGTTTGCTACCGCTTTTTATGCAGACAACCTGCCCAATGTATGGCAGACACAACTGACACAAAAATAATACTATATGTCCAAACTAAAATACACAACATATATACTTATTACCGCCGTGTTACTCTCTGTACCTCTCGTTAGCAATGCTGCAATTTCAAATTGGCAAAAAGGAGTTTCCATACGTCCAAACTGGAATACTGACTTTAGCAGCGACTCATTCAAAAAATCTGTTGATAACGCAAAAAATGCAAATGCAAATTATGTTACTCTCATTATTCCATACAAACAAGCAAATGTATGGGCCACAGATCTGTATCCAGATTGGAACACCCCGACAGATGCTTCACTTGCTGCGGGAGTCCAATATATCCGCAGCAAAGGCATGGCAGTAAATATCAAAATCCATTTGGAATCAGACGACGGACAATGGCGCGCCAATATTAATCCGGGAGATCGAACCCGATGGTTTACTAATTACAAAACGATGTTGAGCCATTATGCCAGTCTGGCTCAAGCAAACAATGTAGAGGAAATGACCATCGGGGCTGAACTCATCAATATGTCGGCTGATAGCGCCAACGGAAGCAACACACAAAATTGGCGCGATCTCATCTCCTACATACGCACCATTTTTTCGGGAAAACTAACGTATAGTGCGAACTGGGGATCACAAGGACAATGGGTTGATGAAAAAAATAGAATTAAATTCTGGGACGCGCTCGACTATATTGGCATCTCCGCGTATTTTCCGCTCACGACAAATGACACATCAGTCCAGGCATACACGCAAAAATGGGACGCGATAAATAAAAATGATATCGCAAATTTGCGCAATACATATAATAAACCAATATTATTTACCGAAGTCGGATACCGCAGCATGAACTGGGCGCAATGGGAACCATTTAATTATTGGGCTGGAGGAGGATTTGATGAAGGAAATCAATCACGGCTGTATGAAGCATTATTTTCATATTGGAATAATTATGACTACATGGTTGGCGTACAACTCTGGGATTGGAACAGTAATCCAAACGCAGGCGGGCAAGGAGACATGGACTATACACCGCAAAATAAACTTGCGGAAGGAACTATGCGCACGTGGTTTGCAGGCGGAGGAGGAGTAACACCACCGCCAGCACCGACAAAAATTTCATTTACCCAAAGTGTTGCAGTAAATCCTACCATGACAACAATAAACACTCCCGTGCAAATCACTGCGACGATCACCAACACCGGAGATGCGATAAACAACACAATTGCTGATGTCGAAGTATACGATAGCACCAATGCCAAAATACATCAGCAGTTCTTTGCCAGCCAAAATTTCACTGCAAATCAAGCCAGGCAATATACGGTCAACTGGACGCCAACCAAAATTGGATCATACACGGTTGTGATTGGCGTATTTAATAATAACTGGACGCAAAATTATTTATGGAATGCAAATACTGCATCTATATCAGTGGCACAAAACACGCCACCACCAGTGCCGCCTCCTTCTTCAGGAACAATAAATATATGGTGGCCAAGTAGTGGCATAACGGCATCTGGTGTTCAACCATTCAAAGCAATGGTGGAAGGACTCGATGTATCTCAATACACTATGTATTGGCAAGTAGATGGAGGGCAACTAAACAGTATGATGGATAGTAATGTAGATTATCCGCACAAAGAAGCGCTCGTTGACGTAAGTTTGTGGGGGTGGAAAGGCGCGGGTCCGTACAACATAACATTCATTGCAAAGAACGCACAAGGTAGTGTCATTGCTCAAGGTACGAGAAGTATTAATGTGTATTAATTCAAAAACTTATAAGGCCAACGAGGCTTACCAGGCCTACAAAATAGCCAGTAAGCTTTAAAAGCCTTGTAAGCATCGTAAGCTATTTATTATGCAAAACATAATTCCTCATCTCTGGTTTGATAACCAAGCAGAAGACGCAGCAAAATTCTATGTCTCAATTTTTTCTGCACGAGATGACAAATCAAAGATCAAAAATATTTCTTATTATGGTGAGTCAGGTGCAGAAAATTCAGGCCAGCCCAAAGGCTCGGTGCTTACTGTTGAGTTTGAAATTATTGGACAAACATTTGTAGCGCTGAATGGCGGACCTATTTTCAAATTTAGTGAAGCAGTGTCGTTTATGGTTCCTTGTAAAGACCAAGAGGAAGTAGATTATTATTGGGAAAAACTCTCTGCAGTAAAAGAATCAGAACAGTGTGGATGGCTGAAAGACAAATATGGTCTATCGTGGCAGATTATCCCCACTATTCTTGGCGACATGTTGCAAGACAAGGATAAGGAAAAAGCGGGCAGAGTTATGCAAGCTATGCTCCAGATGAAAAAAATTGATATCAAAAAATTACAAGAAGCGTATGAAAAAAAATAATTTTATATATTAATCAATATGAAAAAACAAACAGGGGGCACATATGTCGACGGATATATTATCGCCGTACCAAATAAAAATCTAAAAGATTATCGTATCATGGCGCAAAGAGGCGGAAAAATCTGGCGCAAGCATGGCGCACTAGAATATTTTGAATGTGTAGGAGATGATTTGAATCCAAAATTTGCTGGAATCGCATTTCCTCAAACAGTAAAGGCAAAACCTGATGAGACAATTGTATTCTCATTTATCGTATTCAAGTCGCGAGCTCACCGTGATAGTGTTAATGCAAAAGTTATGAAAGACCCCCTTATGGACGATCCAAAGTACAAAGATAAACCCATGCCTTTTGATATGAAACGTATGGTCTACGGCGGATTCAAAGTTATAGTAAAAGCTTAATGCAACAAACACAACTTCAGCCTATGAACAAACAAGAGACAACAACTGAAATGCACGAACAAGACCTGACCACAGGCCCTATTCGCAAACAGATATGGTCTCTCGCGTGGCCCATGATGTTGTCGATATTTTTCTATACATTATACAACCTCGTAGACGCCTACTGGGTAAGCAAGATTTCAGCAGAAGCAATCGCCGCGGTCAGTATTTCTCAAATCGCATTATTTCTCATGATTTCATTGGGCTTTGGCATTACAGTGGGATCAGGCGTGGTCATGGCTATGCATATTGGCGCGAAAAATATCAAGGAAGCAGAACGCGTGCTTGGGCAATCATTTGTACTCGCGGCCATTGCCGGAATTATTTTTACCATCATCGCACTTATATTTAGGAACCAATTACTCACTGCATCAGGCGCGTACGGACTTATATTTGAACCAGCTCGCCAGTATTTGACCATTACCGCGGCAGGTTCTGTATTTTTCTTCATGTTAATCACGGTCATGTTTGCCTTCAACGCACAAGGAGATACGTTCACATTGACCAAATTATTTGCTATTTCAACGTTCATAAATGCAGTCCTAGATCCAATCATGATATTTGGCCTACTCGGAATTCCGGCTTTGGGTATTTCTGGCGCTGCTATAGCCACAGTCATTTCGCAAGCAGTGTTTATAGTCATTGCCTTGAAGTCTCTCTCGCATCCACGCCGTAGAATACGTTTTCATTTTTACAATCTTTCATTCAAATGGGAATCGGTTAAAAAGGTCCTCGATATTGGAGTACCTGCCGCAATCACCCAAGTGATATATCCGGTCGGAGTGGCTGCTCTCACTCTCATAACTTCTTCGGTATTTTTTGAGCCAGGAGCAGTTGCGTTTAGTCTAGGATTTCGAGTTGAATTTTTTGCGTTTTTACCAGCCGTTGGATTTGGATTTGGCGCTATGGCAATTATTGGACAAAGTATTGGCGCGGGCAACATGACACGAGCGAATGAAGCATTTAAAAAAGGGTTAACTTATGGAGTTGTTGGCGCGGCTGTGCTTGGAATTATTGTTGCGATATTCGCGCGCGCTGTAACTAATATTTTTACCAATGATCCGGTGGTTACGCAGTACACGATATATTACATGCGCAGTGTCGCTCTCACCTATGGCTTTCTTGCAGCTTCACTTGTGGAAGCAAGCGTGTTCCAAGCAATTGGCAAATCCTGGCCTGGCTTCTGGATCGTCTTTATACGATTTATAGTTATTTCCATCCCGCTCGCATACCTCTTTACCCGCGTATTTGATTTTTCCATTATTTCAGTTTGGATTTCCATTGTCGTGGGAAATATTGTGTCTGCTATCGTTGGATATTTTTGGATCACTCATAAATTGAATAAACTTGATGTTAAGGAAGTACCTGTATATACATAACATTAAAAATTAAAAATTTTAAATCATAAATTCTAAACATATGCCCACACTAAACCCATATCTTGGCTTCGACAACAATTGTGAGGAAGCCTTCAACTTTTATAAATCAGTCTTTGGTGGAGAATTTAGTTTCATTCAACGATTCAAAGACACATCATCTGAAGCTCGACAAGCAATGTCGCTCAATGAAAATGAAAACGAAAAAATAATGCACATGGCATTGCCCATTGGAAACAATGGCGTGCTTATGGGAAGTGACACTCCCGAGTCAATGGGAAAATCAAGAACTGGCAATGCGATCTCTGTATCTATTTTAGCTGACAACAAAGAACAGGCAGACACCTACTTCAAAGGACTTTCTCAAGGCGGCATAAATACCATGCCCATGGCAGACGCGTTTTGGGGATCATACTTTGGTATGTGCACAGATAAATTCGGAATTAATTGGATGATAAGTTACGACCCAAAGCAAAAAATCGAACGGGTTGTTCATTTTGAAATCCAGGCAGATGATATTGAACGCGCGAAAAAATTTTATGGTGATGTATTTGAATGGCAATTCCCCAAGTGGATGGAAGATCCTGTGTATTGGGGAATTATTACCGCGCCCATGGGTTCTGGATCACACGGCATTGATGGCGGACTTTTACAGCGTCCTACCAAAGCTCCTGAGGCAATGCAAGGAACCAATGCATTTGTCTGTACAGTGGTTGTCAGAAACTTCGATGAGACAGCTAAGAAAATAGAAAAAGCTGGCGGCAAAGTCGCTATGCCTAAAATGGCGGTTCTCGGCATGGCGTGGCAAGGATATTTTATTGATACCGAAGGAAATACGTTTGGTATTCATGAACCAGACAAAAATGCGAAATGATACACCAATGGCGTGAAAGCCAAGGTGGTCTTAACCCAAACAATCCCGATCCAGCGGGGTTGTTTTGATTATCCACAATTTTTGTGCTTGAAGAGTTAGAAATATGAGTGTACAGTAGAGACGGCTTTTATCACTAAAATATACCAAAATAAAATATTATATTTAAAAGATTCCGTATAACTGCTAGTTAATCAAAACAAAAACAGCCCCTCTCTGGAGCTGTTTTAATATCCAATATCCCAATATCTTCAATATCACTCACTTCTTCAACTTCCCAATCAATAAAAGCACTATACCAACACCAAAAAAAGCATACGGAAGATATTGAAAAATCTTATTTCCTCTCCAACTCTCAATCCCAGGAATAAGCAGCATATCCTGAATATCATTTCTAAAGTACCCCGACATAGCAGATCCGACCGGATATTTTTGAGCAGTAGATCGAGAAATATATTCACTCGAACATAGTAACTCATGATTTTCTATGGGCTCGCTTGGTTTGAAACAAATCATGTAACGCGTCCTGATCCCACTGCGATTGCCATAATCACGTGCTTGAAAAAAATAATTATCTGTCACTGCACCTGTATAGACTTTCCCCTTTTCTTCAAATTCTTTTATGGTGCTGCGATGCATGAAATTGGCAAATAGTGTTATCGCACCCATCAAAAATAAAATACTAACTGCAAATATAATACCGACATGTGTACTCAGTTCTCCTTTGTGGATATTGTTCATACAGATAAAAACTCTTAAATTAATAGCACTAGTATACACGAGAATGTTTATAATGAAAAATCTTATTCACAAAAAACAGCCCCGACTAGGGGGCTGTTTTAAGTTATAGGTTATGTACTACGTGTCACGTGTTTAAGGTGTTGATGAAACACTCTCCCCTGAATCTTTCGATATAAGATTCTATAAATCACAAACAATCCAACAATAGTCGCTGTGCTCCAGTATACTATGGTCATAGTCAGTGTCTTGGTATCTGTCCCCAAAAATACACTGTGATAAAATGTAGCAACAAACATGGGAAATGATAAATAATGAAAATATCTCCACAAGCGGTACTTTTTTTGAATAACAAATAATGAAGTGGTAATAAGTATGAGAAAAAAATAAAAACTAATAATGCCGGATGCCATGAGCACTGGCTCATAATCAGTTGCAAATGGTATGAGAAGTTCTGCGAGAGAAAAATCTATAAACTTATCAAAGCCAAGCGCCACAACATGTCCTATGACACTCACCATCATCATAATGCCAATCCACTGGTGAATACGCCAACCCCACACTTGTCCAAACACGCGGTACAATGCGCCAGTCGAAAGCGCGATACCAGAAATAGTAATAAAAAACAAAAACAAATAACTAATAATCCCTGCGGCTCGCGCGCTATACCACGGCCACGGAACTTCGCGCGTCGTCTTTACTTGCGCTACAGTCCCTGGGCTTGCGCTATCAAGCGGGTCAGTCTGTGATAATACTTCTGCGCCGTCCAAATAGCCATCGGCATCTGTGTCTGGGAGAGTAGGATCTGTACCGAATATATACATTTCTCCTTGGTCAGTGAGACCATCTATGTCTGTATCTTTTGGATCTGGATCTTGAGCATAAATAGAAGACGTCGTTTGCGCGTATGTGATGTTAAAAAATATCAGAGAAAATATAATGATAAAACACAATGTCATGACTCCATAAATTGTTTCTTTTTTCTTGAACATAAAATTATAATTATCATCCCAAACCCCGAATACTCGGGGTCGGTCGGAATGACAAACCGTTAGAAGAATGCACTTTCCCTTCCACATCCACAAACACATACTCACACTCAGGCCACGAAGACAAAAACGAATGCGCTTGGCGAGATCCGAGTATAACCGCTGTCTTGGCATATACATCGGCATCCGTGACAGAACGTGCACATACCGTAGCAGATACAATATCACTTTGCGAAGGCAAACCTGTGCGCGGATCAATAATATGATGCCACTTCCCTGCCCCTCCTGTACCTGCACGCTTGGTAATGCCTGAAGTTGCAACACCGAATTGTTTTTTGTTATATATAAAATGTCCTATATCTCTTGAAAGTTCCGACGGATCTTGGACTTTAATTTTCCATGGCTCTTTTTTCTCATCTGTGCCCCTCACATATATATCCCCGCCAGCAGATAACCATAATGATGGGTACGGTAGCAAAAAAGTCTGTACAACATAATCGACCCAATATCCTTTTGCAATCCCAAGCAAATCAATCTGCATCCCCTGTGGTATATATACTGTACGTTTATTTTTATTCACTTTCATCTCTCGCAGGAGAGGACGTCTAATGTGTTGAGATACAATCAAATCACGTTTTTCATAACTATAGGCCGAGATACCTTGATACGCAATATCTGAAAACGTTTTATCATAACCAACATTCTCGAGTGCTTTCAAAATGGTGGGATCAAATATACCGCTTGTCTCTACATATGCTTTTTGCACTGCGATAAGTAAATCTATCAAACGTCCACTTACCACCTGTTCAACACCTGCGTGTGTATTGAGATGTGATATTTCGCTTGTCTCATCAAATCGGGCACAAATCTTTGAATACACTCCGGTATCTTTTTTTATTTTTTGCTCCAAATCAGCCAATAGTGACTTATCATATTTTTCTCCGACATCTACTGTGCCGGAAATAGTTGTGTCCCATGCATCAAAACTAAATGTCCAGTACATACGATTATTGTTTGTCATCCAAAAATGACAATTATGGATTCAGTAATACTTCAAACTCATCCACAATCCCGTTCATATTCGCGTCATGAACTGCATAGTTATTTGTCTTTCTGTACTCTGTCACATACGTCGTCTGATACTGCTCGACCATTTGTGTTACTGGCTTTTCTACGACGCGAGTTGTAGGAACTATTTCAGTTACTTGAGTTATGGCCGGCTGTTGTACCAGTGGTTGTTCGACTGCCACAGGCTCTTCTAAGAGAGGTAACACAACTTGAGGTTCAATAACCTCTGGTTGGATTTGCCCTTCTTGTAGAGAATAATCTTCGTATTCATCTTCATATTCATTTTCTCTCTCGTCTTCTCGTTCATACTCTGTTTCTTGTTTTTCTTGCTCGCGTTCTCGTTCATACTGTTGTTTTTGTTCTTCACGTATACGTTCTACTTCTTGTTGTGTTTGATCATCTTCATCTTCAGCCTGTACACTCAAAAATGGAGAAAATACAAAAAGAATAAAAGCACCAAGTGATAAAAATGTATATAGGTATTTTGAAGTCTTATTCATATTTATTTAGGTTAATTAGTATAATTAAAATAATTTTATGATACCGTCGTTCTTGGTGGCGAAGGAATAGGAGTCACCACAGGCTTAGGCTGTACAACAACAGGAGCCGGGGTCGTCGGTTGCGGCTGAACTACAGGAGTTGGTTGGAGAACCGGTTTAACAACAGTACGAGGTGGATTTTGTACAACTGCTGGAGCTGGTTGTGACACCGGTTGTGTAGCTATTTGTTTTGTCACAGCTGATTGTTCAGTAATAGTAACCTGTTCGGTCGTATATTGTGGCACAAGCACTTTCGTCACCTGTGGTATGCTGTATGCTTCATACTGCTCTTGTGATAATACCTGTTGTCTTTGCTTAGTAACTGCAGCATTTACGTCTGTTGCATTGAATATGATATTGAGTCGATTGAATGATTTATCTGCAAACGCAGAAACATCGCGTGCATTTGCAGCAAGAGAAAAAACCAAGACTGATGCAGCAATAGCTGCAGTACTTGCCACAAGCGGTACTGGCCGTTTCCACAACACGCGAACTGATGGCACAAAATCTTCAGTATAAACATACTTCTGACGAACAGCAAGACTAGCTAGGATATCTTCCACTGAGTGAATGAAAGCCGATGGACCACATATATAAAATCGAGTTGCGTGAATGGAGCGTGGAATCATGGACTCAATAAGTTCTTTCGAAACTCTTCCTTTAAAAAAACCATTAGGTATAATATTTTCATCTCCGGTTATGGTAACAAGTGTTTGTATGTTCGGATTTATTTGTGAAATAGTATTAAGATTATTGATAAACGGCACATCTTGTGACGAACGTACGCTGTACAATAATCTAATATCTTGTGGCTGATGTGTAGTATGCGCGTAAGAAATCATACTCATAAAAGGAGTAACGCCAATGCCTGCAGCAATTAATACACTATCTTTGGTGTCTTGTTCACGCAAGACAAAAGAACCATACGGACCACGCACAGCGATGACTGAACCCGGAGACAAACTTGCCAGTGATTGCGTGAAGTCCCCCGATATTTTGATGCCAAATGAAATATGATCATCAGTAGGACTACTTACAATGCTAAAAGAATGAAACTTTTGATATTCTCTTGAAAGTTCATACGCAATCATGGCATATTGCCCTGGCTTATAATGCATCCTATCTCGCGAACGCATAGGAATAGCGGTCAGAAGTAATACATTACCTGGTGTTATTTCGCTTGTCTTAATTTTATATAATAATGTACGCATATACTATATTTATACTATTTTAGTATAGTTTACCGTGTGAACTATTGTCAAGTGCATAAACGGTGATTAAAACAGCCCTTTTCTCGAGCTGTTTTAATATTCAATATCTTAATATCTTCAATAATCACTTACCACGCTGCACGCTGTGCTAGTCCAAGCGCATAATCGCTCCACCATTGTCCTGCACTCGGTCCGCCATTGCATGTGCCGTCTGATTCGCCTGGAGTCTTGAGCCACAGGAATCCATCAACTAGTGCATTACCCGTATTCAACGTTGGCTTTTCGCCGAGAGCTCTATCAGATGGATTACACCATTGCCCATTTGAACCACGACCATTTCTGGATGTGTCCACGACAAAATGTTTGCCACCAAGAAATTGAGAAATTTGGGTGCCATAATTCACGTTGTCTTGTGTTGGGTAAAAGTTGGACACATTGAGCGCAAAACCGTCTGCACGCGCTATACCTGCTTGTGTCAAACGATTTGCCATGTCTTGTGCACCAACCCAACTTGAATGTCCGGCATCTATATATACGCGTGCGTTTGGATTTGCCTTGAATGTATCCACTGCATATGAAAGCAAACCGAAACGAGTTTGTTTGTCAGTAGAAGAAAGACAATCATTCAGTGCAACAGAATCCGGTTCGAGTACAACCATTGCACTTCTATTACCAATACCGCGTGCCATGTCTGCGATCCATTGGCGATATACTTGTGGGTCATTACTGCCTCCGGCAGAATACCCACCACAGTCACGCTGAGGAATATTATACGCAATAAGTACGGGAGTTGCATTGGCGCTTGCCGCAGCGTCTACATAATTTTTTACATCGGTATATATATTATTGTTCCAGTTTCCAAACCATCGTGCGCTCGGCTGATCACCAATTTTTTTCATAAGCGCTGCATCAGCAGGACGAGACGTAAGCCACTGTTGTGCTTGGGACAGTGCAGGAGAATTTGGATTTACATACAAACCAGAGACAGATGCGAGAGCGGGTGACGCGGTAGTTTGCGCGGGTGCAGATATTTGAGTTGGTGGAGGAGTTGTTGTCTGAGTCGTCTGAGTTTGTGTTGTGTTTGTTGCTGGAGCTACAGGTGTCACAGGTGCTGTTTGTGAAGATGCACCTATATAAATTGCCACCTGTTTTTGCGCAATCGTCTGGCCACTTAGATTCTTTGCAACAAAATTTAATGTATAAGGGCCGCTTCCTCTCCAATTCCATCCTGATACATTTACCAGAGATTCTTTGTGTGGAGAATCAACTGAACTATTATTCATGAGATTAAGTTGTCCTCCATCAACCTGCCAATACATCTGGTAATTTGAAAGCGATGTGCCAGATAAAATACCTTTAAACGGTTGCACCCCTGACACAGTCGCATTTTGTGCTGGCCACCAAACTTCCACTGCTGACGCAAGGATATTCACAGATGGTGCTGCCACAGGACGAGGTTGGACAGAAAAAGTCGCTACACTATTTTCCCATTGGATAAGCGACGACCAATTTGATGTAAATATACCAATTCGCAAAGTATAGGTACCTGTTTGTGTTGGTTTCCACGAAATACTATATAAACGCTGTCCATTCACTACGAAACTTTGATGTTCAAAAACTTTTTGCATGACGCGTTGATTTGAACTATTGTATAATTCGAAATCAATAAGTGCATCTTGTAGTGGACTGTTTGCTTTCACTGAAACAGTGAGTGCATTAGTTTCGTTGACGAAAAGGGTATTGCTACTTGTCAATGACATCGAGACGTTTGATGCTGCGTCTGCGACTGCAGGATATACAAGTGTGCTACCGACGAGTGTAAGCAAAAGTGAAAGAGCTAAAAAGAACGAGAGGAGGCGTTTAGATAATGACATGGGAGATAAAATTAAGGATTATTTTTTTAAATAAATAAATAATAAAACAGGCGTGCTGATTATACAGACGCCTTATATCCCAAGTCAAGCACACTGAAGAACGCATATCCGCTACTTCCCGAATAAGTTAAGCGAAATAATTATCCACAGGTGACCTCATAGTCGAAACTTAAATTGAGATGCTTTATGTCATAAAAGAAACACTATCTTTATATAAAAATTTTTTACGTTTACTTACTTTCCCTCCTTTTCTCCCTGCCTCTTTGGCTGCTTCTGGTCTATATTTAAAATTACCAGAACTCTTGGTTCCTCCCTTGCTCCTATCAGCGCTAGTCAATACATAGGCTACACCTTTTATATGAGCGGCTTTGCCACCTTTTCGTGCTATTTCCTTGCGCTTTTCGACACTCATACTTGCAAAACCTTGTTTTTTTGTGTTTGGATTGTCCATATATACTATATTATACTATTTTTGTATGTTTTTATCGTACACCATACTATCAAACCCTGTCAAGTGTGTAAAAAATGTATATATACAAATAAAAAAGACGCTATGATATTGCGTCTTTGAAATCCTCTACCGTGTTTTAATTCCCATTCTTACGTGCAATCCGTGCTCGTGGATCGATCACATCATTGCGAAGTTCTTTCCAAGGGTACAATGGCCACTCTTTGATCTCTCTACCAACATAATCCGGGTGAAATTCAGCCCACGGTTGTTTGTACAAAACAGCATAACGCACTTCAGCAGGATTTTTGATATCCATATATGCTGAAACTAATTTCAAAGTTGACCCAGACACTGCCATCTCATCGACAACCAATACCTTCAATCCCGAAATATCTTTTGTGAGCTCTTGAGTAATCATAGGACGATCATTGAGTTCTTGATTATTACCATTTTTTTGATTTTTGGAGAAATCTACCTTGATTACATACAGCTGCTTATTACCCAGTGCATACGCAATCATAGATGCAGGGATAAGACCGGAACGTGCAATAGAAACAATAACATCGGGCTCAAAACCATCTGTATGCATGTGATCAATAATTCCCAATACATCCTTTTCAACATCTTCCCAGGAAATATTCACTGTCCCCTCACTTTTTTCATAAAAAATTTGTGCCGGACTTGCCATAAGACAATTTAAATAATCTCTATTTAATTAATGGCTTGGCCATTCTTAATTTTTTCTCCCATATATCCCAACAACTTGGACATCTGTGTAACATATCCCCACTCATTGTCATACCATGCCTGCACAAATATCTGTGTCCCATCAGTCACGACAGTAGTAAGTGTGTCTACCGTGGCGCCAAATGGCGAACGAATATAATCTGCAGATACGAGACCGATATCACTCACATCAAGACTACCTACATAATTTTTCTTTTCCTCATGAAATATCTTATTTACATCATCACGATTGGTAGCCTTTTCCACTTCTGCAACAAAACTAATAATAGAAGGCACTGGTACTGGCACACGAAGCGCGTTGCCGTCGAGTTTACCATTGAGATCAGGGATAACTTTGCCAATCGCTTTGGCAGCACCAGTAGATGTAGGAATAATAGAGATAGCGGCAGCACGACTACGTCTGAAACTTTCTGATTTGTGAGGTGCATCGACGAGGTGCTGGTCATTGGTGTATGAATGAGTTGTCACCACAGTGCCGTGTTTTATACCAAAATGTTTGTGAAGCACCTCGACAACAGGGGCAAGACAAGTCGTGGTACAAGATGCAGCTGAAATTATCTTGTGCTTCTGTGGATCAAACAATGTATGATTCATATTGTAAATCATAGTGGCATCCTCATCTTTTGCTGGAGCAGAAATGAGCACATACTTAGCTCCTGATTGTAGATGCTTCTCACTTGACGCACGATCACGAAATACACCTGTCGACTCAAGTACCACATCCACGTCATGGGCATCCCAATGCAAATTTGAAACATCAGCTTCATGATACATGTGTACTTCTTTCCCATCTATAATAAGGGTGTCATTATCGCGAAAACTCACTTCCTTGTCCCATGGACCATATATAGAGTCATACTTAAGTAAATGGGCATATATATCACACTTGGATCGACTATTTATCGCTACCAACTCGAGAGAAGGATTATCCCAGATAATACGCGTAAAAATACGACCAATACGACCAAACCCGTTTATTGCAATTTTTGTTTTTGTCATATATATAAGAATAAAAAAAGCCCCCTTTATACTAGGGAGCGATTATACCAAATACAAGAGGGCTGGTCAACCTGTTAATTACTCTATATCTAAACTATATATGCCTGACCGAGCCGCACTTGCAAGCTTGGCCCGATGCAAAAAAACTTCTTGAGCAGAACCAACTTGGTCCTCTTTTCCATGCCATGTATCCAGAGTAGAAGCCTGCAACGCACGACCATACGAAAAACTCAATTCCCATGGCTTTTCCATAGACAAAGTGTTTATTGCATTCAAATTTTCACACGCTTCTTTCTCACTCTGTCCACCAGACAAAAAGACAATGCCGGGCACTTCTGCAGGTACAGTCTCTATAAAGCAAGCAATAGTTTTTTCTGCAATTTCCTCTGGTCTACTTTTTGGTGAACCCTTTCCTGGAATTACCATATTTGGCTTGAGGAGCATCCCATCAAGTGCTACACCATGCAAACGTAATTCTTCAAATACTTTTCCCAAAGTTTTTTTCGTAACTTCATAACAGCGATCAATGTCGTGATCTCCATCCATAAGCACTTCGGGCTCTACAATAGGCACCATGCCAGCCTCTTGAACATATTTTGCATATTGTGCCAATCGTTTTGCATTCTCAGCAATACACCCATCTGTAGGAATACCTTCTCCAATTGTGATTACTGCACGCCACTTAGCAAACCGGGCACCCAAATTATAATACTCTTTGAGGCGCTCATCCAAACCTTCTAGACCTTTGGTACACTTTTCTATTTCTGAACCATCACAAGACTCTGTCCCTAGATCAACTTTTATTCCAGGGACCACACCCTGTTTCTCAAGCACAGTAACAAATGTATGCCCATCAGAAGCACGCTGTCGGATAGTCTCATCATACAAAATAACGCCAGAGATATAATCTCCCATGCCAGGCGCTGTAAACAAAAGCTCACGATATGCGCGACGCATTTCCTCTGTTGATTCTACCCCGATAGAATCAAATCTTTTTTGTATAGTACCTGTGCTCTCGTCAGCAGCCAAAATTCCTTTCCCCGGTGCGACAAGAGATTTAGTGATTTCTTGTATAGTCATAGTGTATTAGGTATTAGGTATTAGGTATTAGGTATTAAAATTTTGATACTAAATTAGATATTTACCAATGGTGCATCTAGATATACGACATCATCCAAATTTCCTACCAATGGTTTTATATATTTCACAAATGTCTCATTTACCATATTGTCATTCTCAAAAAAATCTTCACTCATTATCTTTGTCTGTCCTGCCACAACACTCAAATCAATCAACCCATATTCTACACTATATTCGCCCACACGCTTTATTGCGACTGACCCATCTACATCACCTGCCATAGCAAATCTAACAGCGTGCATTCCCACCTCTCGCGCTTCCTGCTTGTCAACAGAAGAAATACATCCCAAAAATGAGCGCTGTACATATCCAAACGTGTCACCACGGACACGGGATATCCCCGTGTGGTCTTTGACACGTTGGGAGAGCAAATCGGCCAACGCGCCACTCCCTGACAATTGTACATTCCCATGTGCGTCACGCTCCACTTGTTTGGCCAATTTCACCATAATAGGCACACCATCTGCATCATGAATACCTTCTGAAACAGCCACTATACATCGTCTATATTTTTCATATATTTCTTTGACTGCATGGGTAAATTGGTGAATATCAAAATTTTTTTCTGGGGTATATATAAGGTGCGGCCCATCACTTTCATTTTGTTTTGCAAGAACAGAAGCTGCGGTCAAAAATCCTGCATGACGTCCCATGACAACACCAATATATACACCGGGCAGTGAGGCATTATCAAAATTAATACCACGAAATGCAGACGCGACAAAACGTGCGGCTGAACCAAATCCTGGACAATGATCAGTCCCTGGTAAATCATTGTCTATTGTTTTTGGAATATGTATAATATGGAGCTCATACCCTACCTTTTTTGCTTCTTCATTCACAATACGGCAAGTATCTGCACTATCATTTCCACCAATATAGAAAAAATATCTGATGTTATGTTTCTGCATTACTTCAAACATCTTTTCACAATATGCTTGATCTGGTTTATCGCGCGTCGAACCTAGTGCAGATCCCGGAGTACGAGCAACTGCTTCAAGATGTACATCTCCTACGTGAGTGAAATCAACAAAATTTTCTTTGAGAATGCCCGACACGCCATGACGTGAACCATATATCGCCTCTATATCATCATATTTCCGCGCTTCCAAAATTGCACCGACCAAACTTTGGTTGATCACAACAGTCGGCCCTCCTCCTTGTGCAATCAACATGTTCCCACGCAACATATAATTTAGTTAAACTAAACAAATATATATAAAAAAAGAAATGGCTTTCTTATACTACCATTTCCTTTTTGTTTCTTCAAGATTTAAAAATCTACATCGGCATTGGCAAGTGCATTTTGCCATAATTCTTCAAGTTCATATTCGAGTTCGAGGTCGTCTGCATGATCATTGTACCACTGAGCAAAAGCAACCTGTAGCTCGCTCGCATCAGATGCGCTGTTCAAAGCATCTTCAAGCATGGCATACTTCTCTTCATGATACCGCGCCAGATCTTCTTCTATCTCTTCAAATACGTCACGCACATGATCAAGTAGTGCATCTTTGATAATTTCATATTGATCTTCTGGCATACAAAATACTTTAATGATAAATCACGGAAGACTATATCAGCTAATAGATAATAAGGCAATAGCATATATTGTGGATAGATAACTCCTCTTGACAAAAAGCAACCACATCGTATATAATTGCAAATGATTTGCAGTTGATTTAATCATATGAAACAAAAAATTATACTTGATACACTCCAGTCAGCAGGATACAAATTCACAAAAACACGCAAAAAAATCTGTGATACTATAACACAAACAAAAAAATTATTTTGCGTGGCCGACATTTCACACACTATCCCTCAGGTCAATCAGGCATCTGTATATCGCACATTTGAAATTTTGGAAACACTCAATCTCATCACACCTACTATCAAAATAGACGGCCAACAATATTATGAAAAACATGATGAATCTCACCATCATCATCATATCATATGCAAACGATGCAAAAAGACAAAGTGTGTTGACTGCAATATAACGACCAGTTCTATATCTGGTTTTACTCAAATAACTCATGCAACCGTCCTGGTTGGAGTATGTAACTCATGTTCATAATATATGACACAAACCATCATATACGCTCTTGGAAGCGTGCTGCTCGTCAGTATAATATCTCTTATTACCATATTTGCCCTCGGAATAAAGGATAGTATTCTCAAAAAATTTCTTTCGTACATGGTCAGCTTTTCGACCGGCGCGCTATTTGCCGACGCATTTGTACATTTGCTTCCCGAAATCGCAGAAGAAACAGGATTTACTCTACGCATATCTACGTACATTCTCTCTGGTATCCTTTTTTCGTTTGTCATAGAAAAGTTTATCCATTGGAGACATTGTCATCACCCTGAACATATTGATCACAAAGTCCACAGCTTTGCTTATATGAACTTATTTGGCGACAGCATACACAACTTTATTGATGGTATGATCATTGGGGCAAGCTATCTCGTAAGTATACCTGTCGGTATTGCCACAACTCTCGCTGTCGTGCTACATGAAATTCCACAAGAAATTGGTGACTTTGGTGTATTATTACATGGTGGTTTCAAAAAACGCAAAGCAATGCTATTTAACTTTTTCACTGCGCTAACCGCAATACTCGGTGCCATTATGTCTCTCCTCATTGGATCATTCTCAGGTCATCTCACTACATTTCTCATACCATTTGCTGCGGGGAGTTTCATTTATATCGCAGGATCTGACCTCATACCAGAACTCCACAAAGAAACAGACACCAAAAAATCATTACTCCAACTTGTCGCTCTCATAGCTGGTGCTCTTATCATTATGTCGCTGATTTTCTTTGAATAATATATGCTGACAAACACTATCGACCCAATCTTACTTAGTGCAGGGCCAATCACTGTCCGTTGGTATGGACTTTTTTTGGCACTCGGCGTGCTTAGCTCAATACTTGTATATCAAAAATTATTTAAAAAAGAGGGATATAAGGTAGAGCTTGTATATGATCTTTCAATTTGGATGGTCATTGGCGGTCTCATTGGTGCACGTCTTGGACATGTATTTTTTTATAATTGGGCTTATTTTAGCCAAAATATAGTTGAAATTATATTCATAAACCACGGAGGTTTATCGAGTCATGGTATGACCATTGGTCTACTTGTAACTCTTTTTTTGTATAAAAAAATAAAAAAAATAGACCTCAAAAAATATATAGACATCCTTGTTATTCCTATACCACTTCTTGCCGCGTTTATTAGATTAGGAAACTTTTTCAATTCAGAAATTATTGGTAAGCCAACTAACTTGCCCTGGGGAGTGTGGTTTCAGCGCGTGGACGCGGAAATATTACTAAGACATCCGAGTCAGATATATGAATCACTCATCGCTCTTACTGTTTGCTATTTACTGTTTACTGTTTACAAAAAATACAAAGCAAAACTCCCTCAGCTGTTCATTTTCAATCTATTCCTATTAACATACTTTTCAACAAGATTCCTTGTCGAGTTTCTGAAAGAACGCCAAGGCATTGATGACCTATGGATTTTGAGCATGGGACAACTGTTAAGTATTCCATTTGGAATATGGAGTGTGTGGTGGTTTATAGCAAAATACACACGTAAGACAACCGGAAACAATTAATTCAGTGTAATCTCCGCCCAAGGCGGACAAGCATTATAATCTGTGAAATCAATGTTTGAAATCACAACCATCATCGGCACTGGCCATGTAAACATGGACCAGTTTTTATCTATATACAAAAAAGTACGGCCACTTGTCGCGGCAGACGGTGGGGCTAACCACTTATACGATTCAGGTATTGTTCCTGATATGATCATAGGAGATCTTGATTCATTGCAAAATAAAGAAGAATGGAAACAAAAAACCAACATCATTCATGTGCCAGACCAAGACTCTACTGATCTGGAAAAAGTTTTATTACGAACTGAGGCGCCGCTCTATCTCGCCTTCGGCTTTACTGGAGATAGATTTGATCATACGCTTGAGATATTGCATGTATTATCAAAATACAGAAATAAACAAATTATTTTCTTTGTAGAAGACGATATTGTTTTTAGAATTCCTAAATTGTGGAATATAGAACTACCTATCGGGACACGAGTATCTCTTTATCCTCTTCACAAAACAAAAATACTCAAGTCATCAGGACTCAAATGGCCAGTTGATGAATTGGAAATGAGACAAGGACATATCATCGGCACGTCAAATGAAACTACCAACGAATACGTTATGATTGAACAAGACGAGCCACATCTCATAGGTGTGACTGAATGGAAATTTCATGATAAAATTATCGCGACATTATTATAATCCGTTCTTATGAACCTACACCCTATCGACCAAATCATTATCGGCGTATATATCATTGTTACGCTCGTTCTTGGTTTCAAAGTCAGCAGAAAAAAATTAGATGACTCGGGATACATGTCTGCTGGGAGAAAACTAACGTTACCAATATTTGTCATGACACTCGTCACCACGTGGTACGGCGCAATATTTGGCGTCGGTGAAATGATTTTTGGATATGGACTTGTAGGTTGGGTCACCCAAGGACTTGTGTGGTATGCAATATATTTCATTTTTGCGCTACTATTAGCCAAAAAAATACACGACCATGGGCATCCTACCGTCGCTTCTTTACTCAAAGAACGCATAGGAAAAACATCTGGTAAGATTGCAGCGATATTCACTTATATCATGACAACACCTGCCCCGTATGTATTGTCACTCGGCGTTTTTGTGCAATTGCTCTTTGGTATCTCATTATTTTATGCAATCGCTATTAGTTTTGTCATGACTACCATATACGTATGGTATGCTGGATTCTGGGCAGTTTTGAAGACTGACAAACTCCAATTCGGTTTTATGTATCTTGGATTTATATTGCTCATCATATTTACCGTACAAAAATTTGGTGGGTTTGATTTCATTGCTTCACATGTACCTGCGAGTCATCTAACACTCAAAGGAGAATTACCATTCCAGACAATTATCGTATGGGGGCTACTGGCACTATGGACTCTTGTTGATCCAAACTTTTACCAAAGATGTTTCGCGGCGCAAGATAGTAGGACAGCCCAACGAGGTATCATATATTCCATTCTATTTTGGTTTTTATTTGACATGATGACACTCATTGCAGGACTCTATGCCCGGGCTGTATTTCCTGATATATCTCCCACTGATGCGTATATGGTGCTGTCGCAAAATGTATTGCCAATTGTCGCACAAGGTATATTTATTATTGGTATTTTTTCGATCATTGTTTCCACCGTTGAATCATTCCTATTTGCCAGCGCGACGATAGTGTCAGTAGATTTCCTCCAAAACAAATTCAAACAATTTTCACTCCAACGTCTCACAAGAATCGGCATTATTGCCACATTGATTCTATCTATTATTTTAATTTTTGCATTCAAATCAATCATTGGAATTATTTATGCGGTTGGTAGCGTCGGCGTCTCGGCATTGATACTGCCTGTCTTGCTCGTACTATTCACAAACAAAAAAATAAATGATCACATCATTACTACTTCAATGCTACTGTCATCTGTTGCATCTGGCGCATGGCTCATAGAAGGATGGCTGAAACAAGAGTATGGCTGGCCTGTATATCGGCTAAATATTGAACCAATGTATATTGGGATTGCAACAAGCATGATAATTCTCCTGATAACCTGGCGATGGATTTTTAAAACAGAACAACAACATTAGATATTAGACTAGATATAGAAAAACAAAAACACCTTCTCAGGTGTTTTTTAAATAAAAAAGAGACAATGTCTTGGCGGCGACCTACTCTTGCCTTGCGACTACCATCGGCGCTGATGGGCTTAACTGCTGTGTTCGGGATGGGAACAGGTGTACCCCCATCGCAAAGACCACCAAGACACTGTCTCTTTTTAAAATTATCAACAAATTTGTAAAACAATAATACACTGTAAATGTGCTTCTTCAAAACACAACTCTATGTTTCCGTAGTGCTCGAGTAATTAGTACACCTTGGCATACACCTAGTGCCTATTAACGTCCTCGTCTCGGACGACTCTCAAAGAATATTTATCTAGGGAACGGCTTCGCACTTAGATGCTTTCAGCGCTTATCCGCACCGAACTTAGCTACCCAGCAATGCGTGGCGCACAACTGGTACACCAGAGGTTCGTCCACCCCGGTCCTCTCGTACTAGGGGTGAGTTCCCGCAATATTCAACGCCCACAGCAGATAGGAGACCGAACTGTCTCACGACGTTCTGAACCCAACTCGCGTACCGCTTTAATTGGCGAACAGCCAAACCCTTGGAACCTTCTCCAGCTCCAGGATGCGATGAGTCGACATCGTACTTGATTCCACATTTTCATGTGGCGTAGACTATATCTTCTTCTTACACTGGATTTTAGCAGATCCCGATTAAATCGGGACGTGATCTACATGATCTCAGTTTGACTTTGTAAGAGTCGGCGTATTACCTGTCATATACAATTTACATTATATGTAGACAAGTCTCCCCTTTCGGGTCAGTCGTTACGGGGTCACGTGATGCGATAGCATTTTACGTGACTTCCCACGGTATTGCCGGTCTGCTTTTAACAGACTACGGGTTCACCGTTATAGCCGAATTTGTGTCTCTTATACCACGTGTTTTTTACGTGGTTTTTCACCTATCTAAAACTTATTTTTAAACGAAAAGAATTGGAATAACATTACTGTTAATGCACCCCGATATGTTAAGGTGCCAAACCGCGCCGTCGCTATGGACGCTTGGGCGCGATCAGCCTGTTATCCCCAGAGTAACTTTTATCCGATGAGCTTCCACCATCCTATGTTGAATGGTCGGATCACTAACTTCCACTTTCGTGACTGCGCGGGTGGTAGCCCTTGCAGTAAAGCTGGCTTCTGCGTTTGCACGTCCAATCCGATTTCCATCCGGATCAAGCCAACCTTTGTAAACGCCTCCGTTATGGTTTGGGAGGCAACCGCCCCAGTTAAACTACCCACCAGACACTGTCTCCTATACCCGATTCAGGGTACAAGATTAGATACATCATAACACAAGGGTGGTATCTCACTGTCGCCCGAAGGCTCCCACCTATTCTGAACATGAGAAATAATGTACCAATGTCAAGCTGTAGTAAAGCTTCATGGGGTCTTTTCGTCTAGCTGCGGGTAAGTCGCATCTTCACGACTCTTGCATTTTCGCCGAGTACATGGTTAAGACAGTCTCCACATCGTTATACCATTCGTGCGGGTCGGAACTCACCCGACAAGGAATTTCGCTACCTTAGGACGGTTATAGTTACCGCCGGCGTTCATCAGCGCTTCAGATCAAAGCTTCATCACCGAAGTGACTAACCTCTCCCCTTAACGTTCTGACACTGGCCAGGCATCGCCCCCTATACATCCTCTTACGAGTTAGCAGGGAGCTGTGTTTTTGGTAAACAGTCGCATGGAGTCTTTTGTTGATCCCGACTTTCGTCGGGAAGGCCTTATCCCGAAGTTACGGCCGCTGTTTTGCCGAGTTCCTTAACCATGTTTCTCTCGTTCGCCTTGGTCTTCTCGACCTATCTACCTGTGTCGGTTTGCGGTACGGTTTGATACTGCCTAGCGTTGTAATACTTTTCTAGGAACCTCTCGAACATGAGTTGACCTCCCCCGAAGGATTGGTCTTCTTCTTGCGAAACGTACAATACCTAATACGCTCATACCGTTGAAATCCACATACTACAACAAACAATATCAAGTGCGGGAATATTGGCCCGCTCTTCCATCGGTTACGCCCCCTTGCGAAGGCCTGGCCTTAGGACCGACTAACCCAGAGACGATTCTCGTTGCCCTGGAAACCTTAGATTTTCGGCGTCCCGAACTTTCATCGGGATTTTTGCTACTTGTGCCTGCATTCTCTCTTCCCACCGCTCCACCGGCCCTCGCGGGTCCGACTTTATAGCAGGTGGGAATGCTCCTCTACCACTATCACAGAGAATTTTTCACTTAAAATTCAGATGGATAAGATACTTAGCCTTATCTCATTTACAGAAAAATTTCTGATGAAATTTTTCTGAGAAATGTTTTTTGAATTTAAGTAGAAAATTCTCTGTGATAATTCGCAGTTTCGGTATGATACTTAAGCCCCGGTACATTTTCGGCGCGAAGACTCTTGACCAGTGAGCTATTACGCTATCTTTAAAGGATGGCTGCTTCTAAGCCAACCTCCTGGTTGTTTGAGAATCGACACCACCTTTTACACTTAGTATCAATTTAGGGACCTTAACTGGCGATCTGGGCTGTTTCCCTTTTGACGACGAAGCTTAGCCCCCGCCGTCTGACTTGCATGTTTTTTAATACTGGCATTCGGAGTTTGATTGGAAGTGGTACGGCAAGCCGCCCAACACCCATCCAGTGCTCTACCACCAGTAGGAACACATACAGCTAGCCCTAAAGCTATTTCGAGGAGAACCAGCTATTACTGAGTTCGATTGGAATTTCTCCGCTATCCACGACTCATCCCCTTGTGTTGCACGGCAAGTGGGTTCGGTCCTCCCCTCATCTTTCGATGAGGTTCAACCTGGTCATGGATTGCTCACACAGTTTCGGGTTTACTCTATGCGACTTAACGCCCGTTAAGACTCGCTTTCGCTACGCCTACAGACCAAAGGTCCTTAAGCTTGCCACATAGAATAACTCGCAGGCTCATTCTTCAATAGGAACACCGTCACCCTTGCGGGCTCCGGCTCATTGTAAGCACATGGTTTCAGGGACTATTTCACTGCCCTCACCGGGCTGCTTTTCACCTTTCCCTCACGGTACTGGTTCACTATCGATCACTATTGGTATTTAGCCTTACCGCATAGTCGCGGCTGCTTCAAACGGAATTTCACGTGTTCCGCCCTACTCAGGAATATAACATCACCTATATAGATATATTTCATCTACAGGACTATCACCTTCTATGGTACTCCGTTCCAGGAGTTTTTGATTATACATCTACATACATGACCGGTATAACAGGTAACCGACATTATATCCTACTACACCTATACTGCAACGGCCTGTCCTTTAAGAACATAGTCCAAAAAGTCGTTAGACAAATTTTTCTAAGTCCAACACAATATAGGTTTAGGCTGTTCCCTTTTCGCTCGCCACTACTCAGGGAATCATACGAAACAACATTTGACAATTGACAATTGACGACTAACGAAGTCAGCTGCCAAAAGTCAAAGGTCAAATGTAAAAAGTTTCGCTTGTTGTTATTTTCTACTCCTCTGGTTACTGAGATGTTTCACTTCACCAGGTCTTCCCTATACACCTATGTATTCAGTGTACAGTATCCTATAAAATAGGATGGGTTCCCCCATTCGGAAATCTCCGGGTCAAAGGTTGCTTGGGACCTCACCGAAGCTTATCGCACCCTGCAACGTCCTTCTTCGTCCAATAGTGTCAAGGCATCCACCATGCGCTCTTGAAGTGCACTACAGAAACACACAATTGTGTTTCTATGCTTTTGCTACACAATTGAGAAACGATAATTGTGTAGCTTGTTTTTAAGATGCTATCACGTCACGCCTGTGACATGATTTTTTGACTTACAATGTTGCTAATTGCGCTACCCAACTATGTTGGGCTTCACGCAATATATTGCTTTACAAATTTGATGTGAATTGTAATGAACTGTCAGTCTTCAATAATCTTTCTTTCGAATCACAGTCTAGACAGAATTTCTGTGCAGACTGTGAGTCAAAATTTTTTTGAAAAGAAAAGAACCGCGATCAAGCGGTTCAAAAACAAATGATTGTTTTAGAATAATCTATCCGCTTGGATACTGTGAGTAACGAATTTTCTTTAAGTACATCATGGAAAATAAAGTACTAAGTGTTACCCAGAGGTCCAAATGTCTAGAGCGTGTGTTTTTGGACATGGTATCCGGCAGACCGGATTCATATTCACGCCCGCATATAATATCTGAATACAAAATATATGTCAAGCGTAGAGATGTGGATAAAATGTGGAAAAATCTGAAAACATTTTTGTGCTTAAAATGGATGTATCTTAACTCAATTTTAATCATCACAGACGCCCTCAAATTCACCTAACAAAGATCCAAAATCCTAATATCGAAATCCGAAACAAATTCAAATTATTAATGTCAAAAAATATTTTGAATATTTGGATTTCTTATTTTGATATTGTTTCGAATTTCGAGTTTCGTGCTTCGAATTTTTATTAGATAAATTTACAAATACTATAAACTAAATAATATTTAAAACAACAATTGTGCTTCCTCCATGTTCTTCCAATCTAAACTCTTTAACAAGAGGGTTTTTACTTAGTGCATCATGTACTTTTCCTTTCAAAATTCCTTCACCAACTCCATGGACTATGCGAATATATTGTTCACCATTTTTGTACAAACGATATAATTCTAATTCCAAAAATTCCAAAGCTTCGTATGAATTTTTAAATTTATGTAAGTCAATGACTGATAGATTTTTATGTTGTGACAATAATTCTAAATGCAACATATATAAAAACCTCTGCAAAACAGAGGCTGTGCCGACGGTGGGACTCGAACCCACAATCCTTTCGGAACGTGCTCCTAAGGCACGCGCGTATACCAATTCCGCCACGTCGGCAATAAAAAATAACGTCGATATTAAACCATTATTTTTTCTTTCTGTCAATAAAAAACGCGCCTTTTTAAGACGCGTTTCAATGTAGTTTTATGGCTTACGGCTATTTAATCTTTTTTTCTTCCAAATAATCCAAATCTTTTCTTCGGAGCTTCTGTATTTTTTTCAGCTGGCTTCTCAGGTACTACAGCAGATGCAGGTGCATCATGACGAGGTTTATCATACATAGGACGAGGACCATGATTATCATGATTTCTATTCCTATCAAATCCACCGGGGCGTCTATCATTATTTCTCCCACGGTCAAACCCGCCTCCACGTCGGTCACCACCCCTACTACCACCTCGGAAATCATCACGTGGTGGTCTGTCGACAAACCCTTCTGGCCGTGGCTTCAATACTTTCATAGAAAGATTAACGCGTCCGAGATTGTCAATTTCTTTTACTTTTACTTTTACCACATCACCGAGTTTCAATACGTCACTTGGTTTATTGGTACGTTCCCATGAAATCTCACTCACATGCACGAGACCATCTTTGCCAGGGATAAGTTCAACAAATGCACCAAAATCTTCAAGTCTGACAACCTTGCCGTCATATTCTTCACCTGCAGTGATTTCATGTGTCAATTCTTCAATAATCTTGACTGCTTTCTTCATACCTTCAGCGTCATTTGATGTCACCATGACACGACCGTCCTGTTCAATATCAATCTGTACGCCTGTTTCTTCAATAATTTTGTTGATAACTTTTCCACCAGGACCGATGACATCACGAATTTTTTCTGGGTCAATTTGTATGGTCACAATACGTGGTGCATATGGTGAAAGCTCCGCACGTGGCGCAGCAATTGTCGAAGCCATAACACCAAGAATTTGAAGCCGTGCATCACGCGCTTGGTTGATTGTCGTCTCAACCAAGTCCCAAGTCAAACCGTGAGTCTTGGTATCCATCTGAATCGCCGTGATACCATCAACAGTTCCTGCAATTTTGAAATCCATACCACCAGGACCATCTTCTACGTCCTGTAAATCAGTAAGTACTTTCCAATTTTTCACTTCACCATCATGATCAGCTGCATCACTTGCAAGTCCCATCGCAATGCCAGCTACCGGTTTACGAATAGGCACACCTGCTGCCATGAGTGAAAGAGTTGAACCACAGGTACTTGCCATAGATGAAGATCCATTTGAACCCATGACTTCAGACACGACACGTATAGCATAAGGAAAGTCTTCTTCTTTTGGCAATACCGGTTCAAGCGCGCGTTCTGCCAAAGCACCATGTCCAATAGCACGACGACCAGGACCACGCAAAGGAGCTGTCTCACCATACGTAAATGGTGCATCATTATAGTGATGCATGTATCGCTTCTTTCCTTCTTCTTCCATGGTATCAAGTGTCTGCACATCTCCAGGAGCACCAAGCGTTACTACAGACAAAACTTGTGTATCTCCACGCATAAACATACCAGATCCATGTACACGAGGGAGGACATCTATTCCACTTTGCAATTCACGAATATCGGTAAGCGCACGTCCGTCAAGACGTTCACCTTTTGTAAGAATACGTTTGGTAATCTCACGTGAGACATACAGCTTAATATTTTTGAGCCCCACTTTGATTGTGTCTTCTTCAAATCCCTTCTCAATCAAATGAGCTTTTACAGCTTCCTCTATTGCGCTGATCATTTTATTTCGTTCATCTTTGGATATTTTTCGAGAATCAAAAATCATTTCGTCTGCTTTGTTTGCGACAAACTCTTCAGTAGCTTTTCTTATTTGTTCTTCAACATTATCATCTACTTCAGAAGCGTCATCAGCAACATTTGGTATAGTTTCTTTTACTATGCCAGTTTCTGATTGTATTTTTGTAATGAGATCAATGACTGGCTGCAGTTGCTCACAACCCCATTTCATTGCTTTCACTGCGATATCTTCGCTCACTTCTTGTGCGCCTGCCTCTACCATGACGAGTGAATGTGGAGTGCCAGCGACTACGAGATTTAGTTTGTTATTTTCTCCCAACTGAGCAGAAGTCACATTCAATATATAATTACCTTCTGCATCCATACCTACCCGAGCAGCTCCTATAGGACCAGCCCATGGGATAGGAGATATAGAAAGTGCACAACTTGCAGCAATAAGACCAACAATAGCTGCATCGTTTTCTCCGTCGACTGAAAGTGCGGTCAAGACTACCTGTACATCATTGCGCACACGTTCATCAAATAGTGGACGAATAGCACGGTCAATGAGACGAGCTGTCAAAATAGCTTCATCGCTGGGACGTCCTTCTCGTTTGATAAATCGACTGCCTTTTATTTTGCCTGCGGCGTAGAGCTTTTCCTCGAAGTCTGTCATGAGAGGAAAATAGTCGATCCCATCTCTTATATTTTTTGATTTGACTACGGTCGCGAGAATCGTCGTGTCACCATATTGTACAGTGCATGACGCATGTGCTTGCAATGCAAGCCTGCCTGTCTCTACTTTGAGCGTGCGACCGCCCCACTCAATAGACCATTGTTTTGGTTGAAGCATAAAAACTTCCTTTCCGAAGATGATCTCGATACGATAGACCGGTAACCCTGAACCGTATGGCTCATAGGCGACGTGATCTAGATGTCTCAAGACCAGCTTCTATTAGTTAATTATTTAATTTAAAACTTTGTATTATCTTTCCAACCGTTTCTTCCTGACTGCGGGATTAAGCATAAGAAACTTTTCTTTATCTGCTGACAAATCAATAAAATCATCAACCATGTCAATAAGTTTGCTTGATGTCGTCTCACTAAACGCAGCTACTTCGACCTGTTTCCCTACACTTCGTAAATATTCTACAAGTGGCAAGTAGTCCCCATCACCAGATACAATCACAATCGCATCAAGACTAGGAGCGAGACGGATGGCATCTACCGCAAGACCTACATCCCAATCAGCTTTTTTGAATCCAGTACTATATACTTGCAAATCTTTTTCACGTGTTTCGATGCCAAGATTGTACAACGCTTCAAAAAAAGGCTGCTCATCTTTGGTTTCGGTACGTACGACATACGCGATAGCACGAATCAATTTTCGCTGCGCCACAGCTTCTTTTACAATATTGCCAAAATGAACTTTCTTATTGAAAAGATTCTTTGCAGAATAATACATATTCTGCACATCAATAAACACCCCTACTCGTTGGTCGGGGTGTTTCAAAGAATTCTTGTTATTCTGATACTTCATCTGGGATTCCTTTATCTTCGGCTTCATCCACCTCATCAATATCGTCATCATTCTGGATGAATTGTTTTGCTTGTTTGAGTTTGAGTTTTTTCACCAACTCTTCATAGCTTGCGGCGTTTTCACGTTGGAGATATTTGAGCAATCTACGGCGCTCTCCTACTTTGCGCAAGAGACCTCTACGAGATGAATGGTCTTTGTGGTGAGATTTTAGATGACTTGCAAGTTCATCTATTTCTGCGGTCAGGATAGCTATCTGAACCTCAGTCGAACCAGTGTCCCCCTCATGGGTCTGGAATTTTTTAATAAGTCGTTGTTTTTTTTGCTTATCGAGCATAGCATGCATAAGTTTAGCGGGCGCATCGTGGGCATGACCACCGAGGTCCGTTCCCTCTTGCAAGGGATGTATTAAAACGGTCTGACTATACCAGATAGATATACCTTTGTCAATAGGAAGGTGCAAACTAAAAAAGAATCGCAAATAGCAAAATAAGTACCGATACACCAATACCAAATGACATAATAGCAAATTCTACAAATGACGCGAGATGCAAAAAACGACGCTCACATGCAAATAGCAAGAGCATACCCAATATGCATGATACAGATATACCTACCATGAAACTTGCCATATATAATTATTTACCTGGCTAATACGCGGATCATAAGCGATATTGTCACCAAACCACATGTCACGATCTCCCAAAAAAATATAGAGAGCTTTTGCATTTCCATACTTCTCAAGCAACGCCCGACGTTTTGATATATCTTCGGTATACCAAAATGTCTGCCATTCTTCATATGTCCATACATCATGCTCAAACATACCCGGTGCAATAACATCACGTGTCGTGAAACCTTGTACCCAGGGTGCATAATGTGAATTGATAGTCATGAGATAAGATGAGGTAGGAACTTGTGTATCAATAGCCTGTATAGCGCCAAGCTCACGAGGAGAAATAAGTGGTTGTTTGCGCACTATATGCATACCGCATTGCAAAAACATAAGTGCAAAAAAGAATATGGCTGTCCATTTCAGAAGTATGCTGTCCTTGCTATCATACAGAAAGTGATATAGAAATACTGCGGCAAAAAAGAGAGCAGAAATATCAAAATAAATAAGAAAGCGACGATAAAATAAAAAGCCAAAAATAAATAAGACAGTATTGATTACAAGAAACAATGCCCATGTCTTGTACAAACGCCAGTAAAATAATAAACCAAAAAAAGCAAAAATAATATAAAGGAACGATGAACGTATATAAAAATCAAGTGGGATAAATTGTCCAGTCAATTCTGCATTTTGTTGCCTAGACGCGCCAGACACATGTGCTGTCTTTTCAAACAAAAGAGAGACATAACTCATAATTTCCTGAAAATTCAGGCCTATAATCCCCACAAGACTAACACTCCCACTCACCAATAAAAAGGACCTCTTCTGTCTGTCAAAAATACTCGATATAATAAGTACTAAACCAAGAGGTATCAAAGACAATGGATGAATCGTCCCAATAACAAACAAAGAAAGAATAATAAAATATGAACGATAATATAACAATATAAGTGACAGAAGGACAAAGAATAACGCTATTAAATTGCGATAATAATACCACCAAAAAAATTCAAATTGGGCTATAGATGTGGCAAATAATACAAGACCAATAAGTGCAATCATCTTGTGCTTGGTGTATAGATTCACGACAACATAAAAAGCAGCCATAAGCAAAATACCGAAACACAGATACCACAAAACCAATATCGTGTCTGTATGGGAACCCAAAAAACTCAGTGCATTGGAAAATGAAGTAAAACCAAAGGAGGGTAAGGCACTATCACCGAGCCGATCAAAATAACCTTGCACGATATGACGGTAAATACCAATATCATACCCAAATCCTGCCATGCCAAAACGTATATACATCCACACACGACTCACAATATAAAAAATACATACAAAAACAGTAGCCATGAGAGGCCACTGTTTATAAATTTTTTTATAATTCTTTTTCATAGAGGTATATATAGTATACCTCACTGCGTACTACATCATCAACTTAATTGTATACAACGGTAACATCAGTCCAATTTACACGATATGCATTTGAACTTGTACATGTATAGGTATATTCACGCATGCCGTGTCCTGCATCTTTGACACCATTAGCCAATTTGTATGGAGCCAATTTTCCAAATCGACGTACCCACACGCCATTGTATGACTGAGAACATGTGTCTACCTTTACTAGATTACTACCAGACTTCCCATATACATACGTAGGTCCATAGCTATATCCAGGATTGTAATCATAACCAGGGTTATAATCATATCCAGGGTTGGTAGAGCCATAGTTGTAGCCAGTGTTGCCACTATTATAGCCATAACCATAATCGTAACCATAGCCATAACCATAAGCATCTGTAGTAAGGACAAAGCCCATACCAAGAGCACTAAGCATAATACTTGCAAGCATTAAAGTTTTTGCAAGAGCTACTCCCTTTTTCGCTTTATTGAGCGTCATATTCAACAAGATTAAAAATTATTGTGATGGCTTATTATAGCACACAACGTTATTTTTGTCAATCATTTTAGGTCCGCCAAAAAACAAAATAGCTTAACAAAGCCATATTTTGCCTCATGGACGACGCTTCGGGTGCCCCCATCCGAAGCGTGTCCGGCCATATCACGAGAACCCGTACGTGATGAGCATCACCAGAAGCGAGCTCACCGGGATCGTGATGTTATCGAACTTGATGGTCAGGAGCTCGGCCAGCGATCCGGCCAAGGTCCCAAACCCGTACACGACGAGTGCTGTCCACCACGACACGTCGGGTGGAATGAGCTCGCCGCCAATCCCGAAGATCATGGTAGCGACGACGAAGAGCGTCGCCAGCCCAGCGGTGAACCCATAGATCAGGCCACCCAGGCTCTTCTTCCGCATCCACCCCCAGGTGAAGCGGACGATGGGCCCGATCTTGCCAAGCTTGGCGACCGGGTCGATCGTGGCGGCGATGAATGAGACCCCGACGATGATCCACGGCGGTGCGAAGATGATGGCCGGGATGATACCGGCGAGATAGTGCCACCCGTTGGTGGCACGCTTCATCTCGTTGTCACGGACAACGTGTTTCTCGAAGAAGTCGCGGATGACTTCTTTCCACTTCGCGCTGAGTTGCCCCCCCTTGCGTATCGCACGCCGCTCGTGTTCGATCCACCAGAGCACCCCGACTGCCAGCACAACCAGTGCCATGCAGGACAACCGGATCTGGAGCGTCGTGGCCTCCTTCCACGACATGTAGAGAACCAGCCACCCGGGGAGGCTACAGGTCAGCGCATGCCAGATACCACGGGTGAACTCACGACCGAAGTACTTACCAATATTTTCGAACATTTTTCGTCTCCCGTCGCGTTTACGTTTAAGCCATTGTCCAAGTCCACACATCTTTTACCACTTTTCAAATAAAAAAACAACTCCACACTTGTGGAGCTGTCTGATTCCCTAATTACTAATATCTAGTTCCCCATCTGCTGCTGTACTTCTGCTACAAAATCACAGTTTGCTTTTTCTATACCTTCACCCACTTCATAGCGTGCGAATCTACGCAAAGTAATCTTTTCTCCGATTTCACCCGATGTAAGCGTAAGCAACTTTTCTATGGTTTGATCTTCATCTTTGATAAAAGGCTGTTCAAGCACACATACCTCACTATAATATTTACCCATCTTGCCTTCTATGATTTTTTCTATCATAGTGTCTGGCTTACCCTCTGCTTTGAGTTGAGCACGATAGATATCTTTTTCTTTTTCTATGTCTGTTGCAGGAACTTCTTCGCGAGACAAATACTTTGGATTCATTGCAGCTATGTGCATGGCAATGTCATTACCAAGACCAAGAAACTTATCATTTTTTGCAACAAAATCTGTTTCTGAATTGAGCTCAAGAAGCACACCAATGGTGCCACCGGCATGGATATAACTAAATATTTTTCCTTCGGCGGCAATCTTGTCTGCACGCTTTGCAGCTTTTGCTGCTCCACGTTTACGCAACCATTCGATTGCTTTATCAAAATCTCCCTGTGCTTCTTCAAGCGCATTTTTGCAATCCATCATACCGGCGCCTGTCTGTGCGCGAAGTTTTGCAATATCTTGGGCTGTAATGCTCATAAAATTGTTTAAAAAAAAATAAAATGAATAGGGTATTGGGTTTGGATACGAGAAAATACATTCCCGCTTCTATACCCAATTCCTCTAAAACCTATTTCTTCTCTTCAATCTTTGTGTTTGTTGCCGTAGATGCTTTTGCAACTGGTTTTTGCACTACTTCTTGTGGTATTTGAGCCACACCCTCTTTCACTGCATCGCGTACAAGTCCCACAATCATTTCTATTGATTTGACCGCATCATCATTTGCAGGGATTACATACTCTACTTTGTTTGGATTTGCATTTGCATCACATACACCAACAATAGGAATATGCATACGGTTTGCTTCAGTCACCGCAGTCTTTTCATGTTGGACAGATGGCACAAACAAAGCATCTGGCAAATGTTGCAAACTCACAAGACCACCCAAATATACATCCATTTTTTGAACTTGCTTTGCGATATCGAGCTGTTCTTTCTTGGTATATTTATCAAGACCGCCTGTGGCTTGTTTCTCTTTGTAATCTACATACTTACGAATCAATTTCTTGATTTCAGTAAAATTGGTAAGCATACCACCAACCCATCGGTCAGTAAGATAAGGCATACCACAATCAAGAGCAGCCTGCTTCACTATTTCACGAGCCTGTGGCTTGGTAGAGACAAACAAAATCTTTTTACCTTCTGCTGCCATTTTTGAAATTTGTGGCAATACTTCTTCGAGCTGACGTTTGGTCTGGTCGAGATCCAAAATATGTACCTGATTTCGTTGGGTGAAGATGAACGGTTTCATCTTTGGGTGCCAACGAGACACCTTGTGTCCGAAATGAACACCAGCTTGGAGCATGTCCAAGATTGAAGGAAGTTTCATAATTGAGAGCTTTCCTTAATCCTCTCTACCGACGACCCTTTCGGGCAGGAAAACATGTGGTAGATGAGGGATAAATAAATATTGTCCGCCTTTGGCGGAGTGGCGAAACTATACTATATGTATATCAATATGTCAAGGGTTCATTCTCCTAGTTCGATGGCCTGCATAGCGCAACAGTCTGCCGCTGACTTTATGGTCGCCTCATCATCTCCTGGAGGATCAATAACGTGTACTTTGTCATCATCCCCCATCTCAAATGTCTGATCGGCAATAGCTGCACATGAACCACAGCCAATACATTTTTCCGGATCTATTTTGATTTTTTGTGAATCCATATTATTATTGTCATGAAATTTACATAAATTATAGATATAATAGCATATTTCACCCCAAACACAACCCCTTGACATGTCCTGGTCTTCCTGCTATAATCACCTCGCTTTATTTTAGCTTTAGTATCATAAACTTCATAAATATTCTGCTATGAAAAAAGATATTCATCCAAAAATACATAACGTCGTATTTATAGATACATCATGCGGTGCTGAATTTTTTGCTACATCGACACTCAAAGGTGAAAAGAAGCGCGAGGTCGATGGCGAAACATTTTATGAAATCCCTATTGAAATTTCGAGCGCGTCTCACCCATTCTTTACGGGCAAACAAATGTTTGTAGATACGGCTCGTCGCGTAGAAAAATTTCAAGAAAAAATGGCAAAACAAGAAAAAGCTTCAAAAACACGCAAAGGAAAAGCTGTAAAAAAAGCTGCACGTGCACAAGCAAAAAAAGAAGCTAAATAGCACTACATAAAAAAAGACAGGTAACCTTTTGGTGCCTGTTTTTTTATATATTACACACGACACACATAACATGACTCATACCAAAAGATGTGTTATGCTATCTATGTTATGAGCTATAAAAATGACTATGCTCCAAAAATATCTTGACCTCAAAACCAAATATGAACGACTTGAAGCAGATCTCCAAAATCCTGCTATTTTGAATGATCAAAAAAAACTCAAGCAAACATCCCAAGAATACAATGATCTCAAAGAGGTGGTAGAAAAAATACATCATCTTGTTTCAATTGAAAAAAATATATCAGACAATCAGGCGCTTATTACCGAGGGTGGAGATACTGAACTTGTAGAGCTTGCCCAGGCAGAAATACCATCACTTGAAGATAGACAGCACATACTCGAAGAAGAGCTGGCAATACTCACGCGCCCGACTGACCCTATGGACAAAAAAAACACCATCATAGAAATACGCGCAGGAGCTGGCGGGGACGAAGCTGCACTTTTTGCTGGCGTACTCATGCGCATGTATATGAAATATGCAGATGGAAAGGGTTGGAAAACAGCTCTCATCTCAGATCATCAAATAGGTATTGGCGGCTACAAAGAAGTCATCTTTTCTATGACTGGCGCCAATGTGTACAAAGATATGAAATACGAAATGGGTGTACATCGCGTCCAGAGGATTCCTGAAACAGAAAAATCGGGACGTATCCATACATCTACTGCAAGTGTAGTTGTATTGCCAGAGATTGAAGAAACTGAATTTGAAATCAATCAAAAAGATCTCCGCATAGATACTTTTTGTGCAGGAGGACATGGTGGACAGAGTGTAAATACGACATATAGCGCGGTACGCATCACGCACATACCTACCGGTGTCGTTGCGCAGTCTCAAGATGAACGTTCTCAATTGCAAAACAGAGAAAAAGCTATGAACGTATTGCGCGCACGCCTCTATGAAATGGAACGAGAAAAACAAACGGCTGAAATAGATGCAAAACGTAAAAGTCAAATTGGTACGGGCGATCGCAGTGAAAAAATCCGCACCTACAATTATCCGCAAGATCGCATTACTGACCACCGCATCCATGAAAACTGGAATAATATCGAGACTATACTCAATGGCAACATAGGTGATATAATAGACGCACTTCGTAAAGCGGATTATGAAAAAATGGATGCACAATAATGACAAAATCTCAATTATTATTCCTGCGTACAATGAACGCGAAACTATCCTGCCTATTTTAAAAAAAATAGAAGAGGTTAATTTTGGGCCTATACAAAAAGAAATTATTATTGTTGATGATTTTTCAACTGACGGCACACGAGAAATACTAAAAAAACTCACGTCTATTGCATATAAAATAATTTATCAAGAAAAAAATAATGGCAAAGGATTCGCTATTCGTACTGCTCTCAAGCATGTAACTGGCAACTGGGTGATCATACAAGATGCTGATTTGGAGTATGATCCTAAAAATTATATAGATATTCTCAGCCACGCTATCTCAAATAAACAGCAAGTCGTGTACGGATCACGCCAACTCAAAAGACAAGAGAATAGATATTCTTGTCTTTCTTTTTATATTGGTGGCATTTTTTTGACTAAATTAACTAATATACTTTACGGGCAAAAACTCACTGATGAGGCAACCTGTTATAAATTATTTAATGCCGAGCTTCTCAAAAATTTGCCCCTCACATGTACGCGATTCGAATTTTGCCCCGAGGTCACAGCTTTGGTGGCAAAACAAGGAATACAAATCCCGGAAGTTGCAATCTCATATTATCCTCGCACAAAAGAAAATGGCAAAAAAATAAAATGGAGAGACGGACTCTACGCTATATGGATTCTTCTAAAATATCGCTTCAAAAAAATATAATCCAGTACATTATTTCAAAAACGAAAACCCCCTTGTTTGTCTTTTTTTTGACATTACTTATATATGGGTCTTTTTTATTTGTCGCGATCCGTAAAAATGACTATGATTTATCAAAATTCATTATACTTGGTGACAAACAAATACAAAATATCCAAAAAATACCCAAAAATATAGCAATTTATGAAAATTCTCTTGGCTATGACGGACAATTTTATTTCTTTATAGCCACAAATCCACAAATAAAAAAACACACTGAGCTTGGTATAAAGATCGACGAACCACCAATCAGGTTCCAGAGAATACTATATCCCCTGCTTACAAAGATACTAGCTCTAAATAGAGTAGAAAACATGCCGTTTGTGATGTTATACATCAATATATTGGCGATTGGCCTCATGGGATACGTAGGAGCACACATAGCCAAAAATTTTAATCGTCATCCTATATTTGGTATTATACTGCCCCTCTACCCAGGCTTTCTCCTATCACTCAATAGAGACCTTACAGAACCACTTGCTAGCTTACTATTGCTGACCTCATACCTTCTCTACCAAAAAAATAAAATGATAGGCGCGGCTATTATTGCTACCCTCGCCGTACTCACCCGAGAAACTACAGCTATGTGGGTACTCGTCGTCGTCGTGGTTAATGCATATGTGTATATCAAAGAACGCCGACGAGAAGATCTCAGAAAGATATTATTATTTTTAATACCCCCTGCCACTTTTGGCATTTGGCAATTATATCTCACAATAAACCTACACATATTACCTATAGGTTCACTTTCTGCAAATACTTTTTACACACCATTACAGGGGATATACGAAATTTTGATAGGATGGGGAGTCTTAAAAAATAATTTGATAGAAATATTTTTTATACTTGCAACAGCCATTTTTGTTTTAATACAATTTAGGAAGATAGAGAACAACCGAGAAATAAAATTGGCATGGGCGTCTAGCTTCATAATGATCTTTTTTCTCTACACCCCATGGGTAGAGGATTATGGTTTTATGCGAGCACTGACAGAATTTTTCTTATTTAGCAATATATTATTACTTGCAGGGAAAAAATATATAACAAAACTTTTCATTATATATTCATTCATCATCCTACTCAACTCCTTTTTTGAAAAAATTGTATTCTAATTTATGCGTAACAAATCATTTGGTGAAAATAATTTATCACTGTTAGACACGATCATTTTTAAGATACGATTTAAAAAAATACAAAAATATATTACTGATACAGATGTGCTGGTAGATTTAGGTTGTGGCTATAATGCTGAGAGTATTCATTTTCTACACACTAAATTTAAATTCAAAAAAATAATAGGTATAGATCTCAACGTAAACAAAAACAAAAATGGCAACACCATAGTCCTCAAACAAGGAAACCTGAATGATACACTAGACATATTGGACAATAGTGTAGACGTTGTACTCTCTTTGGCAGTGCTCGAACACCTTGATAACCCGCTACATAATTTAAAAGAGATATCCAGAGTATTAAAACCCGGCGGGAAACTTATACTCACTACTCCCACCCCCCTTGCAAAACCAATTTTGGAATTTATGGCTCACCGATTAAAACTTATTTCCTCAGAAGAAATAAATGACCATAAAAATTATTTTGACTCAAAAAAATTGAGGGATATGTTGGAGGAAGCAAATTTTGAAAAACAACATATACATACCTCAATATTCCTATTCGGCTTTAACAATTTTGTGTTGGCTACCAAAAAATAAAGCCTACCAAAAAATTTTATGAAAATAATAAGCAAATATCCCATCATCTCCATATTATTTATCCATCTTGTAACAACGTATATATCTACACGATATCGCGGTGACTTTACGTTTGACGAGATGTTTAGTACGCACTACAGCCTCCTCCCGTTGGGCGATGCACTACGGTACTGGGTGATAGAGACAAACCCACCGCTGCATACATTTCTACTACGCGGGTGGCTCACACTACTCGAAAATACAGAACTATGCGCCCGCTTGTTGTCTATTGTATTTTCTTCTGCATCAGTCATAGCACTGTATACATTTACAAAAAAATTTCTCTCACAAAAATATGCGGCGTTAAGTTCCTTCATATTAATTTTTTCTACATCATTCATTCAACTCAGCACTGAAGCACGCACCTATAGTTTATTTCTTTTTCTTACAATTCTTTCTTTTTATTTATTCTATAGTATCTTTTTTGAAGATAACAAAAAAACATGGCACACACATATATATATCCTCATACAAACACTCCTGCTCGTATCTCACTTGACTGCCGTACTTATCCCTCTCATACAATTGGGAACATTATTACTTCCATCCAAAAATAGAAAAAACAACATCGTACGGCTATGCGTATCACACATAATTCCTACGGTTATATTTTGTATATGGTTCATCCCATCTGCCCTATCAAAATGGGGAAGTAATACAAATTCAGCTTGGTACTTCAAAGAAGCTAAATTCGAAAAAAATATCTTGGAAGCAATTATTCCTCTCTTTGTGGAAAATGCACCCGCTATTTTAGGCCTTGTGGTATCGCTTGGCATTGTCGGGCTCCTCACGTATAGTCTCACAAGCTTACACAAACACACAGAAAAAAAATATCTTTTTGCTATGTTATTTTTGTGGGCGCTCACACCCACTATTGTGGCAGGTCTGTGTGGTATATATATCGCAAAATATGTTGCTTTTTCGTTACCAGCCATAATTATACTCCTTGTATATCCGATACTGCAGATACAAAATAAAAAAATATATTATGCAGTACTCGCTATACTCGGATCAATACTTATACCATCTGCTTTCATATATGCGCGTACGCCCATTCAATCGTGGGATAGAACAGTATCATTCATACAAACACATGAGATAGACAACACAAAAATTCTCATAGTCCCATTCAACCAAGAATTACTCATAAAAAAATATTATCATGGGAAAAGTCCTGTTGTCGGTATCTATCCACGTGTAGACAGTCTGCCACTAAATGAAAGAATAGTGAGATACAACTGGCAAGAAATTGAGGTTACAAGAGAAGACTTCGATTTATATATGCAGGGTCTCGTGTCAAACACCGATACTATATTTTTTCTACAATACTCACCCAATATTGTAGATGCACCAGTACCGAGGTGGTTTATCCAACACGGATGGAATCTTACCCGATACATCGAACCAATATATGAAATAGAGCCTTATGTATTTGAATTTGAAAAAGTTGACAATCAGACAACTCCTACAAAGGAAACCAGGGATAATTGATCCGTTTGACGCTGAACTACTTATCGCGCACGTGATAGATAAACCACGAGAATTTGTAATAACCCGTCCGGATTTTGTAATTAGAAGATCAGAAAATCGAAAGATCAAAAAACTATTTAAAAAAAGGATGTGCGGCGTACCACTGGCATATTTGACTGGGCATAAAGAATTTTTTGGGCTTGATTTTGTGGTGAATAAACACGTGCTTGTGCCACGACCGGAGACGGAAATTCTCGTCACTACAGCACTTGAGCACTTGAGCACTGAACCACTCAAAAATACAATGCTCATTGATGTGGGAACTGGGTCTGGATGTATACCTATATCAATAGCCAAAACAATTAAGCAATTTAACAATTTAACAATTTCTGCAACGGACATATCCAGACAAGCACTAACAGTGGCCAAACATAACGCACAAAAACATAATGTTGATATTACTTTTTTACACGGAAACCTCCTCGAGCCAATAATAAAAAATTCGAAATTCGAAATTCGAAATTCGAAATTGATTGTTACCGCAAATCTCCCCTATCTCACGCAAGAACAATTTCAAAACGAACCATCAATCCAGCACGAACCAAAGTCCGCTCTCGTCGCGAAGAAGGGAGGACTTGAATTATATGAAAAATTACTCAAACAAATTTTACAAATCTCTAAAACCTATAACCTAAAACCTATAACCTATTTTGAGATCGACCCTTCTCAAACCCACGAAATATCCAAACTCATAAAAACGTATTTGCCTAATTCAACGATAGAAATACAAAAAGACTTAGCAGGACACGACCGCGTGGTCATCATAGGACTGTAAATTTACCGCAAACAATAAAACCAGCCTTGTAGCTGATTTTATTGTAATATCCGATATTTAATATTTATCTAATACCTTAATATCTAATTCGTAGTCTCCACTTTCCCCAACTGATTCACCACCTCTATCCACGTCTTCCCTGGTTTAAATATCATGTCGTGAAAATCCACATCTTTCAATTGCAGTTTTTCTTGCTCGCTCCCCTTGTACCACTGTGCAGGAATCATATATCCATCTCTAAAAACAATGGCTTCTCCCTCACCCAGCGTCTGCATCGAAATTCTCCCAATGCTATCGAGTACCTCGGTCTCTACATATATTACAACAACATTATCAGCTTCTATGAGACTCCCATCTTTGTCTATGTGAGGATATCCCATCTGATATCGTTCATATTTATCTGTTGATGTATTAAACTGCCATGTTGCCTCGTAGGTTGGAGGTAAAAAGCTGACTGTAAACTCTTCCACACAATTTTCTGTACACTGCTCGCGCTCTTCAAACTTCCAATCCGTATCGTGTTGAAGTGTTGAAGTGTTAAAATCATCAGATGTAAAATAATCCTCCCATGCAGCATCCCACAATTTGCTTGATGTGTAGACATTGTGTGGTGCGCTGCGATCTTCACTCCGCCAATAATACCACCCGCGATAAAATTCATTTAGATCAAACAAATCATACGTTGCAATTTTTTCAAGTGCGTCGGGCGAGCCTCCACAATGCATATACATAATCATGTCATGCTCCATAAACCAATCAAGATAATATGGTCGCGCGCTTCGTACTGGCCCTACTTTCAAAACTTCCTCACCAAGAGGATAAATAGCCATAAAACGCGTATAGTTTGCTTCGACTGGCGCCTCATATACTATAGATGCTTGTGACAAACCTGACTGCGGACGAGCATCGGGATGATTTTCTATCATAACCGCGACTAATTTTGGATTTATTTTTTCTTGCGAATCGACACATACGCCGTCCAACAATCTTTTAAATTTGCAGGCCTTGTTCTCTGCTCCGGTCTGTACAGACAGGTCTAGACCTGTCCCTTCACCTTCTACACTACGAATTTTATTTTTAAAATACCCATATCCGAAAAATCCGATGAGGCCCAATGCAACAATAAAAATAATTCCTGCCAAAATATATAGAAAACTAATCTCATTAATTTTTTTATCTTTAATTTTTGAAATATATCCCAAAATAATTTTTTTCATATGTATATATAATAAAACCGAATCTATCATACATCAAAAAAAACAATAAAACAATAAACCCGGCAGGTGCCGGGTCTTGTATTTGAAAATAGTATTATTCCTTTTTATCTTCAGCCTTTGCTTCACTTTCACCCTCTTCTTCTTTCTTGCCTTTTTCTTCAACCTCTACAGCTTCTACGCCGACAGTATTTTCTTGTTCAATAGCTTTTAGTTGATCCTCAGTAAGTGGAGGAGTGACTTTTGCAATTACTGTATTTGGATCTTCATCAGCAATAACGCCTGCTGGAAGTTTCAAGTCTCCAATATGAATTGCATCATCAAAGGTACAAAGAACACTCAAATCTACGTCAATATGTGATACCAAATCCTTTGGTAAACATTTAATATCAAGTTCTTCTTGTACTTTGACCAAAGTACCACCCAACTCTTTGACTGCAGGAGAAACACCTACATATATGAGTTCAGTAGTGGCATGCATCTCGACTCCCATTCTAATCTGACGAAAATCAACATGCATCATTGTTCCTTTGACAGGGTCAAATTGAATATCCTGAATAAGAACTTTCACCGGTTCCGATTCTCCCTCAATGACAAAGTCAACAAGACTTGATTCACCCGCTTCATTATAAAGCTTCTTAAGTGGGAGCGCATCTACAGAAATAGGCATTGGTTCACGGTCAGGTCCATAGATAACGCCTGGTACAAAACCATGTTGTCTCAAGTCCGTAGCATCACCATTCCCACGCTTGTGTGCCGTTATTGAAAATACCATATCATTCATTACATTAAATAGTTAATAAATTGACTAATGAAATATGATCACTCTGCAATATATGATAAAACTCAAGTAGTTGATCTTGAGTGATTGTGCGCTTGGATCGAAACTGGCGCACATCATCATAATTGAGATCACTCAAAAGACCTACCAACCCAATACCCATTTCAGTTACTCCTACGAGTATAACGACTGCGTGCTTACATGAAGGACATGTAATATGGAGTATATGTGTGCCACCCTTTTGGTCTACCACCTTGATACGGTCTAGTTCAAATGATGTCTCACATAAAGGACATTCTTTCATGACCCTAAACTCGGATCTGAGGGTGTCCAAATGTTGCGACAAGGGTAATTGTTTTGGCATATTTGAGCGGGAATACTATAGCAAAAGATACATGATCCGTCAAGGGCAACTACGATGACCGGGCTGCACTCTCTGCAATTCCTATAAGTAAAAAACTAATAATAAGAGATGACCCCCCATAGCTGAGGAAAGGCAATGTCACACCAGTAACAGGCAAGAGACCAACTGATGCACCCACATTTATAATAAGATGCAACAAAAAAACAAGAGTGATACCAAGCACGAGATATGCGCTGAAGTCACTTCGACACACACTCGCAATTTTTACGAGTCTAAATAACAACAACATATATAAGCCCAAAACAATAGCTACGCCAATAAATCCAAGCTCTTCTCCAATGACTGAAAATATAAAATCTGTCTGTGCTTCAGGCAAAAAATGAAGTTGACTCTGAGAGCCAAAACCAAGTCCCCTGCCCACCACATTGCCTGATCCTATGGCTATGATAGATTGTGTGACATTGTATCCAGCTCCCAGAGGATCACGCTGTGGATCTATGAATGTCAAAATACGATCTTTCTGATAATCTTTGAATAGAAAAAGCCAACCAAATACTGCTACCAACATAATGCATCCGACAACACCTACTACATAACGCCTCTTCGTGCCCAATATGGCAAGAAGTCCAAACCAAATACCAAGCAATATAACAGCAGATCCCAAGTCTGGCTGTACCATGATGAGACCTGCTAACACAGCAGTCATAACAAACATAGACAAGACAAATTGCCATGTCTCAAAACGCCTCGCCTGCCGTTCGATACGCCATGCAAGAAAAATGACCAACGCAACCTTGGCAATTTCTGCAGGCTGAAAAGAAAAACCAAAAACACGAAACCAGCCAGTCGTACCGCGCACCGTCACACCAAAAAATAATACTGCTATGAGAAGCAAAAAGGCAAAAAGGTATGATAAACGCGCGGTCGATTCATAAAATGATATGTGCACCTGTGATGCGACGACAAAAACAAAAAGAGCAATACCGAGTGCGATAATCTGGGTGGAAGAAAAATTGAGTGTATCACCACGAGACAGATCGACACTATATATTGCTGATAAACCAACGCAAGACAAGGTAAGAGCAGTAAGTGCGAGAACCCAATCAAATTTCTTCCAAGAAATTGCAGACAAAGAGAAATGCATACACAAAACTTAACGCAACGGCATGTATACCGTCTTGTCAAACACATTGATACGGGGTTCAAGTTCTATACTGTCTACTTGGAGCTGATCCATAAATGACGCCAATTCAACTGACGCGACACTTCCTGCCACAAATTGTTCCATACGCAAGGGAGCAAACCCGACGATCTGCCCACGATCCTTATATACAACATTGAAATCACCATCCCAATACCCAAATAATGAATTATTAGCTACATTAAACGTAATAAGATTACTCCCTGAACCTTCTGATTTATTTGCTGGAGCGAATAAAAATTTACTTGTCGAGAAAAGTAATCGCTGAGCCATATAGGTAACAGGTTCAGATACATCATGGGGATCAATACGTTTCCATTCTACATCTACAAGTTGAAATGAGGGGCTTGTAGGACGACGCGCACTACTGTGTCCAAACAAAATTACATGTTGTGCCACCCCAGGCAACAATACAGTCTCTCCTACCTCTGTCTGTCCTCCACTATATACAAATAGAAAAGAAACAGTCGCTATCCATCTATCATTAGGATTCGTCGCCTCAATTACAAAATCATATTTATCTTTGGCACTCATAAACACACGTTGATTTCTAAATATAATGTCTTGAGGTTTATGTAACTCAATTTGATCTCGAGACACATATGATCTGGCAATGCTCGATATATTTTGTTCATCACGGGTATAATCAAATACGAGATATTTACCCCAAACAAAAAGTCCTATACTAATCGTAATCGTGCTCCATACTGCCAATACTAAAACAAAAATCTTGCGTAACAAAATCTTGTGTTCTATATACCATTGCGCAAAACGTAGTTTACGATTTGAAAATTCCCCAGTGGGATCCGTGTACCGAGTAAACGCAGAAGGTTTTTTTTTCATACAAACAACTATAAAAATATAACGATAGTATACAACAAACGAGCAATAAGCACCAACGTATGTCTCTTGTCTAAGCCTATATTTCATGCTATACTATCTCCGTTCTTAACATCCAAAACCTATAATCTAACATCTTGAATTGTATGCCAAAACATGTAACAAAAGGACGAATCACACAAACAAAGCCTACTCCCAAAAGAGAAACAATGACTAGCAAAATAGAAAAAAAACTTCCTGTCAAACCGAAGCCTATCACCCAAAAACAATCAGCACCGAAGACATCCAATAACTCTTCCTATAGTGCAAAAAATATCCAAGTACTCGAGGGTCTGGAAGCGGTCCGTAAACGCCCCGGCATGTATATTGGTTCGACTGGTACAAGTGGCCTACACCACTTGATTTGGGAAGTCATAGACAACTCCATGGATGAAGCTATGGCAGGGTACTGCAACACTATTACCATGCGTCTACTCCCCGATCACTGGGTAGAAGTCACGGACAACGGCCGTGGCATTCCGGTCGACATTCATCCACAAAAAAAAGTCAGCGCCTTGCAACTTGTTTTGGGTACACTTCATGCCGGCGGCAAGTTTGGTGGGGAAGACGGCGGGTACAAAGTATCCGGCGGTCTGCATGGCGTTGGTGTATCAGTCGTCAATGCATTATCAACTCATTTGAAAGCCACCGTTCATCGCGATGGCAAAATCTGGCAACAAGAATATAAACTAGGCAAACCACAATACAAAGTCAAACCTGTAGGAAAATCAAAAACAACCGGCACAATCATTGCTTTTCATGCCGACCCATCTATTTTTGAGACGCTTGATTATGAATGGAAATACATTGTCGATCACTTACGCCAACAGGCGTATCTGACCAAGGGCGTCAAGCTTGTTTTGATCGATGAGCGCAGTATACCAGAAAAAGAAATAGACAAAACTGCAGTCGCATTTCCTCACAATAGTTACCAATTTTATTTTGAGGGTGGCATTGGCAGCTACATCAAACACATCAACAAAAATCGTGAACCCAAACATGAAAATGTTTTTTATACAGAAAAGCAAGAAGGAGATATCAATGTCGAGATTGCGTTGCAATACACGGGTGACTTCACTGAAAATCTCTATGCGTTTGCCAATAATATTACCAACCCTGATGGGGGTATGCACGTGGCTGGCTTTCGCACAGCTTTGACAAGAACGTTGAATAGCTACGCGCGCAACAAAGGAATTTTGAAAGAAAAAGATCCCAACCTTACAGGCGATGATGTGCGCGAAGGATTGACTGCTATTATTTCTGTAAAAATTCCCGAGCCTCAATTTGAAGGACAAACCAAAGCAAAACTCGGCAACCCCGAAGTCAAACCGGCAGTCGATGGAATTTTTGCTGAACAATTTACTATTTTTCTTGAAGAAAATCCTAAGGATGCAGAGGCCATCATTGGCCAATGTCTTGTCGCAGCCAAGGCCCGCAATGCCGCCAAAATAGCACGCGACGCAGTCTTGCGCAAAAGTGCTCTTGAAGGTTTCACCCTACCAGGCAAGCTCGCCGACTGCTCAAGTCGCAAGGCGGAAGATTCCGAGCTCTATCTTGTCGAGGGTGATTCTGCCGGCGGTAGTGCCAAGCAAGGTCGTGATAGGCATACGCAAGCCATACTCCCATTGCGTGGTAAAGTATTAAATGTTGAACGCGCGCGCATCGACAAAATTCTAGCAAATAATGAACTCAAATCACTCATCATTGCCATGGGCACAAATATCGGAGAAATGTTTGACATTGAAAAACTACGCTATCACAAAGTTATTATTATGACCGATGCCGACGTCGATGGATCTCATATTCGCACGCTTCTCCTCACACTTTTTTTCCGTTATTTCCCCGAACTTATTTACCAAGGACATATTTACGTCGCCCAACCACCACTATATAGTATTAAAAAAGGAAAAGATGTCGAATGGATTTATAATGAGGAAAAATTGGAAGAATACAAAAAGAAATATGGTATAACTGACGAAGATCTCAATGTCTCGGAAGAAGAAACAGGTGAAGAGAAAGAAGAACAACCGCGTAAAACTCAGGCTACGTCTGAGTCACGGAGTATTAAGCTCAATGTCCAACGCTACAAAGGTTTGGGTGAGATGAATCCCGAACAACTCTGGGAGACCACCATGAATCCAGCCAACCGCGTACTCAAAAAAGTCACCGTGGAAGATGCAGAAAAAGCAAGCGAAATATTTGATATACTTATGGGAAGCGAAGTCGCACCACGCAAGAAATTCATACAAACTCACGCTAAGTCTGTTAAAAACTTGGACATTTAAGAAAGAATTTACCCGGCGCAGCCCCGAGGAACGAGGTGGCGAAGACGGGAACGCATGCGAAGTCAGTGAAGAATCTCGATATTTAGTTCACAACACACAACTCAGATAACATAAATCAAAATGGGCCCGAGACGGCTCGTTTTGATTTTCTAAAACTAAGCAACCAATCTTTTATCTCTCATATCTCACAATTATCCACTATTGTCATCCTTGACAAATAACACTACATGTAGTATAGTTATCTCGCAATCGGCTCAAGGCCGTTTTTAAATACAAAAGTTTTGAAGGTTAAAAAGGTTACCAAAGTTGCCAGGGTTACTAAACCTCAACAACCTCAACAACCTCAACAACCTCAACAACCTCAATATATGAACAAACTAATCAAATACTTCCGAGAGGCAATCGGCGAACTCAAAAAAGTAACTTGGCCTACCAAAAAACAGACCTGGAGCTATACATTCGTGGTCATTGGTATGAGCCTAGGCATCGCACTTTTTTTCATGTTCCTTGATTGGATATTCAATCTCGGAATTGATATCATCATCTAACAATTAAGGAGATTACTCTATGGCCAAACAAACCGCAGACCTCGGTCGCCGCTGGTACGTAATCCACACATATAGTGGCTACGAAGAAAATGTAAAACATAATCTCGAACAACGTATCGAATCCTTTGACATGCAAGACAAAATCTTCCAGGTACTTGTTCCTAAAGAAAAAAAAATTAAAATAAAAAATGGCAAACGTGCAGTAATAGAAGAAAAAATATTTCCTGGCTATGTCCTCGTCGAGATGGTAGTGACCGATGATTCATGGTACGTCGTACGCAATACGCCAAATGTGACAGGATTTATTGGCACCGGTACTACGCCAACACCTATAGATGCAAAAGAGATGGATTCTCTCACCAAACGCATGAATGTAGATGAACCAGCACACAAGATCGATGTGGAAGTAAATGCGCCGGTAAAGATAGTGGATGGTCCATTCAAAAATTTCGAAGGAAAAGTGAGTGAAGTAGACAGCGCTCGTGGTAAAATCAAAGTACTGGTCAACATGTTTGGACGAGAAACGCCGGTTGAATTGGATGCATTACAAGTTAAAAAAATATAAGATTATAAGATAATGTAAGGTGGTTCTCTCAAGAACGCTTCTCACCTCAAGATTAAACTAAATTACAACGTATGGCCAAAAAATTAGTTACCCAAATCAAATTACAAATTGTGGGTGGTGCAGCAAACCCAGCACCACCAGTAGGTCCAGCTCTTGGTCAGCATGGTCTCAATATCCAAGATTTTTGTAGCAAATTCAATGCAGCGACCCAAGATAAAAAAGGAGATATCGTGCCAGTTATTATCAATGTGTACGAGGATCGCAGCTTTGATTTCATCATGAAAGTCGCGCCAGCAAGCGCCCTTATCATGAAAGCAGCCGGTCTCAAAAAGGGATCGGGCAATCCTCTCAAAGATAAAGTAGGAAAAATTACCAAAGCACAGGTAAAAGAAATCGCTGAGAAAAAAATGCCAGATCTCAATGCACACGATATCAACGCTGCTATGAAAATTATCGAAGGTACTGCTCGACAAATGGGTGTACAAATAGAAGGTTAATAAATGTTATTGTCCAAAATATAAAACTCGCCAGAAATGGCGAGTTTTGATATACTATAAAAAATTCCTAATTCATCTAATTTCCAATTATATGGAAAAATTCCTCCACAGCAAAGTCGCCATTATTGGCGCAGGCGCAGTAGGGTCTACGGCTGCATACGCCACAACACTCAAAAATATAGCTGCAGAAATACTCCTCATTGATGTAAATGAAGCAAAGGAGGAGGGAGAAATTATGGATATGAACGATGTACTCCCCTTTGTCGAAACTGGGTGTGTCATGGGTGCTGATTTCAAAGATGCAACCAATGCTGATGTAATCGTAATAACTGCAGGGCTTCCTCAAAAACCAGGAGAGACACGGCTTGATCTCGTAACAAAGAATAAAAAAATTCTTGAATCCATATTCAAAAGCATGGGGAAGATAAATCCACATGCAATCATAGTCATGGTTGCTAATCCTGTCGATATCCTCACCTACATCGCCCAAGAAATAAGTGGCCTCCCACGCACCCAAGTATTTGGTACAGGAACCGGACTTGATACTGCACGTCTGAGAACTGAGCTTGGACTGCATTTCGGCGTAAGTGCACAAAATATCCATGGATATGTGCTCGGTGAACATGGTGATAGTGAATTTGTCGGATGGAGTACCGTGACCATAGGTGGCGTACCTATTTCACAGATGAAAAATTTTGGCGCAAAACAAAAAAATGCTATTGAACAAAAAGTTCGTAATCAGGCATACGAAATTATCAACCGCAAAGGTGCAACATTTTATGGTATTGGCATAGTCGTCTCTGAAGTTGTCGAAGCAATACTCTATAACCAGCACAAAATAATGCCCGCAACTACACGCCTAACAAATTGGAACGGGGTAAACAATGTTTGTCTCGGCATCCCCGCAGTAATAGGAAGAGCAGGCGTAGAAAAAATATGGCCATTAACATTGACTAGCGAAGAAAAAACAAAATTGAAAAAGTCAGCAACAGCACTAAAAAAATTACTGTGATATGGCTGGATTCATCTGCCCATCTGGTTGTGGTAAAACCTTAGAGACGACAAAGTCTGTAGAAGTAGAACCCCAAAGTCCATTTTCTGAACAAGAACTTGTCCAACTCATGCATTGTACAATATGTGATGCCCATGCACTAACGCTCTATAGAGAATCACATGCGGGGTCCTTTGATAGTGAGGATGACGATTTCGTACATGATGGCTACATTATAGATAAAAAAGTCTATGATGAGCTCATACATATTATGGACAACATAGACAAGCTCAATGAGCTCTACAGGCATAATTTCAAAAGTAAAGATACAGAGATAACCCTAGCCAATAATTTCTCTATCAAAGTGTAATATATCCCGATCTTCCCTACTTCTGACAAGGTTGACAAAAAAACAAAAGTGCGGTATCATAGCCACACTTTTTAATTATATCACGTGTCCCGACACAGTCGGGATTTACGTGAATGTGGGAGCCTGCCATCCAGGCATTATCACCACTAACATATAGTACTATATGTCAAAACGTATGAAAGACCTCGAGGCCAAGGTCGATAAAAACAAGGTCTACACACTTGAAGAAGCGATTAAAATCGTCAAAGAGACGAGTACCGTAAAATTCGACGCCAGTGTTGAGGCGCATATACGCCTTGGTATTGACCCAAAAAAGAGTGACCAACAAATTCGTTCAACCGTCGTCATGCCACATGGCACAGGCAAAACAAAAAAAGTAGCAGCATTTGTCGGGCCAAACAATGAAAAAGATGCAAAAGATGCTGGTGCTGACTTCGTGTATGGTGAGGATGACATCAAAAAAATAAAAGATACCGGTAAAGTAGAATTTGATATAGCAATTGCAACACCAGATATGATGCCCAAACTTGCGGTTGCCGCAAAAGTGCTCGGTCCAAAAGGTCTGATGCCAAGCCCAAAAACTGAAACAGTAGGACCAAATGTAAAAAAGATGATTGATGAACTCAAAAAAGGAAAGTCCTCTTTCAAAAATGATGACGGAGCAAATATACATCAGGTCATCGGCAAAGTAAGTTTTGACAATGCAAAACTGAAAGAAAACTTTGAAAGTTTCATGGAAGCACTCAAAAAAGTAAAACCACAAGGTTCAAAAGGGACATATGTCAAAGCCATATATCTCACGAGTGCCATGGGGCCAAGTGTGAAGGTAGAAGTAACCGCTTAACCTCTGATCTCGAATCTCAAAAAGCTCCAATTAAACGGAGCTTTTTTATTTAAAAAAGACCTTGAACCGCGTGGTCTTTTTTGATACACTTACCTGGTAAAATTTAATAACATATATGGAAGCAGACGCATCATCTTCAGCTCAAACAAGACCTTCGTGGGATGAATACTTTTTGAAACTAGCCATGCTCGCATCTGAAAGGGCTACATGCCCGCGCATGCACTGTGGTTGTGTTTTGGTCAAAGATAAAAACGTGGTAGCTACTGGGTACAATGGCTCAATTCCTGGAGATGACCACTGCGAAGATGTGGGCTGTTTGGTAATCAATAATCATTGTGAACGTACTGTTCACGCTGAAATGAATGCCCTGGTTCAAGCTGCAAAAAGAGGACATGCGGTAGAAGGTACGACTGCTTATATTACGAATATGTCCTGCACCAATTGTGCGAAAGCCCTTATTGCCGCAGGTGTAAAAAGAATTGTGGTATTTTCAGATTTTCACGACACTTTAGCAGTGGAATTTTTCAATAAGGCTGGTGTTATTATTGATAAATTACCTATGCCGCCTCTAATAATCAATTACGACCTCAAAAATTATTCTTCAGCTAAGCCGCTGGAAATCAAAAATAATGAAACATAAATGATATATGTCCAAACTTATTCTCGGATTTGTCGGACAAATGGCAAGTGGAAAAGGGACCGCTGTCTCCTATCTCAAAGAAAAATATGGTGCAAGCACCTATCGTTTTTCTGGCATGCTTACCGACATTTTGAACCGATTATATTTACCCAATGACCGAGAACACTTGCAAAAACTTTCTCAATCTTTGCGCGAAACGTTTGGCGAGGAAACACTCGCAAAGGTCATGGCAGAAGATGTAAAAAATGATACAAATAATGTTATAGCAATTGATGGTATTCGTCGTCCTGGCGATGTAGCACATTTGAAAAATGTACCAGGCTTTATTCTAGTCAACATCACGGCAGATATTGAAAAACGTTTTGAACGCCTCAGTAAGCGTGGTGAAAAAACTGATGATCTTTCAAAAACATTTGAACAATTCAAACAAGAACATAATAATGAAGCTGAAGTGAAGATCGAAGAAGTCGCGCGAGATGCAAAAGAATGGATTGATAATAATAACGTATTAGAAAACTTACATACACAATTAGACCAACTTATTAAAAAATATAAATCTGTGTAATCTTTTTTCGAATCAGTGAAATCAATGTTATGCAAATAAAAATAAAACGTCTCCATCCCGACGCCAAACTTCCTACCTACGCCCACCCAGGAGATGTGGGTATGGATTTATATTCAGTAGAAGAAACGAGTGAACTCAAACCAATGGATCGCGAGGTATTTAATGTTGGCTTTGCACTTGAATTTGAAGAGGGATACGCCGCGATTATAAAAGACAAAGGAGGCCCTCCATTTCACCACGGATTACACACTATGGGAGGAGTATTTGACGCAGGATTTCGAGGCCAATACAATGTACTATTGATTAATTTAGGACAAGAGCCTGTCAAAATAGAAAAAGGACAAAAAATTGCCCAGCTTGTCATTTACCCAGTTGCTATTGCAGAGTTAGTTGAGACAGATGAACTTTCACAAAGTTCACGCGGGGAAGGAAAATTGGGTAGTACAGGTAAATTTTAATATGAAAAGTTACCTCAATATCGTTCAAAAAATTCTCGAGCACGGTACAGAAAAAGAAGACCGTACTGGCACAGGCACAATTTCTGTTGCTGGTGTTCTGTTTGAACATGAGATGAGTGAAGGCTATCCCCTGCTGACCACAAAAAAAATGCCTTTCAAAGTAATGTCAACTGAACTTGAATTTTTTATCAAAGGAATTATGGACAAACAATGGCTACTGGATAGAAACTGTCATATCTGGGATGAGTGGGCAAACCCACAGAAAGCTCCTTATGGACATGATGAGGAAAGCAAAAAGCGCATGGCAGAAGAACGAGATTTGGGACCTGTATATGGATTCCAGTGGAGACATTTTAACGCGCCATACAATAATTTTGATTCCGACTATACTGGACAAGGAGTTGACCAACTGGGGTATGTTGTGGAAACACTCAAAACTAATCCGAGCGACCGCCGTATGCTTGTTTCTGCATGGAATCCAGCCATGAAAGACCAAATGGCGCTTCCACCGTGCCATTATGCATTTCAAGTTACGGTAACGGGAAATAAATTGAATCTCATGTGGAATCAGAGGTCAGTAGATGTGATGCTTGGATTACCCTTCAATATTTCAAGCTACGCCCTACTCCTACATTTGCTTGCGAAAGAAGCAGGACTTGAAGAAGGAAGACTTGTCGGATTTTTGGGTGATACACATATTTACCTGAATCATATTGATGGTGCAAAAGAGCAATTATCACGAGACCCAAATAAATATTCATTACCAAAAATTGAGACACAGAATTTTACGAATATTTTTAATTGGCAATCCGGAGATACTACACTTATTGGGTATGAAAGTTATCCGAGAATTAAATTTGATATTGCAGTATAAACAGTTCACAGCCAATAGCCAATAGTTCATAATAACTTGCGGCAAATTCTATTGGCTATGAACTATTGGCTATGAACTATGTTATCCCTTATCGCCGCCATCGCGGACAATAATTGCATCGGAAAAAACAACAAAATTCCCTGGAATATTCCAGAGGATTTTCAGTATTTCAAAAAAATAACTCTAGGAAAAACCTGCCTCATGGGACAAAAAACATTTGAATCTATTTTGGAATATTTAGGAAAACCATTGCCAGGAAGAAAAAATGTGGTGATTACCAAAAATACAGAATACCAAGCACCAGATGGGGTTAAAGTATTCCATTCTATCGATAATGCATTCACGGCGCTAAAAGATGAGGAAGTATTTGTATGTGGTGGAGCAAGTATTTATGCTCAAACGATTGACCGCGTCGACACACTATATATTACTCATGTGCATCAAGTTGTTGACGGTGACACTTTTTTTCCAGAGATTAAGAAAGGTACATGGGAGGAGACTAACCGTGACAACCGAGAGGGATTTTCATTTGTTATATATAAACGCAAAGGATAAAAAAATAAATGATACATGATATATGATATTTTTTACTTATTATCTATCATGTATCATACATATTTTAAAAACACCAGTATCCAATTATCAATAAAACTATGCCCCAAGGTTTATTTATAATGCTCGAAGGCACTGACGGTTCTGGAAAATCACTACAGACTAATCTTTTGGTTGAACATTTGAAAAAAGAAGGACGAGATGTTGAACAAATCAGCTTTCCCCAATATGGAAAACCAAGCGCCGCTCTAGTAGAAGATTACTTGAATGGAAAATTCGGCACTGCAGATGAAGTAGGCCCTTACAAAGCATCTATCCTCTATGCTGTCGACCGCTTTGCTGCGGCTCCAGAGATACGACAATGGCTACAAGATGGAAAGATTGTCATTGCCAATCGTTATGTTGCATCAAACATGGGACACCAAGGGGGGAAAATTAAAAATAATGATGAACGCCAAAAATATTTTGAATGGAATTACCATTTGGAGTATACTATACTGGGTATTCCCAAGCCGGATGTAAATATCATCTTGCACGTCACTCCAGATATATCACAAAAATTGGTAGACAAAAAAGAAAAACGTGAATATCTAAAAGGTAAAAAACGCGATATACACGAAGATGATCTTGGACATTTATCAAATGCGGAGCAAGCTTATCTAGATATTGCACGTATGTACAAAGAGTTTACTCTGATTGAATGCGTTCGCAATGAAAATATACTACCTCCAAACGACATTCATAACCAAATATGGAATATCATAACACCATACATATAAATCATATAATCACATATCTATGCTTATCTCTACTATAGATCTGATCTCAAGAAGTGCGAAGCTTTACCGAGACAATTTAAAGACATTGGCCACATATGCTGGTATCCTTCTTATTCCTGCATTATTGCTTATGTTTGCAGGATATACGCTTGGTATTCTTATATTCCTGACCCAAAATTTTCTTCTCGGACTTGGATTATATTTTATCCTTGTCATCCTATTGTCTCTCGTCGGGTTTATCATCAGCATGAGTCTGATACGTGTCATCGCTTCACTATACCAAAAACAATCTGCACCCAATTTAGTAATTAACCTCAAACAATCACTTAGTCTACTATGGCCAGCGGTTCTCGTCTCTCTCATTTCTGGTCTCGCCATTTTTGGAGGATTTCTTTTGCTTGTTATTCCTGGCATTATATTTGCTATATGGTTTATTTTTTCTATACATGCGCTCCTACTCGACAATAAATTAGGGACCGACGCACTCAGATTCAGTAAACAACTAGTCGCGGGACGATGGGGGTCAGTCTTCTGGAGATTAGCAGCGGTGAGTATTTTGCTTGCAATTCTAATTGGTATCTTGCAGTGGATTATAAAAATGATATTTGGCATTGATAACGCGCAAATACAAACACAACTTACGCTCAAGACAGGTCTGTATGGTCTATTTACGATCATTTTAAGTACATTCTTGAGTCCTCTCACAACAGCCATACCCACCATACTCTACCTCGAACTCAAAAATACACCGTTAGATATCCGGATACCTGAAAAAACAATTGAAACAGAGCCTCCTACTGAAGAAAAATAATACATAAAAGACCCCTACAAGGGTCTTTTCAATTAGAAATAATAATGCTAAAATCCTTATATAATACAGTAATTTTGCATTATGCCAAACTATGTACCTATCATCGGGATGGAAGTCCACGTCGAACTCAAAACAAAATCAAAAATGTTTTGCAGTTGCAAAAATGATCCTGATGAAATTGAACCAAATAAAGACATCTGTGAAATATGTACTGGCCAGCCAGGCACCTTGCCAGTACCAAACAAACAGGCAATTATATCAACCGTGCGTATTGGCAAAGCATTGGGATGTACCATACGAGATATCTCAAAATTTGATCGCAAACATTATTTCTATCCCGATCTCCCCAAAGCGTACCAAATATCACAATACGATGAACCTATTGCAGAACACGGTCTCCTTGAACTCGACATGGCAGGACTGGATAATATCAGAGATACAGCAAAGATAGGCATCACACGAGCGCATCTAGAAGAAGATACTGCAAAATTAACACACGCGACAGACGGTAGCACGCTTGTAGATTTCAACCGCAGTAGCATACCTCTCGTCGAAATCGTTACTGATCCTGATTTTAAATCAGCTCTTGAAGCAAAGCTATACTGCCAAGAGCTCCGAGCTATCATGCGTGCACTCGACGTAAGTGATGCAGACATGGAAAAGGGTCATATGCGCTGTGAAGCAAATATATCTGTCCAAAAGGCTGATAGTTTTGAAATTGTAGACGGCATAGTCAAACCTCTCAACAATGCCCTGCTCAATGCAAAAGTGGAAATAAAAAATCTCAACTCATTTAAGGCAGTAGAACGTGGCATACAATACGAAATTGAACGGCAAACAGCCATGATACAATCTGGAGAAACATGGGTGCAACAAACACGTGGCTGGGATGAAAATAAAAGTGAGACTGTATTGCAACGCGAAAAAGAAAATGCACAAGATTATCGTTACTTCCCTGAACCAGATATTCCTCCATTCCATCCACTTACTATCGCTGGTGATATACACTTTCCTGAACTGCCTCAACAGAAAAGACAGAGGTTTCATGAACAATATGGCCTCTCATATGCAGATGCGTACATGCTCACACTAGATAAACACTGGGCAAATTTTACCGAAGATGTCATGAGTGAACTCATGGAGTGGGTCGACTCACTACCTGAAAGTAAAAATAAAGCAGAAAATGTACCTCAAAAAGTTGCACGCCTTGCCGGTGGATGGATGACAAGCAAACTCATGGGTGTACTCAATGAAAAAGGAATGGACATTGTAGATATCAAATTTACACCTGAAAACTTTGCTGAACTTGTTGCACTTGTTTACAATAATCGCGTAAACTCTACCAATGCATATAAAATCCTTATCATCATGGCAGGATCTGATGCAAGCAAAGATCCAACACATCTCATGGAAGAAAAAGGGTGGGGCCAAGTGAGTGATGGAGACAAGATTGGTGAACTCGTGGATGAAATCATAAAAAACTACCCCAAACAAGTGGAAGAATTCAGAGCAGGCAAAGAACCAGTACTTAAATTCCTTATTGGTATGATTATGAAGGCAAGTGAAGGCAGTGCTGATCCAAAAGTAGTAGAAAAAATATTGAGAGAAAAACTTTGAAAAACACAGAATAATAATTTTCAATTTATTATATGTTTGACAACAAGAAAAAAACGATACTCTCGTTGATTTTTGCTACTCTCATCTGGGCAAGTACATATTCAGTGACCAAAATAGGGCTACAAGATATTGCCCCATTCACCCTGGCATTAATTAGAGGAATCTTGGCAACGTCTATACTTTTTATATTTTGTGTCACTAAAGGGCTATTAAGAGAAATCTTTGATTTCATAAAAATGCATTTAGGAACAACCTTACTTCTTGGTTTACTCGGAACATTTTTGTTGCAATCCTTCAATAATTTTGGACTCAAATATTCTTCATCGATCATGGGAGGAATTTTAATAAATGCTAGCCCAATTTTCATACTGTTTTTATCTATCTTATTTTTAAAAGAATCTACGAGTCGCAACAAAATTCTAGGAATAATTTTGGGATTTACTGGCATAGTAATTATGACATTGGTTGGAGAAAATTTTTCTGACTTTAAAACTCAAAATACCTTTTTTGGAAATATAATGCTATTGGCAGTTGCATTATGCTGGGCCATATATTCAATCATCATTAAAAAAAATATAAGTAGATTTCAACCTCTAACACTTACCTTTATTTCTTACCTTGTAGGGACGATCTTCTTCATACCAACTGTCCTCATAAATAAGGATCCGCTGGTGTTTCATGCGTACAGTTTCATTTCATGGGTAATCATCTTATATCTTGGCATATTCGGATCTGCTGCAGCATATCTACTTTGGAATTATGGCGTTAAATATATTGAAGTCTCAAAAGCTAGCATCTATCAATATTTATCTCCTGCCATCGCCATTCTATTGGGTTTTCTATTTTTACATGAAAAAATTGATACCCCAGACATACTAGGAATCATTATGGTATTTGGTGGCATTTATGTCTCTCAACGGACAGATGCTAAACAAAAATAAATTTTATCTATCCTATGAACTATTCCACCCCGTTTTTGAGCACAGAAACTACACATTCACTTCCACTTATCCCCTTGCCCCCACACCTCCAAAATGCTACAATAATATATGTATGAACGATCAGATCTACAGTCTAAAAGGAGCCTCTGACTGACGCAAATTTAACATACACACTGCCTGTCTTGGCAGTTTTTTTACGCCCATTCCACTGTCCACACCCTATAACCTAATTACCTATAACCTAATACCTAGTTTATGCACATCCCCCTCGCCCTCACCTACGACGATGTACTCATCGTCCCTCGACGTTCGAGTCTCGAATCACGAAGCGAAGCAGATACCAAAACTAGACTCACCAAAAAAATAAATCTTAACATCCCAATTATTACTGCAAACATGGATACCGTGACAGGATCTGACATGGCCATTGCTATAGCACGCATGGGAGGTATTGGTATATTACATAGGTTCATGAGTATAGAAGATAATGTCGAAGAAGTACGCAAAGTGAAAAGAACTCAAAATCTTATCATACAATATCCATATACTATTGACCCTGATAAGACAGTAGCAGAAGCAAAGACATACGCCGAAGAGACAGGTGTGACCGGTTTACTTGTGGCCAATGGTGACAACAGATTACAGGGTATACTTTCACGACGTGATTTCATTTTTGCAAATGAAGATGACAAAAAAGTTTCCGACATCATGACTCCTCGTGAAAAACTTATTGTGGGGAATGCTCACACCACGTTTGATGAAGCCAAAACATTGTTCGCCCAATACAAAGTAGAAAAATTGCCATTGGTAGATGATGACAACCATATTGTAGGACTCATCACGAGCGATGACATCAAACTCATCATTGAATACCCTCAAGCAAATAGAGACAGCAATGGCCGACTTATCGTAGGAGCTGCTGTAGGAGTACATGGCGATTATATAGAACGAGCACAAGAACTCAAGAAGGCTGGCGCTGATGTGCTTGTCATCGACATTGCACATGGACACAGTGACATCATGTTCAATGCTATAAAAAAACTCCGTGATGCTATAGGTGATATACAGCTCATAGCAGGAAATATCGCTACAGCAAAGGCTGCACAAGAATTATGTGAAGCGGGTGTCGATGCAATAAAAGTTGGTGTAGGCCCCGGCTCTATATGTATCACACGACTTGTAACTGGTTGTGGCATGCCACAACTCACTGCAATCATGGAAGCCAGCAGGGTTGCTAGACAGTATGATGTCCCTGTTATTGCAGATGGTGGAATTTCAAAGTCAGGTGACATAGTAAAAGCACTTGGCGCAGGGGCAGACAGTGTAATGCTCGGCAGTATGTTTGCAGGAACCAAAGAAAGTCCTGGCGTAGTCATGCACAAAGATGGCAAACGATACAAAGTGCTTCGTGGTAGTGCAAGCTTCACCCAATCACACACACGAAAAACAGTTGGACTCGAAAACAAAAAACTCAAAGATGTTGTGCCTGAAGGCGTTGAATCACTTGTACCCTACAAAGGTCCAGCTGAGGATATCGTGAATCAGCTTGTTGGCGGACTACGCAGTGGCATGAGTTATACCAATTCACACACTATTGCCGAATTACAAAAAAATGTAGAATTTGTTCGTATATCAAGTGCGGGGCTAAAAGAAAGTGGAACACATGATGTACAAACTCTGACCTAGGTAGACATTCAATATCTCAATATCATAATATCTAAATAGTGATATTAGGATATTAAAGATATTAAGATATTAATACTATGCAAAATCAAATAACGGTCATCGTCGGCACACAATGGGGTGATGAAGGCAAAGGAAAAATTACTGATCTTTTGGCGCAAAACATGGATTATGTGGTGCGTTTCCAAGGTGGCAACAATGCAGGACACACGGTTGTGGTAGATGACAAAACGTATAAATTTCATTTACTACCATCAGGCATTATTTCCAAACGCGCTACAAACATTATTGGCAATGGTGTTGTTGTCGACCCAAAAGTACTATTACAAGAATTAGATGAACTCAAACAAAATGGAATTACACCACAATTACTTGTGAGTCAGCGCGCGCATGTAATCATGCCATATCATATTGCAATGGATGAAGCATTGAGCGGACACCAGGGAGCGCTCGCAGCAGGAAGTACGAAGCGTGGTATCGCGCCTGTATTTGCCGATAAAGTATATCGGCATGGCATTCGCGTGGGAGATTTGATTGACCCAGAAATATTTTACGAAAAATTACAAAAGGCATATCAATTTAATGTCGGCATTATTGAAAAAGTATTTAATTTAAAATTTGATAGAGCATTTGAAACAATATACCACGAATATTTAGGATATGGAGAAAAACTTCGCCAGTATATTTGCGATACTGAATATGAACTCTATCAAGCCTACACATTTGGGCAAAAAATTCTGTTTGAAGGTGCCCAAGGAATGTCTCTTGATCCAGACCATGGCATGTACCCGCATGGTACGAGCTCAAATAATGTAGCAGGATATTGCGAAGTAGGTTCAGGTCTTGGTTCAAATACTTGCAAACGCATTATAGGTATAGTAAAATCTTATGTAAGTCGTGTAGGAAACAGCCCTTTCCCAACAGAACTCACAAACGACACAGGAAATTTCATTCGTGAAAAAGGTGTTGAATATGGCACAACCACTGGACGTCCGCGAAGAATTGGCTGGCTTGATTTGGTTCAAATTCGCCAATCAGTGCGCACCAGTGGGCTCACAGATATTGCGCTCACAAAACTTGACGTGCTTGCTGGGCTGGAAGAAATAAAAGTTTGTGTCGCGTATAAAATAAATGGAAGAATAGTAACTGAAATGCCAGCGAGCCTCACGGCCATGCGCAATGTAATTCCAGTATATGATACACTTCGTGGATGGACTGAATTTACTACATCAATAAAAGAAAGAGTAAGGACTGGAGGGTATACCCAATTGCCTGAAGAAATAAAAAATTATATTAATTTTATTGAAAAAAATACTAACTGTCCCGTGAAGTTCATTTCATTTGGGGCAGATAGAAACGAAACTTTAATTCGTTAATAAATACCTATGGATAGAATAGTTCCAGACGAAGCTTTAAGAGCACTCAAACAAAATGAGGTATACGCCATGGGGGAGAAAGAACCACCTAAGGAACCCCAAATCGATTCTCGCGTAAGGGTAGGAGACAGAGAAGGCCTCGTAAAAGGATATATCCGTCATCCTGACCATCCAAAAATTGTAATATTATTTGATGGACAAACAACATCCGAAGATGTGAACCTAAATGAAATTATATCTTTGGGTAACTAGACAAAAAAACACAAAACAGCCAATCATTGGCTGTTTTTAAATTCATTATATTTTTCCACTGCCGACAGTGCCAGTTGTCCTGCCAACCCCACATATTTTTCAGGATCCATTACTGTCAAAATCTCTTGCTTTACTTTATCTTCCACATCAAGTTTTATTACAAACATACGTAAATCTTCCAATGTCAATTCCTTTCCTCTCGATTCTTGTTTTACTAGTTCATATGCGTCAAGCCGTCCATATTTGCGCAATATAGTTTGAATTGCCTCAGTTACTACTTCTGGATGATTTTGTAATTCTTGTCGGGCGAATTCACAATTTGGTTTAATAAGATCAAACGCAATGTGTAAATGTTTCAAAGCTATATATACATACCCAATTGCTTCACCATAAGACCGTTCAAATTCATGGTCAGATAAGTCACGCTGTAAACGCGAAACATCAAGTTCAGAAACAAAACCAGATATAAGCCAATTTGCCTTTTTGATTCCGCCCTCTGCAACTTCCGCAAACCATGGATTTATTTTATGAGGCATGACCGATGAACCTACATGACTCTCTACTTTGCTAAAATACATGGTTCCCAGTGCTGCATAGAGCGACATATCCTGGGCAATATCACGAATAACATTTCCTATTTCTTGCACTGCCTGAAGTGCTTGAATCATATCTGTGTGAGTCCCTCGCTGATCAGTAAATAGTTCATACCAAAATCCAAATCTCTTTGCAAAATCTTGCGAATACATTTTCCAGTCCAAATCTGGATACGCTACAATAAACGCATTGTAATTCCCTACTGCTCCATTTAATTTTGCAGTGAACTTAACCGAACGTAGGCGTTCAAGTCCGTGTACTAGTCGAACCAAATAATTACCAAATATTTTCCCAAATGTCGTCGGACTCGCTGGCTGCATGTGCGTGCGCGCCATGACTGGTTCCTGTGCATATTTCAATGTGAGTTCTTTCAATTTTTCACAAATTTCTAATACGTCTGGCACAAATACATCAGTAAGTCCTTCTTTCATCATTAATTTATACGCGAAGTTATTTATATCTTCTGACGTCACAAACATGTGCACGAATGGCGCAATATCAGATAAACTGGTGTTTTGTAATTTCTCTTTTATCCATAGTTCACACGACTTCATATCATGTTCGGTTGGACCAATTCCGTTTCTACCTAGATGATCATATTGCAAAATTTCATACGCGTCATACTCTGAAAAATTTTGGTACAACTTTCTCAAAAATTTTTTTTCATCTGGCGTAATTAAACGAACAACTTTGCCATAAAATATTTCGCTCAAAGCAACAACGTGTTCAATTTCTGTCTTCACACGATATTTGTGAAGAGCATATTCAGAAAAATAATGGTGAAGAGGCGCGCTCATATCACCATGTCTACCATCTAACGCTGATGTGGCATACAAAGATTTTTTATATCTATCAATTTTCAAAACCTCTTCAACTATGTTTTTAACATTATTTAAATTTTCAAAAATAAAATTATGTTCTATGCCAATTTGTACGAATACATCACGTTTTGTTTCTCCCGAAAGCACTGCCGCGAATTTTATGTTTTGATAAGACGCAGAATAATAATCATCTGGGTGGTCTCCAACCATAATCGTCTGCTCTGCCCTAATTCCAACCTCAGCTAATTCTTGTAAAGCAACCTCGAAAGCACGTGGATGAGGTTTTGTCAGTTCCGGAGTTGGAGGTGTGCATATAAATGCAAAATCAGCAGTACTAAATCCTGCTTGAGCCAAACGCTCAGGCAACATCTTAGTTCGATTTGTTACCAAACCAATGACAAAACCTTGCTGTTTGCACCAAAAAATCGCCTCTAGAGCCCCCTGTGTGGCTGTGTAGGATATTTCTGCAGCATGTGTCCGATAATTCTCCAATACTACTTCCCATGTCTGTCTCCCATTGAGCTCATCTTTGAATAATTCCTTAAAAATATCCTCAAATGGAGGATTTTTTGCCTGTATTAAGCGAACTTCTGCTTCTGACGGAGGGGTAACTATACCCTTGAGTCGATCTACGGTCTTCGCTATGTTTTCTCGGACAAATAAGTCAGTTGCTATGAGCGTATTATCTACGTCGAAAATGATAGCTTTGATGTCCTTCAATATGTGGTTTTTATACATAATATAATGTCAAAACACGTCTACTTTAGCCCATATTTTGCGGTACGTCAAACGACAAATTATATCCACAATTCCACAGGTTGTACACTATATTTTAAAATGATACAATAACCCCAATATATATGTTAACAAAGAAACAACAGCAGGGAGACCATACTAAACTCTTTAAAGAGAGTGACCAACATTTTAATTTCATTATCAATAATACAGTCCGCCAATAAGCGGGCTGTTTTTATATATGGCTGAAACCTGGAACCTCAAACAACAGTTTCTTGATGCTATAAAGCAAAAAGGTGGTTTTGTAAATTGCCACGGACATTTTGACAAATCATTTTATATTTCAAAAGAAGGAATGAAAAAAGCTATGGTAGATATGGAAACAAAATGGCACATGAGTGATGATATCAAACGTAACGACACACAAGAAAATGTGAAAAATAGAATTCGTCGATGTCTTGATCGTATGGTTGAGCAAGGTGCAAAACAAACTCTTAGTTTCATAGATGCATATTCTGCAGTTGGACATAAGGCGATAGACGCAGCATGTACGATGCAAAAAGAATATAAAGACAAAATACAATTCTTAACTTCAACCCAACCTATTGGGGGGCTCCTCGATCCAAAAGAACGTGCAATTTTCGAATCTGTCAGCGCCAAGGCAAATACGGTTGGAGGGCTTCCCTCACGCGATAGACCATACATTCAAAAAAGTTTTGATATTCTTTTCAATATTGCACGAAATCTCAATAAACCACTACATGTACATATTGACCAGGAAAATAACCCCCATGAACGAGACACTGAACTCCTGCTTTACTACACAAAAAAATATGGCTATGAGGGTAGAGTTGTCGCGATCCACGCTCTTTCAACATCTGCACAGCCACAAAACTATCGTAAAAAATTGTATAAAAAAATGGCTGAGTTGGGTATAAGCGTCGTCGTCTGTCCTTCGGCTGTTATAAGTATGCCCCAACTGGACAAATATGACGCACCAACACATAACTCAATTGCCAATGTTCCAGAGATGATTGAAGCGGGTGTAAATGTTGGACTTGGGGTTGATGACATTGCTGATTTCTATTTACCTGTAGTTGATGGCGATCTATGGGTTGAGTTGAGATTTCTAATGGAAGCCTGCCGATATTATAATTTTGATGAAGTCGTAAAAATAGCAACGGAAAATGGAAAAAAAATATTGTCAATTAAATAATATATAATTTTAACACATTGTTTCTATGCAAAACGACCACGGGTACACGCACATCGCGTCATATGAACCAAAAAGTAAGGAGGAAGTAAATAAAGTTGTCCTGCTCTACTCCGGCGGGCTCGACACATCGGTCATGCTCAAGTGGATCCAGGATGAATACAACGCCCAAGTTATTGCACTTTGCATAGACATAGGACAACAGGTAGATGATTTGGAAGCTATACGCCAAAAAGCTTTAAACCTTGGTGCTATAAAATCTATTGTCATTGACGCCAAAGATGAATTTGCTGAAAAATATATTTCCCGTGGCATCAAAGCAAACGCGCATTATCAAGGCCATTATCATTTGAGTACGCCGATTGGTCGGCCACTTTTAGCAAAACTCGCGGTTCAGGTAGCATTGGAAGAAAAAGCAGATACGATTGCGCACGGTTGCACAGGAAAAGGAAATGACCAAGTACGTATTGAAGGAACTGCGGTAACACTTAATCCTGATATCAAAATTATTGCGCCAGTCCGCGAATGGGGCATGGGCAGAGATGAAGAAATTGCATATGCAAAAATGCACAACATCCCTATTCCTCACACCATAGACAAGCCTTACTCATCTGACGACAATATGTGGGGAGTAACAAGCGAGGGCGGAGAAATAGAAAATCCTGATTTGGTTCCGCCACTCAAAAAAATATTGCAAGTATGCAGCCACCCCATGGACGCGCCCGATGAAGAACGTTTGGTTGAACTTGAATTTGTAAAAGGATTACCTGTTGCCTTAAACGGCGAGGAAATGAAATTAAGTGAACTTATAATCAGGCTCAATAAACTAGCAGGAAAATATGGCATTGGCATAGCCCATCATTTGGAAGATCGCGTCGTTGGGCTCAAAGTCCGTGGAATTTATGAACAGCCTGCAGCCATGGTTATTTTACGCGCGCATCAAGAGTTGGAAAAGTATGTCTGTACGCGCCATGAAAATAAATTTAAAGAATTAGTTGATCAAGAGTGGGGTTATATGTGCTATGCAGGATTATGGTATGACCCACTTATGAAAGATTTGTCTGGATTTATTGATACATTAAATGAAAAAGTAAATGGTACGGTGACGCTTCGCATGTACAAAGGACATTGTGATGTGGTGGCTCTCAAAACTCCACAAGCATTATTTGATGAAAAATTAGCAACATTTATGAAGAGCGACTTATTCAATCAAAATGCGTCTCCCGGTTTTACTGAACTATGGACTTTGCAAATGAAAATGGCAAAACAGACTACCAAAAATATACTCGTTACCATTGGCGGGGCAGAAAATAAAGATAAACTTCGTGAGGATATGAAGGCCCTTGCAGAAGCTGGTTGTGTGTTGTACGCTACTGAGCATACAAGTGAATACATGGATGCCAACGGCATACTAAATCGCTTAGTACACAAAATTTCTACAGGTAAACGACCGAATATTGGCACGCTTATGAGAGAACGACGATTTGACTTAATTATCAATATTCCAGCCGCCGAACGAAACTTTGTAGCCAATACTGATGGAGAACTCATCCGCGAACTGGCAATTAAACACAATGTACAAGTCGTAACAAGCATTGATGTCGCACGCCACACAGTCCAAGAATTAAAAGAAAAAATCTTAAATAAAATGCACTAATATATGGCACTCTACGGACAAGAAACAGAAAAAGCAATTACAAACTTCCCCATCACAGGCGTTCCTTTTTCACGTGACGTCGCATATGATATTGCACTTGTCAAAAAATGTGCAGCAGAAGCACACAAAGAACTTGGAACTCTTGAGACTCATATTGCTGATGCAATTGTGCAAGCGTCAAAAGAATTAGTTGATGGGATGTACGATGACCAAATTGTAGTAGATCAAATTCAAGGAGGTGCAGGCACATCCATGAACATGAATGTTAATGAAATTATTGCAACACGCGCTTCGGCTTTATGTGGAGTTTCTGTACATTCGCTCGACCATGTAAATAAATCTCAATCAACTAACGATGCCGTTCCTACCGCATTTAAAATTACGCTTCTTAAACAATTAGATAAACTTATTGCTACATACCAAAATTATCATGAGGAATCAAAATGCAAAAGCAAAGAATTTGAACATGTCCTCAAAGTAGGACGGACACACTTGCAAGACGCAGTACCTATAACACTAGGCCAAGAATTTGGCGCGCATGCAAGTGCTATATCGCATGATATTGAACGCTTGAAACATGCCAAAACTGCATTATACGAACTTAACATCGGCGGCACAGCAATCGGCACTGGGCTCAATGCAACAAAACGTTTTGCTGAAAAAATAGTTACATTATTACAAAAAGAAACAGGATATCCGCTGGCACTCTCTTCTGATCTTGTATACAACACACAATACTGGGATAGTATTATGGAAGTAAGCGCTACGTTAACTATACTTGCAACTAATAGCATCAAGTTCATGAACGACTTACGGCTGCTTGCGTCTGGACCGTATGCGGGCATTGGCGAGATTTCATTTGCTACAGCTCAAAAAGGATCATCTATCATGCCAGGCAAAGTAAATCCCGTCATGGCAGAAATGATGAACCAGATTGCATTTCAGGTCTTGGGCAATCATGAAACAATACGCATGGGTGTACAGGCGAGCCAACTCGAACTTAATGTTATGGGACCAATTATTATAAAAAATCTGCTTGAATCATTACATATTCTGGCAGCAGGCACAACGCAATTTACTGTGCAAGGACTTAGACTTATTACAGGAAACGAAAAACGATGCAGTGACCTGCTGGAACGTAGTTTTGCTCTTGCAACCGTTCTGTGCCCCATACTTGGATATGACAAAACTGCTGAACTAGTTGAAAAAGCACAAAAAGAAAATAAAACGCTAAAAGAAATAGTTATTGAAAATCAGATTATGAGCGAGGAAGAATATAATAACTTACTCAGAGATCCAAATTTAGTTAGGCTTAAATCCTAAATACTATGTCCCTCCCTTCCTGGTCCCCAGACCAAGAGCCTATTTACGACATTGGAAAAACGTACGAAGAAAATTTCGCAAAAGGACCATTCTTTTCAGGCCCAATCCCTCAACGCGTAAAACCTCCGCGTGAACAATGGTATGATTTTCTTGGATTCAAAGTTGCATCACGATTAGGCGTTCCTGCTGGTCCGCTTCTCAATAGCAATTGGACTACATTTGCTGCACACATGGGTTTTGATATTGTTACGTACAAAACTATTAGAGCAAATGCCCACCCGTGCCATCCACTTCCCAACATGATTTATGTGAATACGAATGGCGAATTAAATAAACATCGCCTTGATGAAATACTTGTAGAACAAAAATATACACCACGAAATTTGAGTGAACTTTCAGTGACAAACTCGTTTGGCGTCCCTTCACAAGGACCCATGTATGTGATGGAGGATATTGAAAAGGCACAAAAATCACTTGAAGAAGGACAAATAATGATTGTGTCAGGAATGGGATCACACGGCAAAGGAGACTTTATTGAGGACTATGCACGTAGTGCTGCAATCGCAAAAGATGCAGGAGCAAAAATCATTGAAATTAATTTCTCATGCCCGAATGTTGCGACTGGTGAAGGAAGTATTTATACAGATGCAAACACGGTCTACATGATAGCGCGACGTGTAGTAAAAGAAATAGGGGCAACGCCGCTTATTATCAAAGTTGGTTATTTTACTCAGTTAGATAATCTCAAAGAAGTTTTGTACGCAGCCGCTCGCGCCGGTGCACGTGCAGTGTGTGGTATTAATACGATTGGCATGAAAATTATAAATACTGAGGGCAAACCAGCGCTTGGAGAAAACAGATTATCGAGCGGCGTATGTGGTTCGCCCATAAAAAAAGGCGCGCTTGAATTTATCCGCTATGCGCGTGCAATTATTGACGCAGAAAAATTAGGCCTTACACTCATGGGTGTTGGTGGTATTACACTTCCAGAACATTTTGATGAATTTTTCAATGCTGGAGCCGAAGTAGCCATGAGTGCAACCGGCATGATGTGGGATCCGTATTTGGCGGTAAGATATCATCAAATACATACTTATTAAATAAACGTATACTAATATGTCATACGACAATCTCATTCTCAAACTCCACGAGATCAATGCTATCAAATTCGGCGAATTCAAACTCAAAACAGGATCTCTTTCTCCTATTTATATTGACCTTCGTGTAATTGTATCTTATCCAGAAATTCTCAGAATGGTTGCAGCAGCAATGTGGGAAAAAGTCCAATACGTGCCTTTTGATTTGATTTGCGGAGTTCCCTACACTGCACTTCCTATTGCAACTGCGATGTCCTTGGAACACAACAAACCAATGGTCATGCGTAGAAAAGAAGTAAAAGATTATGGCACGCGCAAGGCCATTGAGGGCGCATTCAAACCAGGACAACAGGTGCTTGTTGTAGAAGATCTGGTAACCAGTGGATCAAGCGTATTTGAGACAATTGAACCACTTCAACTTGAAGGGCTACAAGTAAAAGATATTGTCGTCTTACTTGATCGTGAACAAGGTGGCAAAGAAAACTTATCAGAAAAAGGATATGCCTTACATTCAATTTTTACCATGAACGAACTTCTCGATGTCCTAAGAGATAACAATAAGATTGACTTCACTACATACCACAATGTCATTGAATATATTAAACAAACCCAGGTACACACGACGAACACCCTGTCATCTACACCTCCTGCCAAACCAATTATGTACAATCCAACAAGCATGAGCTACTCAAAACGCGCCGAACTCTGTGCCAACCAAACCGCCAAAAAATTGCTTAAGTTCATGGATGAAAAGAAAACAAATCTTGCCATTGCCGCCGACGTAACAACCAAAGCAGAACTCTTAGATATTGCAGATAAGCTGGGCTCTGAAATTTGTGTTTTAAAAACCCACATAGATATTATCACTGATTTTGATCAATATCTAGCACACGAACTCATGCGTCTTGCGCAAACGCGAAACTTCATGATTTTCGAAGATAGAAAATTTGCAGATATTGGCAACACTGTTGCTTTGCAATATGAGAAAGGCATATACCATATCGCAGATTGGGCAGATATTGTCAACGCACACACCGTGCCAGGTCCAGGAATTATTGATGGCTTGAAGCAAGTAGGCATGTCAAAGGGACGCGGCTTGTTATTGCTTGCTGAAATGAGCTCAAAAGGAACTTTGGCTCAAGGTGAGTACACCCAAAAAACACTGGAAATGGCACAAAATAACAAAGATTTCGTGATTGGATTTATTACCATGAAAAAACTGCTTGATGACCCGTGCTTTATCAACATGACCCCTGGTGTCAAGCTGGCAGCTGGAGGCGACACACTGGGACAACAATACAACACCCCAGAAAATGTCATTGAGAAAAATGGAAGTGATATTATCATTGTTGGTCGAGGCATTTACGAGGCGTCTGATCCAGTTGCAGAAGCAAGGAAGTATAGAGAAGCTGGATGGAGGGCATATGAAAGTAGATTAAGCTTGTAGGCGGAGTAAGTAAAACAAGCAAGACAACAAAACCACCTATTATGGTGGTTTTTACTTATTTCAAATCCACAAACTACTTCGACATTTTCATCCCATCTACAAAAGCATCAAATGTAGCACCGGTGCCACTCACGGTAACATGATATTTATTGTCTGGAGTTATAAAGCCAATCACGGTAATGCCTAATTTCTCATGAATGCCTTTTTTTCCCCACCACCCGTGCCCAACAAATTTCTGACCTTCTTCAAATGGTTCTGAGTTTCCCCAGTTAAAGTTGACGATATTCCCATCTCCCAAATCAAAAGAGATATCCTGCAAAGAATCGTTTTGATTAACTACAAATCCGTTTTTGTAATTAAATTCCATGACCCAACCAGTGCCAGGAAAATTGAATTCATACTGTGTCAACAAATCGACTGTATCCTCTTGTGTCTGGGTAGAAGATGTCGCATTATTTTCTACGATCGGTAATGTTATATATGTATTTCCACAACCTGTGATAAACAAAAATATAAACACAAAAAAATATTTTTTCATATGGTTAATTAATCTTATCAATAATTTTTTTGAAATCTTTGGCATCCTCCCGACTAATTTTTCCCGTCTTCTTTATATTTTCGACTTCAATCTTCATACGTTTCCTATCTCCATACGAATATCCGGTACCTGTGACTCGAGCAGTTGCGTGTTTCTGAATAAGATCCCCCAATACTTGTCTGTCTTGTTTTGAAATATTCTTAAACGTCGCCTTATTTTTGCGTACCATTTTACCAAATGTTTTGTTGAAACCACCACGTATTATTCGGTTAAATGAAACACCTGTACCGAGACTTAATCCAAATTTTTTATCTCCTTGCGCAGCTTGAACAGCCAATTTCTCGTCTGCTTTACGTTCACGCATCATCTGCCTAATATGTGCATAACGCAATCTGTCGCGCACTTCATCTGCTTGTTCATCATCATACACTGACCTTTTTGTTGGCGCATTATGCAGTATAGAGGACGTCTTTTGGTCTTCTTCTCCGATATGAGAGACAGACGTCGTCGCTCCAAAACCACTATTTTTTTGTATTGCTCTCCCAATGGACGTTGTGGCTGCCGTCCTATCTTTCTTTTGTTGGATAGATGTAACTGACAAATCCTGGGCATGTCTGCTCACACTTGAAGACACCCCTTGAGAAGGACGAAAATTATTAGTACTACCTAATTGCAAAGGATTCAAAGGCGACATAATTATACATTCAAAAATGAAGAAACTAATTGTTGGGCTTCGTCATATGTTTCACACCACTTGATGCGTGGGTCTCTACGAAACCAAGTAAACTGACGTTTGGAATAGTGACGCGTGTCACGCTTGAGTCGTTCGATAGCTTCATCAAGGCTATATTCACCATCAAAGTATCCTTTGAACTGTCGGTATCCTATGCCACTCATACTCGGTAAATCCCAGCTATACTTTTGTCTCAATAAATTACGTACTTCTTCTACAAGTCCATCTTTTATCATGGCATCGACTCTTTTTTCTATGCGATCATACAGTTCCTCACGAGAAATCTTGATACCGATCTGAAACACATTAAATAAAGGATCACCCTTGGTTTGTTGAGCTGAAAAAGGTTCTCCACTCAAGATGCAGACTTCGAGAGCACGTATAATCCGTCGCTTATTATGTTGATCCACTGACTCTGCCGTCTTCGGATCTAATTTCTGAAGCCATTCAATAAGTTCATCTTCTGTTTTTTCTTCAAAACTTTTTCTTAATTTCTTATTGGGAGCTACACGTGGAATCTCCAAATTATCTACAATAGCATGTATATATAATCCTGTACCCCCGACGACAAAAGGCACGGCACTACCTTTCACAATGGTTCTAATTTGTTTGACTGCCCGATCATGAAAATCAGCGACCGTAAACATCTTGCCAGGATCAAGAAAGTCAACTAGATAGTGAGGCGTATCTCCTACATAATACGTTTTCGATAAGCCTTCACGACGCCATTCACCAACCACCTTTGCTGTCCCGATCGTCATTTTTTTATAAATTTGGCGCGAATCCGCTGAAATGATCTCTCCTTTATGTGCTCGTGCCAAATCCAAACTCCACTGCGTCTTTCCACACGTTGTGGGCCCAAGGAGAACAACGACTTTGGGTAAATTGGTATGTTCATCAGCCATAGATGCATTCATTATATCATTTCCCCAGACAAAATCCACTCTGTTATATGGTTAATTCGTACGTGGACAATATGACCAACCAGATGTTCATTGCCTGGGAAATTAACACGCTTCATTTCTAATGAATTGCCCCCACATACACCATCCACACATATATCCACCAATACGGAAACTTCCACTCCTATATACAATTGATTTTTACGGAATGTAATTTCTTCCATTACGACTTGTAGCCTTTCCCACCGTCTCTTCTTTTCTATTTTTGATACATCATCAACAAACATTTTTGCTGCGACAGTACCGCTGCGCTGTGAATATTGAGCATTGTAAGAAATATCAAAGTCACATTCCTTATACAGACTCAGAGTATCTTCAAACTGTCCCTCTGTTTCCCCACAAAATCCTACGATAATATCTGTACCAAGTCCTATATTTGGTTTTTTCTCTCTAATTTTTTTGACAGTATCTATATAAAATTCACGATCATGGCGACGATTCATCTTTTTCAAAATCTCCGTATTCCCCGATTGCACGGGCAAATGAATATAATTGACTTGCTTTGGTAGAGTAAGTGCGTCAATAACTTCATCATCCATATACAATGGATGCGGCGCTGTCCAATGTATACGTTCTATGCCGTCGACATTATTTATTTCCCAAAGCAATTTTGCAAAATCATTTTTTGTATAAGGATTCTTTTTTGAAAAAAATTTTGGGTCAGGGGCAATATAATGATTAACAATTTGCCCAAGCAAAGTCAGTTCAAGACAACCATGAACAGCCAAATCGCGCACTTCACCAAGTATACTTTCGAGTGAACGATTACCCTCTGTACCCCGCGCAAATGGCACAACACAATACGTACAAAAATGATTACACCCTGTCTGAATAGTTACAAATGCTTGAAACGAATTGTTATGTACTGGTCTCACAGACAAATAATCCTTATCTAAATCAATCGGACGCAAATTGGGATTCAATTCGCTCAACCATTTCGGCAACATAATCATATCTTTGGTCGGAAAATATAAATCTACACCATGCAAACGTGATTTCATGGCTTGTTTTACATCACGCCCGGGCATACAACCAGTTATGCCAACGACCAGATGTGGTTTCTGCTCTTTTAATTTCAAAAATGTCTCAGCATGTCCAAAAATCCTATTTTCTGCACTCTCGCGTACCGAACAGGTGTTTAAAAGAATGACATCAGCGTCCTCCATTTTTTCAACCGATTTCAAACCCATAGACTGCAAAATTGACTCCATGCGTTCAGAATCGTTTTTGTTCATTTGGCAACCAAACGTTAAAATGTGATATGCATAATTGGCCATAAAGTGGAGCCTAACTATAGCAAATTAGGCTAAAAAATCAAGATTTTGATTGACAAAAGGGGTAAAAAGTGCTAATATATGTATATGTTATTTAAATTTTTAATATTTTTATATGAATAGATTTGAAGATGGTAATGCAGCGCGACAATTAGCTGGATTAGAAACTCATTTGAAAAAAATTGAGGGTGGTAAAATCACAGTAAAAGGAAAAGATTTTATAAAAGGAGAATCGGTTGTCGAATACATAACAAAAAAAGAGGAAACCATAAAATGTGTCGTCGTAGATAAATCACAAGACAAAGACACTGGCCTCATTTTAGAACCACTAGAGGGAAAAATGGTAGGGAGACAATTTGCTATACCGGGAAACAAAGTAGATGGATTAGAGATTGTCTATATTCGAGAGCCAGAACCGGAAAGTGAAGATCAAACTGACCTTGTGCTACACACGCCAATTAGTACAGAAACAACTTTACCAAGAGAAAAGACGGCAGTGTCAACAAAGCCTGGCACAACGACACATGATCACGTAACAACACCTGAGGGAAAAGCAAGCCAGACAGAATTTGGTGAGGAAGAACAAAAAACTCATGATCAATCAATTATCGATGAGCTAGGAGCTATAGCTGAAATTCACAATCAACCGTCACTCACAGCAGGAGAACAAGAAGACGTACGTGAACGACTATATACCCTCCTCCGCAAGGAACCCCGACTCAAAGAACCTCCTTATTCTACGGCCATGTTACGATTACTAAAAATTTATGACAAGGATATGGCTCCAATTGAAGTTGCTCCGGGCAAAAAAGTAGAATCAGGAAGAACTGCTACACCCGAAGAAAAAGCGCAGTTCTATCCATTCGGACCAGAAATACAACAGGAAGAAAAACCAACACATCCTTCTGGCACAACAACATACGGTCATGTAGCAACACCCGAAGAAAAAGCGAAATTTTATCCACTTGGACCAGAAGTTGAAGAAGATACAACTATAGAACTAACAGATACCGAGAGAAAAATTATAGACGCTGTTATCAGCTCCGGCGGACAATATAACCTAGGAGAAAACTGGCAAAGAACTATAGAAATACTCAAATATCTAGATATAAAGTTAGGAAAAGCCAGGGTATGGAACAATACAGAAGAAACGAAAGGTATAGGGGGAAAATTAAAATCTTTATTTAAATCACGAAACGCTGGAGAAAAACAAGTTGAAAGAAGACAACTTGAATTTCATAGGATATTAATTGACATGGGTATATACGGGGGTCATACGACACAAGCAATGAGAGATACCATAAGAGAACGCGGGCAAAAAGGAGAAAACCCAATATCCCAAGCTGGGGCAGGCAGATAAAAATTAAAAACTCCTCGCAGTGAGGAGTTTTTCAAATCATATGATTATTCGCCTCCAAAAACACATCGCTGACCTAGGAATCTGTTCTCGACGAAAGGCAGAGGAACTTATTGTCGCTGGAAAAGTGAAAGTAAATAATGTTGTCACTACAGAACTTGGGACAAAAATTGATAATGAAAAAGATGTGGTAACAGTCAATAACTCAGAACTAAAAACTCCGAACTCCGAACCTATCTATATTGCTTTGAACAAACCCGTAGACTACATCACATCCACTACCGATGAACAAGGCGTATCTGTACTTGATCTTATAACACCAAAAAATTATTTCAAACCAACTGATGAAACAACAAAACAACGAATAATGTCTGCGCGTCTCTATCCTGTTGGTCGGCTAGACAAAGATTCAGAAGGTCTAGTCTTACTTACAAACGATGGTGAACTCACAAACAAACTCACTCACCCTCGCTATGAACATGAAAAAGAGTACGAAGTAATCATAGACAAAGCACTTACAAGAGATGCAAAAAAAGTACTCACAGCAGGAATGAAGATAGATGATGACTTTGTGCAAGGCATAGAAATCAAAAAAGAATTTAACAAAGGCAGACGCACTATAGTCACCGTGATTTTGAAAGAAGGAAAAAATAGACAAATAAGAAAAATGTTTGGTAGCTTGGGGTTCCATGTTATTTCACTCAAGCGCACACGCATCGGCAAATTGCAAATTGGTGTGTTACCCGTCGGCCGATGGAAAATAGTAAAAAAAGAACATATAATATGAAATTGCGAGGAAGGCGTCGCTTAAGTCGGAGATTTCTGTACCGCCGATAGCGACAGTACAATCCGACTTAGTCGGAGGTTTTACACCTTCTTTTCGCAATAAACTCGCAATACGCGAGTTTTTTATATCACCTATTTTTGATACAATATACACATGAAACTACCTATAAAATATAAAGATATACTTATTTTAGTTATACTGCTTCTCATAAGTGCATGTTTTGTATTTTACAGACTCGGGTCAAAACAGCTTGCAAACTGGGATGAGGGACTATATGCCAATATAGTAGGAGAAATGGTCAATTCTGGTGATTACCTCCACCTAAAACTTCAGGAGGTAACGTGGCTCGAAAAAGAGCCACTACCTTTTTGGCTAGAAGCAATTTCAATAAACACATTTGGATTCAATACTTTTGCGCTCCGATTACCTGCCGCATTATTTTCTATTTGCATCGCACCGCTTGTCTATATCATCATACGCAAAAAATTAAACAGTATATGGTCTTTTTTGGGCGCTCTTGCAATATTTCTCTCGCCTGCAATGTGGTACCATCATATGTTGCGCACAGCAGACTTCGATATATTATCCCTTTCACTATCCATAACAGCACTTGCAAGCTATATGTATATGAGAGAAAGAAAGACATGGTGGCCAATAGCATTATTCCTTGCCCTAGGACTCATGTCCCGCGGTGTCATGGGGATGGTCTATATCGCAATAATAATCATAGCAGAACTATCACGCCCCTTGGCAAAACTCCCACGATGGACAACAAAAAAAATAATAACTATCATCTCCGCCAGCATATTACCATGGCTCATATGGCACCTGTTCCTATATGCGTCATATGGAACAACATACATACAAATATATTGGAAAGAACAATTCTTTACTCGCATTACAGACCCTCTACAAGGTCATGCAGGATTTGTATTATTTTATGCGGATTTTCTATATGAACAAATAGGAATTTTATTCATTCTATTGTCAATGTTCAGTACAGGATATCTCATATATCTCGTAGCAAAAAAGAAACAATGGTTTGACATATTTTTAATGATTTGGCTTCTTGCTACGATCATACCCCCTCACGTACTTACAACAAAACTTGAATGGTATATATTACCTGCACTACCCCCTCTATACATAGCCATATGTTTGTCTCTCAAAACCATACTTGCCAAAGTAAAACAAAAGAAAATAAACTATATATTGATGACTTGCATAGGGTGCTTTTCTATATCTTATTCATACGTATTAGTAGCACGCACATTCAATACAATACAATACACAAGACAGACACCCATACAACAATTTACAAAAAATCTACACAACTATATACCGCAAAATCAAAAGATCATCACCTATAACATAGAAAATTGGAATTTGGGACGCATATTACCTGCATATTATTGGTATATACGCTACGAAAAAAATCTAGAGCCAATCTCCATAGACACAAAAAATCTCTCCTACTATATAGCACGTGCATCAGAATACCCATGGTGGATTACAGATACCACAGGGTTCAATAATATACAAACATTTGAACAGGACATCTCTTACACAGTTGAAAGTATATATCCACCATATATGCTAATACATATAGTGCCAAGACAAAAAATTGCGGAGTAACTACGATAATGTTATACTAAACTATATATTTTAATACTTCTAATATGCAAAAACGTGATTCTACAGACAAAGTCAGTTTCGGCAGAATGCGCTCAATATTCTTTTTTGGGCTCATCATACTACTGTCTATTGCCATGCTCTATGTATTGCGACCATTTATATACCCTATTTTCTGGGCATCAGTTATAGCAATCATTTTTTACCCGGTATATCGAAAAATATTACAAAAAACAAAAAAACCACGACTAAGTTCATTTGCCACAGTACTATTAGTCATCCTTATCATATTCATTCCCTTGTCTCTCTTGTCCATCATGCTTGTCAATGAATCTATAGACCTTTACAACAAAGTAACGGGCAGTGGCATATTCCAAAACCCACAACAGGTGTCTTCATGGATAGAACATACACCATTTGCTCCATATGTAGAAAATATACGCAATGACTGGACTACATACGCAACAAAAGTAGCACAATGGCTTAGCTCTTTTGTGTTCAACAGCATAAAAAGTATTACACAAAATTCACTCAATTTCTTGATCATGACGTGTATCATGCTCTACACGCTCTATTATTTTTTCAAAGATGGCGCAAAAATGCTATCACGCCTCATGCATCTGTCCCCTCTGGGGGGTGACAATGAATCGTCTCTCTATGAACGCTTTACATCGACTGCACGCGCGACTCTCAAAAGCACATTAATCGTTGGCAGTATACAAGGCACACTCAGTGGTATTCTATTTTTTATTACAGGCATAGAGGGAGCCCTCATCTGGGGTGTTATTATGGTAGCTATCGCCATTATACCTGCTGTTGGCCCATCCATCATAGTTATACCAGCAGGCATCATTATGCTTGCTCTTGGAAACACATGGCAAGGTATTGTTCTCATCGTTGGAGCAGGTGTAATTAGCATTGTAGACAATTTTATACGTCCGCCGCTCATTGGCAAGGATACACAGATGCACCCTCTCATTGCATTCTTTTCTACACTCGGTGGGCTCTTACTATTTGGTATCTCTGGTTTTGTCATAGGCCCAGTCATAGCAGCACTCTATATTTCTATCATGTCTATCTACGAACAGTGCTACAAAAAAGAACTTACGGACAATTAAAAACGCATTCAAGTAAACAACCACCCCGAGTACCCGGGGTGGTTTTGATTTACCAACAATACCAGTAAGCACACAGATATAAACACTGCGTGGTTCAGAGACGACTATTGTGTGAGTATCGTTGCAGATTCGTCACACAACCAGGCATACACTCAAACTAAAATTAAAATAGACATTTTTCGCAAATATCTTCTGACATGTGGATAAAACTAATTCATCCCAACCTTCAATATTTACAATGAGGAATATTTATGGTATAAAAAATTGTCGACTTTTACCTATGTGTGGGTCCATTTGTTGGCGATTCTGCCGACGAACTGGGCTTACCTTCTGTGAGAGAGGTTCAAAATGAGTGGAATCACCGAAGCACAGAGAGCCCTCCTTGACAGGTTGATCAATGCGGGGATGATCAGCCAAACTGAGTTAGAGGAGTTTCTCAACCAATTTAAGTGGAGGCTGACCGAACAAGGAGAGAAATGGGGGCGTTTTTTCGGAAGACTCTGTATTTGGGATTCGAATTTCAATTCATTCAATTTCCAACTCGGAGACGACCCAGGGGATGAGGCCGAGGAGTATCAATTCGGCAATCTCATCAGCGGTCAAGAAGCTATCACAGAGTTCCTCAGGCTGGGACATAAGCCGGCCTCGCTCTGGGCGCAAGGCCGCTACATCGTGGCAAACCCGCAAAAAAACGACCTCGCGGGTATCGGGTCGCAATGGCAAAGAAGAAGGGACGCCGTTGCGTGCTACCCGATCTACGGATGGTTGGGAGACCGGGGAGGGGTTTGCTTACGAGACATGGATGTCGTCTCAAATAGCAAATTCCTCATTTGTAGAAAGAAGTGACAGTTCAGTTAGTTCCTTGAACCGTATGCTATGCGGCGTTCTCGATCTTATCTGTATCGGAACGCTCTAACTTCGCGGTTACGTTGCCTGTTCGGTGCATATGCCGTCTTGTGAGGAACGGCACCCACCTGCACCATCCCCTTGAATATTTTTGCAAAAAAAATACTGAAAGGGATGTATATAAAAATAGACGCTGACTGAGCGTCTATTTTTAGATTATGATATTTTGATGCAATCATGATAAATCTCGTCAGTGCCGCGGGCGGGAATCGAACCCGCACTCCCTTACGGGAAAGGGATTTTAAGTCCCTCGTGTATACCAGTTTCACCACCGCGACATATACAAAACGTAAAAAATATATCATATATAAGGCGGAAAATCAATACAGACAGTCTTATCCCCTGTTCATCCACCTATTCTCCACAGAAACCGAAAATTGTTGCTTGACACCAAATCCATACTGAAACATAATGAAATCAGGAAGACTATACATCTTCTGTACGCTAACTCCATATAAACCCCAAAGGAGGTGAAAGCTATGTGACAACAAAATAACCTTACAACTGAGTAAAGACAAACACAAAAATAAAATGCTGTATCACTTTTTAACTTTAGGCTAATGAAGACCGCATCATCATAAAAGACCGCCTTTCTCATATGAAAGACGGTCTTTATATTAAAGATACATTTAGTTATATACCTACTTCTTCCATTTCAATTCTTTCATTCCCTCTTTTTTATTTATCCATCTCCCCAACGCAAATAAGGCATCACTTAATCTGTTTAAATACTGAATTAAAACTATAGGCAGATCGTAGTGATCGCTCAATTTCACTAAATTTCGTTCTGCTCTACGGCAAATTGCCCGCGCATGAAACGCAAGCGCTGCTTCTTCTGTCCCTCCAGGTAAAATAAAAGCAGTTAATCGAGGAAGTTTTGTATCCATTGTATCTACCCACTTTTCAAGCACACTGACATCTCGTCTGGATAACCGAGGAACTTTTGTGAGTGTTGTCTGGACTGACGCAACTTGCGCGCCAATAGTAAAAAGCTTGCGTTGTATGGCAATCAATTTGGACACAGCATTCTTTGCCATTTTTTCTTCTCTTAGTTCAGCAATAAGAACTCCAAGCGATGAATTGAGCTCATCAATTTCTCCAATTGCTCCCATTTCAATACAACTTTTGCGTACGCGTTTCCCGCCGAGAAGAGATGTATCCCCTTTGTCGCCGGTTTTGGTATAAAGTTTTGGCATATAAAACATGCAGTATTATTATATGATATATAGCATATAATAAATATAGAATACATTCAATATAAATATTTTACTCTACTAATTTATAGATAAATAAAACCCACTTTATTGCGGGTTTTATTTTTATAGTTCGTAATTTTATATTTTAGCTACACCCCAAGCTATCCCCACAATTCAAACACTTGTAACAACTACCATTCCGTACGGTAATATGTCCACACGTCGGACATGCTGGTGCGTCTCCCATCATATTCGCAAGTGCAGCATCTGACGCATTGGCAAGCGCTTCTTCTTTTTCAAGAGTAGGTAATGGTGCCTGATTTGTATGTTCAGATATTTCAATAATTTCAGTCACTGTAGTCGTATCCAAATTCATTGTCTCTTGGGCTGCCTTACTTTCTGCAATTTTAGCTAGGTTTTCAAACTTCTTTTTTTGAATTCCTTTGGGTGGGACTTGTACGAAGTCAGTGCGTCCTAAATATTCCATACCAAGCACGCGAAACACGAAATCTATAATCGAAGTACAGTTCTTAATATTTGGATGATCAGTAAATCCGCTTGGTTCAAAACGGGTGAAAACAAAATTTTCTACATATTTCTCAAGTGGTACTCCATATTGAAGCCCCATAGATACAGAAATCGCAAACATATTGAGAAGACTCCGCACCGCAGCTCCCTCTTTGTACATGTCGACAAATATTTCTGCCAACTGGCCATTTGGATACTCACCGGTTCGCAACCAAATTTGCTGGTTGCCAACTTTTGCTGCGACGGTGATACCACTACGTTTGGCTGGAAGTCTTCGTTTCTCACCATGGAGATATACGCGTCGTTCCGCTACCTCGCCATCCTTGGTGTATGATTCCATTGGTGTACGAATACCTGCATGTTGGCTCAAAATTTGACTCGCCTGAAATATGGCATCATCCATTTCGTCAGCATGTACCATCTTGGAAATTTGCAAAACTTCTTCTGTGTGTTTTTCTATAATTTTTTCTTCAATCTTCAACTCAACTTTTTCTTCCTTTTCTTCAGTACTACTTTTTGACTTAGTAGATAATGGCTGACTTAATTTGCATCCATCACGATATAAAGCGACTGCTTTGAGACCAAGTCTCCATGATTCCCCATATGCGTGCTTTATATCCTCGACTGTTGCCTCATGAGGCATATTGATAGTCTTGCTGATTGCACCTGACAAAAATGGTTGCACCGCGGCCATCATCTTCACATGCCCAAGATAATGAATAAATCTATTTCCCTTTCTGCCATTTTTGTTTGCTGTGTCAAAGACAGGATAATGCTCGGGCTTCAAATGAGGAGCACCCTCTATAGTCATCGTACCACACACATATTCATTCGCAACATCTATCTGCTCACCGCTAAATTCAAGTCCCTTGAGCATGTTGAAATTGGGATCATTATATTCTTCTGCAGTAAACCCTGAACGTTTCATCACATCTTCACCAAGGGACCACACATTAAAAACAAATTTTATCTCAAATGCACCTTCAAGAGCTTTATTCACTTGTTTCAAATCCTCATCAGTAAATCCCTTTTCTTTGAGACTCTGCGCATTAATATAAGGTGCGTGCATGATATCGGCTGTACCACGCATATAATTGAGAATATCAACAACTTGATCATCAGAATAACCCAGATTTTTAAGTGCAGAAGGTACTGCTTCATTCACAATACGGAAATAACCTCCACCAGCCAATTTCTTGAACTTAACAAGAGCAAAATCTGGCTCTACACCAGTCGTTGCGCAATCCATGAGAAGACCAATCGTCCCAGTGGGAGCAAGAAGTGTTGTCTGGGCATTTCTATAGCCATATTGTTCACCCATTTCTACAGCTTCATTCCAACTTTCTCGAGCTGCAGCAATGAGATATGCAGGAGCATATTGAGGATTTATTGACACAGGTATAACATCGAGTTTTTCATATTCATGTATAGGAGCATTGAAAGCAGCTCGCCTATGATTTCTCATAACCCGCAACATATCTTTTCTATTGAATTCAAATTTTGGAAAAGGTCCAAGAAGGCGTGACATCTCTGCACTGGCCTTGTAACTTTCTGCGGTCATAAGTGCTGTAACAGACCCTGCAAATGCATAGGCCTCTTCTGATTCATAGGGGATACCTGCTGTCATGAGTACAGAACCAATGTTGGCATATCCAAGACCCAGTGTACGAAAATCATAACTCCCTTGGGCAATCTCTTTACTTGGGAATTGTGCCATAAGCACGCTTGTCTCGAGTACAATCGTCCATACACGTACTGCATGTTTGAAATTACTTACTTCAAATTCGTGGGCCTGTTGATTATAAAAATGAGCCAAATTGAGCGAAGCAAGATTGCATGCAGTGTTATCCAAAAACATATATTCAGAACATGGATTTGATGCATTTATTTTGCCGGACTGCGGACATGTGTGCCATTCATTTATAGTACCATCATATTGTATACCCGGATCAGCGCATGCCCATGCAGCATATGCAATTTTGTCCCACAAATAACGTGATTTAAGTGTCTTGCATGCACTCCCATCTGTACGCCAAGTGAGATTCCACGTACCATCATGTTCAAGAGATTCCATAAATTTGTGTGGCACGCGCACAGAGTTGTTTGAATTTTGTCCTGACACAGTGGAGTATGCTTCTCCTTCATAGTCACTTGGATACCCAGCAGCTATAAGAGCTGCAACTTTTTTTTCTTCTTTTACTTTCCAATCAATAAATAATTCAATGTCTGGATGATCCAAGTCAAGAGTAACCATTTTTGCCGCACGCCTTGTCGTCCCACCAGATTTGATAGCTCCTGCAGCTCTATCTCCAATACGAAGCCAACTCATAAGCCCGGATGACTTGCCACCGCCAGACAAAGGCTCACCCGCTCCACGAAGCGAGGAAAAGTTGGTTCCTGTCCCCGACCCATATTTGAATAACCGTGCTTCACGCACCCACAAATCCATGATACCTCCCTCATTGACGAGATCATCTTTGATAGATTGTATGAAGCACGCATGGGGTTGAGGATGAGAATAAGCATCTTTTGCCTTAGTCATGGCTCCTGTGTCTGGATTTACATAATAATGCCCTTGTGCTTCACTATTGATACCATACGCCCAATTAAGACCAGTATTGAACCATTGAGGTGAATTAGGGGCAGCCATTTGTCGCAAAAGCATGACAACAAGCTCTTCATAAAAAATTTGTGCGTCATCTTCACTCGCAAAATAACCATATTTTTCTGCCCAATAGCGCCATGTGCCTGCCAGACGATGCACGGTTTGCTTCACGCTTGTTTCGGCTCCAAGCATAGGAGAGCCATCAGCATTAAGCTTCTGTGTACCGTCTGGATTATATTGAGGTACGCCTGTTTTCCGAAAATATTTTTGGGCAATAATGTCTGTCGCTACCTGAGACCATTGTCTTGGTATTTCTATATCTTTCATTTCAAAGACAACCGTCCCGTCAGGTTCGCGAATAACAGAAGTACGCTTCTCGTACTCAACCATGTCGAATGGATTAACCCCATCGACGCTAAAAATACGCTTAATACGAAGACCGTCTTCGGGATACATAAAAGAAATATCTGTCTCTTGCCCCAGTTTTATTTTGGAGACAAGTTTTGAATCAATAGGTCCCATACAATATGAGAAAAGAAAAATTAAGAGCATGGGAGAATATATAATTTTCTCCAATTTTTCTCAATATTCCTTTTGGTCAGCTGAGATAAAAAGAACGTCCCCGGTATCAAGACGCTTTTTTGGTGCCACAATATATAGTATTTTATTTAATTTTTGAGCACAATATATAGTGTAATGGACAGGCATTAGCTATTATAGCACAGCGCTATGCACGGGTAAACTATTTATACGACACTACGTTTTTTGCTTCATATAGCTCCAAAACAAATGGCTACTACATTGGTATACTAACTTATCCACATGACGTCTACAATATATGTCTACAAGCTGTGCAAAATTGATTAATATAACAAAATCACGTACAATACTTTCCAAAGAAACAAAGCGATATATACTGCAAAATCCTATGCATGAAGAAATATATAACCTTGACGAAAATCTAAAACCACGCCTAGTAGACCCCAGCGTATCATCTGATGAAGGCGTCGAGGAAAAACAGATAGAGATTACCCTCAGGCCACAACATTTACATGATTTCGTAGGACAAACACATATCAAAGAGCCTCTCACCATATCTATAGAAGCATCTAAGAAACGAAATGAACCTATTGAACATATCTTGCTATATGGCAATCCTGGTCTTGGCAAGACTACACTTGCCCACATCATTGCCCATGAGATGGGGGTTAACATAAAGGTAACCTCAGGTCCTGCCCTCGAACGAGTCGGAGATTTGGCAGCCATTCTGACTAATCTTGAGCAGGGAGATATCTTGTTCATCGATGAAATACACCGTCTCAACAAAACAGTTGAGGAAACTCTCTATAGTGCCATGGAGGACTATGCCCTTGATATTATCATAGGCAAAGGGCCCGCGGCTCGCACACTCCGTATGCCACTAGAAAAATTTACGCTCATAGGAGCCACAACAAAATTAAATTTATTATCTTCTCCCCTTCGTGACCGTTTTGGACATGTGTATCACCTGAACTTTTATGAACACAACGATATAGAGACAATCATACATCGCAATGCAAAAATCCTAAACGTAGAAATTCACAAAGATGCAGCTACTACTATCTCCACAAGAGCACGAAAAACACCACGCGTTGCCAATAGACTCCTCAAACGCGTACGTGATTATGCAGAGGTACGCCATGATGGTATAATATCTCATGATATTGCCAAAGATGCTCTCAATTTACTCAACATAGATATTCATGGACTGGATGAAGTAGACAGAAAAATTCTTGATACCATCACCGGACAGTTCAATGGAGGCCCGGTAGGTCTCAATACACTTGCCGCTGCTGTGGCAGAAGAAATGGATACTATAGAGACAATATATGAACCATATCTCATGCAGATAGGTATGATAGAACGAACCCCAAGAGGACGCAAAGCTACAAAAAAAGCATATGAACACCTTGGGAAAAAATGGACTAACCAAGAAGGATTATTGTAAATTCAAAATTTGAATTCCGAAACAATTTTACATCATAAAATTTGAAATCCTAAATTAAAAATTGTGATTAGCATCCCTCTCTACATATTTCTCTTCGTGTATCTCATATTCTTGTGTATATTCCTCATTTTTTCTATTATTAATTTTTACCATGTTGTCGTAACTGGTTCCTTTACATTTGCGAGTTTTATTATTAGCTTCATGGTATTTGTACTTACAATACTTACTCTCTACTTCACGTGGCAGCTCCTCGCCCCTATCAATTGGCAACAGCAAGTCATTCTATTTAATATAGAATGGTTCCAATAAATATATATGAATGTTTCAGAAATCATAAAACAAAAATCCTACGAAAAAGTCCTGCATATATTACATAGACACCCTTTGACATTTATACCTACTATCATTTTATTTATCGTCCTCCTGTCTATCCCCGTAATCGTTTATTTTCTTGTAGATAATCTCTTCCCTTCTCTTCTTGAAAATTTTCCTTTTTATCCACTCGCCGTAGTCATGGCAAGCATATACTACTTGTCTACCTATCTATTTTTCTACATGTGGTTTATTGATTTCTATCTGGACATGTGGATTGTTACCAATGATCGCATTATAGACATCGAACAACATAGTTTATTTAGTCGAACAATCACTGAGCTTGATCTTTTCCGCATCCAGGATGTGACAACGAATGTTCAAGGTGTTTTTTCCACTATTTTTCGATATGGTGATGTCTCGATAAAAACAGCATCTTCGACATCTACGGTTGTCTTCAGAGATATCCCCGATCCAAATTTTATTCGGGAACAACTCATCAAACTTGCTGATGAAGATAGGCGATTCCATCAAGGACAAGAGATGTAAATACCAGATATGTTTGAATGGTTTTTCATGTTTTCATTTCAAAAACAACTCATTGTCGGATACGCGATCATAGTCAACCTAATCGCGTTCTTTTTTTATGGGGTGGATAAAATGAAAGCAATATCAGGACATAGACGCATAAGTGAAAAAATACTCTGGACACTCGCACTTGTAGGTGGCTCTGTTGGTGCACTCATTGCTATGAATATTTTCAGACATAAAACTAAAAAATTGTCTTTTCAGCTTATTTTAGCTATTATTTTGTCTCTTCAAATCACCGCATTAATATTCATACTAAATTAGTACTATTTATCCACAGGCTTATTATTGACGTCCACTTCTAGACATGGTGCCATATACAGTGGTGGGTCACAACACGGAAGAAAAAAATGCGAAAGCAAGCAGCGCCAGAAGGCGCAGAGGCACGTCCAGTCTTGGACTTCAAGGCTGAATGCGTGCTGTGTAAGGCTACGGGCATTCACCGACGGGATCATGACCCCGAAGGTGTGGGGTTCGTCTGCTACCGGTGCAACGGCACCGGCCACATCACCCTGAACCTGTGGCATGTGAGCGGGCATTACTGGGACTATGAGTTCTTCTCGGGCAGAAAGATCATCACTGAGGTGAGACAGATCTATGCCCGTCGCGGACTCCGCTTCATCAACAACACCCCGAAGTGTGTCCCGTGGGGGACACCCGTGTCCTACGATACCTTCCTCGCCGGGGCAATGCCCACGGCGTAAACCCCCTATGCTCCCGCAGGAGCACGCCGCCCGTGGCCGCAGACAAGCAGACAAAGATTTTCTGCTCTGTCTCGCGGCGCGGGCAAAAAAGAAATAAAAAACCGCTCGCATCACGAACGGCTTTTATGTTTTCAAATACTTCAGTGCTAGAGTGCTCAAGTGACTATTCTGCCGACCTACCACCATATTCACCAGTCTCAGTATTTACCAAAATTTCTTCACCTTCTTTGATAAATATAGGCACATGAATCTTGAGACCATTATCAAGTTCAACTTCTTTGGTGACATTGCCACCTGCTGTGTCACCTTTGACTGCTGGAGGTGCTGTTATTACTTTGTATACAATTTTTTTAGGCAATTGAATTGCTACTACATTCCCTTCATATAAAGATGCAATCACCATAATCCCTTCTTTAAGATATTTTGTATCATCGCCGATAATATCAGACGACACGTCAAGTGTTTCGTAGGAGTCAGTGTTCATGAAAGAAAAAAATTCACCATTTTTGTACAAAAATTGTATATTTTGACGCTGCACTTCAACGACATCAACATTTTCTCCACTTTTATATGTCATTTCAGTCCCTTTACCACTAGAAATATTTTTTAATTTTGTTTTGGTGAAGGCTTGTCCCTTACCCGGATTCACGAATTGGCAACTAGTCACTACATACAATTCATTATTGTGTCGTATGACTGCGCCCTTTCGAATATCTGTAGTATCTCCCATATGTATAACTTTATGATTGAAATATTTCACTTGCAGGTAATGCTAGCACATCATTAATATTTTTGCAACCCGCGAAGGCCTGTACAATACGATCTATACCCATAGAATTCCCCGTACATGCTGGCAAATGTTCTACCGCTTCTACAAAATCTTTATCTATCTCATAATCATCAAGTCCCAATCGCGCCCGCTCATTTTTATCTTCTTTCAAGCGCTCTAGTTGTTCCTGTGCGTCAGTCAATTCAGTGAAGCCATTGGCAATCTCAACACCGTCAATATATGACTCAAACCGTTCAGCATACCCAGGCTCTTTTGTAGAACGTTTTGAAAGAGATGCCATGAGCGCAGGATAATAATAAATAATTTGTGGTTCATCAACCCCCAAATTGGGTTCTATGGCATCCAAAAAAATTCTATAAAATAATTCTTCATAACTTTCTTCTTTGTTTGGTCTAAAACCCTTCTCTACACACAATTCATACATAGACGATACATCAAGATAGTTATCTAATTCTATTCCGACATACTCCCTCCACAAATCACGCATATGGGTTCGCTTCCATAATTTTTCCAGAGAAGAAGGGACATCAAAATTTTTTATTTTCAAACCTTGCGCTATGTATTGAAACATACGTTCCATATCATCCATAAGTGCAAAAAAATCATGATCCAATCGATACCACTCTATCATGGTAAATTCAGGATTATGTGTACCACCAAAACTTTCGTGATCACGAAAGGATTTGCATATACTAAATATATTATTGCCAAATCCTGCTGCCAACAATTTTTTCATAGCATATTCAGGATATGTATGTAGATATCCATAAAATGGCTCATGGTGTTCATTGTGTATAGTAATATGCATGGCCTGAATATTTGGTTCCTGTCCTGCTGTCTTCAAAATATGTGGTGTCTCAACCTCCAAAAAATTTTGATCCCAAAAAAATTCGCGAATCAAACGCACGATATGTGAACGCATGATGATGTGTTGTTTATTTTTTGATATATGAAATATATGTGACATATTTCTATTAGATTAAATATATAAAACAATATACCAACCATATAATAAAAGCAAGTACTTCACTTAATTCTTAATTTTAGGTAAAACAAAATCCGCCTTTGAAAGCGGATTTTGTGTGGCCATACAGTAGCCCAGTACCGTCTGGTACTGGGTAAGGGCTATTTGTTAATAAACCCTTCTTGTGAAGTAGTATATCACAAACTTCACATGAGCGGTAGACCGGATTCGAACCGGCGACCTTCTCCTTGGCAAGGAGACGTTCTAGCCAACTGAACTACTACCGCATGTGCGATATATTTTATCAAAGGAAATATATATCTGCAAATGTATCGTTGCGGGGGCCGGATTTGAACCGGCGACCTTCGGGTTATGGGCCCGACGAGCTGCCTGACTGCTCTACCCCGCGATATTATAGTGTGCCTATTATAATAGAAAAGGCTCAAAATATCAAGCCTTGAGCGGGCAAGGGGAAATCTCACTCGCCCGTTGGGCTCTTTGAGAAACCTTCGGGTTTCTCAATACTCTTCCTCAACAAGAGAAAACTACCGTTTTCTCCCTTTCCCTGTTCGATTCCCTACTTCACTCACAAAACAAAACAGAACTAAAGCCCTGTATTATTTTGTGTTGGAGCGGGCAAGGGGAATCGAACCCCTGTCACAAGTTTGGAAAACTTGGATAATAACCATTATATGATGCCCGCATAACGGCAGTCAGTATACAAAAAAACTCTGCCATTGTCAATGACAGAGTTTGATAATATCTGCACATTATTTTGATATCAAACTATTCCAATCGGCTACAAATTTAGCAAGCCCAGCATCAGTCAAATCGTGATGAATATCATATTCACCCCACTTTTTATCCAAAACCACATCCTCATACAATAAATCCTTCATTATACCTTTGTCATACATATATCCGTCACTTGGTACCTCCATAGCGTGTTCTGCCCACTGCAACAAAATTTTTGCCGGTGCCGTCACCAAATCAACTCCAAGTTTAAGACAATATTCGAAGTGTTCATATGTGCGCACACTTGCCGCAAGTAATTCAACATGTCCATCGCTCTTAGCAAACATAGCATGAACATTTTCAATAAAACTCATCCCATTTTCTCCTTGATCATCAAGTCTGCCAATAAATGGTGACAAAAATACATCACCTTTCTTCACACCACGAGTCGCTACATACACCGCGGCAGCCTGTTGTTGAGAAAAACACAGCGTCATATTTACTCGCATGCCTTCACTCGTCAAAATATGGGCCGCCTCAAGTCCAGATGCAGTAATAGGTAATTTAATATGAGCATTTGGAATCCATGTGTTCATTTCACGAGCTTGTACCAACATTTCTTCAACCGGTGTCTCGGCATCAGCATATACTTCTACTGACACTGATCCTTGCGGAATCATGCGTGAAATCTCCTGTACCACTCCTTTGTAAAAATTATTAATATCCTCGGATGAAAGTCTTTCCCCATTTGAAAGTTTATTTTTTAACTCTGGATTCTTTGCAATAAGACTAGGATTAGTAGTTTGTCCATCAAGAAAACCTAACGCACTCAAAACCTGTTTTGTCTCTTGTGGGTCTCCACTATCTAAGAAAATACGTGTTTTTATATTTTGTGGTCGCATAAAAATATTATTAATGATTACATACATAGTATAACGATCAAACAATTTTGTATCAATGTGTATAACAAAACCGCCTCAAAGGCGGTTTGTCGGGGTGAAAGGACTTGAACCTTCGGCCTCATGGTCCCAAACCACGCGCTCTAGCCAACTGAGCTACACCCCGAACAAAATTTTAAATTTAAAATTTAAAATTAAGTTAGTGCCGAGGGCCAGGATTGAACTGGCGACACAAGGATTTTCAGTCCTCTGCTCTACCACTGAGCTACCTCGGCCTTAAAAAATAACAGTTGACAATGTACTATCAACAATTAACAGTAGTTCCTCTTGTTAACTGCCAACTTCAGAAGTCAACTGTCTAACAGTGGACCCGAGGAGATTCGAACTCCTGACCTCCTCGGTGCAAACGAGGCGCTCTACCAGCTAAGCTACGGGCCCTTTTATAAGCGAAAAAATTATATCAACACTTACAAAAAAAGTCAAGCATGCTATACGAAAACCCTTATAAACTATATCTCATCTATACCTGTCGTAAACCTTAACTTCATTTCTTCTCGTTGTTCACGTCTTAAATCTTTGAATGTCTTCTGCGTCCATGGGTGCTCTTTTAGTATTTCAGAAATCCACTGCCCCCCAAGAAGATGGGGCATCATAATATAGTCCGCCCCTTCTTCGTACAAATCATCGAGATGAGTATTATGATACAAATTAGCAATAACTATACATTTTTTATTTGTTTTACGTATATGTTGTATCATTGTCTTTTGGTCATCTGATTCGGGTATAGTAGATATAACCATTTTTGCGCTATCAAGAGGTAAACTTTCCAAAAACTCGACATCAGCGGCATCGCCAAAGAAGGCCGGTATTCCCCTATGTTTTAATTTCAAAATAGAATCGGGGTTATAGTCAACTACTGCAAAAGAAATCTTTTTTTCTGCAAGCGCCTCACACACTTTCCAACCAATCCTATGATATCCGAAAACAAGTACAGAAAATGTCTCCGCTTCATTTGCTTCTTTTTGCGCGGTGTCTTTGCCAAATTTCATAAGAAATGGCAATACTTTCTGATATAGTTGTTCATTGTATGTGATGAGGTAGGAAGAAATAACAATAGTAACAAGAGCTACAATAGTCAAAATAGCCAATTCAGGGCCACGAAGATAGCCAAGTTCTTGCCCCTTAAAAATGAGTATAAAACCAAACTCACTCACCTGCGCTGCTGTGATCCCAGCAAGAAAAGCACTTCGGCGCGTATACCCCGTATGTCGCATTACAAAGTACAAAATAATAGGATCAGCAATCAAGACAAACACAGACAATATGAGACCGGGAACAATTGCTGAGTGTATATCACCCAATTGCAATTCGCTACCAAGAACAACGAAAAAAAGCACAATAAAAAAATCCCTCAAGGGACGGATGCGGCTACTAATCTCTGGCTGATATATCGACGCACCAAGAGAAATACCCGCGATAATTGCCCCGATCTCAATACTAAATCCAGCCCAATAGACCACACTTGCAATACCAAAGCACCAGGCAATCGTAAAGATAAATAATAATTCACCACTACGTGCAATACGATCCATGAGAACCGGAAGGAGATACTTTGCAAGCAAAAATACACCAACACCAAGTAATACTCCCTTGCCACACGTCAAAAGCATGGTGGTGTACCAACCATTCGAATTTAGAGAGGAAGTATTCAAAAAAATCATGATGACAACAGCCAGTACATCCTGAACAAGAAGAACACCTACAATATAACGACCATACACTGTTTCCAAATCACGTTTGTCTGCCAATATCTTTATGACAATAATGGTGCTCGAAAAAGTAACTGCTATGGCGATAAAAATGGAAGGTAAAAAAGAAAAACCTAAAAATAACATGATGATAAAACCAAAAAAGGCGGTAAATAAAAATTGCCAAATACCACCTATCAAAACCAACTTACCCATTTTCTTTATATAATCAAAATTGAGACTCAACCCCACAATAAATAGAAGTAGCACAATACCAAACTTTGCAAATGTATCAAAAAAAGATTCCCCTCCATCAACGATATTTAAAAATAATGGACCTGCAATTAAACCAGCAATAATATAGGCCACAATAAGTGGCTGGCGCAATAAACGCATGATAAATGCAATTGAAACAGTAATCCCCAACACTACAGAAATCTGCAAAAAAATATTATCTAACATATCAAATTAACTTTCTAAACCAAAACTTATATTCCGTAATATTAACTGACAAACAATAGGCCCGCCAAACTTGCTAGTATAATAACTACCACGGATACCAAAAACTTAATTGCGAATTTACGATTACCCTGCAAAAATGAATATCCGGTTTTTGAAAGAAGATTTGTTGCATTTACGAGAATAAATGTAATCAATGCTGTTTTGAATGTAATTGTCTTGCCTGCCATGTCAGCAAGATTGATAACTATGGCATCAATACCAGCAAATGAAGCAATAACAGAACTTATCATAAAACCAGAATTACCAAACAGCACGAGACAAATTTTAGTTACCAACTTTACACTAATCAAAATAAAAGCAAATTTAATTGCTGGTTTGAGCGCAAAAATTTTTCTATCATCTTCTTTTACTTTTTTGTTCCGCACTGGAGCATCACTTGCCTGCGATTCCTTTTTTGACAGATGAACTGCAGCAAGCACGCCAGCAGCGATAATAATCAACAAAAGGGTTGGGGTTATAGACGCAAGCCATCTGCCATTCAAAGGCCCTACCAACAAAAATATTTGCAAAAAACTCGCGAGATTTGCAAGTATAGCTGCGCCTACCAAAGAGTCAACAATATGTGCTTTCTTACTTTTTTGCGCAAGTGATTGTGTTGTTGAAGTCGAAGAGATAAATCCACCGACAAAACTTGTCAAAGTAAAACTCTTTTTATTTCCAACCAATTTACCAAGCAAATAACCAACCACATCGATACCAGTCACAAGAGCAATAATAAGCCACAATTTCCTCGGATTGAAAATTTCTAACATCGCAAATTTCCCCAAACCAATACCATAACTATCCAAAAGTGTTGAAATATAAGGAATATCGGTCAACAAAAAAGGCTTATTAGGAAGAAAAGGCAAAATAACAAGTGTAATAATCGCGTAACTAATAAAAGATTCAAGCTCACGCTGAGACAATCCCCCAACAACCTGGCGTGTTCTTGTTTTGATAGATAGAATAAGAAGGACCACAACTAATAGCGCTACCACCAACTGCAAAGCCAACAAAGCTGATGTGATAAAAAAACCAACAAGAAATGTAAAAACGATAGAAATCTCACTCGTGAGACCGGCGCGTTTTGTAATAAGTGAACCAAGTATATAATACGTCACAACCAAAACACACAACAAGATTGTCAGAATCAAAAACATTGTTGATATTTGCTGTGAATAAAAAAATCCTGCCAAACCACCGAGTAGACAAATGAGCGCGTAGGTACGTATACCACCGACAGAGCCGGGCCTATCACTTTGCCCACCGCTCTCTCGTTCAAGCCCGATGACTGCACCCAAAATAACTGACAACAACAATTGAAATGGAAGTGTTGTAAACATATTTTTTTAAATAAATATAATGATAGTATAACAAAAAAATACAAAAATTACTAAGTTTCATCCACTCAAATACGCACACACCCATAATTTATTCATCGTTTATTATCAAACTAACAAATTCAAAAATACTTCTAAAAAAATAGAGTTGCATTATTGCAGTATCTTAGTAACCTCCCAATTTTCAAACACTCGGTCTATATCGACTCTGTGAGTTATTGACTGGCCTACAAAAGAATCTCTAAATTCCGTCACATAATAAGAATAGCCTGATTCAGTAGATTCTCCTAATCCAACACAAAATACAGCCTCGAAGTTGTGTCTTCCAAAAATATTTTCTCGGACCCTACTTCTTAGAAAATACCCGGCACCATCAAAGAATACAACCAAAACCTTACCAGATGCATATTCAGGTCCTCTCTTGATCTTAAGTTCTATTGCATCAATAATTCGCTGTTCTCCGCTAGGCCATTTTCTTCCTTGCGGAATCTCTAGGGCATTAACATGTTCTGTGGGAAAGACTATTCTTCTATCTCTATCGACAATAAAACCATCGCCATCATTATCTTCCATAAAAGTTATGTCACGCCCATGCATCTCTCGTAGGACAACACAAACTAGCCAGTTACCCCAGGCCTCTCTTGGTAGAAGATTGAAATTCTTGAATGGTCTTGAAGTCCACAAAAATCTAGGATCCTTAACCAATGGCTCAAAATCCTTCAATACGATTTGCAAATCTTTGATTAGTTTTCTTTCTGTATAAAAGAACTCGCTAAGATCCATACATATAACAGTTTAGAACAAAAAAGACTCTATTAAGCCTTTTTTGTTATTGTAATTACAAACGCGATTTGTAATTAAAAGCGTGGGGGTCATTAACGCAATTCGAACCGGAAACCAAAGGGTTGGTAAAGAAAAGGATGACTGTCGATGAATATTTGGCACATCAGCTGGAGGAAGAAACGGCTGATTCTAAGCAAATTTCAAACATTTTGGATTCGGAGGCAGAAGTGTGGCTTAGGGTGCATTGGCAAATTTCTGAGAAGTTATTTTTGTTTTGGTATATCTGGCTGAAGGATAATACGGCTATGGTGAAGGAGTTTGTGGAGGAGATTAAGCAGGCTATTTCAAAATTTATTGTTTAATCGACATTTCTAATTTTTTTAGTGGTCTTAAGCACCATCGTAGCCTTTTGCAATCATTCTCGTCTTTTTGCGAGCCATAAATCCCGCTACACTTTGTACAGATTTTGTAGGCAGTCGTATAGTTTTGAAGCGGTTATGTAGTTCATAGGTTTAAGTTAAATTTGTTGATCAGTATCATTTTCTTCTTTGGCATACATTCGAAAATCATTATTCCCAAGACGTAACATATAGTCACTGATCTGAATAATTAATTTTCTAACATCTGCATCTTTGTGTAAGTATAGTTTCTTGACAATATCGAGCACATTTTTTTCTCTTGTAATTCGTAAAAACCTGTCCTGATACTTAGCCTTAACCATTCTAAGTAGACATTGGGATACAAGTAGTGAGTAATCTTCAGCCAGTGAATTCAATACTTCAAGTACTCGGTAGTCTGGATCAATAATTCCCTTTGTTTGATTCAACGTTTCCAAAAGTGTTTCCAGCATCCACTCATTATCGAAAAAACCAACACGTAACCACCACCCAAACTCTTTCAATTCATCCGTGGTTCTTGATTCTTTTAGTCGTTTATCCCAAAATATTCTTAATCGTTCTTTGCTTGGCTCGCTATCTCTAACAGCATTCTCGCTTGCAATATATACTCGCCCAGAAAAGTTTACTGCCCAGCTCTTTTGCTCCCGATTGGCTTTGGTGTCTAACAATTGTAATAAGGGATCATCATATTCAATAATCTCATAGAAATAAGCAATCATTAAATGTTCAACAAGTCTTTGAAATAAATCAACAGGTCTCCTGTTTTTCTTTAAACTGGTTTTCTGAAGTTCATTGATTGCCTGTTCATATTGCGGTCGCAATTTCTCGAATATTTCAGGATATACAGCATTTATTAAATATGTTTTCCATGCAGCACACCTTCTTTCCAGATCATTAATGGGAAACAAATTTTCAATAATATTTTCAGTCCATTTTTTATCGTATATAAATATCCATGGGAAAAATCGCCCATAAACTGATCTGATGGTGAGACCAGGTTCTTTTTTAATATTAAGGTGATCTAATAATTTCTGTTTAGCTTCTTCTGTAATCCTACTGTTATTTTTTTTCTTCAAGTGCCTATCGTGCCAGAAGATGTAATTAAATAATGCATGAAAAGCCTCACCTCGTGCGGTATTAATGGATATTGTGTAATAGTCGCTATTGTCACCTCCATATTTTTGTTCATGTTCCAAGTCAGGTTCTCGATTTTCACAAACATATTCTATAACTTCCCAAACAACTTCCTTAAGACTGAAAGGTATTTCCTGTTTTGATGAACTTAATCCATTTTCAAGGAGATCTGCCATATACTGAAAACAATTATTCCAACCATCTTCATCAGTCTGTATCTCAGCAAGTTCATTGGATTTAGCTCTATCAACATATATTTTCATTAATTCTAATACCGGCACCCATTCAATAATTCCTCCTGCTCTCAAAGCCTCACGTAAACCAAAGAATAGCTTATAAATGTATATTGGATGTAGATTTTCATTTTTGAAAAGAAGTGCATTTTTTGAATATTTTTCGCTGTTATTTTTTACAGCTTCTGCCAGCTCTCTTCCAAGCCCCATCCTGGATGGTTCTTCAAAGCCTTTCTTTGGATTCCAGGTAATTAAATATTCTATTAAGTTTTCCAATGAAACAGCATCTAATTCTTGCGACTTTTTTGGGGCGGTTGGACCTGTCCAAGAGGTAATTACACCACTGTAATGTGGGGTGAATTTAGACTCATCATCTCCATTAAGAAGTTCTGAGTAAATATCTTTCCATTCTTTCTTAAGCTGGTCTCGGATAATATAGAATTTTCTTAATTTCCAGTATCGTGCATAATTATCATCTTTTTCCTTAATTTTTGGCCCCTCGGAAATTAGAGCCAAATAATTATTTTGAACAGTTTGTTTTAATTTGCCGAAAATGCTTGTAAGTAGTTCATCAAGTTCTTTTTCGGCTTCGTGGTCATTAAAAAAATCGATTACTAATTTACCTACCCCATCAAGACAATCGTTTGGATATTTCGCGTAGAAATAAAGCTTAATTCGCAGAAAAACAGCATGAGCCTTTTCATCTATTAAGGAGTCTATTTCCTTAACGATATTAATCTTCTTTGATTTACATTCAGCAAGGTGTTTTTCCAGAAGAAATATTATACCGTCTAGAAGTCTGTTCATTACATCGTCACTATAACTTTCACTTACGGCAATGGATGATCTCCATATTTGGCTATATTGACCATTATCATCAGATAATTTAATCGAGTCATTTAATTTGTTAACAAGTAATTTAATATACTCAGGGTAATCGGAAACCGAAGACCCTTTAATGGTATTTATTATTTCACCATATTGATAATTATCCGCGTAACCATTAATTTCACGTAAACGTGATTTTGGTTCTTTGCTTTTCCGAACTTTAAGAATGTTTTTGGCAAGCAGTAGCGCAGCTTCTTTCTTTCCTGATTGTATTAAAAATTCTAGTAATTTATTACATTCGTAAATTAGAAAATCATGATTATATTTTATATCTTCCACCCATTTCTGTTTTGATAGTATACCCACCACCTGGACGGCTTTATCAATTGACATCTGAATAGCAGAAGACACAAAATATTGTCGAATAAACCTACTTTGATCATCAATTTTATATTCATTCCTATACTTTTTAATTAAGTCTATTAGTTGATCTGAATTTTTATCCGCAATCTTAACCAAAAATTGGCCTACCTGCATTTTTGGCTTTAGGAACTTATTACTTCTTAAAAATTCAAACCAACAATTATCGACATTATTGAAAAAATAAGTATATGTTGCGGTGTTTCTACTTAACAATTTACCTATCTCATCCGCACCAGTCTTTGTTACACCTTGGACAAATAGCTGATCAATTTTTTCATATATTTTGTGTTGATCAGGTAATACGTATTGCAATAATAATTCGTACAATTCATCAACCTTAGAAAGGAATTCTGTTCGCTTATTAAAATATTCATCTGGGTAGTGTGAAAAGCTTGCAAAATATTCGTTTAATGTATTCCAATGGGCCCATGCCGCTTTTTCAATATTTGAAATATTCCCATAGGGGTCAAACGCTTTGCTAATTTGATTAATACCGGAACTATCATTAGACTTATTTTCCCCCTTCACTTGCTTGTAGGGGCGAGTGAGGACACCGAAAATGTGACGAATAGCGTTAGCAACTGGAGGAATCCAGTCTGGGTGGTTATCTTTAATTGATAAGGTGTATACAGCACCTTTAAAAATTTGAGCTACCTGAGGATCAATTTCATGTAATTTATTAAATATTTCTTTCTGGGTTGGATTCATTGCAAAACCGAGAGCAGATTCGTTGGTTGATATGTAGCTATTTTGGTTCGCATCTTCAACTCCACTCGAAGAAGTCTTCTTAAGTCTAATACTTCTTCTTTTGCCAGGCTCACGAGAAATTACGCCTGCTTTTTCTAATTTTTCAAGAAGTTGATATATAGACTGATCTGACTTTACTTTCATTGCTTCCTTCATCTCTACAATGGTTGGTGGTACTCCATTTTTACTAAAAAACTCTTCAATCGTGTGAAGTAAATCTAATTGTCTATTAGTGAGTTTTTGGGCTTTCATATTTGGTAAATTAAAATATATGAGTATAACTACACATTTATATTATTCTCATATTTTTATCTTGTCAAATTTCTGCTAAATGTTCGAACCTCAAACCAAAAGGTATTTTGTCTTTATTTTAAGCCATTTTCTTTTCACAGCTTCCTCAAACAAGCCAAATAGTCTCCCCAAAGTTCGAACCCCGCTACGCTAAAGCTTCGCGGGGCGCAGCCGCATAGATGCGAGCAAAAATGAATCTTTCTCACAAAACAAAATTCCACCTCTTCGGTGGAACTAATGATGGTGGACCCTACGAGATTCGAACTCGTGACCTTCTCCATGCCATGGAGACGCGCTAGCCAGCTACGCTAAGGGCCCTTATAAACCGAAAAAATTGTATCACTTTTTATTCATTCTGTAAACATACAATTCGATAGTAAAAAACACATAAACATGGTATACTGCATATATCAAATTTCAATTTGTAATTTGTTTTTATGTTACCTACTTCGACACTTGAATCTATCCTCAAAAAAAGTTTCAAATTTTCGACAAACACAATAAAAACGTATTTAGGCGAGGCAGAAAAAAAACGAAAAGATCTAGAGACTTACCTTATTGACCAAGAAATTGTCGACGAGGAAAAGCTCTATATGGCAGCTGCCAAAAAACTCGATATATCTTATACAGGGCTCAAAGGGAAAGAGATCAAAAAAGAAATAATCAACCTTGTACCTGCATCTTTTGCTGCTACACATGGGGTTATAGCATTCCACAAGACCCCAGACGAGATACAAATTGCGATGCTTGACCCCACAGATATACAAACTATAGAATTTTTACGCAGAAAAATTGGTCTCACTCCCAAAACCTACATGACATCTCCGAGCGACCTCAAAGAAGCGCTACGTACATACCACGCTGATCTATCATCAGATGAGACAATCATCCAGTTGAATACTGAAGGGCAAGCAGGCAACGAAAAAGATCTCAAAAAAGCTGCTGAGGAGTTGCCCATCATCAACATTGTAAATTCTGTTCTCGAACATGCAGTCTATGAAGGAGCGAGTGACATTCATGTCGAGCCTACCGACCGAGAAGTTGCTGTGCGCTACCGCATAGACGGCATGCTGAAGCAAGTTATGACACTCCCCAAACAAGTCCAAAATGGTATAGTAGCACGTGTAAAAATCCTTGCTAAATTAAAAATAGATGAACACATGATTCCTCAGGATGGAAGGTTCAAAATCCAAATTCAGGATGAAAAATTATCATTTCGTGTATCTATCATGCCTGTATACGATGGAGAAAAAATAGTTATGCGTCTCCTACATGAAGGACAAAAACCATTAAGCCTTGAAGAATTAGGATTTTTACCAAATATAAAAGAAGAGGTAGAGGATGCAATCAAAAAGCCACATGGTATGATCCTCGTTACCGGTCCTACGGGAAGTGGCAAAACCACTACACTCTACTCTGTGCTCGGCATACTCAATCAGCCACACGTAAATATATGCACCATAGAAGATCCTATTGAATATCATGTAAATGGCATCAATCAAAGCCAAATCAATCCAAAAGCGGGATTCACATTCGCGAGTGGACTACGTGCATTTCTACGCCAAGACCCAGATATTGTGATGGTTGGAGAAATACGCGACAAAGAGACGGCGGAAATAGCTATACACGCGGCCATGACAGGACACCTCGTATTATCCACACTACACACCAACGACGCACCAACTACTCTCCCCCGTCTTATTGATATGGATATACCTCCATTTCTAGTTGCTTTTACTTCCAATATCATCGTTGCCCAACGTCTTGTCAGAAAAATTTGTCCCCATTGCAAAAAAGAATTAAGGCTTTCAAAACAAGAACTTAAGCAACTGAGTAAACTCATAGAAATGAAAAAACTGGTCAATTTATTCAAAACACAAAACATACATCTTAATACCAAAGAGCGCAATCTTGATTCTATGGTATTTTATAGAGGGGAAGGATGTAGCCGCTGCCACAAAAGTGGATACAAAGGGCGCATCGGCATCTATGAAGTGCTCACCATAAATGAAAACATCACAAAAATGATAAACAGCCGTGCAAATGCGCAAGATATCAAAGAATATGCGGAAAAAAATGGCATGGTCAATTTATTTGAAGATGGACTCATAAAAGCAAAACAGGGAATCACCACCATAGAAGAAATATTACGTGTTACCAAAGAGTAATTTCATAATTTGAATACTGAAATGACCTCAAAAAAACGAGAATTATCTCGGTTTGAACAACAACTAAACGATTGGATCTCAAACCATCTTGTCCGTGTAAAAATAATGGACAAAATTTTCTTTTTGGATCATCTACGTACGATGTTACATGCAGGTCTTTCACTTACCGAAGCGTTGCATGTACTTGCAAAAGAAACTGAAAATAAAAAACTTAAAAAAATAATAGGTGAGATCACTGAACAAGTAGAAAAAGGTAGACAATTAAGTGAGGTCTTGGAAAATTACCCCAAAATTTTCCCCTCTATGTATGTCAGGATGATTGCATCTGGCGAGGTAGCTGGCAAACTCGAAGAATCACTCGAACAAATCGTCACACAAATGAAAAAAGGATACGCTCTATCATCTTCGATAAAAGGAGCCATGATATACCCGGCAGTTATTATTGTAGCCATCGGTGCTGTTGCGGTACTCATGGTCACGGTAGTCTTACCAAAATTAACGTCCTTATTTGACGAATTTGATACACAACTACCACTGGCCACCCGAGTCCTCATCGCTATTACAGATTTCATGAGCAAACCTCTCAATCTCATTCTCGTATTTTCAATACTGATTACATGTATTATACTATTCATTACGTTACTCAAGAGATCGCCTAGGTTTAAAAAACTGATACATACAATAAATCTACATCTCCCTATAGCAGGAAATGTAATCAAACAAATTAATCTTGCACGCTTTTCTCTCACCCTCTCATCCTTGCTCAAGAGTACACTCCCTATCATCGAAGCGGTAAACATCACCGGCGATACGTGTGGCAATGTCATATACCAACAAATTCTCCATGAAGGAACGGAAAAAATTAAAAAAGGTATACCACTGTCAGAGGTTCTCATGGAGCATGAAAAAATATTTCCCCCCATGGTAACTGAGATGATCATGGTGGGTGAGCGTACTGGAGAAATTGATAGATTACTCAGTGAACTTTCAAATTTTTACGCCGATGAAGTAGACAAAACTATGAAAAATTTTTCAACAATTATTGAACCGGCAATTATTATATTACTCGGATTAGCTGTGGCAGGTATTGCAGTGGCAGTCATTACGCCAATGTTTTCACTCATGCAAAATTTTTAATTACACATGTTCAACAATCCTTTTCCCAATGCGTTTGGTATTGATATCGGCGACTTATCTATCAAGATCGTTCAGCTTAGAAATGTCTCACACAGATTTAGAGGATCATCATACGAACTCATGTCTGCTCGTGCTATTAGTATTCCTCCGGGACTAATCGTCAATGGAGAATTGCAACAACCAGAACAAATACGTCACTATATCCAAAAACTTTTACAAGGAAGAAACAGACAGGAAAAACCAATCAAAAGCCCGTGGGTTGTTGCTAGTTTACCTGAGACACACGGTTTTATCAAACTCATTGACATACCCAAAGCAAGTGTTGACATCATTGAGGATGACATTGTCATAGAATCCAAAAAACACATTCCCTTCACTGAAGACGATAAGTACTATCTTGACTGGCAAATAATGCCAAAAGATGACCAGGAAAATACGCGGGTGCTCATATCCGCCATTCCTAAACTTATCGCAGACAGTTATACATATTTACTTGAAAGCTTGGGGCTGGAAGTGATAGCCTTAGAAATAGAGGTGCTCCCTGTTGCAAGAGCTATGGTAACTTCAAAAAAAGAATACAGGGGAGAAGCACGCGCGCTTCTTGATATAGGCGCAGATAGATCAAGCCTCATATTATATGACGATGATACAGTACAATTCAGTATATCTCTCCCATACTCAGGAGAGATGCTCACGACAGCCCTATCCCAAAAACTAAAAATATCGAGAGAGGAAGCAGAAAAAAATAAACGTACATATGGTCTTGCATACAAAAATCAAAAAAAAGTATGGGGGGTACTCATGGAACAGACAAGACAATTTGCTGATCATATAAGAAAAGGCATACTTTTTTATTATAGTCATTTCCCCAATACAAATAGAATCACTCACATCACTATGTGTGGAAGCGGAAGCAATATGAAGCATCTGTCAGACGTGCTATCACTTGAATTGAAAATTGAATGCAGACAAGGACAACCATGGAAAAACCTAGCCAGTAAAAAAGAAATCCACGTGACACCTGAAGAATCGGTAGGATATGCCACGGCCATAGGCCTTGCTTTACGCGCAGCCGATAATCCTTTTTTCAAACATGATTCTATCTAGGTTCAGATTGTATAGACTTTAGATATTTTGGACCTAAACTACCTAATACCTAAACCCATGTATCCAACACGTCTTAATCTACTTTCACCAAATAAAAAAAGCCATCTCAAAAGGATGTCCCATTTTCAATTTACCAAAAGTATTTTTGAAATATTGCTCATTACTGCCAGCGTGCTTGCTATGATATTGCTCGGATCACAGATGGTGCTCCAAAATTATTTTGCAACACTCACTGAAAACATAGTATCAATTAATAATGAACACAGAGAAGAAATCAGAGAAATACTGCGCATCAATAAGCTTCTCGATGAAACCCATACTATACAAAAAAATTTCATAGCTTGGACGCCATACATTGTCACACTATCTTCATCCCTCCCCGATGGGGTCATATTAAATTCGCTCTCTTTTGACAAAAAAGAAAAAAAGATTGTTATTACTGGACAGGCGGACACACGAGAAACATTTTTACAATTGCAAGAGAAACTGGCAACCGTACCGTTCTTATCCAATGTCAAACTTCCTGTATCCGATCTTACCAAACGAGAAAATATTGGATTCAATATTTCTGCAAATCTAGAATGATATGAATACCTCGCGCATCCAACTTAAATATAGAATAATGGCAATAACAAGCATTATATTTTTAGGAGTGATAGCTATTGGTATAGGTATTATACTACCCTCGGTACGGTATATAAATACCATGAAACAAGAAATCGAACACACCGAGGCTCAACTCGAAGAGCAATATCAAAAGATAAAACTACTCAAACGCTCTATAAATGAAATAGAAGAAATCAAGCAAAATACTAAAAAATTCTACTCTATCACCATGGGAAAAGGAAATGAACTCCAGCTCATAGAGCAACTAGAGCAACTCGCAACAACGCATCATGTGGCCCAAAACTTGGGAGTTTCCTACAATGACAACATATACACATTCTCATTCAAAATAAATGGGGAATTTACAGATGTTATGAATTACCTACAGAGTCTCGAGCAATTCCCCTATTATATAAACATCAGCGCCATAGGTCTCAATAAAAGTGGGGAAAATGTATCACTTTCTTTTTCTGGGGATGTCTATAGCACCAAGTAATATGAAAATTTTATTCAGAAAAAAAACAAAACAACCACAAATATCCGATGATCTCGGCAATTTGAGTCACATACGCTTACTAAATATAGTTAGTATTTTTATCATTATAGGCAGTATTGCAAGCACTTGTTGGTTTGTGTATACCAACATATATCGAACTATTGGCAAAGTGCAAATACTAATTTTGGCAGAAAAAAATCCTCGCTTTGAACCAATTAACTTCAAATTGTACAATGATACTCTCACTGCATGGGATGAAAAATATAATGCTCAAAATATTATCATCACACGCGACCCATTCAATCAAATACCTATCGCCACGACAACGTCTACAACAAGCACATTGAACGAAGCAAATGATTAGGGCGACGAATAAAGACACTTTCATACATTATGAAATATCTATTTGAACTAGGACGACAGCCAGAAATTTCTACCGCCGAACTTGAGGCGGTTTTTGCACGCCTTCACATTCACCCAGAAAATCAAATACCCAAATACTCAGGTATTTACTTGGTAGTAAAATTTGAATCCAAACTAGATGCGCCCCACCTATCACAGATTCTCGGTGGTACAAAAAAAATAGGAAGAGAAATAAAAAAAATAGGTGATGAAATACAGTCTATTGCAAATTTCTTGAATGAAAATCAGACCGGTAAAATACAATTCGGCGTGTCTAGCAATGCGTCGCAAAAAATTGGACTTGCTATAAAAAAAGAATTAAAAAAACTTGGTAGATCCGTACGATATATTGAAATAAAAAACACAGCTACCATCTTACATAATAACTTGGTTGAAAAACAAGGAGACTTCACCATAGTCGACAATAGTGTGTTTGTAACAGAAGCAATCCAAGACATTGAAGGGTTTACCACGCGTGATTATGGACGACCCGGTAGCGATGATGTATCGGGTATGCTCCCCCCAAAGCTCGCACGTATCATGATAAATTTGTCAGGAGCCAACCCAAAAACAGACACGGTACTTGATCCATTTTGTGGATCGGGAACTATTTTGACCGAAGCACTTTCAATGGGTTTTACAAATATTACCGGCTCGGATTTCTCACAAAAAGCTATTGGAGATGCAAAAAAAAATGTAGACTGGATGATGAATCAATATCCAGTATCTACATATCCTAATATCTTTTTATCTGACGCAACCAAACTTCTTGATCATTTAAAACCTAACTCAATAAATATCATCGTGTCTGAACCATACCTAGGTAAACCACTCAGAGACAACGAAAAAAAAGAAATACTTATACAACAGGCAGATGAACTTAAAAAATTATATATCGAGAGCTTCAAAGAATTTCATAAAATCCTCAAAAAAAACGGTACTATAATTTTTATTATTCCAAAATTCAGATATAATAATGATTGGATTACTATAGATTGTTTAGAAGAAATAAAACGCATAGGATTTGAACAAAAGCCGTTTAACAAAACATATGCCTCCCTGCTCTACCACAGACCAAAACAACACGTAGGACGAGAGATTTGGAAATTCATATCTAAATAAAAAACTCCATTTCCCGGAGTTTTTTATTTAGATACACAATATAATTATGTGCTCACATGAAAATAACAGACATCCCCATCCTGAACCACATAATCCTTTCCCACCAACTGCATTTTCCCTGTCTCTTTTATTCCACTCCACCCTCTATTATCCACAAAATCTTTCCAATTGACAACATCTGCCTTAATATATCCTTTGACAAAGTCTGTATGAATTACTCCTGCTGCTTCAGGGCCCTTTGTACCCCTCTTTACAGTCCACGCACGCGTCTCTGGCTCTCCTGAAGTAAAATAGGTCACCAAATCCAAAAGTTTATACCCAGCGACGATAAGTCTATCTAAGCCAGTCTCACCCATTCCAAGTTCTTTCATATATTCTTCTGCTTCCGCCAGACTCAACTCTGCCAACTCTGCCTCAAGTTTTGCGCACACACCAACAAAAGGTGCATCCAAATTATAATTTTCCATCACTGCCTTTGTATTTTCTATCATATTTACCACATACATCATTGGCTTCATAGTTATCAAGTGCAGATCACGCACAATCATATTCTCATCTTCATTATATTCAAGTGTTCTTGCTGGTTTACCAGCTTGCAGATGTACATCAAGCTTCTCCAAAAGTCCCAATTCTAACGCAAGTTCTTTTGCCTTAGCTCCCTTTGCATCTTTCCTTACTCTCTCAAGTCGTTTCGATACGGTCTGCCAATCGGCCAAAACGAGCTCCAGATTAATTACTTCACTATCCTCTTTAGGATCTACCTTACCATGTACATGGATAATATTGTTATCTTCAAATGCGCGCACTACCTGAACTATTGCATCACACTCACGAATATGCGACAAAAACTGATTCCCGAGCCCCTCTCCTTCCGAAGCACCTTTCACAAGTCCCGCTATATCTACAAATTGTATAGCTGTAGGAACAATTTTTTTTGATTTTGAAACGTCACTCAACTTCTGCAATCGTTCATCAGGTACCTCAACGACACCCACATTTGGTTCAATGGTACAAAAAGGATAATTTTGCGCATCGGCCTGTTTACTCCTCGTCAATGCATTAAATAGTGTTGACTTGCCCACATTGGGCAATCCAACAATCCCAATAGATAACATAATTATAATTTATTTCCCAGACAGTCTAATATAAAAAATAAACAAAGTCAATCATCTATAATGGCCTTTTCCTCCCCCAAAACTGTAATGCAGCAATTGCCAAGTTCCCCACAATGGTATATACCACTGAACCTAATACCGCAATAGGGCCAAACATGTTGAGTGCAATGACTGACGACAGCCCCAAATTTTTATACATACCGACAATAGACCAGGTAATATCTTCTTTTTTATTTCTGCCAAATAATATACTCATGGTAATTACACCAATCAAAATAAAAGAAACAAAAATAGCAATTACCCCCACTTGAGACAAATTATTTAAAAATATAATTCGTGCGGCTGCAGTTATCCCCCAGATTAATGCAACTAACAAGTATGCATTTACTGTACTTGATACTCTTGACAATATTTTTCCAACATGAAGATACCTTAACAACTGAGCAAAGACAAAGGGAACAGCTACAAGCTTGAGAATAAGGATCATCATGTCATAAAAATTTACATCAATATTTGCATGCGCAAATAAGTAAACCAAAAAAGGAGTTACAAATGGGCTTATTATATGCGCAATGCTCGTAGCCACTAGTGCCTTTGGTGGTTCACCGCCCAGCAAATCAGAGATGAAAACAACAGAAACGGCACATGGCATGGCTGCAGCAATAAGAAGCCCAAGAAATATTTTTTCATCCAAAAAATACTTGCTAAAAAATACCAAAATCGTCGGAACGATGTACATGAGAAATAATAATACCAAAAATCTCCACCAGTCGTGCCGGACAGATACAAGTGACGCAATATCAATCTTGAGACAACTCAAAGTCATAATGACGATGAGTATCTCAGTAACATAATCCTTGAGTATCATACCTACCGACGGTAAGACAAAACCAAGGGTAAGTGATACAAGCATGATAAGCCAAAAATATTTCTGCACAAATTGCATATAAACCACTTATGATAAACTACATCTGCAACACTACTCTTTATCTGCCAATACGGGATGTTGACCAAATTGACCACGCAACGCTGAAACTATCTTGCCTGTATAATCTGGATTTTTTTGCGATTGCTCTCTAAATTTTAGAGACTCCTCTATCACCTTACTTTTCAATTTCATTTCTGTGGCTGTTTTTATTGTCCACTCACCTTCGCCTGAATGGGATACTTTCCCAGAAATTTTTTTCAAATCAGTGCCATATATATGAAAAGCATCGTGTAACCAACCGACCAAGCGAGATTCTATGACACTTCCTTCATTATACACATCGGCGATACGGTGAAGGTCTAGCTTGTAATCAGCATGTTTAAGTACATTAAATCCCTCACCAATAGCTTGCATCATGCCATATTCAATACCATTGTGCACCATCTTCACAAAATGTCCTGCACCTGCTCCAGAGAAAAATTGGTACCCATGTACCCGGGCCATATCACGAAATATTGGTTCACAATATTCAAATAATTTCTTGTCTCCACCTGCCATAATGCATGCACCCGTACGTGCGCCACCAGGTCCACCAGATACACCTGCATCAAGAAATTTAATTCCCATCTTTTTCAATTTTTCTGCACGCTTTATTGTGTCTTTAAAGTACGAATTTCCACCATCTATGACGATATCGCCCTTGTCTAAATATTGAACAATTCCTTCATCCCCGAATAGTGTATCATCAATTGGTTTCCCATTAGGGACCATAAGCCAGATTATTCGTGGCGTTGGTAATGCCTTGGCCATATCTCCAAAAGAGTACACGGCATTAATCCCTTCTTTTTTCATGTCCTTTGTAACGCTATGTGTACGATTATACCCAGTTACATACCAACCTCGATCCATGAGACGACGAGCCAAATTTCCTCCCATCCTACCCAACCCTATGATACCTATACGCTTTTCTAATGTATGGATTTTATCCTGCATAAATTCATTTGCAATTTTTGAAATATCATGTGTGTCTGGCTTATACACATGCAACGGTGTCTGATTTTTTTTCCATGCACCTACAATAGGATCTACAGCACGCCACATTGCATCTACTTCGCGTTTCGTCATAAACCAAGTTTGATTACCTGCTATGGCATCGTGCAACAATTTGGCATACTCTTCTACATACGGCAATTTTGTCTTTGTCTTATACAGCATGAAGTCAAACTTACGTTTCTCCAGTTGCATACCAAATCCTGGCTCGCGTTGCCAAAATTCTATGGTGATTTCTTGTGTGGGATGCAATTTAAAAATAATTTTATTTTGTACTGGACCAGCAGGCGGACAAATGCACGGCTCGGGGTGACGAAAAGTCACAATGATTTCCTTCCGCACATTACCCATGCGTTTGCCACTCTCTATATATATAGGTACGCCAGCCCAACGCGGTGCATCAATTTCAGTCTGCCAACTAAAATACGTCTCGACATGCGAATTCTTCTCCACCCCATCTATATTTGTATATCCTTCATATTGAGCGCGGAATGTTTTTGTCTTTATATCTGCATGGGTAGGCCGTCGTAATTGTTTCAAAACCATTGTTCGCGCACTACGCACTTCTTTATCTGTATAATTTATAGGATGCTCCATAGTAAGCAATGCAAGAATAGACAATAGATGATTTTGTCCAACATCACGTAATGCTCCTACACTTTCATAAAATTCTCCACGTCCCTCAGCACCAATTTCCTCCCATAATTTCATATCAATACGTTCGATATGCTTGTTATCCCAAGAATCCTCAAAAAGTCCGTTTGAAAACCTAAAATTGAGGATCCCCTGAACCATTTCTTTACCAAAATAGTGGTCAATACGATATATCTGGTCTTGTTTAAAAATATCTAATGTCGATTCAAGCTCTCGTGCACTCGCGCCATCATCTCCAAAAGGTTTCTCTACTATCACACGCGACCAACCTGTAGTGTCATCACATGGCTTGTGCAAACCCGTCTCAGACAATCCTTGTACTACAATTTTGATTAACTTTGGAGGAATTGCCAAATAATATAATTTATTTGTACACAAGCCCCATTTTCTTTCAATCTTTTCGATATGCGCTTTAAGCTCTGTATAATCTTTCAAAGCAGAAAAATCCCCTTGTTCATAATGGAATAACTGCAAAAATTTTTCCGTTGCCTTTCTATTTTTTACAAACCCTTTTTCTGCAAGAATATTAAAAACACGTAGCTGAAATTGGGTGTCACTCATGGGTCTACGCGCAAACCCAAGCACGCTGAAATGCTTCGGTAATTCCTTTTTTTTATATAAAAAAAACAATGACGGAACAATTTTTTTACTCATGAGATCCCCCGTTGCTCCAAAAATAGTAAAAATAGTTGGTATATTGTCATTATATAATATATTTTTCATATAATTTATGTTAGTAAGATGTGTAGTATACGCGTGTTTTTAGATCAAGACAACATGTGGAAAAATAAAAACCACACTCGTGGTCTTATATACAATAACTATAATGGATTAGACCTTTCTGCTGTCATACGCCCAATGTAAAAGTACTTGTCTTTGTTTGACACGACAGTGTAAGTCTCCCCTGCGACAAAACTTTTTTATTTGCCCCATATGTCTCCTCATTGACTTCCACCGCTTAATTTGTCGCTCATCTTCTCCTGATATGCGCCTACCCATATAATATCTACAATACCACTGAAACCATCCATGTGGATCACATGGATGAATCCAACCTTTTTGTCGCCAAATTTTTAGTGGCTGGCTTGCAGATACTCCAAAATAATTTAATGATCCCTGTTTTTCTCCTGAAACGCTTAACTTTACCCCCACAAACCATGTCTTTGGAATGTCAGAAGGAATCAATCCATCGACCCCGATAAAATACGCTCCACCAAACACGCCAATCTTAAACATTTCTTGTGGTGTTAATTCTGGTTTAAATTCTGGATCAAAATTTTTTCCCTTTGGTTCGGTGAGTGCATAAGAATACCTTTTTTGAAAATTATCAGTATATACAATCCTCTTCATATACTATTCAACAATCACACCCAAAGTTATACCAAAAGCCTCTCCTGCTTTTTTTACATAATCTTCAATGCCATTTTTAAAGTAAGGTTCATGTTGCTTCTGCATATTGCCCATAACATAATACGATACTGCCATAAGTGTCCCATAATCCACATCAACTGGCAAAGGAATATTCAGTCGATTTTTTGGCAAACCAAATTGTGTGTTGTCATATCCAAAACTAATAAACAATTCCTTATCATACTTCACTACGCTTTTTGCATGTTTGCTCTGTTCTGGAGTAAAGACTCTTCCTGACACTTTGGGTTGAAATAATTCATCAAATTTGGTTGCAAGCATTTCCCGAAATGCATCAAATCTTTCTGGTATAAGCACATAAAAAGCATCATAATCAGCTAAATTCTTCGGAATAATAGGATCTACCTCATCTGTAATAAATTTTTTGATATTTTTGGGATTCTCTTTTGTTTTCCCCAAAATCATGCCCATATAAGTAGATGTGTTGTATGTATATGGCTCTCGATTTTTAGGAAAAACAAAAAAATTATCATCATTAATATATTTCTTTGCAGGAGCTTCTTGGTTATTGGTCAAAAGACGTGTCTCAATACCATGGCTAAGTAAATCCTGGGATAGGGCAATAGCATGTTTACTCCCAGAAGCTGACAACAAAATAGCCCCATCAATGCCTTTTATGTTCTCAAGCTTCCTCTTATAAGTGCTCTCATCTGCGAATATCGCATTTTTGTCATCAAAAAGAATTCTCCCTGTAACTGCTGCATTCCCGCTTCCCAAAACAAGTGGGATTTTGTAATCACCCAAATCAAGTGTGGGTATACCAGTTTTATCAAATAACTCGAGAGCCCCCAGAACAACCACATCAAGATTAGGAAGTGTATCTAGACCGAATGTTTGAAGAATTTCTAAATTTGGAGTATCCATATGTAACATAAAAATTAATAAGGTATATAAAGTATACCATTATTAGAAAAAAAAGGTAGTTTATATATAAAAGTATACAAAGCTATATACATTTAATAATAAAACTACACATAGGCACAAAAATATTAAAAAATGAACTTCAAATATATTCAATACTAAGTAAAAATTACTTAAAAAAATTATAAATAAAATAATCCACTATTTTTTCCACTTAAAATTAAACTGTTTGTATACAAAATCATATACATTGTGGATAAGTATGTGGAAAAACACCCTATTTTGTGGATAACAATATATAAAGACATGAAAGTATAAACTATTTTATACATCTATATTATGTAAAATAAGCTTTTTTTAGCTAATTACAGCAAAATATATATACTATTGACAATAATACTAAAAAGGTGTATAATAAATATGTGATCATTAAAAATCACAACCATTCTCAACAAGATGTTGAAAATGGTTGAATACCCTCCCTACTGCTCACCAAGAGCGATTATTTCGCTCAACAAACACAAAAAATAAAAGGAGAAACACTGGTGACCTCACTACACTTCTTGCTGATCAGATTCCCAAATCTTTGATCGGCGCCGAGGCAAACACCACTGAGCGGTTCAGAGGACAAATATCCCAGGCTTTTCCTGGCGTTTCTCAAGCATTCCAAGGCTTCAATAAGAACCTTTGGACAGCTTGAGAAAAACCGGTACTTGGGATAGTTAAGAGGCTCCAGCCACACAAACTACCCAGGGCATCGGATGCCTCTTTTATTTTTGGCTAAAAATAAACAACTTTATGCACATTTTATTTACACAAACTACCCCGATATCTTGCTTTTATATATCTACTTGTGTATAATAATTCTATTCTATTGACCTTATACATATATGACAAAAACAAAAAAAACACAACTTAGTAACACATTTATAGCAAAAATACAAAAAAACCTTGAGGAAGAAAAAAAACATCTAGAGGCGGAATTGGATAAATTTACCAAAAAAAATTCTCATATAGATGATGATTATGAAGCCACATATCCAGAATATGGGGACAAAAGTGATGAAAACGCCCAAGAAATAACCCAATATCTCACCAATAAACCACTTGAAATGCAACTTGAAAAGACATTAAGAGATGTGGACAAAGCTCTCAAACGCATAAAAGATGGGGTTTATGGGATTTGCAAATATTGTGATCAACCTATAGAAGAAAAACGTTTAGAAGCACGCCCTACATCAAGCGCATGTGTAAGTTGCAAAAAAACATTGACACAAGAAATTTAGCAACACGTTTCCTAAAGTAAACGCTTAGGAAATCACTATGAAGTACAAAGCCCACATTATATTATCTGTTACTATAAGTGGGTTTTTTTTATTGCTCGACCAGATATTAAAATTTATTGCCAGAACAAACCCTCATAGCACATATTACATATGGAAACCATGGATAGGATGGGAATATTTTGAAAACAAAGGTATAGCATTTAGTATTCCACTACCCCAACCTGTTATCATATTACTTACTCCTATCATCATATTATTTATCATGTATTGGTGGTCCAAAAAAAAATATAAAGCAGCAATACACTATCTTGCCACAACACTGATCATAGCAGGAGCATTATCGAATTTTATTGATCGGATACTATTCTCTATCACAATTGATTATTTACGTATTGCCACCTCTGTCATCAATATAGGAGATATACTAATTGTAATAGGGGCCATCATGTTCATATTAGGTGAACGCAAAAAAGAAAAGGCTGTTTAAATTTTAAGTAATAATTTTTTAAATCCAGACATAAACTGGATTTTTGTTTAAGTAACAAATCAAAAATGATATACTTACACCAATTATCTTACAAACTAAATTATGTTTACGAAAATAAATTCAGCAGCAATACTCGGGCTCGATTGTGCCCCGATTACGGTAGAAGTTGATATCGCAGGAAGCTGGCCTGGGTTTACTATTGTTGGATTACCAGATACAGCAATACAAGAGGCAAAGGAGCGCATTCGGACTGCATGGAAAAATACAAATCTACCTTTTCCTAACAATAGCCGCATAGTTATAAATCTTGCCCCTGCCGATGTACGTAAAGAAGGTACTGCATATGATTTACCTATAGCGCTCGGCATGTACTTATGTACTGAGAAGCAAGAATTCCTGAATCTCAATGATGCGCTTTTCGTCGGAGAACTTGCGTTAGATGGATCTCTGCGTCACGCAAGCGGCATTCTCCCACTTGCTATTTCTGCCAAGCGCCTTGGCTACAAAAAATTATTTATACCAGCAACAAATGCAACAGAGGCCTCAATCATAGAGGATATAGAAATTTATCCAGTCAAAACATTTAGAGAGCTTATAGACCACATACAAAATAAACAAGCTATATGCTCATTCCCTCATATACCTATTGAAGAATATTTTGAAAAAACACTATACGAAATGGATATGGCGTATATAAAAGGCCAAGAGTTCGTAAAACGTGCGTTGGAAATTGCAGCGAGTGGAGCACACAATATTCTTCTTTCAGGACCACCTGGATCTGGAAAGACATTACTCGCACGCACCTTACCAACCATATTACCCAGAATGACCAGACAAGAAGCTATAGAGGTAACAAAAATTTATTCAGTAGCTGGGTTACTCCCATCTGACCGCCCACTTATCACACAACGCCCATTCAGAGCTCCACACCACTCGGCATCAGGAGTTGCACTGGTAGGAGGAGGTAAATTCCCACGTCCTGGGGAAATTTCACTCGCGCATCGCGGTGTCCTCTTTCTTGACGAACTCCCAGAATTCCCCCGTATGGTTCTCGAAAATCTGAGACAACCATTGGAAGATAACATCATCACCATATCGCGTGCACAAGGCACTATAGCGTTCCCCGCGCAGTTCACTCTGATAGCTAGTCAAAATCCATGTCCATGTGGCTATGCGAGTGATCCGGACAGACATTGTTCATGTAGTTCTCTGCAGATCGAAAAATATAGGAAAAAAATAAGCGGTCCGTTGCTCGATCGCATTGATCTACATGTTGAAGTGCCTCGTGTTGAATTTGAAAAATTATCAGACAATCAATTGGCTGAGTCATCTGAAACTATACGAAAACGTGTCGAAGATGCAAGAGAACGTCAAACACACCGTTTCAGGCACACATCATACACAACAAATAGTGAAATGAAAAACAAAGATATAAAAGAACACTGCAAACTCAATGACCAATCACTTGACTTATTGAAACAAGCAGTAACACATATGCACTTATCAGCACGTAGTTACCATAGAATTCTCAAATTGGGACGGACCATCGCGGATCTCGAAGGAACTGAAAATATAAAAACAGAACACATCGCGGAAGCATTGCAGTACAGAGCAAAACTAGAATAAATATATTTCAATCAAAACTTATAATTCCATACAACAAACCGATCACTTACATGATCGGTTTTATATCACAATTTATTTACGATGCAAATAAATGAAAAAATCTTTTATTTTCTGATATAAGCCAACGGATTTTGCCGTACACCATTCACATGTATTTCAAAATGAAGATGGGGACCGGTAGAATTTCCTGTATTACCACTAAGCGCAATAGTCTGTCCTTGATTCACATAATCTCCAGGAGAAACTAAGAGTTGCGATGCGTGCGCATAGATAGTTTCAATACCACTGCCGTTGTCTAAATGAACATAACAACCGTATCCCCAATTCCACCCACATTGAGCTTTCAAAACTGTACCTGATTTCGACGCATATATAGGGTTACCAACAGGACCTGCCAAATCAAGGCCACCATGTCTCCAACTAAAATATTGAGATATATAAGTAATGGTAGTTGGCCACAAAAACCCAGAACCAGCTGGAGCAGAAACTGACGGTGGAGGAGCTACTATCTTGCTAAATGAAGATGGCGTGGAAGGTGTATAACGAGGAGCTGTCTGGACTGGTTGAGGTTTTTCTCCACCAGGTATGAGTAAGACCTCGCCAACCACAATATCAGCGCCATTTTCTTGAAGTTTATTATATGAAATAACTTCTGATGCATCGGCAAGATATTTTTTCGCAATCTTCAAAACAGTATCTCCACTCACCACTTTGTGTGTCACACCGTCTACGGGCAAAATAGCCAAGCTTTGTCCTGGACGAATATAAGAACGAGCGGTCAAATCATTTGCCCACAAAATAGTATCAATACTAACTCCAAACTTCTCTGCAATTTGCCCTATTACATCACCCGATTGTACTTCATAATATACTATCTCTGAACGACCTGTTTTTGCTGGGGCACTACCTGAAGACGAAGTGCCGACATCAACACCAGGCATAATAATAGGTTTCGTCAGTGCATTACCACCTGTAGATACACCTGCCAAATCCTGTGGCCCTGTAGACGGTGAAGCAATGTTTGACTGATCTCCGACCACCAAAGAACCTTGTTTCCAAGATGAATTTTGGACTGTACCCTCAACACTATCGTCTGCCAATACGATCTCATCATATCCCAAATCTTGATTTCCTGAAATGACCATCTTGTATAAAAGAGAGCTACTACCAGGCAAATCCGTATATGCTTTTGTATAAAATCTGCTATGGGGAAACAATATAACACAAAAAATAAAAAATAAAATTGTCTGAAGTGTCCCACGTCTACCAAAAAATTCAAGCTTACTCTCCTTACGAGTAAAAGAAAATTTATGTATATGCCTCTTAGTATAAAAAATCATTTTGTACAACAAAAAACCAAGGTTCCTCTTGTACGCATCGTTTATCTTCAAAAGACCTTTCCAAATTTTGCTCAATAACCAAAAAATACCCCTCTTCCCATATACAAGACCGCGCAAAATATATAGAAATAACTTGTACCAATTTATTTGCATAGGTAGTCTTCACTATACCCGAAAACATGACAAAAATCAACGGGCACAAAAATACAAAACAGTCCGCAAATGAGCAGACTGTTCTCGAGGTACGGGCGGGAATCGAACCCGCGCATAGAGGTTTTGCAGACCTCTGCCTTACCGCTTGGCTACCGTACCATAAAAATAACATACTCAGAATATCATAATACACTGTCAATTTCAAGTACACAAAACCCGCCAGTATGGCGGGTTCATATGAAAAAATTATTTTATCTATAGTAAACTTCCATCTGCACACGCTTCACTCCAAAATTTTTTGCAAGTTCACGCTCTGGCATCCAAAAATCTCCACGACCTCTCCCATAACGGGCATTCATACGGTCTCTCACCACAAACACTTTGTCGCCGTACAAGTCCGGAAAACGAACTTGCGTACCCATAGGAAGAAAATTGGTTGCAATCGTATTTTGTTCCCCATATTCCTCATAATGTTCACACAAGTCATATGATGCATCAGCTGGGATACAAGGAGTACTATCAGTCTGTGCCACATCACTGGAATAAGCGGTCATAGTAACCCACATCACTTGCCGTGGATCTGCATCAGATACCGATGGAAAACTAGATAAAGAGTCATCAACTATTTGTTCGTTATCTTGGGTAAAAAAACGTGAAATTAGGCCAAAATCGAACGTTTTTGCTTCTACTGTTTGAGGAACCAAACTATTGGCAACAAAAGCCCAAATAACAAGTATAGCTATAGATAATTCAACAAATTGTCTGCCCGGTTGTCTCTTAAAGAAATACATATTTTTGCTTAAATAAGCGAAATATATCGATTCCCAATTAAAAAGATACTATATTCAAGTATCTCTTTTCATTGGTGCGATACTATATCATAAAATGGTATTTTTGTCAATAGTTTGATACAATATGTATCATAAATACAATTCTATACATAATTATGCCTATCCCCCAACTCAATAAACGTTCATACGGGTACATTGGCAACCAAAATACAAAAAAACGCAGTTTTTTCAAAAAAAATAGACCGAATAGCTCCAAAAAAGGATCATGGACAAAAGTCCTCAAAAAAACCCGGGGTACTATCAGACGACATAATTTGAAAAAACCAATTCTCATAGGCGGGCTAACCCTGTTTGTATTTGGTTTTTTGTTTACTACCGTCCTCTTTGCATGGGCCAGCAAAGATCTTCCAGATCCTGATAAATTGACAGATAGACAGATAGCCCAAAGTACCAAAATTTATGACAAAACAGGAGAACATCTTCTGTATGAAATATTTGCAGATGAGCGCCGAACCATCGTAGAACTAGATAATGTACCCCAACAAGTAATAGACGGGGTCATTGCCACAGAAGATACAACATTTTATGAGCATCATGGTATACGACCTTTTTCAATATTGCGCTCTATTCTCGTCGGCCTTTTTACGAATAAACGCGTAGGCAGCGGTGCCTCGACGCTCACACAGCAGCTTGTAAAAAATGCCATACTCACAACTGAACGATCATATGTACGAAAACTGAAAGAAGTCATCCTCACATTCCGTCTTGAACAAAAATATACAAAAGATCAAATACTTAAAATATATTTCAATGAAATCCCCTATGGCTCAACTAACTATGGTATAGAATCAGCTGCCCAAAGTTATTTTGGTAAACATGTTTCTGATCTTACGCTCGCAGAGTCAGCCACACTTGCCGGTCTGCCAAAAGCTCCTTCAAGATATCTCAATGACACAGATGCACTCAAAGCACGAAGGGATTTCGTCTTGCTCCGTATGTATGAAGAAGGATATATACAAGAGGATGAAAAAAATAATGCTCAAGCAGAACCTCTTGAGATTAAACAGCATTTCAATGATATACAAGCTCCTCATTTTGTACTTTATGTAAAAGAACAGTTGGTAGAAAAATATGGAGAAGCATTGGTAGAAACAGGCGGACTCAAAGTAATAACATCTCTCGACTGGGACAAACAACAGATAGCTGAGTCAGTGATTACCAAAGAGGATGGAAAAGAAATCTTGGATGGAGCAGAGGCAGACAATGCAGCACTCGTAGCCATAGATCCAAAGACAGGACATATTTTGGCTATGGTTGGATCACGTAATTTTTTTGACGAAGAAATTGACGGACAATTCAATGTCGCGACACTTGGCAAACGACAGCCGGGATCTTCGTTCAAACCTATTGTATATGCAGCTGCCTTTGAAAAGGGATACACACCGGACACTATTTTGTATGATGTACTTACCAATTTTGCAGTGTCAGGTAAACCATATACTCCTCAAAACTATGACCTAAAAGAATATGGCCCCCTCAGCATGAGAAAAGCCCTACAAGGATCTCTCAATATACCTGCGGTCAAAACCATGTATCTAGTTGGGGAAAAAAACACAATCGACTTTGCCGAACGACTCGGATACACGACTCTGGGACAAGGAGAATTTGGGTTAACCCTTGTACTTGGTGGTGGAGAGGTAAAATTAATTGATCATACCAATGCGTATGCATCTTTTGCGAATAATGGCATTCAATACTCTCCTATCAGTGTATTAAAAGTTGAAGATAGCAATGGTAAAGTACTTGAAGAATGGAAAAAAGAAAAAGGAAACCGCGTGCTTGAGCCAGAGTTGGCAGCAACCATGTCAAATGTACTTAGTGATGATGCCGCGCGCGCCTATACATTTGGAGCCAATGGACCTCTTACACTCCCTGGGCGTCCGTTAGCAGTAAAAACAGGCACCACAAACAATTATATTGATGCATGGACCGTAGGATACACACCGAGTCTTGTCACAGGAATTTGGGTAGGAAACACAAACAATACTCCTATGAAGCAAGGAGCGACCGGTAGTATGGTAGCAGCAAAACTATGGAATCTCTTCATGAGAGACACTCTCGAAAATACGCCTGTAGAAACATTCCCTGCTCCACCACCAAACACCGCTGAAAAACCGATACTCAAAGGCTCTGCGGAAGGTGGCATAACGCTTCTTGTTGACAAAGTTACCGGCAAAATTGCTACAAGTTCTACGCCAGAAAAATATATAGAAGAAAAAACATTTATCCAACCACATTCTATACTACATTATGTGCAAAAAGATGACCCCCGTGGAAATGCGCCTGAGCACCCTGAGGATGACCCCCAATATATAGGATGGGAAAAAGGTATACAAGAATGGATTGAACGCAAAAAAGCAGAAGACCCTGAATGGAATATGAGCTTCGAGGATCCACCCACTGAATATGATGATATGCATAGTCTAGAGCTTATTCCCAATCTTGAAATAATATATCCAACAGAAGGGCAAGTACTTACATCAAGACACATAAGCACAGACATACAGGTCACCGCGCCTCGTGGTGTCACCAAAGTCACGTATCGCATAGATGGCGCCTATGTAGATATTGTACGCACACACCCATTCAATCTCAATTATGACGCCAATAATCTAGACCCAGGTGAGCACACACTCACAGTGACTGTAGAGGATGATGTAGGCAATAAATTAGACCAGGATATCCATTTTATTCTGGATGCTAACCCTATACCCGCAGGTATTTCTTTCAACGGAAACTACAATAATCTTTCTTCTGATGATTTTCCTCTATCTATTGCATTCAATCATAACAAACTAAATGAATTGGAAGAGGTGCGATTGTATTATCAAAAGGATAGTGAAGAATCAGTCCTAGTATCTCAAACAAATAACTTCTCAAGTCTCTTTAACAACCAGATTATTCTTGACTGGAGCAATTATCCGGGTGCTGGAAACTACACTCTCATTGCACAAGTGGTGGGGCTCGGTGGCGAGGTAAGAGAAAGCGAAAGAATAAAAATAGTGATACAATGAAATTGCGAGGAAGGTGTCGCTTAGATCAGAAGTTTTATACCTTCTTTTCGCAATAAAAATATAAACAAAAAATACCGCAGATTATGTGGTATTTTTTGTTCTCAATCATTTCTATTTATAAAAATGATAGTCGAAGTTGGTGGCGTCTGCACAGTGCATCGCCACCCCCTCCTTCGACGCCGGCCCTCCAGTGCCAGCGCTTGTCTGTTCACTCCTTCGACGCCTGCTCGATGGCGTCAGGATCGATCCCTTGCTTCTTGTAGTAGCGGACTGCCGCCCGTGAGTGGCGTAGCTGGGCCTCATCCAGCCCAGCTTTCATTCCGTCCGCTGTATCATACTGGATACAAGCGAACAGGGCGCTGAGGTAGACGATACCAAGCACAGGCCACACGACCGCTGGGGTAACAAACCCCACTGCGATAAACATCGTCGTGAGTGATGTTAGAAATGCCGTGAACATCCACATAGTACAAGACAACGAGACGTTCATGAGCTTGGCGGGAATCGCGCCAAACGAAATCGCGAACCAGGCCCCGCCCATCACCATGACGGGAGCCAGCAAAGCGGTGATGAGAGTGGCGATGTCCTTTGCGTCCGTTTTGCTGAGTGCTAGAACCACGAAAATCGCCGCGATCAAGTTGATCCAGAGCACCTTTCGGTGCTTCTGGATATTGTCGCTGATGAAGTCCACCTCCTCGGACTTCAATTCGACCTTGAAGAAACCGCGGAGCATCGCCTTGAGGAACCAGTAGAACGGGTCCAGCTTCTGGAACATGTGCATTCTCCAGTGTATTGAGTTCAGGTGTCCGTCCACAGCAAACTTCTTTATTCCAGAAGGAATCTACTGTAGACGGACACTTTCTTTTAAAGAACAGAACGACAAATTATAACATTTTTTGATAATTTGATCAATATTTATAACATAATTTGTAATTAAAAAATATTATTTAGCTAATCTTAGATATTTTTATAAAATAATGTTGTCAAATAACTTGACATTTTATAAAATTTTATATATAATATAAGCATATGGACCTTATAAAAACGCTAAAACAAACTGGATTATCTGAAAACCAGGCATCAGTATATATTGCTACGCTTCAACTCGGAGTTGATACTGTCTTGAATATATCTAGAAGCGCTAATTTAAAACGGCCAACTGTATATCTTATTTTAGATGACCTAGAAAGACGCGGATTGGTGAGCAAAACAATACAAAGAAACAAGATACTCTATGAAGCAGAGAGCCCTGAACGACTATTAACTGACTTAAAAACAAAGACACAACTAGTCAAAGGAATTCTTCCTTCTCTGAAAGCTATACATAATATTGATCCAGAAAAACCAAATATCAAAATAGCAGAAGGTGTGTCTGGCGTGCGTAGTGTGTATAATGGGATTTTCACATATCTCTCACACCACCCACAGGAAGAATTAATTATCTACGGTTCTCTCAAAGATGCGGCTGAACATTTTGAAACGAGTGTCGTTGATTATTTTTATCAAATAATGGCAAAATCAAATAATCCAATCCGTGAAATTGGCAATGACGACCATGAGACAAGGAAATATTATAAAACATCTTCAAAACTTAATCCCCAGCATAATATCAGACTTATTCGCAATGAGGGCCGTTTCTTTCAAACAGATAATATGTTATATGGAAACACACTTATTATTTTTTCTGTAAAAGAACAAATATTTGCGACAATTATTGAATCACCAAACATTGCTGAAACATACAAGACGCTATTTAATATGGCGTGGAATAGTGGACGAATGTTATAAACATATTCAAACAAAAAAACAACACCCGCAGGCGTTGTTTTAATTTTTTAAACTTTAGTTTTTGTTCTTTTTTACTGCCGTATCGGCATCACAATATACAAATAGTCTTTATTATTTTTTGGGGTAAACATACAAGGTGCCTCTGCACTATTGACCATAAATTCTACCTCGTCGCTTTCCATATGAGCAAGCCCATCAAGAACATACCGATGATTGAGCAATATTGAATTTTCTTCTCCTTGAAGGGTTGCTTCTATCTCTGAACTGTGTTCACCTGCCTGTGTGCTTGACGAAGAAACACCGATTGTATTTTGTGAAACATTGAGGTCAAAACTCACTGCATTTACACCTGTGGTAGTAAATAAGCTCGCTGCTTTTATTTTGTTTGTCATGACATCAAGAGGAAACAGAGATTTGGTCTTGAAATCTTTTGGGATGATTTGAGTGTAATCAGGATATTTTCCATCTATAAGGCGACTGGTCATCTCAAAATTATCATATCTTATTGCAATTTGATTTTCACTTACCCACACACGAACATTTTCTTCTCCTTCATGACTCTTACCAAGCTGCAATAAACGTATCATTTCATAAACTACTCGGGCTGGCACTATACAAACGACATCTCTATCTCCACCCTGAGCAATAGACATACGAGCCTCTGCAAGTCGATATGAGTCTGTGGCAGCCAACACCAATCCATCATAACGATCACTCAAAAAATGAAAGTAAACGCCAGAAAGTTCTGGGCGTATTTCATTTTTTGAAACGGCAACAGCTGTTTTGGACAGAATATCTTTAAACGTATTTACATCAAGGGTATATGCGTGCTGTTCTTCTACGTCTGGTATAAGTGGATATTCTTCGGCAGAAGATCCTTTTATTTTTGTACTAGAATTCCCGCAAGTAATAACAAGTTCATTTTCTTTCAGTTGCACATCTACCTGTTCATTGGTAAGTAGACGGACATAATCTGAAAGCGTCTTTGCTGGTATAGTAAAAGACCCTTGCTCTTCCACCTTTGCACGTAAATGAGTTTTTACTGCTATTTCTAAATTTGTCGCACTGACTTCCACACCAGAATCAGTTGCTTTCACCAAAACATTGGTAAGTATAGGAAGATTTACGTGCTTGCTCGCAAGAGAACTCACCAAATCGAGAGTGTACACCAGATTTTCTCTTGTACAAGTAAATTTCATATTACTGTTTATTAGGTTATTTAATTTATATTTTAAACTTGTGATAATAGTAAGTGTTGTGGACTGTGTGGAAAAGTGTTGTTTTGTTTTATTGTTAGCCTTTTTTGTTTGCCTCTTTGTGGGGATATGTCGTGTGAGTTTTTGTGTGAATTTGTTGATTAGTTTTTGATTTTGTTTTTGGCTGTGTTTTGGTGTTGATAACCTCTGTGTTTGTAAACAGGGTATGTGTGTTTTTGCTTATTGTGTGCACAGGTTATTGGATGCTGTTTGCATATAAACGTTGTTTGATCATTTCCATATCCTGTTTTAGTTTTAGATCCTGGTCTATTTCAGATGAGATTTTGGTATGTGCGTGCATTGCCGTCGTGTGGTCTCGTCCACCAAGTTCGTCGCCAATACTTGGATATGAGAGTTTCAATTCTTCCCGCATGAGAAACATGATAATTTGTCTGGGGAAAGCAAGACGTTTTTCTCTACTTTTACCAAGCACATCATCAACGTTGATGTCAAAGTACTGTGATACTTGGCTGATGAGTTCTCGAGGAGTGAGAGACCTGCGCATATTTTGTTCCTCGAAGCTTGACAGTAATTGTTTTATAGAACTTTCGTTTGGTTTTGTGTTTTTGAGTTCATGATATGCAATAATTTTGTTGAGTGCGCCTTCAAGCTCGCGAATGTTGCTTTGTACATTTGTTGCTATCAGGTGTAGAAGATTTCCATCTATGTCAAACCTTTTTTCTTGGGCCTTCTTTTGGATAATAGCCATGCGTGTCTCAAGGTCAGGGGCTGAAATGTCTGCTATCATACCCCATTCAAATCTACTGCGAAGACGATCTTCAAGCGCGGGGATTGCTTTTGGTGGTCGATCACTTGTCATCACTACTTGTTTACCTTGCTGGTGCAATTCATTGAATGTATGGAAAAATTCTTCCTGCGTTTGTTCTTTGCCGCCAATGAATTGTATATCATCAATTAAAAGAAGATCAACATTACGATATCGATCTTTGAATTCTTTAGCTCTTCCTTCTTTTATTGAAGAAACAAATTCATTGGTGAATTTTTCTGAAGAAACGTATAAAATTTTTGTTTGAGGATTGGTCTCAAGCATGGTGTGACCAATCGCCTGTATAAGATGCGTCTTGCCCAAACCGACACCGCCATATATAAATAGTGGGTTGTAGGCATCACCCGGGCGTTGTGCTACTGCCTGTGCCGCGGCATGTGCAAGCTCATTTCCTTTACCTACGACAAATGTATCAAATGTATATTTTGGATTTAGACCAAATTGTTGGATGAGAGTATTTTTTCGTTGAGGTGAATAGAGAGGAGTAGACGGAGAAGAAATTTGTGGTTCATGTGTCATGGCGCATTCTTGTTCTTGAATGTTTTTCATATTGTCTACCATGTATTCTATCTTGCGGATAGGTTTGCCGGTGACACGTTCGAGTATTTGTACAATTTTTGAGTGATATTTTTTTTCTAACCAACTTTTGGTAAATGCATTTGGCACGCACACGGTAACGTGGCCTTTGTCATATTGAGCTATACCGGTGTTTTTGAACCATGTGGTAAAATTTGCTTTGGAGAGTTCGAGTTCAAATTCTGCAAGTACAGCTTGCCATATTTCGTAATTGGTCATAGTATTTGATTTGGCTGATTGTTGTTGATTATACAAATATCGAGATAGTTTTTCCATTTTATCATATAAAGATAATATGGAAAATAGTCTAAAATAAGCCAAAAGTGCATAGGGTGGGGAAAAACTGTGGATGATGGGGATAACATATCACTTGAGCCTAAAAACATTAAAATACCATAGTATTTTTTATCATTATATAAGATTGTCCCTTGACATTTTTTGCATATTCAATTATACTTATCTCACTTTTTAATGCTGTAATTAGAAGGTGCTTAAGTGCTATAGTGCTTAAGTGCTATAGTGAATAAACGTATGCCAAAGAGAACATATCAACCAAGTAAACGTAAACGTGCCAAGGCTCATGGTTTTCGTGAACGTATGAAGACTAAAGATGGCCGTGATGTACTCAAAAGACGCCGGGATAAGGGCAGAAAGAAACTTACCGTAAGTGACGAGAAAAAAGGAAAAAGAACACGAAAAACACGATAAATCGGCTCAATTTAGCAAAAAACCTCGTTTGATTCGAGGTTTTGTGTTATAATACTCTTATATATGTTACCAAAACAACATCGTCTCAAACATATGAAGGACTGGCAGATTCTTTTTGATGAAGGGCGTTTTTTTGGTGGTGAATGTGTCACTTTGAAAGTTTGGAAAATTGATCCAGAAAAATACCCCCGTCGTAAATATTCTTTGGATGACCTCCTTATTGGGTTTGCAGTGGGAACCAAAGTACACAAGAGTGCAGTGAAGAGAAATAGAGCAAAGCGACAAATGAGAGAAGTTATACGTCTTTTGTTGAAAGAAAATAAGGCCTCATCTGGTTTTTTGGTTGGTGTCATTGCAAAGTCGTGTATTTTGGATAAAGATTATGCTTTTATAGAACAAGAGATCACAACATTATTTAAAAAAGCAAAATTAATAATTTGATTTTTTGGCTAATTCCACTGTCATTCCGAGGAGTCCCGCTATAGCGGGGCGACGAGGAATCTTTCTTAATGAAGGTTTAGTAAAAACAAAATATATTGATCTAAAAAATTTTGTGGCAGGAAAGATCCTTCATCCCGACCCGATCGGGATTCAGGATGACATATTATTAATTGCGAAAAATGGCTGTATGAAGCGAATTTTTAAAAAGATATTTTTTATACCGCGTATGCCGGTTCTTTTTTTGATAAAAATATATCAAAAAACCTTATCTCCTGATCATGGATGGTTTAAATCACAATTTCCTCATGGGTATTGTCGATTTCATCCTACCTGTAGTCAATATGGGTATGAAGTAATAAAAAAAAGAGGACTCATTGTGGGAGTACCAAAAGCTCTGTGGCGGATTATGCGGTGTAATCCGTGGGGTAAGGGTGGAATAGATTTGCCTAAGTAATTTTTAATTTGAAATTTGAAAACAATTTTAAATGATTTAATTTTTAATTTCTATTATCTTATTTTTGCTCGTGAGTCCTCTCACGATTTTTATTTTACTTTTTGGGACATCAAAATACTCTGACAGCAATTCAATTAATGCCCTATTTGCTTTACCATCCACTGGAGGCGCGGTAAGTTTTACTTTGAGCGTCCCATCTGCCATTTCTCCTACAATTTCATTTCGCGATGAACGTGGGAGGACCCGTATGCTGAGTGTTTTCATATGTCCAAATTGTAACAAATTTATTAGGAACATAAAAGTTAATTAAAAATATCCCCCACAGAACGGAGGATATTTAGAGATGACTAATAGAAGACAAAATTATTTTTCGTTATGCTCGTGTTCATGTGTATGAGATTCACCTTCCATTACCTTTTCTTTCAAAAATGCAACAACTTTCTTATTGAGGAGCATGTTGCGAATAGAGTCTTGTACTTCTGGTTTTTTGATGTTTTCTTTGTATTCAGGCACGTCTTTGTATGTGGTTTCCATAACATCCATTTCTTGTTTGAATTCCGCATCAGTTACTTGGATATTGTTATCATGAGCGACTTGTCGTGATAAGAGAGCTGCTTTTGCTCTTTTTTCTGCTTGCGTTTTGAAATCCTCAAAAAGTTCGTCCTCTTTCTTTTTTATATCACTTAAGTATTGGTCAATACTGACACCATTTCGCTCGAGATCATGTTTGAGTTCATAAAACATTTTTTTCCGCTCAGCATTAATGAGGACCTCAGGGATCTCATCAAATGTTGATTTTTCAATGAGCGCATCAAAAATTTCGATTTCGGCACGTTCGTTTGCTTTGTGTTCTTCCTCATGTTCCAAATTATGTTGTAAAAGTTCACGAAGTTTTGCTACATTTTCTTGCCCAAGAGTTTTTGCAAATTCGTCAGTGACTTCTGGGAATTGTCGTTCGTACACTCCTTTCACTTTTATTTTGAAAGTGCCTGTATTTCCTGCAAGCATTTTATTGTGGTAATTTTCTGGGAAAGGAAGAGAAAATTCTTTTTCTTCACCTTCCTCGACCCCCACAAGAGCATCGTTGAATCCAGGTATGTGTTGATTTTCTGACAAATAGACATGATAATCTTTTGCTTGGCCACCTTCTATCGGTACACCATCCAAATGTAGATCCATGTCAATGGTTACTTTGTCATTTTTGGTCGATTTATCTTTTTTTAGCACCTCTTTTGCTTGCATTTTGGTGAGATTGTCGATGACATTGTTAACTTCTTTTTCCGTAATTGGTTTTGTTGTCTTTTTTATTTTTATTGTGGATAGATCAGCCAATTTGACTTTAGGAAGTAGGGCAACTTTTGCTTTGTATACCACATCATTGTCTGGTGCGGTTTTTTCTACGCTGATCTCAGGCATGCCTATAGTTTCCAGATCTTCTTTTTTGATTGCGTTATAAAAACTTTCTTGAATAATTTTTTCTAAAGCTTCTTGAAGTATTTGCATTTCACCCACCTCTTTTTTTACTAGATCATAAGGGGCTTTTCCTTTGCGGAATCCTTTGATAGCAACACGATCAGAGATCCTTGCGGCTGCGTGTTCCATGTGTTTTTTATATTCATCTGGTGTGACCGTGACAGTGAGTTCAACTTGAGATTTGTCTAGATTTTTACGTATATGGTGCATACTATGTAAGTAAATTAGATAGGATAAGTAGATTAAGTTTTCAAATTTAGCACATTTTTTGTTGCCTAAATATAGTTTATTTTTTAAAAAAAGTCAATGGTGGTATGCAAATAAAACACCCCCATGTTTTGGGGGAGTGTTTTATATTATCTACTTTGAATTTAAAATTACTTCAGCAAACCAATGATAAGCAATGCAACAATGTTTGCAACTTTGATCATTGGGTTAATAGCAGGCCCTGCGGTATCTTTGTATGGATCTCCCACAGTATCACCGGTCACGGCAGCTTGATGAGCAAATGAACCTTTGCCACCATAATTACCATTTTCAATATATTTCTTTGCATTATCCCATGCTCCACCACCTGTTGTCATAGATATTGCAACGAAGAGGCCTGTAATAATGGTTCCTACAAGCAACCCACCAAGTGCTGCTGGCCCAAGAACTACCCCTACGAAAATTGGTACAACAACAGGGATAAGCGCAGGAAGAATCATCTGGCCTATAGCTCCTTTGGTGACAATATCGACGCAACGTGCATAGTCTGGTTTTGCATTACCTTCCATGATTCCTTTTATTTCTTTGAATTGTCTACGAACTTCTTCTACTACTTTACCTGCAACTTTTCCTACTGACTGCATGAGCATAGAACCAAACAAATAGGGAAGCAGACCCCCAATAAATAGTCCGGCGAGTACTTTGGGGTCATCAATTCTAAATATTGTATCAATACCACTGTCTGCTAATTTGTGTGTGAAGTCTGCGAAAAGCACGAGCGCTGCGAGACCAGCTGACGCAATAGCATATCCTTTGGTGACAGCTTTTGTTGTGTTACCTACGGCATCAAGTGGATCTGTGGTGTTACGAACATCTTCACCCAATTCTGCCATTTCAGCAATTCCACCAGCATTATCGGTGATAGGACCGTACGCATCTATGGTAACGATAATTCCTGTGAGAGAAAGCATCGCCATGGCTGCAATAGCAATGCCATAAAGACCGGCAAAGTGGAATGCAAGCATAATACCTATGACAATGGCAATAACAGGAAGTGCAGTCGCTTTCATAGAAACCGCAAGACCGGTAATAACATTGGTACCATGTCCTGTCTCACTTGATTTCGCGATTTGTTTCACCGGTTTATATTTGGTTGATGTATAGTATTCGGTAATCCACACCATGGCTGCGGTGAGTACAACACCAATTACCGCACTCCAGAACAAATCACTTGTAGCAAGTTTGAGTGCTTCGGAATAGTGGGCACTTACAAAATAGAAACCCACAAGTGAAAGAAGGGCTGACACAATAAGACCTTTGTATAAAGCGCCCATGATTTTCTTTTTTGCCCCAAGTTTAATGAAGAAGGTTCCAGCGATTGAAGCAATAATTGAAACTCCTCCGAGCATAAGAGGATATATGATTCCTGCGTCTGTATCTTTGAAAGTAAGACTTCCGAGTACCATGGCAGCAACAGCAGTGACAGCATATGTTTCAAATAAGTCTGCTGCCATACCTGCACAGTCACCTACATTATCGCCCACGTTATCTGCGATGACAGCAGGATTACGTGGATCGTCTTCTGGAATACCTTTTTCTACTTTACCAACTAAATCAGCACCAACATCAGCTGCTTTGGTAAATATACCGCCTCCAATACGGGCGAATATTGAGATAAGACTTCCTCCAAATGCAAGGCCAATAAGTGCATCGGTATCCTTTGTGAGGAGATAAAATCCTGAAACCCCAAGAAGACCTAGACCTACAACAAGTAATCCAGTAATTGTTCCTCCCTTTACCGCAACATTCAAAGCAGCTTTGAGTCCTTTTGTCGCGGCTTGGGTTGTCCTTACATTGGCTTTAACCGAAATAGTCATACCTATGAAACCTGCTATACCAGAAAATATCGCTCCGACAAGAAAACCGAAGGCCGTATTCCAGCTCAATACAAAGCCAAGAAGGAAAAACACAACAATGGCAACATAACTAATATATCTATATTGGCGTGTCAAATAGGCTTTTGCGCCTTCTTGTATAGCGCGCGCGATAGCCTGCATGCGTTCGTTTCCTTGTGGTTGCTTGTTGATCCAACTGATAAGGTAAATGCCATAGGCAATTGCCAAAATCGCTGGGCCAATGAGGAGGATTGTGAGCATCATAGTGATGATGGATTAAAATTATTAAATATAATATAAGCGTGGTGATTATAAGGAATTTTGTGAGAAAAGTCAATGTTTTTTCATGAGGATATACTACAAATAGTATAGTCAAAATCACCTATTTAGTTACTTGTGACAAGTATATTAAGTATTATATTTATGGTACAATACTAGCACTATGAATAAAAAAACCTTTGTTATTATAGATGGCAATGCTATAGTCCATCGCGCTTACCATGCCCTTCCACCTCTCACAGCAAAAGATGGCACCATGGTGAATGCAGTATATGGGTTTACATCCATGCTTCTTAAGGTTCTCACTGATTTGAAACCAGATTATATGGCAGTAAGTTTTGATGTAGCCGGAGGCACTTTTCGGGATACATTGTATACCGCATATAAGGCGACTCGGGTAAAGGCAGACCAAGAACTTTATGATCAGATTCCTCTATGTCATCAAGTTGTGGAAGCGTTTGGAATACCTATTTTTGAGAAAAAAGGATTTGAGGCAGATGATGTAATTGGGACAGTGACGGAAAAGATTAAAAGATTAAAAGATTATAAGATTACGAGTGTTGTGGTGAGTGGCGACATGGACTTGCTCCAGCTAGTTGATGATGACAAAACTGAGGTCTATCTGCTCCGCAAAGGCATGTCTGATTTTCATTTATATAATGAGAAAGCGGTTGAAGAGCGATTTGGGTTTGGACCAAAATATATTGTGGATTACAAGGCATTGCGTGGAGATACGTCGGACAATATCCCCGGAGTTAAGGGTATTGGAGAGAAGACAGCACTGGAGTTGATTACAGAGATCGGAGGGGTTGAGGCAATTTATGAAGAGATCAAAACCTTGTCTGCCGGCAGGCAGGGATCAAAAGATCAAAAAATCAAGGCAGGCATTCTTAAAAAATTAGAAGAAGGCGAGAGCGATGCAAAGATGAGCAAGGAACTGGCGACGATAAAGAGAGACGTGCCAGATTTAGATTTTAAGCTAGAAAATTGTGCGATTGGTGAGTTCGATCGAGAAAAGTTGACTGGTTTGTTTCAAAAATTTGAATTTTATTCTCTGGTTAAACGATTGCCGGGGACGAGTAGCGAGCAGATTGATAAGTCAACACACAAGCAGGCTACTCGAAAAGAAAAATTTTCCAAAATAATAGTGTGTTCTGATAAAAATATAAAAGAAGTTTTAAAAGATTTGGAAAGATCAGATATCTTTGCATGTAAAGAAATGCTAAATGGGAAAGATGTTCTAAATGGTGAACTGATAGGATTAGTTTTTGTAACCGGGGAACATTCATACTATATATCGAAAGAATATTTAAAGGATATTCAAAAAATATTTGAAGACAATAATAAAATAATTGTTGGACATGATATCAAGCAATTAGTAAAAGTGCTTCAACATGTCAATGCTGAAGCACCCCAGTGTCACTTGTTTGATATCATGGTTGCTTCATACTTACTAAATTCCAGTACACGCGCTCATGATCTGGGGTCTATTGCTTTGCGTGAGCTTGGGAGAGAGCTGCCGGCAGGTTCTGATCAAGGGAGTTTGTTTGGGGTAAACCCACAGGTTGTCGCAGATGAATTGCAGATGGTATTGGATATATACGATATATACAAGCAGAAGCTTGAGCGTATTGAGGATCTTGGTCTGTTTCAAGATGTAGAAATGGGACTCATTCCTGTACTTGCAGAGATGGAATTGAATGGAGTAGCTATAGATACACATGTACTGGGTGAATTATCTGTGGAGGTGAATGCTGAAATTAAGAAGTTGGAAAAAAAGATTTGGAAAGAAACCGGGGAAGAATTTAATGTTGCGTCGTCTGTCCAATTGCGTGATATTTTGTTTGAGAAAATGGGTCTTCCAAAAGAAGGTATCAAAAAAGGCAAGACAGGATACTCGACAGCGTCAAGTGAACTTGAAAAATTACGTGAATACCACCCTGTTATTGAATATATAGAAGATTATCGTGAATTAGAGAAATTACGTAACACATATATAGATGTGTTGCCCGAATTGGTAAATAAAAAAACTGGTCGTATTCACACGAGCTTCAACCAAGCAGTTACAACAACAGGAAGGCTCTCAAGTTCTGATCCGAATTTACAAAATATTCCTATTCGTACTGATCTTGGGCGTCGAGTGCGTGAAGCTTTTGTTGCTGAACCAGGGAATATGCTTATTGTGGCTGATTATTCTCAAATCGAACTGCGCATTGTGGCTTCATTGGCCAATGATAAGCAACTTATTAATATTTTTGAAAGAGGAGAAGATGTCCATGCTGCTACCGCAGCCGTTATCAATGGTGTGTCTTTGGAACAGGTGACAAAAGAAATGCGTAGCGCTGCAAAAGGAGTTAATTTTGGCGTACTGTATGGCATGGGAGCTTTTGGTTTATCATCTCGTACAGGCATTACTCAGTGGGAAGCAAAAGATTTCATAAAGAAATACTTTGAGAGTTTTAAAGATGTAAAAAAATATCTTGATGCGACCTTAGAATTTGCACATAAAGAAGGGTATGTTGAAACGCTATTTGGCAGACGTCGATATATTCCCGAGCTTATGTCTCCCAATTATCAATTGAAATTGGCAGGAGAACGTATGGCAATCAATATGCCAGTGCAAGGTACTGCAGCTGATCTTATGAAAATGGCGATGATAAAAATAAATGCAGAATGCAGAATGCAGAATGCAGAATTTCGAAAAAATGTGAGAATAATTTTGCAAGTACACGATGAATTGGTATTCGAGGTAAAAAAGAAATGGGCAGAAGATATCGCAAAGATCGTAAAAGAAGAAATGGAGCATGTGGCTCAGCTGCGTGTGCCAGTTGAAGTGCATGTAGGTATAGGGACGAGTTGGGGCAAAATCAAATAGCCTTTATTGTGAAATTTGTGATAAAAAATCGGCCGTATATGTGGTCGATTTATTTTTTTAGGTCTGTGATCATTTTTTTAATTTCTTTGAGATCTTTTTGCAATTTTTGTATTTCTCGTTCCGCCTTTCTATTGACCGCATAATCATATTTTGTGGTAAGTCTATCGCGTTCTGTCTGTCTGTTTTGACTCATCATGATGACAGGAGCTTGAGTCGCAGCTAGGCACGAAAGACAAAGGTTGAGTAGTATAAATGGATATGGATCCCAACGAAATTTATATGCGACAACATTTATTGCCATCCACGCAACGAGGAACACACCAAATAAAATAATAAAAGTCCAACTTCCTAAAAATGTTGTCATTTTGTCAGCAGCCCGTTGACCAATGGTAAGTTGGCTGTGGTATATAGTGACTGGGTGTTCATCTTTTTTTTCTGTGTGTGTATCCATATGTTTGTAATTATAGCATATATCAATTATTGTGCGTATAGGGATACATTGCGATGGTATAGAATTTATTGTACACTACAGACGTTAATAACTTTTTATGCTTATATATCTCTACGGTCCTGACACATTTCGCAGCCGGCAACAACTCAAAAAGATGATTGAAAAATTTAAGATAGATCGTGATCCACAAGGTCTAAATGTTGTTGTGGTTGATGCAGAAAAGGAAGAAGCAGGTGTGGTATTACAGCAAATTTCAGCAAGCCCTTTTTTGGCAGAGCGTAGGATGGTTGTCCTTGAGAATTTGTTGTCATCGACCGGAAAGAAGGAATTGCAAGAGGACATTTTTGATCGCATAAAACGCAATTCTATTCCAGAAAGTACGGTTTTGTTATTTTGGGAGGGCGGGGGTAAATTAAAGACTGATATATCTAAAAAATTTCATGCATTGTTGTCAAAAGAAAAATTTGCTCAGGAATTTCTTGAGCTCACTGGTGTACAATTGGGCGCGTGGATAAAACAAGAAGTGGAAAAACGTGGCGGTCATATCGAAAATGCATCTGTACAATTTATCATCCAGAATATTGGAAGTGATACATGGTTTTTGAATTCAATTATTGATCAACTTGTCTCATATACTGATAAAGAAATTACATCATCAGACGTACAGCTTTTCTTGAGTGAAAAGGCAGATGACAATATTTTCAATCTGGTGGATGCAATAGTGGCTGGGCAGTCAAAACAAGTGTACAAAATGATTCGTGAACAATATACAAAGGGTGAAGACGCTCAGTATGTATTCGCCATGATCCTAAGACAATTTAGGATTTTGCTCGAGTTGCGTGACTTATATGAAAAAGATGACACTGTTCGCAGTGAAGAATTGGCGAAGAAATTGAGTATTCATCCATTCGTAGTCAAAAAATCTTTTCCTTTTGTGAAACGATATACACTCAATCACCTCAAAAGTATATATAGAAATCTTCTTAAGTTTGATATACAAACAAAGACTGGCCAAGGTGACCAGTCTGTGTTGTTGGATGTATTGGTGGGGTCTATTTCAACTTAATATTTTTTCATAAATACCATGCCGAGCCTCCATTTTTTGGAGTTCTATTTTAACATCGTACGCAACACTACGTCTTTCTAGTAAGTCGATCATTCTTTTGTAAGCTTTTATTACTTTGGGGTCCTCTGTTTTTTCTATTTCTTGTCTGTATAGATTTTTTTCTCTTTTAATTCTTCTCGCTACGATTGCTTGTGCAAATCTTTCTTTTTCTCCCTCATCATTCGCATCAATTTTGATATCAAGTGGATATCTTACTAAGGAGCCTTCATAGAGTATTTTCCCTATAGATGCAGCTACATCAGCGTCTTCGCTTGCTTGTTTATATGTTGTTTTTTCCCCCCTTCTAATTACACGAATAGCACCAGTGATAGAAATAGTCCCGCCTGCTCTATCTGATATAGTGCTAATTGCATTTTGTATTTTTGTTTCTATAATTTGTACATCGTGTTCATTGACATCATTTATAATGACTGCGAACTCGTCTCCGCCATGTCTGCCGACAGCATCGCTTGGACGTAGCCATTGTTTCAGATTTTTAATAACTTCTTTGAGGATTTCATCACCAACAGCGTGTCCTCGTGCAGGGTCATCATTTACAATTTTAAATTTGTCTATATCAAATTCAACAAGAAGCATACATTTGGTATTTTCTCCAGGATCTACATCATGTCCATTATCAATTTGTGGGTTGTTTAATTTCATGGCTTCTATTTTGAATCGTTGTTCAATACCCTCGTGGTTTAGTGCCCCTGTCTTTCTGTCAATCAGATAACCTTTTTCTAAATCGAGTTCAAGTTTTGCGCGGTTCAGTGCATAGGGAATAAAATTTTCCGTTTGCTGTCGTATCACATCCATAAAGATGTGTTGTGTTTCTGGAGATGTGCCAGCTTCTATTAATCTGATAAGATCGTCGAATTGCTCCCTTTCAATTTCATTTTTCCCCAGTGCCTCTTCGAGTCCTTGCTCACTACCATCTTCTACTGGTCGTAATTCAGACAGTTCTTTTCGGAGTTTTGCAAGTTTGTCTTGACTAATGCCAAGATTTTGAGCAGATCTAGATTCTATATTTTCCTCGAGAACAGGGAAAACGAGTCTTTGTATGATTTCTCGCGCTATTTGGTAGTATTTAGATGTTAATTCAGCGACATCTTCCTCAATATTTTGTCCCAATGTCTCTTTCCCAAGTAGATTTTTTAATACTTGTTCTGGTGGAATCGGCATCAATATTTCTGGCTTTAGTCTACCTTGCCGTGCATCCGAGATTGTCTGTAGTTCTGGTTTAGGAGCTCCTTCTCTCATATAAAAAAATTTTTATAAAATAAAATCCAGCTTATATGCTGGATTTATTGTACGTCTGATTTTACTTCTTTGCAACTTTTTTGGCACTTTTCGTGAGTCGGGAGAGATAGCGTCCCGCGGTATTTTTTTTGATGACGCCCTTCTTTGCTGCTTTATCGAGCTTTTTTTGTACAAGTTTTATGGTTTCATCTATATCTTTTGCTCCATTTTGGACAGCTTTTCGAGCATTTTTGAGTGCTTCTTTGTATGCTTTTTTTACTATCAGATTTTCTGCTTCATGCTTTTTTGACTGGCGCAAAGCTTTTTTTGCATTACGTAGGATTGGCATATTCGTTTATTGAAACTTTATAATTAGATGAGAGCGAGATGATTATAATATATACAGGCGATTTTGTCAAGGGAGTTATACGACTTATGATACAGATAGCATATATAGTTTATCTATTCTTCCATTTTTGGCTTTTCAAGCAATTCTGGTTCGATTACCTTCTCCCCCTCTGTAATTCGTACCACGTCCTTGTCTATTTTACCCAGCTCTTTATACGCTGTATTATAGTGGTTCACGGTTGTCGTCATGCTTATGCCAAGTTTTTTCATGTATTCTTCGTAGGCTATGATATGCTTGCCGAGCATTTCAACATTTTTGCGTATTTCTTTCGCCCCTTCTTCTATTTTGAACGCGCGTAGACCTTGCAACACTGTTTGCAAATAGGCAGCAAAAGTTGTGGGCGAAACAATAATAACTTTCTTTTCATTAAAAGCATAATCAATCAAATTTCTGGTATTTACTTTCACCGCTCCTACTTCATTAACGAGCAAATCATAGTAAATTGCTTCTGATGGGATAAACATGAACGCGAATTCAAGTGTGCCATCTTTTGGCTTAATGTATTTACTCGTTTCGTCGATGCGTTTTTTGAGATCATTTTTAAATTCCGTTTCCAATTTTTCTCTCTGCGATTCATCCACAAGGTCGATTAGTCTTTGATAATTTTCCAAAGAAAATTTTGCATCAATTGGGATATTACCTTCTTTGGTTATAATGAGAGCGTCTACCGTATCTCCGTCGGGGAATTCATATTGCAAGATAAAAGTTCCTGGTGGCATCATATTTTCCAATACCATTTTTAACCCTGCCTCTCCTAGATTTCCTCGTTGTTTTTGACTACGTAATACTTTTTCTAGATTTGATAATTGTTGAGAGAATCCAATAACTTGTTGATTTGTTTTGTCTAGGTTAGTAAGTTTTTCAGTGATGTCAGTGATAATTTTACTGCTTTGAGCAAACTGAGTTTGTATAGTTTTATGTATACTTTCCTGAACGTCCCCCATAGTTTTGTGTGTGTCAGACATTTTTTGATCCACTGTTTTATTGAGTTCCTGTATCTGTTGCTGGAGCATGAGGAACAAATTTTGGTCTCCTTCTTTTGGTTTTTGTAGGGCAGTAAGTTTTTTGTATAGAAAAAACAAACCGATAAGAGCGGCAATAAGGAGAATCAATAGAAATACAAGTAAGTATGTTTCCATAATTATTTTTTGATTTTTTTTAAAAATAAACCAAGTATTGCAACAGCAATAATTCCTCCAATAGCAATGATTATCCCTAATTCAGTTTCCATAGTGTTTAGTATTATAGCATAAACAAAAAATCACGTCTCATTGACGGATTTTTTGTCCTTTCTTTGGCCAAAGGGTCGGGTGCTGGTTTTTTACATGCTCGCAGCCGCATGGATGACCAGACCAACGTGGTCATGCCTCCCTATGGTTTTCCACATTAGCTCTTGAGCGTGAGATTGTAGTATCCGAGCGCCCTTTCAAGCGCAGCGACCGTTTTGGCCCCAGCATTTTTGCTGTGCAAAAACTCCAATCTGGTCCGTTCCAGAATTTCACCTATCGTTCGGCAGTCACAGTTCAGGAGCAAATTGTACACCCTCGCCCTATAAATTTTTGTCGGGTTAACGTGTACGAGCAATTCCTCGATCTGAAGACCGAGGATATCCATATTGGTCACCTCGATCATCTCAGTACGGAAGCTACCGTCCTCCCCAAGAGTGATATCTATGGTTAGTCTTACCTTCCGCATGCCATGACCTCCTTGTTAGTAAAGAACACAAACAATGTAGCACTTATACATTTTTTGTAAATATAAATATACATAATAAATCTAATTTATACTTTAAAAATAAATAAATATTTTATATATATTATATATTGTAAATATAAATTGACACAAAATGAGCCATAGTGTATAGTATAATATATGCAAGGAATTCTTATAAATGCAGGATTAGACGAAACAGAGGCAAAAGTATATTTGGCTCTTCTTGAACTTGGACCGTCTACTGTTTCTGGTATCACTCATAAGGCAGGTGTTACTCGTACATTAGGATATCATGTGCTTGAAAAATTATGTTGGCATGGACTTGCAGATGAGGTTTCATCTAAAAATAAAAAAAAAATATATACAGCCCGTCATCCGCATAGCCTCTTGCAGCATGTAAAAAATAAAAAAAAACAATGGGAGAGAAATCTGAGTTTAGTAGAAGAACACTTGCCAGATTTAGTTTCATTGTATAAAATTGCTGACAAGCCAGTGATTCGTTTTTGTGAAGGTGTCGAGGGGGTGAAAGAAATTTATTCTGAAACACTTGAGGCAAAGACAGAAATACTATCTTTTTGTGATATTGAAGGTTTTTGTGCCCCTGAGTTTAAAAATTGGACTCGTGAGTATAACCGTGAACGCACAAGAAGAAGAATTTTTGAAAGAATGCTTATGCTTGATACCCAATTTGGTCATGAGTGGATGGAAGATTATCAGGGATCTCTTAAATATAATAATTTTAAGTGGATTAGGTCAAAAGATCTACCTGGAATTCAAGATTTGGGTGGAGAGGTAAATATTTTTGATGAGAATAAAATTGTTATATTGCTTTTGAAGCCGCCTCATCGTATGGGTATATATATAGAAAGTAAGATATTAGCAAATTTGTTGCGGACTATGTTTGAACTTGCTTGGAAAAGTGGGATACTCGCTCGAACAAAAAGGAGAGTTATAAAAAAAACACGTAAAATATCCTAGAGTATTTTATTACTTAGTTAGTTTTGGATTAGAAAATAAGCCCTCATAGTTCAACGGATAGAACAGGCCCGTCCTAAGGGCAAAATGCGTGTTCAATTCATGCTGGGGGCACAAAAGTACACAATATCGTATACAAAAAACACTTTACATGCTTGTAAGTGTTTTTTGTTTGACATTTGTTTCACGTGAAACAAATAGGATTGAGAGTAACAAAGTAAAATTGGAAAGGATTTTAAAATATGACACACAAACATTAAGATATAGTAATTATTTTTTTGAATTTATCTCTTAGTTTTTTTTTTGTATTTTTTAATTTTAACCTTATATCTAGTTTGTTTCACATGGAACATTTTAGCTATTTTTATATATATTTTTATTTATATACTTTAAAATAAATAAATAATAATGTCGTACAATATAATAATACATAATAATTCATTTTTTAATCGCTAAGTCACCTGCCTAGAATTATAAAATGATGATATAATTGCAATAAAGTAACAAAAATAGGCAATATATTCATTATATAAAGTATGTTAAAAAAATTTAGTAAATGGATATTATTATTTTTATCTTTAACTCTAATTATTAACACCTTATCACATAGTTTTGATGGTGATCTTGGCTGGCATTTGCGTTTTGGCAAGCAAGTATTAACTGAAAAAACATTTCCATACCAAGACACTTACACGTGGTCTTTTGGAGGTAATGATTGGACAAATCACGAATGGGGTGGCGATATAATTTTTTGGCTGTTATATACCAACTTTAGCTATAGTGCCCTCATTTTGTTAGCTGGAATTTCAATTTGGCTAGCATTGATATTTAGTGTAAAAATTTTTTCAAAAAAGATAGAAATCAGCGATACGTTAATTATCGTTCTATTATCTCTTGTTCTTAATTTTATTCTCACTGTTCGTCTGGCAATGCTTAGCCCATTATTTTTTATATTAATAATAGTAACATTAGAAAGAACTGAAAAAAAATCTTACTACTATTGGCCCATACTATTTTGGATTTGGGGGGCAGTTCATGGTAGTTGGATATTGGGTTTTATCGCGATTGGAATATATCTTTTTGCATATTTAATAACTAACGTAATACCAAATAGATATTCGTTACTAATTGGCAAAAAAATGATTTGGGATAATGTTACAGCTGTCAAAATATCTATAGCAACTATTTTGTCTGCCTTAGCAATTACAATTAATCCGTATGGATTAAAAATATGGATTGAAATCATACACTATTTTACTGAAGGATATTTTAAACAATTCATAACTGAATGGTTGCCGAGTTACACTTATCCTATATTTATTTGGCCATTGATACTTGGGGCAACCGCTTTAGTTTTCATTGTCTGGGGACATGTCAAAAAAAAGCTTACGTTGGCTCAAACTTTGCTTTTTTTAGCAATATTTTACGCTACCTTAAGACACAAACGCAACAATTTGTATTTGATTATTTTGCTTGTCCCAATATTTTCAAATATTTTAAATCTAGCAATTGAACAGATAAAAAAACCAGTCAATAAAATACTAAGTAAAACATTGTTGATTATTACCATCTTCACATCAATATGTTTAATAATTTTTCAAATTAAAGACATTGATTGGACAGCTAATCCATTTCAAAATTCAAACGTGTTAGCACGTTATGGATTTCCTCAAACAGCAATTGAGTTTCTAAAAACAGATAACAAACAAGAAAATAGTAAAATATTTAACGAATTTTGGTGGGGAGGATATCTTAATTGGACTATGCCAGAAATACTAGTATTTCTAGATGGACGTGGTACTGCCACTTGGAAGATAAATACACAAGAAACATTATTCGGTGCTTATCGTCGCATCAAGTTTGAATCTGGTGGTCTAGAAGAATTAGAGAGAAATGGAGTTAGATACGTTATACTTGATCATAATTTTTCTGGATATGCTTTACCAAATACATTTGATAATTGGATGTTTGGAGAAAATTTAGATAAAATTTTTGCCCTTCCTCAACCTCATTTGGTATCAAGATTAGAGAGAAGCGAAAATTGGCAGTTGATTTATCAAGATAGGGTGGCATTAATTTGGAAAAATATAGCCATGCGTTAGTATTGTTTCATTTTTTTGGTCCTTTATATGTAAAGATTTATTTTTGGCGTATAACGTATTATATCGCTAAAATAAGACATTTTTATCTGCAAAAACTTGACACTTGAAATCTTTATTGCTATAGTGTGCGCACCTTTGGTGTTCATCTTATTATAGATGAATACACATCATTGTTTCGTCTAAATCTAGTACTTGTCTACGTGGTCGATGTCCTATGGGGCAGCGTAGACATACAAAGAGTATTGCATTTACACGAAGTTAATTTGGTTAGTTACGTTATGAAATATTATGAGTTGTTTTGTGTGTTGCCTGGCACTCTTTCCGAAGACGAGGTAGCACCAGTAGTAGAAAGTGTTGTACAGACTCTCAAGAGCCAAAATGCTCAAGATATATCTGTAGAACAGATGGGTAAAAGCAGACTTGCTTATCCTATCAAACAAATTCGTTATGGTTATTTTCACTCATTCCGTTTTCAGCTTGAGAGTGGAGATGTCGCGAAATTAGAAAGAAGTGTTCGATTACTCGAAAATATTCTTCGCGTAGTCATGCGTGTGTATGATCCCCGCACCAAAGCTACCTCTTATAAGCTTGCACAAGATCCTACAGCTTTGAGCGCACCACGATATGACCAGATGGAAGAAAAGAGATCTTTTGTTAAAGAGGAACCAAAACGTGAAGCAGCAAAGATAACAGAAGAACATAAGCCATCTGAATCACAACCTGCCATAGCTGAATCTGAACATAATGACGTTGTAGCTTCTGTAGAGACAAAAGAGGAAAAAACAGAAGATGCAGTGGAAGAAAAAGTTGTTCGCAAACCACGAGCAAAGGCAAAAGAAAAAATCAGTATTGACGATATTGACAAGAAATTGGATGAGATCTTGCAACAAGATATTGATAAAGTATAATAATATTATTACTTACTTAATATAATCTCTATGGATCTCAATCGTGCAACCATCCTAGGGCGTCTTACCCGAGACCCAGAAGTGCGCACTACGCCATCTGGTCAATCAGTAGCCAACATTGGTGTGGCGACAAATCGTGTTTGGACAGATCATTCTGGCACACGTCAGGAAAAAGTAGAATATCACAATATTGTACTATGGGGTAAGCTTGCTGAAATTGCAGGACAATATCTAGGAAAAGGACGACGTGTATATATTGAAGGTCGTTTAGAAACACGAGATTGGACAGGTCAGGATGGTGTAAAAAAATATCGTACAGAGATCATTGGCGACAACCTTATTATGCTTGATGGGCCACGCGGTTCAACGGGCGTAGGTATGTCTCGTGATGCTGTATCTGAAGCACCTGCTGATGCTCCAAGTGATGATGAGATCAAAGTGGAAGATATTCCATTTTAATAAATTATGATTATGAAGAAGAACGATGTCAAAAAGACAAAACAATGCTTTTTTTGTGTTAACAAAAATAAAGCAATTGACTACAAAGATAATGAAATGCTTCGTCGGTTTACCTCCTCATATATGAAGATACAACCACGACGCAGAAGTGGTCTATGTGCGAAACATCAACGGCAAATTGCACGTGCTATCAAGCAATCACGCATCGCAGGATTGCTCGCATTTGTACCGAAGTAATCACGTGAGCACTTCAGCATTGAAGTACTTAAACACCAGAAAATAAAAACACTGTCTGATGAAGGCGGTGTTTTGTTTTGGATTGATAGGTTGTTATTGGAAATAAAGGATGAAAATTGGTATACTACATGTAGATAAAAATTCTAAACTCTAAATCCTAAATAAATTCAAATTTTCCAATTATTCAGTTTGAAGCATTTGAATTTTATGTTTTGATATTGTCTAGAATTTAGAGTTTATGATTTGGTAATTTTTGTGTTATGTCTCTCGAAACTGAACAATCTGAACTTCGTCGTTCACGTGAAGCACAAGAGCGTGCAGTAGAGTCTCGTGAATCAAAAGAAAAAGAAGTAAGTGAAGACGTGAAAGCAGCGGCAACTATGGAGCGAGCTGATTTTTTGGTAAAAGAGGTAAAGGGCAGCAAACAACAAATTCAAAACATTATGTTGCATATGCAACAGGTCTTGCAAGCTATCACTGCATTACGACAACAGCTTCAGATTCAGACAGATGATGCTACCAATTCTGTTGAGCAAGATAAAGAACGTGTTGAAAAACTAAAAGAAAAAATCGCAGCTCACAAAGATGAATTGTTGAAAATGAAAGATGAACTGATTACTGCGCAAGCTGAACAAATTCGTGAAGGAGAAGGCGCGGGGATGAGTGATGAGAAGTTGCGTGAGCGAGCGCAGGAGATGGTGGAGAGGATAATGGAAGGAATAAAAAATTAGTTACTAGTAAAAGGTATAAAGTAGAAAGTATAAAGTCGTGAATTGACTTCAAAATACTTTTTACTTTCTACTTTTTACTTTCTACCCATGTCGCCTGTCAACAAAAATGCCTTTTCACTTATCGAAGCTGTTGTATCGATTGCTATTTTTGTGTTGTTTGCTTTGGGAATTTATGGTGGAACAGAGTTGGTATTCAAAATTGTATATGCATCACGTCTACGTATTTTGGAAAATGGTATACTCAATGAACAAGTAGAAATTATACGTAATTTGTCATTTCATGATGTGGGTATTGTGAATGGAAGCCCTGCAGGCTTGCTTACACGCACGGTGACGACGACACGCAATGGCATAGATTTTATTATCACGCGGACTATACGAAATATCGATGACCCATTTGATGGGACCGTGACTGGAGGCGGCGATCCTGGCGGTCATCTTGTAGAGCTATGTCACCATGGGAATACCATTGCTGTAGCAGATCCAGCAGTCCAAGCCCATCTCAATCACGGTGATACACTTGGACCTTGTGGTGGAGAGCCTCCACCATTTGATAGTAGTCCTGCAGATTATAAACTTGTCCAAATTGATATTATTTGTGCTCATTGTCAACAACAGAAACCATTGTCTATGGTCACGTATGTTGCTCCAAAATTTTTGGAGGGTGATCCTACACATGGGGCATTATTTATAGAAGTTTTTGATTCACAAGCTCAACCAGTACAAGGTGCTACAGTACATCTCGTATCTACATCTACTGACCCTACATACGATTTTACTGAAACTACAGACAATGATGGCATGTTGCGAGTTGTAGATTTAGCTGCAGGCACTACTGCGTACAGTATTAGTGTTACCAAAGATGGTTTTACCACCGATGGCACACTATTATCGAGTCCTGAGGTGCCAAATCCTACAAAGCCACTTGCCTCAGTTGTTGCCCAGGATGTGAGCGAAGTTAGTTTTTCTATAGATACTATTTCTAGTTTGGCAGTTTCGACTATAAATAACCTGTGTAGTTCTGTGGGGAGCGTATCCTTTTTCATACGGGGTACTGAACGTATAGGAACGAGTCCTGATGTATACCTTGTTGATGATATACTATCGACTGATGGATTGGGAGAATATTCTTTTGCGAATATACGATGGGATACATATTCTTTTGGCATTAGCGGCTATGATATTATTGGTTCTATACCAGATGTGCCTCTAGTGCTTGGCGCAGGAGTAAACCAAGAGCTTCAGCTTGTTGTTGGACCCAACACTAATAATTCATTGTTGGTTATCGTGCGAGGTTCAAATGACCAACCAATTTCTAATGCGTCGGTGCACGTAACATCCACTTCATTTGATGAAACAAAGGTAACAGGATTTGGCAGTGTGGGACAGACAGATTGGTCTGGTGGATCTGGACAAGGTGTGTGGAGTGATGAAACAAAATATTGGGTAAGCAATAGTGTTGATGTTTTGACAAGCCCTGGGGATGTTATGTTGACAGGGGCCGGAGGTGTTTATCTCTCTTCTGGTGAACTTGAATCTTCTATTATTGATCTTGGCACGCAAGCTAGCTGTGTGCAACTTGCATGGGAACCTGTTGCTCAACCTCCAGAAACAGGTGCAGATTCTCTTAAATTTCAAATTGCGACAAGCCCATCAAGCACTCTTGAAAGTTGGGATTATTTAGGACCTGACGGCACCAATGCTACATATTACACTGTATCAGATCCTCTTATACATGATATCCATGATGGAGATGAATTTTTTAGATACAAAGTATACTTAGAGACAGCAAGTACTACCTATACACCGCGTTTGTCAGACATGTCTCTTATCTACACCAATAGCTGTACACCGCCCGGACAAGTATATTTCGGAAATCTAGGCAGTTCACAACATAGTATTGTGGTAAGCGCACCAGGGTATGAGTCATATACTACCTCTGTGAATTTGAGCGGAGATACCAATGTGATTGTGCAGTTGTCAGAATCAGAATAATATATGATGTTTCCCAAAAACAATTTAAATGGTTTTACGATTATGGAAGCAATGGTCGTACTTGGCATATTTTCAATTATTTCATTAGGTGCAGCATCGTTTGTCATTCGCAGTAATAGAGATACTGCTATCATATGGGAGCAACTTGCAACACAGAGTGAAGGAAGAAAAGTTTTGCAAGAAGTGGTGAATGATACGCGCAGAGCAGAAGTGTCTAGTGTTGGTTCATTTCCTCTTGTTGCTGCAGGAGATTATTCTTTTACATTTTATGCAAATATAGATGAAGACTTATTGCGCGAGCGTGTACGTTTTTGGCTCAGCGGTACTACACTCAACAAAAGTGTGTTGAAACCAAGTGGCACGCCATTATCTTATTCTGGAGTTGAATCAACACTTGAACTTGCACACAATGTGGTCAATCAAAGTGAAGGGGTTCCTATTTTTACGTATTTTGATGAGGCATATACGGGTACACAAAATTCTCTCACTCAGCCAGTGTCGGTGACCGATGTACACGTGATTCGTGTACAGCTTGAACTTGAACGAGATCCAAGCAAGGCACCTGTGCCACTACATGTAGAGAGTACGGTACATGTGCGCAATCTTAAAACGAATTAAAATATAACACGTAACATAGATAGCGTAGCTGACAACTCGTAACCCAGATACCATAGCTGATTGATAATGTGTCATGTTATCTGAGTTATGGGTAATAAAATATATGCAGGTTAAAAAATGCTTACAATTTTTAAAAATATTTTTTCCATGCGAAAAGCGTGGCACCATGCTTATTTTTGTTATGGTTTTTGGTGCTATTGCATTTACCACTATCGTACTTGGGGTGAGTGGATACGCCTTATTTGAGCACCGAGCATCAATGCGTCTTCACAAGAGAGACATGGCTCTGCATATTGCCGAAGCTGGTATTAATTATTACAAATGGCATCTTGCACATAATCAGGAAGATTATTGGGATGGGACAGGCGGTGATGATGGCCCATACATTCATGAATATTATGACAAAGATGGCAATGTTATTGGATATTTTTCTCTTGAAATTGAGGAGCCATTGTCTGGTGCACACGTCGTCATCGTACGATCCACAGGATGGACCACTGTCCAACCCAGTTCAACACGTACATTGCAAGTTCGCCTTGGCTTTCCTTCGCTTACTGATTATGCGTTTGTGGAACAGTCAAACATGAGCTTTAGTCCTACGACACAGGTGCATGGCAAAGTCCATTCCAATGGGTTCATACAGTTTGATGGAGTAACTGATTCATGGGTGGATAGTGCACAGCCAAATGGTGTGTATGGAAATGGTGGCCCCACTGAATTTTGGCGTGATGAAATGCCCCCCAAAGATTTTTATGGGATTACTTCTGATTTGGAAGATATAGAAGAGCTTGCTGATAATGGTGGCATACATCTCAATTCTTCTGGTAAAGAGGGTTATCATTTGGTATTCAAAAATAATGGGACATTTGATAGGTATAGAGTAAGAACTCGCAGTTGTTATAATGGGCAAGGTTTTTATCTTTGGATATGGTGGATCGGTGAGACTCATTGTTATGACATAGGGACACAACAACTTCAGGGGAATTTTGCCATACCCTCGAATGGGGTAATTTTTGTAGAAGATAATGTATGGGTAGATGGCGTAGTCAATGGAAGAGTGACTATAGGAGCTGGGCGTTTTCCAGTCAGCTATGAAGAGATCTATATATCTGGCAATTTGACATATTATGAAAAAGGTTCTGATGATGTAATTGGTCTTATCGCACAAGGAGATGTCATCGTTCCTCGTAATGTTCCCAATGATATGGAGATAGATGCGGCTGCTTTGTCTCAGTTTCGTTCATTGGGCCGGCCTTATTATTATCAAAATATTAAAAACAGCTTGTTCTTTTTTGGATCACAGATTTCTTTTGAAGGAGGAGGCTGGAAACATGGCAGTCCTGTCGAGTCTGGCTTTGTGTATACCAATCATACATATGATGGCAATCTATTATACAATCCACCGCCCGGATTTCCTGTTGAGGCAACGTATGAGCTTATTTCGTGGGAAGAAGTAGAAACATAACACATAACTCAGATAGCATAACCTATTTGTGTATGGGTGACAGTGATTTTCATAAAAAATTGAAATTATATAGTCACGAGTTTGTTATGTATGTATATGATATTAGTGAACATTTTCCTAAATCTGAGCTGTATGGGACAGTGAGTCAATTGCGTCGAGCTTCAGTTTCAATTGTCCTTAATTATGTTGAGGGGTATGCTCGTTTTAAACCGAAGGTTAAATTGAATTTTTTTGAAATTGCCTATGGCTCGGCAAAAGAAAGTAAATACCTTATTTACCTTGCATTTAAAAGGAATTGGATTTCAAAAAATGAATATAAATTGGGCTTAGAGAAAATGGAAGAAATATCAGCTATGTTATGGTCCATTATAACAGGTATGCAAAAGAATGACGCATAACTCGCATAACATAAAACGTAAATGTTTGTGTCTTATGTTATTTGTGTTATGAGTTATGAAGCTGTTGGCTAAAAAAACAAAATTTTGCTATACTACAGGCTAGTGTTTAATGCAAAAAAATTATGCATAAAGTTCGTAAAGGAGTCATCACTGTGGCCGGTCTTGGTACACGATTTTTGCCTGCTACCAAAGCAATGCCAAAAGAGATGCTTCCTGTACTCGACAAACCAGTCGTGCAATACATTGTTGAAGAAATGGCAGCAAGTGGTATCACCGAGATTATTTTTGTGACAAGTTCTCAGAAACGTGCTATAGAAGATCATTTTGATCGGAATTTTGATTTGGAAGAACAATTAAAAAAGGTAGATAAACTGCATCATATACAAGATTTGATTGAATTATCCAAAAAGGTGCGGTTTTTTTATACACGCCAGAGTCAGCCGCTTGGCAATGGGCATGCGCTTCTATGCGCGCGTGAATTCATCGGGGACGAACCTTTTGCTTTTTCAGACGGTGACAGTATTATCGATGCCAAGACACCCGTGGTAAAGCAAGTTGCTCGTGTTTTCAATAAAGTAGGCGCATCTATCATAGGAGTACAACGCATAGAAGATAAACAGGCGATGACAAAGTATGGGAATGTATATTCAAAAAATTCGAAACTCGAAACTCGAAACTCGAAACTGTATAGAGTTGAAAAAATTGTTGAAAAACCCAGTATAGAAAAAGTCTCTCCACATGGCCTTATCATTGGTGGCATGCGGTATATCTTCACTAGAGACATATGGAGCTTTCTCGAAAAACAAAAACAAGGACGAAGTGGTGAGATATGGGTAGCTGACGCAGTGAATGCAATGGCACAGAAGAAACCGCTCTATGCGTATGAATATGAAGGACAGTACTTTGATACTGGAGACAAGATTTCTTTGTTGAAAACGTCACTTCATTTTGCGATGAAGGATAAAGAGACGAGGCACGAACTTCATCGGCTATTTAAAAATTGATATGAAGAGATATAATTTGTTGTACATATTAGGTTTATTCCTTATTTTCCCTTCCGTTGTCTCAGCTGCCGGTCGTTGTTGCTATTATTCATATAATGAACCTAGCGTAAGCGCAGGGCAGGATCTCATATGTGGTTATGATGATGACGGCGATGGAGAAGACAGCCCGTATCATTGTCAAATTACTTCACAAGGAGCTCAACAGTGTGGTAGCTCACTTTCATGGGGTGACTGTCCTCCGGCTAATACATTTAGTAGCTATTATAATTTTTTGGGTGCTCATTATACTGAGCATACAACATGCCCCCCTATTACTGAATTCGAAGACATGGCTGTATATAGTCACAGTATCCTCGGCAGTAATGCTGAAGGTGTCTGTGCGTATCTTCAAAGTGATGGTGAACCAGATCCTAGTTTCGGCGCAATGTGGACTGAGGCAGAGTCCAAGATCATTACCACTGGTGTGCATATGGTGAAGTGTTTGTGT
>Ga0208373_1000058_pt1 | contig 209041 bp, 142 predicted proteins | sample RifOxyC2_FD_184036 | JGI IMG/M metagenome (GOLD analysis project Ga0208373, IMG submission 184036) | Soil microbial communities from Rifle, Colorado - Rifle Oxygen_injection C2 (SPAdes) | ecosystem: Environmental > Terrestrial > Deep subsurface > Rock core/Sediment | place: Rifle, Colorado...
AACCAAATACAGCTTATGCCGACAAAATCCGTATTTGGTTAGATAATGAACTAAAGGACCTTAAGAATTTACCCCTCGATCTTTACACCTGGCGGGTTTTGGCTTATGGACACGCTTATGCATCCCTGTTAAATATTCCTGAATACGATTTCAGATACCGGAAGATTCTTGAGATAAAGGGTAAAAAAGTCATGGGGTTTTATCATGGTCCGGATATTACCATTGATAACTTTTGGAACGATGGGACCGGACATATGGCTTGCGCCTATGTAACCTTGGGCGAAAAACAAAGAGGTTATTTTTATGCCAATCAGCTCGATTATCTTATTATAGAGCGGAATATTGATGGTGTGGTAGGCCACGCAATCCCGTATGTGGTATATAAAACAACGGGATATGAATGGGTGAATACCCAAAAAGGATTTGTTTCGAGCACGGCTTGGTACATCTTGGCAAAAAATGAATACAATCCTTTCCTTACGCAATAGAAATTAAGTTAACAAACAGTTATGAAAGAACAGGAAATGCAGACACCGCAAAATTATTCAAACAACGAAGATAAAATCCGTTTTTCACAATTAGCTGCGTATGGTGCCGGGGGTATTATCCCCATTGCCCTTTTTAATATTGCCGGTATCCTGGTTGGATTAATGGGCAACATAAGCTTGGGATTGAGTGCTTTTTGGTTGGGAGCCATATTGATTATTCCCCGTTTGTGGGATGCCCTTTCCGATCCCATTATTGGCCATCTTTCCGACAATACCCGAACCCGTTGGGGACGACGCCGTCCGTATTTATTATTGGGTGGGATTGCTGCTGCGGTTTCTTTTGTAGTTATCTGGTGGATCCCCAAAGGTGATTTAGTGCATAGTTGGTTCCCTACCGATTCAGGATACCAAGTGTTTCAACTGGTTTATATCCTTTTTTCACTACTCATTTTTTTCACTGCGGTGAATATTTTCGAAATCCCTCATGGTGCATTGGGAATGGAAATGACTACCGATTACCATGAACGGACCCGCTTGTTCAGCGCCAAAAGTTTTGTGGGCAATCTCTTTGCCATGAGCACCCCTTGGCTCTTTGCATTAGCCAGCATGGAAGTTTTTAAAGGCCCCGGAGGGAATGAGGTGGATGGAATGCGTTATGTTTCAATCCTTATTGCAGCCGTTCTGATTCCACTTTCGTTTTGGTGGTTTTTAAAATTGCGCGAACCCGCATTTAAGAAAGTATCGGTTCAGGAAAAAACTCCCTTTTGGAGCGACATGAAACGTACCGCCAGTAACAAAAATTTTATCATGCTCACCCTGACCATATTTACATTGGCAATGGGCTTTAATTTTGTAAGCTTGCTTGGATCGTACATCCCTATTTTCTTTATTTACGGCGGCGATAAAGTTGCAGGCGCTACTCTTTTAGGAATTAATGGAACCATTTGGGCCATTACTGGGGTACTAGCCGTTTTCCCGCTCAACTGGATTAGCCCCAAATTAGGGAAACGCAAAACCCTCTCCATTGCTATTTTATTGATGGTGGTGGCGCAACTATCAAAAATTGTGTGCTATAACCCTGAATATCCCTACCTGATTATTATTCCTACTGTTTTACTTTCTGCCGGAATGCTTTTCTTTTTCACCCTTGGTTCTTCTATGGTTGGCGACATCTGCGATGAGGAGGAGCTAAAAACCGGCAACCGTTCCGAAGGAAGTTTTTATTCCGTTTTCTGGTGGTTTATTAAAATGGGGACAGCACTTGCCAGCCTTGTGGCTGGAGCCCTGATTGTTTATACCCTATTCGATGAAACGCAAGTTACCAAGGTGGATAGTTTACAAGGCAATGTGAGAGAACTGCGGAGCGAAATCCAATATTGGCAAGGTGATCAAGACCTTACCAAAACAAATACTACATTACTCGAAAACACGAGGAAACAGGTTACGAAAGCCATGGATGAATCCAAAAAATATTTGACTTATCTGGAAAAGGAATCTGTGAAAAAACAGGATGAGGCCTATCAAAATGCCACAGAATACAAAAGCCAACGAAACCAAAAATTCTCAGAGGCAATTTCGGCTTCAAAGTCTACATTAATCGAATTGGAGAATCTAAATCTGCAATTGGCTAATGTGGAACCTCCGATGACCGATTCATTAACAAAAGCCATTGTTTCATCTGCCATTCCTCTGATTCTTGAACCCAAACTTGAACGGGCCCGGTTGAATTCTTTTGAGCTTTTATCGCATCTGGAAGGGAAATCACTGGAATCAGAAAAGAGTGAAGCACATTATACTCAACTTATCCAAAACAGTGCTGAAGTTGATAAACAACTTTCAACCATTCAAACGAATATCCCTTTGGAAACTCTGGATAAAGAACTGTCCATTATTGAAACTGAAATGGTGCAACTTACTATACAATCACCCTATACGCTCTTTATCATGCGGGTCATTGAAATTGGTTTGCCCATTTTGTTGAGCATATTCTCCATTTTATTCATTTTCAGATACTCACTTACCGAGAAACGTTCACGTGAAATTAAAGACTTATTAAAACAAAGGAATTTGGCACGTAACAGTGAACCTATTTAATAAAAATAAACCATGACATTTCAAATTAAAGAAAACAACTTTTACCTCAATGATAAGAAGGTATTCCTGAATTCAGGCGAAATTCATTACTTTAGAATCAAACGCGAACTTTGGGATAAACACCTCGAAGCAGCAAAAGAAGCTGGGTTAACCACTGTAAGCTCCTACGTACCCTGGGCATTCCACGAACCAAAGGAAGGGGTTTTCGATTTTATTGGTACCTCTAGCCCCGAACGCGACCTGAAAGGTTGGCTCGAACGCTGCAAAGCCCACGGCTTGCAGTGCATCGTAAAACCCGGCCCGTTTATTTTGGCTGAGTACCGTGGTGCCGGATTACCCGATTGGTTTATGGATCAATTTGGTACCGATGTAAAGATGCGAAACAGCAAAGGCGAAATTTTTCCCAGCGATGGGGTGAGTCTTTTTAACCAAAAATACATGGAGAAAGTAACCCTTTGGTACAATCAAATCATGCCTTTCATCAGCAAACAGCAACTTTCAGCAGGTGGACCCATTATTATGATGCAGATTTGCAACGAAATCGGGGTTTTTTCATGGCTGGCACATCAGGGCGATTACAAATCGCCGGTTAATGAGAAGTTTATTGCTTATTTACAGAAAAAATTTAACAATGTAAACGAAGTAAACCAGCTCTGGGGAACCACTTATAAAGATTTTAATCAGGTGGAACTGCCACCTGACGGAAGGATTCCCTACGCTTCGAAACAGGATCGTGGGCGCGATTACGAATGGCACCGGTTCTGGCGGACCTATTATGGCGATTACCTGCGGATGCTTACTGCCATGGCCAGGGAACAGGGCGTTTCGCTTCCCCTCTATCACAACCTCCCGGGATGGATTTACGGCAGCGGGTACGAATTCCCGGTGAACATTACCATGTACGAAGATTTATTTGAGGATAAGAGCGAGATTATTTTCGGGGTCGATCATATCCCCGAATTTTTATCGTACCGCAATATGCACGACGATCGTATCATTAACGATATTACCTATGCCATGCAGGGCAACAAACCCCTGTTTGCCGCAGAATTCCAAAGCGGTTCGCGCGAATACCATGTGGTGACCAATCCGCGCGAAATGGAGCTTTTTTACAAAGCAAGTATTGCCAACGGGCTTACCGGGTGGAACTACTACATGTTTTCGCAAGGACGCAACACCCGCCACACCGGGTATTCGGGAGCCACTTTTTACTGGTTTAACCCGCTTACACCCGAAGGGGAACGTACCACTGCATTCCCTTTGGTTCAACGGATGAATAAAATCATTAAAACTTCGGAGCCGCTCATTGTCAATGCCAAACGTAAAGCAGAGGTCTGTGTATTGTTTTACCCGCATTACTATGCAACCGAACTGGAACGCCCGGTATCGGCAGCATGTGAGCTTACATTTAATTATTCCGCCATCCGCCGGCCTGCTTATTTCGATGGGTTGCTAAAGGTTTTGCAAATCTTAAATATTGATTACAATATGGTAGATTTGACAAAAACAACTGCCGAGGAATTAAAAAAATACAAACAGGTTTGGGCGTTCAGCACCGACGAAATGAATGCAACCGATCAGCAGATCTTAGCAGATTATACCTATAATGGCGGCAACTTGGTTTTATTCCCCTACCTGCCCGACCGCGAAATGTCGCAAAAACCATGTACTATTTTGCGCAAGGCTTTTTCTGTTCAACCTTCGGGAACAGAATCCATTGATTCGCCCCTGATTGATGTGTATGAATATAGGGATATTAAATGCGCCAACCCGCAAAGCGTGTTTACTGAAGAATCGTTGGCCGATGCTGAAATTATTGCCCGCACCATCCGGGGAACGGTTTGCGGGTTTACCAAGAAACTGGGAAACGGAACATTCACCCACCTGGGTACCTGGATTGGTTTCGATACCGAAGGCCATAAACCTGTATATGAAGCTATTTTAAAAAAATCGGGAGCCAAATTGAGGCAAACCACCACAAATAATGAGAATATAACTGTTCGTGAACGCTTTACCAGTGAAAAAGCCGCCATGCTTTTTGTGGCCAATTATTACAACGAGGATCATTCTTGTAATGTCAGCTATACGCATCCATCAACCGGAGAAGTTATCAGCCTTCCTTATTCCCGGAATCTGATGCTTATGCCGCCATTGTATAGCATTTTAACTCCAGTTTGCATGCCCATTGCAAAAGGAATAAACCTGCTTCATGCTACTTCCGATATTTTAGGGGTCGCTGAAAAAGACGGGCATCTTCAAATATCAATTTATGGCGACCGTGATTTGTTTGGGGAAATGGTTTTTGAAGGCGACGATATTCAAAAAATAAAGTTGGTTACTCTGGATGGCGAACCATTGAAGACCGCATCTCATAAAAACCGGGTGGTTGTAACTTACCCCCACAAGCATAAAACAGAAATGATGCTTACAGTGAAAATCAATCAGGAGTAAAATTAAAATCAATATCCGTTTATGATAAATATCAAAAATCCCTCAGGCCTGGCTTTCGATTTCCTTGACAATGGATCGGTTCAACAGATAGTTGCCGACCCAATAAGGATAAGCTTAAAACCTGCCACGGCTTATTCAAAATCGGGAGCAAATCTTTTTCTAAGAAAAAGAACAAAAACAATTGAGTTCAAAGCTTTACTGGGGCCCGGAAGCAACAGTGTTTTTCAATTAACGAAGGATATGCTGGTTGCTAAAGGTAGCTGGGACGGGCTCGAATACACTTGCACGCTTCAATTATCGGATAAAAGCCTTAGCTGGCAATGGAAAATTGAGGTGGAAAACCCAACGGCTGAACAGGCCGAACTTGATGTTATCTATGTGCAGGACATCGGATTAAAACCTGCCACCAGTGGTTTGGTAAACGAATATTATGTGAGTCAGTATCTGGAGCGGATGGTTTTTGACGATACAACCTTCGGCTCAGTTATTTGCTGCCGTCAAAATATGAAAGAACCGGTGGGCAACCCTTGGTTAATGCTAGCTTGCAAAAACAAAGCAATAGCCGGAAGTACCGATGGTATGCAGTTTTATGGAAAAACCTACCGCGAAACCGGGATGCCCGAAGGGTTGCTTGCTGAGAACCTGGGCGGTAATTACGCCGGAGAATCATCGGTGGTGGCACTTCAGGAAACCCCCTTTTTGCTTTCTGCCGGAAGCCACCATACCAGTATCTTTGCAGCCACCTACATGGCTGACCATCCAAAGGCCTCATCTATTGATGACTTAACCCAATTGGAATCACTTTTTCGGGAATTTGAACCCGGAACCAGTTCAACGGGACTAATAAATGCGAAAGTTTCAGGGAAAAATCTATTTAACACCACTCCTTTTTTACCCATTGACAATTTGACCGAAGCGGAACTTGACCAGTATTTTGGCCGCGAAAAAAGGTTTGCTGAAACGGAGAACGGCCAATTGCTCTCCTTTTTTTGCCAACAGAACAACCACGTAGTGTTAAGGGCCAAGGAAATATTAGCCGACCGTCCGCATGGGCATATCATGCAGGCACAAGCCGGTTTTGCTCCTGACGAAGCCATTGTTTCAACCACTTCGTTTGCCTTTGGGGTATTCAATTCGCATATTTCGCAAGGCAATACCAATTTCAATGTATTGCTTTCGGTTTGTACCAGCCAGTTCAATCAATCGCCTGAATCGGGACAACGGATTTTTGTTGAAATAGATGGAAAACCCTACCTGTTAGGAGTTCCATCAGCCTTCGAAATGGGATTGAACCATTGCCGATGGATTTATAAATCGGGAAACCATTGCTTTCAGGTTCGTTCCTGGACCTCCAAATCGGCACCTTCGGTAAACATGGATTTCAAGGTACTGACCGGAAAAAAGGTGAAACTGCTCCTTACACACGATTTTGATGAACTGAACAATTGGAAAATTTCGAAAGGTGAAGTTTCCCATGAATTTATAGCCATCCCTAAAACAGGAAGCATGATTCATGAAAAATTCCCAAAAGCACAATTCCGGTTTTTGGTTAACAGCACACACATCAATTACAGTTCACATGCCAATGAATTGCCCCAATTTGGCAATCTTTCAACTATAAAAAGCCCATTATTTTCCCTTAAAGTGGAAGAAACTACAGCCTTTTCGCTGAGTATTATTGGTGAGGTCAACTCTAGAATCAGATTCTCAAAGATTGAAAATATTGATCAAAATTGGCTTTCCGAGAACCAAGCGGCTCAATTGGTTTGGCAGAATCTCAGTTTAAATCTGGCGCTTAAAAGCAACCAAAAAGATGTAACTGCCATTCAGGAAATCCTCCCCTGGTACGGAATGAATGCCCTTACCCATTTTTTAACTCCTTACGGATTGGAACAATTCAGTGGTGCCGCCTGGGGAACACGCGATGTTTCGCAGGGACCGATTGATTTGTTGCTGACCATGGAAAAATACGAGGATGTTAAACAGATTTTTAAAACTATCTTTTCGAATCAAAACACCGATGGTAGCTGGCCGCAATGGTGGATGTTCGACAGTTATTCAAAAATCAGGGCGCACGACTCACACGGCGATGTATTTTATTGGGTAATTATTGCCCTGAGCGATTATATAAAAGTTACCGGCGATGTGGCCATTTTAAATGAAATGGTACCCTATTTCAATCAAAATGATGGAACACCGGTTGAACTCAAACCAATCAGCGAACACATCGAACGGCTGATTCAAATGATTGTAAATTCGTTCATCACGGGTACAGCATTGGTTCCATTTGGGGGTGGCGACTGGAACGATTCCCTACAGCCTGTGAGCAAAGAATTGGCCGAACGCATGATTTCGAGCTGGACGGTGGAGATGAATTATCAGGCTTTCAGGCAATACAGCCAAGTTTACGAAAAAACCGATGCCACAAAAGCCAAAGAATTAAAAGATATTTGTGAACGAATAAAATCCGATTTCAACAAATACCTGGTTAAAGATGGAATTGTTGCAGGTTATGGCTTGGTTGAAGATGATAAAAGTATTTCGGTACTTCTTCATCCTACAGATACCAAAACAGGCATCCGTTATAGTATTCTCCCAATGAACCGTGGAATTATTAGCGAAATTTTCACCAAAGAGCAGGCAGAATCTCACCAGTCCATCATCAATAAATACATGAAAGGGCCTGATGGTGCACGTTTAATGGACCACCCGCTCAAATACAAAGGTGGTATCCAGTCCATTTTTCAACGGGCAGAAAGCAGCACCTTTTTTGGCCGCGAAATCGGTTTAATGTACATTCATGAACACATCCGATATGCCGAATCGCAAGCCCGTATCGGTAATGCCGAGGCCTTTGTTAAAGCCATTCGTCAGGCTATTCCGGTTGCATACCGCGAAGTGGTTCCTAGTGGAGATATCCGTCAGGCAAACTGCTACTACAGCAGTTCCGATGTTACCTTTAAAAGCCGGTACGAAGCCGATGAACGCTACGATGAGATTAATACAGGAACATTGACTTTAAAAGGCGGCTGGCGTGTTTATAGCAGTGGCCCTGGCATTTATGTGAGCATGATTGTTTCCAGGTTACTCGGTTTAAGGGTCGAATTCGGAAATGTCATCCTCGATCCGGTAATTCCCAAGTCTATGGATGAACTTGCTGCCTCACTGGATTTTATGGGGCATAAATTAACATTCAATTATAAGTTAAAAGAAAGCAATTTCAGTCCCAAATCCATTTCAGTAAATGGAAAAACAGTATCATTTCTTCATCAGGAAAATAAGTATCGGCAAGGAGGGGCTGTAATTCCTATGGATCAATTTTTATCTTTGCTAAATCGCCCCGAAAATATGGTGGAGGTAATTATGTAATAGCAAAAAATATTGTTTTCAGTCGGGAAAATTAAAAAAACAAACAGTAACGCTTTTAAAATCATGAAGAAACATAGTGCTCTTTTTATAACTGCCATCGCCCTTTTCATTCTTTTTGGCGGTTGCAATACAGAACAGAACCAAGAAATAGGAACCAGTGAGTATCAACAAAAAGTTGATTCTTTGATAAAAATTATGACCCTTGATGAAAAAATTGGACAGCTTAATTTATTAGCCAGTGGCTGGGATGTTACCGGTCCGGTGATGGATCCAAACTATAAGCAGCTAATAAAACAAGGTAATGCCGGAGCTGTTTTTAACGCGTATGGTGTCGATTATGTGACCGAACTGCAACGTTTGGCCGTTGAAGAAACCCGGCTGGGAATCCCTTTATTGTTTGGATACGACGTGATTCATGGTTATAAAACCATTTTTCCTATCCCCTTGGCGCAATCGTGCAGTTGGGATTTAGAAATGATTGAACACTCCGACCGTATTGCTGCCACCGAAGCCACAGCCGAAGGCATCAACTGGGTATTTGCCCCCATGGTCGATATTTCGCGCGACCCACGTTGGGGAAGGGTTTCCGAAGGAGCCGGTGAAGATACCTGGCTGGGTAGCAAAATTGCTGCTGCACGAGTAAACGGGTTTCAGGGAAACAACCTTGCCGATGAACAGACCTTGCTTGCCACCATGAAACATTTTGCTGCTTATGGTGCACCACAAGCCGGACGCGATTATCACACGGTGGACATATCGGAACGGAGCCTCCTGGAATATTATTTGCCCCCTTTTAAAGCCTGTGTAGATGCAGGAGTTGCATCGGTCATGACTTCGTTCAACGAAATTTCAGGTGTCCCCTCTTCATCAAACCATTGGCTTTACACCGAACTGCTTCGCAATACCTGGGGTTTCAAGGGTTTTGTAGTTACCGATTACACCTCAATTTACGAACTGATTCCTCATGGGGTAGCCCAAGATTCTGCCCATGCCGGAGAACTTGCTCTAAAAGCAGGGATTCAGTTAGATATGCAAAGTTCCATATTTATCAAAAACCTGAAAAATTTGGTGAAAAGTGGAAAGATTTCTGAAAAATTGATTGACAAAGCGGTATCTGATATTTTATTGGCTAAGTACAAACTTGGCTTGTTCGACGATCCTTACCGGTATTGTAATAAAACCAGAGAAGGTAATGAGATTATGACTCAAGCTTCAAAAGATTTTGCCCGTCAATTTGTAACTAAAAGTTGCGTGCTTCTAAAAAACGAAAATCAAACGCTGCCAATTCCCGAAACTGTAAAAAAAATAGCCTTAATCGGTCCTTTAGGCAATGCAGCCGAAGACATGCTGGGTAATTGGTCGGCCGCCGGTTGGGCCCAATATTGCGTAACTCTTTTCGATGGGCTTAAAGCAGAAGCCGTGGATAAAAATATTCAGATTCATTATGAAAAAGGATGTGAAATAGTTGGACTTTCCACATCGGGGTTCGATGCTGCTATAAAAGCAGCTAAAAATGCTGACTTTGTAATACTTGCATTAGGTGAGGACAGGAATATGTCGGGCGAAGCCGCCAGCCGTACCAATCTCAATTTGCCTGGTGTACAAATGCAACTAGCTGAAAAAATCATCGAAATTGGAAAACCAACAGCCGTGGTGCTTTTCAACGGGCGGCCTTTAACAATTCCTGAACTTGACCAGAAAGCTCCTGCCATTCTGGAAGCCTGGTTTGGCGGTATTCAATCGGGAAGCGGTATTGCCGATTTATTGTTCGGGAAAGCCCTCCCATCAGGCAAATTAACCATGACATTTCCACATAACGTGGGGCAGATACCCATCCATTACAACATGAAGAATAATGGGAGGCCCGTGGATCCAACAAACCCAGAGTATCGCTTCCGTTCAAAATATCTGGACAGCCCCAACCAGCCTTTGTACCCTTTTGGTTATGGTTTAAGTTATACAAACTTCTCGTATAGCAACCTTAAAATCAGTTCGCCTGAGATTCGGGCTACCGATACCTTAACCATTCAGGTTACTGTCTCGAACACGGGAAAGTCCGATGGTGAAGAAATTGTCCAATTATACATCCGCGATTTGGTTGGAAGTGTTACCCGGCCGATAAATGAGTTAAAAGGATTTTCCAAAGTGTTTTTAAAACAGGGGGAAACGCGTGATGTAATTTTTAAAATTACTGCCAACGATTTAAAGTTCTTTAACCTTGATATGGAATATACCTATGAACCTGGAAAGTTTGACTTGATGGTTGGGCCAAATTCGGCCTCTGGATTAAAAGATAGTTTTTCATTGAGATAATAAATTAGGTTAAATGCGTTCAAAAACGGGTGCATCAAAACAATGCATCCGTTTTTAGTATTTCGAATGACCGATATGGAGTTTTGTAAAAATATCAGACATATAAATTGATAATAATCAATTATCTGACCTAAATTTCATTGAGAATTTGTTTCCAATTCTTTAAAATCCATTTCTTTTGTTTAATTTCATTTTTCAAACTTAAATGACGGATGTACCTCCACTTTCAGAAATCAATACTTAACCTGCTATTTTTTGCTGCCCTTTGTCTTTCCTCCTCAGTTTTTGGGCAAGAAGATAAAATCATAAACTACCTTCAAAACGAATTTAAGGTAAACCAACAGATCTGGGGAATTCATTCCAACCCTAAAAATGACATGGTTTATTATGCCACCAACATAGGGTTACTCGAATTCGACGGGCTATCGTTCCAAATCTGGGAAAACCCGGCACAAAAGATGATCCGCTCGGTCATGGTCGATTCGTCAGGGTTGATATTTACCGGCGGGTTTGAATCGTTTGGGTTCTGGCAAAAAGACAATCTCTGCCACTTGAAATATCATCCGTTGACGGATTCATTTCCAATAAATAAGAATGATGAAATCTGGAAAATCTATTTCCTAAACGGGGCGGTTTATTTTCAATCATTTACAGCAATTTACAAATACGATTATAAAAAAATTACCACCTTTCCTTCTCCGGAATTCATGTTGTTCATGTTCCAGATAAGGAACCAATTGATTGTTCAGGTACTCGACAAAGGGCTTTATACCTTCAAAAACGATGTGCTAAAATTTATTCCCGGAAGTGAGCAGTTTAGTCAAAAAAAGGTACATTCCATTATTCCCTATATCAACAACCAGATGCTTATCTGTACCGAAAAAAATGGAATCTATCTTAAACATGATTCCGGTTTCGCCTATTGGAATTCAGCAGCTTCCGAATATCTGAAATTGCAAAATTGCAATGCAGCCGCCGCAATTGGCGATTCGGTATTCGCCTTTGGAACCATCCTCGATGGAATTATTTTAACCGACCATCTTGGGAAAATCGAGGAGCGCTATAATTATGGCAACGGACTCAATAACAATACGGTGCTGTCGTTTTTTGTCACTCAAAAACAAGGCCTTTGGGTAGGCCTCGATGAGGGGATCAACTTCATTAATCAGGGATCAAAAGTTTCCTATTTCACAACAGCAAACGGGAGCCTGGGCTCAATTTATACCATCCTTATTGATGAAAACACCCTCTATATGGGCTCCAATCATGGATTATTCCAAACACAACTTAACCTTTCCGATAACAACCTGCATTTTCAACGGTTATCATTAGTCCCAAACAGCCAAGGCCAGGTCTGGACTTTGGGTAACTTCGACCATCAAATTATTTGCGGTCACAACGAAGGTACATTTCAGGTCAAGGGACAGCAATTCACAAAAATTTCATCAATAACTGGTGGATGGGTCATTAAAGCATTCGAAGACAAACTTATCGAAGGAACCTACACTGGATTGGTCACCTTGGAAAAAGATCCTGCGGGCAATTGGAGCTTATCAAAACGGATTGAAGGATATTATGAACCTACCCGCCATCTGGAAGTCGATTATCTGGGTTATATCTGGGTTTCGCACCCGCAAAAAGGCATCTTCAGGTTGCAGCCCAATGAGTCCATGGATACAATTACCGGCATCATCCCTTTTACCGATCTGAAAAAGTCAATTGGATTAATGGATGTTTACAAATTGAACAACCGTGTAGTTTTTTCCACCGGAAAAGAGTTTTATACGTACGACTATGTCAATGCCGCCATGGTTCCATTTACTGCCCTCAACAATGCTTTAGGTGAATACCGGCAAGCATCGCAGATTATTCCTAACGAAAAGAACCAATATTGGTTTATCTACAAAAATAAACTAGCTCTATTTCGTATTTCCATTGAATTTGAGCCCACAAAAATTTGTGAATATTTAATTACCGATGCCAATATGCCTGGTCAGGATCTGACCATTTTATCATTGAAAAACAGCAATTTTATTGTATCGAACCGGAATGGGTTGGCTCTGCTACGGAACGATGTCCCGGATCCAGCACAGTTGAGGCCATCCATGTATGTAAAAAGCATCTTCTTTCAAGGTAAAAATAAGAACATTACCATTTGTCCAAATCAAGCTCAACTTGAAGTCCCGCATTACGTAAATAATGTTCAATTTAGTTTTGCCGATCCTGATGCCATCAACCTTACTACCGGTAATTACCTCTACCGGATTATCGAAATTGAAGATTATTGGAACAGTACCCAAAATCCGGTTATCCAATACTATCACCTGAATCCAGGTACATATCACCTCCAAATGGCCTCCGATTCCAATACAAAATTTATTGAGACGGAATTTACCATTCTGCCTCCCTGGTATCTAAACAAATGGGCTTTTATAACCTATTTTTTAATCATACTGGCAATTGCTTATCTTTTGGTTAGGTATTTTAAAACCAAACTTCAAAAACAACGGAAATTACTTGAGTTTGAGATAAAACAGACCTCTCTTGAAAACCGTTTGCAAAATACCAACGTAGAGCTTATGCTCACTTTAAGGTACTTGATTCAAAAAAATGAATCGCTCCAGAATTTACGGGGCGAACTCGATGCCATTAAAGGTGAACCCGGAAGTGTACCTACAAAGTTTATAAAAAAACTAGACATCCATATCACCCAAGGACTGGAACTGCAAACAAAAGAATGGAAGATGGCCTTGCACAACTTGAAACTTTCTCAAGAGGGCTATTTCAAGATGCTCAAAGAAAAATACCCTAAACTGACCAATAACGACATCCGACTCTGCTCCTACCTGCGGATGAATTTCAGCTCGAAAGAAATTGCCCAACTGCTAAATATTTCAACCCGTGCCGTAGAGATTAGCCGTTACCGGTTGCGCAAAAAACTGAACCTCGACCACGATAAAAGCCTGACTGACTTCCTGATTCAGGATGAAATATAACTTGGTTTTTCATTACATTTTGTTGAAATATCATTAACATTGTAGTTCGGATACCAATAAGTTAAACCCAAACGTTATTCATTACAAATTATTAAACCTCAAATTATGAAAAATCTAGGAATCATCGTAGCAGCATCATTTTTGTTTGCTATGTGCACAGGAAATCAAAAAGTTGAAGAAGCCCAGATGCGGACCGATAGCTTACAGCGAGTGGTTATGCAAAAGGATTCGGCCATTTACGCCGTCATGGGTACCTTCCTCGAAATTGAAAACAACTTGGATGATATCAAGGCCAAAGAAAACCTGATTACTATGACCGTCAAAGACGTTGAAGACCAACGCTCACGCGAAGAAAAAATCAACGACGATATCAATGCCATCTATGATTTGATGCAAAAAAATAAAGAGAAGGTCAACAAATTAGAGAAACAATTGAAAAATGCCCATATCAAAAACAAAGAATTGGGTAAAACCATTCAGGCATTACAAGATAAACTGGCCGAAAAAAATGCGGAGATTGTTCAGTTGCGTCAGCAGCTCCTTGACATGAACCTCAAAATTGATGAACTTACTTACACATTGGATACCTTAAAATTTGACAATCAGGTAAAGACTGAAATCATTAAAGCACAGGACGAGAGCTTGAATACCGCCTATTTCTTAATTGGGACTGAAAAAGAACTGAAAGAAAAACACATTCTCGATAAAAAAGGCGGTTTCATTGGAATTGGCGGCGGCAAAAACCTTAACAAAGATTTCGATAAAGAACTCTTTAATGCCATAGATATCCGCAACAAAACATCATTCGAAATCAAATCGAAAAAGATGAGAATCATCACTACGCACCCAACAGCATCCTATCAAATATATGGCGAAAAACCGATAGATAGCCTGGTAGTTAAAGAACCGTTGGAGTTCTGGAGTGTATCAAAATATCTTGTAATTGTTGTGAATTAATTTTGCTCAATAACCTATAAAGGTGGCCTCTGAAAAAAAAATATTTTCAGAGGCCACCTTTATTTTTTTAAGTGTGCAAACCACACCCACCATTGGAATCGGGCGAACCGCGACAATTATTTTTATCGTAAAACCACGATTTGTTTGAATTTTTCCAAAAACTGAACTAATTTCGGGAGGGTTTAACACAATTTATTAAGAAAACGGAAAATGCAACGATTAGCCACCTCACCATTTATAACGGAATCAGGCGACAGTCTTAACTTGAATGTGGATGCCTACAACCGATGTATCCATATAAATATTGGCAAAGGGGTGGCGGTCTTCAACCAGAATCTGGCCAAAGAATACCTCATAAACGATTCCAACCCCGAAATCATATCTTTTTACCGGAATCTCACAAACCCGTTACTTTTAGAGGAGATCAATAAGTTATCCACCAATTGGAAGTTGATTGCAGAGTTCAGTAAACTATGCAGCAACGAAATTTTTATTTCCTATACCGATTTTGAGAATAAAATTATTTCTATTGAAGACGTCCAGTACATGGTCCGGGCAATAGTTTTGATGAATACCGATATTGAGAAGTATAATCAACTATTTTACCACCCGTTTTTGGTTAGCTACGATATGTTCCTTAATACCCTTATAAAAACCACGGTTGTACAGTTGGAAAAAAATAAAGGGATGCATTTTAGAACCGAACCCAATCGGGATTTTCAATCCCTCATTGAATCTTCCTTTAAATATGGTTTCTTCAACCATTTTCAAAACATGCTCAACCTTCAGAATACCAATCTGGTTGATTGCCTCGAACCTCAAAAACAAATTGCTATCTGGTATTTTCTGAGCCTTTTGGCAAAAGGAAACCGCATGATATACGATATAAATGAAAATCTGAAAAGTTTATATGCTGCCGAGGTGCTTAATCCAGATGTAGTAGATGAAAAGCTCAAGTATCTTACAACATTAAGCTCACACCCTTTTCTGGAACGGACCGCCTTTTACAACTTACCCTATCATGTATTTCTAAAACAAATCAGTCCAAAAACAGACGATTTTATACTTGTTGATTTTAGAACAATAAATCTTCTGAAAAGCAGTACCCAAGATTTGAGGCCAATTCCCCTGGTAAATAATATCATCAATCTTGTCGAAAAATTACCGTCAAAATGGGTGGTATTAGCAGACTATGATACTACGTTTGAATCCCTTTACGGGAATAGCGGCTTTCGGATGGAACGGTTGAAAAACGATAAAAAGGATTTTATCCTCATCGCTAATAACTAATAAAAAACCCGCTTTCGCGGGTTCTTTTATTAGTTTATTTCTTATAGCCATAAACAGCCAACTCACCCAGTTCCTCCTCAATACGGAGCAATTGGTTGTATTTAGCCATACGGTCCGAACGGCTCATTGAACCAGTTTTAATTTGACCCGAATTAGTAGCTACAGCAATATCGGCAATAGTTGCATCTTCAGTTTCGCCTGAACGGTGCGATGTTACCGAAGTGTAACCTGCACGGTGAGCCATCTCAATAGCATTCAACGTTTCAGTTAATGTACCAATTTGGTTTACTTTAATCAAGATAGAATTGGCACAACCTTCCTGAATACCTCTTGAAAGATATTCTACATTGGTTACAAACAAATCGTCACCTACCAACTGGATTTTCTTTCCAAGCTTATCGGTTAAAAGCTTCCATCCTTCCCAGTCGTTCTCGCTCATACCATCTTCAATGGAATCAATAGGGTATTTTTCAGCAAGTTGGGCCAAAAAATCTACCTGCTGAGCTATCGTCCGTTTAGCACCATTGGCGCCTTCGAATTTTGAATAGTCATAAATACCATTTGCAAAGAATTCGGAGGCTGCACAGTCCAAAGCAATGGTAATATCTTTACCTGGTTTGTAACCGGCTTTTTCAATGGCTTTTAAAATTGATTCCAAAGCATCTTCGGTCCCATTCAAAACAGGAGCAAAACCACCTTCATCACCAACTGCTGTGCTTAAGTTGCGGTCATGCAACACCTTTTTAAGGCTGTGGAATACCTCGGCACCCATCCGTAAGCCTTCGCGGAAAGATGGTGCACCCACGGGGCGTATCATAAACTCCTGGAAAGCAATCGGGGCATCGGAATGCGAACCCCCATTGATGATATTCATCATTGGAACAGGAAGTGTTACGGCATTGGTACCACCAATGTAGCGGTATAATGGCAATCCCACATATTCAGCAGCAGCTTTTGCAACAGCTAATGAAACTCCAAGAATGGCGTTGGCACCCAATTTTCCTTTGGTCTTAGTACCATCCAGTTCAATCATCCGTTTGTCTATTCCAACTTGGTCGGTTACTGGCAAACCAATAATTTCAGGGGCAATTTTCTCATTTACGTTCTCAACAGCTTTTAATACACCTTTACCTAAAAAACGGCTTTTATCACCGTCTCTCAATTCAAGGGCTTCGTTTTCACCGGTTGATGCTCCGGAAGGAACAGCAGCACGGCCTACAATTCCACAGTCGAGGGTAACTTCAACCTCCACGGTTGGATTTCCACGCGAATCCATGATTTCACGGGCATGAACATTTGCAATCAATCCCATAATTTTATAATTTTTGATTTTTGAGTGAACAAATTACTTTACGCAAAAAGAGGGATAAATATACGTAATTTATCCCTCTTTTAAAGTCCTAGAATATGTCTTTATTCATCTTTTTTATCATCATTAAGTACCTCAGCTTCGGGTTCCGATGCTTCGTTGGTCACTGTATCGTTCACAACTGGAGCGGTTTTCACTGCTTCAACAGTTTTGGCAGCGGTTATTGTAGGAGCTGCATCCTCTGATGATTTTTTCTTGGTTCCACGTCTGCGTTTTGATGCTGTTTTAGCCTCCGATTTGTTCTCTTGAGTATAGTTTTGGTTGTAATCAACCAACTCAATGATGCACATTTCGGCATTGTCACCAATACGGTTGCCTGTTTTAAGAATCCGGGTGTAACCCCCAGGACGGTTGGCTACTTTTAAAGCCACATCACGGAACAATTCTGTTACACTCTCTTTGTTTTGTAAATAACTAAAAACAACACGGCGGGAGTGGGTTGAATCCACCTTTGATTTGGTAATCAAGGGCTCAACATAAACCTTTAAGGCTTTCGCTTTAGCTACGGTAGTGCTAATCCTTTTGTGAAGAATGAGCGATGTTGCCATATTCGACAACATTGCACTTCTGTGACCAGTTTGCCTACCTAAATGATTAAAACTTTTATTGTGTCTCATCTCAATTAATCTTTCTCAAGTTTATACTTACTGATGTCCATACCAAAAGTAAGGCTCATTGAATCTAACAGATCTTCAAGTTCAGTCAGTGATTTTTTACCAAAATTCCTGAATTTGAGCAGATCATTCTTATTATAGGTACATAGGTCGCCTAAGGTTTCCACATCGGCTGCTTTCAGGCAGTTCAATGCGCGTACCGAAAGATCCATGTCAACCAGCTTGGTTTTCAGAAGTTGACGCATATGCAGCACTTCTTCGTCAAACTCTTCGGCTTGGTACTTCTCATCTGAATCCAAAGTAATTTTCTCATCTGAGAATAACATGAAATGATAAATCAGTATTTTAGCGGCCTCTTTCAATGCATCTTTTGGATGGATGGAACCATCGGTTTTGATCTCTAAAATAAGCTTTTCGTAATCGGTTTTTTGTTCAACCCGATAGTTTTCAACAGCATATTTCACATTGCGGATTGGTGTATGGATAGAATCCACGGCAATTACTCCAAATTCGGCATCAACGGGCATGTTTTCCTCCGATGGGATATAGCCCCGTCCTTTGTTGATGGTTATCTCTAATTGAAGTTTAACTGTTGATTCCAACCGGCAAATTACCAATTCAGGATTTAATACCTCAAAACCTGTGATGAATCTCGACATGTCGCCAGCGCTGAATACTTCCTGATCGGTAATAGTGATTGACACTTTTTCATGATCAATGTCTTCAATTTGCTGCTTAAAACGGACCTGTTTTAAATTCAAAACAATCTCGGTAACATCTTCTTTAACTCCGGGAATGGTAGAGAATTCATGCTCAACTCCCTCAATCTTAAGGGTAGTAATGGCAAATCCTTCTAATGATGAAAGAAGAATCCGACGCAGAGCATTTCCTACTGTATTTCCGTAACCGGGCTCTAAAGGTCTGAACTCGAATTTTCCTGAATAGTCATCCGCTTCCAGCATTACAACTTTATCGGGCTTCTGAAAAGCTAAAATTGCCATAATATTAATATTACTTAGAGTATAATTCTACAATTAGTTGTTCCTTGATGTTTTCAGGAATCTCAGTCCTTTCAGGAACGTTTAGGTATTTACCGGTCCTTTGGTCTTTATCCCATTCCAACCATGAGTATCGGTTGTGGCTTTCAGTAGCCAACGAGTTTGAAATAACTTCCAAAGATTTCGATTTTTCACGAACGCCGATTACCTGTCCCGATTTTAAAAGGAACGAAGGAATGTTTACCACGTCACCATCTACAGTAATGTGCTTGTGAGAAACCAACTGACGGGCTGCAGCACGTGTAGGAGCAATTCCTAAGCGATACACTACATTGTCAAGTCTTGATTCTAACAATTGCAACAATACTTCACCGGTGATACCTTTGCTCCGTTGAGCTTTGTGGAACAAATTGGCAAATTGTTTTTCTAAAATACCATACGTGTATTTTGCCTTTTGTTTTTCCTGTAACTGAATCCCGTATTCTGAAGATTTTTTCCTCTTTTTGTTCAAACCGTGTTGGCCTGGAGGGAAATTTTTTCTTTCAAAATATTTATCAGGTCCGTAGATTGGGTCGCCAAATTTCCGGGCGATCTTTGTTTTTGGTCCAATATATCTAGCCATCTGCTAATTTTTTAATCGATTCAACACAAATTAAACACGTCTCCTTTTAGGAGGTCTGCAACCATTATGAGGTAATGGAGTAACATCTACAATCTCTACAACTTCAATACCTTGATTGTGAATCGTTCTGATAGCAGATTCTCTACCGGTGCCAGGTCCTTTGACATATACTTTGGCTTTTCTCATGCCACCTTCAAAGGCTACTTTCGCACAATCTTCAGCAGATACCTGAGCCGCGTAAGGAGTGTTCTTTTTTGAACCTCTGAATCCATTTTTTCCGGCTGATGACCATGAAATAACCTGTCCGTCATTATTCGTAATAGAAACAATAATATTGTTGAACGAAGAATGAATGTGGACTTGTCCGCTGGCTTCTATTTTTACCGTTTTCTTTCTTGCAGTTTTTGACTTCTGTGCCATAATAACTTATCCCTTATTTAGTAGCTTTCTTTTTGTTAGCAACGGTTTTCTTCCTACCCTTGCGTGTACGTGCATTGTTACGGGTGTGTTGTCCGCGTACTGGTAAACCAACACGGTGACGTACGCCACGGTAACATCCAATATCCATTAAACGTTTGATGTTTAATTGTACTTCTGAACGAAGTTCACCCTCCAATTTATATTGTTCGTTAAGAATTTTACGAAGCGTTGCAATTTCTGCATCGGTCCAATCTTTAACTTTAGTGTCGTAGTTAATTTTTGCCTCGGTCAAAATTGAACGGGCAGCACTACGTCCGATTCCGTAAACATAAGTAAGACCTATTTCGCCCCTTTTATGCTTCGGTAAATCAACACCTACAAGTCGTGCCATAAATTACTGTTTAAAATTTCGGTTTGCAAAGTTATAAAATTATCCTTGACGTTGTTTAAATTTTGGATTTTTTTTGTTAATCACATACAAACGTCCTTTTCTGCGTACGATTTTACAATCCGCACTGCGCTTTTTTACTGATGCTCTTACTTTCATCTCTTTAGTCCTTTTATTTGTATCTAAATGATATCCGCCCTTTGGTTAAATCGTAAGGCGACATTTCAACTTTCACTTTATCCCCTGGTAAAATCTTGATGTAGTGCATCCTCATTTTTCCGGAGATATGTGCAGTAATCACATGCCCATTTTCCAATTCCACCCGAAACATGGCATTGCTCAATGCTTCGATAATAGTACCATCTTGTTCAATTGAAGCCTGTTTGGCCATAGATTTTTTTTAATTAGTTTGCTCTTTATTTATTCATTAGTAACAACCATCGTCAACCAATCAATATCAGCGACTCCGGAAATATTATTCTATTCACCAAAAACCATTTTTCACCTTTAAATGCAACTCAAATTTCAAGGTGTATGAATGATCCTTCATAATGCTTTTGAATAGAATTTAAGGAAAGCTACCATAATTTGCAGTTCAAAGAATTAGTCTTCAAACTAAATTTTAAAAGATTTAGTGTTAATAATCTCGAACCTGGCAAAGGTCATAAAACTCTTCTGACAGCTTTCCTCAATTTGAAATTTCTTCGGCTGTCTAATAAAAATAACATCAAAGAACGTGAATTTCTAAATGAATTAAATCATAGTGCGTCCGCCTTTGATGCGTCCGCTTTTCATCAATCCATCATAATGTCTCATTAACAAGTGGCTTTCAACTTGTTGCAGGGTATCAAGCACAACCCCAACAAGAATTAAAAGCGATGTACCACCGTAGAAATAAGCAAAGCTGGTTTCAACACCTGCTATCATAGCAAAAGCGGGCATTATTGCAACAAATGCTAAGAAAATGGAACCAGGGAGTGTAATTTTTGACATCACATCGTCGAGGAACTCAACGGTTTTACGGCCTGGTTTTACACCGGGAATAAATCCTCCGTTTTTCTTCATGTCTTCAGCCATCTGTGTCGGGTTGATGATAATAGCTGTGTAGAAGTAGGTAAACAGGACGATTAATAACGCGGTAATAAGATTGTATAAAAATCCGGTATGATCCGACAACATGGCTGCAAAGCCTGTTGCAGAGTCGCTACTTGAAAAACCTACAATTGCAATAGGTAAGAACATAATTGCCTGGGCAAAGATGATAGGCATTACACCAGAGGCATTCACTTTAAGAGGAATGTACTGACGCACGCCACCATATTGTTTGTTCCCGACAATCCGTTTTGCATATTGTACTGGTATCTTCCGGGTCCCCTGAATCAATAGAATGGTAATGGCAATAACCACGGCTAAAGCAATCATTTCTATTAAGAACATAACCAAACCTCCACCTTGTTGATTCACCCTTGAAATAAATTCAACCCAAACGGCTGATGGGAGTCTTGAAATGATACCAATCATAATAATCAATGAAATACCGTTACCAATCCCTTTATCGGTGATTTTTTCGCCCAACCACATAACAAACATGGTACCGGCGGTTAAAATAATCACTGAAGAAGCCGTAAAGAAAAATCCTTGCAAAACAAAAGCTGAGGCAGGTAGTTGGGCATGTAAGTTGGCAAGGTAACTAGGTCCTTGCAACAATAAAATAAATACAGTCAAATACCTAGTAATCTGGTTTATTTTACGGCGTCCGCTTTCACCCTCACGCTGCAATCTTTGAAAATAGGGAACGGCCATACCCAGAAGCTGAATTACGATAGAGGCTGAGATGTAGGGCATAATTCCCAGAGCAAAAATAGATGCATTTGAAAACGCACCCCCTGAGAACATATCTAATAATCCTAAAACACCACCTGCAGTTTGATCTTTAAGTGCAGCGAGTTGAGAGGGATCGATGCCCGGAAGAACAACTTTAGTCCCTAAACGGTAAATAAGAATGAGCCCAAGGGTAGTAAGAATCCGGGCTTTCAAATCTTCAATCTTCCAGATATTTTTTAAGGTTTCAATAAATCGCTTCATCAATTTAATATTACAAAGTTACTACTGTACCTTGTACCTTTTCAATAGCTTCGACAGCCGATTTTGAAAAAGCATGGGCTTTAACTTCAAGCTTTAAGGTTAATTTTCCGTTACCTAAAATCTTCACACTATCATATTTTGCGCAAAGCCCGTTTTCGGCCAATACCTGAACATCGATAGCTGTTAAGTTTTTAGTTTCGGCTAGTTTTTGTAGGTCGCCAACATTAATGGCTTTATATTCCTTACGGTTGATGTTTTTAAAACCGAATTTTGGAACCCTACGCTGTAAAGGCATCTGACCTCCTTCAAAGCCGACCTTTTTGGAATAACCTGATCTTGATTTGGCACCTTTATGGCCTCGGGTCGAGGTACCACCGTGACCTGAACCTTGTCCTCTACCAATTCTTTTATCAGATTTTACGGAACCTTCAGCAGGTTTCAAATTACTTAAATCCATATCTGAATATATTATTTAATCTCTTCTAAAGAAACTAAGTGTTTAACTTTATTTATCATTCCCATAATCTCAGGAGTTCCTTCCTTTTCAACACTTTGGTGCATTTTACGGATTCCCAATGCCTCCAGGGTTGCTTTTTGACGGACAGTACTTCCAATCTTACTTTTAATCTGTGTGATCCGATATTTTGCCATGTCTTTAATTTTTATCCTTTAAAAACTTTTTCCAAAGAAATTCCTCTCTCATTGGCAACGCTGTAGGCATCACGGATATGTAACAAAGCATTAAAAGTTGCTTTCACTACGTTGTGAGGGTTCGATGAACCTTTTGATTTGGCAAGACAATCTTTCACGCCAACACTTTCTAATACAGCGCGCATAGCACCACCGGCTTTTACACCGGTACCATGTGAAGCTGGTGCAATAAATACACTCGCGCCACCAAATTGGGCCAATTGCTCGTGAGGTACAGTTCCATTAATTACAGGAACTTTAATCAGGTTTTTCTTTGCATCTTCAATTCCTTTGCTGATAGCAGTAGTAACCTCGCTGGCTTTTCCTAAGCCATAGCCAACTACGCCGTTTTCGTTTCCTACAACTACAATGGCAGAGAAGCTGAAAGTACGACCCCCTTTAGTCACTTTGGTAACACGGTTAATGGCTACCAAACGGTCTTTTAACTCTAAGTCAGTTGTTTTTACTTTTCTAATACTTGACATAACTTCTAAAATTTAAGTCCTCCTTTTCTGGCAGCCTCAGCCAAGGCTTTAACTCTACCATGGTATAAAAACCCGTTGCGGTCGAAAACCACTCCGTTTATTCCTTTCTCGATAGCTACTTTGGCCACTAATTCACCAACTTTTTCGGCTATTTGAGTTTTGTTTCCTTTTGTTTCAGCAATTTCTTTGTTCAACGACGATGCTGATGCAAGTGTCACGCCAGCCACATCATCAATTACTTGAACTGAAATCTGCTTGTTGCTACGGTAAACACTCATGCGGGGCATACTGGCTGTTCCTGTGATTTTTGCGCGTATGCTCTCTTTTATCTTTTGACGTCTTACTAATTTATCGAAAGCCATAATTACATCTGTTTAAATGTTATTTACCTGCTGATTTACCAGCCTTTCTACGAATTTCTTCCCCTACAAACTTAATACCTTTTCCTTTGTATGGTTCTGGCATTCTGAATGATCTGATTTTCGCAGCTACTTGGCCAATCAATTGTTTATCGCAACTCATCAATTTAACTTTAGGGTTACTGCGCCGTTCGGTGATTGCCTCTACCTTAATCTCAGTAGGCAAGTCAAAAACGATGTTGTGAGAATAACCCAAGCTCATTTCAAGCAATTGTCCTTTAGCTTCGGCACGGTAACCCACGCCTACAAATTCTAACTCAATAGTGTAACCCTCAGAAACACCAACAACCATATTCTTCAGAAGAGAACGGTACAACCCATGCATTGATTTATGAGGAATAGAATCAGAGGGGCGGCTCACTATTAATTGTTCGCCTTCCACCTGTACTTCTATTTCAGGGTTTACCTGTTGTTGAAGTTGTCCTTTAGGCCCTTTTACTACTACCACATTGGTTTGATCCACAGTAACTGTTACTCCTTTTGGTATAGCTACAGGTAATTTTCCTATCCGTGACATTTTTTACTCTTTTTTAATAAACATAACATAAAACTTCCCCGCCAACGTTTTTAGCGCGGGCTTCTTTATCGCTCAATACTCCATAGGAAGTAGAAACAATGGCAATTCCCAATCCATTCAACACACGTGGCAGTTCTTCGGCGCTTTTGTAAATACGCAAGCCTGGGCTGCTGATACGTTGAAGGTTTTTGATTACGGGTTGTTTTGTTTCACCATTATATTTAAGAGCGATTTTAATGGTTCCTTGTACTGAATTCTCTTCAAATTTGTAATTTAAGATATAACCTTGTTCAAAAAGAATTTTGGTCATGCTTTTTTTGATGTTTGAAGAAGGTATTTCAACTACCTTATGCTTTGCCATCTGGGCATTGCGAATTCTGGTTAAAAAATCTGCAATTGGATCTGTCATTTTTTTAAATTTTAAATATTACCAACTTGCTTTCTTTACTCCTGGGATAAGACCTTTCAGGGCCATTTCGCGGAAGGTAATCCTGCTGATACCAAATTGACGCATGTATCCTTTAGGTCTTCCTGTGAGGCTGCAACGGTTATGCATGCGGATTGGTGACGCATTGCGGGGGAGTTTCTGCAACCCTGTTGAATCGCCTTCGGCTTTAAGTCTATCGCGTTTTGCAGCAAACTTTTCAACCATTCTTTTACGCTTTACCTCGCGGGCTTTCATTGATTCTTTAGCCATAGCTTAGTTCTTTTTTAGGTTTTTAAATGGTAAACCAAATTCCCTGAGTAAAGCATATCCTTCTTCATCAGTATTGGCTGTTGTAACAAAAGTAATATCCATTCCAAGAATTGTATTGATCTTGTCAATATCAATCTCAGGGAAGATAATCTGCTCGGTAATACCCAAGGTATAGTTTCCTCTTCCATCAAGTTTACTGCTGATCCCTCTAAAGTCACGGATACGGGGCAATGCCACGACCACCAACCTTTCCAGGAATTCATACATGTGCTCTCTACGCAAGGTAACTTTCACCCCAATTGGCATGTTTTTACGCAGTTTAAAGTTCGAGATGTCTTTTCTCGACATGGTTTTCACTGCTTTTTGTCCGGTAATAGCAGTAAGTTCCTCTACAGCTATGTCGATCAATTTTTTATCGGCAGTAGCTTTGCCCACTCCTTGGTTGATAACAATTTTCTCCAGTTTGGGAACTTGCATCGGAGTTGTGTAACTAAATTCCTTAGTTAAAGCAGGAACGATTTCTTCCTCATACTTTGTCCTAAGACTTGGTTTGTAATCCATTACTTAATCTCCTCTCCAGATTTTTTTGAATATCTTACTAATTTACCTTTATCATTCAGCCTTCTTCCAATCCTGGTAGGTTTTCCGGAAGAGGGATCCACATTCATCAAGTTAGAGATGTGGATAGGGGCTTCTTGCTTAAGTATTCCACCCTGTGGATGTTCAGCATTGGGCTTGGTATGTTTCGATACCATGTTAACCCCTTCAACGATAGCGCGTTGTTTCTCGGCCATTACTTCAAGAACTTTTCCTTTTTGTCCTTTCGATTCTCCAGAGATGACCACAACGGTATCACCTTTTTTAATATGCAATTTTTTACGCATTTCTGATAGTGTTTACTGATTATAAAACTTCAGGTGCCAATGAGACGATTTTCATGTAGCTGTCACGCAATTCACGGGCTACTGGCCCAAAAATACGGGTACCACGTATCTCGCCTGCATTGTTCAATAAAACACATGCGTTGTCGTCGAACCGGATATAAGAACCGTCGGCACGACGGACCTCTTTTGTAGTACGGACAACAACAGCTCTGCTTACAGTTCCTTTTTTCATGTCACCACCTGGGATGGCACTTTTCACCGTAACAACAATTTTGTCGCCAATAGAGGCATAGCGCTTTTTTGAACCGCCAAGTACATTAATGCACAAGCAGGTTTTAGCACCGCTATTATCAGCTACGGTTAGTCTAGATTCATGTTGTATCATGGTTACTTCACTCTTTCAATAATTTCAACTAATCTCCAACTCTTTGTTTTACTGAGAGGCCGTGTTTCCATAACCCTCACTGTATCTCCGATATTGCATGTATTGTTTTCATCATGTGCATGCAATTTGGTCGTTTTATTGACGAATTTACCATAAATTGGGTGTTTCACTTTTCGGGCAACAGCAACTACAATGGATTTATCCATCTTATTACTGACCACGACCCCAACCCGTTCTTTTCTCAGATTTCTTGTATTTTCCATCGCCAAAATTATTTGTTCTCGTTAATTTGTCTTGATCTGAGCTCAGTTTTCAACCTAGCTATATCTTTTTTTGTTTGCCCAATTTTATTTGGGTTGTCCATCGGAGATACTGCATGGTTCAATCGCATACGGGTCAAGACTTTTTTAAAATCATCGATCCTCTCTAGTATTTCTGGAGTTGATAACTCTTTTATTTCAGAAGGTTTCATTGCTCATTAATTTGATGTTTCCACATAGTCTCTTCTCACCACGAACTTGGTTTTAATCGGAAGTTTTTGTGCTGCCAGGCGCAATGCTTCTTTTGCCACTTCAAATGATACTCCTTCTGCCTCAATGATAATGCGGCCTGGGGAGATTGGGGCAACAAAGCCTTCTGGGGCACCCTTACCTTTACCCATACGGACCTCTGCAGGTTTTTTGGTAATAGGCTTATCGGGGAAAATCCGAATCCAAATTTGTCCTTCACGTTTCATATAACGTGTCACAGCTTGACGTGCTGCTTCTATTTGCCTACCGGTAATCCAAGCTTCTTCAAGTCCTTTGATCCCAAAGGAACCAAAAGCCAATTGGTTACCGCGCATCGCGTTCCCTTTAATCCGCCCTTTTTGCATCCGGCGGAATTTCGTTTTCTTTGGCTGTAACATCCTTAATCTTTTTTAACGATTAATTCTTACGTTGTTTTTTAAATCCTTTTTTTGGAGCCTGGCTGGCCACGTTTGGAGTTAGATCGGGTTTACCATAAACCTCTCCTTTGCAAATCCAAACTTTGATGCCAATCAATCCAACTTTAGTCAACGCTTCTACTGCTGCATAGTCAATATCGGCGCGTAGGGTATGCAATGGTATCCGGCCTTCTTTATAGATTTCGGCACGGGCCATTTCGGCACCGCCTAACCGGCCTGAGATTTGAATTTTAATACCCTCGGCACTCATCCTCATCGTTGAGGCAATGGCCATTTTAACAGCCCTGCGGTATGAAATACGGCCTTCAAGCTGACGGGCAATGTTGGTACCTACAAGGTAAGCATCCAGTTCTGGTCTTTTAATTTCAAAGATGTTGATCTGAACCTCCTTTTTGGTAATCTTCTTTAACTCCTCTTTCAACTTGTCAACCTCTTGACCGCCTTTACCGATAATGATACCAGGGCGGGCAGTATTTACCGTAATGGTTATGAGTTTTAGCGTACGCTCAATAATAATTTTTGAAACGCTAGCCTTAGCTAAGCGGGCATGAAGATATTTACGTATCTTTTCGTCCTCTACTATTTTTTCGGAATAGTGGTTTCCACCAAACCAATTCGAATCCCAACCTTTGATGATCCCTAATCTATTCCCTATTGGATTACATTTCTGTCCCATCGATTCTTAATTATTCGTTGTTTCACTATTACGGCTGTCCACCACTAATGTCACGTGGTTTGATCGCTTCCTGATACGGTATCCTCTACCTTGTGGAGCAGGGCGTAACCTTTTCAGCATCCGTCCTGAATCTACATAGATTTCTTTTACAACCAGGTCAGATTCTTCAATGCGGACTCCCTCATTTTTTTGTTGCCAGTTGGCAATGGCAGAAAGCAACAGCTTTTCTAACCGGCCGGCAGCTTCTTTCGGAGTAAAACGGAGAATATCCAACGCGTAGTTTACCTCTTTCCCACGTACTAAATCAGCCACAAGGCGCATTTTACGTGGCGAAGTCGGGCAATTGCGCAATTGAGCCATGCTCTTGCTTTTCTTCTCCTCTTTTAACTGATTGGCTTTATTTCTTTTTCTTGCACCCATTTTACATCAGATTAAAATTATTATTTTTTCTTTCCTCCATGACCCCGGAATTGACGGGTTGGGGCAAATTCGCCAAGTTTATGGCCAACCATATTTTCAGTTACATACACCGGAATAAAGCGGTTACCATTATGAACAGCGATGGTGTGCCCAACAAAGTCTGGAGATATCATCGAAGCCCTTGACCAGGTTTTGATTACATTCTTTTTTCCTGATTCATTCATGTCTAACACGCGCTTTTCAAGCTTGTAGTGAATAAATGGGCCTTTTTTTAATGAACGACTCATATCTACTTAATTTACTTTTTCTTTCTTTCAATAATAAACTTATTCGATTGCTTCTTAGGTGTACGGGTTTTGTAACCTTTAGCAGGGATACCCTTACGTGAGCGTGGGTGTCCTCCTGAAGCACGTCCTTCACCACCACCCATTGGGTGATCTACCGGGTTCATTGCAACACCACGTACACGTGGGCGGCGGCCTAACCATCGGCTTCTACCAGCTTTTCCGGATCTTTCAAGACCGTGGTCTGAATTCCCTACTGAACCAATGGTAGCTTTACATGTAACCAAAACCATGCGTGTTTCGCCTGAAGGCAATTTGATAATTGCATATTTACCTTCGCGTGAGGTCAATTGCGCATACGTTCCGGCGCTGCGTGCCATGATTCCTCCCGAATTTGGGCGTAACTCGATGTTATGTATGATAGTTCCCAAAGGAATATCGGAAAGGAACAAGCTGTTTCCAATTTCAGGGGCAACTCCTACTCCCGAATTGATAACTTGACCCACCTGCAATCCGTTTGGCGCTATGATGTAGCGTTTTTCACCATCGACATAAAAAATAAGTGCAATACGTGCACTACGGTTTGGATCGTACTGGATACTGTTTACAGTACCCGGAATACCATCTTTGTCCCGCTTAAAGTCAACAACACGATAACGTTGTTTGTGTCCACCACCTATATATCTCATTGTCATATGTCCGACGTTATTTCTACCGCCGGATTTCTTTACAGGACCTAACAATGATTTTTCAGGTGTGCTACAGGTAACAGCATCAAAATTGCTTACTACCTTAAATCTTTGTCCCGGTGTTACCGGTTTGATTTTTTTTGCAGTCATTTTATCCTATCTGTCTTCTATATATTGCTGTAAAAATCGATGGTTTCGCCAACGGCCAAGGTAATGATGGCTTTTTTATAGTTGTTCGTTTTACCTTGAACGAAACCTGCTTTTGTATATCTCGACTTAAGTTTGCCCCCATAACGAATAGTGTTCACTGAGGCTACTTTTACATTGTATAACTCTTCAATAGCTTTGGCTATCTGTATTTTATCGGCAGTGCGCTCGACAATAAAACCGTAACGGTTCATTTTTTCGGTTTGCGCAGTCATCTTCTCGCTAATGATGGGTCTAAGTATAATATCCATGACTTCCTCCTGTTCTTATCCTAAAATTGTTTCAATTACACCCACTGATTTTTCAGTTATTACAATAGATGAAGCTTTCATGATCTGATAGGTATTCAGATTATCAGCTGTAATAACCTCAGCACCCTTCAAATTTCGCGACGACAAATATATATTTTTATTTTGTTCGGAAACTACCACTAATGATTTTTTGTCGCTGATTTTCAAGTTTTCAAGCATCGAAGAGAACATTTTTGTTTTTGGGGCATCCATGTTAAAATCTTCAATGATCAAAATCTGATTCTGTTTAGCTTTGTACGTTAGGGCTGAAACACGGGCCAACCTTTTTACTTTTTTATTCAGTTTAAATGAATAATCGCGGACTTTGGGTCCAAACACACGGCCTCCACCTCTAAATACGGGAGATTTGATACTTCCTGCGCGAGCCGTACCGGTTCCTTTTTGTTTTTTGAGCTTTCTGGTGCTTCCTGCTACTTCGCCACGTTCTTTCGATTTGTGTGTACCCTGACGCTGGTTAGCCAAATACTGCTTCACATCAAGATAGATTGCATGATCGTTGGGTTCAATAGCGTAGATGGAATCATTCAATGCTACTTTCTTTCCGGTATCCTCGCCTGCTTGGTTTAAGACTACTAATTCCATTATCTTTCAATTATTAAATATCCACCTTTAGGACCAGGTACTGATCCCTTCACTAATAACAAATTGCTCTCAGGAATAATTTTTACAACCTTCAAGCTTAACATTTTCACTTTGTCGCCGCCTGTGCGTCCTGCCATGCGCATTCCTTTGAATACTCTTGAAGGAAATGAAGATGCACCAACTGAACCGGGAGCTCTTAAACGATTATGCTGACCGTGGGTAAGATCACCTACCCCACCAAATCCATGGCGTTTTACAACACCTTGAAAACCTTTTCCTTTTGAAATACCACTGATATCTAACCAAAGATCATCTTTGAAGATATCCACAGTAATCACATCACCTAACTGATATCCAGTTAATTCAGTAAATTCAGCCACTTTAATTTTTGGAGTAGTGCCTGCTTTTTTAAAGTGCCCAATCTCAGGTTTTATCGACTTTTTTTCTTTTTTGTCGTCAAAGCCTAATTGGATAGCATCGTAACCATCTTTTTCAATGGTTTTCACTTGTGTTACAACACAAGGTCCTGCTTCGATAACAGTGCATGGAACATTTTTCCCCTCGGCACTGAAAACCGATGTCATTCCGATTTTTCTTCCTAATAATCCAGCCATTTTTATAATTATAAATCTATCAAACTTTTATTTCAACTTCAACTCCACTTGGAAGTTCGAGTTTCATCAAGGCATCTATAGTTTTAGCTGTTGAACTATAAATGTCTAACAATCTTTTGTACGATGACAATTCAAATTGCTCCCTCGATTTTTTGTTCACAAACGTAGAACGCAGCACGGTAAAAACCCTGCGGTGGGTAGGAAGCGGAATTGGGCCACTTACTACAGCTCCGGTAGTTTTTACAGTCTTAACAATCTTCTCGGCCGATTTATCAACCAAGTTGTGATCGTATGACTTTAATTTAATTCTGATTTTTTGGCTCATATGATATGATTCTTTATAATAATTCTTTTCGACCTTTAAAACTTTCTAACACTTCCATAGCAATTCCTTTTGGAGTTTCTTGATAATGTGAGAATTCCATGGTTGAGGTGGCACGTCCTGAAGATATTGTACGTAATACGGTAACATACCCAAACATTTCGGCCATTGCAACTTTTGCTTTGATAACCCTTGCACCCATACGGGCTTCCATTCCTTCAACCTGACCCCGGCGACGGTTAAAGTCACCAATTATGTCTCCCATGTATTCTTCAGGGGTTACTACTTCTATTGCCATAATTGGCTCTAAAAGTACCGGTTTTGCTTTGGCACAGGCTGCTCTAAACGCTTGACGGCCTGCGATCTCGAATGACAACTGATCTGAGTCAACAGGGTGGAACGAACCATCAAACAATTCAACTTTGATGCTTTCCATGGCAAATCCAGCTAAAGGACCATTTTTCAATGCTTCTTTAAATCCTTTTTCTACCGATGGCACATATTCGCGAGGAATGGAACCTCCTTTAATAGAGTCGATGAATTGAACACCAACCACATCTTTATCAGCAGGGGATATCCGAACTGAGATGTCGGCAAATTTACCACGGCCGCCGGTCTGTTTTTTGAATACCTCTCGGTGTTCAACCAAACTTGTGATTGCTTCTTTATATGCAACTTGAGGTGCCCCTTGGTTAACTTCTACTTTAAATTCACGGTTCAAACGATCCACAAGAATCTCAAGGTGTAATTCACCCATCCCACTAATAATGGTCTGTCCTGAATCGTGATCGGTCCTCAATTTGAAGGTTGGATCCTCTTCGGCCAGTTTGGCTAAAGCCATATCCATTTTATCCATATCTTTTTGAGTCTTTGGCTCAATAGCTACACTAATAACAGGTTCTGGGAAAGACATGCTTTCCAGAATGATTGGTTTGTTCTCAATGCAAAGGGTATCGCCGGTACGGATATCTTTGAAACCAACAGCGGCGCAAATATCACCAGCCTCAATTTCATCTTTTGGGTTTTGCTTGTTCGCGTGCATTTGGTACAAACGCGATATACGCTCTTTTTTACCGGTACGCATATTCAGTACAGATGAACCAGCATCTAATTTTCCGCTATACACACGAATAAATGCTAATCGACCCACATAAGGATCGGTAGCAATTTTAAACGCCAAAGCTGCAAATGGCTCACTATTATCAGGTTTCCGGGTTTCTTCTTTATCGGTATTTGGGTTGATCCCTTTAATACTTTCAATATCCAAGGGGCTTGGTAAATAAGCTGCAACTGCATCTAATAAACGTTGGACCCCTTTGTTTTTGAATGCCGATCCGCAAAGTACAGGTACAATAACTTGGTTTACTGTTGCTTGACGAATAACTGCACGGATTTCTTCGGCAGTGATTGAATCTGGGTCATCAAAAAAACGTTCCAATAATGAATCGTCCAGCTCTGCAACAGATTCAATCAATTTAGCACGCCATTCATCAACGGAGTCAACTAAATCGCTTGGAATTGGGACATATTCATAGCGGGTAATTTTTTCTTCATCATCGTACCAAACGATGGCTTTGTTCTCAATCAAATCAACAACGCCTTTAAAATCGGCTTCGGCACCAATTGGAATTTGAATTGGAATTGGATTTGCATTTAAACGCTCCCTGATTTGAGAAACAACTGAGAAGAAATCGGCTCCTACGCGGTCCATTTTGTTAACAAATGCAATACGGGGAACTTTATATTTATCGGCTTGACGCCAAACTGTTTCTGACTGAGGCTGAACACCTCCAACTGCGCAATAAACTGCCACTGCACCATCGAGTACACGTAATGAACGTTCAACCTCAACGGTAAAGTCAACGTGTCCCGGAGTGTCAATGATATTGATTTTATGCTCAATATCCTGATATTTCCAGAAACAGGTAGTTGCAGCAGAGGTAATGGTGATACCCCGTTCTTGTTCTTGAACCATCCAGTCCATAGTTGCAGCACCATCGTGTACTTCGCCAATACGATGGGTCAACCCGGTATAAAACAGGATACGCTCGGTTGCTGTGGTTTTACCCGCATCAATGTGAGCCATAATTCCTATGTTCCTGGTCAAATTTAAATCTCTTGCCATGTAAAATTGAAATATTTAAAAACGTATCGACAACATTGATTAGAACCGGAAGTGTGAAAACGCTTTGTTGGCATCGGCCATACGGTGGGTTTCTTCTTTCTTTTTATAGGCAGCTCCTTCTTGGTTATATGCAGCCATGATTTCGGCTGAGAGTTTTTCTGCCATACTTCTTCCAGCACGTTTACGTGAGTAAAGAATCATATTCTTGATACTGATTGAAACTTTGCGCGATTCACGGATTTCTTGGGGGATTTGAAAGGTAGCGCCACCTACCCTACGGCTGCGAACTTCTACTTGAGGAGTGATATTCAATAAAGCCTTTTTCCAGATTTCAAGTGCAGACAATTCATTATCTTTCATTTTAGCACTCACAATGTCAAGTGCATCATAAAAAATCTCGTATGCTACATTCTTTTTTCCATCTACCATTAGGTCGTTGACAAAACGGGTCACCAATACATCGGTAAATTTAGGATCTGGCAATAGAATCCGCTTTTTTGGTTTTGATTTTCTCATTGCTGTTTAGTATAAAATTCTATTATTTTTTAGGTTTCTTAGTACCATATTTGGAACGGCGCTGTTTGCGGCCTTCAACCCCTGATGTATCCAAAGCACCTCTCACAATGTGATAACGCACCCCTGGAAGATCTTTTACCCTACCTCCACGGATTAACACAATCGAGTGTTCCTGAAGATTGTGCCCTTCACCAGGAATGTAAGAGTTTACTTCTTTACCATTGGTTAAGCGTACCCTGGCCACTTTACGCATGGCTGAGTTTGGTTTCTTTGGGGTGGTGGTATATACACGTGTACAAACACCACGGCGTTGAGGACATGAGTCCAAAGCAGGAGCTTTACTTTTCTTTTTAATATCAGTTCTCCCTTTTCTAACTAACTGTTGTATCGTTGGCATATCTAACTAATTATATTATATTTTATCCCACAAAATCGGTTCGCAAAGGTAAAAAAGTTTTTTTTTAATTCAATAGGTGCATGCAAATATTTTGATTTTTAGGCGAAAAAGCGAAAATCGAGTAGATTTGCCGCTTTACGGTTCTGTAAAAACTGACTGTTTATAAAATTTTCGATATTCATTTAACCATAATATTAAAAACCGCCCATTTATAAACCAAGCCTCAATTCAAATTCATTTTTTTTAAAACTCTTACACATGATTAATATGTATAACATCTTTTTTGAATACTCTTCTCCTGACAACAACTAATAATTTTTCAAACCTAAGGTATAGGAAACCACTATGGAAAAACTCACTATTGGATGAGCTAGAATTTTTTGTGATCAGGAAACGATGAATTCCTAAAATACTTTTTGCATTCCTATGAAAACGGAAATTCCCCTATATATTTGAATCACTGCAATATTATTTATTACTTGAATTTATCATGATGGATAAATAGTGTTGACCTTGCATCTTATTAAAATATTATTAATTTTGAAAGCCTTTGTTATGTAGGCAAAAAGACGCAAACGATTGTTTAATTCTAAATAAAGAAATAATGAAAGTTTATCAACCAAACGAGATTAAGAATATTACCCTTATGGGGAGTGCAGGCTCGGGTAAAACTACCCTGGCCGAGGCCATGATGTTTGAAGGAGGTTTGATCAACCGTCGTGGCGATGTGGAGAGTAAAAACACCGTTTCCGATTATCACCGGATAGAACATGAACAACAGCGTTCCATCTATTCTACGGTAATGCATGTTGAGTACAACAATAAAAAGTTGAACATTATCGACACCCCGGGATTGGATGATTTTGTTGGCGGCGTTATTTCATCTTTGGCAGTGACCGATTCGGCCATTATGGTAATTAACTCGGCGCAAGGTGCTGAAGTGGGAACCCAGATTCTGGCGCGTCATGCCAAAAGGTTAAACACGGCAATGTTGATTGCTTTTAACCAATTGGATCAGGATAAAGCCAATTTTGAAAAAGCTTTTGAAGATATGAAAAACCTTTTTGGTACAAAGGCCGTGTTAATCCAATACCCAATCAATCCGGGATTAGGTTTTAATGCAGTAGTTGATGTGCTGAAAATGAAAATGTACAAATGGAAACCTGAGGGTGGTGTACCCGAAATATTAGATATCCCGGCTGACGAAAAAGAACGTGCTGAGGAACTGCATAATACTTTGGTTGAATCGGCGGCCGAGAACGATGACAACCTGATGGAGCTTTTCTTTAACGAAGGTTCGTTGACAGAGGATCAGATGCGTGAAGGTATCCGGGCCGGTATCCGTAAAAGGACCATGTTCCCTATCTTTTGCGTTTCGGGGAAAAAAGATATGGGAATCCGCCGCATGATGGAATTTGTTGGGAATGTGGCTCCCAGCCCATGCGACATGGCCGGAGTGAAAGATACTGATGGGAAAGAAATCAAATGCGACCCCTCGGGTAAAACTTCTTTATTTGTCTTTAAAAATACGGTAGAAGAACATCTAGGTGAGGTCCTCTTTTTCAAGGTAATTACTGGTAAATTAACTGAAGGTATGGACCTTATCAACTCCAAGAAAGGAGCCAAGGAACGGGTATCCCAAATATTTGCCGTAGCGGGAAAAAACCGCATCAAACTTACTGAAATGGTTGCCGGCGATATTGGCGCTACCGTAAAACTGAAAGAGACAAAAACCAACCACACGTTGGCCGAAAAAGATTTTGGTTCGACCTTTCCTGCCATCACTTTCCCAGATCCAAAATTCCGAACAGCCATCAAAGCTTTAAGTGAAGCTGATGATGAAAAACTGGGAGAATTGTTGAACCGGATGCACGAGGAAGATCCAACTTTACTTGTTGAATATTCTAAAGAATTAAAACAAATCATTGTACACGGGCAAGGTGAATTCCATTTGAATACGCTGAAATGGCAGTTGACAAATATTTATAAACTTGAGATTGAATTCTTAAATCCCAAAATCCCTTACCGGGAAACCATTACCAAACCTGCTCAAGCCGATTACCGGCACAAAAAACAATCGGGTGGTGCCGGCCAGTTTGGCGAAGTACATTTGGTAATTGAACCTTTTTTTGAGGGAATGCCAGCACCATCGTCATTTAAGATTGATGGAAAAGATTTGGTAGTTTCGCTCCGGGGAACTGAGGAACATACCCTGCCATGGGGAGGGAAACTGGTGTTCTGCAACTGTATTGTAGGTGGTTCCATTGATGCCCGCTTCCATCCAGCCATTATGAAAGGGATTATGGAGAAAATGGAAGAAGGTCCATTGACCGGGTCTTATGCCCGTGATATTCGGGTCTGCATCTACGACGGTAAAATGCACCCGGTAGATTCAAATGAAATCTCATTCAGATTAGCAGGTAGAAATGCCTTTAGCCAGGCATTTAAGAAAGCGGGTGCCAAGATTATGGAACCTATCTATGATGTGGAAGTATTGGTACCCGGTGATTACATGGGTGATGTGATGAGCGACTTACAAGGCCGCCGTGCCATGATTGCCGGTATGAGCAGCGAATCGGGATATGAGAAACTTCAAGCCCGGGTACCACTTGCCGAATTGAACAAATACTCAACTACCTTGAGTTCATTAACTTCGGGAAGCGCAACCTATACTATGAAATTTGCCGAATATGCCGCAATACCAGGTGAGGTTCAGGACAAACTGCTTAAAGCTTACGAAGCTGAACAAAAAGAGGAATAAAATAAATTCAAATACAAAAAGACCGCCCCAATTATTGAGGCGGTCTTTTTATTTTGTAAAATACCTAACATCCTATTTGTTATTCAAATGATGCAGAATGGATACAACCGATTCTTTGGCATCGCCATAAAGCATGTCGGCATTATCTTTATAAAAAAGAGGGTTTTCGATACCGGCATAACCGGCGGCCATACTGCGCTTCATAACAATTACCTTTTTGGCTTTCCACACCTCAATAACAGGCATTCCATAAATAGGGCTTCCTGTATCTTCAATGGCAGCAGGGTTTACAATATCGTTGGCTCCAATCACCATAACCACATCGGTTTCAGGTAAATCGGGATTGATTTCATCCATTTCGAGTACAATATCGTAGGGGACATTTGCCTCGGCCAATAAAACATTCATGTGACCTGGCAAACGACCAGCAACAGGATGTATCCCAAAATGGACTGTTTTGCCTTTCCCTTTTAAATATTCGACCAATTCATTAATTGGGTATTGCGCTTTTGCTACAGCCATTCCGTAACCAGGAACAATAACTACCGACTGCGACTCTTGGATCAATTCAGCCATTTCAAGATGTGAAATTGAGGTTACCTCGCCCTCAATTTTTGCCGAACTTGATGAAGATGTGTTTCCAAAGCCTCCAAAAATCACCGAAAAGAAAGAACGGTTCATGGCTTCGCACATAATAATAGAAAGAATTGCCCCTGAACTTCCGACCAACGCCCCGGTTACAATTAGCAAATCGTTGCTCAACATAAAACCGGCAGCAGCAGCGGCCCATCCAGAGTATGAGTTGAGCATGGAAACTACCACAGGCATATCGGCTCCGCCGATAGCCATAACCAACATGACACCAAGAAACGCTGCAAGAACAGTCATTATGGATAAGTCAATCAACCCATTAGTACCGTCGGCCATTCCAAAACGAACACCTAATACTATGGTAACCAACATAATTAAAATATTCACGGCATGTCGGCCTTTGTAAATCAGAGCTTTGCTCATTATCTTACCTTCGAGTTTTCCCCAGGCAATGATGGAGCCGGTAAAAGTAACAGCCCCAATAAATACCCCAATATACACTTCGACAAGATGAATATTCCGCTCTGACCCCATTAACTCATGGGTTTGAGGATCGAGGTAAGAGCCGAAACCCACAAGTACCGCGGCTAAACCAACAAAACTGTGCAGAATTGCTACCAATTGGGGCATTGAGGTCATTTCGACTTTCCGGGCTACTGTAATTCCGATAACAGAAGCTACTGCTAAAGCTACTATAATATATATATGTCCTTCAACTTCTTTACCTAACAATGTGGAAAGAATGGCAATGGCCATGCCCACGATTCCATATATGACTCCCCGTTTAGCCGACTGCTGCGAGGATAATCCGCCTAAGCTCAGAATAAAAAGTATGCTGGCAAGTAAATAGGCTGCTGTTTGTATTCCTGTTGATATCATTTTCTATTTTCTAAACATTTTTAACATACGGTGCGTCACAAGAAAACCACCTACAATATTGATGCTGGCTACAAGAACGGCTACAAAGGCCAAAATAGTCATTGGGCTTGAGAGTTCTACCTGCATCTGCAACAATCCACCGATGATTATGATTCCACTGATGGCATTGGTAACCGACATTAAAGGGGTATGCAGTGCATGGGTAACGTTCCAAATGACTTGCCAACCTACAAAAACCGCCAGAACAAAGACTGTAAAATGACCCATGAAATCAGATGGAGCAACCTGTCCGAGCCCTAAAAGCAATAGAGCTACTACAACCAAACCTATAGCCGACGAACGTGCTTTCTTTTTTGCTTTTTGTTCTTTCAAATTCTTTTGGGCAAGCATTTCTGTTGCTGTATCTGTTTTAGGTTTTGCCGAACTAACCGGAAGTGGCTCTGGTGGCCAATTGACGACTCCGTTATGGGTTACCATCGCCCGTTTTACTACATCATCGTTCCAATCAATTTTAAAATTCTTGGCTTGCCCCATATCGTCGAGCAAGTGGCAAAGATTGTTGCCATACAACTGACTGGCTTGAGCGGGAAGCTGGCTAACCTTGCCAACAACTGTGACGCCATTGGAGGTAGTATAAATTTCATTGGGCTTTGTCAAAGTACAATTCCCTCCTGAAGAGGCAGCCAAATCAACAATGACTGAACCCGGTTTCATGGCTGCCACATGGTAATCGAATAAAAGCTTTGGAGCCTCTCTCCCCGGTATCTGAGCCGTTGTAATGATTATATCCACTTCCTGGGCTTGCTTTCTGAAAAGTTCCATTTCAGCATCAATAAATGCCTGACTCATCACTTTAGAATACCCGGACGCGGTAGCCCCGTCTTCCTCAATTTCAACGGTAAGGAACTGGGCCCCCATGCTGCTGATTTGCTCAGCTACCTCTTTACGCGTGTCGAATGCTCTAACAATGGCTCCTAAGGAACGGGCAGCACCAATAGCTGCAAGTCCGGCCACACCGGCACCAATAACCAAAACTTTGGCGGGTTCCACTTTTCCGGCCGCCGTAATTTGTCCGTTCAAAAACTTCCCATAATGATTGGCAGCTTCAATCACGGCGCGGTAACCTGCAATGTTCGCCATGGAGGAAAGGACGTCCATTTTTTGTGCCCTCGATATACGGGGGATGGCGTCCATGGCAATGGCGTTTATTTTTCGATCGGCCAATTTTTTCAGCAACTCAGGATTTTGAGCTGGCCATAAATAGCTCAAAGTAATCGTACCCCCTTTTATTAAATCAACTTCGCCGGAAGTTGGCGCCTGAACTTTCAACACTATGTCTGTCAATTGATAAAGCTCTTTTGCTGAAGAAACCATTCTTGCCCCGGCTTCTTGAAAACTTTTATCGGAAAAGCCGGAACGCTCACCTGCATTAGTTTCAATGCACACATCGAAACCTTGCTTAAGTAAGCGTTTTACTGTGGTAGGTGTGGCTGCAACCCTTAATTCATCGGGTAGCAGTTCTTTTGGGATACCAACAATCATTGTCATTTGTATTAAATTTACTAAATACGCTTCTGAAAAGAAACATGTATATTGATTCCTCTACACATTCTTGATTCTGCAAAGAAAGTAAATTCAATTACTTAAAAAAAATATAGAAAGATTAATCCGAACCCGGATCGGATGTTGTAGAAATATTACGAGGAGATAAAAAAATCAATTTAAAACAAAAAGAATTTAATGATGGCAGCAATAGAAAGAGTAATGATAATGATCCCACTAATCCGGTTTAGCATAAAAATATTTCTTAAACGGAATCTTTTTCTAAAGATATTCACAACATAAGTAAGCAAAAACCACCACAGCGAAGCCCCGGCAAAAATACCCGCAACCAGCATCAGGTTAGCCCGTTGGCCTTCGGAATCGGTTAAAAGCCCCATCATGGTAAACGCCGCCCCAAAAAAGATGATTGTTAAAGGGTTGGAAATGGTTAAAAAGAAAACTGAGATATAATCCTTCAGTGCCCCTCTCTTTTTACCGCTGGTCCGGTGATACCGGTATTGCTTTACAGGGTTGTTGAAGATCATGCGGAACCCCAGAAAAAGCAGCACCATGATGCCCACCACCTGAAAAAGTATTTGGTTTTTGGTGAGGAAATTGGTAATAAATGTAACCCCAAAGGCCGCCAAAACCGCATAAAAAGTGTCGGCAGTGGCTGCCCCCAGCCCGGAAAGGAACCCTAAGAAATGACCTTTGTTTACTGTTTTTTGGACACATAACACACCGATAGGCCCCATAGGAGCAGAAACAATAATGCCAACCAATAAACCTTTTAGGAAAAATTCTATGTTCATTCCAAGTAACGAAAGCCTGATATACGAATAGGCCAAAAGTAGGAATTTTTGATCAAAAACCGAGGGTAGCCAAAAAAGTATTAACTATTTTTAACGTTTCATTAATATTAACTTTTCCGATGATGGAAATCAAAGCATTGCTTGACTCTTTGGTACTTACCTATAACCGAACGGAGTTTATTGAAACCGATCCGATTTCAGTCCCCCATGCTTTCAGCCGGAAAGAAGATATGGAAATAGCCGGATTTCTTTCGGCCACCTTAGGCTGGGGAAACCGGAAAGCCATCCTGAAATCGGCCCGCCAGTTAATGGCTTGGATGGACAACCAGCCCTTTGATTTTGTAATGCATGCCAGCGAACAGGAATTAAAACCTCTTGAAAAATTTGTTTACCGGACTTTTAATGGTGCCGATTGCCTCTTTTTCATCCACGCGCTACGGAACATCTACAGTCAGCATCAGGGACTGGAAGCTGTCTTTACACATGGGTTCAGGCAAAATGGAGAAATTAAGACGGCTATCGGTTATTTCCGCTATATTTTTTTTTCAATTCCTTATCCTGCGCGCACAAATAAACACGTAGCCAGCCCCATGGAGGGTTCATCGGCCAAACGTCTGAATATGTTTTTAAGGTGGATGGTACGCAGTGATGAACAAAAGATTGATTTTGGTCTTTGGAAACAGATTCCCATGGGGGCATTAAAAATACCTTTAGATGTCCATAGTGGATCTGTGGCCAGGCTGTTGGGACTTTTAAACCGGAAGCAAAACGATTGGAAAGCCGTGGAACTATTGACTCAAAAATTACGGGAATTCGATCCCGAGGACCCCATAAAATATGACTTTGCCCTTTTTGGTGCCGGAGTTAACAAACTTTTACGATAATGGCAAACAACTATTTTGCATTCAAACAATTTAAAATTTTACAAGAGAAATCGGCCATGAAGGTGGGCACCGATGGCGTATTATTAGGTGCCCTGGCCGATGTGAGCCATGCTAAAACTATTCTGGATATTGGCACCGGAACCGGCCTTATTGCCCTAATGCTGGCCCAACGATCGCGGGCAGCTATTGATGCTATTGAGATTGATGAAGATGCTTTTGAGGAAGTTTGCCAAAATGTAGCCACGAGCCCCTGGCCCGGACGTATCCGGTTGTTTTATCTCTCCTTACAGGAATTTAGCCGAAAACCCGGCAAAGGGTACGATTTAATTGTAAGCAACCCGCCATTTTTTTCAAACTCGTTAACATCGGAAAATCTGCAAAAGAACCTGGCCCGCCATAATACCTCTTTAACACCGGCCCAATTGATTGAAGGGGCTCATCACTTGTTGGCCTCATCGGGGATTTTTCAGCTCATTCTGCCTGCTGAAAATACTCAACTATTTATTGAATTAGGAGCGGGATGCCATCTCTTTTGTCAAAACAAAATCTGGATAAAACCTACTCCCGAAAAAGCGCCAAAGCGTGTGGTACTTACTTTTGGCCGAAATAAAGTAACTTGTATAGAAAAAACTTTGGTTATTGAATCAGGTGGCCGGCATGTTTATTCACCAACATATCGGGAATTGACCAAAGATTTTTATTTGAATTTCTAAATCGTTCCTCAATTAGTTGAATGAAAACTCAACACCCGCATTTAGGAACAATCGCTGAAATGAATCATCGTTAATACGCAGGTAATTCCTGAAGTAATAATTGTAACCGGGTGTAAGGGTAACCCCTATCGTGCGGTTTATCTTGTATTTCAAAATCATTGAAACATTGCCTCCTGAAATTGCTTCGGGGAATTGCCCCGAAACAGCTTTATACTTATTAAAACTGTGCGTCCCATCGGTCAACAAATTTTTATACATTGACCCAGAGTTAAATTCATTTGTTACCCCCAGCGAAGCAAAACATTCAAAATGCTCTGTTTTTATAAGGGAATAATCCAGGTTTATATTGAAATCGAAATTGTATAAGGTAACAATGGTTTTATCGAAATTCGGATAGGCATCTGTCCAATAAACGCCTTGCTGCATCTGAACAAATTTAAGCTCAACCCGTGGTCTGAATTTTTCGGTAACAAAAATACCCATATCTAACCCGATGGAAAAACCTGGTTTTATTCCATAATACTCAAAACCATCGGTGCCAATAACTGTTTTGTAAGCATTTGAATTGCTTAACCATCCGGAACTCAATCCAATACTAACGCGGTTTTTATCTGTCTCCTGTGCTGAAACAAACACTAGAGTAAAAAGAAATGCTAAAAATAGGAGCGCTGTTTTTTTCATTTTAACTTGCTTAAATTATCCTGTTCATTACGAAGTTTCACAGGTGCATTATGTTAAAATTAAAAATCACCCCTGTGAATTTTTCGTCAAAAATAAAGGTTCAGAAATTGTTCCTGTTCAGTTATCGATAAAACAGCTAAAAGAATAGACAGATTCCATGATTTTCAGAATAAACCGGATAAAAATTCCTATTCCACCACAATCTCAACCCTGCGGTTTTTCTGATGCGATACGGTATCAAACGGCTGAGAACTCCCGTGCCCAAAGCAATTTATCCTGCTTGGTAAAATACCTTTTGCTACTAAATAGTCTTTCACGGCAATAGCCCGGTTTTCGGAAAGGATGATATTGTGTTCTTCAGAACCTGTCTGGTCGGCATGTCCATGGATATTTAACTCCAGTTGCGGATTTTTGTTCATCTGTTCCACCAGTTGATTGAGTTCGTTGAATGATTCCGGAAGAATCTGCCATTTATCTGTTTCAAAATACAGATGTTCCAGCACCATCTTTTGGTCCGGTTCCAGCGTACCTGAAAAGAAACGTGTTTTTTCAGCTACAATAAACCCGCAATCTTTGTAAAAAGCAGTATCAAATGGAGCCACAAATACATCGTCAATCAGGTAATAGGCCATCGGATTTACATACTGAGTGGCAATAAAATTCTCATCAAAGGCCCGGTATTCGATTTGCTGGTCCGATAAAAAATTCCCAATGATGATAAAGGCTTCATCCCCTTTCGCGGTAAAAGTCCCGCAGATTTGTGTCCAACGATCCTTATCGGCGATGGCTTCATTGTTTACATAGGTTATTTGGGGCGATAACGGATAATTCACCGTGTTCCGGTTGGTTAATCCGGTAGATGAAAAATAAATTCCCAACCCGTTGCAGGCTGCTAAACAACTCAGGGCCAACCGTACCTGAACCGAAGCGTAATAGGTTTCCCCGGCCTCCAGTGTATCGGTAAGCCGTGCCCTAATGTATTCCCGGTATGAAATCTGTTTGGGATCCAGTTGCAGCATACAGCCCACTATCCCCATGTAGGCTTTTCCTTCATAGGCTTTGGCACTTCCCGCCCAATTCAAGGGTACCCCGCACTTTTTTGAACAGGCATTAAAATAATCAGGAGTGCCCTCAGTGGGCGATTGCCAATCAGCCACGTATAGCCATTGGCTGGATGTTCCATAATCATCCGGACATTGAACAAATTGCTCAAAACCGGCATTTGGTACCAGGTTTTGTGAAAGCAAAACGGTTGAACATCCGATGGCTAGTGCTGTAATAAAGTATCGCATGTTCATTGAATCAAACATTTATGAATCAACTTCCCCAGCATCTTTCCAGGAATCGTCGAACAGGAAATTATTGTATGGATAACGCTTGGCATGAATCTCACGCACCTTGTCATAAATCAGTTCCCTAAATTCATTGATGTTTTGTTTTTGTTTGGCTGAAATGAAGATGCACGGAAGGTTGTTCTTGGCCATCCATGAGTTTTTCAATTCATCAAGCGACCAGTTTTCTTTGGTCCGTTCTGTCAGATCATCCTCATCTTTTTTAATAAACGTATAGGCATCCATTTTATTAAAGATGATGAAGTTGGGCTTTTCAGTAGGATCAATTTCATACAGTGTCAGTTTCACAATGTCAATCTGTTCCTCAAAATTCGGGTGCGAAATATCAACAATGTGTAGCAAGATATCGGCCTCGCGGACTTCGTCCAGGGTTGATTTGAACGATTCGACCAAATCGTGGGGCAATTTGCGTATAAACCCTACGGTGTCGGAAAGCAAAAAAGGCAAATTACCGATAACAACTTTACGTACCGTGGTATCCAAGGTGGCAAACAACTTGTTTTCGGCAAACACCTCCGACTTGCTCAACAGGTTCATAATGGTTGATTTACCCACATTGGTGTATCCCACCAAAGCCACCCGCACCATTTCACCCCGGTTCTTCCTCTGGGTTGCCATCTGTTGGTCTATTTTAGCCAATTGTTCTTTGAGCCTTGCAATTTTATCACGGATGATCCTTCGATCTGTTTCAATCTCGGTTTCACCAGGCCCCCTGAGTCCAATGCCTCCACGTTGCCGTTCCAAGTGAGTCCACATGCGGGTTAATCGGGGAAGTAAATACTGATATTGCGCCAATTCCACCTGCACCTTGGCGTGAGACGTTTGAGCACGTTGAGCAAAAATATCGAGAATTAAATTAGTCCGGTCGAGGATGCGCACTTGTAACGCCTGTTCCACATTCCGAAGCTGTGAAGGAGAAAGTTCATCGTCGAAAATCACCAGATTGATTTCATGTTCTTCTACATAGCTGGCAATTTCCTGAATTTTACCTGTCCCAACAAAAGTTTTAGGATGGGGCCTATCAAGCTTCTGGGTAAACGATTTCACCGGCCGGGCACCTGCGGTTTCCGTTAAAAAGGCCAACTCATCCAGGTATTCTTCTACCTGCTTTTCATCTTGATCCTGATTAATGACCCCAACCAGAACTGCGGTTTCAATTTCCTTTTCGGTACTGTAATAGGCTTGTCCCATAATTAATGTATCAACGGTTGTAAAATTATTGAAAGGGAATTAGAATAACAAGATAATGAATTGAATGACTTTGATAGAAAAAAAAACCGCCGGGTATCCGACGGTTTTTTAATTGATAATATCGTACGAACCAATTAGTTCAATTGGAAGTTAATTGGAACGGTAAATGAAACTTTCACTGGTTTTCCGCGTTGAGAACCGGGCTTCCATTTGGGAAGGTTCTGAATCACACGGATAGCTTCTTTATCTAAAGATGGATCCACCCCGCGGGCAACAGTAACTTTTTCAATTTCACCCTTTTGGTTTACTACAAATTGAACAAACACACGACCTTGAATACCATTTTCTTTGGCTATCTCAGGGTATTGAATGTTTTGGGCAATGTATTTACGAAGTTCCAAATCACCTCCGGGGAATTCAGGCATGTTCTCTACAATAAAGAATACCTGGGCTTCTTCTACCTCTTCTTCTTCTTCAATTTCCACGATGGCTACCTCAGTGTTTTGATCGGCTTCGGTGTCATCAATCTGAAGTTCGTCTTCAATCTCCACATCGTCTTCCACAATATTCAAAACTTCCGAAACTTTTGGAGGCTCTGGAGGAGGAGGAGGTTGAATTTGCTGTTGGCGGGTAATGGGGATAATTTCTTCCTCAGCTACCACATCTTGTAATTCTCCCAGGTTGCTGGTTGATTTTTCTGTTTGTGTAATGTTAAAAGACCACAACACCAAACCCAAGGAAAGTACAAAACCAATTTCAAGAAACAAACCACTGTAGTTTCTTAAATCTAATTTGGGGTTCTTTTTAAGTTCCATAATATATTGTATTACCTATTTTTTCAGCCGCTAAAAATACAGATTATTACTTTCAAATTCAAGAATCTATAAATTATTATTTCAGATTTTTAAAAGTACCCGTTAAACTTGCAGCTTTCGTTTTATTGTTGATTCTCAGCTAATTTAAAAAGACTGATTTTTCGAAGTTGGCAAAACTCTTTTTTAACTATTCTTTTCTACCAGTTGTTTTGCCATTTCTGTCAAATTCAATCCTTCAAAATTTCCAGAACTCAGCCATAAGAGTATGGAATTTTGAAATTCCATAAAAAAAAGTTCTTTTTTAAATATTTCTGCATCATCAAAAACTACAAGTCCTTTTTTTTCAAATGCTTCAGTTATCATTTTGGAGTCAATGGGCTCTAATCTTTTGAGTTCAATAGCATGGTGGCTATAAAAAACCATGGCTGCGTCAGCCTTTTCCATGCTGCTTTTGTACTGTTCCAGAAAATCTTTATTCAGACTGCTGTAAGTATGAAGTTCCATGCAGGCCACCAATTTTTTATCGGGAAACTGATTTTTTACCGCATCAATGGTTGCTTTTAGTTTCGAGGGACTGTGAGCAAAATCCAAAAATACAGTCAGGTTTTTACTTTGAGCTAATAATTGTAGGCGCTTGCTGGCTCCTTTAAAGCTACTGATGGCCCGATAGAATTCGTTGTCGGTTATCCCAAGCTTTTTGCAAACGTGGTATGCCCCACTGATGTTTTGCAGATTATGCTCCCCAAAGATTTGAAGGGCAACCTCTCCCTGCAAAGTTTCTAACAGTGTGTTTCCATCTTTTACCCGGTAAGGATGTGTCTGATAAGCAATTGTTTCAATATCCTGCTTTTTACGGGCAGCAATTTTTTGGAGTTCAGTGTCCTGTCCAAAATAGATTAACGTTCCACCATGTTCTATCTGGTCAGCAAATAGGGCAAATTGCGATACATAATTTTTAAAGGTTGGGAACACATTGATATGGTCCCACGCAATACCTGTAATTAGCCCGATATGAGGTTTGTATAGGTGAAATTTCGGCCGCAAGTCGATGGGCGAGGTCAGGTATTCATCTCCCTCAAACACTGCAATGTCGGCATCATCGGAAAAATTTACCATAGTTTCGAAACCTTCTAACTGGGCGCCCACCATGTAGTCGAACTTTCGATGGTTCTCCTGCAGCACATGCATGATCATGGCAGTGGTGGTGGTCTTACCATGGCTACCGCCAACTACCACTCTGGTTTTATTTTGAGTCTGGTTGTATAAAAACTCAGGGTAGGAATAGATGGTGATGCCCATTTGTTTGGCTTTTAGCAACTCCGGGTTATCGGCTTTTGCGTGCATCCCTAAAACTATGGCATCTAAGGAATTTCCGATTTTATCGGGAAACCAGCCCAACTGTTTGGGAAGTAGTCCATGTTTTTCGAGCCGGGAACGTGATGGTTCAAATATTTCGTCATCGGAACCGGAAACCTGATCCCCCTTTTTGTGCAAAGCAATAGCCAGATTATGCATGGCACTGCCCCCTATGGCGATAAAGTGGTAGTTCATATTTTTTACTCTTTAGATTTTAGACTTTAAGGCACAAGATATGAGAAATGAGACACGAAAACATAAGACTTATTCCTAAGTTACATTCTTTATTCTCTACTCATTGTTAATTGCTCATTGTTAATTGCCCGATACTTCTGGTACTCATGCATCAAGGCATTGAATAACATTTGGGCAACCAAATGGCCGCCCTGCCTGTTAAAATGGATAAAGTCGGGGCTGGCTAACGGTGGCTCTGCAAAAACCCAACTGGGCATGGAGTTTTTACCACCCATGGCCGAGTACAAATCCCAGAAGGCACAACCTGTATTTTTTGCTGCCTCTTTTTGAGCCTGCAACACCTTGAGCAACGACGGATACGTCTCAAAATAATTCCCTTTCCGCACCGACATGTCTGAAACCCCAATAACCAAAATAGTTGCATCAGGTAATGTTCTTTTTAAGAAAGATAATTGCTGTGTAAGTATCCGTTCATAAAAATCAAAATTCTTCACTTGGTATGGGACCACGTTCACCCCAAACTCAAAGATAACAAGCCCGGGATTCAGGTTTGAGGCCATCGCCCGGAATTGGGATTGATTCATGCGGGTAAATTCAGAGCCTGCACTTCCCCGGAAAGGCAGATTATCTACACTCACCCCTGTAGAAGCATCAAGCGCTATTCCATATACATCGGGGCTTTTGGCTCCCTCAAATTCTATACGGAACTTTTTGGGGGCTTTTTCCAGTTCCCATTGAATGCTCTTTGTACCCGTGGTTGTGTCCACCTCTTCGAACCAAATTAAACTATCATTAATATAACCCCGCATCAAAAAAGGGCTATGGCTATTCCCATAAAAAATATGGCAATTATTAAAATGATTAACCGATTGGTAAGCCATCCCGGAGCGGCCAAATTCAATGGATGCCGTAACCGGATTAAAGTTTTGAGGGAGACTGTCCTGCTGGTAGCTGGTAAAACGGGCAAAACTCCCCAGAACCCCGAATTTCCTGTGGGAAAGAATGGTGTCGGAGGGAAAATAAACGGCATGTTTGTACCAATTCTCGGATGAATTATGTAGAATAGAAGATGATTCGGCATGAGCCGGGACTACCGGCATCAATCCGGGGCCGCTCCCACCAAACCGTTTTTGAAATTGGTTCCGCAAATACCCGGTAATCCGGTCCCCTTCAATTTGACTGTCGCCATAATGCCAAACCCGGACCCTTTTCTGATGAGCTATATCCAGTTCTTTAAAAAAAGGAAGCAACAGTGATGAGTCTCCGGAAGGGTATTCAATGGGTTGAATTTTTCCCTTAAACTCATTTGCCGCCGCCCGCAAGGTGTCTAAAGGTGCATTTTCCGTGGAATCAAGAAATTGTAGTGAATCCTGATCTACTAATTTTTGGTTTTCCTGAATAATGGTATTGATATTGGCATAAGAAACCTCATGACCCGAAAGTGAGCTAATATCCCAATGAAATTGCAATGTCCAGGAATCAGTAACACGGATTCCGTCATCAGGAAATACCCAGGCAATACCCATGACCATGGTTCCGATCAATAACAAATAGAGAAGTATGGAACTGGGTTTCACTGCTTCAATAGACTATCGGAAGGTTAGCTTTTTACTTTAATTTTGAGTTGTTGACCCACTGAAATCCCCCGTGCATTATTGATATTGTTCCAGCGCATAATATCGGTATCGGTAACCCCGGGATACTGTTTGGCAATATCCCACAATGTATCGCCACTGCGGACGGTATAATATTCATATTCGCCAGATGAGTCAGTATTCGTTGCCTCTTCCAGAACGGCTGCTGTGGTTTTACCCACCGAAGCTTGTTTCTGTTCAAAGGTCATTTCGTTAATTTTTTCGTATTTAGCCACTTTGCTTTTGTGAATATAAATGGCAAGCTTCTGTCCGCCACGAATAGTGTTGCGGCTGATATTGTTCCAATATCTTAAATCGGCCACCTTCACGTTATACCAGGCAGCAATATACCCGAGATTGTCCCCGGATTGAACTGTATAAGTAAGTTTCCGGTGATCCTTGCTGGGAGGCCCCGCCTGATAAGTGTTGTATTCCGGTGCTTTTGACAAAGCCTCGGGATTAAAATAAATGGAATCTTTATAAGCAAAGATGGAATCCTGCAATTCAATGAACCGGGTAGTTTGTTCATACGGGAACCTGATGGAATAAGGTTTGTTTTGACCCGGCACAATATCACGGCGGAATTGCGGGTTAAGGCTCCGCAGTTCTGCCATTGGAATTCCCATCACCTGGCTGATCTGTTCCAAATGAACCTGCTTGTTAACAATGACTGTATCGCAAAGAATGGGAAGTTCACTTTTCTTTGGATTCAGATTATGATTGTCGTAATAATTCATCACATAAACGGCTGCAATAAACGCGGGTACATACCCTCTGGTTTCGCGGGGCAGCCGGTAATAGATTTCCCAGTAATCGCGTTTTCCACCACTCCGGCGGATGGCTTTGTTCACGTTTCCCGGACCACAATTGTAGGCAGCTATTACCAGGGTCCAGTCTTGATAAATATCATATAAATCTTTCATGAATTGGGCTGCTGCATAGGAGCTCTTCACGGGATCGCGGCGTTCATCCACAAAGCTGTTGATTTCCAACTTGTACATCCGGCCTGTATAATACATGAACTGCCACATTCCGGTGGCACCAACCCGGGAAACAGCGTTCGGGTTCAGGGCTGATTCAATTACCGGAAGGTATTTTAATTCCAGGGGCATCCCGTTGGCATCGAGCACCTCTTCAAAAATGGGAAAATAATAGTCGGAAAGTCCGATCATATTCTCCACCAAATCGCGCCGCTTGTGCGTGTACATGTGGATGTAGTTCCGCACAATATTGTTGAACGATAGATCGAAGACCATGGGCAATTTCCCAAGCCGTGCTTTATACACAGAATCTGGGAAATCGTTAATGAGTAAGGAATCAGCAAAATCTTCGGCTATAAACGATGTATCATTGCCTGGCGACATCTGCCGGTTGTACCATACGCTAATTAAACTATCTATTTCGGCATTGAAGGCCATTTCGCGGTTATAGGTGGAATCGCCCGGAACCGATTTCGCGTGAACAGAAAAAAACGCCAGGGCTAAAAACAAAGAACTAATTATCAATTTCTTGTACATAGAATATCTTTAAAAATTAAAATTTAATCGCACACCGCACTCCAAAGGAGGTGCCTTGAGTATTGCTGAACGCTGTTGTTTGAATGGGTTCAATCATTGGTTCTACGTGCAATGTTAGATCCTCCGACATGTCAAAATCGAATAAATGTGCATCTACATCAGCATCAATAATTTGTGCCACATATAAAATTCCGATGCTAATATACATTAAATCCCGGTACCTACGCCAAATTTGTTTTGCTTGTTTCAGATTCTCAAGAGTTGCTTTGGGTTCCAAGTCAACCAAACCGGTCTCCCCATTTTTTATCCGGTACTTAATGTCGTAAGCGTTTTTATATTTTGTGTAAACAAAGTTGTTATAACCGGCATAGTAGAATAAACCCGTAAAACCCGCGTAAATAACGGGTACTTTCCAATATTTCTCGTTATAGATTTGACCTAAACCCGGAACCAGTGCCGACATAAATGTTGCTTTGTGAGGCGAGTGGGTTTTGAGGAACGAACTATCGCTCTGATAATAATCGGGTCCAAATTGTGCCATGGTCTTTGGTGACCACAAAACCAATAAAAAAACAAAGGGCCAAACATGCCTTTTGAGAATTTCTATGCCTGACCCAAGTAACACCTTAAATAAGTTATACGTTTTTATCCAAAATAGCTATGATGCGCTCTAAGTCTTCATCCGACTTGAAGGGGATGATGATTTTCCCCGTTCCATTGGCTTCTCTTTTAAAGGCTATTTTGGTGTGAAAATAGCTATTCAGATGTTTTTCCAAATCGTTATAGGTAACATCTTTGGCTGGTTTGGCTGGCTTCTCGGCAGTCACTAAAACCGCAGGTCCATCAGGTTCGTCTTTAATCGTCCGGACCATGTCTTCCACCTTGCGGACCGATAACCCTTCGTTAATAATCTGCTCAAAAATGAATAGCTGATCTTGGGCATCCTCAACATTAATTAATGCCCTGGCATGGCCCATGCTTACCATTTTTTTGCGGATTCCCAGTTGAATTTCGGCTGGTAATTTCAATAACCTGAGGTAATTGGTAATGGTGGATCGTTTTTTCCCCACCCTGTCGCTCATGGCTTCCTGAGTAAGTTTGCACTCCTCAATCAAACGTTGGTAGCTGATGGCAATTTCAATGGCATCCAGGTCTTCGCGTTGAATGTTCTCAACCAAAGCCATTTCTAGCATACCCTGGTCGTCGGCAGTACGGACGTATGCCGGAATGGTTTTTAGCCCGGCCATTTGAGCAGCCCGGTAACGGCGCTCGCCAGAAATGAGCTGGAATTTGTTTTCACTTAGTTTACGGACAGTTATTGGTTGAATGATGCCTATTTGTTTGATGGAATCGGCCAGCTCAACAAGAGCCTCTTCGTCGAACTCCGTTCTGGGCTGAAAAGGGTTTGCTTCAATATACCGGACATCAATCTCATCAATAGCCGAATTCCTCGATTCATTTCTGATAGGTCCTGCATCTTCAATCAGGGCTCCTAATCCTTTACCTAAAGCGCTACGTTTTACTGTGGACATTGAAATATTTATTATTCAATAATTTTACTTTTACTATCCATCTGGGTCATGTTGTTTTTTTGAAGCACTTCGCGGGCCAGGTTCAAATAATTTGAAGAACCCACCGAAGCAGCATCATAAAGAACAATGGGTTTCCCATAACTAGGAGCTTCACTTAGTTTGACATTCCGCCCCACTAAAGTTTCAAAAACCATATCTTCAAAATGGCGTCGGACTTCATCCACCACCTGATTCGAGAGCCGCAAACGGGAATCGAACATGGTACATAAGAAGCCCTCTATTTGCAATTCGGGGTTCAAACGGTTTTGGATGATCTTTATTGTATTTAATAATTTGCCCAATCCTTCGAGTGCAAAATACTCACACTGAACCGGGATGATCACGGAATCGGCCGCGGTTAAGGCATTTACCGTGATGAGGCCCAAAGAAGGGGAACAATCGATGAGAATAAAATCATATTTGTCGCGGACCTTCTCCAATACCATCTTTAACATTTTTTCACGGTTTGGCAACTCGAGCATTTCTATCTCGGCACCTACCAGGTTAATGTTGGATGGGAGGATTTCAAGCCCCTCGATCTCGGTCTTCAGCAAGTTGTTTGTAGGATCGGCATCATCAACCAGGCATTCGTACAGTCCAACTTTAATGTTATTTACATCGAATCCAAATCCAGAGGATGCATTCCCCTGTGGATCGGCATCTACCAAGAGTACTTTATATTCAAGTACAGCCAAGCTGGCAGCTAGGTTGATAGCTGAAGTAGTCTTTCCTACCCCACCTTTTTGGTTTGCCAATGCAATAACTTTTGCCATGTGAGTTTTTATTTAATGTCTATTAAAAATGTCTGAAATAACTAGTTATTATATTGAATATCAATTGATAGCACTGCTATATCGCTATTGTTTTGCAGGGTGCAATTTAATGAAAAATATTAAAAATATCTTGCAGAAAAAGTTTTGACTCTATTTATTTCATCCAAATTATGATTCCGCATCCTTCAAACTACCTTCATATACCGAATATTTTCGGAAGGTACATTCCAAAGGCCCGTTGAAAAGTTTTATCTTTTTTTCGGGTTTCAATCCCAGGAATTTCATTACATCGGCATTACTGCCAATAATCCAGGAGGTGAACCCGGTAAAGTCAATCTTAAGTTTATCTCCTATCTTTTGGTAAAATATTTTTAAATCATCGGGTTGAAGCCTTTCTCCGTAGGGCGGATTGGTGATCATAAACCCATTTTCTGTTTTCGGTTTTAAATCGAAAAAGTTTTTTGGAGCCACCGATATTTTTTTTGTCAAGAAAGCTTTGGCAATATTCTCCTCGGCTATTTTAATGGCAAGGGGGGAAATATCGCTTCCCAAGATTTTATGCTTAAAATCAGGGGTGCCAAACGACTCCTCAGAAATTTCCCCGAACAAATCGCTGTCGAAATCTTTCCAGCTTTCAAAACCAAACTTTTCGCGGTAAGTCCCTGGAGCAATACCGTGTGCTGTCATTGCGGCTTCAATCAGGATGGTCCCTGAGCCACACATGGGATCGTAAAAATCGCAATCCATGTTCCAGCCAGAGAGTTTAATCATGCCCGCCGCTAATACCTCGTTGATGGGAGCTTTGGTGGTTTTAACCCGGTACCCGCGTTTAAACAACGGATCGCCCGAACTGTCGAGCAACAAATCGCAATGTGTTTCGGTAATATGAATGTGGATTTTTAAATCCGGATCCTGTGTATCAACATCGGGACGTTTGCCTTTGCGACGGCGGAATTGATCCACAATGGCATCTTTTACTTTTAGAGACACAAACTTGGAGTGGTTAAAAACTTTAGAGAAGGTAACCGCGGCCACTGAAAAAGTTTCTTCGGTGGTCATGTAGTTCGCCCAATTGATGCGGCTGATCTCTTTATACAAGGCATCTTCGTCGTTGGCTGTAAAGCTTGCAATAGGTTTCAAAATACTGATGGCTGTCCGTAACTGATAATTTGCCCGGTACATCATGGCTTTGTCGCCATTGAATAAAACGGCACGGTTTTGTTTCTCAACCCCTGTGGCCCCGATATGGGCCAACTCCTCGGCCAAAACATCTTCCAACCCTTGAAATGTCTTGGCTACCAACCTGTATTGTTTCTCTTCAGTTTCCAATTTTTTTGTTTTTAAAAAAGTATGCGAAGAAACAAAAGCCGGCCCACTTATCCAAAAATTGAAACCGATTTTAATTAAGCTATTCCTCATAGCAAGAACTGATTTGAACGTAGAAAGTTGGCATGCCGTTTTAACCCTCCATTTTCCGAAAATTGAGCGGTTGTTTTACAACATTCATGATGTACTTTAAGCTTTACGGCTCCAATCGCCTTAATTTGCAGCCCATCCAATGATACTATAGATTTTGAGCAGTGTTCAACAACATGCCTGTTTCCATCTGCCACCGATAAATAATTGTCGGTAAATGATAATTTAGCTGATTGAAATTTTAGCCTCCAAAGGCTTTGCCATTCGATAGATGATGAATAAAAATAGAATAATAAAACAGACCCTATCTGGGATAAATATTGAGACGCGTTCGGGCTACGGGTTAAGAATGTGCCAAATCTTTCAGATAGGTCGTAATTTATAAACAGATGAAGAAGATACTTATCTTAGGTTCTGGGATGGTTGCCGGTCCCATTATTAAATACCTTTTGAATAAAGGTTATTTTGTAACCGTGGCATCAAATACGCCCGATAGAGCCAAAATGCTCATAGGAAGTTTTCCAAAAGGAAAAACCGTTGTTTGGGAAGCCGGCCAAACCGATTCACTTGATGTTTTGATTCAAGAACATGACCTCGTGGTGAGCCTGTTGCCATATTCCTTTCATGTAATGGTTGCAGAACGCTGCATCAAACATAAAAAAGACATGGTGACCACTTCTTATGTAAAACCTGAAATGAAAGCGCTCGACCGCCAGGCCCGCGAAGCTGGAATCATCATTCTTAATGAATGCGGGCTGGATCCCGGAATCGATCACATGTCTGCCAAACGGATCATTGATACCATTCATGGATTTGGTGGAAGAGTGATGGAATTTTATAGCCTTTGCGGTGCCTTGCCAGCCCCGGAATCGGCCAATGAGAACCCATTCCGTTACCAATTTACCTGGAGCCCCAAAGGAGTGGTAATGGCAAGCAACAACGAGGCTCATTACTTAAAACATGGAAAACAGGTTTTTACCGCCACCGAAAACTTGTTCAAAGATACATTCCCAATTAAAGTTCCCGGAATCGGCGATTTGGAAGTTTACCCAAACAGGGATTCCATTCCATATATAGAAATATATGATATCCCTGAAACAAAAACCATGTACCGGGGAACTATCCGCTATTCAGGCTGGTGCCAGATTCTGGACATTTTTAAACAATTGAAGCTTACCTCCCCTGAGGTTCGTGATTTTACCGGAATGACTTATTCCCAAATGCTTTTGCATCTGATAGGTATTAAAAAAACCGACAATGTGAAAAAGTCTGTGGCAAAATATCTGAAGATTGATGAAAAACATTTAGCCATAGAAGCTTTGACGTTCTTAGGCCTTCTGTCGGATACGCCCATGAACCGCACCAAAGATTCTACCTATGAAATTGTTTCCGATCTGATGATTGAAAAGATGATGCTCCCCGAACAAGAACGGGATATGAGCATCATGCTCCACGTGTTTTTGGCCGAATACCCCGATGGCCGTAAAGAGGTCATCAAATCAAGGTTGTTGGATTACGGCGTCCCCGGAAAAGAAACCTCTGTAGCAAGAACCGTGGCTTTGCCGGCTGCATGTGCGGTCCGGATGATTCTTGAAGAGGAAATTACCATTAAAGGGGTTCACATTCCGGTACTGCCTGAGATTTACAACCCCATTCTGCTGGAACTTGAAAATATGGGTATCGAATTTGTTGAGGAATACGGCCTCCCCTTGAGTCATAATATTATTTAGGGAGAAAAAATTGGAAAACGGATGTAAAATTTTGGTTAATTTTTTTCAGATTTAAAAATAAATTAATTAACATTGATTCCTGAAAACGTATTACAATTTATAAAAATATCTCTTGCCAATTTAAAAAACCTTTCGGGATCGCCAATCCGGAGGGTTTTTTTATGTCCGTTTTTTTTACTTCTGCACACCACCCAATGGCCTTGCATAAAGGGCTACATCTTTTTGCTCGATGTTTTTATCGCAAAGGATCAGTAACCGCTCCATCACGTTTCGGAATTCACGGATGTTGCCCGTCCAGTTGATGGATTGGAGCTCTTTGATGGCTTCACCAGAGATTGGCACTTTGGGAACCCCGTATTCTTCACAGATTTGGGAAATAAAAAAATCGGCCAATAAAGGGATATCGTCCAAACGATCATTGAGCGACGGCACATGAATGAGGATGACGCTCAACCGATGGTACAAATCCTCACGGAACCGGCCCTGCCCAATTTCATCTTCCAAGTTTTTATTGGTGGCAGCAATAACCCGCACATTCACATTGATGTCTTTATCGGCTCCCACCCGTGTAATTTTATTCTCCTGTAGCGCCCTCAATACTTTGGCTTGTGCCGAAAGGCTCATATCGCCGATTTCGTCTAAAAAAAGGGTACCGTTTTCGGCCTGTTCAAACTTTCCTTTACGCTGTTTGATGGCTGAAGTAAAAGCTCCTTTCTCGTGCCCAAACAATTCGCTCTCGATAAGTTCCGATGGGATGGCGGCACAGTTTACTTCAATGAATGGTCCTTCGCCCCGATGGCTTTTGTCGTGCAACCATCGGGCCACCACCTCTTTTCCGGTGCCGTTTTTACCGGTGATGAGAACGCGCGCCTCGGTAGGTGCCACACGTTCAATCATGTCTTTAATGAGCGTAATGGCTGCCGATTGGCCCACCATTTCGTAAGATTTATTGATTTTTTTGCGCAATGTTTTTGTTTCGGTAATCAATTCCGAACGGTCAGTGGCATTACGGATGGTAACTAACAACCGGTTTAAATCGAGGGGTTTTTCAATAAAATCGAAGGCCCCCAATTTTACCGCTTTCACCGCAGCATCCACATTCCCATGCCCCGAAATCATCACAATTTGTATATCGGGATATTCTTTAACCACCTTTTCCAATACTTCCATGCCATCCATTTCAGGCATCTTTATATCCAGCAGCATCACATCAAACGCTGATTTAGTCAATACTTCCAGACTTTCCATACCGGTAGCCGCTAAAACAACTTCATGTTTCTCATACTCCAGAATCTCTTTAAGCGTATTCCGGATGCTCCGCTCATCGTCAACTACCAGGATTTTTGCCATATTAAAACAAGTTAAATAGAATTGAGACTATTGAAAAATTGGACAGATGAAACGTAGAATGTCTTTTAATGGACAATTCCACTTTTTCAATAATGATTATAAAAATCTAATTTGATATCGAAAGTTGTGACAACACCCCTTCTTTCAACGAATAGGTCGATTGAATGATACCTTTCACCTTTGATAGCCCAAGTATATATTTGGTGAAGATGGAGGCCATTACAATAGTGTCCACACGCAATGCCTCAAATCCGGGAATAATCAACCGATCTTCCCGGGTGGTGGTGGTCATCAGGTGGTAAATTTCGTCGAACTGTTCCAATGAAATATGGAAATTCAACAAGGCTTTTGAGATGGGATACCCTTTTTGCCGGTGATAAATCATGGCTGCATAAGTATCAAAAGCCCCTGAACTGCCCACCAGTTGCGTGACCGGATATTTCTCAAGGGCTTTGGCCAAAGGTTTCAATTCCTGATGGAGGTATGTGGTGACAGCTTCAATCCGGGCTGGGGCAATGGGGTTTTCAGGACGAAACATTTCCAACAACCGGGCTCCACCCAATTTAAAACTATCTTTCCAAAGCATTCCCTCATTATTGGCGATGATGAGTTCGTTGCTTCCGCCCCCAATATCAAGGATCAGGTAATTTTCGTCGGTAAAAGGTACCGCCTGCCTTACACCATAATAAATAAAATCGGCCTCTTGCTCACCCGAGATGGTTTCAATCTGAATGTTGAAATCGCGGGCGATTTTCGAGATAAAGGCATCGGAATTGCTGGCTCCCCGGATGGCCGAAGTGCCATAGGCCACCACTTTATGGCACCGGAATTCCTGAATCAGTTGGCTAAAATCGCGGATTACGGCATAAGCCCGGGTAAAGGCCTTATCGGAGATGTACCCACTGTTGATGCCTTCCTGACCCAACATGACTGCCGATTTAGTGTTCAATAATACTTCAAATTCTCTTCCGTCGTTGGTATCGGCAATTAAAATATTGAACGTATTGGTTCCCAAATCAATGATTCCAGTTCTCATATATTCTTTTTTAAATCAATGTACAAAACAACCTGCCTGCTAATATATTCAATTACTAATTGTTAATTACTATTTGCTAATTGTTATAAGTCAACCATTTCCATATTTCTTTCCAACTGGATTTTTTGCCATACATTAAAATTCCTGTCCGGTAAATCTTTGCGGCCATCCAGGTAACCAGCACAAAAGTGATGATTAAAATTACAGCCGAAAGGATGACCTGTGAATAAGGAATTCCGAAAGGAACACGGGCCATCATTACTACCGGCGAGGTAAACGGTATCATCGAGAGCCAAAAAGCCAACGGGCTTTCCGGATTCTGAATGACATTGACCATGGCTATAATAGCTATAATCATCGGTAACGTGACCGGTAACATGAACTGCTGGGTGTCGGCTTCGCTATCCACAGCGGAACCAATAGCCGCAAACATGGCTGCATACAGAAAATACCCTCCGAAAAAGAAAATGATAAAACTGATAATAATCGCTCCAAAGTTAACTCCCGAAAGGGCTCCCAGCATATCGGATATTTCAGTGTTCATTTCTTCTGTTGGGGCTTGGGTTTGCAGCGAACTTCCGGTTTCCATGAAAGTATCTACCTGAACCTGCTGTGGTTGGGTCATTTTAGCTACATCTGGCATTAAAACCGGGATGACCGTATAGTAAATTCCAATGGTCAAACCAATCCAGAGCGCAAATTGGGTAAGAGCCACCAAACCCACTCCCAGGATTTTACCCATCATCAATTCAAACGGTTTTACCGATGAAATAATTACCTCAATAATCCGGTTGGTTTTCTCCTCAATCACACCCCGCATGACCTGCGAACCGCTAAAGAAAATGGTAAAATAGATAAGGAACCCGGCCAGATAGCCAATGGCCATAAACAGATTGAAGTTGGTCTCCTTCTCCTCACCCGATTTTGAAAGCTTGACCGAGCGGATGCTGATGTTTGTTTTTACAGCCTGCAGCACATTTTCATCGATGCCATAGGTTTTCAGTTTGTCGCGTTCCAACCGCTTTTCAATGGCATTGGAAATGTGCATCTGTACCCCCAGGCTTGGCGATTTGTCGGAATACAAATGGACCGCATTGGGTGAACTGGCTACCACATGGCTAATGTAAACCAGCGCGTAATAATTGCTGTTATAAAAATTGCTTTTGTATTTTTCGATGTCGGCATCGGGCAAATATTCAAACTTGATGTATTTGCTTTCGGGGAATTCACCTAAAAACAGGTGTGAACTATCGGCCACGGCAATCAGTTTTTCTTCGGTATCTTCCATTTGAGCCATCCAGGCGGGTGTGACCATCAATCCGGCAAAAAGGATGGGACCTACAATGCTCATGATTAAAAACGACTTTTTCCGCACCCGGGTATTGTATTCGCGGGCAATGATGGTAGCTATTTTGTTAAAACTTGTCATGTCTATTTCTGTTAAAGGTTAATTGGCATTTTTTACTACTCTGATAAAGATGTCGTCCATGCTGGGAATAACTTCGCTGAACGAGGTAATCTTTACCTTCTGCATCATCAGGGTTAAAAATTCATTATTCTCAATCCCCGGGTTTAGCTCTGCTTTGAGGTAATGAACCTGGTGGTTCTCTTTGTGTTCGATGATTTCGGCCTTACCGTGGATGATTTGAGCCGCCTCGGTATAACTACCTTGATAGGTACACTCAAACTGAGCCGTTTTAAATTGCTGACGGATGGCTTCCACCGGACCGTCGAGGATTTTTTTCGATTTGTTGATCAGGGCAATGTGGTCGCAGATTTCTTCCACCGATGACATGTTGTGGGTAGAAAAAATGATGGTGGAACCTTTTTCTTTCAATGTCAAAATTTCCTGTTTCAGCAGGTTGGCATTGATGGGGTCGAACCCGCTGAAAGGTTCATCGAAGATGAGCAATTCCGGTTCATGCAGGATGGTGACAATGAACTGGATTTTTTGCTGCATCCCTTTGGAAAGCTCCTCCACCTTTTTGTCCCACCATGCAAGGATTTCGAACTTCCCGAACCACCATTTCAGTTTTTTGATAGCGTCGGTCCTTGATAATCCCTTCAATTGAGCCAGGTAAATGGCCTGTTCGCCTACCTTCATTTTTTTGTATAGTCCCCGTTCTTCGGGCAAATAACCTATCTTATATACATCTTCGCCTTTCAGGGGCTTCCCTTTAAACAGCAATTGCCCATTGTCGGGTGCGGTAATTTGATTGATGATACGGATTAAGGTGGTTTTTCCGGCGCCGTTTGGCCCCAATAACCCAAAAATCTTAGCCTCAGGTACATCCACCGAAACTTTGGTCAGTGCCTGATGGTCCGAAAATTGTTTGTCGATGTCAATCGCTTGTAGTATGCTCATGGCAGTATCTTGTTAAAAATATAATCAATTGGTACAAAAAATCCATAAAGGTTACGAAAATAATAGAGAATTATTATAGTTTGACAGCAGATCGGACATTTTATTTTGTCTTTTTTAACCACTAAGACACTTAGGACACAAGGAATACGCTACGGAAACTTCGTGGGCCTTTGTGTTCTTAGTGCCTGTGTGGTAAAAACAAACGTAAAAATCCCTTTTTTAAACCGTTTATAAATTGAAATTATAACAAAAAAAAGGTTGGACAAACCCAATTTTGTTCTCCTTACATAAACGAATGAAGTCATCTCCAGAAAATTCTATTCTAAAAAACAAAAACACGCCGCATTTAAAAAAAAACAATATATTTGCGCGATTATCAATTAGGATAATTTTTTACAGTATAAGAAAATCAATAAAATACTAAACAAATGCAGAATAAAGGAGCTATTAGATTTGTTGCTATTATGTTTGCACTGGTATGTATTTACCAGTTATGGTTTACCGTAAAAACAGCACAAGTAGAGAAGAAGGCCAAAGAATATGCACAAGGTGATATTCCTAAAATGAATAATTACCTTGATTCCGTGTCTTCAAAACCCGTTTACAATTTATTTTGGATCAAACAATTTACCTATCGCGAAGTAAAAGAACGTGAAATCAACCTGGGTCTTGACCTTAAAGGGGGGATGAACGTGATTCTGGAAGTATCGGTAGTGGATGTGATCCGTTCCTTATCGAACTATAGTACCGACACCACATTTAACCGGGCTCTTGCTTTGGCCAAACAACGCCAGATAAAGGAAGGCCAGGAAAATTTCGTGAATATTTTCGGGCAAGCTTTTAAGGAAGTGGATCCGAACGGGAAATTGGCCGCCATTTTCAACACCATCGAGCTTAAAGATAAAGTCAGTTTTGCATCAACCAACGAAGAGGTGCTGGAAGTATTACGTGTGGAAGCTGAGTCTGCTATCAGCAACTCGTTTAATATTCTGCGCAACCGTATCGATAAATTCGGTGTAACCCAGCCAAACATCCAGCGTTTAGGTAACTCCGGACGTATTTTGGTGGAACTGCCCGGGGTTAAAGATCCCGAGCGGGTACGTAAGCTCCTACAGGGAACTGCCAACCTGGAGTTCTGGGAAACCTACGAGAATGCCGAAGTCATCAACTACCTGTATGCTGCCAACCAAAAGATTAAAGAAATTAACGATGCCAAAGCCGTTTTAACAGCCGCACCAGTTGCCGGGCAACCCGTAGTACAAACAGATACTGTTGCAAAAAAACCTGCCGACGATGGGCTTTCGTTAATTGAACAGTTAGAAAAAGATACTACAGCTACCGATACCGCCGTGGGAAAAGACATGGTGAAAGATTTCCCATTGTTCTCGGTGCTTCAGCCCCGCTTTTCGCGCGATCAGAAGCCACTCCAGGGTGCCGCCATTGGGATTTCCCATTTTAAAGATACCGCTCAAGTGAACACACTTTTGAACCAACCCCAGGTAAAATCATTGTTCCCAAGAAACATGAAACTATTATGGGGAGTAAAATCGGTTGATAAAGATGAACAATATTATGAACTGTATGCCATTAAAGTAACCAGCCGTGATGGCCGTGCTGCTTTGGAAGGCGATGTCATCACTAACGCGCACAAGGAATATGCCCAGGGCCGGGGCGATGCCGAAGTTTCCATGAGCATGAATGCCGAAGGTGCCAAAGTGTGGGCCCGTTTGACTGGTAACAACGTGGGACGTGCCATTGCCATTGTTCTTGACGATTATGTGTATTCTGCCCCAAATGTTAACCAGGAAATTAAAGGAGGGCGTTCCTCAATTACCGGTGGTTTTACCGTTGAAGAGGCCGAAGACTTGGCCAACATCCTGAAATCGGGTAAGATGCCAGCCCCTGCACGTATTGAACAGGAAACCATTGTTGGCCCATCGCTGGGTAAAGAGGCCATCAATAAAGGGATGTGGTCTTTTGTAATTGCCTTTGTTGCCGTAATTCTTTTCATGGTTTTCTATTATTCGAAAGCCGGTTGGTCTGCCAACTTAGCCTTGTTTGTGAACGTGTTCTTCATCATGGGGGTATTGGCATCTCTGGGAGCCGTATTAACCCTGCCCGGCATTGCCGGTATTGTGCTTACCCTGGGTATGGCGGTGGATGCCAACGTGCTTATCAACGAACGGGTCCGTGAGGAACTGGCTGCCGGTAAGGGCATCAAACAGGCCATTAAAGATGGTTACAGTAATGCCTATTCTGCTATTATCGACTCCAATGTTACTACGTTATTAACTGCCATTATTCTTGGTTACTTCGGTAAAGGCCCAATTCATGGTTTTGCCGTTACCTTAGGTATTGGTATCTTATCATCGTTGTTCTCAGCTATCTTTATCACCCGTCTGATTTTTGAACGCCAACTGGCAAAAAATAAAGTACCTGTATTCGCCACCAAGTTTACCGAAAATGCCTTCAAAAACATCAATTTTAACTGGTTGGGGAATCGTAAATATTTCTACATTTTCTCCTCTTTAATGATTGTCGTAAGTATTGGTTCCATTGTTACCAGAGGATTTAACCAAAGCGTTGACTTTACCGGGGGACGGACTTATGTAATCCGCTTTGCCCAGCCGGTAAATACAACCGATATCCAACGCACCTTAAGTGCCGAGTTTGGTGAATCACCCGAAGTGAAAACTTTCGGTGAAAACAATCAAATAAAAATCACCACACAATACCTGATTAAGGAAGAAAATGCTCCTGCCAAAGATGTTGAGCTTGCCAAAACACTTTTGAATGGTCAGGAACCGCTTGTTGACGATGTGGTTGAAGCCAAACTTTATTCTGCTTTAAAGGGTAAATACCTTCCTGAAGGAACATCATTCAAACAGTTCTCTGAAAATTACCGGATGAGTTCTGAAAAAGTGGGGCCAACCATTGCCAGCGACATTAAAACTTCAGCAGTCCTGTCGGTCATCTTTGCCTTGATGGTCATCTTCCTCTACATTGTTATCAGGTTCCGTACATGGCAGTTTGGACTAGGGGCTATTGCTTCATTAGCCCACGACGTCATCTTTATTCTTGGTGTATATTCCCTGTTTAAAGATGTCATGCCTTTCTCCATGTCAATCGACCAGGCATTTATAGCATCCATACTAACAGTAGTTGGTTATTCAATCAACGACACGGTGGTTGTTTATGACCGTATCCGCGAATTCTTTGGGTTGCACCCTAAATGGACAAGTTTCCAAACCATCAATGCCGCCATGAACAGCACCTTAAGCCGTACCATGATTACTGCCGGTACTACTTTATTGGTTCTTTTGGTAATGTTTATTTTTGGTGGTGAGGTTATCCGGGGATTTATCTTTGCCATGTTGATTGGTATCTTTGTGGGTACCTACTCATCAGTAGCGGTTGCTTCTACGGTAATGTTTGATACGCTTAAAAAGGCACAAAAAAATCAATAGACTTAGTTCGTAATCTGACAGGCAGCCCGGCAAAAAACCGGGCTGTTTTTTTATTCCCGTTTCGATGTATTGATGCTTACACCTATAGGTGGCAATACGGTTAATTTTCTATATTTGCTCTCAAAACAGACCTACAATGATACAAATTGAAAACATCCATAAAAATTACGGTACGGTTGAAGTATTGAAAGGTATCGACCTGACCATTACGAAAGCTGAAATTGTAGCCATTGTAGGAAAAAGCGGTGCAGGTAAAACCACCCTGCTGCAAATCATCGGGACCCTGCTCAATGCCGACCGGGGAACCATTACCATCAACGGAACCGAAGTGAGCCGCCTGCGCGAAAAAGCACTGTCGAAATTCCGGAACCAAAACCTGGGGTTTGTCTTTCAGAACCACCAACTGCTGCCCGAATTTACAGCCATGGAAAATGTGATGATCCCGGCTTTGATTGCCAGCCAGAACCGGAAGGCTACCGAACAAAAGGCCAGGGAAATCCTCGACTTTTTAAGCCTGGGGCACCGCCTGGGCCACAAACCCAAAGAACTGTCGGGAGGTGAGCAGCAGCGGGTAGCCGTGGCACGGGCGTTAATCAACAGCCCCGAAGTCATCCTTGCCGACGAACCTTCGGGCAACCTCGATACCCAAAACAAAGAAGAGCTGCACCAGCTATTTTTTGCCCTGCGCGATAAATTCCAGCAAACCTTTGTGATTGTAACCCACGACATGGCCCTGGCCAAAATGAGCGACCGCACCGTTACCATGCAGGACGGGAAGATTGTAGGCTAGATGATGGCTAAAAGTATCAAGCTGTCAGTATCAAGATACCTGATACCCGAACGAAACACAGGGTATTTTCGACCTGGAAATCTATAAGTTGCACCTATTTTATTCCTTAATTGGATTGGCTGCATTTACATGTTCTGATCCTCTTTTCTCCCTGAAAATTACTTGATACACTTTACCCACAAAAGTATTCTTAATCAAAGGTATCAGAACCGAGGTGGCCAATATGCTGATAAGTACCACATAATAGGTTATAGCCCTGATTTGCTCCCCCTGCTCAATACCATATTGCAAAGGGAGTCCGGCCAATACAGCAGCAGCAAGGCCTTTGGGGACCATCACGGAAATCATGGCTTTATCGTTCCACGGAAAATTTTCCCGGATTAAGAACCGGGTAGTCACCAAACGGGCTAAATAAATCAAACCAACCACGAGAGCTGCCACCCAAATGCTGTTCCAATTGTGAAAAGGAATGGAAAGTCCCAGATAGATGAAAAAGTAAAGCTTTAGAAGGAAAACAATCTCACGGTACAGGCTTTTCTCCACCTCGGTAATGATGCCAAACGGCAACCGGGTAGAATTCACCATGGGAATACTTATTTTGTCGTAATTTCCCAATATAATTCCAAAAGCCAGAGAGGCAATAGCACCGCTAAATCCAAAATATTCGGCCAAACCATATACCACAAACATAAACGCAAAAGTGGTAAACTGGGTATTGGGAAACTGACGCACCCATTTGAGTAATCGCAACCACACGTATGCACTGATAATTCCTATTACGGATGCCAGAACCAGTGAAGAAATCAACCCTCCAACAATTTTACCGGGTTCTACTTCCCCGGTTTGATACCCGTTTAAAAACCCAATGACAAAAACAATACACAAAACATCCGTTAAAGCTGATTCCAAAATAAGAATGGTTGAAGGTTTGTCCCCCATTTTTAAAGCACTTACCAGGGGAAGCACCACCGCCGAGGAGGTCCCTCCCAAAATAAACCCGGTAATAAGCGAGACCATAACTGGGAAATGTAACACGGAATACAGCACGGTTGCTACAATTAAGGCAGTAATTGCAAAGAATAGCAAGGTGAGGATTGACGAGGTTTTCATTGAGTGCGAGATAGAGGAAAGCTCCAGGCTCAATCCCCCTTCAAAAAGGATGACAATAAGGGCAATGCTGGTAAACACGTTCCCTACCATTCCGAAATTTTCAGGAGTAGCCCAATGGAATACCGGCCCTATCACCATACCAATGAGAATAAGTACCAACACATCGGGAATCATGGTGCGTTGAAAAAAATGGGACAGATAGTGCCCCAGAAAGTACAACAGCCCAATAACGATAATTACAACATCCATTTCAGTTTTTTTATATGGACAACTAAAATAATACATTTTAGGGAAATGGTAAGAGCAAAAGCAGAGGGAATTTATTTTGACAAACTACTGTGGATCAAATCCAGGGCACCTTATGTATCAGTGCGCCGCTAAGTATATGTGATGAAATAGAATTAAAAAATCCGGCCAGCGACCGGATTTTGTTCGATAAACAACCTGATTTTTTTATTGAAAATTACCGATAAACCCTTGATAATACTGGCACCTTGCCCAGATATGGTTGTTTATCAGTAAGTCAAAGATACATTTTGAAAGCAAATCACAACCAGCAACTTTAGGAAATGTTCAAAGCAATTGGTTGTTTATCAGTAAGTCAAAGATACATTTTGAAAGCAAATCACAACCTATCCGCATCTGGATATAAAAAACCTATCGTTGTTTATCAGTAAGTCAAAGATACATTTTGAAAGCAAATCACAACTCAGAGAGGGAGTTGACAAAAGGTTTTGAAGGTTGTTTATCAGTAAGTCAAAGATACATTTTGAAAGCAAATCACAACATTGCTCCACCCCACCACTGATTGATAGATAGTTGTTTATCAGTAAGTCAAAGATACATTTTGAAAGCAAATCACAACACTCCAAGCGGCAATAGTACCAGCGATTGCGTTGTTTATCAGTAAGTCAAAGATACATTTTGAAAGCAAATCACAACCCGCCGAAGCTACTAAATCAGCTTTGTTTAGTTGTTTATCAGTAAGTCAAAGATACATTTTGAAAGCAAATCACAACTATACACGAATGCATCCGCTTAGGCGGATGGTTGTTTATCAGTAAGTCAAAGATACATTTTGAAAGCAAATCACAACACAACAATGGTTCCTCCCGAATTAAGAATAGTTGTTTATCAGTAAGTCAAAGATACATTTTGAAAGCAAATCACAACAGCTATCTGCACCTTCAGAATATTTGCAAGGTTGTTTATCAGTAAGTCAAAGATACATTTTGAAAGCAAATCACAACATATATTTGTTTGTTGTTTAAAAAGAAAGGGTTGTTTATCAGTAAGTCAAAGATACATTTTGAAAGCAAATCACAACACAAGGGGTTCCGAAGATTTTTTCGAAGTTGTTGTTTATCAGTAAGTCAAAGATACATTTTGAAAGCAAATCACAACAATCAAAAGCATCTGGGTAAGTAGGTAATAGTTGTTTATCAGTAAGTCAAAGATACATTTTGAAAGCAAATCACAACACAATTGCAAGTATAAAGCCGAAATAAACGGTTGTTTATCAGTAAGTCAAAGATACATTTTGAAAGCAAATCACAACATGATAGCGTAAAAGTAAATGAGTTACTTGGTTGTTTATCAGTAAGTCAAAGATACATTTTGAAAGCAAATCACAACAGGTTGGGATTTACCTCATTTTGAATTAGGTTGTTTATCAGTAAGTCAAAGATACATTTTGAAAGCAAATCACAACGTGGTATAGACGTGAACTTAGTTCTTCTGAGTTGTTTATCAGTAAGTCAAAGATACATTTTGAAAGCAAATCACAACAGCACGCTGTAGCCTAGAATCAGACGACTTGTTGTTTATCAGTAAGTCAAAGATACATTTTGAAAGCAAATCACAACAACCGCAAGCAAAACGAGTGGGGCGTGGATGTTGTTTATCAGTAAGTCAAAGATACATTTTGAAAGCAAATCACAACCGGATGGACGAAAGCCACATTTTTAAAAGCGTTGTTTATCAGTAAGTCAAAGATACATTTTGAAAGCAAATCACAACGTTTTTTACAAAATTAAAAAGCCTGAAGGAGTTGTTTATCAGTAAGTCAAAGATACATTTTGAAAGCAAATCACAACCAAAGAAAGTCGGCAAATTTTTGAATGGTTGTTGTTTATCAGTAAGTCAAAGATACATTTTGAAAGCAAATCACAACACTGCGGGAATTATTACGGAGGCGGTATTGGTTGTTTATCAGTAAGTCAAAGATACATTTTGAAAGCAAATCACAACAAACATAGAGTATACTAGCCTGATTCACATGTTGTTTATCAGTAAGTCAAAGATACATTTTGAAAGCAAATCACAACTTAAATCAGACCAGATGCGCAAAAAGAAAAGTTGTTTATCAGTAAGTCAAAGATACATTTTGAAAGCAAATCACAACGGTTGCGTACGAGTGGCGCAACGTGTGCGGGTTGTTTATCAGTAAGTCAAAGATACATTTTGAAAGCAAATCACAACGGGAGCGTGAAATAATAAAAACCCTGCGCGGTTGTTTATCAGTAAGTCAAAGATACATTTTGAAAGCAAATCACAACTTAAATCAGACCAGATGCGCAAAAAGAAAAGTTGTTTATCAGTAAGTCAAAGATACATTTTGAAAGCAAATCACAACAGCTGCTGTTTATTCGTAATTTACCTAAAGTTGTTTATCAGTAAGTCAAAGATACATTTTGAAAGCAAATCACAACTGACTATTGACCAGATATTGCGAAGGTTTAGTTGTTTATCAGTAAGTCAAAGATACATTTTGAAAGCAAATCACAACCCAACTTCGGTTATACTAAACGTTATGTACGTTGTTTATCAGTAAGTCAAAGATACATTTTGAAAACAAGCCACAACAAATTGAAGTCCGCCCATAATATTATCTCCAACTTTAAATATTTTAAATACTTGCAAACTTCTTCCCGTTTATCAGTAAGCCGAAGATACATTTTGAAGGCAAATCACAATTCCGGCCAACCGGTGAATTACTTCATTGGGGGATCTCCGTACTATTCATCTTCAGAACCGGACGGAAAAACCCACAACACCCCTAAATGCGGATAAAAGGAATTGTGGTAATAAACGGCTGTTGACTCCATGTAAAAATCAGCTATCCGGATTCCCAGGGTCAATGCCGGGTAGTAAAGCTGTACATGGTTGATTTTGTCCGAGTTCCCGTTTTTTAAGATAAAAAACACGTTCGAGCTATAACGGGGAGTAAGGATAATACTAAAGTTACCGTCTATTTTTACCGAAAGGGGCAGAAAAAAGTCGCCGGTTATGGCTCCTTTACTTTTGGTATCGAGCGATGATGTTGACCCAAACAAAGTGATGGAATCTTTTGCCAGGTTAAAGGCTATATCGGTACCAAATGCAGCATTGAAACGCGATGAAGCATCAAAGAAACTGTATTGTGCCCCTACCCGAAGGCCAAAACCACCTATCACGTATGGCAAATGAATGGCAGCCCTTACGTCCATTTGTTTTGAAACACCAAACTGCCCGCCAAATGATAAAACAGGGGCCATAGAAGTCCCCCCCGACGAGTTAATACCGCCATCGGCTGAAATTGAATCAATTTTGGGCTCGATGCCTGTTCCAAGACCTAAATATACATCACCATTCCCTTTTCCGTGAGGTACGGGGTTGTTTACGTATAGGTTGTTGGTTACATTACATGCATTGAAACTAAATGCAACCAGGGTGATGAACAAACAGGGCCTTACTCTCTTCATAAAAGCCGGGTTAAGTTGAAGTCCCTTCAACAATCTACCGTTCAGATTGTTCATCCGCTCTATTGAGGACCGGTCCACAGGCAAATAAATCCGGCCCTTATATAAAATAACAGAGGTAAGTAGTTAATTGCATATCTATTTCGCCATCTTCTCCTCCGTCCTGTGGGCATCCCGCATAAGCGGGAACTTTCTCTGATTTAGAGATTCATGGGTGCTGGCACAAAGACTACAAAAAATTACAACGGGGCAGTTCTCCCCCTGGGGAACTAAATGAACGAAGTGAGTGTTCTCATGAGCGATAGCGAGTAAATGGCCTTTTGGCCAGAGGGGGGAATAGGTTACTTCTAATCATTTTGTGTTATGCAGTTATCTATCGACCTCCATAAAATAAATAGGATTGATTGGATTTTAATGCCTCTATTTTAGCAGGTTCTGGTATCATGATGATTTAGCGACAATAAAGATTATGCCTTGTATCCGCAAGCCATCGGATGACTTGTTAATACCTGGTCCCAAATACCCTGTTCATGGAGGCACAGCTTTGGGGCGCACACTGCGGCCCCGCCCATTCCCTGACTTATCACATTAAAAAAGCTCCAGTTGCTGCGGGATGGCCTCTTTTTCCATGGGTTTCTCGCCATAGAATATCTCCATCTGCCCAAACTGCTTATCGGTAATCTGCAAAATGCCCACTTTGCCAAACTCGGGCAGGCTCTTTTTAACCCGGCGTTTATGAACTTCGGCATTTTCGCTGCTTGAACAATGGCGCACATAGGCGCTGAACTGGAACATGCTGAACCCGTCCTGCAACAGGTCTTTACGGAAACGGGCTGCAGCTTTGCGCTCCTTTTTGGTGTCGGTGGGCAGGTCGTACAATACTATGGTCCACATAATGCGGTAGGCGTTTAATCGTTCGGTGTTCATCTTGGTTTGATTTTTAGTGTCTTAATCACCCCGTGACTTTAAGTCACGGGGTGATTAAAGGTTAAAGTTCAGGGTACACCAATTTACGCTGTCCGCCCTCGAAGCATTTCACCAGGCTCACCGCTGTGCGCTGGGTAGCCACCATCAGTGGGCTCTTTTCGTCACCCAGGGTCACATCCATGGCCGGAATGATCAATAGTTCCGCCTTTATTTCTTTGGTCAGTTCCTCCTGAATGCCCAGTTTATCGATGATTTGGCAAACCACCTTATCCACATAGGGGCGGTAGGGTTCCATCAGGTCGTCGGCCAGGCAATAGGCATTGTACCGGTTGTGGTGAAAGATGCCCAGGGTAGGCAACAGCCCCGCCCCTACCAGGCTACGGGCCATGATGGCCCGCAAAATGGCATACCCGTAATTCAGGTAATGGTTGGGCGGCGGCCCTTCGCGGTGTCGGCGGAACCCGGCAATACCGGGGAAGATGGTCTGCCAGTACCAGGCTGCCGCGGTAGCCTCGCAGTTATCGGTATCGCCGCTTTTTACATTTTTATATAAAGGGATAAGGTATTCGGCAGGCAGGTTCCGCATCTGTAACAAGGCTGCCTGGTTTTTAATTTTTTGCGATACGGTTTGCGCCCACAATTGCTTTTTGAGCGGCTCCGATGCATCGAGCTGTGCCCTGAACCGCTCGTTTTGGATGGAATTCCCCGCCAGGGGCAACAGCAGCCCCACCGGCAGGCGGCTCGAATTACAGGTGATAACCGCCGTATTGTTGTCGAGCAGCGCCTCCAGCAGCCCGTGGGTAAGGGTTATCTGCGGATGGTCAATCACTGCCACGCCAATATCCTCGATGGGGATGGTGGCGGTGGACTCCTTTTTAAAACCATCGGGCAGCGTATTGTTTTTTTCCACCTCGGGCAGTTTTACCACCAGTTGCTTATCCTTCAGATGCAGGTAAGCGGGGTTCCCAAAATAAAGCGTGCGTTTAATCATAGGGTTTGGTTTTTCTTAGTTTATTCATCTGATGACTCAATTATTCATCCGATGACTTTGAGTCATCGGATGAATAGGTAAGTAAATCAAGTTCTTTTATCAACTCCCGGTTTATCAATGTTCCATTCCTTAATCCTGTTACATCGCGGTACGATGACCAGGGCCAGTTTTCATCCCTGTTTACTAAATGCGCCTTTACCGGGTTTTGGTGGATGTAGTTGAAACACACCTGGGGGTAAGATTTTTCAGGATTGTGAATGTGTATTTGAGTACCCATCCTGGAATTATAAAATGAGGGTGTGATTCCTTTACTACAATCGAGACATTCGGCTTTGGTGGATTCGCGAAAAAGAGCTCCTGACCGTTGTTCCTGTTTATTAATGGCGCGGGTATATGAGCGGAGCATAATCGCAATACTGTCGTTTAGTGTCCGGTTTCTACTCACGGGGTGACTCAAAGTCACCCCGTGAGTATCCGTAGCAACTGGTAGCTCAACCTGGTTTACTTTTGTCATCAGGTGAAAATGATTAGGTAGCAGGCACCAGGCCAGAATATCGCAATAAGGGAGAAGGTGAACCCGCATCTTTTCGATAAAAAACAAATAGTTTTCATCGCTAAAAAAAATGCGCTGGTGGTTGTTGCCCTGGTTAAAGATATGGTACAGGTGGTTATTTTCGAAGTGCATCGTTTTGTTTTTGTTGGTTATTAGTCGGGGCGCGACTTTAAGTCGCACTCCGACTGGTCATTCAAAATAACCGGTTCAGGTGACTAAAAACAAACCGGGGTGCCGGAAACGGAACGCTGGCTTTCTTAAAAGGTAACCGCACTCTATAAATTGGCAACCGGGGTCAGGTAAAAGGTAACAGCACCCGGTAAATTGGTAACCGGGGTTGCCAAAAGGGACACCGGATGCACCTTTTTTGTAAACCCGTGCCCTAAGGTATTAAACTGTGCCAACAGAAAGCACCGATGTGTTACCTTTAAAGCAGGAGGGGGTACTACGGAAGTACCCCCCTCCCCCCTTGCCGGGCTCTTGTTCCCGCAGGTGGGTGCCTGCCAGAGATTGCCTTTGAATTACCCTTTGACCGCCTCTTTAACTGGTTTTATCCCCTGGCTTTCAAAAACCTTTTTTAGGTCCTCAACAATTGATTGGGTACCGGGGACCCCCATCTTTGCTGCCCCTTTTGAAGAGCTATAAATACTTAACGAAGCCTGATAGGCATCCGCCCCTGCGGCTATGCGGGTATCTACAATGGTTTCGGTGAGGCTAAGCAGTTCCTTTTCTATCTGGCTTAATCCTTTATACAGGTTTAAGTCGCGGGTTAACTCATCGAGATCGGTGTAAGGGGGGACAATCCTCGGTTCCTGTTTCCCGTACTGTAACGCCTTTTCGGTAAAAGGCACCCGGGCATCGTCAATTTTGGTCATGGTTTTGCGCTGCTCGTTCGACAGTTTTATCCCGAACGGGAACAGGGCCTTAAGTTGCGAAATGAGCTCAAGGGCTTTTACTTTGCTTTCATCCGGAATGGATGCTGAAATGTAATTTGACATACAATAAAAATTAAGGTTAATAATTAAAAAACCGGCATATATAAGTAAACTACCGTCGGAATGTGGCGAACATCTGAAGCCCAAAGCCTCCTAAATGTACTATCAACCCTGCAAATCTATCTGTGTGCGGGACCGCTTGTAATGAACGGGCTATCGTCTGTTTGGTTAACTATTTATTAAAACGGTAACTAATATAGCCCGTTATTTTAATATACGCAAACTTTTGGGTGGTTTTTTCTGGAAAACAATGAATTGGGGATGGTTGTAATCACTCAGGGCTTGACTTTAAGCCAAGCCCTGAGTGGGGTTGGGGGGTTAGAGTTTATGGGTGGAATAATTTAATATTCCCCGGTTTTTACAATTTTACCTAAATGATTAATCCGAACTTTTACTATTTTATCAAAAATTGATAAACTTTTAAATTGCTTGAAGACAATATCGCGTAATTCTTTTATGTCTTGAAGAGTAGTTTCTAAATGATGTCTAAATTTATAGTCTCTTAAAGTATTATTACCGTACATAACTTTTGACATTGTTTGAACTCTAAATAAATTGGGACTAATTAAATAATAGTTGTCAGGATTAAGTAAGTCAAATTCATTGGGATTAAAAGCTGTTATTTCATTGGGAAAAACAAAATATTCGTTTTGTTTCATGGTGAATAAGAATTGCCACCCTTCTTTTTGTTTGAATAGTTTATCTACAACTGGTAAGTTTTGGTTCACCCGTTCAACAGCTTCAAAAAATGTAACCACATTATCATGGAGATTACCATTTTCATCTTTATAAATTGCTACATGATGATTGTTGCCGGTGTTTACAAAATCAACAGAAATTTTATTCCCTTTTTCATCAAGAATAGGTTTTCCGTTGAGGTCTTTTTTATCGTGTAATGATGCTGCATTGCTAATACCTGTAATGGTTACTCTCTTAATTTGAATCCCTTTTTCTTTATTGAGCCAAATAGGGTTTTCAGCAAGATTAGAGAAAGCCAGTTTTGCGTCGCCATTACATTCTTTTAATCGTGACTCCAATAGGGCTTTGATCTTTGGGTCAATGATTTTATCTAGTTTCAAATCGGGGGTAATGCTTTTACGGATGGTGTAAACAGGTTCTTGCCAAACTATTTTTACTTTCTCAGGTATTTTATACGATTGGTGTTTATCAAGGTAAATCGGATTTTTATCGATGGTGTTTTTGACTGTAAAAGCTTTTTTAGGGTCATTACCGAATTCGGCAAGTCGATTAAGTAAAGCTTCCCTTGTTTTTTTGTTTGCCACTTTATTTATTAATTCCGAGTCAAGCGTTCCACCTACTTTTATTTCGGCTGTTTGGTATTGATTTATTTTTCCATAAATAGTTTCAAGATGCAGTTGTCCTCTAGGGGTAAGGGTTTCCTGAAGTTTCTTTTGTCCTGAAATTTTGTTTTTATTTTTAGTGACAACTTTGTTTTGTGCTTTAATCGAAATTAACGTGTTTTCCAATTGCATTTTTGCCTCGGCCCTGAATTCATTTATCGGAATAGGGGGTGCAAACCTCAATTTATTGTTTTTATCGCGGTATAATTCTTTTTGTTCTATCCCATATATGCTACTGCTTTTATCGCTACGGGCACTTAAATTATTTAAATACTGAATGTGACTGCGTTTGGTAAATGCAATAGTGATGGCATCCATTGCATGGTGGCGGTGGTCGTTGCGCTTTGTCCAGTCTTTTATTTTTCTGATAACATTACCTTCTTCGTTGGTAAATTCTTCGGTTAAACCCAATGCTGCATATTTAGGCCAGTTTAATTCCTGCATAATGTCAATCAGTTGCCAATCTTCCCTTAACCGGTCGGTTACACTGCCGGTGGTGGTAACTACATCTTTGCAAATGTCTTCCATCATGGTTTTGGCTTTTTTTGCAATGTATTGTGAATCTCTCAGTTCGCGGTCGATGAACCCGGTTGGGATTTTGTTTTCAGGCATCAGGAGTTTGTCCCGTTTTGTTTTGCTTATTTTTTCATCCGTAATTCGGCTTTCATTTTCCTGATCCAAATCTTCATTTCTTTTTTTATTCAGGAACAGGTCTTGTACCCGTTGTTCATATTTGGCCAAACCTTCCGTTCCGTATTCTTCTTTTACAAAATCGTAGGCGGTCATATCCCCCTTTTTAAGATTCACCGATTTTAATTCCAATGTTTTATTTGAAAACGAATCATCAAATAGTTTTGCTTTGGGTAAGATGTGCTCAATATCGAATTTCTTGGAAAATATTTCATATGGAGCAATATAGGTATCTGAATATAAAGTTTTAAAGCCGTTATTCTTTAGCTCAAGGTAAAGTTTATATCGAATTAAATCGTTTCGGCTGATATGTTTTAACCCAAATTCTGTTTGCAAAACTTTGCGGTATTTTTCATGTTTTGCTGTGGCTTTAGAAATAGAATCGGTTGCATCCTGTCGCTCTTCAGCACTCTTTTTTAGTTCCCGGGCCAGTTCCAATCGTATTTCGTCGGGTTTGCCATAATCGCCGATAACTGCATTTACCACATTTATGGTTTGATTAAGGATTTTCTCTACAATCGGGTTCCTCAGGCTGTTCTTGGGTAATATTTCTAATTTGTCTTTATATGTTTTATTCTCTTTTTCGTCTTTAGTCAGCGATGCTTTTGAATGGCGGTATCCTGCATATTCGCAGGCACTTGGTTCATCAGGCCTGCTTTTTCGGCCACCATACGAGAAGCCATCTTTTAAATGCGGCAATATTTTACGTATAGCCTTAGCACTTAAACTACCATAATCGTCGGGCAGGGCTATATTGGAAATAACTTTTGCATATTCAACCGGAAAGCCAAATTTTGTATTGAGCTTTTGTAATAATTTTTCATCGCCTGTTTTTGTGTTATCGCCTTCAAATGAATAGAGCAAATGCCACAATTGAAAATGTAATTGTTTTTCAAAATCTTCATCTTTTAACGATGAATCAAAGTCAAGTATCTCTGGTTTTATTCCCAGTAAACTGAATATCTGTTTCAGGTACTCATTTATATCCGAAGTTTTATCGGTAAAGTCGATTTCATCGTGCCCCGAAAGATGGATGATTTTATTGTAAGCTTCATAAAATTTGGCATTGGTTTTATTTCCTTCTATATCTTTATAGTTTAAGTCGTATTGAGCAGGTTTTTCCGTTAATATCTTTAATGCTTCCTTTTTCGATATTTTGGGCCTGATATTCAGTTCCTCGAATAGTAATTGCCGTTCGTCGTCTGTTAGTTCTCTGGATTCTTTGGTTTTTAAATCGGTAATTTCAATATTGTTGAGTATTTGCCAAATTTTAAATTCCTGAAATAGTGGGGATGATTTGGGTATAACACGCATACCCCTTGTTTTTATTGACTTTTTACCATCAACAAAAACTTCAATCTGCTTACTTTCAAATTCACAAAAACTAATTAACCCTTTTTGCGATTTCAACCTTCTTTGATAAAAAATAATTACATCTCTGATTTGGGTTTTAAGTTCATCGGTTAACTCCTTATGATATTTTGCTTGCGTTTCCCATAAAGTATTGAACTCATCCAGATAATCCTGACGGTAAAAAATCTGTTTTTTTAAACTGGTATTAGGATTAGCCGCTATCTGTTTATATAAATATTGACCGACTGTGATTTTTTGAAAGACCAGTTCTTTGCTTCGGTCACTTATAGCTCCTAAATATCCGCTGGAATTACTTATCTCGCCATTAATTTCAACAAGGCATTCGGCTATCTCATTAAGCTTTAGTTCTTGTTGTACAGCTTTATTGCGCAATTCATATCTAAAGAAACGCTTCTCATCCCATTTCCCTTTTATTTCCAACGATTCTATTTTGAATTCTTTAAACAAAATGGCAGATGTTACATTTTTCTTTTGTCCAACTAGCTTTTCACAAATGCCATCACTTAAGCTTTCTTGGTGAAATGCTTTCTGAAAATTCCATATACGGTCAAACTCGGTTTGTAAATCGGAACGATAAAAGTCCGGAATGTTCTTCTTTCCATTTTTTAAAAGGTTATAGACGAATTGTCCCGGAGTTTGATTATGCTCATATAATTGAATTGCAATAGCCATCCCGTCGATTAATTGTCCATCTTCGTCACCTTTTGCTTTTCGGCTGCTTTTATATCCTCGTTTTTTGTTAATCATAAAAAGGACTTTAATAAAATCCTCTAATGAAATTTCATTTGTAGCTGCAAGTGCCCTGTTTTTATAGGTTTTGAATGTTGTCTCATTCCCCTCTTCCGAAAAAATAAAATTATTATCAATTAATGAATGTGCTTTTAGGATTTCAATCAGGTTATTCCTTCGTTGTTTGTAACGTTGTAAATTTCTTCTTGCGCTTCTTTGCTTAGTTCTTCCTGCATTGGGGGATAAACCTTTACCACTTGAAAAATCCTCTTCGGGTGTCATTGAAGCAGATATTTTTCCTGATTTATCAACTTTAACCAAATTGTCACCGTAATGAATTACACGAGAGCCAATTTTGATAATAGAAGACTTCTCGTTTTCATTTTCAGCTTCATTTACCAAAGCCCACCCAATGGAGTTGGGTCCCAAATCAAGCCCTAAAATTTTTTTCATATCGGTTGTGTTTTTTTGTTAATCGGGGCGCGGCTTGGTATCACGCCCCGATTGTCAATGGTTAAAAATATTTTGTTTATTCATTTATTCATCTTACTTTCGTTTTACATTTTGAAGCAAATCACAATAAGGATTATTCCGTTGTGAAAACATTTAAGCCGCCTCGTCTTTCAATACGGGGCTTTTTTATTGCTTCAAAAACTGATTAAGGCTATCCAACAGCGATATCCAGGTACCAAGCCTGCATCGGTACCACGAATATACAAAATTAATTATAAGTTGAACGGTTTAGCTCAGGTGTTTTTTTAGCAAAAAGGTTCCGGGTGGCTGCCGAAACCTGTAATAAAACAGTTGGTGTAAAAAAGGGGAATCTCCCGGCAGTACACCGGAAAATAAAGAGGTTTGAATTGAAAGAATTTCAGAGGTTCCCTTGAATCAGCAAGTCATCGTGGGAACCGTTGAAAGTCACGGGGTGACTTAATTTGATACATTGAAGGCAGACAATCGGTGTTTTATTAGTCACCCCGTGGCTTGCAGAATCCAAGTGTTATCAAAACACATGTACATACCCCGGGACTTTGAAGGTACGGCCATCCCAGCCCTCGGCCAGGATTACGTAATAATACACCCCGGGTCGGGCCATGCCCCCAAAACGGGTGCGCCCGTCCCAGCCCTGAACGCCATCTTCGGTCCAGGAGCCGTCGCTGTCCTCGTAGTCGTAAACCTTGTTGCCCCAACGGTTGTAAATTTTAATGGAGAAGTATTTAATGGATTTAACGGGCAGGTTGTCTTCGGCGGAGCCCTCGAGATAATAAAAGGTTTTATTGAAATCATCTTCACCAGGGGTAAATACATTGGGCAAGGAGGTATAAGTGTTTGGGAACTGGGTGGTATCCACAATCACAAAATCCGGTTTCCGCAGGGTATCTAAACACCTGTCCTCAGCTTCGTTATAAACCGGCCCCCAGGCAAAAAGCTTGACATCGTACCCGGGCTTAATATCCTCTTTGCGGGCAGGATGCAAGTAATAAATTGAGTCCAGGGGTTCAAACAGGCTGGAGGTGGTCAGCAGGGTGTCACCTTCGTCGGCCATCCACCGGGGATGGTTGTAAAAGTACCATTCAAACTCATCGCCGTTTTTGGTTTCGTTAAAAAAAACCACCCCATGTGGAGCTTCGGGATGAACGGTAGTATCTGCAGGTTCGGTTTCGTTGGCGCTTTGCCCTTTAAAATCGGCCTTTACGGCAATCAACAATTTGTCGTTGAATTTATTGGTGGTCTCTTCATCAATATTTAACAGGTATTTCCGCTGGAATTTCAAAACATCGGACATGGTTAAGGTAAAAGATACCGGTTCCACAGGTGCCTCAAAAGTGGGTTTTGCATTCGCCGTCAGGGTGGTATAATCCGGATCGAGGGCCCAGGCAAATTGAACCGCATTGGTAAAAACCAACGGGGTAAAATCCACCAAATCGTAATAGGTAAAAGTTGAGTTGAAGTTGGTATCGGCATTCAAAGTCATGGTTTCACAGGTGGAAGAGGTGATCAGGATGCCCTCAATCTGGAAGAGTTCTATAAATAACCATGCATGGAACAGGGTATCTACAGTAAGTTCGTTGTTGTACACCCGCACCTGATACCCTCCCTGTTTATCGGTAGTAAAATTTGAAATTGTAACAGATGTTTCGGTAAAAATAGAATCGAACAGGTCCGTTGTGGCATTGAATCGGTACCAGGTAAAATTATTGATTCCCTCAGGACCATAATATACCTGCATAGATGCTTCAATTTCCTTTCCATTGGCATCGGGGGAGTAAATCACAAAAATGGAGTCGGTACCTAAAATACTGCCGTTTTTATAGTTGGTGGGGGTAGATGTATTTGCATTTACTACCTTTATCTGGGCTTGAGCTTTCCATACATGGGGAAAAAACAGTAATAAAAGGATGTGAGTTATAAAAATATGCTTCATCGATTCAATAAAAATAAGCTGTGTCAATGATAACTAAAAACCAGGGTACAATATTATAAAATATTCACGGCTTCCCCCAATTTTATCTTTTATGGCAGCATGTATTTACCTACTTTTGTAGGCTAATTTTTTAAACCAATGCACAATTATCTGGCACAGTTAAACGAGGCACAACGGGAAGCGGTTCTTCAAAAAGAGGGCCCCAGTTTGGTGATTGCCGGAGCCGGCTCGGGAAAAACCCGGGTGCTTACCTACCGGATAGCCCACCTGATGGCCACCGGTGTTGCCCCCTGGAATATTCTGGCGCTTACCTTTACCAACAAAGCCGCCCGCGAGATGACGGAACGTATTGGCCTGCTGGTGGGAAGCGAATCGGCCCATTCCTTGTGGATGGGAACCTTCCATTCCATCTTTAGCCGGATACTGCGCACTGAATCGGAGAAGCTGGGTTTCCCATCCTCGTTTACCATCTACGATACCACCGATTCCAAAAGCCTCATTAAATCCATCATCAAGGAGTTAAAGCTCGACGATGCTGTTTATAAGCCATCGGGGGTTTTAAGCCGCATCTCGAATGCAAAAAACAACCTGTTTACAGCCGCCGCTTACAAAGGCAATGCAGCCTTTTTGGAAGAAGACCGGGGAACCAAACGACCTGAATTGGCCCGGATTTATGAGATTTATGCCGCCCGCTGCAGGCAGTCGGGGGCTATGGATTTTGACGACTTGTTGTTGTTTACCAACATCCTGTTCCGCGATCATCCTACGATATTGGACAAGTACCAGCAAAAATTCAGGTACATCCTGGTGGACGAGTATCAGGATACCAACTTTTCGCAATACCTGATTATTAAAAAGCTGGCCCAGCAGCACCTTAACATCTGTGTGGTGGGCGACGATGCCCAAAGTATCTATTCGTTCCGGGGAGCCAAAATTGAAAACATCCTGAACTTTAAAAACGATTACCCGGGGCACAACCTGTTCAAACTGGAACAAAACTACCGTTCGACCCAGACCATTGTAAATGCAGCCAACAGCTTGATTAAAAAGAACGAGCGGCAGATACCCAAAGAGGTCTATTCCGAAAACAGTGAGGGGGAATTGATTCAGCTCATTGATGCCTTTACCGATAACGAGGAGGGGTATTTGGTGGTTGGCAGCATCTTTGACCAGATAACCCGACACCAGCTGCGCTACGATGATTTTGCCATTCTTTACCGCACCAATGCCCAAAGCCGTATTTTTGAAGAGGCCCTGCGCAAACGGAACATCCCGTATAAAATTTATGGAGGCCTGTCGTTTTACCAACGCAAAGAGATCAAGGACCTGATTGCTTACCTGAGGATGGTGGTAAACCCCGACGATTCGGAGGCGTTAAAACGCATCATCAACTATCCGACCCGGGGAATTGGCGATACTACCCTGGGGAAACTGGAAGAGGCCGCATCGTATCACAACCTGAGTATCTGGCAGATAGTAAAAACCCCGGAAAAGTTTGGAGTCGAATTAAATAAAGGAACTTTGAACAAAATTCAGGGATTCCGGGAGTTTATTGAAAAATTTATTGACCTGAAACCCAACCACGATGCCTATTTGCTGACCCAACAGGTGGCCACCGAATCGGGGCTGATGAAAGAACTGCACAACGGTACCACCGTTGAAGAACGGTCGAAATACGAGAACGTGGAAGAACTGTTGAACGGTATCCGCGACTTTGTAAGCTCCAATTATCAGGAGGGCAGGCCGGTACAACTGGAATTCTTTTTAGAAAATGTGGCACTTTATACCGATCAGGACAACGAAAAAGCCGACGACCGGAACAAGGTCACATTAATGACCATCCACTCTGCCAAAGGGTTGGAATTCCCTCACGTGTATATTGTGGGAATGGAAGAGGAACTGTTCCCATCGGCTATGAGTGTGTATTCCCCTCACGAACTGGAAGAAGAACGCCGGTTGTTTTATGTAGCCCTCACCCGCGCCGAACAACGGGTAACCCTCTCTTTTGCAAAAAGCCGATACAAATACGGATCGCCTACCTCAACCTCACCCAGCCGGTTTATTAACGAAATTGATCCGCAATTTCTTAAAACAAAATCGCTGTTTTCAAAAAAAGGGATGAGCGACTTTGTAACGGACAGTTCTCAGGAAATATCGTTTAAAGAACGGGGCAGTGCCTTTATCAAACCTTCGCGACCGGGGATGAACCTGGCCGCGCAGCGCAAACTGCAACAGATGAATACTAACAGTTCCCAAAGCTTTGTACCCGATCCGCCGGAGAGCATCAAAACAGGAATGCAGGTAGAGCATCAACAATTTGGCACCGGGCGTGTTATACTGATTGAAGGCGAAGGCGGTGACCGGAAGGCTCTGATTTTTTTTGAGAAACTGGGCGAAAAAAAGCTGATACTCAAGTTTGCCCGGTTACGCACGGTAAAATAAGCGATTGTTTGTTTACCCCAATAATTAAACTAATTTTGTAAAAATTTTTAAATAAATGGATTACAATACGTCACGAAGAGGTTTGGTTTTACCGGAATATGGCCGCAATATCCAGCGGATGGTAAACCATGTAAAAACGGTGGAGGACCGCGAGGAACGCAACCGGTTGGCCAAGGCCATCATTCAGATTATGGGAACCATGAATCCGCACCTGCGCGACGTGGCTGACTTTAAGCATAAACTGTGGGATCACCTGGCCATTATTTCCGATTTTGAATTGGATGTGGATTCCCCCTATCCCACCCCCACGCGCGAACAGATTTTCAAAAAACCCGATCGTTTAAAATACCAACATCCCGACGATATCCGTTTCAAACACTACGGAAGGGTTTTGGAAGATATGATTGATAAAGCAATTACCTATCCCGATGGAGAAGAAAAAGACTACCTGATTGAGGTAATTCTGAACCTGATGAAAAAATCATTCTTGAACTGGAACCGCGAAACGGTGAGCGATGAGTTGATTTTTAACGATTTAGTGATGCTTTCCAGAAACCGGTTGAAAGTGCCCGAAGGAATTAAACTGAAAGAAAACAGGGAATTTGTGTCAAAACCTACACAACACAAAAAACCTACACAACACACACAGCAACCAAGAAAAAAGACCTTTACAGGTACCAATTATAAAGCAAAGAGATAATGATAAAACCGGTTTAAAGCCGGTTTTTTATTTCAATGCTGAGTCCACTCTAAGAAGTCGTCCAATAAATGTTTTTGCTGAAATTACAAGCAGATACAATAGGGTAACCGATGAATTATGAATTCACCCGATGACTAGTTTTGATCACCTTGGTTTTTCGCAGTATCTTTAATATTGGATGCCTCCAGAACAGGTAAAACCTTTGCCGGTAGCTCTTGAGTAAACTGCTGTTGCACGGTAACTATCCGCTTTAAAACCTCCTCTTTTTCAGCTTCAGCCATAACATCGGAAGGTTGAAACCCGAGCAGCGAATCGCGGAAAACCACTAAATCGTGCCACTGGCCAATTTCTTTATCCACTTGTACTAATTTTGTTTTAAATCCTTTACCCATTTTCAAATCCAGAGTTTTGGACATCTCAACAATAGTTTTCATCTCCTTCAGGTATTTACGAATCAGATGTACCGATTGGTCACTACCTAATGATTGATTCAGCTTCGAGACCAGCAAAAACCGTTCTTCCAAAAACCTGGAGGTGGCTGCCGATGCTTCGGCATTCGGAAGCCGCAGCAATATTTTATTTAAATCGTGAACATGGTCGGCCAAAATATTCGTGTCGAATTTAGAGGCTTTCCTGAGTACCTTGATCTTTTGAGTTTTCTTTGCTTGCTGAAGGAACTGATGATAATCCTGTTTTAAAGCCTCATGTTGACTCCATTGCAGAACAAGCTGTTGGTTGGTCTGTATGTCGCGTAGCAGCCCCGATGATTTATAAATTCTTTTCAACGAGGTTTCAATGGGTTTTATGGCAACATCGGGTACTCCGGCCAATAAAAAAAGCTGGTGCATCGCCCGTAAGTTTTTTACCGAAATCCGCAGTTGGTGATACTGGGAACGCTTGCCATTCTTCTGAATCTTTTTCAAATAATGTTCAAAAAGATCCATCTGGCTAAAATAATAGGCTACGAGGACTTTTAAACTTTTACCCATATTTACATCATAAAACAGGTAAAGTTACAGAATCTTAACCCGATCCGTAGGATTATGACTTTATTATTTTATGACAAAACCATTTCGCCCGGTTTTTTTGAATCCGAAAAAGATTAGGTTCCATGCAGATAGGTGTTTTTAGGAAATGGACGTTACTTGTACCGTAGCTTAAAAGCCAGGATAACCAAGGCAAAAACCAGTGTCACCGCATTGGCAACCATTACCGGGTAATCACCAATACTAATTCCATAAACCAGCCACAAGGCCACCCCTACTGAAAAAATAAGGTACATGAAAAGCGACAACCCTTTGGTGTTCCGGGTCCGGATGGTTTTGTATGCCTGGGGGATAAACGCGCTGGTGGTAAGGATGGCTGCTAAAAAGCCAATAAACGAAGTAAGGGTCATGAATGTTATTTTATTGGATTTAGCAACTAATTATTCCTCCATATCTTTCAGGTGCATTTCGAGGGCTTTTACCGAAATCTGGATTTCCCAAACCGAAAGTGCCAGCGAAATAATCATACAAAGCAAGCCCAACCCAAAAAAATCGGCACCAAGGATGGGAAAATTGATGTACAAAAAGAGCATGGAAATCATGCTAAAAAACAAGCTAAGAACCCCAAAGATTTGCATTGCCCTGGTCAGATATAGCCGTTTCCGCAGGTTTTTAATCTGATCGATCAATACATAATCTTTCCCCTTTTTGTATTCGGCGTAAAGGTTTCGTACAATCTGGGCATAGGCCAAAAAACGGTTGGTGTAGGCCAGTAAAATCAACGAAACCGCCGAAAACAGCAGTGCCGGAGTGGTTAATGTAAGTTTTTCCATTACGCGAGGGTTTTTAACGAAAATATAAATCCAACATCAGATGGTTTCCTCTTTCAAATATCTGAAAGGGCATGCGATAATTCTTGGAAAGGTTACAAACCTGCCAAAACCTGTTTAACCTTTTCAGCCACTACTTTTCCTTCGGCTTTTCCGGCAAAATGTTTGGTAGCCAAGCCCATTACTTTCCCCATGTCCTGAGGGCCTTTAGCCCCAATCTGAGCCACAATAGTTTTTAATTGAGCCACAATCTCATCTTCCGAAAGTTGCTGGGGAAGGTATTTTTCAATCACGGACGCTTCAAAAACCTCTTTTTCGTACAAGTCCATCCGGTTATTGGTTTTATAAACCTCGGCCGATTCCTTCCTCTGTTTCACCAATTTTTGAATGATCTTAATTTCGGTTTCCGACGAAAGTTCATCGGCGGCCCCCTTTTCACTTTTAGCCAATAAAAAGGCTGCTTTTACGGCACGTAAAGCTTCCAGTTTCTCTTTTTCTTTGGCCAACATAGCCGATTTAATATCGTTGTTGATGGTTTCAAAAAGGTTCATAATTCAAAATTTTAAAATTTATGTAAAGATGGGGATTTCTGAAAGAAGAAAAAAGTTTGCCCTTCATATTTACAAGGTGAGGTTTTACCACCTAATTAATTGAAGAAAGGGTGCATCTTAACTTTTTACTTTTCGCATGGAGCTTTTCCTATAAACATTCTATTTTTACAGGTGTTTCATAGCATTCATGTTAAAATAAACTATTATAATTCTATTCTATGCAAAATCAATCACCTAAAATAGCGGTTTTTAGTACCAAAAACTGGGTTATTCAGGCATTCGACGAGGTAAACAAAAACCACTCCTTTGAACCTTCATATTTTGAAGCCCGGCTCGATAAAAAAACGGCTCCACTTGCCGCCGGACATGAGGTTGTATGTGCCTTTGTGAACGATAAAGTTGATGCTAAAACCCTTGAAATATTAAAAACACAAGGGATAAAACTTATTGCATTGCGTTGTGCCGGATTTAATAATGTGGATATTGAAAAGGCACAGGAACTAGATATCGCCGTGGTCCGGGTTCCGGCATATTCGCCCTATGCTGTGGCTGAACATACCTTGGGCCTCATTCTTGCACTTAACCGGAAACTTCACAAAGCCTACCACCGGGTGCGTGATGGTAATTTTGCCCTCGATGGGTTGATGGGGTTCGATCTGCATCAAAAAACCATTGGCATTATTGGAACCGGAAAGATTGGGCAGGTTTTTTGCCAGCTCATCAAGGGTTTTGGGGTCCGAATACTGGCCTACGATAAATATCCGAATGAAGAATTGAAAAACCTGGGTATTGAATATGTGGAACTGCCTAAACTTTACCAGCAGTGCGATATTATTTCGTTACATTGTCCGTTAACTTACGAAACCTACCACATGATTAACGAATATGCCATTGCCGCCATGAAACCCGGGGTGATGATAGTGAATACCAGCCGTGGCCCATTAATTGATTCCAATGCGGTGATTGAAGGGCTAAAAAAGGGAAAAGTAGGTAATTTAGCCCTTGATGTATATGAGGAGGAAGAGGCGCTGTTTTTTGAAGACTTATCGGAGAAAGTAATTCAAGATGACACTTTTGTTAGGCTACAGACCTTTCCTAACGTGCTGATTACGGCGCATCAGGCCTTTTTTACCAAAGAAGCGGTACACAATATTGCCGAAACTACCTTTGCCAATATAGCGGAGTTTTTCAAAACAGGGAAATCAGCAAATCAGGTGATTCCGGTGGGGAAATAGCAAGTAAAAAACGATCAACCTCTGACAGCCATTTTTTTCAAGAACTAGTTTTAAATCAAAGCCGTGATGAATTAAAGAAATCGGTATATTCATGAGTTGGCAGTAATTTAAAAAAATGACAGACCACGAAATTACATTTAAAAAACTGGAAGAGATTAGAGATGGATTGCTTATTTCGATCAATATCAGCAATTTAGAAATCACATTTTTCATCATTCAGCGATATGAGGCAAATCGGTTAATTTCTGCAATTCATTTTCCTTCCGAATTTTAAGCTGGCTACATTTGAATTGCCTAAATAATAGGGGGATATTTATAACAAGATGCTAAAACAGAACACCTTCTAAGGTATATTTAACAATCTTGTGTTGAAGCCTCAATACTGTCTCCTCATAACTTCGGTTAATAAAGGGTAACCTTTCGAAGGTTCTAACATAATGTGGATAAGGTCTTTGAATTTGAATAAACTCTGGGGATAATAAAACCAAGGCATCAACTCCACCTTCCATACCGGTTGAAGAATAATAATAATCAACATATTCAATGTAACCTGTTTCATCATTTCTTTCTAGACGCTCATTGGGGTGTCCATAAAAGTCGTAGCTTTTTGTTTTACGAAGTTTTATTTTTGTAGTGTCTTCATTAGTTTCTCCAAATTCCGCTATCAAATAATTATCCGATAAATTTATGGTATCAATAAATTCTTTATTTGCATTAAATATATGACCTTTGAAATTCTTGTTTTTAATTTCTCTAGAATCATTTGAATAAAAATAATATACAGGACAAAAGGAAAAATTGTTTGAAAACGACTCGATGATAATTTTATGTTTATATTCCCTTTCTGTAACAATTTTATTCAATAATTTTATGTTGCTATCAATGGTTTTCAATAGTTTTTGGTATTCTTTGTTATGATTGATTTTATCAATTCCTTCTGCCTTTTTTTGCAACAACAAGTTCCTTTCTTCAATGGCTTTTATAGTTATCGTATTATTTGGTAATCGCACCAATATTGCTCCATTCTTAAGGTTTCTAAAAATTTCATGGGTATTTTCTTGCGAATAAACGAAATGGAAGGTAACCAATAATAAAAGAAACACTATAAACCTCATTGTATAAGTTTTAATACTTGCAAATATATAAAAACCAAACCCATGAAAATCAAATTTTACCATCCTTAAAAACACTCATGGATGATGAATCCCTATCCCGCATTTTATTATGGAGTCATCGGAAAACTATTAAAACAACATTAAAACTGAAAATAGATAAAGGGCTGCAACCCTGCCGTGGTAAATTGAACAAGCATAAAGATGACCAAAACAGTTCCTGTAATTTTCAACCAGAGCGGGAGCAAAACAAACTTTCCACGGTACCAATCTTTCCACTTGATGGGGAGCCAGTGTACGATGAATGCCAACAAAATAAGTGATACCACAAGTTGGTAAGCCTGAATAATTTCCCAGGCAAAACTGCCTTTAAAATGATGCACCATTTGGTCGCACATCTGCCTTACAGATTCCATACTGCGGGCCCTGAAAGCCATCCATGTAAAGGTGACCAGATGAAAAGTAATAGCCATACGAAGGATACGGAACCGGGCTTCAAGCTTTGGAAACAGAGAAAGCCACAATTTGTGGACCGCCAGATACAACCCGTGCAAGGCCCCCCAGATGACAAAACGGAGGTTCGCTCCATGCCAGAGACCGCCCAAAAGCATGGTTAAAAACAAATTCACATAAGTCCGGATTTTCCCTTTCCGGTTCCCGCCCAGGGGGATGTACAAATAATCTTTGAGCCACGACGAAAGCGAGATGTGCCAACGCCGCCAAAAATCAGTAATGTTGGCAGCCCGGTAAGGCGAATTGAAATTTATTTGCAAGCGGAACCCCATCCAGAGTGCCAATCCAATGGCAATATCGGTATAGCCCGAAAAGTCGCAATAAATCTGGATGGAATACCCATAAACAGCCAACAGGTTTTCAAATCCTGAGTAACTCAGAGGGTTGTCGAACACCCTATCAACAAAATTAATAGAGATATAATCGGCAATAATGATTTTCTTGATTAACCCATTCAGGATAAGAAACAACCCTTGCCCAAATTCATCGGTATGGAGCCTGAACCCGGTGTACATTTGCGGTACAAATGAGGATGCCCTGACAATAGGGCCGGCAACCAGTTGCGGGAAAAAGGTAACATAAAAACCAAAATCGAAAATATTTTTGATGGGTTCTACCTGTTTCCGGTACAAATCAATAATGTAACTGATAATCTGAAAGGTATAAAACGAAATCCCCACCGGAAGGATGATCATCGAGGCATCGAAATGGCTCCCCCAAACCTGATTTACCCCCAAAAGCAGCCAGTCGTGCACCTCAAAATGGGTTCCGAACCAGTGGTTCAATAGTCCCGAGAAAAAATAAGTATATTTGAAATAAATCAGCCACGAAAGGTTATAAACCACCGAAAGTGCCACCCAGCTTCTCTTCTGCAATAGTTTATGCGATTTGGCAATCCGGTTTCCCAACAAAAAATTGATGGCGATGGAAAGCACCAACAAGGAAACGAAAAGCCCGCTCGATTTGTAATAAAAGAAAATACTCGTGAGAAAAAGCCAGTTATTCCGCCAAAAGGTCCTTTTGTAAAGCAAGCAAAAAACAGCAAGAACCACCACAAAAAATATCCAAAACGAAGGGCGCGTGAATAACAAGGGTTGCTGCGGGTGATATGGTAGCCAGTCAATCAAAAAATGTAAAATTTTATTAACCATTTTTTAAATATATCAAACTAGCCGGATTATAAAAACAAAGGACCAAAATATTTTCGATGAGCAACTCCCGAAAGAAATTTCCAAAGCCTTTGAAGTTGACGTATATGTTTATCAATGGAAAAATAAAATATTTCGGTGTATTTTGATTTTGAGGCAACAAAGCCGGTGATTTGTTGTTTAAAGTTCAGAAATTATATCAAAAACTGGCCCATTGCCATTTTGATGTTTTTTCCCGTTCTAATACCTAATTGATGAACAAAAAATCGGTTTATAAAAATCAGATTCAATTATTGGTGGATTCTGTTTTAATACCTAATTTGGAAGCTTACTGAAAAACAATTAAAATACGTTTTGTGCCATGGAAAATCAAAAGACAGTTGAGATCAATTCGTATCTTATCTTTAAAATAGGTGAAGAGGAATTTGCTGCCCACGCGAGCAAAGTGCAACGGATTTTAGAACTCCAGCCCATAACAACCATCCCCAAAGCGCAAAAATATATGAAGGGGGTGATAAATTTAATGGGGAAAGTTTTGCCGGTTATTGATGCCCGCTCAAAGATGGGCCTTCCTGAAAAAGAACCCGACAACAACACATGCATCATTGTGCTTGAGATTAAAAAAGGACTTCGGGTTGTTGAAACCGGAATTATTGTCGATTCAGTTCAAAGTGTTATCGAAATACAAAAGCAAGAAATTCAAGATCCTCCCGCACTTGGTGTGGAAGTAAATACTGATTTTATCCACGGATTGGTAAAACAGGACGATAAATTCATTATGATTCTCGACGTGGACAATGTTTTTTCAACCGAAGAGGTGGTAAAGCTTAAAGAAGTTTCAGAGGATGAACCTATTGAAGAGGTAGAAAAAGTACATGAAGATTAACAAAAATATTTTAACAAAAAAAATGCTGACCCATTGGAGTCAGCATTTTTTTTGTTAAAAACCGATATCTATTTTCTGAACCAGAACTACATCGTCGGTTACCACAAGACCGACAAAATGAACTTTTCCATTCATTGTTGAGCATACAATATTTCCATTGTGCAGCACCAATGGGGAAGAAAAAATTTTACCACCGGCATAAAATTGCCCCATGGGTTCAGCCTTGGTATTTAAAAAGTACAGGTTCTTGTCAAACGAACCAACCACCACTGTTGTATCATTTACCATAGAAGCAGTTGAAATGACCCGGCTTCCGGTTTGAAATTTTGCTTTTAACGTGCCGTTTTCGGTAAGGAAATAGACAAACCCATCGAATGAGCCAAAAATAATGGTGCTATCAGGAGCTTGAATGGGCGAAGCATGGACGTTGCCTTTTGTTTTGAATTTCCAGACCAAATTGCCATCTTGGGTGATGCAATACAAATGATTGTCGTACGACCCAAACACTATGTTGCCATTGGCCAACTGAAGCGGTTTGGAGTGCATGATCCATCCTTTGGTTTTAAACTCGGTGAGTACGTTGGCCTCTTCATCAATGATATACAATTTCCGATGGTTCGAACCAATAGCTACATTTCCATTGCTTAATGTGGTTGGGCTGCCATGAACCAATTTTTTTACTTTAAGATATTTAAAATATTCGTTATCCATGTCGTAAACTACAATGCTTCCTTTGTTGGTCCCAAAAACGAGTTTGTCTTTACCGAATTCAGCAACTTCAGTAAAAATGCTTCCTCCGGGCTTAATTTTACGGATCAGGTTTCCCAGGTTATCGAAAAAATAGATAAACCCATCATACGAACCAAGTGAAATGGTGTTGTCCTTTAATACTTTTGGGGTAGCGTGTATCCAGCCTTTGGTTTTAAAGGTGTTTAAAAGTTTTCCTTGTCCATCAAAAAAATATATTTTCTTATTGTGCGATCCCAACACTACATGGTCATTAGCCGTTGCCACTGGAGATGAATAAATAGCCCCATTGGTTAAAAAAGTGGTTGTGTTAAACCGCTTAAACCATCGGTGTTCCTGGCTATTACCTGAAATCGAAATGGTAATAATCACTAAAAAAATCAAGCTGTTTCTTAAAAATCCCATATCCCTTTTTTAGAACCGCGAAAATACAAAAAAAGCGGTTGACTTTTCAAATAATCTTTATTCCACCGAAGTATTTGTTTGAATGTCCCTGATTTTGATTTGAATAGATGTTTTTCCTTTATAGGTATTTTCATCTAAGTTGAAACAGATATCAAAGGGTTGTTTGTCTTTTATCTGCCCAAAAAACTGCGCCTGCCTGAATGCAATGGCCGCAAAGGAACTTGAGGTCTGGCTATCGGTTAAATAAAGCCGGAGATGCTCACAGTCGCTGCCCACACACTGGGCATATCCAGTATCAATAACATCCCTAGCGATAAAAACTGGGGTCATGTTACCAGGGCCATAGGGTTCAAACTGTTCAAGCACTTTGTAGAATCTCGGCCTAATTTCGCCCAACGAAATCTCGGCATCAGCTTCAATACGCTGAATTTCGCTATCGGGTAAAATAAAATCACATACGGCCTGTTCAAAACATTCCTTAAACAATTCAAGGTTTTCCTCTTTCAGCGTTAAGCCTGCCGCATACATATGCCCTCCAAAGTTTTCGAGCAGGTGCTGGCATTTTTCAACCGCTTGGTATAAATTGAACCCATGAACCGATCGGGCTGAACCATTAATAAAACCGTTGGATTTGGTAAGTACAATGGTGGGTTTGTAATGATAGTCGATGAGCCTTGAAGCTACAATACCAATGACTCCCTTATGCCATTCGGGATTGTACAGAACAGTCGATTTTTTGGAATTGAATTCGGGGTTCTCTTCCAGAAAAGCCAAAGCTTCCTTGGTAATGTTATTGTCGAACCATTTCCGCTCGGTGTTGTCGTCATCAATGCGGCCTGCCATGGCCGAGGCGTGTTCTTTTATTTTACAAACCAACAAATCCACAGAATACCTCCCCTGCTCCATGCGTCCAGCTGCATTGATACGTGGCCCTACCTTAAAAACCAAATCGTTGATTTTAAGGTTCCCTGGTTCTGCCCCTGCTACATCCATAATGGCTTTTAGCCCAATCCGTGGTTTTGAATTTAGTCGTTTCAGCCCATAGTAGGCCATTATCCTATTTTCGTCAACAATTGGAACAATATCAGAAGCAATACTCACCACTACCAGGTCGAGGTAATGTTCTATTTTGTAAAAAGGTATTTCGTTGCGCAAGGCGTATGCCTGAATCAATTTAAAACCTACCCCACAGGCAGAAAGTTCTTTGAAAGGGTACTGGCAGTCTGGCCTTTTAGGATCCAGTACGGCAACCGCTTTTGGTAAATATTCTCCCGGTTCGTGGTGGTCGCAGATAATAAAATCAATATCTTTTTCATTGGCATAATCCACCTTTTGTGTGGCTTTAATACCACAATCTAACGCAATGATCAGACTACATCCCAACTCCTGGGCTGCATCAATACCTTTATATGAAATGCCGTAACCTTCTAAGTACCTGTCGGGGATATAGTAATGCAACTGCCTGATTTTACTGCGTAAAAAGGAAAACAACATGGCTACTGAGGTAGTTCCATCCACATCGTAATCGCCATAAACCATCACATGTTCCTGATTCTGGACCGCTTTCCCGAGGCGCGAAACCGCCAAATCCATATCTTTCATCAAAAAGGGATCGTGCAGGAATTTCAGATCGGGGCGAAAGAACCGCCGGGCCTCTTCATAACTCGTAATTCCCCGTTGCAATAAAAGGTTTGCAATAGGGTTACTAACATTAATGGCTTTCGCCAGTTCTTCAATTCTTTCATGGGAAGCCGAGGGCTTTAAAGTCCATTGTTTTTGCATGACTGCTATATTTTGTGCCACTTTTCAGGTGGTCGTTCCATTTCAACTTCGATTTTCCTGGTTGTTTACAACAGAATTCAATCCAACTTAATACCAAGAATATTTTTGAACCAAGGGCAAAGAGAGGTTTCAAACTCACTTTCCATATCAAGCGAAATTAAGAAAACAAATCGGAAGATGGTGTGATTTGTTAGATAGAAAAGTGATTATTTAAAGAATGCTATCCTATAAGATTCATTCCAAACACTTTGGCCAAATGCAGCTTTGCTTTTGCTTTTACCTCCTCAAAATCCAAGGGTTTCCCAAGTTCTTTTTCCATGGAAGTAACCCCCTTATCCTTGAAACCACAAGGATTGATATAGGTAAAATAATTCAGGTTGGTGTTCACATTTAAGGCAAAACCGTGCATGGTAACAAACCGACTGGCTTTCACTCCAATTGCACATATTTTCCGGGTTTTGTGTGGTACACCGGTATCTAACCAAACTCCGGTAGCTCCTTGGTAATGATACCCCTCAATGCCATACTCTGCCAAGGTTAAAATAATAGCCTCTTCAAGTTTATAGATGTAATCCTTTAATGCCACTCCAAATTTTTCTAAATCGAGGATGGGATACCCTACCAACTGACCCGGGCCATGATAAGTAATATCGCCACCACGGTTGGTTTGAAAATAAGTGGCATTAATCTGCTTTAAAAATTCCTGTTGGATGAGGAAATTCTCTTCTTCACCACTTTTTCCCAATGTAAATACGTGCGGATGCTCACAAAATAAAAGGTAGTTAGGCTCCACGGTTTTATTCAATTTGCTTTGCATCACCCGGTTAAATAAACCTTCCTGATAATCCCAAGCCTGTTTGTATTCAATGGTTCCAAGGTCGTTATAAATGGTGTCTTTCATGGCTTATTGGATTGTAAAAATGAATATTTGTTCAATAGTTTGAAATATTTGTTACGCGTTCACATGTTGGTCAGCCTTGTATGAAGAACGTACCAACGGGCTACTTTCAACAAATGAGAATCCTTTTTGAAGGCCCATTCTTTCATATTCGGCAAAAATATCGGGATGAATGTACTCCTTTACCGGATGATGGTCACGGGTGGGTTGCAAATATTGCCCGAGGGTCATCACCTTGCAATTTACAACACGCAAGTCATCCATTGTCTTTACTATTTCTTCCCGGGTTTCACCTAAACCTAACATGATTCCCGATTTGGCCACCAAACCCGATAGCGCAACTTGTTCCAGGACTTTTAAGCTTGTACGGTATTTTGCCCGGCTACGGACCTGAGATGTCAACCGCTCCACCGTTTCCAGATTGTGCGAAATGACTTCTGGTTGGGCATCTATAATTTGTTGAACCAATTCGTGTTTTCCATCAAAATCGGGAATCAGAACCTCCATGGTAACTCCCGGATTCAGCTTTTTAATGGATTGAATGGTGGCAACCCAATGGGCGGCTCCACTATCCGGAAGATCGTCGCGATCTACAGATGTGATTACACAATGCCTTAAGCCCAATTGCCTGATACTTTCGGCCACTTTTTGAGGTTCTTCAGGATCGGGAGGTAACGGGCGGCCTGTTTTTACATTACAGAATTTACAGGCACGGGTACAGATATCGCCCAAAATCATAAACGTGGCCGTACCCCGGCTCCAGCAATCGCCAGCATTAGGGCAATTGCCGCTTTCGCAGATGGTGTGCAGGCGGTTGCTAAGCATCAATCCGTTTACATGTTTGTGTACCTGCGCTTTGGGGATTTTTATTTTGAGCCATTCCGGTTTGCGTGGAATGGGCGAATAATCCGTCATTTTCATTATCTTTTACCTTCATTTCAGCAAGCAAAGGTAACAAAAAAGGAAAGCTTATCAGGCCTAGTATCTTTTATAGAGGATGTTCTGGGGCATTATTCTTTTTGGCGGAGATACCGTAGCGAATAAACCGAAAAATAGGTGATTAGACCGGTAAAAGAAGCGGTAATTAAAGCTATAGGTAAGCTACCGATGACATAAAACCAAAAATAATCTTTCAATAGGACCAGATTGATTTCACCCATGCTTGGAAAAGCTAACTCATTGCCGGTTACCATAAAACCTATCTTTAAGGCAAAGAAAGCAATAATGGGAAAAATGGGTGTAAAATGGATGTTCGTGGCCAACAGTACCAAAGGCTTGTTCAGTTTGAGCAAATGAGCAGAAACTACTCCTGAAATGAGTTGCCCACCCCAAATGGGTAAAATGCCAATAAACACACCTAACGACAAAGCCATGGCGGTTTTAATGGGACGATCGTTGTGTTTGGTAAACAACCGTTTCCAAATTTTGCCACTCCCAAGTAGTTTCATCCTGCGCCATTGCTTTTTCATTGTTCAAAGTGTTTTCAACTCCTCCATTTAACGGGGAATGTTAGGCAGGGTTGTAATTCGTTTTATGTGATAAACAACGAAAAAATGCGAGATAGATCGGTTTTAAAACTGAGGTGAAAAATTAATTGTTGTCCTTCTGTATCGTTTTTAATTGGTATTTTATTGGAGCCATTAATCGGCATTATATATGATTAGAGATTGACTTTTTAGTACAAAGTTTCACTAATAATTATATTTTCTCAACCCGAGGTAAGGTTACAGTAAACATCACGCCCTGATCCAGGTTCTGAACCAATAAATCCCCTTGTTGTTCTTTTACTAAATTGTAAACCAGAGTGAGACCCATACCCGTTCCTTTATTGGCATCCTTGGTTGTAAAAAAAGGATCGAATATTTTTGGCAAAACATCAGGTTTGATGGGTTCTCCGGTGTTGTAAATTTTAATTTCAAAAACTTCACCTGCAGTATCTTTAAGTAATTTGGTGCAAACTTTTATGACTTTTTCGCCAGAGGAATCTTTAACCGCATCAATAGCATTTGTTAGTAGTTGAAATACGATGGAATGTATTTTATCTGGGAAACAGTAACTTTCAGGTAACGGTGCATATTCTTTTATCAGTTTGGTTTCCAAATCAATACGGTAATTCAGGAAAACCAATGTACCATCTATTATTTGGTTGATGTTTGCCAATTGCGGCCGTGTATTACCCTGATCAACAAAAGCACTTAATTGCCTGACAATATCCACCGCCCGGTTAATTCCTTCATTCATCATCTTGAGCGGGATTTCAAGCTTTTGTGCCAACGCCATATCTTCTTTTTCGGCTTCTTCAATGAGGGCAATCCCTCCATTAATAAAATTCAACGGATTGATTATTTCGTGGGCCACCCCACGGGAAAGAACACCAAGGGAGGCCATTTTTTCTATTTGGAAAAGGTGGTTTTGTGTAGTATTTAATTGTGAAATAGTTTTTTCAAGATGCTGGTTCTTTTCATACAATTCCTCCTGATTCATGGCAAGTTCTTCATTCAAGGATGTTAACTCTTCTTTATGAGATTTCAGTTCTTGATTCATTGTATTTAAAACTTCAATAGACCTGTTTTTTTGTTTGATTGACTTAAAAACAATGACAATTATGGTTGCCGCAGATATAAACACCACAACCAAAACCAATAACCATAAACGGTTCTGTCTATTTCTCAGTGTATAAATCTCGTTTTGCGATTTAAGGTTTCTAATTTCTGTCTCTTTCTCTTGTAATTCATACATGGCCTGAAAACTGGCAATTTTATTTGCAATTTCCGTATTTGAAATACTCTCCTGAATCTTTAAGATTCGATTAAGTGTTTCGATAGCAACAGGGTAATTCCGTGTGAGGGTGTCATATTGAAACTTAACCCTCAAATAGGCATTTAGTGAAAATAAACTACCGCTCTGATTGACAAGACCTTCGGATATTTCTAGGTTTTCTTTTGCCTTTTGAATTTGGTTGATTGCCATATATAATTGAGCAAAGCTATTATGCAATAAAACTCTAACGTTAAAGGAAAGGATCGTTTCATATTCCTGAACCTCTTTAAGAGTTTTCTCAAGCTGCCCGTATTCTTTCGAATTCAATAATGTTTCCCCTTTATTTACTAAAATGAGACCCATCAGAACTGAATCTTTATTTGTTTTAGCCATATAAAGTGCATGGTTCAAGTAATATTCTGAGGAATCCTGGACAGATAAGTATTGATAAGCAAGACCCATATTCAGATACAACCCAATAATTACACTTTGATTGTTAGTAGCTTTTGCATAGGGTAGAGCGTTGTTGTAAAACTTCAATGCTGTTTCATAATTTTTTTGAAACCAATAGATGTTACCTATGTTATTAAGAACCTGACCCAACCTCGAAGAATCTTGCATTGCTTCTGCTATCTCCTTGCACTTAATATATTTATCCATTGCTAAATAATAATAGCTCAGATTTGATAAGGCAGTCCCCCATTTTAAATTTCCGTGAGCTATCCGACTGCTGTCATTAAGTAATTCGGAAAGTTTCAATCCCTTTTCGGCGTAAATAATAGATTGTTTATTGTCCGTCTTGTGCAATTGCTCGGCAATTTGAAAATAGATATCGATTATCTGTGTATCTATTCGGGTTGTGTCAACCAGATTCAACAAACTATCAAGTTTCGATTGCCCAAATACACCCAATGAAATCAGTAATAAAAATAAGAAGATCAGATATTGTTTCATAGAATTATTCCCATTCTTTGGTAATACATGTGCATAAAGATAATTTATTTAATCTATCCCTACTTTCGGCATGAGCTTATTTTTGCTTCCCATATATCCCATTAACAGACATGTATTACTTTAATTGAAAATTATATCTTTGCAAAAATTTTAACATTCCAAAAGCATCACGCTTACATACAAAATAATTATGAGCATAGCAGAATTGAGCGAACAGGAGATCATCCGCAGAAATTCATTACAGGAACTACGGAATATGGGGGTTGAACCCTATCCGCAAGCAGGTTACGATGTTAATGTGACCACACAGGATATTCGTGACAGCTTTGATCCTGAAAAAGGGAATTTTCAGCAAGTGAGTATCGCCGGAAGGGTGATGAGCCGCCGGATTATGGGCAAAGCCTCATTTGCCGAATTGATGGATGAAAAAGGGCGTATTCAGTTGTATTTTAACCGCGACGAAATGTGTCCGGGTGAAGACAAATCCCTGTATAACGAAGTTTTTAAGAAGCATCTTGATATTGGTGATTTTATTGGCGTAAAAGGTCATGCCTTTATCACCCAGATGGGCGAAAAAAGCATCTTTGTTAAAGAATTCACCCTGTTAAGTAAATCATTACGGGTTCTGCCTATTGTAAAAGAAAAAGATGGTGTGATATATGATGCTTTTACCGATGCTGAGCAACGCTACCGACAGCGTTACGTTGACCTTGTGGTGAATCCCCAGGTGAAAGATGTATTTATCAAACGGGCGAAAATCATCAATACCATGCGCGAAATGTTTAATGAACGGGGTTACCTAGAGGTTGAAACGCCGATACTTCAGGCTATTCCCGGAGGAGCTGCAGCCCGTCCTTTTATTACACATCACAATGCGCTGAATATCCCCCTTTACCTTCGGGTTGCCAACGAACTTTACCTGAAGCGATTAATTGTAGGCGGATTCGATGGCGTGTATGAGTTTGCCAAAGATTTCCGCAACGAAGGTATGGACCGTACCCACAACCCGGAATTTACCGTGATGGAAATTTATGTAGCCTACAAAGACTATTTCTGGATGATGGAATTTACCGAACAGATGCTCGAAAAGGTGGCCATGGCCTTACATGGAACCACCAAAGTAAAAATCGGAGAAAAAGAGGTGGACTTTAAAGCTCCTTACCGCCGGCTTACCATGCTCGATGCCATTAAAGAGCATACGGGTATTGACATTTCGGGAATGAATGAAGACCAGTTGCGGAACGTTTGTAAAGATTTGCATATTGAGGTGGATGCCACCTTTGGAAAAGGAAAAATGATTGATGAGATTTTTGGTGAGAAATGCGAACACCACATGATTCAGCCGACCTTTATCATCGATTACCCCGTTGAAATGTCACCATTATGTAAAAAACACCGCAACAATCCTGAATTGACCGAACGTTTCGAGCTGATGGTTAACGGAAAGGAACTTTGCAATGCCTATACCGAATTGAACGATCCCATTGACCAGTTGGAACGGTTCCAGGATCAACTCAAACTTTCGGAAAAAGGGGATGACGAAGCCATGTTTATTGACCTTGATTTTGTCCGCGCGCTAGAATATGGCATGCCTCCCACTTCAGGGATGGGAATTGGAATCGACCGCCTGACCATGTTCATGACCGGGCAGGAAAGTATTCAGGATGTACTTTTCTTCCCGCAAATGCGCCCTGAAAAGAAAGCAAAAACAGCCACCCCGGAAGATTTTGTAAAGATTGGAGTCCCCGAGGCATGGGCAGAACACGTTATCAAAGCCGGGTATGCTTCTGTTGAAAAACTCCAGGAAGAAAAAGCTACTCAGATTCATCAAAAACTGAATGGCTACCGAAAGAAAAATAAACTGGAAATCACTGCACTACAATTAGATGAAGTAGAAAAATGGATTCTGTAAATTATTGTTGAATAAAAATATCCGATATGGGAAAGAAGCCGTTCTTTCTCGTATCTGTTTTTATAAACTCCCCTTGTTCAAGTTATCAATCAGTATCAAGTGGATTCTAATGAAGAATCCTTATTTTTGAATTCACTAAAAATGGCCATCATGGAAACAACGCAACAAACCAGTAAGCAATTTTTTAACATCGTAAAAATCATTCATGTTGCTTTGCTTGGAGGAACGCTCATTTTTGCCAGTATTGTGCTGTATTTGGTTTCAGGTAAACCATTAATAACTGAATACCGGAGGGGGTTCGATGTTTTTTATCTGATGGTGGGGGCATTTGCCATTTGGGCGATATTTGGAAGCCAATTTATGTACTCCAGCCAACTTAAAAGGGTTCAACCAAAGCATACTCTTTCCAACAAATTGATGCATTATCAATCGGCCAATATTATCCGATATGCATTAATTGAAGGCTCCGCATTATTTTCAATAGTAGCAGCATTGCTAACCTTAACGCTTTGGTTCTTCATCATCACCCTATTGCTGTCTGTAATGTTAGCCTACCATTATCCTTCAGTAGAAAAAGCCATCCGTGATCTGCATCTGAATATTGAGGAGCAACACATTATTAAAAATCCTAACGCCGTGATTTCTGATAGCTCAACATCACAAAATGAACGTTACTAATGAAGGAAATTTACTTGTCTATTTTTATAAGTATCATTGCCACACTGGAAACTATTCCGGCTTATACACAAGACGATCCTTACGATATTCAGAAATATCCATTTGTAAATTACCGTGCCAATCAATTGGTGTTATACGGCGATCAAAAATCATACACCTCTCTGTTTGAAAAACTTACCCAAATCGGATTAAAAGGTGAGGGTAAAATAAGCATTGTCCACATGGGCGATTCACATCTGCAAGCCGATTATTTTTCAGGTTACTTCCGCAAACGCCTACAAACTTTCTTTCTAGGGGCCATGGGTGGCCGGGGGTTTATATTTCCATACAAAGTAGCCGAAACCAACAATCCACTCAACTATTCTGTCAGCTCCCGAGGGAAGTGGCAACATTGCCGGAATGTGGAACGCAAACGCAATTGCCCCTTAGGATTGTCGGGCATTGCTGTTTGGACAGAGGATTCCACCGCAAAAATTACCATCCGCATCACCGATCCCAACCTCGAAGGGTATGATTTTGATCGGTTGATGGTTTTTCATTCCATGGGAGATACCTATTTTGAACCTGAAATTCAACCGTCAGCAAAAATTATTTCAGTAAGCCCTTTTCCCGATCAAGGATATACACTGTTCGAATTTTCAGAAAACATTGAGTCCGTAACGCTTCAATTAAAAAAGAGCAATCAACACCAAAAGAGTTTCACGTTGTATGGAATGAATTTCGACAGTCATGATTCAGGGGTTATTTATCATACCATTGGTGTGAATGGGGCACAAATTGAATCCTACCTTACCTGTGATTACTTTGTACCACATCTATCTGCCTTAGAGCCTGATTGGGTCATTGTTTCATTGGGCACCAACGATGCATACACGCGATTATTTGATAGTTTGATGTTTAGCCAAAAGATAGATAGTTTATTGTTTATGATAAGGGCAGCTGCCCCAACATCGGCCATCCTACTTACCACACCAGGTGATCACCGGATAAAAAAAGGTGTTATCAATCCCAATGTAAGTGTGGTTTCTGAAATAATTAAACTCAAAGCCCAGGAACACCACATTGGTTATTGGGACTTTTATCTGGTGATGGGCGGAAATGGTTCTGTAAATGCCTGGCATCATGAAACATTAGCAAATTACGATTTTGTGCATCTCACGCAAAAGGGGTATGAATTTCAAGGAGAGTTATTATTTACAGCGTTTTTAAAATCTTACGATAGTTATTTGTCAAATCAGCTATTCAAAAAATAACGAATCATTTTCAGTTTTAACATTGAATCATTGAAGTCAGTTAATTTAATCAAATAGGAATTCATAATAGAAAATTGTTAGAATATCTCACCCTTTTGTACACACTTACCAAATCACCACAAGTCCTAGCTGTGCATTATGGTTCAATCCCTAAATGACCTTTCATTGTAATATTTGAATCCTTTAAGTTCTTAAACGGATTTTTAAAACCAGATAATCATTTCTTTAACACAATAGGGTCGTAATTATTAACCGATAAGGACGATACGGAAAATGTACTGTGCTATTAAAGTTTCCTGCTACTCTTAATACACTGCAATGCCACAGGTTAGAAAATTGAGCACCTTTGGCAGAGAAAACTACCTCTCATAATTCAAAAATTTAACCATGGGATTGAAACCTATTTGGGACTATTAAAAGCTATGGAAGTTTAGATACATATTTATGCCGGTCCGGCGGTTGCCGTTGAGGGGTGCTATGTTTATCATAATATATAACATAAAAGCACAAAAAAGCCCCGACACAGTGCTGTGTCAGGGCCTAAAGGTCGGCAGCGTCCTACTCTCCCACTTGGTGCAGTACCATCGGCGCTGTGGGGCTTAACTTCTCTGTTCGGTATGGGAAGAGGTGGTGCCCCCACGCTATAGCCACCTAAGTCTTCCGCCAGCCTGGGCTGGCAATATCTTACATGCCGGAAAACAATCAAACTCGCATAACCCTTCGTTGCCCAAAGTAAGCCCACGGGTAATTAGTACTGCTCGGCTCAGACGTCACCGCCTTTACACCTGCAGCCTATCAACGTCGTAGTCTCCAACGACCCTTAAAGGAAATCTCATCTTGAGGTGGGCTTCGTGCTTAGATGCTTTCAGCACTTATCCCTTCCGAACGTAGCTACCCTGCGGTGCAGCTGGCGCCACAACAGGTACACTAGAGGTTCGTCCACCGCGGTCCTCTCGTACTAACGGCAGCTCCCCTCAAATTTCCGACGCCCACAACAGATAGGGACCGAACTGTCTCACGACGTTCTGAACCCAGCTCGCGTGCCACTTTAATAGGCGAACAGCCTAACCCTTGGGACCTTCTCCAGCCCCAGGATGTGACGAGCCGACATCGAGGTGCCAAACCGCTCCGTCGATATGAGCTCTTGGGAGCGATCAGCCTGTTATCCCCGGCGTACCTTTTATCCTTTGAGCGATGGCCCTTCCATGCGGAACCACCGGATCACTATGCTCTACTTTCGTACCTGCTCGGCTTGTATGCCTCACAGTCAAGCTCCCTTCTGCCATTGCGCTCTGCGCATGATTACCAACCATGCTGAGGGAACCTTTAGGAGCCTCCGTTACTCTTTTGGAGGCGACCACCCCAGTCAAACTACCCACCAAACACTGTCCCACGCGGGCGTGGTTAGTCCCCAGATAAGCAAAGGGCCGTATTTCAACGCCGGCTCCACGATACCTGGCGGCACCGCTTCACAGCCTCCGGCCTATCCTACACATCACTTACCCAAGAACAATGTTAAGCTATAGTAAAGGTGCACGGGGTCTTTCCGTCCCGTTGCGGGTAAGCGGCATCTTCACCGCTACTACAATTTCACCGAGCTCATGGCTGAGACAGTGCCCAAGTCGTTACACCATTCGTGCAGGTCGGAACTTACCCGACAAGGAATTTCGCTACCTTAGGACCGTTATAGTTACGGCCGCCGTTTACTGGGGCTTCAATTCAATGCTTCTCCTTGCGGATGACATCTCCTCTTAACCTTCCAGCACCGGGCAGGTGTCAGGCCTTATACATCAACTTTCGTTTTCGCAAAGCCTTGTGTTTTTGATAAACAGTCGCTTGGGCCATTTCTCTGCGTCCCGCATTGCTGCGGGATCCCCTTCTCCCGAAGTTACGGGGTTATTTTGCCTAGTTCCTTGGCCATGATTCACTCGAGCACCTTAGGATCCTCTCCTCGACTACCTGTGTCGGTTTGCGGTACGGGTTGCAGATACCTGGAGCTTAGGGGGTTTTCTCGGAAGCCCGGTTAGGTACGCTATCCGCTCGCCCGGAGGCTCGCGGTACTTTCAGGTTCGGCTCCCGCTGCGGATTTGCCTGCAGCAGTCAGCACCTACACCCTTCAACGCACTATTCCGTCAGTGCGCGGTACTTTCACATCTTCGTCACCCCATCGCAGTATCTGAAGTACTGGAATATTGACCAGTTGTCCATCGGCTGCCCCTTGCGGGTCCGCCTTAGGCCCCGACTAACCCTGATCCGATTAGCGTTGATCAGGAAACCTTAGTCTTTCGGTGTGCGGGTTTCTCGCCCGCATTATCGTTACTTATGCCTACATTTGCTTTTCCGGAAGCTCCACCATGGCTCAAGCCACAGCTTCTGCGCCGCCGGAATGCTCCCCTACCTACCGCCTAAGCGGTACCATAGCTTCGGTAATATGCTTATGCCCGATTATTATCCACGCCCAGCCGCTCGACTAGTGAGCTGTTACGCACTCTTTAAATGAATGGCTGCTTCCAAGCCAACATCCTAGCTGTCACTGCAGCCGGACCACGTTTGGTCAACTTAGCATATATTTGGGGACCTTAGCTGATGGTCTGGGTTCTTTCCCTCTCGGGCGCGGACCTTAGCACCCGCGCCCTCACTCCCGTAAACCATGTCACAGCATTCAGAGTTTATCAAGGGTTGGTAGGCGGTGAAGCCCCCTAGCCTTATCAGTAGCTTTACCTCTGTGACACTGTTACGAGGCTGCACCTAAATGCATTTCGGGGAGTACGAGCTATTTCCGAGTTTGATTGGCCTTTCACCCCTACCCACAGCTCATCCCAAGACTTTTCAACGTCAACGGGTTCGGTCCTCCATTCCGTTTTACCGGAACTTCAACCTGGCCATGGGTAGATCACACGGTTTCGCGTCTACCCCCACTAACTGAACGCCCTGTTCAGACTCGCTTTCGCTTCGGCTGCGCCCCTTAAAGGCTTAACCTCGCTAGTGAGGAGTAACTCGTAGGCTCATTATGCAAAAGGCACGCCGTCACACCGCATAGGTGCTCCGACCGCTTGTAGGCGTACGGTTTCAGGTTCTGTTTCACTCCCCTGTTCGGGGTGCTTTTCACCTTTCCCTCACGGTACTAGTTCACTATCGGTCTCTCAGGAGTATTTAGCCTTGGCGGATGGTCCCGCCGGATTCGCACAGGGTTTCACGTGCCCCGCACTACTCAGGATACTGCTCGCCTGCAACCGGTTACATGTACGGGGCTCTCACCCGCTCTGGCCCGCCTTTCCAGGTGGTTCCATTTCCCGCTTGCTCACTTGTCGCAGTCCTACAACCCCGCCACTGCCGAAACAGCGACGGTTTGGGCTAATCCCCTTTCGCTCGCCACTACTCAGGGAATCACTTTTGTTTTCTCTTCCTCCGCCTACTTAGATGTTTCAGTTCAGCGGGTTTGCCCCGCGCCATAAGCGCGGTGACCTTGCGGCCGGGTTGCCCCATTCGGAAATCCACGGATATACCGGCTATTTGCGCCTCCCCATGGCTTATCGCAGCTTGTCACGTCCTTCTTCGCCTCTGAGAGCCTAGGCATCCGCCATACGCCCTTAGTAACTTATCTTTATCAGCACTCAAGTTATGCTCATTTTTTTGTTTTCCAGCATGTCAAAGAACTTTTCCGTGTTACCGGATGGTGGAGAATAACGGATTCGAACCGTTGACCCCCTGCGTGCAAGGCAGGTGCTCTAGCCAACTGAGCTAATCCCCCTTTTTCTAAAATGTAGTCCCGCGCAGAATCGAACTGCGGACCTCTACATTATCAGTGTAGCGCTCTAACCAACTGAGCTACGGGACTCTGTTACCCTTGTCCCTCACTGTCTCATGGCTCATGCGCCCCACAAGGGTCTTTCCTCTTTCTAATCCTCCAGGTTATGTAATTACAAGCAAAACAAAAGTCCGAAGATGCCCCGGCATCGCTGCCGGCTAACTCTTACGTCGGCCTCCAGAAAGGAGGTGTTCCAGCCACACCTTCCGGTACGGCTACCTTGTTACGACTTAGCCCCAGTCACTAGTTTTACCCTAGGGCGCTCCTCGCGGTTACGCACTTCAGGTACCCCCAGCTTCCATGGCTTGACGGGCGGTGTGTACAAGGCCCGGGAACGTATTCACCGTATCATTGCTGATATACGATTACTAGCGAATCCAACTTCACGGAGTCGAGTTGCAGACTCCGATCCGAACTGAGACCAGCTTTGGAGATTGGCATCCGGTCGCCCGGTAGCTGCCCATTGTACTGGCCATTGTAACACGTGTGTAGCCCTGGACATAAGGGCCGTGCTGATTTGACGTCATCCCCACCTTCCTCTCGGTTTACACCGGCAGTTTCGCTAGAGTCCCCGGCATTACCCGCTGGCAACTAACGATAGGGGTTGCGCTCGTTATGGGACTTAACCCGACACCTCACGGCACGAGCTGACGACAACCATGCAGCACCTTGTAGAGGGCCCCGAAGGGAATAGGTGTTTCCACCTAATGCACTCTACATTTAAGCCCAGGTAAGGTTCCTCGCGTATCATCGAATTAAACCACATGTTCCTCCGCTTGTGCGGGCCCCCGTCAATTCCTTTGAGTTTCATTCTTGCGAACGTACTCCCCAGGTGGATTACTTAATGGTTTCCCTCAGTCGCGCACTGTATATCGCGCACAACCAGTAATCATCGTTTACGGCGTGGACTACCAGGGTATCTAATCCTGTTCGCTACCCACGCTTTCGTGCCTGAGCGTCAATCGCGGCATAGTAAGCTGCCTTCGCAATCGGTGTTCTGTGTAATATCTAAGCATTTCACCGCTACACTACACATTCCGCCTACCTCTACCGTATTCAAGCCCGGCAGTATCAATGGCAATTTTACAGTTGAGCTGCAAACTTTCACCGCTGACTTACCGGGCCGCCTGCGCACCCTTTAAACCTAATAAATCCGGATAACGCCTGCATCCTCCGTATTACCGCGGCTGCTGGCACGGAGTTAGCCGATGCTTATTCGCACGGTACCTTCACGCACCCACACGTGGGTACCTTTATTCCCGTGCAAAAGGAGTTTACAACCCATAGGGCCGTCTTCCTCCACGCGGCATGGCTGGTTCAGGGTTGCCCCCATTGACCAATATTCCTCACTGCTGCCTCCCGTAGGAGTCTGGTCCGTGTCTCAGTACCAGTGTGCGGGACCATCCTTTTAGACCCCGTAGCCATCGAAGGCTTGGTGGGCCGTTACCCCGCCAACTACCTAATGGCACGCATGCCCATCCCCGACCGCCGGAACTTTAACCGCCGTGCCATGCGGCACGCCGGTCCTATGGGGTATTAATCCAAGTTTCCCTGGGCTATCCCCCGGTCGGAGGTAGGTTGCATACGCGTTACTCACCCGTGCGCCGGTCGCCACCCGAAGTGCTGCCCCTCGACTTGCATGTGTTAAGCCTGCCGCTAGCGTTCATCCTGAGCCAGGATCAAACTCTTCATTGTAATTAAATCATTGAATGTCTCGACCTGACGCATTTACTAGCTTACCTTCCTCTTTCAAGAAATTGATAAGAACATCTTCTTACCTTTTGTTTCTGCTCATAATTTCAAAGAACTTCTTCCGGCCCTCCCCTTCTTCCCCTCAATGCCGGAGCCCTATATCTTAGTCTTGATAGAACTTCTCGGTTTTCATCCTTGCCCTCATTTCTGAAAGCGGGTGCAAAAGTAATCTTTTTTTGTTTCTATCCAAAATAAAACTGCTTTTTTTTGTATTTTTTTTCTGGGCCGCCTTGCCTGATTTTGCCCGGTTGCCCCCCTAAAAACTGCAGTTGAAGAACCCTTGACTGCTCCCCCGTTTTTTGTTACGAAACGGGCTGCAAACTTAACCCCTTTTTTTCAATCCGCAAAACTTTTTATGGCTTTTTTTCCGGAACCTCCTAAGTCCCTGCTCGACCCTCTTGACACCCTTGTTTAGAACTTCGCCCGTCCGGTGTTTTTCCTTCAAAGCGGGTGCAAAAGTATTTTTTATGCCTATTCAATCCAAATATTCCGACACATTTTTTTTGATTATTTTACAGATATATTACAAACACTTGATTATCTTTATCTTAAAATTTATCCATTTTTGAGAGTTTTTCAATATCCAAATGATTTTATCAGCAATCGGTGCGATTAATAATTCGATCTACTATTTTTAATGTAATGCATAGCCTAATCCTTTGAAATATGTTTAGATAATTCCAAATTAATATTTTAGCAATGTATATTCCCCATAGTAATTGAAAGTTCGATGTTAACAATATTCAATAAAATCGATTCATTTTCTGCTTAAATAATTAAATATCATGATAATGTGATGTATTTAGCTTCCTTTTTTTGTTGATGTCAGAATAAATATTTTCTTTTGGATTTTAAAAATAAGAATTATGGAGGGTGCCTGCATCCCAATAGAACTTTTTATGTCGGAAAATATTGGAGCGGCTGCCAAGAACATAGAGTGTAAAGTACGATTATTGTTCTACTAAGGAAGAATTACATATGATTCGCCAAAAAGAAAATGATATTCAGAGTGTAGGGTTTGTGTATGGACGCATAGAAAGCGGTTTGACCAATGGAGAACTAAATCATTGCGATTTGGCGGTTACTATACCTTTAAAACCGGATGATCCATCTTTCAGCCTAGCTCAGGCGGCAATGACCCTATCCCATGTATTTTCAGGCTTTGAAAATTATTCGCTGAACAAAAAAAACAATCCCGTCGATTATTCGTTGATTAAAGGCAAGGTGCGAGAAATGTTTGCCAAATCAGCCGTTCCTACTGAGGGTAACTTACACGGGAAGGTTTTAGAACGACAGGTGATAACGATTCCGAATGGTTTAAAATTTATCCTATGATTAATTAATAAAGCTGAAGAACGATTTCACTAGAAAAATTTCCAATGGAATTTATAGTTGACCAATTAACAAGTGGGGGTATTATGACCAATTATGAATGCACGGTGCGTTGTGCACATTGCCGTCATAATGCATCTCCAAACCGGACAAAAGGTTTCATTTCAGAGGAATTGGTCTCTAAAATAATCCGGAAACTGGAAGCTTTGGGGTGCCGATCGGTGCATATTGAAGGGGGTGAACCTTTTATATATCCCGATGAGTTGATCCGGACTGTCAAACAAATTGGCCAAAGTCAAATTTTTCTGGAGCATATTGTTACCAATTGTTCCTGGTACAAAAATCAAAAAGAGACTAAAAATTTGCTTAAGGCGTTAAAGCAATATGGATTGAGGCGTCTTTTGGTAAAGGTTAGCCCTTTCCAAAACGAAAACATTCCCTTGCGAAAAGTAACCAATGTAGCTCAAATAGCCGATTCTTTAGGCATCAATGTGATGATCTGGGATAATGAAGTGTATCCGGAAGTAGCGTCATTCCACCCGGCAAAAACGCACTCACTTAATAAATACATTAAAAAGTTTGGCCCCGATTATATGAAAAAAGTGGCTAGTTGCTTTAATGTAACCTTTGCAGGACGCACCTTTGAGGCTTATGAGAATTATTTGACAAAATATAGTTTGAACGATCTTCTGCTGCAAAACAAAGGCTGTTTGCATAGTTTTCCGACACAAAACCACTTTCATGTGGATATGTTTGGCAACTTTGTTTTTTCGCACACTAATGGAGTTTCGATAGAACTTGAGGATGTGGGCCAACCCATCGATCCTAAAAAGTATCCATTCCTAAGTATATTGATTCATGGAGGAGTCAACAGTTTATATAAGCTAGCTACCACAAAATATGGATTCAGTGCCAAACCTGAATACCTTTCGAAATGCCATTTATGTTATGATTTACGAAAGTTTTTAGTTGTCAGACAAGGAATAGATTCCCCTGATTTACAACCCAAAGAATTTTACTTTGAGAATTAATCCTTGGGATTAAAGAATATTTCATAAGAGCCGACTTGCAGAAACACTGCCAATTTATCCACTTTTACTTTTAAGTTTCCGAAGAAAATTCTAACACAAAAGATTAAAATGGAAATTCCTCCTGCTCTGACTTTGGGGTTTCTATCTTTTTAATCACCGGTTTTTGCGCCAGCAGATGGTGGGGATTGCTTTCTACATAAATAGCTTTGTGAGGCCTCACCGGACACGGGTGTTCGCAAGCGCCGCAGCCAATGCACAAATCGGTGTTCACCTCTGGTATAAATAAGTTTTTCCCACTTTTATTCGGATACGGAACCATTTTCACCGCTTTTGTCGGGCAATGTTCGGCGCAAGCGCCACAGTCTTTTTCCAATTGCGAAACCACGCAATTATCTTTAATAAACTGAACTTTACCCAACTGTGTGATTTTTTTATCTTCCAGTTTTAATGGTTTAATGGCTCCTGTGGGGCAAATGTCACCACATAAATTACATTCGTATTGACAATAATTAACATCGAAATTCATTTTGGGAATAAACATCCCATCGATACCAAATTCAATAAATGTAGATTGCAGCACATTCGACGGGCAAGCACTGATACACAGATGGCAAGCCGTACAGGTTCCTTTAAAATGGGTAATGCTTATGGCACCCGGAGGAAGCACCGGGAGCTTGCTTTTGGCCGGATTTTTCGATACAAAACTTGAAAAAGACTCCTTATCTATGGTAAAAGATAACCCGGACAAAGCGGTTCCTGCAAATAAAATTGATTTTAAGGTTTGCCGTTTCCCTGAATCAATAGTTTCATTTTTAGAATTTGAGGCTGCTTTTTTATGAAACCTCACCTGATAAGTAATCGCATTTACATTACAAGTATCTACACAATTGTAACATGCCACGCAGCGATCAAAATCAATTTTCATGTTTTTGTAATCGATACTTTCAGCTTTGCAGGCTTTTTCGCACCGGCTGCACGAAATACATTTGGAAGGTTCAAAAGCCAACCGGAATATCGAAACCTTCGAAATCCAACTTAAAAAACCGCCCACCGGACAAAGAGAATTGCAGAAAAAACGCCCTTTGATCCGGGTTAACGCCAGTAACAAGACCAAAATAAATGAGGCAAACAAAAACGTAGCCCAATGAAAGGTGTGCACTTCGATCCGGTAAATACCGTAATACCCCAGATGATTCACTATCAGAGCCAATCCATTGTTCCCGAAATAATAGATAGGTTGCAGCAAATGGGTAGCCATACGTCCAAAATGGCTATAAGGATCGAGCCAAATTAAAAGGCTTGTTGAACCTAAAATAAGGGAGACCAGAGCAATACCTGTTATAAGGTGTCGCAACCATTTTAGAGATTGGTGATAACTATAACGGTTTTTATTCCGTTTGGAAAGCAGCCGGTTAACCCTGATAAAAAAATCCTGAAGTATCCCCAATGGGCAGATAAATGAACAATAGATCCGTCCAAATAGCAAAGCCAGTAAAGTAAAAACAACGAATCCAAAGGCTATCCAGGTTACTCCTTGCAAAAACTTAAGCAACGATGGAATGTATTGTAATTCAAGGATTACCGAAATGTCAGGGATTTTTAAAAAACTATTGAAATGTAAAAAAAGAAGGGTTGTGAACAGCATAAAAATTACTGCCACAACCACTCTTAGGGGTTTTAATATCTTCATCTTGAAATGAAACTATACTTTGATTCTTTTAATATTTAATTCGGTAAGGTTTTTATTTCCGACCTTCATGGCATGAGCCAATTTGATGTACTCTACTTCATCGGGTTCAATGCCATAGATTTTTGCAGCAGCGGCATCGGCGGCTACCATATCGGTAGAAATGAGCAGCGATTTTTTTATCACGCAATCCTCAGATGAAATCCCCCTGGGGCCGTTTTTCAGCATCACACGATAGGCATCTACCACGTTTAAAGCAGGTTTGCTATAAGTTGCAAAATCGGCAATACATTGATGGAGGTTATGCCCATGCCACCAGTACCGGTTCTCGATAATCCCCATCAGGTTTTTCATACACACCGAAATCCGGCCTCCTTTGTGATCCTTTAAAATAGGGACATTGATAAACACATCGCAATCGAGGATTTTTTCGTGAACCTCGGCCTTTTTCAGATTTACGCCATTAGGGATTGAAACTTCACGGTAATAATTTTTACTATCGGCAGGAACCAATTTGCCACCGGCATCTTTAACAGCTTGCTCAATCCCGCTGTTTTTGTAACAATTCATCCATTTGTCGCAGGTATTGTCAAAAACGTAAACCTCTTTGGCCCCTGCATTAAAACAATGTTGAATGATGCGTTTTACCAATACCGGATTGGTATTAGCCCCTACCTCAACGGGTTGATCCCAGCCTATGTTTGGCTTTACAACCACAGTTTGTCCGGGTTTTACGAATGCTTGCATACCGCCCAGTTCGGCAATTCCTTTATCGAACATCACATCGGGTTCACCTCCCATAACGGCAACTAAATCAATTTTATCGCCCGGGGCGGCTGTTGACGTAGTGTTTTCAGCAGCAAAAAGTGCATTGTAACCCGTTAATTTTAAAGCTGCGCCTGCAATTAATCCGGTCCCAATAGCTTTTTTAAAGAAATCGCGACGTTCCATAAAATCGTTTTTTTAAGTTCTAATTCAAAGAACAGAATAAATACAAAAAAAAACACACCTTTTGCTGAAAATCTGAAAGGTACAGATGCAATTTGGATCGATTTTAAATAAAACTATTTGACCGCCTGCTGATTTACCAACTCATTTTCATTGAAATAATTCTGGCAAATAGCTATTTGATTGACCGGTAGCTGCATCCGTTGAAGGTTCCTGTTATGAAGATAGATAAGAAATATAGTGGACAAACATTTTATATTAATGCCCCCATGACAAGTACATCGTCAATCTGCTCATAATCCTGCTGCCACGACTTAAAGGCTTCTTGCAAAACAGCTTTTTGTTTTTCCATCGGCTTTTCGCAATTAGCCAAGAGTAGTTCTTTAAAGGGCCTGTATTGTAAACGCTTTTTTTCTACGCCTCCAAATTGATCGGCAAAACCATCTGAAAACATGTACAGGCTGTCTCCTTTGAAGATTTTTATTTCAGTTTTCCGGAAATTGCCCATTTTTCCATACAACGCGACAGGCATTTTATCGCCTTTGATTTCATATAAAGAATAGTCCTGGAGATTGATTCTATCGGTTCCTTCAATGGGTTCTATGTCATTATGCCGTATAATATAAAGTGGTGTATTTGCACCAGCAAACTGAAGTTTCATGGCATTAAAATCCAGTGAGCAAATACCCAGGTCCATTCCTTCACGTTGTTCCCCTATTTTACTTTCTTGATTAAGTGCTTTTATAACTTCTGTCCGGACCCTTTTTAATACCTCATCGACACTGGAAACGCCTTCTTTATTAATAATTTCATTCAATAGCGATATGCCCAACATACTCATGAAAGCACCCGGAACTCCGTGCCCGGTGCAATCGGCGACCGCCAAAATAGTTTGTTGCTTTATTTCAGTTGTCCAATAAAAATCACCACTAATGATGTTTTTAGGTTTACTGAATACAAAATGCTTTGGCAAAAGCTTTTTCAACTTTTCCTCATTAGGCAAGATGGCTTTTTGTATGTAAGTGGCATAGTTAATACTATCGGTAATTTCTTTATTCTTTTTTTCAATCTGTCTTTTTTGTATTGTATTGTCCTCAAGTGTAACTTTCAGTTCTTCATTGATTTGTTTCAATTCTTCGTTAGTTTCTTCAATTTGTATCATCTGATGTGAAATGATGCTTTTTGCTTTCTTAATCCTGAGGTACCCAATAATAATAAGCACTGCAACCAATATCATCCCTACAACTACACCTACCAAGGCATTTTGCTTTATTTGCTGTTGCTTAATTTCCACTTCCTGCTTTTCCAGTTTTGTATTTTGAAGCTCAATTTCTTGTTTATTCCTTTCAATTTCAAACCTATTCTCTACAAGATTAATCTGCTTTTTACTCTCGATAGTAAAAATACTATCGTGCACCTGCTTAAATATGACTGAATACTGATAAGCCTTTTGGAATTGGTTTTGTTGTGCATAGGCTATTGATAGAATTTCAGAAGCCATTCTTACATTCTCTTTCGAGCCGGTTTCTTGGGCTATTTTAAGTCCTTCCAAACAAGATTCGATGGCTTTTGAAGAATTGCCAAGTGCCATCCAGGCATTTCCGATTTTAATAGCATCGGTTGCCATTTTTCCTTTCTCACCTAACTCTTTATGCAACTCTGACGCTTTTTTATACTCCCCGATGGCTCCTAAATAGTTATGAAGCGACATAAATACTTCGCCCATTCCAACAATGGAACGGGTGACCTCACTTTTTTCAGCAATTTCGGTACTGAGTTTTATAGATTGCCCGAATGTAACTTTTGCTTTTTGAACCTCTCCTAAAGCAATTAACGACTCCCCGATATTGTTTAAATTATTTGCCACGATACGCTTATTACCAATCTGTTCAGCAATTTTAAGCGATTTTTCATAATATTCCAATGCCGTATTCACCGATTGTTGCTTTGAATGGATATTACCTATATTGATTAAGCTTATTGATATCCCTTCTTTGTCGTCAAGTTCGGTGTCAATACTCAGTGACTTTTCATAATAGCCTATGGCTAGCGCATAGTCGCCTTTATCGTTACATACTTCGCCAATGTTGTTATAGCACATCGATATTCCTCTCTTATCATTCAATTCCACCTTAATGTTCAAGGCTTCCATATAGCATTCAATGGCTCTGGTGTAATCGCTTTGGTCGTCGTACGATGCCCCCAGGTTTATTAAACGTGATGAAATGGCTTGTTTATCATTTAATTGCTTACAAACCTCTAAAGATTTCTGCTGGTATTCAATGGATTTTGTATGATCGCCCATGTAATTATATATAACACCCATATCGTTGAAACAATCGGCAACCCCTTTCATATTGTCGAGTTGCTCATCAATAATCAAAGCTTTATTATAATATTCTATGGCTGTAGAAAAATTACTTTGATAAACGTGGGTTAATCCAATCCGCCGGTAGCAAACTGAAATTTCTAAATAGATGCCAAGTTCTTTATAAATGCCAATCGACTTTTCGAGATACTCTGTTGCTTTGCTATAATCGCTTTTATGTATTAATTGAGTGCCAATAAGTTTGTAAGAATCCGCCAACCCCCGTTGGTAACCTATTTTTTCCGATAATTGCATTGCTTTTAAAGCGTAATCCTCAGCCTTTTGTGAATTTTCTTTTCGGTAACTTTCACTTATTTCATTCATCAAATCTATCCTCATGGTATCATGCGTAGCGTTTTCCAAGGAGAAGAGCAAGCTATCGAGTTTTGTGGAATTCTGGCAGAAAGCCTCAGTTATATTAAAATTGAAGGTAAAACAAATAATGGCGGTAATACTTAATTTTAAACAATACATTATTGTTGAGATTAAATTATGTAACCATGCATAACACTGATTTTTAGGCTCTTGCCATAAAACAAATCAGTTCTTGGTAAATGCAATCAAAGTGCATACAAGATAATGAAAAATTGAATTATTGTAAATTTAAATTGAATGAGGTGTCGGAGCAATAGATCGGTAGAGTTTAGAAATTTGAAATTAGGCAAAACCTATTTCACTAAAAATAGGCGTTTAATGTTCGAATCAATAAATTTTGTATCATATTAATAATCTATTGTTTATATAAAACAACAAACTTTTGGTCGAGTTATCTGAATTTATGTATTCAACATTCATTTTCATGCTCTACACCCACGTTGCTTTGTGCCAGAGGTTTTCCAAAGGTCCCTGGCTATGATTTTTCAGCCACCACCTGCAAAATAGCCACTGGATAGTGATTAATACTAATGCAACCAGAATACTAAATGTTGCTCCTGTAAACTGATAAAGACCTAATCCATACCCATAATAAACAAATGTCCCCATGATGGATTGCATCACATAATTGGTTAAACTCATCCGGCCAAAAGGAACGAAAAAACGAAGAATTTTTTGTCCTATGTTTTTAAAGTATAACCACACCACCAACGACACCAAACCCCCCATGAAAGCAAAATTGCTGTATGTAGTAAATATCATAGCTAACTTGGCTTTTGAGGCTTCGGAAGGTTGCATTGCAGCTAATGAATCTTTGGAATAAAATAAAACCAGGAAAACCGAAATTGCAATGAAAAATATATTTCTCCATAATTTTTGATGTTCCTGTGTATTTTTAAACCAGCCTTTCCGTCCCAGCAGCATGCCCATCATAAACAGGGCTGCCGTTTGAAAAAACCTCCCATTTTCCCACGACCAGTGCATTACTGCCATTTTTCCGTTGGTTATATTTCCTTTAATGGCTCCCAATAAAGAATCTCCCGACAAATAACTACCCACTTTGGCAAAATACAGATTCGAAACCGGTTCTGAAACCAGCAGTTCGGGATGTGACTGAAAATAAAACCACCGGCCCCATTCAAAAGGCTGCAACAATAAAAACAGAGCTATGGCCAATACCCATCCGGTTTTCATTTTGCGGACAGGGATTAACACAAAACCGATTAAAGCATAAATAGTTAAAATATCGCCTTCGTAAAACATGGAATTGACGATTCCAAATCCAAGCAAAAGGAACAACCTCCAAAGGAATCTGCCTGCAAAATCATTCCCTTTGTTTTGTTGGTTTGTCAGCTGGATATAAAAAGTAAAGCCAAAAAGCAGGGCAAAGATGGCATAGGCTTTTCCTCCAAATAAAAAGAAAAGCGATTTCCAAATGGAACTGTCAACGGTTTTCATCCATTGAGGAATATCTTCGGGAAAAAAATAAAAATCAAAGTGCTCGATATTGTGCAACAACATGATAGCCACAATAGCAAAACCGCGTAACACATCAACAGATTCTATCCGGCTGGATTTATATTCGGTCATAACATTTTTTTGACGAATATAAAAACAATTCATTCATATTAACAATAAAAATAAAGGCTTCTTTAAGGTAAATTAATATTTATGCAAAGTTACAACATGAAAATATTTTTCCCGGAGTGTTCTGCCTGATACTCGGAAGGAGTACGATGGACTATCCTTTTAAACTGCTCGTTGAAATGGGAAATATTATTAAAACCACTCTCATAGCATGCCCGCGAAACAGAAGTATTTTTTTCAGACAATAATTTACAGGCATGGCCAACCTTAAATTCATTTAAAAAAGCAAAGAACGTTTTACCGGTCCGTTTTTTAAAATACCGGCAGAAAGCAGTGGACGACATGCTTACATGGTCCGAAATTTCATCGAGGGTAATTTGGTTCTGGAAATTGCGGATGATGTATTCGTGCACCTTGTTGAACCGTTGAAAGTCGTAAGTATTCACAATTTTGGAATACCCCACGCTGGTAAGTACCTTTGAATCGGCAGATGCAGCCATACGGTCCAACAATAAAATCAACTCGGTGATACGCTGAATCCCTGAAAGTTTAAAAATCTTACGGATGTGTTTCCCAAATTCCACTTTTGCTTTGCCTGTAAATTGAATTCCCCGTTGCGAACGTTCCAGCAGATCTTTAATCTGTTGCATCTCAGGCAGGTTGATGAAGTTCGAGTTGAAAATTTCTTTTCGGAATTGAATTACCAGCGATTTGGTATTTATGCTGTTTGCATTTTCAAGATAAATGGGATCGCTTTTCCACCAGTGCGGCACATTCTCGCCAATAATACACAAATCGCCCTCGCCAAAATTATTTACACTGTCGCCAATATACCGTGTGCCCGTGCTTTTAACCACATACAGAATTTCAATCTCGGGGTGGAAATGCCACGGTACCATGAAATGAGGTATCTCTTCGTCAAGAAAAATGATAGACTCCTCAGGAAGTGGCGCTAGTTTTTGAAAAAATGGTTTCATATCATCCCAGAAAATTATGGGTCTAATTTAGCGATATTTTATTTAGGAAACAGAAAAAGGATAATATCCCATCATAAGTTGATAAAAACAGGGTTCATTGTCGGTTTACTGTGTCTAACTTTAACCTACTGTTTCAATAATAACAAAAACACTCTCAAGTAAAATATGTTACTATCAACAAATCAAATATTTAAACAAGCATACCAGCATTATGGGATTGCAGCCTTCAACGTGTTTAACGCGGAACAGGTCTGGGCGGTTTTTAGTGGTGCCTCAAAATGCAATATGCCTGTAATCATTCAAATAACACCCGCCGCCCGTAATTATCTATCCTCAGAGGTATTAATACAATGCATAAAAGCAACTGAAACCAAATTTCCTAAGGTTGATTACTCCATCCATCTAGATCACGGGAACCTGGAACATTGCTACAATGCCATCCATTCGGGCCATTATAAATCGGTAATGATCGATGCATCGCACGAAACATTTTCCGAAAATGTGAGGATTACCCGCGAAGTTGTAAACCTGGCTCATCAAAAAGGGATAGCCGTTGAAGCGGAATTGGGGATCCTGAGCGGAATTGAAGATCACTTGGACATAGACTCTGGTAGTGCCCGATATACCGATCCGGATCAGGCCAAAGAATTTGTAAAATTAACCCAATGTGATAGCCTCGCCATCGCGGTAGGAACCAGCCACGGGGCATATAAATTCATCGGCGCCCAAGGGTTGCAACTGGGAATCCTGACGAAAATCCATCAGCAATTACCGGGCTTTCCTTTGGTACTGCATGGGGCATCGTCGGTTCCTTATGCCGAAATAGAGCGCATCAACCGAGCCGGAGGCCTGTTAAAAGAGAGTGCCAAAGGGATTCAAAAAAAGGAATTACTACAAGCCATCAAACTGGGTGTGTGCAAAATCAATATTGCTACCGATATCCGGTTGCTATGGACCCGTGTGCACCGGGAATTTTTTAAGGAGACCCCGGAACTGTTTGATATGGTTGTTCCTGGCAAAAAATTCATGTCCGAATTGGAATCTTTTGTGGTTGAAAAATGCACCGGACTTATCATCAATGAACTTTAATACATAAAATTATATGAATGCAAAAAAAAGCAACCTGCTGGTAAAATCTATTAATAACCCAATATACCAAAGACTCACCAGTGAGCAGGCCGATTGGAAATTCCTGAATTTTCAGGCCCGCCACATGAATAAAGGCGAGACCCTTTGCGGCGATACCGGCACCCATGAATATTTATTCGTGTTGTTGGGAGGGAACTTTACGGCTTATACCTCCTTTGGAAAATGGGAAACCAAAAATGGACGGAGGGATGTTTTCAGTGGATTGCCCCATGCGCTGTATTTGCCCCCTTACACACCCTACACCCTAAAAGCAGAAAGCGAACAGCTCGATTTGGCTTACGGCTGGTGCCCGGCCAATGAAAAGCACAATGCGCAATTTATAACCCCCGAAAGTGTGCAAAAGTTGGGTATTGAATTCCGTGGCGGAGACAATGCAAGCCGCCAGATTAACAGCATCCTTCCCCCGGGGTCCGATTGTCAGCGTTTAGTTTGTGTTGAGGTATATACCCCGTCAGGAAATTGGAGCTCGTTCCCTGCCCACAAACACGACAACCGGGTGGTAAATGCCGAAACTGGAAAAGTGACTGAAGCAAGCCTTGAAGAGGTTTACTTTTACAAAATTGACAAACCCCAAGGATTTGCCATACAAAAAGTTTATACCGATGATAAAAGCATCAACGAATTGGTAGAAGTTGCCAACAACGATTTGGTGATGGTACCCCGCGGGTATCATCCAGTGGTAGCTGGCCATGGGTACAATGTATATTACCTGAATTTCCTTGCCGGGAGCGATCAATCGTTGGCAAACACCGACGACCCCAAACACAAGTGGATACATGGAACCTGGAAAGGGATGGATCCACGGCTACCTATTGTTACACTTGAAATGAATAACTAATAATCCCATGCTGAAATGGAAAAAAAATATGATGTAATCACCTACGGAAGATCTTCCATTGATTTATATTCCGCAAATATTGGTGCCCCTTTTGTTGATATAAAATCATTCAATGCTTATGTGGGAGGATCGCCACTGAATATGGCTGTTGGAACCCGTAGGTTAGGGTTGAAATCGGCCCTTTTAACGGCGGTTGGCGATGACCAGATTGCCAATTTCCTGCTCAATTTTTTAAATAACGAAGGGGTAGAAACAAGCTTAATCCCACGAAAGCCAGGAAGCCGCACCAGTGCTGTGATGCTTGGGATTGAACCTCCCGATAATTTTCCATTGGTTTATTACCGCGATAACTGTGCCGATTCAAAAGTTAACATCGACGATGTGATTCATGCCGACATTTCCTCAACCCAGCTTTTCGAGATTTCGGCCACGGCATTGAATGTGGAGCCTACCCGATCAGCTGCTTTTTATGCGGCCGAAGTAGCTGTGCAAAACAATGTTCCCATTTTAATTGACTTGGATTTTAGGGCCGACCAATGGCACGACCCCCGTTCGTTTGGGGTAACAGCCCGTGCCTATTTGAAATATAGTACCCTTGCCCTTGGCACCGAGGAGGAAATACTAGCCACCATGCTCAAAGACCCAAACCAGATAAAAATTATTAACCAGCAAATTTCGGCCCCTGAGATCCGTGGAAACGTAAACGAAGCCATTAAAGGGATTATGAAACTTGGGGTGGAAGCGTTGATCGTAAAACGCGGTGCCAAAGGTTCGTCGGTATTTTTAAAAAACGGCAGCGTGATCGATGTCCCTGGTTTCCAGGTAGAAGTTTTGAATGTATTAGGTGCCGGCGATGCCTTTGCCAGTGGTTTTATGTATGGCTACCTCAATGGTTGGGACTGGTACAAATGCTGCCGCATGGGCAATGCCTGTGGTGCTATTTTGGTAACTAAACCGGGCTGCTCCAATTTTAATCCCACACTCCATGAGGCATTGGCATTTATTGAAAGTAAAGGAGGATTTTAAAAACCAGGATGTTATGGATAAACCATTAAAAACTATACGAATGACTGTGGCTCAAGCGGTCATCAGTTATCTCAAAAACCAATATGTGGAACGCGATGGTGTTGAGCATCAATTTTTTGCGGGATGCTTAGGCATTTTTGGCCATGGGAACATTGCAGGAATTGGTCAGGCGTTGAGCCAGAATCCCGATTTTAAGTACATTATGACCCGCAACGAGCAAGCATCGGTACACATTGCCATTGCTTATGCCAAGATGAAAGACCGCATGGGAACTTTTGTTTGTACCTCTTCCATTGGGCCCGGTGCCACCAACATGGTAACAGGAGCCGCCTGTGCTACCATAAACCGGCTGCCGGTGTTGATTATCCCCGGCGATATTTTTGCCACCCGGCAGGTTGCTCCGGTATTGCAGCAACTGGAATCGTCGCAAGCGCAAGATATTTCTGTGAATGATTGTTTTAAACCCGTATCGAAATACTGGGATCGTATTAACCGCCCCGAACAGTTGATTACCGCATTACCCGAAGTGATGCGGGTATTGACTTCGCCATCGGAAACCGGCGCAGTTACTTTATGTTTGCCACAAGATGTTCAGGCCGAAGCTTATGATTTTCCTGAAGCGATGTTCAAAAAGAGGGTTTGGCGCATTGGCCGCCCACGGCCTGATATATTGGCATTAAAAGAGGCTGCTGCCTTGATTAAAAAAGCACAACACCCCGTAATTGTGAGTGGAGGTGGCGTTATATACAGCCAGGCCACCGATTCACTGAAAATCTTTGCTGAAAAAACCGGAATCCCGGTGACTGAAACATTTGCCGGAAAAGGAGCCCTTGCGTACAACCACCCGTTAAACCTTGGTGCCGTTGGCGCTACTGGAACCCCCGGGGCCAATGAATTTACCGCCAAAGCCGATGTGGTAATTGGCATTGGCACCCGCTACAGTGATTTTACCACCGCTTCAAAAACCGCTTTTCAAAACCCAAATGTACGGTTTGTAAACATCAATATTTCGGAGTTCGATGCCTATAAACACCATGGCATTTCGCTTACCGGAGATGCCAAAGTGTGTATTGACGAACTTTCCGGATTGCTTGAGGGTTACGCCACTTCAAAAACTTACCAACTGCACGTTGAGGGTTTGAACCAAACGTGGGATAAGTATGTAACTGGTGTGTACGCCAATCATCAATCTGACTCTATTACGCAAGCCGAAATTATTGGAGCGGTAAATGAAATAGCCAATCCAAACGATGTTGTGTTGTGTGCCGCCGGAAGCCTTCCGGGCGATTTGCATAAATTGTGGAGGGCAACACATCCCAAATCGTTCCATCTGGAATACGGCTATTCAACCATGGGGTACGAATGTGCCGCCGGAATTGGCGCCAAATTGGCCAGTCCGGAGCGTGAAATATGGGTAATGGTGGGCGACGGCAACTACCTGATGATGAACAGCGATATTATTACCGCCATTCAGGAAGGGGTAAAATACAACATTGTTTTAATCAACAACAATGGTTTTGGTAGCATCGGGAACCTATCACAGTCAATTGGTTCGCAGCGGTTTGGAACCAAATACCGGTACCGTGATTCCACAACCGGGCAATTAACCGGCGACGTGTTGCCCGTGAACTATGCCGAAAACGCCCGAAGCCTTGGTGCCGAAGTTATTGAGGCGAAAGACCTGCCCTCGTTGAAAGAGGCATTGGTACAAGCAAAAAAAAATGTGCGCACCACCGTTATTGTGGTCGAAACCGAATTAACAAAAGGCATTCCAGGGTACGCCTGGTGGGAAGTTGCCATTGCTGAAGTATCGGAGGAAAAATCGGTAAACGAAGCCTACAAACAATACCGTGAGCATAAAAAGGATCAGAAATACTATTGGTAAATAATTAAACAACTGAACATAAAACAGAATAATAAATGGAGACATTAAAAAACTATATTGACGGGAATTGGATTGAAAGCAAAAAAGCCGCCACCATTGGTGTAGAAAATCCAGCCACAGGACAGATCATGTATCAAGTACCGGCTGGCTGCAAGGAGGATGTGGCTCTGGCAGCCGAAAAAGCGAAACAGGCTTTTCCGGCTTGGCGGAATACGCCGGCTACCCAACGCATCCAATACCTGTTTAAAATGAAACAGTTACTCGAAGCTCATGCCGATGAAATTTCAACCATTTGCACCCACGAGAGCGGAAAAACTTTTGCCGAATCGAAAGCTGAAATTGTTCGGGCCATTGAAAACATTGAAGTGGCCTGTGGCATTCCGGTGTTGATGCAAAGCGAATTTTCAGAAGATATTGCCGTTGGCATTGACGAGTACATGATTAGGCAACCCCTTGGGCTGGGTGCCTGCATTTCACCCTTCAATTTCCCGGTGATGATTCCCTTTTGGTTTATGCCTTATGCCTTGGCCTGTGGCAATACCTATATTGTGAAACCCTCGGAAAAAGTACCGGGAACCATGGCCAAGATTTTCGAACTTTTCGAAGCCCTGAACCTGCCCAAAGGGGTGCTCAATATGGTACATGGAGGCAGAGAAACCGTAGATGCCATTTTGGAACACCCGTATATTGATGCCATCAGTTTTGTGGGTTCCACTGCGGTGGCCAAACATGTGTACCAACATGGAACAGCTTATGGCAAAAGGGTTCAGGCGCAAGGTGGGGCCAAAAACCCAATTGTAATTATGCCCGATGCCGATATGGATACTGCGGTTAAAATTGTTGCCGACAGTGCTTTTGGTTGTGCCGGACAAAGGTGTTTGGCTGCTTCCATTGTTATCACGGTAGGGAGTGCTAAGGATGCTTTTGTTTCAAAAATTGTGGAAGCAGCCAAATTGAAAACCACTGGAAACGGGTTAAAAGGGGCCGATATGGGCCCGGTAATTACAGCTGAAAGCAAAATCAGGGTTGAATCGCTAATCCAAAAGGGAATTGATGAAAGTTGCAGCCTTTTGCTGGATGGAAGAAACGCCCAAATTGAAGGCCATGAAAAGGGGCATTTCATAAAACCAACTATACTAAGCGACATAAAACCCGGGAGCGAAACCTATTCCACCGAAATATTTGGCCCGGTACTGAGCATCACCCATGCCGAAAGTCTCGACGAAGCCATTGGCATTGTCAATCAAGGCCGGTATGGAAATGCAGCTTGTATTTTTACGCAAAGCGGTTCTTCCGCCCGTAAATTCCGCCACGATGCTATTGCCGGAAACATTGGAGTAAACATTGGTATTGCCGCACCCATGGCTTTTTTCCCTTTCAGCGGATGGAAAGAAAGTTTTTTTGGCGATTTGCACGGACAATCGCGCCACGCAGTGGAGTTCTACACTCAAACCAAGGTGGTTATTGAGCGCTGGCACGATGAATGGAGTCGGAAATTTTAACCTTTTTACGATATGATAAAAATAGCAAATGCCCCATGTTCTTGGGGCGTACTGGAATTTGACCTTCAAGGTGAGGCCGCGGGATTCCAACAAGTTTTGAACGAGATGAAAGAAACCGGGTATGAAGGTACCGAATTGGGCGATTGGGGCTTTATGCCGACCAATGCCAATGAACTAAAGAAAGAACTTCAGCAACGGGATTTCCAACTTTTAGGGGCTTTTGTTCCTGTGTTTTTAAAGGACAAATCGAAACACCAAGCTGGGGTAGAATCAGCAGTTAAAACGGCTAAACTTATGGCAGATGCCGGGTTTAAAGATGCCTTTATTGTGTTGGCCGATGAAAACGGCAGTGTGCCTGTCCGTACCAACAATGCCGGACGGGTAACTCAAGCAATGAAACTTACCCGAGAGGAATGGGAAATTTTTGCTGAAGGTGCCAACAAAATAGCAGCCGAGGTAAAAAAACAAACCGGTTTGCGTACCGTGTTTCATCACCATTGTGCCGGATATGTGGAAACACCCGACGAAATTGAAATGTTATTGACCCTGACTGATCCTAAACTTTTAGGTTTGGTACTCGACATGGGACATTACCATTTTGGAGGAGGAAACCCTCTGGAAGCGTTGAAAAAGTACAGCCAACGCATTTGGCACGTCCATTTTAAGGATTGCGACCCAGCTATTGCCCAAAATTCAAGAACCAAAGAACTGGACTATTTCCAATCGGTACGCGATGGGGTGTTTTGTGAACTTGGCAAAGGAGCCGTTGATTTTAAGGCCATTGTTCAGGAGCTGCACCGCCAAAAATACAACGGCTGGATTGTGGTAGAACAGGATGTGCTTCCCGGAATGGGCAACCCCAAGGTTTGTGCCCAACGCAACAGAGATTATATTAAATCATTAGGACTATAAACCAAAGAAGAGAGATTAGAAGTTAGAAACTAGAATTTAGGAGTCAGCAACCAGCAACGAGAGACTAGAAACCAGAAACAAAACATATCTTGGAAATCATCACTTAATTAACTAATAATAAATACGATGAAAAAAATAAAAATTGGAGTTATTGGAGCGGGCAGAATCGGCAAGGTTCACGTGGCCGCCCTGGCACAAAGTGTTCCAGCTGCCGAAGTATTGATGATTGCCGATACCGATATTAAAAGTGCCCGTCAACTGGCCGAAAAATACGGTATTGCCAAATGGACCACCGATTACGAAAAAGTAATTCAAAATCCGGAGGTGGAAGCTATTATTATTTGTTCGCCTACCGACACCCACGCCAAATATATTATTGAAGCGGCCCAGGCAGGCAAGCACATTTTCTGCGAAAAACCCATCGATTTGTCTATCCCGGTTATTCAATCGGCACTTGAGGCAGTAAAAAAAGCAGGAGTAAAATTCATGGTTGGGTTTAACCGCCGGTTCGACCCGAATTTCCAGAAAGTAAAACAAATGGTTGTGGAAGGGAAAATAGGTGAAACGCATCTACTAAAAATAACCTCAAGAGACCCGGCGCCACCTCCCGCTGAATACAGTGCCGTTTCAGGCGGAATGTTTTTGGACATGACCATCCACGATTTTGACATGGCCCGCTATATTGTGGGCAGTGAAGTGGTTGAGGTTTATACCAAAGCCGCTGTTTTGGTTGACCCGGAAATTGGGAAAGCCGGCGACGTAGATACCGCCATTATTACCCTCACTTTTGCAAACGGAGCACTGGGAGTAATTGATAACAGCCGGAAGGCCGTGTATGGTTACGATCAACGGTTAGAGGTTTTTGGAACCAAAGGAATGGTGAATGTGGACAACAATTTCCCTGAGAACCACAAATACTATTCGAGCCATGGAATTTCAGGTTCGCTGCCCCTAAACTTTTTTATGGACAGATACACCCAATCGTATGCCAATGAAATTATTGCTTTTTGCGATTCGCTGAACAAAAAGGTTGACTCCATTGTATCGGGTGATGACGGTTTAAAGTCAGTAGCCATAGCCATGGCCGCAAAAAAATCGTATTTGGAAAAACGACCCGTCAAATTGGACGAAATCTATAAATAATGATTTTTAAACAAAGCATTAGGTGAAAACTATAAAATTCTTTCTATCCATAGTTCTCTTTTCCAGTGCAAGTATGGTAATGGCACAGTCCTACCATACTTACATTGATCCGTTTATTGGTTCCAGTGGCGAAGGGAATGTTTTTGTGGGTCCCTCGTGCCCTTTTGGGATGGTTAAGCCCGGTCCCGATTGCGATGTATCGTCAAATAGCGGATATTCACCCAGCTTAGACAAAGCTATTTATGGTTTTAGCCAAGTACATGTGAGCGGTACCGGTGGTGGCCCAAAATACGGAAACGTTTCCGTGATGCCTTTTTGCGGTCCGTTGACAAAGGTGGCTCAGGAATCGTTACGCGAAAATGAATTGGCAAAAGCTGGTTACTATTCCACCACATTAAAAAAATGGAACATCAAGGTGGAGATAACCACTGCTCCAAGGGTAGCCTTTCATCGGTATATTTTCCCTAAGAATTCCGAAAAAGGAGTTAAACTCGATGTTGGAAGCTTTTTAGGCGAAGAACCCATACCCGATGCCCGCGAAGCCCAGCAGTTTGTAGGTTCCGAAGTTGAAGTGATTTCTGAAAACACCATCCGTGGCTATACCCGCATCAGAGGTGGGTGGAACAACGGGAAGGCCTATACCGTCTATTTTTACGCTGTTTTCAGTCAACCATTTTTAAGTTTCGGAACTTGGAAAAACAACGAAATTGCCCCACTGGCAAGCTACCAAGTCGACGATGGAAACAAAACCGGAGCATACATTTACTTCGGTCCAACATCGGCGGATACCATCGCCGTAAAAATCGGTATCTCCTTTATCAGTTCGCTTAAAGCACTTGAAAACATTAATAACGAAATTCCCCATTGGAGTTTTGAACAAGTACGAACAGAAACTGAAACCCGATGGGAAAAGTTGATCAGCCGGATTGAAGTAGATGCCTCGGCTACCCAGGCGCAAAAAACCATGTTTTACACAGCGTTGTACCACACCATGCTTATGCCCGTTGACCGCACAGGCGAGAATCCGTTATGGGTATCGGGACAACCGTATTACGACGATTTTTATGCAATATGGGATACCTACCGGACCTCGCACCCATTGATAACACTTATTGCACCAGCAAAACAAACTGAAATTGTAAATGCACTCATTGATATTTATAAATACGATGGCTACATGCCCGATGCCCGGAGCGGCAATTCCAACGGACGTACGCAAGGTGGATCCAATGCCGAGGTGCTTATTGCCGATGCGTATGCAAAAGGATTAACGGGTGTTAATTATCATGCCGGTTTGCGGGCCATGCTCAAAGATGCCACCGTTCCGCCGGGTGGAAACGAAGAAGCTGAAGGCCGCGGCGGTTTAACCGATTACAATTCGTTGGGATATGTTTCCGATAATTTTGTACGTGCCGGAAACCGCACCCTAGAATACGCGTTTAACGACTATTGTTTGGCACAGGTAGCCAAAGGGTTGGGTCGTTTGGGCGAATACCACCGGTTTATGAACCAGTCGGACAATTGGCAAAACCTGTGGCGCGACATGGAACACAATGGTTCACGGGGTTTTATTATGCCCAAAGATGCAGCCGGCAAATGGATTGATAGTGTTGCCTGTGATATGAGCAATGGACGAAAGTCTTATGTGGCTTATTCCCCGGTAGCTCAAGAGTGGCCCATTTGTGTGTGCTGGTGGTGTGGTTTTTTTTACGAAGGAAATTCCTGGGAATATTCCTTCTTTGTACCCCACGATGTACCTACACTTATTGCCAAATCGGGCGGGAACGAAGCTTTCCGTAAACGCCTGGATACTTTTTTTGATGCCAACTATTATAATGTTGCAAATGAACCTTCATTTTTGACACCCGTTCTTTACCATTGGATTGGTCGCCCCGACTTAAGCACAAAAAGGGTTCACGAAATTGTTGACAAGAATTATCGCGCTACTTCCAATGGGATTCCTGGTAACGACGATTCAGGGGCCATGTCGTCGCGGCTGGCATTTCACATGATGGGATTTTACCCCAATGCAGGGTTTCCATACTATTTAATTACAACGCCCTACTTCAAGAAAACGGTAATTCACCTTGAAAACAACCGGACATTTACCATTGAGGCCAAAAACCTTTCCCCAAAAAATTGTTTTATCAAATCGGCCAAATTAAACAACCAAAACCTTAATCAGGCCTGGATAACCCATGAGCAGATGATGGAAGGGGGCACACTTATTTTTGAAATGGCACCGGTGCCATTGGAATGGGGAAAAGAGTTAACACCTCCGAACTTTCGTTAAAAATATTGTTGTTCTGGTGAAGAAATTCGCTAAGCAAAAAAAAATGTATTAACGATAATTTTACATTAATCAATGATAAAAAAAATAAAATGGCTAAAATACCATCACAAATGGTTAAAAATTCAAAACAGCATGACAACGTTTTCATTAATTTTAGCTAACTGATAAAATGCGCATTATCAGGATACAAGAGCTAACGTTTTATTAAGTTTTAATTAATGCAATGCTGAAAAAAACAACTGATTTTTAACCTGAGATTGATAGTAATTAAATAAATTAAAAAGATTACTTATGCAACGACAAATACCAATACTAATATTAATACTCCTGATGAGTCCGGTTTATTTGTTTTCGCAACAAAAAATAACCGGAAAAGTAACTACACCCGACGATCCATTGGGGATTCCCGGAGTGAATGTCTTTATAAAAGGGACTACTCTGGGAACCATAACCGACATGGATGGTATCTATACCATAGATGTACCCAATGATACTTGCACCATCGCATTTTCATACATAGGTTTTAACCCGGAAGAATTGCCTGTAAAAGGGAGAGCAATTATTGACATGGTTTTACTTCCCTTACTGGAATCGCTAGATGAAGTGGTTATTACTGCACTTGGAATAAAACGGGATGAGAAAGCATTGGGCTATTCGGTTCAGAAAGTGAAAGGTGAAGAGGTAGCCCGGGTAAAAGAGCTCGATGTGGTAAATGCCCTCTCGGGAAAAGTGGCGGGTGTAAACATCATACAAGCCGATGGTTCTATTGGTGGCGGAGGTTCCCGTATTGTTATACGGGGTGAATCGTCGCTGGCCGGAAATACCGATCCCCTATTTATAATTAATGGCATTCCGGGTAGTGCCAACGATGTGGCTCCCGACGATATTGAAAGCATTTCGGTACTTAAAGGCGCTGCTGCTGCTGCTTTGTATGGGTCAAAAGCCGGTGCCGGGGTAGTTATGATTACATCAAAAAGCGGGAAAAATACCAAAGGGATGCTGGTTGAATTCAATTCAAACATCACTTTTCAAAGCCCCTTGGTATTGCCAGAATACCAGAACAAATTTGGAATGGGCGAAAGTGGCGAATATAGCTATTACGACGGCAATGGAGGCGGCGTTTTCGACGATACCCACCTAAACTGGGGCCCAGCTTTCGATGGGCAATTGAGACCCCAGTTTACCGGGAACAAACCTTGGGTGGCCTTTGAAGACAACGTGAAGGACTTTTACCAGACCGGCCACACTTATGTGAATAATATATCTGTGTCCAGTTCATCAGAAAATGGGTCATATCGCTTTTCATACAGCAATACCGATCAGAAAGGGATACTCCCAAACAATGGATTGGTTAAAAACAATCTAGGGTTAAATTCTACTTTTGTGGTAAACAAATATCTCACTATCACATCAAACATGAACTACATCCGTACCGATTGCGACAACAACAAGCAGGTGGATGTGAGGTTTACCCCCCGTAGCATTGACATTGGTGCATTAAAAGATTATTGGGTGCCAGGAATGGAAGGGTACCAACAGATGAATTACCGGCGAAGTGGAAACAACCCTTACTTTGAATTGTATGAAAATCCCTATTCCTATATCGACAACAAGCTGATTGTAAACGTAAGTGCCAACCTTAAACTTACCGAGAATTTTAATATCGTTGGAAAATACGGTACCAATTATACCAACAACGAATTCTACGATAAGCATGCCTATAGTACCTTTGCAAAGTATGAAAAACGGGATTTAAAAGGGTATTACAAAACCGGGATGAATAATTTTTGGGATAGGACTGCCGAATTTTTGGCAACATACGACCGGAAAATATTTGATGATTTTACAGTAAAACTTTCTTTTGGAGGAACCCATTTCAGGCAGGAATATAAAAATATTGAAGGATCGGCCTATGAGCTTACCTATGTAGATATTTTCAACCTAAACAACCGCGATGGACACATTTATGTAGGTGACTATACCACACCACAAGTGACCAACAGCTTGTATGGATTCTTAAACCTTGATTACAAAGGGAAAATATTCTTGGACATTACCCGCCGCGATGACTGGGCATCAACGTTAATTCCTGTGAATAACCATTTTACCTATCCATCGGTAGCGCTTTCCACCTTGGTGCATGAACTGTTTCCCTTACCCGGGGCCGTTTCGTTCTGGAAAGTACGCGGTAGTGTTGCCCAGGTAGGTAACAGCATTCCCGAACCTTTTTACACGGCAAAAAACAAGTTTTCTTTTGGAACGTATAGCAATGGGTTAACTTATTTAATTCCATCAGAGATTAATGTTAACCCTTATTTAAAACCGGAAATATCAACCGGCATTGAATTTGGATCAGATATCCGCTTTTATCAAAACCGTTTAGGGTTCGATGTTACGGTATATAATACCGTAACCAAGAATCAAATTCTTACTACAAACCAAACTATTACTTCCGGAGGCCAGAATAAATTTACAACCAATGCGGGGCAAATAACCAGTAAAGGGATAGAAGCCACCTTGAACATGGTTCCCATCAAGAATAAGGATTGGACTTGGGAGATGCAGATTAATTGGTCGTTGGACCGTACCTACATCGATGAATTAATTGATTCAATGCCTGAATATAAGAAAACTCAACAAGTAAACAGCTTTTTAGCCATTGAGGACGGAGTTGGACAACGCAGAGGGACTTTCTATGGAAAAGCTTATGAACGGGCCCCTAATGGAGAGCGGTTGTACAGCCTTTCGGGCGATACCCGCTTAACGGAAATTACCCAACTGGGCAATTACAACCCCGATTGGATGGCCTCATTTAACAACACCATCACTTACAAATGGTTAAGCCTTTCCTTTTTATTTGATTTGCGGTACGGTGGCCTGATTTACAACGAGATTGAACGCAAACTAAATATGTACGGTTTGTCGGAAGCTACATTGCTGAACAACCGCGAAGGCATTGTTCCCGATGGGATGGTTCAGGAAAATGGTACCTACCGGAAACTAACTCTTGAGGATTTGGAAAACTATGGAAAAATTGGAGGGCAATCGGGACAGGAATATTGGGCTACGCAAATGGAAGAAACGGCACCGGAAAACGTTTTGGTGGACGATACTTATTTAAAATTGCGCGAGATGCGGTTGGCTTTTGAAATGCCTAAAGACTGGATCAAGGTATCTTTTGTAAAATCGGTAACGGTGGCACTCATCGGACGTAACCTGGCCGTGTGGTCGAAAGTAAAACATATAGACCCTGAAACATACGGCGAAGCCTCCGAAAAAAACGACTTCGGCCGTACCACTAAAGTACCCGGGTATGCTGTTTCCAACATGCCCTCGGTACGCAGTTACGGTTTTTCACTAAGTTGTAAATTCTAAACCTGTTGTTATGAAGAAAAAGATTATGTTCATCCGTTTAGTATATATTTTCCTTGCACTCATGCTTGTATCAGGCTGCGATACCTGGGAAAAGGATATCAATATTAATCCCAACAGCCCATCCACCGGTGGGGAATCTACCAGCACTTACGATTTTGAACCCAGCGAATTTATGCAGGATATGATTTTTAACGTGGTTCATGGTTGGGATTACATTTATTGGAATGTTGGATCGGCAGTATGCGAATACCACGGGAAAACCATCAGCCTGAGCCAGGGAAACCGGCACCAGGCCTGGCATGCTTTCGACGATTCCAACGATGGTGGCCCTTGGGTGCAGGGATATAAGGCTGTACGTTACATCAGAAATATGCGAAATGCTGCTATTGCTAACGATGATAAAGAGTATCAAGCTATTGCTACCATCTGGGAATGTTATAATTTTTTTAGCCTTACCCTATTGTATGGCGACATCCCTTATTCCCAGTCTATTATTGATGATGCCCCGCTGACACCCGTTTACGACAAGCAGGAAGATATTTATTTCACCCTTATATCAAAACTTAAAACGGCCAGCAAAAACCTTGATCCCACCTCGATGGTGGATGTAAACACCGATTTGATTTTTTATGGCGATGTCAGTAAATGGAAACGGTTCGCCAATACGCTGCTAATCCGCTATGCCATGTATATGGCAGATGCTGCCCCCGACTCCGCGGTAGCCCTGTTGAACGAGGTTTTACTGAATCCCGTAACTTATCCAATTATGGAATCGAATACTGACAATGCCATGTTCCATTACGATGGGGTACAGTATAAATCGAGGTATTACAGTTTGGAATCGGCAAAAATGGATGAGGCACCCTTTAGTAATGTGTTTATTGAACGTTTGGTGAGCCTAAAAGATCCCCGTTTGCCTATTTATGCTAAGCCTGTGTTATTGGTACATGATGACCCAACTAAAAATGTAATTCCTTCCAACGAAGGTATCGACAAATATGCGGGCCATATTTATGGAATAACTACCGACAATGCTTATGCATCAGCTTGGAACGATGGTTCCAATTATGCATCAAAATTAGGCGACTATTTCCGGACCGAAGATGACAAAGGAACTGCCACCGAAGCTTGCGCCACAGTGCCTTTAGCTTTAGCCACCTATTCCGAGATGTTGTTCTTTTTAGCCGAAGCCACCGAAAAAGGAATGATTGAAACCGGACAAACCGCGAGACACTATTACGAGAGTGCTATTGAAGCTTCCTTTGAGCAATACAATGCCTCATTTACCAGCGATAAATATAGCAGAGCTTTTGGCAACAGCGCCCTCAATTCGGTAACCGAATATGTGAGCCAACCCGATGTATTATATACCGGAGGCCGCGACAAGCTTACCATGATTGCTGAACAAAAGTGGATAGCCAGTTTCTTAATGATGTTTGAACCCTATTTCGACCACCGACGGACAATGCTGCCAAAACTTAGGGCATCATCAGGCTCTGAGGCCTATAGTTCTACCGGAAGTGCAACAAAATGGCCATCACGGGCTGCTTATCCTAATTCGGAAACATCAACCAACAAAGCTAATGTTGAATATGCCAATGCCAATGCCTTTGACATACCCGTAGTGGATCAGGCAACCCGGAATCTGGCGCTGATGTGGCTGATGCAACCCAAAGGTCAAAACTGGTTGCAAATGCCGGTATTTCAGGAACCAAATTACAAGGCCGATTACCCTGCAAGGGAAACCGACGCTGACTTTGGAACCAATTTCAATAACTGGTACACCCAAAACTGGAATTCTATGTTTTGGTGGAAAAATAACGACAATTAACCTTTTATATCTATGAAAATGAGGAACTTTTATATAATCCTAGCCCTGGTTCTCTTTTTGGGAATGGTGGCATGCGATAATGTTGACGATGGATACCGTATTGATTACGGGGAATCGACATCTCAACTTACCGTAGAACTTTTAACTGCCGATCGTGGCTCTATTGGAGATACCATTATCTATGATATTCAGGCAGCTTCTGAGGTTGAAATAAAATCGATGGTAGTGGCTACCTCTATTTCAGGAGAATCAGGAACCGGGTATGCCATTCCTTCCGGTGAAACCGATCCACTTATCGACCATGTGTATGGGACCATTCAACCCGGCACCAAAGCATTTAACATTCAATTTAAATACGTGGTGTCACAAGATACCGTGGATGCTACCATCAATTTTATGATGATTGATGAGTTGGGTAAAAAAGAAAAAGTTTTTGAACTTTTTACCATTCCTCCAATAGCCTCCTATGATAGCCTTGTATTATATTCAAAAACACAATCGCTTACCGACGGATTATCAACAGTAGATGGCGTAGTTTACCACAACCTAACGGAATACGAGGATGTAAATGTGGTAAATAATGCCGTTCAGGAAGCGTTGGACATGGTGTTTATTGTCAACAATGACGTGGCTATGCTGGTGGCTCCCTATAATGGAACATTTTGGTCCGGCATGACAATAAAAAACAAAACCTTGTTTAAAAAGATTACCAATGTAACCTCCACCGATTTTGACAACCTCACCAATGCCACACTTTCGATTATTACGGAAGAAAACGAAGTAAAAAAAGGGGGTACCAGCATGGGTGATTTAAAAGTGGGCGATATCATTGGTTTTCGGACTGACTTAGCTTCAACCAATCCTTATCACTTTGGATTGATCCGGATTAATGCCATTCATCCTACCAACGTAGAATACTATGAAGGTGTAAGCTATATGATTGAAATGGATGTAGTTACTCAAAAATAAAAGTTAAACAGATGAAAAAAGGGATTTTACTATTTTACACGATACTTGCCACGCTAACAACCGTAAAACCACAAGATTATTCCGGTTATACCCGCTGTGCCGAGCAAGATTCCTTGGCTTTGGTTGCTTTCTATAATGCCACGGGCGGCCCCGATTGGATTTCCAATTCGGCCTCAGATTTTTCAACCGCATATCTCTCCGATGATGTATTAATTTATTATACCGTTGATTATCCTAATGCAGGCTTAGGTAAATGGCTCGAAGGACCTGTAAAAAACTGGTTTGGTGTAACCCTAGCCAAGCGGCAAATTGGTAACACTGCCGATTCCGCCTGGCGGGTCATCCATTTGCATCCAACACTAAGTAGGCGTTCGGCAGGTGAGAATAAACTGGCAGGTTATGTTCCAAAGGAGGTTGGCCTATTAACCGCTTTGGAATGGTTTAAAGTAAATGGCAACGCCGGTTTAAAGAATACTGAGTTACCCGACGAATTATATCAACCAACCATACTGGCTTTTGATTTTGAAGGGGCCTTTTTTTCAGGGATCCTCAGCAGCGCTTTACGCAATTGCACCAATTTGAAATATCCCAATTTCCGCGACAATTATTTCGACAGCATACCCGTAATTGATTTTATTACCGATCCCTGGGCTTCTTTATGGGTTTACCGGAACCAAATTTCATGGGCAACTCTGGAACCCACAGTAGCCTATATGGTGGACAAAGGCTATGAATATGAAGCCCGCGATCAGCATGATGTAGGCCGGGCATCTGAAATTGTGGTTGCACCGGGCAGCAGCATAACATTAACATGCAACGATGCCGGAACACAGGGAACCTGTACCTGGTATAAAAAAGGCTTTAACACTTACATGACGGGTACTACTTATACCGACAACAATGTTACTGCCAGCGATACAGGTAATTATACCGTTGTTATTGCTAACGAATACATTAGGCTAAACGATGCCAATGCCGATTATGTAAATACTTTTACCAAACCGATTCATGTAACGTTCGTTCCTTCAGTTCCTGTGGTTAAAAAAGCCTATACCTCTTATAGCGGGAACACAATATCGCTTTCGTTCAGCAAACCCATGGTTACTCCATTATCTGCTCAAACCACTGAATTTACGGTGACCCGAAACGGTGCATCTATTCCTGTTAACGGAATTAGCCGTACAGGCAGGCTGAATGAAATCATCACTCTTGAATTGGCAGCATCCATCTTGAAAAATGATGTGGTAACCCTTTCTTATACTAAAGGTACCGTGACAGATGTTAATGGTGGTGCTTTAGATTCATTCGCAGCCAAAGCAGTAACAAATATCGCCAGGGAAACTCCAACTATTGTATCGGCCATTACCAATGCCAATGGGGAAAGTATAATTTTAGAGTTTGACCATTTTATGGACCCTGCCACCTTCAATGCAAACAATTTTACAATTTCTGCCACCACTGAGGTCAATGCTACCGGGATAACCCTATTAAATGGAGATATTAACACGAACATCTCCAAAAAGATTGCCCTCAACCTCGATGGCTCCTTAAACAATGCAGACATTATTACCGTAACATACCAAAAAGGTGATTTAACAGCATTGTACGGTGCGGCTCTTCAATCATTCTCTGATTTTCCGGTGGAGAATATTGTGAGCGAAAACAAGGTTTCAATGAACTTAAAAGTAGTTGATGGTACCGGTTTGATTGGCCAAGTGGTTGTTAAAGGCGATATGAAAAACTTACCTTTCCCACTTTTCGATGATGGCACCAATGGCGATGAAACTTCTGGGGATCATACCTGGACCATAAACCTACAATTAAACGATGGCAGCTACGATTGGGAAGTATATAACCAAATAGTTACCATTACCTATGATACTGTTGTTAACACTGATCCAATTACCGGGGTCATTACCTATACGATTACTCCCGTTCAAATCAACAATGATTCGTTAATAAGCGGTACCGCAAATCTTAATTTATCGGTTTCGTACGCCCAAGGCTCGGTTACAGGCGATACCGTGTTTAATTACCGGACAAATTCCGTGACCCTCATCCTGGACATGAAAGAGTATCTGGCTGCCAATGAAGTACAAGCTATTGAACCCTATTTAATGGGAATTAACAACGATTGGAGCACGGGTATGTTAATGACAGCTACGGACGAAAACCACCCCGATTCCAGCTACATTACAACTGCAAAAGGATATTTACCCGGTGAGACTATCATTTTCAATTTCAGGAATGGCAACACCTGGGAAAATAACTCGCCCATGAAGCGGTCGCATACCGTTGTTGCAAATGATACCGTATGGTGTACTTTTGGACAATTAACTGACATTCCAGGCAATTCCTCAGCCGCAGAAAAAATGAGCATTTATCCAAACCCTGTTGCTGGTGGCTTCCTCTGGATCAGCTTACCGAATCATGAAACTATCAAAAAAGTAAACATCTATACTGTTTTGGGGCAAAAAATTAATACTATCCAAAATACGGCCTCACCAATGGAAATTTCATCGCTGAAACCCGGAATATACTTTTTAGAGGTAACCGATCATTCCGACCGGAACTTCCAAAGCCGATTCATTAAAAAATAATTGTCTAATGTTTAATAAATAACTACTTGTATGAAAAAAACCTTTTTACTTCTACTTGCAATTTGCCTTTTACCGGGATTTTCACGGTTGAAGGCTCAGGTTCAGGTTGCCGACTCCCTGGCCTTGGTCGATATTTACAATGCCGGCGATGGGTCTAATTGGACCAGTGCCACCAATTGGCTAACCGGGCCTGTAAACACCTGGCAACATGTAACTGTAACCGGTGATAGGGTTACTGAACTAACCATCAACCAAGCCAACATGGGAGGTACCCTTTCACCTTCAATCGGTCAGTTAACAGAACTTACCCGTTTCGAAATCCAGGATGCCCCAAACCTTACCGGTCCTGTTCCTGCCGAATTATGGAACTGTACCAAAATTACAAGGTTGCAAATCAAATTCACCGGAATGACAGGCCAACTGCCATCGGCAGGTTTAGCTAACATGACCGCCTTGGGTGAAATCAACTTCCAGCAGACCTACTTGGGTGGAACCATCCCTGAGGAAGTATTTACCTTACCTGCACTGACAAAAGCGTATTTGCACGAAAGCAACTTTACAGGTACCGTACCTGCAACAGTTGCCAATGCCACCCAACTCACCCGTTTGTATCTGCAAAGCAATAAATTGGTTGGTCCTCTGACTTTTGTAAATATCAAAAATACTGCTTCAAAAGTCCAGTTAACGGGTAACTTCTTTAGCTTTGCCGATGTAAAACAGTACCACGACTCGGCTGCTAACTACGCCCTTACCGACGATTATCAGTTTGCAAAAGAAATCACAACCATTGAAATTGGGTTGAATTCCGAAGAAACCCTCGATGGAACAGTAGCCGGCGCCGAAGCTTATGCCTGGTTTAAAGAAGGTTTGAGTACCGTTTTGTCAACCGATCCTACCTACCAGGTTTCGGCCACTACTTTGGATGCTGAAGGAACTTACACTTGTAAGGCGCAATCATCACTGGTTGCTAATTTCGATATCCGCTCTATCTACAAAATTACGTTGGATATTACCGATCGCCAACGCGACTCGTTAGCTTTGGTAGCTATTTACAATGCCGGCGATGGAGCCAACTGGACATCGGCTACAAACTGGCTGACAGGCCCAATTGACACCTGGCAATATGTAACATTTGCAAATGGCAGGGTTACTGAACTAACTATTAACCAGGCCAACATGGGAGGCACTCTTTCTCCAGCCATCGGTCAGTTAACAGAACTTACCCGTTTTGAAATCCAGGATGCCCCAAACCTTACCGGTCCTGTTCCTGCCGAATTATGGAACTGTACCAAAATCGGAAGGTTACAAATCAAGTTCACCGGAATGACCGGTCAACTGCCATCTGCTGGTCTTGCAAATATGACCTCGATGTATGAAATCAACTTCCAGCAAACCTATTTGGGTGGAACCATTCCTGAGGAAGTATTCAACTTACCTGCACTTAAAAAAGCATACCTGCATGAAAGTAACTTTACTGGTACCGTACCTGCTTCAATTGCAAATGCAACACAGTTGGAGCGTTTGTACCTGCAAAGCAATAAATTGGTAGGTCCTTTAACTTTTGTTGATATTAAGAATACAGCCGCCAAAGTTCAATTGACCGGTAACTTCTTTACTTTTGCCGATGTAAAACAATACCACGATTCTGCGGCTTATTACACCTTTAGTGATGATTACCAGTATGCCAAAGAAAAAGTAGTAGCCATTCTTGCAGAAGGTTCAGAATATACCTTAACCGGAACAGCTACTGGTGGTGAAGCTTATGCTTGGTTTAAAGACGAAGCTACTGCACCAATCTCAACTGATGAAACCCTTGTTATTTCAGATTTCAGTTTCGATGATGAAGGAACTTATGTTTGCAAGGCTCAATCATCATTGGTAGCTAATTTCGACATCCGTTCCGTTTACGAACTGTCGTTGAATTATACCGATCTCCAACGCGACTCTTTGGCCTTAGTTGATATTTATAACGCAGGCGATGGTGCCAACTGGACTAATGCCACCAACTGGCTCACAGGAGAGGTAAGCACCTGGGCTGGTGTAGTTGTTTCTGGTGGTAGAGTTACCGAGCTTTCTACTGAAGGCATGAACATGGGTGGCACACTTTCCCCATCAATTGGTAACCTTACCGCATTAACTTCACTAAAAATAATGGGTCTTGAAAATCCTGTAACCATTTCGCCAGTAAGCGGTTCAATTCCGTCTGAAATATGGAATCTGACCAATCTGAAAAAATTACAGATTAAATTCACCAATATCACAGGTGGTATCCCTGCTGGAATCGAAAGCATGGTAAATCTGAGCGAAATCAACTTCCAACAGACCTATTTGGGCGGAACCATTCCTGAGGAAGTATTCAACTTGCCCGCGCTTAAAAAAGCGTACTTACACGAAAGCAACTTTACCGGTGCCGTGCCTGCAACAATTGCAAATGCTACCCAACTGGAACGTTTGTATCTGCAAAGCAATAAACTGGAAGGCCCTCTGACTTTTGTTGACATTAAAAACACAGCCGCCAAAGTTCAATTGACCGGGAACTTCTTCACTTTTGCCGATGTAAAACAATATCACGACTCTGCAGCTAATTATACCTTTAGCGATGATTATCAATATGCACAAGAGGCTCAAAACTTCAGCCTGACTGAAGGCGATGCCGTGAAATTTGATTTATATGTTCCCGATGGCGAGGCTTACGCTTGGTTCTATAACGATATGCAGATTCCGATTTCTACCGATACTGCTTATGCAATTTCATCGGTAATACGTACCGATACCGGAGAATACGTTGTTAGAGTACAAAGCAGTTTGGTAGAAAACTTCGAAATCCGTGCCCTATTTACCATTGACGAAGTAGTAGCCGTTCCTGCATTTGTATCGGGAGCCTCTAACGAAGCTGGTACAGTTATCTCTGTGGTTTTCGATTATGAATTGGCCGATCCTTCGGCAGAAACAGCAAGCTTTACCTTTAAAGAAGGCGATGTTACTATTCCTGTTACTGCGGTTAGCCTAAATGGAACTGATGCAAAAACCATTGATTTGACTCTTGAATCAAAAATCGTGAGCGAGTCCTCGGCTTTGACTATAACCTACACCCCCGGTGCCTTAAAAGGAACCACTGGTGGAAACGTGAAAGCCTTTGGCCCATCTAGCGTGGCAAACAACCTGATCAACTCAATTAAAGATGCCGCAATTGTAGCCAATATCTATCCAAATCCTTGCGATAACTACATCAAAGTTGAAAGCAAAGAAACAATGGAATCAGTTACAATTATTGACATTACTGGTCAAACAGTTTGGATGCAAAACAACTTAAATGAAAATTCGCTGGTTATTGAAACATTAAATTTGAATTCGGGCATTTATTTCTTAACAGTTAAATGCGACGGTTCAATGTATGTTCAAAAGATAACTAAAAAGTAGTAGGTAAATTTTCTCATTGAAAAGAGATGCGAATTTTTGCATCTCTTTTCTTTATCCTCTCCAATAGAACCAATTGACACGGCTAAACAAAAACTAACATACCACTAAATTTAGGAACTATGACTACCAAAAAAATATTTTTATGGATGGGTATTGTATTGCTCTTAACACAATGTCAAGATAAAGAGCCAATTAATTCAATATCAGAAAATATACAACCCAAATCCACTGTTTCGACCCTTAAATCGGCCTCCCCGTTTGGGGAATTTACCATACTGGATTATAACGTAGCGGGTTTGCTTGAACCGTTTTCAAGCGGAGACCCCTCGGTAAATACACCCAAAATAGGTGTTTTGGTGAACGATTATGATATTGTTCAGGTTCAGGAAGATTTTAATTACCACGCCGCCCTATATGAAGGCGATCTGCATCCCTATTGCACTCCAACTAGTGGGGGAATGGGCATTGGCGATGGCTTGAACACCATGTCAGATTACCCCTTTTCTGACGATTTGGTCCGGGTAGATTGGAACGATTGCAATGGCACCGATTGCCTGACTCCCAAAGGTTTTACCTGGTTACGTTTAAGACTTGATGAAGGGGTTTACCTTGACTTGTACAACCTGCACACCAATGCAGGTTCAGAAACTGCCGATTATGCAGCCCGCCGGGCAAATGTAACCCAGTTCGTGAATTATGTACAAACCCAATCGGCAAACAATGCCTTTATTATTACCGGAGATTTCAATTGCCGCTATACCCGCGCCGAGGACAACATCCGTTTAGTATCAGACAATTTAGGGGCTACCGATTCCTGGATTGAACTTATCATGGATGGTCTGGAGCCTGTACAGGGTTCCGATCCGTTGGTTTGCCATGAATCAGCCATTCTTACTGATTTTACCTGTGAATTGGTGGACAAAATATTTTACCGCAGTAATAATTTCATCAACCTCCAGGCTGTTGATTTTACTTACGAAGATGCCAAATTCCGTGATGAAGATGGCAACATGCTTTCGGACCACCGCCCGATTTATACCAAATTCCAATATACTTTAGCCAACAACCTCCGGTTGAGCGACCAATTTGGTGGTCCACACGGAACCAGCTTTATCGATGTAAATGCCATCCCTGTAAGTCCAGTAGTAACAACCATCGGAATGCGTGCCGACTCAAGAATTGATCAGGTGAACCTGACCCTTTCCAACGGAACCAGTTTTGTTCATGGTGGAACAGGCGGTACAGCCAAAAGCCTGACACTCAATTCCGGGGAATATGTAAAATCGGTAAAACTCTGCTCAGGCAAATACAACAATACCACCCGGATATTTTATGCCAAATATACTACCAGTAGCGGACGTACACTTACAGGTGGAACTACTACAAGCACCACTGTAACATACACCGCACCTGACGGATGGAAAATTGTAGGGTTCCATGGCCGTTGTGGCACCAATGTGGACAAATTAGGTGTTATTTATGCTCCCATTTAATCAATAATTATATTAAAACATTCAATGATATCGGGTTTAAACCTTTCAGGTAGTAATAACCTGAAAGGTTTTTCATAAAAATCCAATAAAAGAAACAAGTTTTTCATTCATGTTTCCAAATTTTAATTGAAACAAACTAGAATTTCAAAAAATCAATCAGTACATTCGGCAAAATCACGATTGTTGTCCATTTATAAAAAACGCTCCGATGAAAAAGATTACATTCTTTACAGGTTTACTTTTCACAGCTATCTTTTCCATAAATGCCCAGATCAATAAACCTCCCAGGCTACTTGTTGGCATCGTGGTTGACCAGATGCGTGAGGATTTCCTGCTCCGCTATTACGATCAATACAGCAATGATGGCTTCAAACGGTTGGTGAACCAGGGAACCCTGTGCCGCAATGTACAATTCAACTATACCCCAACCATCACGGCAGTTGGCCATGCCAGTATTTATGCAGGAACCACCCCAAAATACCATGGCATCATTGGCAATTCCTGGTACAACCGGAACTCAAAAAAAGTTGTTTACTGCGTGACCGATTCCACCGAAAAAATCGTAGGAAACGAAAACATCTCCGTGGGAGTATCGCCCCGGAATCTGTTAACAACCAACATTTCAGACGAATTGAAAATTGCTACCAACAAAAAATCAAAAGTAATCTCCCTATCAACAAAAGACCGGGCAGCCGTATTAACTGCCGGGCACATGGCCGATGGTGCCTTTTGGCTCGACTTAACCACCGGCAACTATGTAACAAGCACCTTTTATATGGACAAACTCCCGGAATGGCTGGTTCAGTTTAACAACCAAAAACTGGCTTTTAAATACCTGGAAAAAGAATGGAATTTGTTAAAACCCATTGAGTCATATCCCAATTGTTTAAACGACGATAACAATTACGAAGAAATACTCAATGGAAAACAACGGCCGACCTTCCCATACAACCTGAAAGAATTAACCCCATTAAATAACCCCTATTTTGAAGTCCTCAACCGTTCGCCATTCAGCAACAGCTTATTGGCTGACTTGGCTGTACATATTCTAAAAAACACCGATATGGGCAAAGACCAGACTACCGACATGCTCAATATCTGTTTTTCGGCTACCGACCCCGTGGGACATACGTACGGACCACTTTCGCTGGAGATAAACGATACCTACCTCCGCTTGGATTTGGAAATTGCACGGGTGCTTAAAGCCTTAGATGAATACGTTGGAAAAGACAATTATACACTATTCCTTACTGCTGACCACGGTGTAGGCGAAAACCCTCAATACCTTATCGATAATAAAGTTCCGGCAGGAAGCCTTGACGAAAAATTGATTTACGAAGGAGCCGTTCAGCACCTGAACCAAAAACTGGGCAATAGCCAATGGATTGTAGCCTACCGCAACGACCAATTTTATTTTGACCACGAGTTGATTGAAAAAAACAAGTTGGTGCTTAACAATATTCAGGATATGCTGGCGGCCTTCCTATTAACCCAAAACGGGATTGCCGAAACCTATACCGCATGGCAGCTTATGCAGAATGAATATACCGAATCGCTGGCAGCAAAACTCCAAATGGGTTTTAATTTCAAACTGAGCGGCGATGTCCGTTACCTGATGCAACCCGGATGGTACGCCAACATGGGAGTTGGAGCCACCCACAACACCGCCTATATGTACGATTCGCACGTACCCGTAATATTCTACGGCAAAGGAGTTGCCCAAGGTGTGAGCTACGAATACCACACCATTACCGATGTGGCTCCCACGGTTTCTACACTTTTGAACATTAAGTTCCCAAGTGCCACATCGGGGAAACCTATTACCGAAATTTTCAAAAAACCGTAGTTTAGCTTTTATACCATGAAGTACCTTATTTTTCTCTTCAGTTTGATTTTAGGAATGTTTTGGGTACCTGATGTTTTGGCACAGAAGGAAAGCCCGTATCAATCCATGTTCAGTAAATTAGAACACACCCACGATGTAATTGCGCTTCCCAACTGGGGGCCTTATTCAAAAAAATATGCCGGCATTTCGCACATTCCCGAAATTTCAACAGGCATGCGCTTCGATGTTGCCGCCCTGCCAGGATATTACCGCAACCGGGTGATGGTGCCCAACGTACTGTTTGAATCGGGTTATTACCCGTGGGACATTAACAAAGAATTGTCGAAAGTTACCTACCGGTACGAATTGGAATGGAAAGACAAAGTATATGTCGATGTAACTTATTCAACTTTAGATACTTCAACGGTATTGGTAAGCATGCAATGTGTAAACCAAACCCTGTTGCCCCAAGAACTGCAATTGAATCTGGCCGGGTTCATCAACTATCCGGAACCTTATGCCAATGTTCAGGCCGTTCATTCCGGCAATGTTTCGTTTATTAACGCCGTTTCATATTCTAACCTGCAATTTGCCAATCCCCGCCCATCGGACAATCTTGTTTACGATGGTTGGTTCCGTGGTGAGGTCCGAAATGCCGATTTTTTAAATGGGAATGGCGTTGGTAAGGGATTTGGAAACGATAAGGGCGATTGGGTTGCATACAACATTCCGCTCCATGAAAATGAAAAAGAGGGGATTCTTACTTTACGGTACCGCATGAAAGAGAACAATTCCAACACTTTGATAGTTTCCGGATTGGCAAATGAAACTCTTCAACTGAAAGGAACCGGCAAGTTTGAACTGATACAAGTCCCATTTAAATGCGATAAAAATAAAGCAGAACTAAAACTAATTGCCGCCGGAGGCTGTGAAATTGAACTCGATGGTTTTTTTATGGGTTCCGTAAGCGATTCTAAATCCATTGAAATAGTGCCCCTTGCGAAGAAATATATCCCTGAATTTGTTAAAGACCTGCAAGCTGGAACCCTGTTGCTAAAATACCCCGATGTGGATGTTTATTACGGAATGGCGTGGGATTATCCATCATCGTTTGTACGCGAAATTTTGGATGAGGAATTGGATGTGATTTTCAAAAAATATGTGCACGAGCATAACTACCTTGTTTTTCCGGGCGATGAAAAGGGCCATTACCTAAATGTGTTTATGCGCCCGGTAGAACTGGAACCAATGAGCAGTCGCACCGTTTACAGCATTATTTGTACCGGAACTAAATCGCAGGTCGAAAACCAACTGGCCCAATTCAACCAAAACCCAAAAAGTTTTATTTTAAAAGAAAAAAAAGCCGAAAACAGTTTTGAGGGCGATTTACCGCAAGGCCAGCCGTTCCAGTTCAGCCAGAACATGATGAAGGCCGCATTGCAATACAACATTGTGTATCCCATTTACACCCAGGGAGAATATATCCGCCACTTTGCCCCCGGAAAATGGTGGAACAGCCTATACACATGGGATGCTGGCTTCATTGCCTTAGGATTGTCTGAAATTGATATCGATAAATCCATTCAGTTTTTGAATACCTATACTACACCTGTGGGAAGCCAATCGGCATTCATCCACCACGGCTCGCCGGTACCCGTGCAGATGTACGCTTTTTACGACCTCTGGAACAAAACACAGTCGAAGGAATTGCTTACTTATTTTTATCCGCGGCTGAAACAATACTATGAATTTATGGCGGGCCATTCGGGCAGTTCTACCACCAACCCATTCAAATCGGATTTACTCAAAACATGGGATTACTTTTACAATTCGGGAGGCTGGGACGATTATCCCCCGCAAAAAGCCGTGCGCGATAACCATTTGGAAGCCACCGTTTCGCCGGTAATAACCACGTCACATATAATCCGTGTTGCCAAAATATTACGGAAAGCGGCCACTGAAACAGGCAACCAAACCGATGTAAAAGCCTACGACAACGATATTAAAACCTTTACCAAAGCCCTACAAACAGTAGCTTGGGATGCAAAAAGCGGGTATTTCAGTTACCTAGTCCACGATTCGCTCGGAAACCCCAAAACTTTTTACACTGACCCAAACAGTGGAGCAAATTACAACATGGGCTTGGATGGTGCCTATCCCATATTTTCAGGAATCTGCACCCCTGAACAGGAAGAAATACTGCTCGGTAAAATATTTTCTGAAGAACACATGTGGAGCAAAGCCGGAATTTGTGTGGTTGACAAACAAGCGCCCTATTACCGCATCGACGGGTATTGGAACGGTGCCGTGTGGATGCCCCACCAATGGTTTATGTGGAAAACCATGTTCGATTTGGGTCGGCTCGATTTGGCCTGGAAAATTGCTGAACGGGCGTTGAATGTTTGGAAAAGTGAAACCGACGAAACCTATTTTACTTACGAACACTGGTTTGCAAAAACTGCCCGTGGTGCAGGCTGGCACCAGTTTGGAGCTTTGTCGGCCCCGGTACTCAACTGGTATGCCGCCTACTTCAAACCAGGCACCGTTACCACCGGTTTCGAAGTTTGGATTGAAAGCCAATCGTTCAACAGCGACCATTCGGCCTACCAAGCCAGCCTTTCGTTTGACGATGCTACCCATGCCCGCAAACGCAGCATGTTGGTGTGCCTGAATCCAAATTTTACTTATGATGTATTGATTAACGGTAAAAAAATAATTGCCCAAAGCCGGTACCCTGGATTACTGGAAATTGAACTTCCGGCAAGTAATAAGTCGTGTAAATTGGAGATAAAAAAGCAATAGTTTATTCGGGGCGCAACTTTAAGTCGCACTCCGAATAAACAGAGATACAAAAGACGGATGAAAAATAGTAGGAATAGTTTTTTAACAATAATGATAAGAAGTAAGCTTTCTGGTATAGCTTTATTGTACTCTTTGGTATTCCTTTTTTTATCGTGCAATTCAAGCCTCTACAATATTGAAAAACTGGGAGCCATCGGCGATGCCGAAACACTGAATACCACCTTCATCCAAAAAGCCATCGACAAAGCATCAGCAAACGGAGGCGGAACAGTAATTATCCCTTGCGGGCAATTTTTAACAGGTGCCCTGTTTCTTAAAAACGACGTGGAATTGCACCTCGAAAAAGGAGCCCGGTTATTGGGAAGTACCAACCGGTTGCATTATGGCCAAGATACGGCGTTTGCGCTCATCTCGGCAGATCATCAGCACCACATTTCCATTACCGGACAGGGAATTATTGACGGACAAGGCGCCGAAGTGGTTAAAGATTTATACAAACAGTTGCGCTCAGGCCGCTTAAATGATGATCAGTACAACATTAAACGCCCCCGGGAACATTCGCGCCCTGAATTGGTCGCTTTTTCGGAATGTGCAAATATTTCGGTTTCGGGAGTTATCTTAAAAAACAGTACAAGTTGGGTATTAACCTTCCGGAATTCCCGGCAAATAAGTGTTGACAGCCTAACCGTGGAAAGCAGCGTGTATTGGAACAACGACGGTATTGATGTGGTTAACTGCAACGGTGTCCTCATTTCGGGTTGCCACATTGATAGCGCCGATGACGGCATCTGCCTCAAGTCGGAAGGCCCAATAAAAGGCATTTGCGAAAATATAACGGTGGAAAACTGTACCATCCGTAGCAGTGCCAGTGGATTCAAAATTGGGACAGGTTCTCACGGGGGATTCAAAAACATTACTGTCCGTAATCTTTTTATTTACGATACATACCGATCGGCGGTGGCTATTGAATGTGTCGATGGTGGAGTGCTTGAAAACATTGATGTGCGCAACATCACCGCAAAAAACACGGGTAATGCCATTTTCATAAAATTGGGACATCGCAATAAAGACGGAGCGGTTGGTTCATTGAAGAAAGTCTATATCGGCAATCTTTATGCTGAAATACCCGCAGGAAAACCCGACATTGGCTATCCGCTTGAAGGCCCGCTCCAAAAATATCCGCACAATGTGTTTCCTTCGTCAATTACCGGGCTTCCGGGGCATTTGGTTGAAAACGTAACCCTCGAAAACATTGAAATGGTTTACCAAGGGGGCGGCAACCTGGAAACGGCTTTTACCGATTGGCGGAAACTGGACGAAGCGACCGAAAACGAAGCGGGTTATCCCGAATTTTCCATGTTTGGCGAACTGCCTGTTTGGGGTTTTTATGTCCGCCATGTAAAGGGCCTGAAATGGCAAAATGTTAAAATATCAAAAAATGGCAGCGATTACCGTCCGGCAATGGCTTTCAACCAGGTTGACAGTTTACTAATTGAAGGGCTTACCTTGTTGAACGACAGTGTAATGCCGAACCTTATTCTTAAAAATGTAACCGGTTTTTCATCTAAAAACATACGATTACCTTACCCTGATTCAAAAGGCATTTATACATGGAACTGATAAACAAGCCAATGAAAGGCTTACTTTATATAGCCACTTTTGTTATGCTTTTTAGCTGTAACAAAAATGAAACATCCCGTCCGGTCGATTTGGTTTATCCGCAAATGGGTTCGGCGTGGTCGCGGTGGTTTTATTTTTCATCGGCATGTAGGCCCTTTGGTATGGTGAGCCTTTTCCCCGACACAAAAATTGATGGCGAATGGAAAAGCGGCTACCGGTATGGAGTGGATACCATCCGCGATTTCAGCCACATCCACGAATGGCAGCTTTCGGGCGTGGCCGTAATGCCTGTTACCTTTACGGATGAAAACAGGGATTCTATATTTGCCGATTGGTCGTCAGTGTTTTCGCACCAAACAGAAACCGTAAAACCCGGGTATCATTCGGTTTTGCTTGAACGCTACCAAATAAAAGCCGAACTAACCGCCACAAACCGTGTGGGCGCACATCGGTATAAATTTCCTGAAAACACAAAAAACGGAGTGGTGTTCCAGCTTTCGAAGCAATTAGGCCCGGCGGAATTAATTGAAGGAGGTTTTAAACAAACCACTGAAAATGAAATTACCGGATTCATGGTAAACAGCCCAACCATGCGCCGCCCAAAACCCACAACCGTCTATTTTTGTGCCCGCTTCAGCCAACCTATAAAATTAATCCACCTTTCAACGGCCCATGGAATTTCCCCTTCAACCGAATGGAAAGGCGAAAACGGTAACATTTTGGTTGAATTCAATGAAAATTTGGACGAACCTTTATTGATGAAAGTAGCCGTTTCGTTTACCGACGAAGCGGGGGCTGCAAAAAATCTGGAAACCGAAATGCCCGGCTGGGATTTCAATCAGGTAGCCCAAGAGGCCGACAACCATTGGAACGACATGCTTTCGCGCATCGAAATTGAAGGAGGAACCGAGCAACAGCAACGGCGCTTTTACTCCGACTTGTATCATGCCATTATGGGGCGCCGCATTATAAGTGATGCCGATGGCAAATATGCCGATTTGACCGGGCCTGAGAAAATAATCCGCCAGCTCCCGCTCAATGAACAAGGCAAACCAAAATTCAACATGTACAACTCCGATGCCTTTTGGGGCGCACAGTGGACGTTGAATACTTTGTGGCAGTTGGTTTATCCGGAAGTTGCCCAGGAATTTTGCAACTCTTTTCTGGAATATTACAAAAACGGGGGGCTCATTCCGCGCGGCCCATCGGGCGGCAACTATACGTTCGTGATGACAGGGGCTTCAAGCACCCCATTCTTTGTAAGCACCTGGCAAAAAGGAATCCGTGGGTTCGATATAAACCTGGCTTATGCAGGATTGAAGAAAAACCACCTGCCCGGCGGGATGATGAGTAAGGTTGGTTACGAACATAGTACCACAAATGGCGGTGGTCTGGAATGGTACATCCAGAACGGATACGTACCCTACCCGCTTTCCGACACCATTTACGGTAGCCACCAGGACGGGGCCGCCATTACGCTCGAAAATTCTTATCAGGATTGGTGTTTGGCACAATTGGCAAAATTGTTGGGTAAAATGGACGATTACAATACATTCATTCAACAGTCCGATAATTTTAAAAACCTGTTTAATCCTGAATTGGGATTTATGATTCCGAAGGATAAATCAGGAAACTGGAAAACACCCTTTGATCCTTTGCTATACGACAATGGGTTTATTGAAGGAAATGGCGCACAGTATACATGGTTTGTGCCACACAACCTGCCTGCGCTTTTTGAGTTGCTGGGCGGTGCCGATTCCGCTATTTCCCGTTTGAACCGCGAGTTTGAACTGACAAGGGAATTTGGTTTCTGCAACGAACATCCCGAAAAGGAAGCATTTACCGGACTGAAATATGTGAACGACCGCCGCACGTGGATAAATTACTCGAACCAGCCCAACAGCCATGCCGCTTTTATTTTTAACCACGCCGGTGCTCCGTGGCTCACGCAATACTGGAGCCGCACCGTGGTTGACAGTGTTTTTTCGGGCTTATCGCCTTACCTTGGCTACCAAGGCGACGAGGACCAAGGGCTCATGGGTTCGCTGGCTGTTCTTATGAAAATGGGCATTTTCCAAATGAGCGGCGGTTGCGGGGAAGATCCGCTCTATGAACTGGGAAGCCCTTTGTTTGATAAAGTCACCATCCACCTGCAATCGGAATTTTATCAATCGCCTGCATTCACCATAACTTGCAATGGAAATAATAGCAATTCCCCTTTTATACAACAGGCAACTTTAAACGGGCAACCCTTGAAAACAGTTTGGTTCAAGCATTCCGACATAAACAAAGGTGCTTTAATTTCGCTTAAAATGGGAAGCAAACCCAATACAACTCGCTTTAATAAATAATTTAACTTAAAATTGAAACGAAACAGACCCCCTATCTGAAATAATATGGATACACATGAGGAATAGAGTAAAAATGTGCCAATTTTTTCAGGTAAGTCATAAACTTTAAAAAGATGAAAAAACTATTGTTAATTACAACCGCAACCCTTCTTTTATCATTGGGCACACTATGGGCACAAATCACAAACACTGCAACTATTGATGCCACAAAGATTGACCAAAAGATAAACCGGTTAATCTACAGCCAGTTTTCAGAACACCTCGGAAACTGTATTTACGATGGTATGTGGGTGGGCGAAAACTCAACCATCCCCAATAAAAATGGCATCCGCACCGATGTAATGGAAGCCCTCAAAAAAATCCAGGTCCCATCCATGCGCTGGCCGGGCGGTTGCTTTGCCGACGAGTACCACTGGATGGATGGCATTGGCCCAAAAGCCGACCGCCCGAAAATGATTAACACCAACTGGGGCGGTGTTACCGAGGACAACAGCTTTGGCACGCATGAGTTCATGGAACTTTGCAGCCAGATTGGATGCGAACCATACATTAGCGGAAACCTGGGCAGCGGCACGGTTCAGGAAATGTCGCAGTGGGTTGAATACCTGAACTCCGACAACGAAAGCCCCATGACCACTTTGCGCAAAGCCAATGGCCGCGAAAAATCGTGGGGGGTAAAATATTGGGGCGTGGGCAATGAATCGTGGGGATGCGGTGGCCGCATGAAACCCCAATACTATTCCGACCAGGCCCTGCATTATTCCAATTTTTTGCGCAGCTACGGCAGCAACCGCTTGAACATGATAGCAGTAGGCCCCAATGGCGACGATTACAACTGGACCGATGTGGTGATGAAAGAATTAGGTTCCAATTTTTGGGGCCTTTCGCTGCATTACTACACCTGGATGACCGGTTCATCGGCAACCGATTTTAAAGAAGACGGTTGGTTTGAGGTAATGAAAAAAACCTCACTGATGGAAGAGATTGTTTCAAAACATTCCGCAATTATGGACAAGTACGATCCGGCAAAAAACATAGCCTTGGTAGTTGACGAATGGGGGACGTGGTACCAGGTAGAGCCCGGAACCAACCCCGGCTTCCTGTTTCAACAGAATTCGCTGCGCGATGCGTTGGTGGCAGGCATAAACCTGAATATTTTCCAAAACCATGCCGACCGGGTGAAAATGGCGGCCATTGCACAGGTGGTGAACGTGCTGCAATCAATGATTCTTACCAAAGGCGACAAAATGCTGCTCACTCCCACCTACCACGTGTTTGATATGTATAAAGTGCATCAAGATGCGTATTTGGTTCCATCAACATTGGAGTGCGACAAGTATAGCTACGGTGGCGATTCGGTTCCCTCGTTGAGCCTTTCGGGTTCTATTGACAAAACAGGAAAAATGCACATCTCGGTTTGTAACCTACATGCTACCGAAACAAAGATGCTCACGTGCCATCTCAAAGGGTACAAGCCGTCAAAAGGGAGCGGCCAAATTGTAACTGCCAATAGCCTTAATGCTTACAACAGTTTTGAAAAACCCGATGCCTTAGGCCTTCAACCATTTTCGGCCTTCAAAATAAACAACGGCCAATTGGTGATTGAAATGCCGCCACATTCAGTTGTAACAATCGAGTTAGAGGGTGAGCTGGAAACCTATGATAATTCCATCCAATTGAAAAATCCAGTCCCAGGGCTTAACTACGAACTGTTTGATGGCTCTTTTACCAATTTGACCGAATTTATAAACATGAAACCAAGTGAAACCGGATTAACCAGCCAAATTGATTTTCCTATTGGAAAGAAAACAATGAACGTAGGTTTGAACTTCGAAGGTTATATCAAAATCGAACACACAGGCATGTATAACTTTTACCTTTCTTCCGACGACGGTTCAAACCTGGTTATTGATGGAAAAACTATCATTGAAAACGATGGCCGTCATGCAGTCATTGAACGCGAAGGGCTGATATTTTTGCACAAAGGTTTCCATCCTATTAAGGTAGGTTTCTTTCAGGCTGGTGGCGGCTATATGCTCCGCCTGGAGATGGAAGAATTAAAAAGTGGAAAAAGAGAAGTGCCTTCAGAGAAAAATTTCTGGCACGAAAAACAATAGTGGGTGTCATGTTTTCTTGAATCAACATAATAAAAAAAACGGAATTTATGAAAAAATACCCTCTTCAAAAAACTACCGTTCCTTTTCAATGGATACTGGTTTCCTCAATGATTTGCATCACTTTTTCATGCAAAAATATGAGCAAAAAAAGAATTGCTGATGGCCCATTTCAACCAACCTGGGAATCGTTCGAACAGAATTACCAGTGCCCCGAGTGGTTTCAAGATGCCAAATTTGGTATTTGGGCGCATTGGTCGGCTCAATGTGTGCCCGAGGATGGCGACTGGTATGCCCGGCACATGTATATCCAGGGAACATCACAATACAATTTTCATATCGGACATTTCGGTCACCCTTCAGAATTTGGGTTCATGGAATTAGACAACCTCTGGAAAGCTGAAAACTGGGAACCGGAGGAATTAATGAAGCTTTACAAAAAAGCCGGAGCCAAATATTTTATGGCTTTGGCCAACCATCATGATAATTTTGATGCCTACAACTCAAAATACCATGAATGGAACTCGGTAAATGTAGGCCCTAAAAAAGACATCGTGGGGATTTGGGAAAAAGTAGCCCGTGAAAATGGTTTGTATTTTGGGGTAAGCAACCACTCATCACATGCGTGGCATTGGCTGCAAACGGCTTATGGTTACGACGGCGAAGGCCCAAAAACTGGAGTACGGTACGATGCGGCTACCCTTACCAAAGCCGATGGAAAGGGAAAATGGTGGGAAGGACTCGACCCACAGGAACTTTACACCGGACCAACCATTAAAATGCCTGATGGAATCAGTGGCATAAAAGCAGTTCAAGACTGGCACGAAGCCAACACACGTCCTTGGATGGAAGAAGCCCCGGCTAACAATCCCGGTTTTACCAAAAAATGGTACCTCAGAGCCAAAGATTTAGTCGATTCGTACCATCCCGACATTATCTATTTCGATAATTTTGGCCTCCCCTTGGGGCAAACCGGACTTGATATAGTTGCCCACATTTACAACACCGATTATGCCCGCAACAACCAAAAAAACCATGTGGTAGTAACAGCCAAACAACTAAAACCCGGACAAGAGGCCGGAATTGTTGAGGATTTTGAACGGGGTTTCACCGATTCAATTAAACCTTATCCGTGGCAAACCTGCACCTGTATTGGCGATTGGCATTACAACCGCAAAGTACTCGAAGAAAACAGGTACAAAACAGCCACTCAGGTTATTCATCAATTGATTGACATTGTAAGCAAAAACGGGAACCTCCTGTTGAGCATCCCAATAAAAGGTGACGGAACCATCGACTCCCTGGAGGTAAAATTCCTTGCCCAAATGGCTGAATGGATGGAACCCAACGGGGAAGCTATTTTTGGTTCGCGCCCTTGGAAAATATTTGGCGAAGGCCCTACTCAGGTACAGGCAGGCATGTTTAACGAGGGAAATACACGCTTCACACCAGCAGATGTACGATTTACAACCAAAGATACTTCCCTTTATGCTTTTATGCTTGGCAATCCCGAGGATAAAAGCATCATCATTAAATCGCTGGCAACAGGTTCACCCTTAACCAGGGAAAATATCGTCTCAGGGGTAACATTATTGGGCTCCAGCGAAAAAATGGAATGGAAGCAGACTGATGAAGGCTTGACCATAAAATGGAAAAACGGATTCAAGAAAGACTCACCTTCTCTGGTTTTTAAAATTGAAGGTGTGGTATTGAATAATAATTTAATGAACTAAAACGGCACCAATGAAAAACATAATTTTACTTTCTGCAACCCTGCTGTTCCAATCAGCATTTTCGCAAAACAACTTTTGGGAGAACCCAGCCCTTGTTGACGAAGGCAAAGAACCTGCCCGCACGTTTTTTATCCCTGCCAGCCAGGTTCAGGAACTAACCGGTTTCAACAACTTTCATGAATCGAAAAACATTCAGATGCTGAACGGTACCTGGAAATTCAACTTTGTGGAAAAAGTGGCCGACCGTACGGTGGAATTTTATAAAACCAGTTTCGACGATTCAAACTGGAAAAACATTCAGGTGCCCGGAAGCTGGGAAATGCAAAGATTTGGAGTTCCTGTTTACACAAATATAAGTTATATATTTCCCGAAAATCCTCCTTTTGTTGATAACGAAGATCTTCCCATTGGAACCTACCGAAAAGTCTTTACTGTAAATGAAAACCTATCGGACAAAGAAATTATCCTGCATTTTGGATCCATCGCCGGAGCCGCCACCATCTATGTAAACGAAAAAAAGGCAGGCTATTCCAAAGCATCAAAAACCCCAGCCGAATTCAACATTACTCCCTATTTGCAAAAGGGCGAAAATTTATTGGCCGTTCAAGTGTTCAAATGGAGCGATGCTTCCTATTTGGAAGATCAGGATTTTTGGCGTTTGGCAGGCATTGAGCGCGATGTGTTCCTTATTTCGCGGCCTGCCGTTTCTATTGAAGATTTTTGTGTGGTGGCCGATTTAGATGCCAATTATCAGCATGGCCAATTGAAAATGGATATTAAAGTGCGGAGTTTCACTACGCAAATTACCGGTAAATATTCGGTAACGGTAACCATGCTCGACAATCAGCAAAAGAAAGTTTTCTCAAAATCATTGGCGGTAAATGCTATCAATGCCAAGGAAATGCAAACCGTTTCGCTGGATGAAAAAGTTTCCAATCCCGAAAAATGGAGTGCCGAATTCCCTAACCTTTACACAGTTACCATTGAACTGAAAGATGATTCGGGGAAAACCCTTGAAGCCGCACAATGCAACACCGGGTTCCGCAAAATGGAGATAAAAAACAACCAGGTTCTTATTAACGGCAAACCCATCATCATCCGAGGAACCAATATCCACGAGCATCATGAAAAATTTGGCCATTACGTGGACTACGCCACCAAGGTGAAAGACATTGCCCTAATGAAAAAGCATAATATAAATGCCATCCGTACCAGCCATTATCCGCAAAGCCCCGAGGTTTACGAACTGTGCGACAAGTATGGCATATATGTGGTTGACGAGGCCAACATTGAGGCGCATGGGTTAGACGGGATGGCAAAAGAAAACCATCCCTCGTTCCGCGACGATTGGAAAGGCCAGCATCTGGATAGGACCATCCGCATGTTTGAGCGCGACAAAAACCATCCGTGCGTGATTATTTGGTCGCTGGGCAATGAGAGCGATTTTGGGCCCAACTACGAAGCTACTTATAACTGGCTGAAACAAAACGACAAAGCAAAAAGACCGGTTCAGTGCGAACGTGCCGATGGAAACGCATTTACCGATATTATGGTACCTATGTATCCATCGCCCGACTGGATTGAAAAATACGCAACCGATTCCAACAGCCATAAACCGTTTATTATGTGCGAATACGCCCATTCCATGGGAAACAGCACGGGCAATTTTCAGGAATACTGGGACATAATTATGAAATATCCCATCCTTCAAGGCGGATTTATTTGGGATTGGGTGGATCAGGGTTTGGAAGCCCAAAATTTTGAAGGCAAAAAATATTGGCTTTACGGAGGCGATTTGGGCGGCTATAGATGGACGCACGACGAGAATTTTTGCAACAACGGGTTAATAAATGCCGACCGCGCCATTCACCCTGCATTGAACGAAGTTAAAAAGGTTTACCAGCCTATCTGGTTCAAGGCGGTGGATGTGGAGAAGGGCAAATTCCTGTTCCACAATTACAACCTGTTTACCAATTTAAACGCCTACGATTATATTTGGAAACTTTACGAGAATGGAAAACCTGTGGATTCCAGCGTTTTTGCAGCCGAAGGAAAACCATTATCTGAAAAGGAGGTTACTTTAAAACTGCCCATTATAAATCAAGAAACGGGCAGTGAATTCTTTTTGGTAATTGAGGCCCGCCAGCGGTTGGCAACCGATTTGATTGAAAAAGGTCACGTAATTGCTACGGAACAGTTTGCTTTCCCGAAAAACAATTACTTTGTAACAAATATCAGCAATCAGGTTTTAAAAATAGCCAAAACCGATCGGGATTTGCATTTTGAAAGTGGCGGGGTAAAAGGGGCCATCAGCCTGAAATCGGGCAAATTGTACAACTATTCATACAAAGGAACCTCATTAATTACCGGTAACCTGCGCACCAACTTCTGGCGTGCCCCCATTGATAACGATTTTGGCAACAACATGCCCAGCCGCCTGAATATTTGGAGGGCTGCCGATAACAACATGGTACTGAAAGGCATTACCGTTGACGAGCAAAACGATACAGGCGTGGTGGTTGTGGCTAGCTATCGGTTTTTAAACCTCGATGTTTTTTATTCCATCAAATACACCATACTCAACGATGCCTCGGTAATTATTGCCTCAAGTTTCGATTTGGGAACTACTGAACTCCCTGAACTGCCCCGTTTTGGGATGAAAATGCAGCTACCCTTGGAACTCGAAAATGTGTCGTATTATGGAAGGGGGCCCTGGGAAAATTACAGCGATAGGAATACATCGTCGTTTATTGGAAACTATACAAGTAAAGTCTCTGATTTGAACTTCGATTATTCACGCCCCCAGGAAAATGGATACCGCACCGATGTGCGAACCGTATCATTTACCGATTCAACAGGTTTCGGATTAGTTGTTGAGGGAATTAATACCCCTGTTTGCTTCAATGCTCGCAACAATTCCGATGAAGATTTTGATCCCGGCCTTACCAAAAAACAGCAACATCCGGTCGATGTTCCCAAACGAAAAAGTCTATATGTCAATATTGATTTTAAGCAAATGGGCGTTGGCGGAAACGATAGCTGGGGAGCCCTTCCGCTCGATAAATACAGGTTGATGGATAAGAAATACGAATATTCATTCCTGATTCGGCCGGTGAAATTGTAAAATGATAAACCTTAATTGAGTTGCTGAAGCAAAATTTAATATCAAACGCTATAAATTAAACATGTTTAGTTTCGGTACAGTTCGAATAGTAACACTGTTTACAGCCCTTGCTTTGTTTTTTCCAGGAAAATTGGTTTTATCCCAGGAATATAACAAACGTTCGGATTATGTTTACAACTTCGAAAATACCGATGCGAAAATTGTTAGCGTAACAATTGTAAACAACACGCTGGAATTGCCTGTTTTTACAGAAAATTATCAAACAGCATTCCTCGAAGTCGATATCAGAGCCACTTTTGGAAACTGGTTGTCGCAGCCTAAAGTTGAACTAAACTCAAACGGGGTTAATGCCTGCCAGTATTTCGAATTTGGAGCGAAAGGGTTGCGTTATATCAATCTGAGCGAATTTATTCAGAAAAAAAACTCCTTCATAGAGTTTGATTTTGACAGGTGCCATATCACCAACAAAAAAGTCAGGCTTATTCTTTTCAAAAATCCTGCAATTGAAAACAAAAATCTGCTGGTGCTGGCTCCCCACCCCGATGACGCGGAAATTGCTGCTTATGGATTGTATGCCTCAAATAGAAATGCTTTTGTTGCAACTGTTACCGTGGGCGATGCCGGTAAAAAAATGTATGACGAACTTTATTCCAATGATACAACACATTATCTGAAAAAAGCCGGATTGCGCCTGTGGAATAGCATTACAGTGCCTATGCTGGCAGGCTTGGAACCTCAGAATATGATAAATCTAGGTTATTTCGATGCTTCGCTCAAACAAATGTATTCCGATACTTCCAAAACAGCAAAAGCCAGGTATACCGGTTTGGATAATATCAATATTTATCGGGAGCAAAATATTTCTTCTTTTTTAGATTCTGTTTACGCAGCACCAAATTGGCGTTCTTTGGTCAACGATCTTAAATACATAGTTGAGAAGGAAAAACCATCGGTTATAGTCACTCCTTATCCGGCCATTGATGTTCACCCCGATCATAAACTTACCACTGTTGCTTTAATTCAGGGCCTGAAAGAGCTGAATTATATGGATGTTGAATTGTGGCTTTATACCAATCATTATGTGTATGACGAAATGTATCCTCAGGGCAAGGTGAGAAGTCTGGTAGCGTTACCTCCTGTTACATCGGAAGAATCGGTTTATTTTAAACGGATTTGTTCGTTTACACTATCGGATAATATGCAATCGGACAAAGCATTGGCTCTGGAAGCAATGAATCCGCTGCGTCCCGATACTGAATGGCATACAACCAGGGGTAGCCGAAAATTATATTGGAAGACACTGCGCGAAAATATACGAAATACAGAGAATGATTATTATTACCGGCGGGCAGCAAGGGACAACGAACTTTTTTTTGTGGTCGATATGAAAGATTTACTAACCGGTTCAATTTTAAAATCGGTTATAGGGGATATTAATTTTAAATAATTAAGCTAATGGCATTATACGATATAACAGATTTTGGTGCAATTGGAGATGGTTTAACCGATAATGCACCGGCAATTCAAAAAACAATAAATTCCTGCTCCGAAAATGGCGGGGGAACAGTCCTTGTTCCATCGGGAAAAGTATTTATGGCAGGCCCCTTCGATTTAAAATCGAATATAAACCTTTACCTCGAAGGCAATGCAAAAATTCTGGCCAATCCCGATGAAATGGTATATACAAAAAGCGCTTTTAAGGCAAATTATGGCGAAGGGAGCATCTGGATTGGAGGAGAAAATGCCACAAACGTTACAATAAGCGGCACAGGTACACTCGATGGGAATGGTGTGGCATTTATGGGGCCCGAAGAAAAAGCAGCTTATGCACTCAAAACATTTGATACCTTCGACAGGCGTCCTCACTTGTTTACTCCTGTCAATTTTAAAAACCTTGTTATACGCGATGTTACTTTTAAAGACTCGGCATACTGGTGTATCCATCTTGTAGGGTGCAACGATGTTACTATCGATGGAATTAAAATTTACAATAATTTAAAAATCAGGAATTCAGATGGAATCGATCCCGATCATTCCAAAAATGTTCGCATTAGTAACTGTTATATCGAGTCGGGCGATGACTGTATTTGTCCTAAAACCCGCCGCGAATACGAAGAGTTCGGCCCTACCGAAAACATTACAGTAACCAACTGTATTATGAAATCGACTTCGTGTTCAATAAAACTCGGTAGCGAAAACATGGATGCCATTCGCAATGTTTTGTTTTCAAATTGTATTATCCGTTCGAGTAACAGGGCTATTGGCATCCAGAACCGCGATGAGGGAATTGTTGAAAATGTGATGTTTGAAAATATAATTATTGAAGGAAGACTTTTCGACGATGTATGGTGGGGAAAGGCCGAACCTATTTATGTTACGGCCTACAAACGCCAGCCCGGGAATGCCCGCGATGCCAACTGGCGGTTCGCCAAAGGCCAAACTACGGGGAAAGTAGGCCCAGTACGGAATATTACGTTTACAAACATTCAGGCAAAAAGCGAGAACGGTGTGTTTGTGGGTGGCGAAAAAGGGAGAATCAGCCAAATCAGGTTCAACCAGGTGCATCTGGAAATTGAAAAAACAACCAAATACCAAGGCGGCACCTACGATTTGCGCCCCTCCGATACCATTGGGTTAAAGAGGACCCTCACCTCCGGGTTTCATATCGAAGAGGCGAAAAATATCACCCTCAAGGATTGTTCGGTTAACTGGGGACAAGCCAAAGAAAGCTATTTTGGACATGCCATTGCTGTATCCGATTCTGAAAACATCCTAATTGATGGGTTTCAAGGAACCTCTGCTTTTCCTGAATATGATGTTACCCTTTTTAAAAATTGTTTAGGCATCGAAATAAAATAACGCGTTAAACTATTCACAAACAAACAACTGAAATATTATGTATGGTCTCAATTTCATTGACTTAATCGTCATTTTTACATACTTTTTAGCAATTATAGGAATTGGTATTTGGTCCAGCCGCAGAATAAAAAGCCAGGAAGATTATTTATTGGGTGGCAGAAAATTCGGAAAGCTTATCCAAACTTTTGCCAGCTTCGGTCAGGCAACTTCCGCCGATGGTCCCGTAGGAGTAGCCACTACTACTTTTAAAAATGGAGCAGCCGGAATCTGGAGCGCACTATTAATGGTTTTCTCTACACCATTGTTTTGGATAACATCGCCTTGGCTACGCCGGATGCGTACCACCACCATGGGAGATTTTTATGAGGAACGGTATGGTTCAAAAAAAATGGCAGCCGTTTACGCTATCATCGGCTCCATTGGAATGATGGGGCTGGTATCGGTTGGTTACACGGCCATGAATAAAACCATTATGGCCATTACCCCAAAAGTTGAAAAAGATTTTACCCGGCAGGAGAGGTACGAATATAATTTAGCCCTGGAATTGAACCAGTTGGAATCCAAGGATTACAACCAACTCGATAGCCAACAAAAGGAAAGGCTTACCGAACTTCGCCAGCTTAAACCTGAAAGTGTCTTTTCGTACATCAATGAGTATTGGCTGGTATGGATTGTGTGCCTCATTGTTTTAATTTATTCGGTCCTGGGCGGACTGGAGGCTGCTTTTTATACCGATATGCTGCAAGGGTTTTTCATCATCATGCTTTCAATCATTTTAATTCCATTTGCGTGGTGGAAAATAAAACTGCTTTACGGAACCAGCGAAAACGAATCGGCCTTAAATATTTTGCACGATAAACTGCCCGAATCGTTTTTTGAAATTTTCGGAGCCCCTACCCTAATTGATTTCACTTGGTATTTTATTCTGGTAGCTTCGGTTGTGGCCGGCATTACCGTGGTAACCCAACCCAACCAGTTAGTTACCAATGCTGCGGCAAAAGATGAATACTCTGCCCGCTTTGGGTTTGTGGCTGGCAGCTTTATGAAACGTTTCTGCACCATTCTTTGGGGAGTATTAGGGTTAGCAGCCGTTCTCCTATACAGTGGCAAAGTACAAAACTCCGATTTGGTTTGGGGCTATGCCACCCACGATTTGTTGGGATCCTTAAAAATTGGGCTGGTTGGGGTAATGATAACCTCAATGATGGCCGCTTTAATGTCAACGGCAAGTACCCTCATGTTAACGGTTTCAGGGTTGCTGCTGCACAATGTGTATAAACCTTTGGTAGCTGAAAAAAGCGAGCAACATTATGTTTGGGCAAGCCGTATTTTGGGCGCATCGTTTCTTGTTGGCGGTGCTATTGTTGCCACCCAGTTCGACAGCATCCTCGAAATATTGAAGTTTATTTGGGAGTTTTTTGTCATTTTTGCAGCAGCCTTTTGGTTGGGGTTAAAATGGAGACGGGCAAACCGTCAAGGAGCGTGGGCTTCTATTTTAGTCACACTTGCTGTTTTTTACCTCCTTCCGGTGATAATGCCTTACATAAACCCGGCCATGAGAACCAACAAACAACTGCTGCTCAAAACCCAGCCCGAACCAGTTGAACGGGTGTATGTTGCCCGCGGGATGGATGTTACGGAACGGAATAAAGAAATCGGGGATTGGAACACCCAAAATATTTCCGGTGCAACAGTTTCCAACCGTCCCGATTCATTAAAAGTGGGTGACAAATTCACAAAAACATTCAACCTGCCACAGAAATCCATTTTTTGGTCAAAAGACCCATCTATAAATGAAAATGGGGTAATGACTGCCCGGGGCTATTTCTTCCCTGAACTTATCCTCATCCAAAAGCTGGGGTTCCAGTTGCAGTACCAACCTTATGCCTTGAACGAAACCATCCGTATGATTATCCGCCTACTGTTTCCATTCCTGTTACTAATTGTGGTTTCGTTGCTAACCAAACCACAGAACGACAAGCAAACCCTGGAATTTTTTATAAAGATGCGCACCCGGGTTCGTGGGTTTGGCAATGAGGTAGATCATCAAGATGTTCAAAACGCCATCAAAAACCAGGAGGCCACCAAGGGCTTTTTGCTATTTCCCAACTCCTCATTTGAAATCTACAAATGGAACAGGCAGGATGTCGTTGGATTTTTTATCTCCATTGGGATTGTGTTTGTGGTTTTAGCAACATTGTTTCTGGCCGTAAAAATGGGTGGATAACTAATATTAATACCTAAATTTTAAAACATCAAAAACACAGTATCGTATGAACCGCAATTATTATCTATTGGCATTAATCTTTATCGTATTCTTTGTCATTTCGTTTCTCACTAACATTCTAGGGCCCATCAACCCCAATGCGAGCGACAGTTTTCACCTAAGCGGCTTAATGACAGGAATGCTCCCCTTTTCGTTTTTCATTGCTTATGCACTCATGTCTATCCCTGCCGGGATGCTGGCACAAAAATATGGCGAAAAATCGGGTATGTCCACAGCTTTTGCACTGGCTACCGGAGGGGCCCTGTTGTTTGCTTTAAATCATACATTTCTGGTTTTCTTAGTAAGCCTATTTCTAATCGGAACTGGCATGGCCTTATTGCAAGTAGCCATCAATCCGCTCTTACGGGTTACCGGTGGCGAAGGTAATTTTGCTTTCTATTCTGTTTTTGCCCAGCTTGTTTTTGGCGGAGCCTCCTATCTTAGCCCCTTTGTTTATTCCTATTTGGTAACAAACCTCAACCAACCGGCGGCAAATCAAGGGTTTTTTATTTCCATCTTCAATAAAGTCACGCCCGATAACCTGAACTGGGTTTCCATCTATTGGTTATTTGCGTTTATTACCCTGCTAATGGCCGTAGTCATCCTGCTGTCGCGTTTCCCAAAAGTGGAACGAAAAGATGACGAATTGGTAGGTGCCTGGAGTATCCACCGCAAGCTCTTCGGTATCCCTATTGTTTGGTACTACTTTTTTGGGATATTTGCCTATGTGGGTACTGAGCAGGGCATTGCCAACTGGATTTCAGAATTCCTCAGGACCTACCATGGGTTAACGCCCGAAATTGAGGGAGCCCAAACCGTAGCCTGGTTCTGGGGCATGCTTACCATTGGTTGTTTGTTAGGCCTGTTTTTATTAAAAATTATCGACAGCAAAATAGTATTACGGGTTTTTACCATTGCGGCCATGCTGGTATTAATCCTCACACTAACCGGAACCACGCAAATGGCCCTATTGGGATTCCCGGCGCTCGGTTTCTGCCTTTCGGTAATGTGGTCCATAATCTTCTCACTGGCGCTTAACAGTGTTGCCGGATATCATGGTACTTTTTCAGGTATCTTATGTACAGCCATTGCCGGTGGAGCCATCGTTTCCTTAGCAATTGGGCAGATGAAAGACTGGGTTGGGTTAAAAGCCGGTATGTTTATCCTGTTTATAACCCTGGCATACATCCTGAGCCTGAGTTTTTGGGCCAAACCTCTTATTAAAAACCGGACCATAAAAAGTAAAGAAAAATAGATTATAATTTTTGATGTGATATATAATCATCAAAAACAAACGAAATCAACACTAAGTCGGACAACTCTGGTTAAAAAGCAAGCATACCCTGTGTGAACCAAATCACTAACGTTTTCCTTCACCTATAAATCACTATTAGAAAAAATAACAACCTGTTAAATTAACAATTGTCGTTTTTTTGTTCATTTTGATTACAATTTTTCACCAAGTGTCTTAAATTATTATAACTTTGTATCCCCGGATGAGGGTACAAAGGTTACATATTTTTTCATTCCCTGAATTGGAAAATTCTTTTCAATTAAATCCTTACTTTTATTTAAAATTTGAACCAGTAAAAACTGAAATAACAGAGCAATAACATCTTAAAACGGAACTTATGAGAATAGTTGGGAAACCCAAATTGAAATTGCGTGAAGATGCCCGTGACTTTATAGACTTGTATTTATCGCTTGGACAAAGAGCCGAAAATTTTTTGCCCCGACATATTATTGACAACCTAAAGGCTTTTACCCGTTTATGCTACGATGAGCCTGATGATCCCTTGCTGCAGGAACGCGAGATTGACCGCCAGGTACATGAACTGAAAGAGGCCATCCCGGGCTATACCGATGTATCGCTCATGCTTTTTCCACATGAGGAATCAAAAGCTTTTCAATACCGTACCAAGAAAAATGTTTTCCGCGAAAGGTTGGTTTCATTAATTGATACCGAAGCCATTAACGAGGAAGAGCAAAAACAGGCAAAAAACATCCTCAATTGCCATGATTACTCCGTGGGTACACCCCCGGTAACACAAACCAATCTGAATTTCAGATATACCATTTTATTGGGCGACCAGGTAACCGAACTGCGGAGGTTCCGCGAGGTGTTGGGTATTAAAGATGAAGTGGAAGAAGCCCAATGGAACTACCTGCTCGACGTGTTTGACCAAATGGTGGTACAAAGTTCGCACTATACCACGGCTGCTGAAAAAACCGATTTTTTGGTCCGCAGCGAACAAACAGTCAATTTCAAAGGGCTGAACGGTTTTTTAAAGACAGTAGTCAGCGGGAGCACCGAAACAGCCATCAAACTTATCAGGGAGGAATTGTTTAATCCGGCAACAGTTAAAGAAGTCGCTTTTACCGATGAAGAATCGCTTTACCAAAGCATCAGCGACGACAAAACCTCTATTTTCGTCATCCGCATCCCCCACATGCGCAAAAACCTGTTCAACCATAGCCGTTGGTTCCCGCTCCTGACCCGTATCATTTTTATCGATGATTCTTCAATTTCACGGAGTACCAATACCACGTTGGTATTTTGCCTCCATAATAAAATTATCCAGACATTAAATAAAGTCCACACCAAAAAGCTGGGCGCGTTGGCCAACAGCCAATTGAATTTACGGTTGATCCTTGAAAAAGTAAGCTATAAAAACCTGGAGCACTTTATGTCGCTCATTGAGGCTAAAATTGCCGACTACAATCAGGAACTCAGCCTGCTTAAAAAGGAACAGCTGGGACAAACCGATAACCTGGAAAAAGATATTGTGCTATTCAAATTCGACGAATTCAGCCGCCAGATTTTGAAAGACAAGTATTCGCTGGAAAAACTCCGCGATTACATTGACATGATTTTGAATTGTACCGAAACCGAAAAGCTGAGAAAACAGAACAAGCGGTTGATTCAGGAATTCGAGGAACGAACTAAAAAATATTTCTACTCCGAAAACGACAATGTTCAGATAGCCACCATTGTTGAAGGCGGAGGCCGGAACCAAATCAAAACTTATGGAGAATATCTGCTCCATCGGAAACTAAAACCCGTTGACAAAGCTATTATTGAGCGCTGCCGGGTTATTCTGAACGTTATCCCCGATACGTATCAACGTACCTTGAGCAACCATTTTCATAAAAATTTCGGCATCAACCTGTTTCTGGAAAAATACAAACAATATTTGGTAAAAGCCGAAAACGAGGCCGACAACAAAGGGAGGTTCAGTAATTTCTTGATCGATTTGGGAATTAACGATAAATATCTAGCTCTTACTGAAAAAGATCAGGACATTATCAAAGAATTTCTTAGTAACCTTTCGAACCTTAACAAAACTTCTATCTCTGACGATGTTCAGATGATTATCCGCGATGTGCTCTTTGGCAAAGAAGACAAGGTGCTGCGTCCTTATATTTTGTTCAACAAATACTCGTCGTGGGAGTACATGGATTTGTTCCCCACCGACCGGTTCGATATCAACCCCTTTGACCTGGAAATTGGCATTAATGATGAAGGCCGCATTGATTTTGACCGTTTGACAACCCGCCTGGAGCGGATGAAAAAAACCTTCCAGGTCTTCGACGAATCAGGGAACCTGTGGGATAGTTTTTGCGAAAACCTGACCATTGTGATTAATGACCCAGCTAACCCATCGGGTTACTCCGATTTTAACAACCAATCGTTGCTGCGTTTCCTGAAATTTGTCAGCATCAGCAAAATAACCCTCTTCCTCGATGAGGCTTACAACGATTCGGTAAAGATTATAAACGATGAAGAACCAAAATGGCGCACCATTTCAAGGTATGTAATGAATAACCTAAACCAGCAATATGCACGCATCAACCTGGTTTCGTCCATTTCTACTACCAAAAATTTAGGTGCCACCGGCGACAGGCTGGGGTCCATTATTGCCACACCAGCAAAAAAAGATGTGATTGATTTTGCACGCAAACAAAACAGCATCGAAAAAGGAAACACCAATTCGTTGTTTATGCTGGTGAATATCCTGGAAAATGCCCAACTGGCTAAATCTATCAAAGATAATCTGGAAGAACGGTTGCCCAAAAATGCTTCGCGTAATAAAATTAAGATGCGTATTGAGCAATACATCATAGCCGAGATTGAAAGTTACCATAAAAAACAGGGGACCAAATCGCCCAAAGAGTTGCTCCGGTTTTCGCCTTTTGAAGGTAGTCCGTTGCATCTTTTCTTATTGAACGAACTGGTGGCCCTAGATAAGTTAGATGTGTTGCAGTTGCCCGACGATTTCAAATACAGGGATGAACCCTTTTTTACCTATTACCAAAAGCAGTTGGTAAAGGAATTAAACACCTTCCGCATCAACAAAAACTTTAGAGATGAGGCTTTGTTGCGGTTAAAAATCGCCAAAGAAACGGCCGCAGAATTACTGCAGGGGGAGTGGGCCGAATATGCCAAAATCATTGCTTCCGACGGTTCGTATTTGTTCAATATCCAACTGAACAATTTCTTCTCGTACCAGGATTTGGAAAAATTTACAAAAAAACTGGCCGAAACCCGGGGAATTGCTGTAATCCCTTATCAAACCGGATTCCTGCGCTTTTCAATGGGCGATTATCTGGACGGAACGGCAAAAGGTTATGACATCTTCCGCAAGGAATTTAAAAATGCTCTGGAAATTGTACTTAAATATTGGGTAAAATTCGACAGCCTCAAAAACAACCCCGATTATGCCGAAATGAGTTCTGATGAGATACTGGATGAGATATTTGCCTCAAAAACAGATCGCCAATTCATCCGGCAGGTACTCGGCGATTTTCATATTGTAAAAGACCTGAGCAAAACTCAAAGCCAGGCACTGCGCATTAACAATGCCTGGACACTTTACCACGCGGCACCTGGCATGAGCGGCATCAGCATCAATACCATTGACAATTCAAAAAACGCGGTCATTGAATTTTCCGACGAAGTGGGGAAATGTACCAACCTGACTCAGTTTATCAGCAGTATCGCGTTCACATCGGTGTATGAAAACCTGCTGCCTCAGGTTTACAAGCAAATACCGATGATCAAACATCTCGATTTTGGGGAAGTATTGGCCCGCTATGGCAAAGCTACATTGCTTAAATACATTACCAATAAACTGGAATACCAGCCTAACCATTATGTGCTCGATGCACCAGAACATGATGTAATTATGGCGGAAATTCTTCTGGAGATGGAGAACATTTTGTTCTCACCACGGAAAACCAAAATATTGGCTATCAACAGCACCGGAAAACATGCCGATGATATTGCCCGCCTCGAAGGCGTGAACATGGTAATGCGTAAGCACATCCGTGAATTGATGCTGTATTTCAACCTCCCGTTCGAGAACAACCCGTTGGAACCATCCTTAGCCGAATTGGTGGCAAAAGGCATTGAGAAATTTGAAAAAGTAGTTGGCAAAAAAGCTTCCGACATCAACACCGCTTTATTTTTAAAACGGCTGGCCGCCAGTATTTATGACCAATTTACGGCTCAAAACAACAAACTGGGACAAAAACTTTATGGGTATATCGAGAAAACCATCAACGACAAAGTGCTGAACCCGGAAATATCGGCGGTTGAAAAACTGACCCGCCTATATTTATTAAGCCGGAAAGACCTCTTCAAAGAGAAAGTCCTTGCTTTAATTTCAAGATACAACCAGCAGATTGAATCCATCGGGAACATGGAAGCCGAGGCAGTGATTGGGGAATTCCTTTACAAATCGTTCCCTACCGATATTGAAGACCTCTGGCAACAAGTTTTGGAAACAGGAAAACACAACATTGAAAACAGTGGATTGCACGGCGAAATCAGGTTATTTACTTTATTCCTCATCAACCTGATGAACCAGACCAAAAGCAACGAGCACTACGACAGGTACACCCATTCGGTTATCCGATTGACTGAAGCCGAGTTTGCACAGCAAAATTCAGCCATCAACGAGATGGTGCAGCATGGCATCACGCTACATAAAAACTTTGATGTAAAAAACCATCCACTGGAGAAATTTGAAAATGGCCGGTTGAAATGGATCCCTGAATTGATGCGCGAATGCGGCGTGATAGGTACCGAAACTAACGTCCAAACACATACCCGCATAGCTACCGATGCAAAAAAACGGGAGTATGCATTCCACCGCATCGACCGGATGGAGAACGAAAAAGCAGCAGAATTCAAGGCCAAAACACTTGCCGCAGCAGATGTAAATTCACGGGAATACATTAAAATTTTGGATACCCGCCCATTGGGCAATTTCTTTGTAAACAGGCTTCAAAAATTTGTGGCTAACATGGACATGGGCGATTACCGTTGTAAAATTTTCAATGGCGGATTGTTGAATGAACTCTTCATTTACCACAAGAGCTACATGAAATACATGGCAGATAATTTCCGGTTGCTCGACATTCAGGACGCATCCATTGACGAAGTGCGGAATTTTGTACCCGACACCATCTGCTTTTATGGTGCACCTTCAAAGGTAATTTCGTTCCCAAAAGTGGGCTTTTTCGATATTAAAGGGCCTAAAGGAAATATCAAAACCATTGTGACACCGCTTACGCAAAAAGGCGATTATTATGGCAACATTAAAAAACCCCGTTTGACAGTGATGAACGAGAAAGTGAAAGAGATGGGCGGAATCCCGGTTCACGGGTCTATGTTTGCCGTAGAAGAAGAAGACGGAGCCGTGTTTGTTGTCCAGATTGCCGGTGATAGCGGTGTAGGAAAATCGGAGATGCTGGCGGCCATGATGCTCAAATGGATGAAAAAGAACCTGACCGGGATACGTTCGTTGAAAAGCATTGCCGGCGATATGTTCCATGTCTTTCCTGATGCCAATGGAAATCTATACGGTATTGGAACTGAAGTGGGTGATTTTAGTCGCGTCACCGATTTCGATCCGGAATATATCAAATATTACTATTCGTTGTTTGAAAGTGCAGCCGATTCCAATGTGGAAGACTTGAACTCGCGTAGTACCATCAGTGGACTTTGCGATGTGAGGATGCCTTTCAAAATAGACATTATGCTCACGGCTAGTAATTTTGCCCGCGAGGAGGCCGGAATTACCCGCTATCAGAATCCTGAAAACTTTATCCTTTACCGCGACTCACATGGTGAACGTAAAGAGAAGGCTACCAGCGGCGACAATCCTCACTTCCAACGGACGTTGTTGCGATACACCGGCGATAAAAACATTGTTGAGGTGCTCGATACCCACGGAAGCTACATCGACGACGTGTTGGATTGGGAACTGGATTCATTTACGGGCAAGTTCTTCCTATGTTCATCGTATAAAATGATGGATAAGATTGATTTGGATGGCATGGTGAACAAAATTTTCAAAGGCAAAGAATTTACCCAAAATGGAAAAACTTATGGAATTTCAAAGGTAAATTTCGATGTCATTAAAAACCGTTTTGTAGCTGTAGCTACAAATGCCGATGAGGAAATGCTTGTTAAAATCGATCGGAGCCTGTTCAACCAATTGTTCGACGCGCTGGCAAGCACACCCGGAGGCCAACCGTTTATTGACGAAATGGGAGCTTTGGAAGGCAAGAAAAACCTGATTGAGGTGCTTAAAACGGGAGAAGGCAAAAAAATCCAATTGGGAATCCTTTCTACCGATATTGGCCGGAAAGGCAAAGAAATTACCGGCCCCCAAACTGCTGCCGAAGATATGCGCCGCTTGATCCGCGAGGTCCGTATTGCCCGACCTGAAATCAACGAAAACAAAAATCAGGTGAAGAAAAACATTCACGAAAAATACAAACACATTTTCAACGGCCACAAAGGAAATTCCGAGGTTTACCGTTACAACTTCTGGTTGTGGCAAATGGAACAGATGCGCAAAGCCAAATTTGTACGCATCGACAATCCAAAGATAGATGTTGATTTGTCCCGCTTGAAAGGGTTCCAGCCTGAAAAGAAAGAAAAGGTATTCAGCCCTTTGTTGGTAACCCCCAACTTGAATATTGAATTAAGCAGCTTTAGTGAGACATACCTGCAATTGATGAATTTACCTAACATTGCTGAATTCGCAGTTGAGTTTGCTGAATTTGCCGATTCGCTTTATATTGCTGAAGGTTACAACAAAGAAACCGTCATCAACAACATGGTAATTCAATTGCTACTGATGAACGGGTACATTTTACCTGAAGATTTGACCCGGGGGAGCATTATTGAAAAGGTAAACCGCGAAACCATTGCCGCAGCCAAATACGCGGCCATGCAGTTATTTGATCGGTTAAAAAACGGTAAAGCCCCGGAGCCTAAAAAAGAGTAAAACAGAGGTGCTTACTTGAATCTCAAACCTGAGATTTTGTCATAAAATTTAAAAAGTCATCCGGAAGGGAATTGAAAGATTCATCTGGATGGCTTTTTTGTTGCCTAGAATTGAGTCCACTCCGAAAAGTCATCCGATGGATGTTTTTACTAAAATAACGTGAGTTTTGGATTGAAGCATCAAGAAACCAATATTTTAACTGGAAATTTATTGGATGAGATAACGCTACGAGGGTTTTAAACCCTCGTAGCGTTAGTAAAATAACCATTATCGGGTCTATTGTTCAATTAACCAGATATATTTTTTAAATAAACAAGTCAAAATTGACGATAAAACAACAAACAAATATAATCAGGTAAGGTGTATTTAATTTTTCGTTCGATTCCAAAACAATATTCCAATTCCGATGTTATAATTTAGAATCAATATAAATAAAAAATGAGAGCAATAAAAATCTTTTCCATTGCAATTCTATTGCTGGGTTGTAATAAATCGTACTCATCCATCCACGTGATTAAACAATCGGGAACCTCATTTTCACCCTCAAATATAACAGTAATTGTTGGTGATACTGTACGCTGGGAATGGTCAGCCGGTTCACATACCACTACATCAAAAGTAATTCCTAATGGTGCAGAAGCATGGGATTCACCGTTAACCTCAACCTCAACTTCATTTGAATACAAAGTTACTGTTGAAGGGACATATAATTATGTTTGCACTCCCCATGAATCATTGGGCATGAAGGGTAGTTTTACTGCCAATGTTACCAATGCTATTAATGAAAATTCACCGCTATTAAATTTCACTATCTATCCGAATCCAGCGTCATCGTTTATTAATATAACTACTGACATCAATGGCGAAGTGGTACTTTCCGATATTCTTGGCAAAAACCTTAGAAATATCCGATTAAACGAGTTGTCAGTCATTGCTGATACCTATCGGCTCGATTTGCTTGATTTAAAAAATGGGATTTATATAGTTACTTTAATCCCATCGGATTCTAAAAAAAGGATAAGCCTAAAGTTTATGAAGGAGTAAAAGTTCCATTTTTTTAATTAACAGATACAGTTACACGGTATAACTCTCCAATTTATAAGTTAACCCCCTAAGCTTATATTAAATTCAGGAAGGATTCTAAGTCTATAGTATTCATATTGTTTCCCGAAAGCCTGCGGGAGCAAATTGGCTAAAAAATCAGTTTGTAAAAGATAAAGTAACAATTAATGTCGTTTGAAAAAACGGGAAAACTTCGGAACCTAAAAAGACAGTTTATATCTTTTAAATCCCGAGCCTGAAAATTTATCATAGAAATTAATAAATCAGATGGATAAAAATGAAAAGATTCATCCCGATAATTTCATTTTAAGGAATACCCTCAATAATTGAATAATAAAAAGTTAACCATCTCCTTCCATTGTTAAAGTGCAAAAGAAAATTGGGTATTTCATTTTGCACCTCATTTTTTACCTTTGAGCAAAACACCCCTGCCATTCGCCATAATTTTCAAACCTAAATCGCTGACTTTCGTTAAATAAGTTAAAAAATTTATACTTTTAACCACAAATTAAAGTGGTGCAACCTAAAGGGAAATTATAACAAAGAAACCCATTACAAAAGAATGATTAATAAATATTTTATTACTATAAATATGAAAAGATTGCTACTTGTATCAATAGTATTCATAAACAGCATCGTTGCTTTTTCGCAAACCACATTTTCAGGAACAGGAAACTGGAGTGATGGAGCAAGATGGGACAATGGAATACCGGCATCATCCACCGATGTTACTATTGCTGATGGTGCACAATGTACCGTTGATGTAGCAGCCGAGTGTCAATCGCTAACTTTTGCCGCCAATAGTACCAATACATTGGTTACCATTAGTGGTGCAAACTCTATTACAATGAGCGGTACTTTGGCTTATTCAGCACCTTCGGCTGATGTAACTCAAACCATTGATATTGGTACCGGAAGCTTGGTCTGCGGAGCAATAACCATGACGAACACAAGCAATGGTAATCGAAAATTAAACCTGAATATTAGTACGGGAACCGTAACTGTTAATGGGGACATTGTTATGGCCGGGTCAAATACCGAGAATTACATAACCTTTACCGATGCCGGAATTTTAAATGTTACCGGGAATCTGGGTACCGGTGATTATGGCCGCCTGACAGGAGCAACATCAACTATTACAATTGGAGGAAACTTTGATGTAAATGTGTTTACAGCCAATACCTGTACCATTAATTTTAACGGCACAGGCAATCAAAGGATTGATAACGGGACTTATTACAATCTTACACTTGACAATGGAGGCACAAAATATCTGGTAGCAGCCACCACCATTAATACGGGAGGAACATTAACTCTAAATAACGGGTTATTGAACCTTGCAGGATTTGACCTAACCGTGACCGCAACCGCTACTTTTGCCGGGACCCCATCAGCCTCAAGTATGATAAACTTTACCAATGGTGGGCGATTGGTTAAAACAGGAACCATTGCAGCCGATTGGCAACGTACCTATCCCATCGGAACAGGTGCCGATTATTCGCCGGCAGTTTTATCTACAGTAGTAGGTAGCGATTATAATGGAACAATGTACATTAAAGTGGTTGGGGAGCGCCATCCTTTGTTAAACGGAGCAGATAATGCCATTAAACGTTATTGGGATTTTAGCTCCACCAACTTGACATTCACTTCGATAACCGGCTCATTAACCTATACCGACAATGATGTTTCCAGCCCAATAACCGAAGGGAATTTAACAAAAACAGGGCGTTTATATTCCGGATGGACTGAAAATCAGGCAGGTACCAGCTATGATCACGGAAACAATCAATTAACATTTTCTGCAACTTCAGCTATTTTTGGTACCTGGACTTTAGGAGAAAACACAGGGTGCTTTGATGCCTCGTTACCCGATAAATATACTGTTGCAAATGGAAATTGGAATACAGGGGCCACTTGGAATAATGGAACCGTTCCTTCGGATGGAAATTCAGTTGAAATTTTACATGCCGTGACCCGTGATGTTGCCGTCAATCCAAGTAATTTGACTATCAGCTCAACGGGAAGCTTAAATTTAAATACAGTTGCCATTACCGTAACCGGAACTACCGATTTATACGGCCAACTAACCGATGGAAGCAATACGGGTATAAACACGTTTCAGGGAAAAGTTACAGTATATGCTGGTGGAACCTGGACAACCACAAATGAAACCACATCGGGTGAAATGATTTTTCAAGGCGGTTTGGTAAACAACGGAACTTTTAATGCAGGCAGTGGAGATTTTACCGCTACACAAGATATTGAAGGTACTTCACCTATTAATTTTGCCAATGCCATAAGGATTGGGACAGGAAATGTTGTTACCAATAAGAACACTTCAACAGTAAGCATTACGGGTACACTTGATGGTATAGGTGCGGGAGCCGAATGGATAAACGATGTAAATACCACCCTTAATTACAAAAATGCCACGCAACCTTTTAATACCAATGGTACCTTAACAGCCACAGCAAACCCAAATACAGTAATTTATGGTTTAAATGGGGCACAAACCATCCGGACCACAGGAACTACTTACCATCATTTGAATATTGAGGGAGGTAATACAAAAACAGCAAGTGGAGCCTTAACTATCAATGGAAATTTAACATATCAAAATCTTTTGGCAACGGCATTACTTACCACTACCACGAATAATGTGGCAATTACGGGAAATTTGGTAGCCGCAAATAGTGGATTTGCTGCCACTCTGACTCAAACAACGGGAACTTTATCGGCCACCAACTTAAATGCAAACGGGGGTAATACATTTTATCTGAATTCAAATGCCAGTTTTAGTCAAGCTATTAATTTAAGCAATAACTCTACTTTAACATTAAATACCGGCGGTGCTTCCTTGTTTAGCTATAATGTTGGGAATGATATTAATGTAGCATCAGGCTCTTCTTTTACAAATGGAACTTCAAACTATACAAATAGCTTAACAGTTACAGGCAATCTAATAATTGACGGCACCTTCGATTTATGGTACGATGGGGATAGCCGGACGAATCTAATAGTGAATGGAAATGTTGCCCATTCCTTTTCGGGAACCCCAACCGCATTCCAGCTTTACAACTTCACCATTAATCCATCAAGCAATACCACTACAGCCGGTTTTGCTTTTGACATGGAAGGCTCCGTAAATATTGGAACAGGTTCTACTTTTGATGCCGGTGCTTTTGTGCATACCGTTTTGGTTGACTGGACAAACGCGGGGACCCTTGCCTCGACAGGAACCTTTACCTTTGACGGAGGCACCCAAAATATTGGCGCAGAATCCAATTTTAATCATGTTACCTTTTCGACTGCCGGAACCAAAACCTTTACCGGGAACCTGGCTTTAAGTGGCGATTTAAACATCAGCAATGCCACAGTATATATTGGTAACAACACAACTCCGCGTGCGCATCAAATTACCGGAAGTGTATTTATTAACAGTGGGTCGCTTTATACCAATAATGTAGATGTTATCCACGCTCTTTCCGTAGGAGGCAATTTAACGGTAAATGGAAATCTCGATTTATACATCAATACCATCCGATATACAAATCTTACCATAACAGGAAATGTGGCCCACTCCATCGATGGTACACCAACAATTTTTGATATTTACAATCTAAACCTGGGTGCTACCTCTAATAAAACAACTTTAGGTTTCGATATTTTGACTTCATCTACCGATTATATACGTAACGATATCAGCATTGGGAATGGGGCTACTTTAGACATGAATACCAAAGACCTTGATGTGTATGGGAATATTACTATTGCTGCCGGTGGAGAATTCCAAATTGACGAAAATGCTGTTTTAACTTATTATGCCGCAAGTAAATCGGTTCAAAATTCGGGAACTCTTTCTATTGTTGGAACAGCAGGTAACTTAGCAACGTTAACCGCATCAGCAACAGGAAACCGTTTTTATATCGACAATGCCTCAGGGGCATCATTAGTAATGAAATATTTCTCGGTTGATTACCTTACCGGGAATGGAATTACCGTGGCTACCGGAGGCACTGCCGATGGAACCGCCGACAACTTTAGCTATGGAACCTTTGGAACCAATTGCAACAGTTCGCAATGCCTGCAACTTTCAGGAGCCAACTTTTCGACAAACAACCCCGTAACAGCTACAAATACTGTTTTTAACAACCCGTCAGGGTACAACGTAAACCGTGCCAGCGGAATCGGAACCATCAATTTTGTAGATGCTACCGGAACCCGCGCGGGGGAAAGTTTCGATAACGACAACGGAAACCCCGGAACACTTATCAACTGGACTTATCCGGGTTCTACCTATTATACGGTTTCCAGTGGGGACTTTTTAAATCCGGCCATTTGGAATGCAGACCCTACAGGGCATTTTACCGATGCATCAGCAGTTTTCCAAATTATGGATAGCCATAATGTAACTTTGAATGGGGATATTGATGTTTTGGAACTGATTGTTGGCAATGGTGTTTCAGGCAGCCTGATTATCGGAAACGATGCCACCATACGTAACCTTACAACACGTGAAAACCTTACGGTTCAAACAGGAGGTGCTATAACGGTGGGCTCTTCTGCCATTCATGAGATAAATATATATGGGAACTTCAACAATTCAGGTTCAACAAACCTAAGGGCTTCGTCATCGAATGTTGCTAATGTCAATTTTTATGGACCTTCGTCCAAAGTAAATGGTGGAAATATCGTCGCTTTTAATACCGTTACCTTTAAAACGGGAACTATCACAACTGCCCATACTTCAATGGATGTTAACCGCAGTGTGATAATTGAAAATGGAGCCGTGTTCAACGATGGTGATTTGTCACATACCGTGGCCCGCGACTGGACCGAAACAGGTACCGGAGTGCGTACGGGTTCAGGGACCATCGTATTCGATGGAACAGTTTCTACCATTGCACCCACCGATGCAACAGCTATTAATTTTTACCATGTAACTTGTTCTGGTGCCGGGGCTGTCGATTTTGCTTCTACAACAGTGGCATTTTCAACGAATATCCTCGGCGATTTCACCGTATCCGATACCAAAGAGGTACAATTGACAGATGATGCTTTTAATGTTGCCGGAAACTTTAGTGTTGCCACTACTGCACGTTTTACCAGCAATACCGCTTTAGTTACACTTAATGGAACAAGTAACCAAGCCGTTAACCTGGCGGGAGATGTTACCTTTTACGATTTAGCATTTAACGGGGCTTCCACCAAAACAGTGACTGGTGATATAACAACTACACGGTATCTGACTATAAATACCGGAGCCGTTGCTGATGGAACCGGCAACCACGAGATAGGAAGCAATTTAACCATTGACGGCACCTGTAATTTTTCAGGTAGCATTACCATGAAGGGTGGAAATATTACCAGTAACAACCCAACCCTTAGCTTTGCCCTTTTACCGGATTTAAACATTGCTGGGAACATCTATATTACTACCGCTTCCTCATTAGATGTATCGGTTAATGGAAATGTGACTATTCAATCAGGTTATCTGGTTATTAACAGTAACACAAACCTTTCAGGTACGGGAACCTTTACCCTTGGAGCAGGATTCAATTTATATGTGCGCGATGATAATGGATTCCCTAGCGGGTTCGCGGCTTACAACATGGCCACCAATTCTTCAGTTTTATACGACAGGGATATGGATCAAGTCATTCGTGGTGGTGCCGGATTAACATACGGTAACCTGTATCTTGAAAATGCACAAAATGCAAATGCCCATAACAGAACCGCAGATGGAACTATTAATGTAGTAGGAAATATCCGTTTTGAAACGGACCCAATTACATTCAACCTAGCCGGATATGACTTTACCATAAACGGCAATATTACCAATGCTACGGCTGCCATTATTGACATGACTGCTGGCGGCACCCTTACCTTAGATGCCGATGATGCCATACAAACCATGGGAGTAGCCACTTACAACCTGACCAACCTGGCCTTTACTTTGGCATCTCCTTCGGCTACCCGTACAAAAACGATTACTTCGGGAGCAACCCTGAACCTTTTAGGGAATTTTACGGCCACTTGTGGAAGTACCGGAAGTTATTTGTTGGATATTGTTTTAAACGACAACAGCATCGGCGGTACTCCTCAAAATTTAACTTTAGGGCAAAATTGCCGGTTAAGCACCACAGCAACCAACGTTGGAACGGCTGTTTTAAATAACTTTTTGGGAACCGTTGACTTAACGAACGGAACCGTACATTTTACCAATAACACTGCCACCCAATACATTCCACATGGTGTAACCTACGGAAATATTGCTTTAAGCAATACGTATATAAAAGAGGCTACGGGGGACCTAAATATCAATGGTGATATTTTAGTAGTTACTGCCACCCCTTACTTTAGGGCAGCAGGATTTACGATCAACATCGCAGGAAATTGGCAATTAGGCACAGCAAATACAAGGGTAGCAGATCTTACTGCAACCGATACGGTTGTGTTTAATGGCATCGATCAAACCATCTACCCAAGTAATTTCCAACATCTTGAAATTGCCAACACGGGTATTGATTCACTTTCAGGCCCGGTAGGTAACCTTTCTGTATATGGTGGTTTTACTGTAAAAACGGGAGCTACTTTTGCTGCCAAAGGACGTAATTTGATCGTGAACGGAAATTGGACGGTTGAAAACAGTGGGGTTTTTACCCAGGATATTGGGGGCACGGTTTCATTTACGGGCACAACAGCCGATCAAACTATCCAATCAAATATCAATAGTTATTTTGGCAATGTCACCATCACTAAAAATACAGGAGCAGGCAACCAAACCGTAACAGCAAACACCGATATTGTTATAAAAAGGAACCTGATATTAACTACCGACGCCTCCATATTTGATTTGAATAACCACCAGTTGAATGTGGGAGGAAACTTTTATGTGAACAGCAACACTTACGCAGCCTACAATGCTTTTATCCCGGGAACCGGAACCGTAATTTTTGACGGAACCGACATCCAGGAAATACGGCATTACAGTGCGTACCCATTGACCTTCCATAATATTACATTTAGTACCACTACAAATAAAATGTTCCGGTGCCTTTACAATCCTGCTGTGATTGAACCAACCAGAAGTGTTATTGTAACCGGAAACTGGACCAATAATGGGCAAAATGTGTATGCTTATATTATTGGAGATGGAAACACCTATGTAAATTTTGAAGTAGCCGGAAATTGGGTCAATAATGGGACATTTTATCATTTGAATACAGGTACTGTAACCTTTAATGGTGCCGATCAATCCATCGGGGCATCCGATTTTTGGAATGTGGTATTTGCCGGTACAGGTATAAAAACCCTGCACGATGGCCAAATGACCGTCAAACGTAACCTGACCATCAACGACGGGGTAACCTTAGATGTGAACAGTGTCGAAAACAACAACATTTTAGTCAGTTTGAACTGGGATATGAGTGCCGCCGGAGCAGTTTTCGAAGCACGCCAGGGTTTGGTCCGGTTTGATGGTGGAGGTACTATTACCACTGGACATGCCGATGAAAACACGAACAAAAACTTTTACAACATTGAGTTTTCAGCCAATTTTACAGTATCTGGCGATTTAGATGTTGACAACGACTTTACTATTCTCAGTGGAACATTTACAACCGGTATCAACAAAATATTTATCGGGGGAAGTTTCTATAATTCGGGTACCTTTACCCAAACAAACAATGCAAGCGCCCAGGTCATATTCAATGCCACTGGTGGAGCCAAACAAATTGATCCGGGGACCGGTGTAAATTTCAGATCTCTAACCATCAATGCCACTGGGGGTACCACTTACGAGCTTCTAAATAACTTTTCCCTTTATAGCAACTATGATTTTACCATCAATCAAGGGGCGTTTAATTTAAACAGCCACGACATCACTGTTTATGATGCCAACACAAAAATTGTCATCAACGCAGGAGCTGAATTTATTGTAAACGAAAGTTCCAATGTGATTTTTACCAATAACAACCAATCCATCCGAAATCAAGGGGGAACCTTTAAATTGGTGGGTCTTGCAGGGAATGCCGCAACCCTGACTAAAACAGCAGGTACTTTTTATGTTACACAATCGAGTGGTGTTTTTCATGCCAGATATTACCGGTGCGAAGGAATAGGTGCTGGAACCAATGGATGTATAACAATTAACGGAGGCAGTTTAGATTCGACCAACAATTTTAGCAACGGAATCTTTATTTCGGGAGCAAGTACGGCAACATCTACCGCTTATATTGATTTAAACGGGCTACCTATTGATAATGTAGAGAATCTGACCATGGATCAAGTTACTTTCAATAGTGGAGGTACTACCAACAGAAATATCAAAAGAGATGTGCCACCTGCCGACCCAAACAATGGATATGTGGAATGTCAGGACTGCATTGGATCATTGGCAGGACCAATTTACGAAACAGATGACGCAAGCCCATCAACAGGCTTTGTCCGTTGGACTTACCCCAATGGGTTCTTCTGGCAGGGTGATGTTTCTGCAGATTGGCACAATGACCTAAACTGGGAAGGCGGTACATCACCTTACGACAGCAGCCACTATGTATATTTGAACCAAAGCAACTATGTGGGTCCCAATCCAGTAGCAACAGTATTAAACGCTAATGAAATATGCGGCCGTATAATAATCAATGATGGAGGTGCCGGCCTTGGCATTGCCTTAGATAATGGTTACGACTTAGAGGTATTCGGAGCCGTAGTTGTAAGTAACGGAGGTTCTATTTCAGTATTAAATGCTGGCAGCGAAATAACTGTTCACGGCGACTGGACCAATTCTGGAACATTTGCCCACGGTAATGGAAAAATAAATTTAGAGGCGAATAACGAACCCATAACCATTACAGCCGGGGCAACCAATCCATTTTACGATTTACAACTTTACTCCTCGCAAGCAGCCACTTTTTCTCTTGGTTCAAATTTGGATATCAACAACGATTTGACCTTTGTAAAAGGAACCTTTGATGTATTAACACGCGATATTACTATTGGTGGCGATTGGCTGATGGTGGCAGACTCAGCTCCGGTATTTGTACCAAAAACCCGTACAGTTACCTTTGACGGAGCTAAACAAACTGTTTCAAGCGGAACTTTCTATAACCTTACAAAAGCAGGGACAGACACGTTGTCCCTTTTGACAAACATTGAGGTAAATGGAAATTTGACCATTGGCGCTGCAACAACACTCAATGGGCTAGAAAACGAACTTTATTTGGCTCTGAACTGGATCAACAATGGTTCATTTACCCAAACCGGAAATGGAATGGTAATCTTTGATGGTGGAAATCAACAAATTGACAATACTGGTGCCACCACTACCCGTTTTAACAAAGTTACCTTTGCAGGCACAGGAACCAAAACATTTTATAAAGCCAGCGAGATTTGGGGCGATGTTGTGGTCAATAGCGGTTGCGGGGTCGATTTCAGCACCTATGTGATTGACGGTGGCGTACCTTCTAATATTTTTACCAACAATGGTTCCATATACCTGGGTGGGGTAGATAACTTCCCTACTGGTTTTGAGACAATTTCTATGTCCAACTCTAGCAACGTATTTTACAGATATGCCGGGGGCGACCAGGTTGTTAAAAACAGTACCGCTTGGTCCTACGGAAATTTATATCTACAAAACAACAGCACCACCAATTATAACAAGGTGCCCGAAGCCGGTGATTTAAAAGTGACCGGAAGTTTAATCATTAGCCATACCGATGTGGTCTTAGACATGGCAACCAACAGTGCCAACCTTATTTTAACCGGAAACATAACATTCCCAACCGGCGGCCAACAAATAGTCTGGGGTACAGGAACCACAAAACTGACCCATATTGGTGGTGACTGGGGCATTGATACCGATATTACAGGATTCAACAACATCGAATTCGGTGGAACTGTAGGTAGTTGGAAAGTAATGAACAATAATCTATCAATCTCAGGAAATGCTACCGTAAAAAATGGTATTTATCTTTTAATGGATCCTTGGAACTACTCTCTTCCTAAAACTATGACATGTACAGGGGTTGGCAAAACCTTTACAATGGAAAACAATGCCCGGTTGTACAATGCTACCCCTTCTGCCACCGATGTTGCCATGCCTAAAGGCTTTACAACTTATAGCATCCATAGCAATAGCGCGGTTTATTTAAGGGCTCCTAACGGAACCGATCAAACCATCTATACCGACAATAACATTACCTATGGGATGCTTACCTATCAAAATACAAAAACAGTAACTACCGATGGAATCTCAACTCTCCGGGTTGCAGGAAACTTAAACATGGGTACTTGTATTTTTACCGATGCGGGCCAGAGCATCATTACAGGTGGAGCCACTACAGCCATCTACGACTATACACCAACCCCCGGGGTTACCTTTACGTTTAATGGAGTCGATCAGGCTATCAATAATACCAACCAATTACGGTTTGAAAATGTTGTTTTCTCAGGAACTGGAACCAAAATATTGGGATCGGCAAGTACGGTACTTATCAATGGCAACGCGACCATCAACCCCAATATAACCGTAACCTCTGGCAGGAATATCACCTTCAATGGGGCAACTTGGGCAAATAGCGGAAAATACAGACACTCAGCAACCTTAACAGTATCGGGAAGCGGTGCTCAATCCATAAACCCAGGCTCAAGTGCCTCCGATAATTACTTTACAAATATCGACTTTGCAGGAACCAATGCCGTATCATTCATCTCAAATGGTGCCGATTTTAATGGAACACTCACTATTAGTTCCACCGCCAGTGTTTCGATGGGAGCATTCCCCTACACCATATATGGTTCAGTAACAAATACTGCCGGCGGTACATGGAACACCGCCTCTGCTGATATTACTTTTGATGGGGGCAACCAGAACATCAATACACCCTCGTTTACAGCCAACAACGTAACCATAAACGGTACCGGCACCAAACGGATGTATAGCAATTGGGATGTAAATAATCTTAACATCATTGCTTCAACATTGAATAACTACGATAATATCTCGGCGTATTTTGCCTTAACGGTAAGAGGGAATTATGCCAATACAGGTACATTTACACATAACGACCAAAGTTTGGTAACCTTTAATGCCCCGGCAGATGTTTCTATCAACAATGGAACGGGAACTTTCTGGGTGGTTAATTTTGGCGACGATACAGGTTCAACCAATATCTATAACCTTATAGGTGCATCCACAACCATCCGAAGGACTATCAATTTGTATGAAGATGCTCATGTAAAACTTAACGGAAATGTATTGACTTTTGGCTACAATACTGCCAATCCAAAAATATTTACCGTCAAAGGTATATTAGATATTGATGCCAATGCTTCACTTCAATTCCAGAATCAGACCTCGATTTGTTCCATGCTGGTTGATAATGCCAGCAATCCGTCAAAAGCTATTTTAAGGATTGTTGGAAACAACCAAACCGAAGTTGCTACTATAACACGCTCCACAACCGGAGGGCAAGCAATTACGATAAACCGTGGGAATATCGAGGCCAAATACTACTTAATTGAATATCTGGCCAATGCCGGAATCGACATCCAATCAAACGCCACGCTACATGCAACAAATAACTTCTCCTACGGAACATTTTCAAACATCAACAACGTTGCAGGTGCCTGTTACCTGAATTTGGAAGCAGGAACCTATGCCGGAGGAAACATTATTGATGTAACATTCAACTGTTCCACTGCTCCGGTAACCGGGGTTTTCAACGTAAAACGTCAGGTATCTTCGCCCAATATTACATTTAGTGGTGTTTTGAGTGGAAATCTGGGAAGTTATAAATATGAAAAAGACGAACTATCGGCAGGGCCACCTGCAATTCTTGCCGATGCCACACAGGGTAAATTACAATGGCCCGGCGTGTTAGAAACAGTTTGGACAGGAGCCTCAAACAGCAACTGGGATGATGCAGCCAACTGGTCCGATGGCGTGCCAAGCAGTACAATTGATGCCATTATTCCGGGAAGTGTGCCCAATGACCCAATTATGAATGTAAACGGTGAATGTAAAAAACTACGGATTACATCCGGGGTTTTGGAACTGGATGGGGGATTTAACATTACCGCATTTGGGGATATTACCATTGGTGAAGGGACCTCCCTCGGGAAATTGATTGTTTCGCATAATGAAAGCAATGTCATCTGCGGTGGTTCCTGGACCCGGGGTTCAAATGGCACATTTATAAATGGAAATGCTACGGTCATCTTCAATTCAAGTAGCGGCAATGTCACCATTGTTCCCCTGACTTCTAATTTTTATAATGTCGAGTTCAACAATACTGCAACCACCTTCTACCTAAGTGGAAGTACCATCAATATTTTGGGCAGTTTAGTAATCACAAATGGTACTGTGGTTCCCAATACAGCATCATATACCCTCAATTTAGGTGGTAATTTCGATAATCAGGGAACATATACCCCCGGAACAGGTACTACAAATTTTAATGGGGGTGTTGACCAAACCATCACGAATGGCGATTTTTATAATGTAACAGTGAATGGTACCGGAACTAAATACATTTCCGGAACTTGTACAATTAATGGAACCACAACTATTAATTCAATGTTACAGGCTAATCCAGGAAGTTCAATTGCTTTCCTTGGCGATGTGACCATTGCCCTGGGAGCAACTTTTAACGATGGTAACCAAAACCATACCTTCAGCGGAACTACCTGGACAGGTACAGGGAATTATTCTGGCTCGGGTACCGTGACCTTCAACCGCACGGTAGGAAACCAAACTGTAACAGCTTCAACATTCCATAATTTAACCGCTGCTTGTACTGGGCGTGTATTGACTTTAACAGGAAATCTTGATATCACCGGCGATTTAACGGTAGCGGCTGGAGTAACCCGTTTAGATATCCTGGATAAACTAATTACGAATACCTCGGGCATGGGTACCTTTACCGTTGAAAACAGTGCAACAGTTTATATTACGGGTGCTAACCATTTTCCTACAGGGTTTGTAGCATCTAATCTGGGAACATCCACAACTGTGGACTACCGTGGCGACGGGAACCAGATTGTAGGGGGCGGCACCAATGTAAGGTATGGAAATTTGACCCTAACCAATGCAAATACCAAAACTCTGGGTGGCGATATTGAGATTCAGGGTAATCTGAATTTTAATACAGCAACCTTTGATGTTACCACAAACAATTATTCCATTAGCATTACAGGAAACTGGAACAACAACAATGCTACGGGAGGACTGTTTATTCCAAGGCAAGGTGAAGTTGTTTTCAACCGAAATGGCAACCAAACAATCAATGTGGCCGACAACTCCGCCAACCCATTCTATAGTATCACGCTGGATAAACTTTCAGGAACAGTTTCTGCTCCAAATAATAAAGATCAAACCATTGGAGGAAATTTGATTGTCACAAATGGAATTTATTCTGCCAACGGCCACACCTCAACTATCGGTGGCGATTTATATGCCGAAAATGGTTCATTTGCCTACAGCGGAACTTTCCTGCTTAACAAAACCTCAGGAAGTGCACGCATCCGTACCAATTATAACTATTCGTCAAACACAAACTATTTGAACAGTATTACCATTAATAGTGGAGCTACTTTTACGCTGGAAAGTGATTTTGCCTCCTATGGCGACTTCATCCTCACCACTGGTACTTTTAACGGAAATGGGTATAGGGTAGCATTAGGTAATTACTCCACCGATAACATCAACATCGATGGCCATTACATACTTGGGGCAGGCGGTATTTTAATGCCCGGCGACGGCTGTAGTGTTGTCATTGGTTCTGCTGGATCTATTGAAGTAGTGGGAACAGGGTCGGAAAATGCTATTGTTACCAACAATATGTACTATGGAGGCCGTTATGGTTTCACCTGTAATGGAACGATTGATGCAGAATATTATCAATTCCAATATATGAATATCAATGGTATCCGGGTTACTTCAACCGGAGTCATTGATGCAACTCATAATTTTAGTAATGGTACGTTTACCAACGGTTCTTATGACGGTAAATTTTTAGTTATCGAGAACTCCCAAAGTTTTGTAGCTCCCAACTACATCTATAATGTGAGTTTCCCAACCGTACCCGGCGGAACCTTATCAAATAACGTGGAAAAAACTCAAAACAGTGGAACATTGGAATTTTGGGAAGCCACTGGCCCATTCTCCGGCCAATTGTATGAGAAAGACGATTATAACCGGATTAACTGGACAGGAGTATTAGTTCTTACATGGAATGGTTCGGCCAGCACCAATTGGAACAATGCAGCCAACTGGACTGCCAATATTGGCCCTAACATTGTGCCCACAGGAGCTGAAAATGTAGTTATTGCTAATGTTACAAATAAACCCAAACTAACAGTTTCTGGCCAATTGGCAAAAAAACTGACTATCAATACAGGAGCCCGTTTGACCCTTGAAACAGACTATAACAGTGGCAATCCAGACTTAGAAATTGCCGGCGACCTTGAAATCGTTGGTTCAGGAACTTTAGAAGTCAAGAGTATCAACGATTATGTGTCGGTTGAGGGCAATTGGACGATTCCAAATACTGCCACTTTTACCAACAACGGACACATTACTTTTAACGGTGATGGTTCCGTAAAAACCATTGATAATGGCAATAAAACCTTTTACAATTTAAATATTGAAGGAACCACGGTTTACACTTTGGCAAGAAGCACAACCATCCGTAACGATTTGAACATTGCTTTAGGTTCAACACTTGATGCTTCGGCTGCCAATTACTCCATAACCATTGCCGGAAACTGGGGCAATGCCGGTTCATTCATCCCAAATGCCGGATTGGTAACATTTAATGCCACAACGGGTCCCCGTACTATCGACAACAGCACTTCCTCGTTTCACCATGTAACTATAAATGCACCCGCTGTGAATTATTCCATTTTAAATAACAATATGAAAATAAATGGAAACTTCACAATTTCTGCCGGAACCTTTAATCAGAACCAACTAAGCCTGAATATGGGCGATGGTACAGGAACCGATTATCTGTATGTTACAGGAACAGGTAACTTCCTGATAGGTCCAAACGGGACGTTAAAAATGGGCGCCAATGCAATTGCAACCATTTATGATGGCGGTACCTTTAAAGCAGTCGGAACCGATAAATTCAATCCGGCCATTATTACACGCCAAACTTCCGGGACTTATTCATTTACTGTGGAAAACCTTGGTAATTTTGCGGCTCAATATTATCAATTCGAATACATGGATGCTTATGGGATTTACTTAAAGAGCGGAGCAACGCTTGAAGCCGGAAATAATCTTTCCAATGGTATTTTCTCTAACGGGAAAGCTGGAGGAACTTATTTAACCCTTGAAAACACCCTGCCAAGCGAACCCGCCGATGAAATCATCGACAATGTGACCTTTAACAGTGGTCCAACATACAATGTCACTAGATTAACAGGTACCACAGTTGCTAACTTCAAAGATGCATCAGGTACTTTGGGAGTGTTCAACTATGAAAATGATGCAGTAATGCCAGCCGATCCCATAACTGGTCTATTGACATGGTCTAATATTAATTCAACCTATTGGACCGGCAACGGCTCCGACAACAACTGGCACAACCCCGCCAACTGGTTATGTAACTGTATTCCCGGAAGCGCCAATAATGTAACAATTTCTCCGGATGCCTATAATCCAATTATTTCCGATGCTGCGGCTTCTGCCAAAAGGATAACCATTGAAAACGGTGCAGTATTAACCGTAAATGGCCAAAACCTTTCAGTGGACGAAGATATATGGTTCGAAGGAACATTTACAGTTACCGGTTCACCAAATATTTCAACAGGCGGAAGCTGGACCAATTCCGGAGGAACATTTAACGCGGATAATTCCACCGTCCAATTAATGGCAGTTTCAGGTACATACACCGTCACACAAGGAACTGGGAATTTCAATAATGTTGAGATTAATAGTGGTGGAGGCTACAATTTGTTGGCAAACTTGCAAGTGAACAATAACATCACCCTAACTTCCGGTAATTTGAATTCAAATAGTTTCGACATTTATGTAGGTGGCGATTGGTCAAACACCGGAGGGACTTTTACACCGGGTACAAAGACCGTTTACTTTAATGGGACTGGTAGCAATATCATTAATGCAGGTGGCAGTTCGTTCTATAACATTTCTTTCACAGGAAATGCTACTACCTTGCTGAATAGCAACCTTGAGGCCACAAACCAATATACACAAAGTGCGGGAGTTGTCGATCTTTCTTCCGATGGAGGTACAACAAACCATAACCTGACTATTAACAACAGGTTGTCATTAACTGGCGGTTCACTGCTGGGACGAAACAGTACCATCAGCGTTGGAGAAAATTGGTCAATTGCCGGAACAGGGACTTTCACAGCTGGAACCAGTACCGTGATATTAACCAACAATACGGGTACAAAATCCATTACTCCTCGAAGCCAGGCTTTCTATAATCTTACCATAAATGGAACAGCTACCTTTAACTTGAGTGGTGCACTGGTGGTAAATAATAACTTAGCCATCCTTGCGGGAGGTTTGAGTGTTACAAACCTGGATTATCCAATTACAGTTTCAGGAAATTGGAGCAACAATGGAACATTTGCCCCTTATACAGGAACAGTCACCTTTAACGGTAGTTTAGCTCAAACCCTTTCAGGTTCAGCAACACATAATTTTGGGACATTGGTTCTCAACAACACGGGTGCAACAGGCCTTACCTTTTCAAGCCCGGCAAATATCAATACTGCGCTCACTTTAACCGATGGAATCTTATTTACATCTGCACTAAATTTATTGACATTTAATGATAATGCTACTTCAAGTTCAGGTAGCAATTCTTCATTCATAAATGGTCCGGCAAAGAAAGTAGGGAACGATGCATTTAGCTTCCCATTGGGAGATTCAACCTTTTGGGCACCATTGGAAATTACCGCACCTTCATTGGTTACCGATGCTTTTACTGTAGAATATGTATTTGCACAAAACCCGTTTGCAACTTATCCTTGTACAAATTGTAATCCTTCAGTAAATGGGGTAAGCCGGATTGAGTATTGGGATATTACCCGTAGCAATGGGACATCAACACCAAATGTGACCCTTTACTTTAAGGATATGGACCGCAGTAAGATTGTGGATTTAAATGATTTGATTTTTGCACATTACGATGGTAGTGAATGGGTACAAATGGGAACAAATACAGGGATAAGCGATGGGGCAAACATGTGTCATGTTACTGGTACCGGATTTACATCCTACAGTCCCGTACTTCCTGCTTCTGAGTCAGGTATCAATCCGCTTCCCATTGAATTAATTGCTTTCGATGCGGTTCAATACAACAATGATGTGCTTATTTCATGGGCTACACTTTCTGAAACCAACAATGATTACTTTACGCTCGAACGTTCAACAGATGGAGAATCGTTTACAGCCATTGCTCAAATTAAGGGTGCTGGAAATAGCGTTGTCGAAAGACAATACAAATCGTCAGATAACAATTTGCCGAGAGGGGTTTATTATTACCGGTTAAAACAAACCGATTTCGATGGACTCTATACATTCAGTTCTACGGTTAGTGTGGGAGTATCATACCTATTTGAATCTACGTTGAAGGTATACCCTAATCCATCAACCAATTCAAACATCAATATTTCGTATATTGATCAGGAAAATTCCAACATCGAAATAAAAATAATCGACATGTTGGGTAAAACCCTATTCTTAAAGGAATACCAACTTATCGATGGATATTTGTCAATAAATCTGGAAAATGAATGCTATCTGATGCCAGGAACCTACTATATAATCCTGTCAAACAATCAGAAGATTCATCAGGTCCGGTTTAGTATTGCACATAAATAATTAGGCAGTAGTAATTTCTAAAAACTGCACGGATGCTCATCTGGAGGAATCCCTAAGAAGGAGAACTCAAAAATGAAAATCCGTGCAGTTTTTTTGTTTTGATAAGCAACCTTTTTAGGACTCATCCTATCTATTAAAGTTGAATTAAACCCGTATGTTATGAAAAACCTATTTTTTACCCTCCTTGCTCCTCTTTTTATAATTAGTTGTTCCACCGAAGATGTGAACCCAAAAAAAGAGATTCCTGCCAATCCAGTATTAAAGTCGGCTATTGCAGAGCAGAACAACAGCTTTTCGATGGATATTTTCCGCGAAATTGTATTGAACGAAGAAACTGATAAAAACATTTTCATTTCACCTATGAGCATGTATTATGCTCTTGGAATGGCGGGAACAGGGGCTGCCAATGAAACACGTGATGAATTTAACACTCTTTTAGGCTGGCAAAATCAGGCAGATACAGCCATCCTTTTAGCAATGAAATCGTTGTATAGCGACATATCGCCGGCAAACAACGGCATCACACTTGAAGTAGCCAATTCCCTTTGGCAACGCGAAGGTGCTCCCATAAAAGAAACTTATAAAAATTTGGTGGCTGAATACTTTGATGCCCAGGTAAGTGCACTTGATTTTACTGATCCTGCATCGGTAGATGTTATCAATAACTGGATTGAGGAAAAAACCCACGACAGGATTCAGGATATGCTCGATGCCATTTCGCCCGATGCCATCATGTATTTAATAAATGCTATTTATTTTAAAGCCGATTGGAAATACCAGTTCGATGAGGAAGAAAACCAGGAAATGACCTTCACCAAAGAAAATAGTGAGAATATTACCACTACTTTCATGCGGCAAAAAAGCACCTTCCGCTATCTTTCAAATGAATATGGCAAAATGATTTCGCTTCCCTACGCCGACAGTAATTATTGCATGATTGGTCTGTTACCCAATGATACCTTAGGTATCGATGGATTATTGGAACAATTGACCCTTGATAACTGGAAAAAATGGAACAATGAAATGACCTATCAGGAAGTTGAATTAAGCTTACCAAAATTCAAATACGTATATGGCACCAAGCTTATTAACGATGAACTGCAAGCTTTAGGTCTTTTAAAAGCATTTAATGCTGATGAAGCTGATTTTTCGAACATTACCGATGTGCAAATTTTTATCAGTCGTGTGATGCACAAGGCATTTATTGAAGTAAACGAAACCGGCAGTGAAGCTGCCGCGGCCACCATTGTTGAATTTGAATGGACTTCAGTTGGGCCAGAAAAACCAACATTTATGGCAAACCATCCATTTATTTTTACTATTTACCATCAACCCTCAGCAAGTATTTTGTTTATTGGCAAAGTAGCCTGTCCGGTATATGAAGAATAAAAATTTCTTTCCTTACTAATTGTTTCCCGGATCACACATCCGGGTTTTTTTTTGAACATTTTCTTTAACAAAATGTTCATTCCCTGTACATTAAATCTTCCTGTTTATGAAAAAATCATTCCTTGCATTTTTAGGGCTTATTTTAATTGCCTCACAAAGTTTTAGCCAAACCAACCGTGAGTTTGCCATGACCGAAGGTGACACAACATACATAATGAAACGCTACATCTTTTGCTTATTGATGGCTGGGCCAGAGCGTAACCAGGATTCTGCCACTGTGGCAGCCATCCAAAAAGGGCACATGGAACACATTCAAAAAATGGCAGATAGCGGAAAACTGGTCGTGGCCGGCCCATTTGAGGATGGTGGCGACTATCGTGGAATATTAGTTTTTGATGTAGAAACAACTGCCGAAGCCATGACAATTGCAAGTGAGGACCCTGCCGTAAAATCCGGTCGGCTAAGGTTGGAAGCCATTCCCTGGTGGGCTGCAAAGGGAACCCGTCTGCCTTAAAAAATAAGACCTTCAGCATCTGTGATGGTAAAATAATCTCCATCGGATGATACCAGATTTTGGATTTTGATTTCAAATTTCACATTCAGAATCAATAGGGAATGGTAGAAAATGGAAACATCAAGTTGCCTTCCATTTCTCCATCCTGCAACCCAAAAGCTTCTTTGGATTTTCGTTTACATATTTAATTATTTAGATATGTCTATTTGTGGCATAAAATTTGTTAATATGTGAAAAAAAATTGCAGCGTATGACTGAATTTCAAAATCTGATTAAAAGCGAAGTTCCTGTTTTAATCGACTTTTATGCCGAGTGGTGTGCGCCATGTAGGATGATGCCTCCTATTTTAAAACAGGTAAAAGATCAATTAGGCGATCAAATCCGGATTATTAAAATTGATACCGACAAGAATCCTGCCCTATCAGCCCAACTTCAAATCAGAAGTATCCCCACCATGATGCTTTTTAAAAATGGCGAAAAAGCCTGGCAGACTTCAGGGGTAATGCAAGCATCGCAACTAATAGCTACATTGAAACATTATTTAAATTAATAAAAGCAAGAATTGAAATGAAAAGAGTAATTATTGAGCAAAACCGTTGTCCCCAGAACCATTGGTGCCCGATTATGCGGGTTTGCCCCGTTGGAGCAATCTCGCAAGACTCCCCGTTTAATGCACCTATTATTGATGAAGAAAAATGTACCCATTGTGGCAAATGTGCCCGCTATTGTGCTTACGGGGCTTTCTCAATGGCCGAACAAAGTAGCTAGTGTTTTCGCAAATTAGTTTCAAATAAAAAATCAGAAAAATGAAAAATATTTTATTGGTATTATTTTCTACCGCATTACTTTCGAGCATGGCGTGTACCAACGGGAAAGCCGGCAACGATGATAAATCAAACAAAAAAACTGAGACCAAACAACCCGCCGAGAACAAAAGCGGCGATGAAGCAGTAAAAGCCATCCATTTGACCAAAGCCCAGTTCCTGGAAAAAGTATGGGATTACGAAAAAAACCCTGACAAATGGGTTTATAAAGGCGACAAACCTTGCATTATTGATTTTTATGCCGATTGGTGCCGCCCCTGTAAAATTGCCGGCCCTATCTTAGAAGAGTTGGCCGGTGAATACAAAGGCCAGATTTATGTTTACAAAATAAACACCGAACAAGAACGGGAACTGGCCGGTGCTTTTGGAATACAGAGCATTCCAGCTTTTTTACATTGCCCAATGGTTGGACAACCCCAAATGAGTGCCGGTATTGCACAAACTCCCGAGGAGACCAAAAAAATGTTCAAAGGGATTATTGATGAATTCCTTTTGGATAAGAAAAAATAAACGCCTGAAAAGCCATTCATAAACGGGTGGCTTTTTTAATTTATCTGTATCTGCTTTTTTAAAACCACTGTTAACCGATAAAAATCATAGTGTTTATCCACTATCGCTCAGGGTGCAACCGATGCAGGAATGTAATAGGTAATTTTATGTTTTAACCAAAATGGTTTAGTTCAAAAGAATATTGATTTCAATAATTTTTCGGTAAAATAAATTGTTAAGCAATGAAAAAAATATTGATTCTGGGTGGTGGTTTTGCTGGCATTGAGGCGGCCATTTCTCTACAAAAAAACAGGCAATTCGAAGTAACAGTAGTATCCGACCGCGACTATTTATTTCTTTACCCAATCTCTATTTGGATACCTACTCACAAAAAAACTTTTGAGCAGGCAAAAATATCATTACTAAAGCTTCAAAGAAAACATCGTTTCAATCTCAGTATCGATACAATACAAAAGATTGACAGCCAAAAGCAAATGGTTTTTGGGGACCATCAGAATTATTCCTATGATTATTTAATAGTTGCCCTTGGAGCTCATAAGATGAAACCACAGGGACATGAACATACCCTCTCAATCTGTGGCAATCCAGAGGGTTCTATGGCTATTGGCAAACAATTGGATGAATTATTAAGCAAAGGAAATGGCAAAATTGCGATGGGTTTTGGAGGAAACCCTTCTGATAAATCAGCAGTAAGAGGGGGTCCAGCATTTGAACTCATTTTCAATGTGCATCATTACTTGAAAGAAAAGAAACTCAGGGAAAATTTTGAACTAACCTTTTTTGCTCCAATGGAACAGCCCGGAGCCAAAATGGGACCATCGTCGTTAAAAATGCTGGACAAGATGTTTAATCAGTACAACATACAAACCCGTATTGGAAAAAAGATTGTTGGATTTGCCCCAAACCAAATCCAATTTGAAGATCAATCAACTTTAAATGCAGATTTAATTATGTTCATTCCGGGTGCTACCGGACACGCTGCGCTGAAAGATTCGGATTTGCCGCTTTCGGAAGCCAATTTTATCCAGATTGATGATACCTGTTTGGTAAAAGGAACCAAAAATGTATATGCCATTGGTGATACCGCCGCAATTGAAGGCCCTGATTGGAGGGCTAAACAAGGGCATTTAGCTGAAGCAATGGCTAAAATTGCAGCCTTCAATATTATTGAAACGGAAAAAGGTTCATCCAAAAGAAAGGGGTATCAAAAACACCTAAGCATTATTTGTGTGATGGATACCGGAAAGGGAGCTGCTTTTATTCTGCGAAATTACACAAAAGCCATTATTATACCCCTCCCTATTGTTGGACATTGGATGAAATTGGGCTGGGGAAAATATGCCCGGTGGAGCAAACTCAAATTAATCCCCCGGTTACCAGGAATGTAATTCGCATCAACCCAAATTGCACAATAACATTACACTTAAAAGCAAATCAGTTCCGTTAGTTGGATTTACCCCAATAAACATCAATCAATTTGGCACTTGCACAAAAATTCGGATTGTTTTAATAAAATATCTGAAAATAATAGTATATACGTAAATTCATCCTGTCATCGCATTAACATGTAAAAAAAGGGAGCACAGAATGTGCCCCCTGAGTGAAAAACTACCTGTCCAAAAGATTACCTATACATCCATATCTTAACGTTCAGGCAAAACAATCACTCTTCCTTCTATTTAACAACAACCTGTTTTATTAACATGCCTTCTTCAAACATAATTTCAACAAAATAAAAGGCCTGGCTCAATCCGCTTAAGGGCAGTTTCACCATTTTTTCATCCGGGGCCGTTTTAACTTCCATCACCGTATTTCCAAGCAGCGATACCAACCTTACTACTTTGACGGCAGCTCCGCCGTTAATGGCAACATAAAGCACATCACTGGCCGGGTTCGGATAAACAGCCACCCTATTTTCAAGTTTTACCGATGATACCCTGGTACAGGAATCGACCGTGAATGTGGCAGATGCCTGATTGGTGCACCCCAGGGATGTCGCGTAGGTGTAAACAATTTCGTAGGTGCCTACACCAGCTACTAATGGGTCAAATATTCCGCCCGCCACGCCGGCACCGGAATAAATCCCGCCCTCCGGCTGTGCCCCTGTTATTTCAAAACCATTGTCACCGATACACAAAACAGTGTCGTTCCCAACTTCCCATGTTACATTTGGATAATCTTCCACATAGAATTCAATGATGCCCGACTCTGCCGGATTGTTTGTCGTACATACCAAATCGGAGGTGACTTTAACTTTTACCTGATCCCCGTTGGAAGGATTGTATGATACAACTTCATTACCTGTCCCTTCAGGAAAGTTATTAACATACCACTGAAAGACAGGATTTCCTGCATTTACAGCAGTTGCTGTAACTGTTGCTAAAGCACCCTGGCAAATTGATGTACTGTCAGTTTCAATATTTACTGATACTGGCAGATTTTCTATTACGGTGAGCATCACGATGTTCGACATCGCCGGATTTTGTGTGGTACACTCTAAATCAGAGGTCAATTCAACTTCAACTTCATCACCGTCAACCGGAACATACGTGTATTCCGGCAGATTGCTACCCGTTGCAATTCCATTTACGAACCATTTATATTTTGCATTGCCCCCATTTATTGATTCAGTTGTTAATGTAACAGATGTTCCATCGCAAACCGATGTATCGTTCGCTAATAATGTAATTGCGACATTTAAAGGAGCAGATACTGTGAATGTTTCAATGTTCGACTGTGCCGGGTTGTTGCTGGTACAACTCAAACTCGATATCATCTGTACATAAACCTCATCGCCATCTACTGGGGCATAAGTATATGTAGTCATATTGTATCCTGCTAACTTTCCGTTCACATTCCACTGGTAGGCCGGTTCGCCCCCGTTCACTGGGGTCGCAACCAAGGTAACCTCTGTACCACTGCACACCATATTGGTATCGGCATCGATAGTTACCGATACCGGTAGCGGTTCAATAACTTCTGGTACAATTGTATTTGACAAGGCCGGATTATTTGTCGTACAGTTCAAGTCGGAAGTCATTTCCACATTCACAACATCACCGTTTATTGGTGTATATATAAAATTTTGTGAACTTGAACCAATTGCCGAACCATTAACTGACCATTGGTAACTTGGGCTGCCCCCGTTTACAGGTGTTGCTGTAAAGGTAACAGGTGTGCCGCTGCAAACCGAGGTGTTATCGGCGGCTATGTTTACCGATACCGGCAGCACTTCGCCAACACTCACCGGTATAGTATCCGATTGTGCCGGGTTGCCGCTTGTGCAGGCAATCCCCGATGTCAGCCTCACATGTACCTTATCGCCGTCCTGTGGGGCATAGCTGAAGGCCGGGCTGTCCGTCCCTGCTGCCACTCCGTCCACATACCACTGGTAGGATGGCGTCCCGCCATTTACGGGCGTTGCCGTGAAGTTTACCTCCGTACCGCTACATACTGCCGTGTTGTCTGCTGATATACTTACGGATACCGGCATTACTTCGCCTACAGATACCTGTATGGTATCAGAATGTGCCGGGTTGCCACTGGTACAGGCAAGGCTGCTCGTTGCCACCACGTGGACCATGTCGCCGTCGGCCGGCGTGTAAACAAATTCGGGGCTGTCGGTCCCAGCTTCGGTATTATTGACAAACCATTGGCAGGAAGTGGCACCTCCGTTGGTCGGGGTGGCCGTAAAGGTTACCTGGGCACCGTTACAGACTGCGGTATGGTCGGCTGCAATTGCCACCGATACCGGAAGCGTCCCGGTTACCTCCATGCCGATCCCGTTGGATACCGCCGGGTTCCCTGCGGCACACACCATATCCGAGGTCATTTCTACTGAAACTATGTCGCCGTTGGCTGGGGCATAGCTGAATACCGGGCTGTCTGCCCCTGCTGCGGTACCGTTCACAAACCACTGGTAGCCTGCATTGCCCCCGTTTATTGGTGTGGCCGTAAATGTCACCCCCGTCCCGCTGCATACCGATGTGTCGTCGGCGGCTATGCTTACAGATACCGGCAGCACTCCACCAACATTCACTGATATGGTATCAGAAAGAGATGGGTTACCACTGGTACAGGTCAGATTCGATAATACGGAAATGTTTATTTTGTCACCGTCAACTGGAATATAACTGAATGTGGGGCTGTCTGTCCCTGCTGCCGTACCGTTCACAAACCACTGATAAATTGGGGTTCCACCGTTTACTGTGGTGGCTGTAAAGTTGACCTGTGTACCGCTACAAACAGATGTGTCATCTGCAGACATGCTTACATAAACTGGAAGGGTTTGCGTTACCGATACCGCTTGGATGTTAGATAGTGCTGGATTGTTACTCGTACACTGCATATTTGAAGTCATTTCAACAGCTACCGTATCACCATCAATAGGAGTATAGTTGAATACGGGGCTGTCTGTCCCTGCTGCCGAACCATTCACAAACCACTGGTAACTTGAGCTACCACCATTTACCGGTGTAGCTGTAAAATTGACTTGTGTACCGCTGCAAACCGAAGTGTTATCGGCTGCTATGCTTACAGATACAGGAAGTACAGCAGTTTCCATTAAAGTAAGAATACTTGAAACTGCTGGATTACCTATGGCACAGACTAAATCAGAAACTGATTCTGCATAAACCTCATCCCCATTTGTTGGAGAATAAACATAAATATTGGTATCTAAACCTACAGGTGACCCGTTCAAAAACCACTGATAGGAAGCTGCACCACCGTTTCCGGGGGTAGCAGTCAGTTTTACCTGACCTCCTGCACAATAAGGATTATTGTCAGCAGTAATGGATACCGATGCTACATAAGAATTGGTTAAAGCAATTACGTTTACATTCGACTGTACTGGAGAACCATTGCTACAGCCAAGACTGGTGGTCATCGAAACATATATTTCGTCAGCCTCAGCCGGGGTATAGCTATAAGTTCCTGCGCCGGTACCTACAGCAGTTCCGTTTAAGTACCACTGGTAAACAGGGGTACCCCCGTCAATCGGGGTTGCCGTCAGGGTTACCTCTGTGCCGCTGCATACCGGGTTGCTGCTGGCGGTCACGCTCACGGCGGGTGAAGGTATCTGTGTCACCTGCATGGCCAGGGTATTTGAGGTCGCCGGGCTGTTGCTGGTGCAGGCCAGGCTGGATGCCATAACAACTTTAACCTGATCGCCATTGGTCGGTGTGTAAGAAAAAACTTCTATCCCGGTTCCGGATGCCGTCCCGTTTACATACCATTGGTACGTTTGTATTCCTCCATTTACAGGAGTGGCCGTAAAATTAACAACAGTACCGCTGCATACCTCTGTGTTGTCGGCGGAAATGGTTACTGATGCTGCCACCACATCGGCCACACTGAATCCGATTTTGTTGGATTGTACCGGGTTGGTGGTTGTACAGGACAGGTCCGAGGTCATCACCACATACACGCTGTCGCCGTGATTTGGATTGAATGCATATACGGAAGAATCAACTCCTACCATTAACCCGTTGACATACCACTGGTAACTGGCAGCACCCCCGTTTCCTGGCATGGCAGTGAGTGATGCCGGGGTTCCACTACATATTGAATTATTGCTGGCTGTAATTGTTACTGATGGCTCCTGAATAGGGTTTACCTGCATGGTTATGGTATCTGAACTTGTCGGATTAAACGAGGTACAGGCAATGCTAGAGGTCATCTCTACATATATTTTATCGCCGTCCATGGGCACGTAGCTGAATGTACTGTTACTGCTACCTATGGATGCTCCATTCTTGTACCACTGATAAGTCGGGATGCCCCCGTTTACTGGGGTAGCCGTAAAGGTTACTGTGGCACCAGAGCATACCGAGGTCTGGTCGGTGGTTATAGACACTGTAGCCACTGAAACCGGGTTAACAATGAACTTGGCACTATTGGACTGAACTGGGTTGGTTGTGGTACAAACTAATCCCGAGGTCATTACTACATAGACACTATCACCGTTTGTTGGGGTGTGACTGAACGTATCGATATTAGTGCCTGTGGCAATTCCATTCAAGTACCACTGGTAACTTGGTGTGCCTCCGTTTACAGGACTTGCTGTTAATGTAATCGACGTCCCCGAACATACATTTGTGTTGTCTGTTGCTATGCTTACTGATGGGGTGGTCATGGATAATTCTATGACCGAAGCTGTATCAATCATATATGTATTGGTTCCGCTATTACTTATCCCAGTCACTGTATATGTGCCGTTTAATTGCAGACCAAATGAAATTGCGGAACCGGTCCCGGAAACAGTAGGAACCTGAGCAATCCCATTTTTGTACAATGTGTAAACAACGTTACTTTCAGATCCATTAAGACCAATTTCGATACCAATTGCTCCTTGACAATAAGAACCATTGCCTGTTACATTATAGGCAGCAGGAATGAAAGGATTTAAAAGTGGATTCTCAAGAACCAGTGCATTTACAGCAGGTGTTACGGTATGTTGGGTATTTATTCCAGAAATATATTGGGCTACACGCGTTGCATACAATGGATTATGCACGGTATCTGCAATAAAAACCATATTGGCAGTTGAATCGGAATCAAAAGGAACTGAACCGACTACCCGGATACGGGTTATACAATTTCCATTTCCAGTTTTAGCTATTATTGTTCCATTATTTGCGCCTGGAGGAACCTTAGATGCTGTTTTTATCAAAGATTGCCCGGGATATCCTGACAAGGTATTAATAATACTTATACTTGCAGGGACTTGAGATGCATTCAATGTAGATGTTCCGGATACAATGCTTGCAGTTAAAGTTCCTCCGGAACAAATGGATGAATTTAACAAAACTCCCACTTGAACACTTGCTAATTCAAAATCCTGAGTAGCATCGGTATCCAATAAATCAATATCAAATTCAAAGATACTATCGGAAACCTGGATTACATTTTGAATGGCTAGTTGATATCCGGACTGGGTTTTTGGAGCTGTAGGCGAAACCTGCTGCTGTGCCGTTGAAATAACTGCGACACAAAGCAAGAGCAACAAAACCGATGTATTTCTGAATCTATTCAATAAGTTTTCCATAATTTAAATTTTTATGTTAATTACACTGATGTGAATGATGCAATAATTTAAGGGGTCACTGAAGTAACAGAGGCATGACTATTATTGTCAATAATAGTCATGTCGCCTGAATCAACCGTTCCATCGCCATTTACATCAGTTGTCAGGTACCCTGTTTTAAAGATAGCTGCATTGTTGCCCAACAGAATGTTATCGCTTGAATTTATCATCCCATCCTGATTTAAATCGCCGCTATATAGGGTATAAACCCCATCAGTATATTGATTAAGATTTCCTCCAAAAACTTTTGCCGGAGCATCAAAACCATAATTAATGATGCTGCCAGAAAAGGAAACTGAAGTTGAACTTACCGTCTGAATACTATTTCTGTGTTTAATGGTAATATAATATGAATCGTGCAGACCAATGGATACAGGAATGTGAGCAGTGCCATCTGTCATTAATTCAATGTTGCTATAGGTACATTCTACCACATTATAGTTGGCTGCATTGTGCAATTCAACCGTAATGTAGTCGGCAATACCTGTCCCATATTTTGGACCTGAAACATCCCTAGCCTGATTCATCAAGTTCCCTCCTTTATATAATCCTTCGAGGAATAGGGAAAGGTTTAAATCTTTGTCGGCTACAACCTGGGTTCCTGTAAATGCCCCAAGGTTTACAAGGCTGTTAGCTGTTAACTGATGAAGTGTTGTATTGGCCGCATCAAAATAATTTACTGATGCATTTGTAATTTGTGCTGCAAACAATTGGCTTTCTGTACCAACAACATCAGCCACTGGGTAACCAAAAAGTGCATTGCAGTTTATGCCGCTAACTCCGCTTGAACTGATATTCCAGTACCGGTTTAGGTAATTACCCGTAACTCCCGGGTAGGCCTGGTTCACCAAATTAACCCCGACATAAGCATTGGTAAAAGTTCCGGAAATAAAATTTAATGTCACCGGAGCATATTCGGTTGTTCCTGTATTGTCGCCTACCGGAAAAGTAAAACTTCCTGTTGCACTAAAATCCTTACGCAATTCGCCGTTCCCATCGGCTACTATCATAGTTGAAGCAGAAGGTGTCCCCAATATTGAAGCAGCACTTCCCAATATAAGGTTACTGTTTCCAAGTGTAACTAACCCTGATTGTAAGTCTAATGTATTGGTAACACTTACATTTTGTGCTGAAATAGTTACCCCCGAAGCATTATTAATAGTAAGCTTATAAAACGACTCGCCGGAAGCGGAAGTGCTTATAATTTCCTGCCCACCTGTGGTACCTGAAAATATAACCTCGCTTGAATTTGCACTGAACGGATAAACGCCGATGTTTTTCCATGCCGAAGCATTGTTCATGATTATACTAAACGAACTTGTACTTGTACTCAATTGTGCACTATCGGCTATTAGTAGCGAATCGTTCACCCGAATATTAGTCACTAATTCTTTGATACCCTTATTGGCAAGTTTCAAAATAGAAAAAGGGGTGGTTAACGCCGGATCATACATATCTATTGGCTCATTAACCGATTGTGCGCCTGTTCCGTTATAGATCACATAATTAGGTTCAACAACACTCAAAAAAAAGCCATTGTTGGTTGCAGGGAACAGTTCGCCGCCAATTTCAAACACACAATTGGCAGCATCTTGCATAAAATAGCATTGATAGGCTGCATCGGGCCCTATCATATCCCCGCCAACCTTAACCGTGCCATAATTATCGAAATATCCAAAAGGCAAGTACAAATTGCCTTTTTTAATGTCAAAGGTCCCGTAGTTATAGATTAAACCCCAGGTGTAAGCCGGGTCGTTTGAATAAAAAGAACCGTTTTCAAGGGTTACACAGGCACCGGCAAAGTTGTTGAATGTACCAAAATCGCAGGCGGCAGTAAAATTTGCATTCCCTTTCATGGTTATCTTTCCAAAGTTTTCACTGGTAATCGAACTACCTCCTCCTGTGAAATTAAAAAGGTTTACATGTCCATAGAATTTTAAATCGCAAGCCGAATTAAATTTAAATCCACGGCCACTAGTGGGTGTACTCTCATAATAAATTGAACCCGTATTGGTAACACTTCCATACCCGCTTGCTGTAGCTCCATAATCATTTCTGTTTAGAAGCCCATCTAAAAATGAAAAAATTATATTTCCGGTGCCGGCATGGGTGCCGTTCACGATATATAAATTCCAGTTCGCATTATTGGCATTAGTGATATCCCAGGTACTGTCAATAGGTGCATAAGGATAATCAATGCTGTTTACCCCATCATCAATACCAGGCATTACTCTACCATGAGCCCAGCCATTAAACTGGATCAGGAGCTCAAAAGCGCCGTTATCGAGCGTGGCATTTTTTTCAATAACCAGACTTTCGCAGGTTGAATTGGTACTTAAGGTGACCGTATGTCCCGAATTAATAATTACAAAAGCTGAATCGTTAGGCACTCTGGCTGTTGACCAGGTAGCAGGGCTGTTCCAATCGCCGGAGTTAACGGACTCAGCAATTATTATTTCAGTGGGAATGGCTTCTGAGAAACCCCGGGAAGAAGTAAACACGAGCATGAACAGTACAACAATAAATTTGGTAAATGTTTTTTTCATCATCTCAACTATTAAATGTTAAAATAAGAGACATAAATAAATGTACCATAGCACATTTACGCATGAAACAGTCTGTAACTCATAACTGGGTTCTGGTCTGTTTTTGAGAACTTCCATCGCTAAACGATTTTTAATGATCCTTTCAGTTTGTTATTATCAATTCTATTCCCACATCGATGGTGTAAACCGGCGCACAAAGGCTATGTTTTGTTATTTAATTTCTCATTTTCCAACTTCGAGTTCAGCAGCTTATTTAGCACCAATCGTTGCAATTCCAGTTTTTTAGCAAATTTGATATTTTCAGAACTTACTTGATCTCCATCTTCGTTAGTCCGGATAAGGTTTTTGTTATTCTTTTTCATGGATATTGTTATATATTCAATATTCAAGTTGAACCTTTGTCTTGAATTAAATCAGTTTAAAAAGAATTCAATCCCGATAAATGAAGTTGCCCATAACAGGCAACCTCATTACACCTATAACTTAACTATTGAATTACTATTTTTTCAATATATGATTTTTGGTTACTCCACACATGGATATAGTAAACACCTCTTGCATAGTTCGATAAATCAAACGATTCGAAATAGTGACCATCCGAACTTTGACCTTTTGACTGCCTGATCAGGTTCCCACGGATATCTATTATCTGGGTAACCACATTTTTTCCCAAATTTTTAATGTCGATAGTTACTTCATCGGTAACCGGGTTTGGATAAATTGTAATATCCTTTTGTGACGATTGCTGCCCTATTCCTAAAGGTTTTACTGCTACAGCAAGTGTTTGTGCCTCACCCGGGCCGCAATCGCTTAATGGGGTACAGGTAATATCGCCTGATAAATTGCCCACCGTTACAGTAATTTCATGGGTACCGTTGCCCGAAACCATTGTCCAGTCGCCGGGAAGAGACCATTCGTAGGTTATCCCAGCTACACTGGTAACGCTGTAATTCTCAGTTGTATTAGCCGTAGGGGTTACTGAACCTGTTATGGCATCTGGTTTTGCAGGGGCATTCCCATTGGGCGCCACGGCAACAATTTGTGTTGGCCCTGTTCCAAACTCGTTCGATGGAATCACTGAAACGTACCCGGAACCACTGCCAACCATTACTGTTATTGTATTTGTAGTTTGTCCAGATAAAATTGCCCAATCAGACGGAATCTGCCACTCATAGCTAATACCATTGACTGGTTCAACAGTGTAAGTTTGGGTGGACTTTATACAAGGATCAGTTTTTCCAGCAATGGTAGAGGTTTGCGATGGCGGATACAGTTCAGCCAGGTCCCGGCGATATAACCCATTTCCTGTTCCGGCATAAATGTAATTGTCCACAGCACTTAGATTGAAAACCTGGTTGCCTGGAATCATCCCTAAACTTATTTCTTTCCAGGTAGCACCATTATCCGACGAGCAATAAAGCCCATAATCGGGGTATGAATTTAAAGGGACAAATATTTTACCATCAATAGCGCAAATACCCCACCAGGCAATATTATTGCCCAATGAACCCGAAATATTTTTCCAGGTAACTCCATCGTTTTTTGATTGATAGATGGAACGGACCTCTACTTCCTGCCCATTTACAATTTGCCTTTCGGTAGCATTGGCATACAGGTTAGATCCATCATTCACCAATTCAGTAACTAAAACATTACTGGTCTGTACCCAGTTGGCGCCATTATCTGTTGAACGGAATATTCCCCGGCGTCCAGCATATTCGAGCGACATAATTTTTGCTGTTGGAGTAGAAATAAACTGGTAGGCACAAATATAACCCGTAACTCCTTCAACATTGCTCTGTTGCCATGTGGTGCCATTATCCGTGGAGTAAAAATACCCCAAATAGGTACCTAAAAACAGGGTCTCCCCATCGGAATGTAACGACAAATAGAAATATTGTGAATTTTCAATGAGCGTCCAGGTTATCCCATCGTCGTCTGACCGGTAAACCCCGCTATTGGGGCCATAAGTATATAATTTACCTTTATGGTCAATCCAGGGGAATATGGAGTCTTGGACAGTTTCATGCCAGCTATTGCCCCCATCGGTTGAAATGGTACTATAATAACTACTAATCGATTTTGCAAATAAGGTGGTTGCATTGGCCGATAAATATCGTAACATGTTCACGTCGTTCACAGGAAAACCCTCGTTTGCCGGAGCCCAACTGGTTCCATTATCGCTCGATTTGTAAATACCACCGGTCATTGTTCCGGCATATAAATCGGAATCCAAAGTGATAACCGGAGGGTACGATGACCAAAACCCACGGATACCGGAATCCGATTTCGTCCAGTTGATGCCATGATCGGCCGACTTATAAATGCCCCCTTTTGTACCAACAAGCACATCGTTATTGTGCATGACCAGTGCATTGCTTTCAAGCCAAATATCTATTCCATTACCATTTACCTCGGTCCAGTTATTCCCGGCATCAGTAGAGCGGATAACCCCATTGTAAATAGTAGCAGCATAAAGTAACGAGTCTTTACCAACAATAGATTGAATGCTATAATAATCATAAGTTCCTTCACTAGTCAGCGACCAATTATCACCGCCATTTGTTGACTTAAATATGCCGGATTCATCACAGCCGGCATAAATAGCATCGCCAATATATGAAAGGGCTGTAACAGTAGGGTAGTAATACCTGCCTTCATAATAGTCAATCTGCATACCCGTAGAAGTTTGCACCCAGGTATTTCCATTATCGGTTGAACGATAGATTCCATAATTATTTCCAATACAGGTAAAAATTCCACTTTCTGTTACTAATAAGGAATAGATGTGAGGCTTTGATTCAGCTAATCCATTATATATATATTTCCATGTTTCTCCATTGTCAGTCGAACGCAATAACCCTTCACCCGTTCCTGCAAAAATGGTGGACCCATGTTGTGCAAAGCAAGTCACCCACATTGGATTCGAGTTTTTTTTCACCCAGGTTACCCCGTTGTCATCGGAACGGTAAATACCTTCGGCTTCACGAACTGAACCGCAACCCAAAAATAAACTGCTTCCAAATTTGGCAATCACTCTTTTCGAGGTAGGCAACGATTCGCTCAGTATTTCATTCCAGGTAGTTCCGACATCCGTGGAAAAAAACAACCCATTGCCGTATAGCTGGGTCACAGCATAAAGGGTATCACCGGAATTAATCATGGTTCTGATGTATCCGCCGTCAATAGCAGCATGGGTCCATTGTGCCGATAAATTCCCGAAGGATGCCATTAGGCATATACCCGCTCCTATGAGCATTTTAATTGGTAACATTTTTCTCATTATATTAAATTTTAGTTATTAGGATTTTCCAATTCTTATATGAGGCTGTCTAAAAAGTTTAGGCAGCCTTTTTTAATTTATCAAACTGAACCGATAGAATTTGAGTCGGCCGCGTTTTAAAATTGATTAGAATCCCCTTTTCCTGATCTTGACCTTTAAATTTACCCCTTGATTTGTTTAGAAAGCAATATATAGCCAATTTATTGGAATAAAAAGAGCCAAGATTCCTTTCAATTAAGCGTTTGCTTAGTTTTTCAAAGTTATGGGCCAAGGCAATGAGGCTAATCTCAATTGATATTTTTGGTAATCCCCTGAGTAAAAAGCGGTTGAATTTTTTGTTCCATTTGATCTGCCCGAATGTCTGCTCTACCTCGGAGCACCTTCTCCCACGCAGTTCCCTTCCAAGTTCACTGGTAAGGTTGTTCCTGGCTGTCTGCCTGTGTTTATGCAGTTTCCGGTTTACCTCAATTTTCCTGTTTCCTGCCTGTTTATGGCAAGCTCCCCTTAGCGGACAGTTGCCACAGTTCTGGGACTGATATATGGTAACAGGGTATCTGTAACCGGTTGATGTTTCCCTTTCCCCCCTTTGCACAGGAAGCATCCGCTGCCCCATCGGGCATATGTACCAATCATTTTCTTCGTTGTAGTAAAGGTTCTCCGGACGTGTTATATCCAACCTGAACTTCTTTCCCTGTTCCTTGTGGAAATAATTGTATTTAACAAAAATGCCGATATTGTTGTGTTCCAGGTAATCATAGTTTTCCAACCCCCCGTAACCTGAATCTGCAATTGACCGCTTTGGGAACCTGTTATAGTTCTGGTTGAAATTGTCCAGATGGGGTTTGAAGGTTGTGGTATCCCCCGGGGTCTGATGGTTTGTGATGTTGGTCACAAAATTGTTTTCGGTACTGATCTGTACGTTGTATGCGGGCTTCAGCTGGCCGTTTTTCATGTGGTCCTCTTTCATCCTCATAAACGTGGCATCATGGTCTGTCTTTGAATAACTGTTCCTGCCGCCCATGATATTCAGGTGCACCTCATATTCCAGAAGTTTTGGCAGGAACTCTGTTTCAAGTCTTTCAGCATCCTTTTTTATCTGTTTGGGTACTTCCCGGGACTTTAATTTTTGGTTTATCTCTTCTACTTTCTTCTTCAGCTCGTCAAAAGAAAGCGCTTTGGGCTGTTCGCTGCTTTTTCCGCACCCAGCACCTTCACCGTCTTGCCTTATGGCTGCATCAATATCTTCAAGCACGGCCTTTATTTTATTCTCCAGTCTTTCCTTAAATTTTTCAACACTCTTTTTCCAGACAAAAGTGTAACGGTTTGATGCCGATTCTATTTTTGTCCCATCGGTAAACACCTCTTCCAGGGTAACGAACCCCTCCGCTTGCAGGAAAAGGACAACCTGTTTGAAAATCGATGAGATACTGTCTTTTAGCCGTTTGCCCCTAAAGTAGTTGAGGGTCCTGTAATCAGGGAATTGCTGGCCGCTTAGCCAAATAAAATATACGTTCTCACGCAGGGCTTTTGCCATCTTACGGCTCGAATAAATATTGTTCAGGTAAGCATAAATAATAACCTTTAGCATCATTTTGGGGTGGTAGCTGCTGGTACCTCCACCCTTATAGCATTTGAGGATTTCGGAAATATCCAGCTGATCGATTATTGAATTTATTAACCTAACTGGATGGGTTGTATCAACCAGTGATCCAAATTCAAAAGGAAAAAGCTCAAGCTGGTTTTGATGGTCTGGTTTGAATTTCGCAATGGCCATTGCTATACTGATTTGGTTTATTAAAAATACAACTTAATAACCTATATATCAATACTATCCTTATATTTTAGCACCTGTTTTTTAAACAGATAATTGTTGATAACTGAACCAAAAAGGCTGCCTATTTAAGACCTATTGGTCTTTTTAGACAGCCTCT